>BNJU01001876.1_pt1 | contig 196990 bp, 256 predicted proteins | sample 8539281 | NCBI WGS metagenome assembly BNJU01 (sample SAMD00202456, study PRJDB9452) | human saliva metagenome | isolation source: human saliva | place: Japan | reverse complement strand
GGACCAGAATCGACCGGGTTTCTCTCCCGGCACGGTAGCCGCGATCGTTGGGCAAAGAGTCGGATCCAGGCGAGTCCACTCCTGGCGAGTTGCTGCTGCGCTACGCGGACGTCGATGCCGGAACGGTCGCTGGGGTGTGTGCCGCTCAGCGAGATCGATCCGAGCGTTCTCTACTCCGCGATCGGGGCCGTCTTCCAGGATGCGCGGCTGTTGCGAACGTCGATCGCCGCGAACATCGCCCTGGCCGACGGATGCGGACCGTTCGCGAATCCGAGCCGCTGCGAAGCGCGCACATCCATGAGCGCATCGAGGCTCGCCGCGCGGCTACGATTCGGTGTACGGGCAGGGATGCGAACTGTCCGGTGGACGGGCACGCAGCCAGTGTGCATCGCCCGCACGCTGCTGCTGGATCCGCGTGCTGGTGTTGACGAACCGACCGCCTCGGCCGACGCCGAGTCAGGCACGCCATCCAGCGCCTTGGCCTCGCTGCTCCACGCAGCGGACGATCGTCGTCATCGCACACCGGCTGTCCACCATCGTCGGCGCCGAGCCAGATCCTGGTGTTGGACGGCGGACGCATCGTCAGACCGGCGCCCGCGCGATCTCCTCGCCGCCGACGGCGTATACGGAGACTATGGAACGCCCAGGACACCGCTACGGCAGGGAGGATTGCGCCAGATCGCGATTGACCGCCTACCTCGGCCGCGAGAAGGCGCATCGATCCGCTCCTATCTGGAGTGGATGGCGGCGAGGCAGCATCCTCAGGCGCCGCATTCGGTGTGAGCGTCCTGGTTCTGCGGATCTGCTGAATGGGAGCACGGCTGGCGCTGCGCGCTGGCTACGCCCTCGGCGGGCTTTTCGATCGCATATTGGCTGGCTGACCATCGCGGCATTCGGCGGATTCGACAGCCATCAGACTGCTGACGACGCTGGACCGACGGATCGGCGACACATAGCCACCCTGCCCCTGGGCTGGTTCTGCTCCGCCAACACCAGCCGGCTCCGGCGGGTCCTGAGCACGGGCGATGGACGATGCTCGCCTGCTAGCCCGCGCAACTGACTCCCTCATCCGCGCGGCTCGTCACGCCGGCGACCCTGCTGTGTGGTCCTGGTGTGCGTGGATCCGCAGCTCGCGCCGCCATCGCGGCTGGATGCATGGCACGTGGGGGCGGTGTGCTGGCTGTCGAGGGTCGGCAGCCGCACCGGCAAAGCCGTCGGACGCCGCGATCTCGAGTCAGCAGATCGAAATGAGTGGGAGTTCGCCCACGCTCGGGCGGCATTTGCGGACCATGGACCGGGCGGGGCCGGCCGGTCCCTCGTCGAGGCCGCCCTGGCCGAGCAGCATTCGCGTGAGCGCCGCCGACCGGTGGGTGATCACGCCCCTGCTGGCCGGCGGCGTGGTGATGCAGATCGCCTTCCTGGCGATTCGACGGGCCTGCTCTCCCTGGCGACCCGCGCCGTCGACCCGGCCACGGTGATAACGCTCGTCGCCGTACTGCGTGGCTAACAGGCTCCATCGCGCCTCGGCGATATCGCCAACTATGCCGTCGGCATTCGCAATGGCCCGCGGGAATGGACGCGATAGAGCGACATCCTGGCCGCCGAACCGCCTCGAAGGCCACATCCGCGTGTCCGGAAAGAGCCTCGCATCGACGTGGACCGCCTCGTGTTCGCCATGGGACCGGGCACCGTGATCGACGAGGTGAGCTTCGAGGTTCCGGGCCGGATCGCTCACCCGCGATCGTCGGCCCCTCGGGAAGCGGCAAAAGCACTGATCCGCCCGCTGGCGCGAGTTCTCGACCCCGCGGCGCTGGTGAGATCAGCGGCATCGACCTGCGCGACATGGACGGCCGAACGCTGCACTCCCTGCTGGCTGGCCTTCCAGGATTCCGTCATCTCAGCGGTACCGTCGAGGAGAACGTCAGGATCGCGTCCAGCGCCTCGCCGGATGACCTCGACCGCGCCGCGCGAGCTCGCTCGCCTCGACGACGCCCTTAGCCGACCTCCGCGGATGGGCCACGCCGGTCGAGAAGGCGCGGGCTGTCAGGAGCCAGCGTCAACGCGTCGCGCTGGCCGCGCTGCTGGAAAGGGCCCGATCCTTCTGCTCGACGAAGAGCCACCGGATCGCCTCGACGCGGAGAACCAATCGGCGGTTTCGGAGACGATCACCGTCTGAAAGGCGCCGGCGGACGATCGTCGTGATCGCCCACCAGCTGACCACCATCACCGCTCGGCCAGATCCTCGTCTGGGCGAGGGCGCATCGCCAAGCGGCACTCACGCCAGGCTTCTGGCTGCAGGGGGACGGTACGCCGAGCATTGGCGGCTTGACCACCGCGGCAGGCTGGCGTCTGACGCGGGGAGAGTGGGCGGGAGGCGAAATCCGACTGTGACAAGGCGGTCGCCGAAGCCTGACCGGACGCGAAGGCGGCGAAGTCTGGGCACAGGCGGCCTTCGGTTCCGTGAGGCGGTATTTCGGTTTCGACGGAAGCGAGGGCGGAATGACGTCGCCCCTCCCAGCGCCTACTCCCGCCCTATGGAGCGGAGCGAAGGCGCATGCCGCACTAGGCGCGGCCTTGTTCCATCGGGCAGGGTTAATGCGCGAAGCATGCGCAGCCACCATGAGTAATCGATTTCACGGCCCGCCAGCGCCACGGGTAGCTTCCTGTCAGTCATCAGCGATCTCTCAAATCGGGAGCGATGTATATTGCCATCAGATTTCCTCCTTTTGGTTTTTATACTCGAAGATGATTCAAAGTTGGAATCACCGTGCGAACGCTAGCTATGCCGACGAGGAAAAGATGGTGAGATGTTTCAATGAGTCCCAAGGTGACTCGGCTGCGCTCCTAGCCTCGACGGTGCGACTTACCTTGGACATCCGACTGTTCGATGACATCCGTCAAAGTTTTCACGATGAAAAACGGATAAGGAAATATGCCGTTGACAAAATCCGAGTTTCGATGGTTCTATGTTGAAATTCTGGGAAAGCCGTGCGTTTGCAGGCATTCCCGTGCTTGGAGTGACTACCTCCGATGGAAGGAATCAGGGGAACCTTCGTGAGGACGTATGTCTCAGGGGAGTAGGGATTTTCTGTCACTCCCCGAGTTTCCTCGATCAATGGAATGCAGTGAAATAAAAACCAACCGTTGATTGCATATCCAACGGTTTTATTTACAGATGATGCGTTAGAGGGTAGCGCGTCCATCCGCTACCCACATAGTAATCGCGCCACGCGCCTATGCGGAGCCTCAGGTGACTTTAGCTGTAGTCGGCGATCTTCTCAATCGCGGGGCAGTGTATTTTCTGCCATTTAGAGTTCACTCCTTTCGTTTTTATACTGGATTTGCAGTTCGGAGGGATCAATTCGTGCAGTTAAAAAGCCAGTCAAGCAAAGTGCTTCGCGAAAGACTTTTTCGATGGGTGATTCGGCCGCATCGCTGCACGCCGCGATCTGCTCGAGCCGATCCCCCGAGTCAGCGAAAATCACCCGAAATCAGGCTGAGGCGCTGCTGCCGTTTAGAACGCGTACCGCATGGATCGCTTCGATCCATCAGAACATAGAACGTACAGAGTTTACAACGGTTTCCTTTTGGTTTGCAGTCGGCTAGCGGTTGGAAACGTGGTCAGCAGGGTGTTTGTGGAAGTGGCGTCGAGTTTTTCTTGTGCGTTGGGCTGGGGAGGAGGTGCCTTCGCGTCGGCGCCCGGCATCCTGAGATGTGTAGATCGTGTGGCTTTTTCGGGGAGACTATCGCGGTGACGTAACCACCGTCCTTTTATTCACCAAAACAGTGCTGACATCTCCATTTTTCTGTTGGCTTTTGGTCCCTGGTAAACCGCGTAAAGCGAAGGTATTTATCGCTGGCTGATCCAGCAGCTACTTCAATCGAAAACTTGCATATGTTCAGCTCCAATGAATCATAACCATCATTATTCTCTCACATGATTCCACCCTGTTTCACCCCCTCAAAGATGAGTTCGCCCTGCACGTGCAGAAATACAGGCCAGTAACTTTTCGATCGTGGGTGCGGTATCAGTTTATACTGCCCACTCAATAGTCTGGCGTTTCTCTGAAGGCGCCGACCCATGAAGGCTTGTGCCTCTTCACAGTGGACAGGCATGAGGTCAGCGCCAGGGCATGCGCAAGACGCATATGTAGTGGTTTAAAACGTATACGAGTACGCCATCGTAGCGGGCATTTCGCTGGTTTCGCGCTATTCGTCTCCTAGGAAGAGTCTGAGTGTCTGCAGGCGTGTGCGTCTGCGCCGTGCCACGGGAGCAGGGTTCGGGCACGGTCCATCTCCCAGTCGAGTCGGACTGGGCGCGTGGTGCTTCCGTCAGTGGGACGACAGCGGAAATATAATGTACCACAGATGCCGGTATGGATATTGGGTTTGATTCTCATGGTATAAACGTGTCCGCCGTCCTCAGAGTTCCAACCAAATATGGTGACATCTCCATTTCATGTATTTCGTTCTTTTTCACTGTAGAACCCAGCGGCAGGAATGAGTTTCTTTGCCATATTTTATGCACGATTTACTTGTCTATGGGTTTTCCTCGCCCACGGTGTTCCAATACTCTCGTCCAGATTTGTTTTCCCACACGATCGATCACTCACTTCTCGTCGCGTTTAGAGGCTCCGCGCCGGCTTGGCTAGGCTAGGTCTGGAACCTCTCAATGGCCAGGGCATGTCACGTTTATAGGCCTCAGAGTCTGGCGTTTCTCGAAATCCTTGCGCCCGTCCCAGAAGTGCTTGTGCTTCTCCTTTCACCGTGGAGCATGAGGCCAGGACCAGGCACCGATAGGGGCGTACAGGCGATGGCGCAGTCTCATTATTTTCTCTCCTTTGACTGGAACCTTGAGCGACTCAGGAGATGTCCTCCAGGATTCGAGTGCCTTCCTCCAGGTACTCAGTGACGGGCGAAAAGGATCGTCGTCCCCTTAACCGCGTAACGAGACGTCCACCTGAATTTGAAACGTAAACTTTTGATGATCGAGTCGTTGTCGGGGTTGTTGGCCGATGCTTGATTCCTTCATCTTCATCGGGATCACTGCCGAAGATCCCATCAGGCCCATCCCTGCACAGCGTCATTGGTGTACACCGGACATACCACCACGCCCCGGTCAGATGTACTCCCGCGCATCCTTCACTGAGCGGAGACGTACATGACCAGATCATCAAAGAACTCCCTTGCGGATCATTTTGCGTGCCACCGCCGTCATCGACCCATAGAATGCCCCAACAAAGACGTATGCGCACGCCCCGACGCCCTGACGAAGCAGCCACCCCTCAGAGCCGACCCGATCTCATGCGCCGCCTTCGTCGCATACTTCGAGACATCACCTGCCCGCCCTGCGGCGTATCGCAATCACGCAATCGTCGCACTCACTCGGTTGACCCACTGCGCTTTATAGCATGTTCACATCCCGCATTGTCTCACATGGTCTATATCCTCAGGAGGAACTTTGTCCATGCCGGGAATGACGGTGGCTGACTTCTTAGCACGATCGACGTCACCAGTCGATATGGCGACCTTGACGCGGTCGTCCTTCTTCCGAATCATCCATGTAAAGCAAGACCACGCCTAGCAATCTGGATCCTTCTCGCTTTTCTTGTCATTTCTCATCTAAAGTCTCCTGGACGGCTTTGAGATCGAGTCTCTTCTTCGCCCATTCAAGCTTTTAGAGCGATGCGTAGGATTCGGTGTGTTTTCCAGGCGTTGGGATCGTTTTTGTTCTTTGAGTTTAGCCCGTAAAGTCTGGACTTTAGCGTCAGTCTGCGAGATCTTCCGCCGCAGCAGGATGCGGTTGGCCTGGTCGCGGGAGCCATGTCCACACCGTTGGGGTGCCGATCATCTCCGGATGGTGGGCGATCAGATCCTGACTTCTCCGCCGCGAGACAACGCCTTCCACCACGTCACCTCCGTGGTACGACCACTCCCGCGAGAAATTATACACACCCGGACTGGCCGACTTATGCGTCTCAGGAGACGCATACCGGTTCATCGCCACCGCCTGCATGCGCGCATGGTACCGGCGATCCACCGCCCGGCATGGGTCAGGACCTCGGAGACCTTGCCGGCCAGCTTCTTCTCATCATCACCACTGGCATCCTTGCCCGGCTGCGATTCCACAGTCACTTGCGGATGCGCAGCTTGTGCGTCTCACGCGCGCTGTTCGCACTCCGAATCCTGGTCTGAACAGACCACACCCCGTCACACGCCTGCGAGGTGGCCATCATCAACTCCGACAACTTGTTCACGCACACGTCGATCGCCGCCAGCTTCCTGCGCAACGAGGCCCGAATGGCCTCCACCCCCGCACCCGAGGCCAGCTTGCTCATCGCCACCTCAGCGTCAGACGCCCCTGAAGCCCGCTCAGCGCTCAGCGCGCGCTCAGCCTGGCTCTCCAGATAGGACGACTTCAATCCTTCGACATCCGACCACGACAACCCCATCACCGATCACCCCCGCCATGAACGGGACGCCCACCGCGCCGATCCACCCCCGGCACGCCGGTGCCGGCCTCCGAAGCCGGATCCCGCGACAGACGCCTCCACGCCGCCGCCGTATGCTCATCGGCATGGTGATACGTCATCGCGATGGTCATCACATCGCTCTCCATCTCCGTCAACGTGGCAGCCACCTTCGCATTCCCGGTCTAGAGCCGCGCCGTAGTCGCCGGCATGCGCATTCGACTCCGACCGGCATGCCCACCGTCGCCTCACGCAATATCCTCTCGCCGTCACCGAGATTCAAACCGTTCCCCCGGAATACACCGTCTTCAGCGAGGACTCCAATCCCTCCTGATGTGGATTTCACTCCGATTCCTCACTTCGGCGTCAAGACTGGAGCGACAGTGAGATAAGGCTACAACCGATGTGACGGGGTTCGCAAGAAGATGAGTGAAACTAACAGAGATCCTGTGAAAATTCACAGCTTCGATGTTAGAAACGCCGTGGCGGTCAGACGAGGCGCTGTTCGCCATGGCCGGAGTCGCGATGAGGGGACCTCCTCGACTAGTTGGTGGTGTTGTCCGGAGGGCGACGAGTCGGCCGTGTTCGAGGACGTGGATGAGGTCGGCGTCCATGATGGTGGAGAGTCGGTGTGCGACGACGAGGACGATGTGGTTGCCGCGGAGGTTTGTCAGCACGTCGCCGATTTGGCGTTCGTTGTGGGAGTCGAGGTTGGCGGTGGCTTCGTCGAGGAGGATTTTCCTGCCGGAGGCAGGGAGCGGGCGATGGCCGGGCGTTGGCGCTCCCCGCCGACAGGCCTGCCCCGACTCCCCGACCACGGCGTCCAGACCCTTCGGCGATCGGGAAGCGAGATGGTCGGTTTGACCATCGCCAAAGCCTGGAGACATGCAGCTGTCATCGACATCGGGATGCCCCAGGGTGAGGTTTTGGCGGAGGGTTCCGCTCAGGACAGGTGAGTCCTGTTCGACGTATCCAGGCAGTGGCGTAGGGTCTTCTCGCGAGTAGTCGCGGATGTCCTTGCCGAAGACGCGGATGGCTCCGCCGTCACGTCGTGAACCTCTCCACCAGTTGCAGGACCGTGCCTTGCCCGCACCCGACGGCCCTAATCGCCACACGCCGCCCTCAGGCACCGTCAGAGTTCAATCCGTGAAGAACCAGCGAGTCGGGATCGTCTTCGAGGTCGGTTCCGATCTCGTGCGCCGTGAGGTGAAAGTAGACGTCCTCGAGACTCGATGGCGAGGGGCGCGCTGATCTCCTCCTCCTGAGCGCAGGGGCGCTCAGATTCAGCGTGGCAGGAGCAGATTGACCACGTCACTTCGTCTTCCTGCGGCAGGTCGAGATCTCGTTGACGCGCTCGAGGAAGGCGAGGGAAGCTCGCAGCTCGGAGACCGCGGCCATCATCTGGCCTAGAGGCGAGAGGAGGATGAAGAGCAGGGAGCCGAACTGGACCAGGCCCGCCATGGACAGCGCCCCCGTAGTGACCCGATGGGCGCCCGCGAGGATCACGATGATGGCGGAGAACTGAAGGCCGACGTTGGCGATCGGAGCGACGACGGACTCGGCCTTGGCGACTTTCAGGCAGGCCTGCCAGGTGGTCTCGACCTGTTCGTCCAGGCTGGCCGATTCGGAGGCGGTGGCGTTGGCGGCCCGGATCGTGCGGATGGCCGTCATGTCGCGCTCGACACGAGATATCAACTCGCCCAGCTCGTGCTGGGCCGCCAGACTGGTCCCTGGATAACCCGGCTCACGACGGCGATCAACAGACCCATGAGGGCGATGAGCATGAGGGCCGTTCCCAGCAGGACGGGGTCGATGACGAGCATGATGACTCCGGCGCCCAGAATGAGGGGGATGCCGGTGGTGCCGGCCAGGAAGACTTGGAGGAAGCCCGTCCGCAGGCGCGAGGTGTCACTGGCCACCCTGCTGATCAAGTCGCCTGTTTTTCGCTCGTCGTACTCCTTGATCTGCAGGCGCGGGAGGTGCCTGCTGAGCTTCCTCCTGGCGTCGTTGACGATCGACTCGCCCACCTTCTGCAGATAGTAGTGCTGGAACACCGTGGCACGCCGGACGCCAGAATCAACCCCAGGAAAGCGCCGATCATCCCCATCTCCGGGGAACTGAGACGTGCCGGAACCGAAGAGCCGGGAGATGAAGCTGGGGATGGCGAGCGTCAATCCAGAGCCGACGATGGCGAGCAGCCCGACTCCGACGAGGAGGCGCCCCTCCCTTCGCCAGTCTGAACAGGTCGCGGGCCGGCGAGCGCCGTCACGGGGACGTCTACGGTCTCGTCGCGATTCGAGTCCGCATCCGCTGACCTCGTCCGCTGAGACGGCGAGTCGCCGTTGGCGCGTATCTCGATGCTCTTGGTGTACTCGCGCAGCTCGGCGAATTCTGTGACGGGGACTCCGCCGACTTCGACCCAGGCGTGGCCGCGGAAGGGTTCGACGGCGAATCCGCTGCACCAGGTGATCGAACGCCGCCGCAGCTTGGCGGCCCGGGCCACGGAGATCGACCGCAGAAGGCAGCCCTTCCTGACTTCGGGCCCGCCCGCTGACGAAAGCACACCGCCGCCCGGTCCTTGCGAGCCGACTCGATGTCGGTGACGGGGTATTTGGCGGCCCATCGCCCGATGACCCGCCTCGATGCGCTCGGGTTTCGATTTGGCCAGGCGGTTGGACATGAGCACGGCCGCCCGCGCCCGCATCCGATCCCGGAAGCTGGTCTGGGCGAGTTGCTCGGGGAAGAGCTGGATCGTCATTCGACGACTCTGAGGTCCTTCACTTGAGGAGGAAATTCGTGACGTCTTCGGTCGCGGTCTGCGGAGTGACCTCGTATGCGGCTGACGATGCGGTTCACGATCGATGCGAAATCTCGCCTTCGGCGAGGGCCCGGACGATCAGCAGCCCCAACTCGTTGACCTGGTAGTACTCGCCCCGACGGGCGTCGAACAGGACGGTCCCTGCTCGCCCTCGATCACCGACACACTGGGAGAGAGCTTCAGGCCCTCCACCCCTCCGGTGTTCTTCTTCCCTAGAGAACATTTCGAACCCACCTTTCGACGGCTGAGAATCTTTGCAGTTCGAACAGGAACTCGCTGGAGAGCAGCTTCATCGAGAATCTGGTCTTCAGCTCTTCGGATCGACGAGGCCCAGATCGGCGAGGGCCCCGCCCGCGAGATCCCTCAACAGCCGCCCTCTGTCCCGCTGGATGGCGTTGTAGCTCTCGCTCGTGTACTCGCCCTTCGTCGTCCGGGCGAAGATCTCCCGCGGCATGAAGCCACGCATGGCCTTGTAGAGCATCGGCTTGTTGAGGAACGGATGCTCGCGCATGCGCATCGGCAGGGCCAGCGCGGCGCGGATGACCCGCGGATCGAGGAACGGCGACGTCCACGTGGTCCGCGACTCGGGGAACATGTCGTTGAGCTGCCGGGTGATGTTCGCCTGGCCGAGCAGCGACTCTAGAGCCTGGTGGACGGTCCGATCCGGATTCAGCGGCTGAATGCCGCCGGATCGAAGGGAAGGTCGAGGCTCAGCCTCTTCGCCTCCTCCGACATGCACGAGGGGAAGGAGACGGCCCCCGCCGTCCAGGCGAGATGATCGTCGGGGGTCTTGCCGTGCGCGGCGAGATCGCGGAGGCACTGCTCGAGTTGTTCGCCGTAACCGGTCCGGTTCGCGAGCGCAGGGATCCCCGGCGCAGGGGGATCCGGTAGTTGAGGCAGTACCGGACGGCCATCCGGGGCGAGCTCAGAGGCAGCTCGCGCACCAGGGACCAGGCGAGCGCGGGCAGGGCAGAGAACAGCTCGTCTCCCCCCAAGCCCGTGAACTGTATGCGGGCATGCCTGTTGCGGCGGCGTGCTAGGGAACGGACGTACCCTTCGGTGTCGCTCCAGTTGATCGGAGTCTCGGGGACGTTCCCGTAGGCGTAGGGGTGAGGTCGCGTCGTATGCGAAACTGGTCGATCCGATCGAAGGGTATTCGATCAGGGGGAGGTGCAGGTCGTTGACGATTCGCTCGGCCCATCTGTCGTCGAGATTCCACTTCGAATGCGCGCGGGCGCGGGTGACGTTGAAGCCTCGATGCAGGGCTCGGAGCATGTAGGCGTTGGCCGCCGAATCGACGCCCCGAGATGTCGCAGGTGACGGCGGCGCTACTCCGGATCCGGTAGTGGACGGCTTCCATCAGCGATTTGCGCAGCTGTGCGATTCTCCTCGATCGCTTCGTCGTCCGCAATGGGATCGATCCGGGGTGCGACCGGGATGAGATGCGCTGCGAGGCTATGGTCGACGTGCAGCATTTCGAAAGGGCCGCCGCATGCATCCGCTCCACGGGGACAGCCTCATGGGAGATGCCCAACGGCAGGGTGCCGATCAACGTCGCGGCGAGGGAATTGCGATTGAGCCTCGGGCCGACGGCCCCCGCGATCGATCTGGCCGACGTCGACAGAAGAACGATGTCGTCGTCGATCGCCCAGTAGAGCCGCTGCCCCGACCACGCGGGAACGAAGGCGATCAGCCCGCTTGCGTCGGCCAGCGTTATGACGCCGGGGCGGTCAGTCTGCACGAGGTCTTCGACCGCCTGGCGTGAGGGCGGTGCGCTGCGCAGTTCGGTGAGCACATGGTTCTTCGGCGTTTCGATGATCGTCGTTCCCGCGCGCGTCCTCACGCGCGGCTCGCCTCCCACGACTCGCCATATGAGATCGGGAGGATGCGAATGCCCGGTCGAAGCGAAAGAGCCCACCTGAACGCCTGTCACTGCGGAATCTCCTGTCGTGAGCGGAGTTTTCTGTCGGGGGTGAGGGACGAAATGCTCCGCCCTCACCGCCGCCCGCATAGACGATTCAAAAAGCGAATCCGTCTAGGGAATCGAAAAACAATCGGTGTTGAATGGATCAAAAGTGGGAAGAGGAGCCCGCCCTCGTCTGCACATCGCCAGCCGTACCAATCGCGTCCGGAGCCGAAGAGGTATCCGCGCGTGGTCTTGTGGTGAGTCGGCGATTTTTCGATTGCAGGTGCAATGTATATTCTCATCGAAATTTCTTTCTTTGTGTGAGGAGTGTGATTCGTGAGTTGAATGGATGTGCGAGGCTAGAAGTCGCGAGATGAAAAACCGTTTGACAGTTGCATCGATGGTTTTTCGATTAGGGGGATCGGCTATGCTTCTAGCCTCGCACACGGCGACTCTACTGGCCGACGGCTTGCCCTTCAATGAAAACCGTTCGGGAACGATTCACCATTGGCGGGTCGGCCGCCCATTGGTATGCTCTACTGAAATCCGCGTGAAAACGCGGAAAGGCTTGAGCTGGGAGCCGCCGTCTGAGCGGTCCAAGAAGCCGCCCGCTTCCCCTCAGCCTTTTGAATCCCTCCAGCCCCCCGAATGGCTGCGAAGGGGACGGGCGTCAGCGTACGTCGCGCGAGTTGAAGAGATGGCCGGCGGGGATCACGAGGGCGAGGACCCATGCCAGCAAGACGAGCGTTCCCACGGTTGAATCGACGACGTTCTTAGCCTCCGGCACGAAGACCGCGAAGGTGGCTTGGTCGGGCAGGAAGCGCGCCGCCGGGAGGAAGGCCGCGAAAGCCTGGGACAGCCCGAGGATCAATGGAATGAGCACCGCGCCCGGAAGCACGGGGGAGCGGCCGAGGATCGCCAACGCCGCCCCGACGAAGGACATCCCCGCCCAGGAGAACACGGCCAGCAGGCTACTTCGCGGGCCGGCAGACCGAACTCTCCGGCCGATACGCGCAGAGCCAGGCTCCCGATCGCCATGGAGCCCACCGCCGTGCCCACGACGATCGTGGCAAGGCCGTGAGTTTGACCGAGAGCAGACGCAGCCTCTGCGGGCTGCACAGAAGGCTGGTGCGCAGGCTTGAGCTCTCGTATTCTGCCCGACCGCCCCCCATCGCGATGAGGACGGCGAAGATCTGGCCCAATTGAGGGCGCGGAGGAGCCCTTCCGGGGCAGTCAGAGCCACGGCCACGGTCGGGACGCAGACGAACGAGCCCACGGCGCCCAGGGAGGACGAGGGGTGGGTTACGGCTTTGCGGAGTTCGGATGCGTACAGTGCCACGGCTACTGGGCTCCTGCGTCCCGCCGAGAGAAGACCAGCCACCCGGCGCCGAGGCAGAGGACGAGCCAGACGACCAGAGCCGTGGCGGTCCCCGGTGTGCCGGCTGTGCACGCCTTGCTCGGGATGGCGGCCAGGCACTTCCCCGAGATCAACGGCAGGTAGGCGCTGCCGCTCCAGCGGTCGACCAGCATGTTGCCGAGTCCTATGGCCAGGGGGAGCGAAGACGAGGACCGGCGGCAGCCAACTCCGGCTCGCGAGGGCGATGCTGTAGGGACATGAGCCCCAGAGCGGTCCAGTGGAGCGTCGTCAGGAAGATGATCCTCCACGTATCGGATGTGAGGGAAAGGGATCGATGCCGCCGCTGTCGCGCACGGCGAATTGCATCGCTGCGATGTTCGCGTAGATCGAGAGGAAGCTGGCAGAGAGGATATAGGAGACCGCGCTGAAGTACTTACTCAGGAGGATCCGGGGTCGCCTGTTGACCGCGAGAAGCGTGGTGCGCAGCTCTCCCGTCCGGTAGTCTGCGGCTCCGAGGAGCGCGGCGTAGACGAGGACGACTACCTCCCCGAAGGGAAGCACGTCGAAGCCGAGGTATGCCGGGGGGTCTATGGGCCCGGCGAGCTCCGGATGGGTCTGGGGGGTCGCATCGAGGCCGATCTTCGCGAATTGGGCGCCCTGTATGTAGGCGGACAGTGGCTGCGCAAGAAGGAGGAGCGCCGTGGCCGTGATGAGTGTCTTTCCCGGTCCCATCTTCTGGAATTCGAATCGGGCGGCTCTCAGAAGGCTTCTCATGCCGCACCTTCCGTCAGTTCGAAGAAGAGGTCTTCCAGGGAGGCGATCCTCTCCGTGGCTTCCTTTGAGGGGGCGTCCAAGAGGATGCTGCCCTGGCGATGACGACGACGCGATCCGCCACGGCCTGGACTTCGGAGAGGATGTGACTGGAGAGGAGGACCGTGCGCCCCTGGGCGGCCTGGTGCTTCACGAACTTCCTGAACCACCGGATTCCCCGGGGTCGAGCCTGTTGGTCGGCTCGTCGAGCACGAGGAACTGCGGTTTGCCCAGAAGGGCCGCGGCCAGGCCCAGGCGTTGGCCTTCGCCGAGGGAGAGCGTGCCCAGACGCGCCCGACGCTTTTCCGTGAGGCCGGTCTGCTCCAGCACCTCCGAGATCCGGTGTGCGATCCCGTTGCTCTCGGCGACGATCGTCAGGTGCGACGCCACTGACCGCGCCTTGTTGCCCGCCAGGCCGTCGAAGAGGGCTCCGACGCGGGTCAGCGGATTGAGATGTCCCTGATACCGCTCGGCGCCGAAAACGGGCTGTGCCGCTGTCCGCCCGGTCCAAGCCGAGGAGGATCCTGAGAGTGGAGCTCTTGCCGGCGCCGTTCGGGCCCAGAAAGGCAGTCACCTCGCCCGGACGGGCCGCGAAGCCGACCCCATGCAGGACCTCGCTGCCATAGTGGCTCTTCCTGAGGCCTTCTATAGTGATGGCATTGCTGTATTCAGATCTATTCTCCATGATTCTCCTTTTCCAGCACAGTAAAAGAATATTTACTATGCCAATGCAGAATCATAAATCAGATGCTGTTCTTTAGCAAGATTCCGGTAAATCGTCGACATCTCGACTAGTTGGTGGTGTTGTCCGGAGGCGACGAGTCGGCCGTGTTCGAGGACGTGGATGAGGTCGGCGTCCATGATGGTGGAGAGTCGGTGTGCGACGACGAGGACGGTGTGGTTGCCGGAGGTTTGTCAGGACGTCGCCGATTTGGCGTTCGTTGTGGGAGTCGAGGTTGGCGGTGGCTTCGTCGAAGAGGAGGATTTTCCTGCCGGAGAGCAGGGGAGCGGGCGATGGCCAGGCGTTGGCGCTCCCGCCCGACAGGCCCGCCCCCGACTCCCCGACCAGAGCCTCAAGCCCAGTGAGGACCGGGAGGCCAAGTACTCGAGGTTGACGGCGTTCAGCGCGGCCAGGCATTGATCGTCTGTGATGTCCGGGGTGCCTAGGGTGAGGTTTTGGCGGAGGGTTCCGCTCAGGACGGGTGAGTCCTGTTCGACGTATCCCAGGCAGTGGCGTAGGTCTCTCGGGAGTAGTCGCGGATGTCCTTGCCGAAGACGCGGATGGCTCCGCCGTCCACGTCGTAGAACCTCTCCACCAGTTGCAGGACCGTGCTCTTGCCCGCACCCGACGGCCCCACAATCGCCACACGCTTTCCCTGCGGCACGACGAGATTGAGCCCGTGGAGGACGAGTGAATCCGAATCGTCCTCCGGTTCTCGGCCGAATTTCCTCTCGGTAGGTGAAGTAGACGTCCTCGAACTCGATGGCCAAAGGGTGCCGCCGTCGGGGGAAGCGCCGGCGGCGGGCAGGCCGCGTGTGGACGGACCCGCTAGAACGGCGTGCGGAAGGAGGTTCGCGATGTCGAATTCGTCTTCCTGCGGCAGGTCGAAGATCTCGTTGACGCGCTCGAGGAGGCGAGGGATGAGTGGAGTTCGGAGACCGCGGCCATCATCTGGCTCAGGGGCGACATGAGGATGAAGAGCAGGGAAGCGAACTGGATCAGGCCCGCTATGGACAGCGCCCCGTGCTCATGCGGTAGGCGCCGGTGAGGATGACGACGATGGCCGAGACCTGAGCCCCGCAGTGGCGATCGGCATGACGACCGATTGGACTTTGGCGACTTTCAGGCAGGCCCTGCCAGGTGGTCTCGACCTGTTCGTCCAGGCTGGCCGATTCGGAGGCGGTGGCGTTGGCGGCCCGGATCGTGCGGATGGCCGTCATGTCGCGCTCGACACGAGATGTCAACTCGCCCAACTCGTGCTGGGCCGCCAAACTGGTCCCCTGGACTACGCGGCTTATCACGGCGATCAAGATGCTCAACAATATGATGAACGTTACAGCGGTGCCCAGCAGGACGGGGTCGATGACGAGCATGATGACTCCGGCGCCCAGAATGAGCGGGATGCCGGTGGTGCCGGCCACGAAGATCTGGAGGTAGCCCGTCCGCAGACGGGCCGTGTCGCTGGCCACCCTGCTGATCAGGTCACCGGTGCTGCGTTCGTCGTACTCCTTGATCTGCAGGCGCAGGAGGTGTCTGCTGAGCTTCCTCCTGGCGTCGTTGACGATCGACTCGCCCACTTTCTGCAGATAGTAGTGCTGGAACACCGTGGCCACGCCGGACGCCAGAATCAACCCCAGGAAAGCGCCGACCAGCCTGATGCCGGGAAGGGTGAAGGATCCCGAGCTGAAGAACTTGGCGATGAAGCTGGGGATGGCGAGCGTCAACCCCGACCCCAGGAGGGCTAGGATCCCCGCGAGGGCGAGAAGCCCGCGCCGATTTCCCGCAAGGGTGAGCAGATCACCGGGGCTGGCGGGAGTGGTCGCCGGGCTTTCCACTGACCTCGCTGAGTTCGGCGACCATGCCGGTCGAATCGGAGGCTGAAGATCTCGACGTCACCTTTCGCTCGAACCTCGACGCTCTTCGTGTACCCTCAGCTCTTCGTTTTCCATGATGGGCACTCCGCCGACTTCGACCCAGGCGTGGCCGCGGAAGGGTTCGACGGCGAAGCCGCTGCACCAGGTGATCGAACGCCGCCTCAGTTTGGCGGCCCGCCACGGAGATCGACCGGAGAAGGCACCCTTGACGGCTTGAGCCCTTCCGCTCACGGAGCAGACGGCGGCTCGGTCCTTGAGGCGGATTCGATGTCGGTGACGGGGTACTGGCGGCCCATCGCCCGATGACCCGCTCGATGCGCTGGGTTTCGACTGGCCAGGCGGTTGGACATGAGCACGGCCGCCTGCGCCCGCATCCGATCCCGGAAGCTGGTCTGGCGGACTGTTCGGGGAAGAGATGAATCGTCATTTCACGACCTCGAGTTCCTTCATCTGGAGAAGGAAGTTCCGCACGTCTTCGGCGGCGACGTCGAGGCTGACGTCGTACGCATCGACGACTCGCTCGACTATCGCCTCCGAGCCGAGCCCTTCGCCGAGGGCTCGGACGATCAGGAGCCCCAGCTCGTTGACCTGGTAGTACTCGCCCCGACGGGCGTCGAACAGACGGTTCCTGCTCGCCCTCGATCACCGACACACTGGGAGCGAGGGCGGGATCCTGGTTTCACTCTTCTTCCTTCTAGCAAACATGGCGTGCCCATCTTTCAATAGACGCGAGCTCCTGCAGTTCGAACAGGAACTCGCTGGAGAGCAGTTTCAATGAGAATTTTTCCCTCAAGACATTCACATCTATGATACCCAGGTCGGCGAGGCGCCGCCCTGTCAGATCGCGCTCCATTTGATCCTTCTGGCGGCTTATGGAGGTGTAGGCGTCGCTTGAGTACTCGCCTTTCGTCGCCCGGGCGAAGATCTCCCGCGGCATAAGGCCGCGCATGGCCTTGTAGAGCATCGGCTTGTTGAGGGAGGCGTGCCGCTGCATGCCCATCGGCAGGGCGAGTGCGGCGTGGATGACCTGCGGATCGAGGAACGGCGACGTCCACTTAGGCCCGGAGTCGGAGAATACATCGCCCAATTGCTGGGTGATGCTCGCCTGCATGAGCAGCGACTCTAGAGCCTGGTGGACGGTCCGGTCCCGGTTCAGCGGTTGAATGCCGCTCGGATCGAAGGGGAGGTCGAGGGCCAGGTTCTTACCGCGCTCGGACATGTAGGACGGGAAGGCGAAGTGCCCGGACCAGGCCAGTTCGTCCTTCCGCGTCGTTCCGTGGGCGGCGAGTTCGTGGAACTCGCGGGAGAGCCATTCGCCGTACGGGGTGGTGCTGAGGAGGCCGGGAATGCCTCGGCGCAGAGGGATGCGGGTTGCGTGAGGCAGTACCGGATGGCCATCCGTGGGGCGCCGATGCCCGCTTTCGCATGAGGGACCACGGGAGCGTGGGCAGGGGGCGAACAGCTCGTCTCCCCCAGCCCCGTGAAATGGACGTGTGGGCCTGTGCAAACGATCCCTCAGGGCGCGCACGTACCCTTCGGTGTCGCTCCACATGATGGGGGTGTCCGGAACGTTGCCGTCGGGATACCCGGAGGTGGCGTCGAAGGTGAAACTCGTCGATCCGATCGGCGGGAAGTCTACGTGCGGAATTCGCAAGTCGTTGATGATGTGGCCCGCCCAGATGTCGTCCAGGTTCCATTCGGAGTTCGCTCGCGCACGGACGCCCGTGAAGTCTACGTGCAGGGCACGCAGCAGGTAGGCGTTGGCTCCCGAGTCGACGCCCCCGGAGATGTCGCAGGTGATGGATGCCGTGCCTTGGCTTCTGCGATGCGTCGCCTCCAGCAGCGCCGTGCGCAGGCGGACGATTCCTGCGTCGACACTGGCGTCGGAGGCGTTTGTGGGAACGACGTCCGGTGGGATCTGGGCGGTCCGGCCGCCAGATCCTGGTTCACATGCAACACCTCGAAGGGCGCGATCGCACTCACGCCGTTCCACGGCGATATCCGGAAGGAGGCTCCTCAGGGGAAACTGTCGATGAGGGACGCGGAAAGGAAGCAGCCGTTGACGTCGGCGCCGATGGCTTTCGCGATCGAACGGGCGGATGTGGACAGGAGGACTGTACGGCCGTCGATCGCCCAGTAAAGTTAGTTGCCCAGACCACGCGGGAACGAAAGCCGTCAGTTCCTCACCGTCGAGAACACGATGACGCCGGCGTGATCGGCGTCCGTCAGGGTCCGTGGCCGCATCCAGATCTGCGACTGTTTCGCGCGTGGGAGGCTCGCCGGGGAACGGCGAGGGTGTTCGATGCTCGTGGAACGTCGAGGATTCCGTTCTTCGTGCGCATTCTCGCGCGCGAGCCGCCTCCCAGAACACGCCATGCGACTGGTGCGGGGGCGGATCCGCGGAGGCGGAATCCGGGGAGCGCATCGGAACTTCCCATTAAAACGTCTAACAATGTACAATCCTTCATTTTGATGGGGCGGGGCCGATCGAGTCTCGGCCCCGCCCCTGTTTGGTGGACTGAGCTGGCATCGAAGTAGAACGGAGCCTTTGCCTTGAGAACGTCCCGCCAGGCGCCGAAACTCAAACGCCGCGAGTGGCCTCGCTGTAGCCGGCGATCTTCTCGATCATGGGGGTGGTGTACGCCATGGTTTTTCACCTCTTTGCATTTGTAGAAGTAACCGTTGTGGTGTGGATCCCGGGCAGGGGAGCCACCACAGCTTCCGAGTCGATCAAGCGGATAGGAGCGATGGCGTTCCTCCGATTCCGCTGATCAGGCTCGTGTCCAGGGTATTAGAGCCAGATCAGCCTTCCATGGTGCCAATCGCGGAAGTAGCCTCGCGGCCCTCCACGGGTGACATCGCTGCAGGTAGCTAGCTTTTTCAATCGTTGGAGTGGTGTATGCCATGGTTTTCACCTCCTTCGTAGTGGAAGTAATCGCTGTGGATGTGGCTTCTGGACAGAAATAATCACATCACAGCTCCCAATTTGATTGAGTGGCTGGAGATAATGGCACCTTTTTAATTCCACAGTGATAAAATCACCAGAGATTAATAATGGTAAATCTAGCGTGGTTCAAATCATAGGAACGTCCCCGCCGGATGCCGTGAGTAGCTTCAGTATAGTCGACGATCTTTCTCGATCGTGGGGGTGGTGTATGCCATGGTTTTCATCTCCTTCGTAGTGTGGAAGTAATCGCTGTGATGTGCTTCTGGACAGAGGAGTCAAACCACAGCTTGAACCGTTCGAGTAGGCATCGAAGGATGACACATCTCTTCGATTTTACACTGGTTTTATCAATCGCACTGATGAGCTTCAGTGGATTAGTACCAGAAGTTCCACCATCTGCCCCACTAAACATCACGGGTGTTACCCCATGAACCGCCACGAGTGGCATTGCTGTAATCGGCGAGCTTCTCAATCCTAGAGTCGTGTATGTCACGATATTCACCTCCTCCAATATGTGGTATATTCGCTGCCATTCTTCCGAATGGAAGCATAATATGAAACTTCACTATACAATAATCTAATACATTAATTAACTTTTATAATTAATAAAGTATTAAAAGTGATGTCCTCACAATTATGTCTTATATGAACATATAATGATTTCGTGTGAATAGATTGACGACTGTCGTGATTAGACGGTGTCACTGATTTTCCAGTTCATTCTCATGAGGGGGTGGATGAACTGATGAATGAATTTCCGAAACGAACGGGTGAGTTCTTCGGATTGTTATATCTGCACTCTACGTGCCGTGGAACAAGAGTTCAACGATGTACAGAAGTGGGCAAATGAACATTGACAAATCGAAGTGCGTAAGATAATTGCCAGTTTTCTCAGTCAGCCGGATATGACTTTCCGTTGAAAACCGGGCTTCGTCCACGAGTGGTCCGTATATTGAACGTGGCGCTCTATAAAGAAACGATAACGTCCGCCTGGCGTTCGACTTCTCAGAATGCGAGATGCGATGTGCCGGCTTTCAGCGTGTCGGTGGACCGACTATAGGAGGAGTTTCGCTCCCACCCAGTGGTCGATGAGCCATCGATCGTGAGTGGCGACGACCAGCGTCCCATCCCATCGGGACAGGGCCGCCCGAGAGCGTCGACGAAGTCGAGGTCGAGGTAGTTCGTCGGCTCATCGACGATGAGAACCTCGGATCGGCGGCGATCGCCAGGGCGAACTGCACCCGCCGTCGGTTGCCCTCGAGAGCTCCGCCGATCGGACGGCTCCAGTGACGCGGATGGAGTAGGCCCTTGCCTGCCTCTCCTACGCCTGCGCGCCAGAGAGCGGCGGTTGCGCCCGGCTGGTCGGGCTCCGGTAGCGACTGCGGTACGTAGCCGATCCCGCTGGCGACCGTGACGCTCCCGCTGGCGGACATGGGCTCGCGGCCCCTCGACCGGGGGCAGCGGTTCTGGTCGGCCGCCGCTCGCCGGGCTCGACTGAACGTCGCCGGCCGCGACGGTGGGCGGCCGCCCCGAGGCCATCCACGACAGCAGGGTGCTCTTTCCCGCTGCCGTTGCCGCCGATCACCAGAAGATGCTCGCCCGCGGCGAGTCTCGACGGACGTGGGAGGGCCAGGCGCCCCCGGGACGGCGGCTTCGCGCACGCTGACCGCGATTCAGCCGCGCGGGCCGACGGGCGTGAGGGCGATCGAGCAGCCGTCCTCCCGCGGTTTGCGCACTTCGCGTTCGGCCAGCGCCTCCAGCCGCCTGCGTCTTCGTCGACGCGCCGGGTCGAGACCCGCTGGGCGCGGTCCGCGTAGAACTTTCGGGCCATCCTCACCTCGGACCGCGGTTTGGCGTCCTTGTGGCCGACGTGCCGAGAGGGCTTCGCGATGCCGCATCAACTCCCGCTTCCGCCGCTGCTGCGCGTGTGGACGTCGCGGTGGGAGGCGAGCGCGGCGGCCTTGTCGGCGAGGTAGTCCGTGTAGTTTCGAGACCCTGTAGGCGCCGAGGACTCACCGACCCCTGAGGCGGACAGAGCCGCCCGCCAGGGAGCCGTGTCGAGGTCGAGGGATCCCGGTGGCGACGTCGTCGATGAACGCCCGGTCGTGACTGGTGAACAGGACCGGCCCGGACCAGCCGATCATCAGATCGCGCAGGAAGCCGCGGGCTGGCGAGTCGAGGTGGTTCGTGGGCTCGTCGAGGACGAGGCCTGGAGGACGGCTAGGACGGCGCCGGCGAGAGTTAGCCGGCTTCGCTGCCCGCCGGACAGCGAAGCGACGGTGCGGCTCGGCTCGATCGTCTGAAGGCCCAACCCGGCCAGGACCGAGGCGGTGTGCGCTCCGAGGGCCCAGACGTCGAAGGCATCCATGCACGCCATCACGCGGTCGTATTCGGCGCTCACGTCGTGCCCGGCGGCGAGCCGTTCGGTCAGCTGAACGAAGTGGGCCTCGATCGCCTTGAGCCCGGCGCAGGCGCCGTCGAGGACGTCGCCGACGGTCGCGAGACTCGCTCGTTCCGGCGAATCCTGGATCCGGTTTGAGCCGGTGCGCCTTAGCGGGAGATCCGGGCGCTTGGCCACCGCGTGGCCTCGAGGCGTTCTGCGGACTCGCGCGGAGCGGGATCGTCCGGGAAGCGCACGGAGCCCGAGTCGGGGCTCAGTTCGCCGACGGCCAGTCGCAGAACGGTGGACTTGCCCACCCCTGTTCGGACCGACGACGCAGAGCCTCTCGCCCGCCGAGCAGGTGAAGGACAGGTCGGCGATGAGCGGCGAGGACGTGAAGCTGAAATGGACGCGGGAGAAGGAGATGACCGACATGGGGAATCCACTGATCGAGAGGTCTACGGGGCACTGGGATACCTGGGTCAGTCGGACATGGGCCCATCCCTATCCCCGCTGGCCTCGAGTGTCGACATGCGAGTGAGGGCGCCGCGCCCTACGGGATTCGGCTGCGTCCGCGAAGTCAGACCGCCGGATGACGCCAGGGCGGTCGCCCCGGTCTCTCACGCATAGAATGGGATGGCGCTCACATTCCGGTGGGCGCGGTATGGCAATGGAGGCCTACAACGACTGGCGGGCGAATATGGTTTCGACCGGGGAAACGACGCAGGAATCGACGCCACGGCGCAGATGCCGGGCGCCGACGGATATCCCGGATACAGTCCCGGGCACGGAGAGGGGAATCCGGCACCGGCTAAGACGATGGTGACCCGTCGGCGCGCCGTCGTCACCGCCATCCTCTGCTCGATGTTCGCGTTCGGCGTCAGCGCGGCATACGCGGAGAGGCTCGAAGGGGAACGCCGGCGACAAAGCCCTGGCGTCCCGTTACGAGGCGGCGAAAAACGAGCTGGCGACGAAGGCCGAGAACGATGAGCTGAAGCGGAAACTCGAGGCGGCCGACGGCGCCAAGGCGAACGCGAGTCCGAGGCCGGAAAGCTCCGATCCCAGGTCAACGCGCTCACGTCCGAGCGGAACACGTGCAAGTCCGATCTCGCGGCCAAGAACGGTCTCGTCTGCCTCGCAGCCGGCGCAGAGTCAGGCGAATGGCGTGCCGACCGGAGGGTCGAATGCTCCCTCCGGCACGTCATCCGGGAGGGCGTCATCCGCCAATCCGGTCAGTCCGGCCAGGCGGGGAAACGGCGACTCGGCTATTCCGCGCCCGCCGCCCCCTCCCAGGAAGACCCGTCTACTACCACAACTGCGCCGAGGCCAGGGGCCAAGGGCGTCACCCCATCTACCGAGGGCAGCCGGGATACCGGCCCAAGCTCGACCGCGACGGGGACGGAATCGCCTGCGAGAGGAGGTGACGCTCGAGCCGCTGGACCTTCGGGCTCGGTCTGTCACCGGTTGCCGAAACGCTCCGCCATCTTGCGCACCTTCGCGAGGAATTGCGTGCGGGGCTCGTCGTCGACCAGGTTGACGCGCCCGAAGTGCGTCCAGCGGCGTTTGCGGACGCCGAGCTGCTTGACCGCCTGACCGAGGAAGACCCGCCGCACGCCGTTCTTGCCCGATACGCGGTAGTAGAAGGTCGGGCCCGTCGAGGTCGTGATCGCCCAGGCGGAGCGAACGTGGGTGAGCTTGCCCTGACCCCGTGGAGGAAGGGAGGTAGGCCCACTTCGCTTCATGACCTTGTCGAGGAAGCCCTTGAGGATGGCGGGGACGTCGCTCCACCACATGGGCGCGACGAATATCCACGAGTCACTGGCCTCGATCATCTTCTGGTAGCGCTCGACGAGCGGGTCGGTGGTCTCGCCTTTGCTGAAAAGCGAGAGCTCCTCTGCGGTGTACCGCGGGTCGAAGCCGTCGGCGTAGAGGTCGATCACCTCATACGGCCGTCCGCTGGCCTCTAAGCCCGCCTTGACCTCCTCGAGGATCGCGTGGTTGAACGATCCGTCGTAGGGATGGGCGTAGATGATGAGGGTTTGAGACATGGTCATGTCCTTTCGTCGATCGTGAGAAGTGCGGTGAATGCGGCTCGGAAGAAGCCGTCGTCGAAGGATGTCGCGCCGGCGGCGACGAGCGCCGAGTACCCCTGTACGAAGCTCCACATGGCGATGAAAAAGCGGTTCTCCGCCTCGGGGGACGCCCCTGGAGAGCCGTCAGGCGCGCGACCTCCCGCCGTACGAGTTCGAGGAACGGGTAGGCTCCGGCTTCCCGCGGGGCCGAGGCTGGCTGACAGGCTGGCGCGCGCCCGAGCTGTCGCCGATCGCGCCGGACCGCCCGGCCTCCCGTGTGCGTGGGAGATCGGCCGCGTTGCCCGGCCCGAACATGACGAACTCGAGGAGCCGCGGATGCCTGCCGGCGAACGTGAGGATGAACTTCCCCATGCCGATCAGAGAGTTCCGCGGATCGGCGTCGACGAGCGAGTTCGCACGCGCGGGCCAGCCGCGTGGACATCTCCATGCCGGTCGCCTTCAGGAGGGCGGCCTTGTTGGGGAAGTGCTTGTACGAGGCCGGGGCGGAGACACCGCATTCGTGCGCGACGGCCTTGAGGGTGACGCTTTCCACCCCTGACTGGTCGACGAGCCCGATCGCGGCGTCGATTAAGCGCCGGCGGGTTTGCGTGGACCGCCCGTCCTGAGAATTCGTCATGTAAATAGGTTAATGCCGTTAACCTATTTGGTCAAGTCCGCTGGGTTCGGACGGAGGCGGGCGGCTGGGATCACCCTCTTCCGCCCGGAGCCGGGGACGTTCGAGTTAGCCGGTCGTTTGCCGAGCTTGCCCGCGTAGAACTCTGCGGATCCGGTCCATGTCGGCTTTGACGTCGCCCGTCAGCGTGATGTTCCCGCTCCAGCCGTACGTGCGGGTGCGCGAATCGATGAAGCCGAGTTGCAGGGCAGCCCTGTTTGCAGGCAGATCCGGTGAAGCCGGATTTCCAGTAGTCGCGGCGGGATCGCGTGCCCTTGGGGGCGATGATGAGCGTGAACCTCGGAGCGGTTCGCCTCTTCGACCGCCGCCTTGACGACCCCGTGGCCGCCCTCGCGATTCACGGGGACTCCGCCCACCCAGCGGACGATCGGGCCGACGACGGGATTCTTCGCGGCCGATTCCCTGACGAGGAACTTGTAGGGGCGCCCGATGCGCCAGAAGCACATGACCATGAGGGAAGCCGTCCCAGTTCGAGGTGTGCGAGCCCCTGATCAGGACCACTTTCTTCGGAAGGGCTCGTGCACGAACGTCCACCGCGACAGACGCATGTAGGTTGCGGCGATTGCCTTCTTCAGGCCCATGGGGTTCCTCCTGAGTCTCGACGTGGCGGGCGGCTGCCGGCGCCCAGCCAAGTGCGTACGTCTCGGCGACGCCGGCTCGCCTTCGGCCGCTTGGCGGAGGCCCTGCCGGGGAGGGCGCGAGACCATGGCGGTGACAGCTGCCCCCGGCTGTCTGCGTGGAGGCCCGGTGGCGCAGCGGGAGGGCGTTCGGCGGGCGCGAGGCGCTCGGGCCGGCGGAGGCCTGCGCGCGAGGGGAGCGGCCCTGAGTCGCCCGCGGGGTCAGGGCGTGATCGTGCACTGTGGCGCTGGCGCCGAGCGCGGCGGATCGCCTGGGTGGTTCGGGCACATCGGCTCTCTGCAGGAATGGGAGCGGCGCCAGAGGCGATCGGTCGGGCCCTGCGCGGCAGATGCGCGTCACAGGGGGAAGGCGTGCGTCACAAGAGGAAGGAGAAGACGGGAGAGTCCGCTCGAGCTTCTCGACGTGCAGCGGCGAGGCCTCCATGCGGGTGAGGAGGTCGCCGATGCGGGCGCGGTCCTGATCTCGATGCCGACGAGGGCCGGGCCGGTCTCGCCGCTGTTCCTTCTTCGTGTACTCGAACAGGGACGATGTCCTCGCCGTCGGTGAGCACGCCGTCGAGGAAGTGGCGCAGCGCCCGGCCCCTGCGTGGAAGGTGACGAGGGAAGCAGTCGCAGGCCTCGTAGACGCTCGAGCGTTCGACGATGTCGTCGTAGCGCGAGACGTCGTTGTTCCCGCCGGAGACGACGCAGGCGATCGGGCCCGTCGGGGAGGTCGGGCGAGGAAGCGGGCGACGGCGTGGACGCCAGCGCCCCGGCCGGCTCGGCGATGATCCCTCCACCTGGTAGAGCCTCGAGCATCTCGCGCACAGGGCGCCTTCGGGAACGGAGACGACGTCGTCGACGAGTTCGCTGGCGATCCGGAAGGTGACCTCGCTCGCGCGGGCGACGGCGGTGCCGTCGGCGAAGGCGTCGATCTCCGGGAGGGTGACGGGCTCCCCTGCGGCCAGGGCGGCCTGCATGGACGCCGCCCCGAGGGCTCGACGCCGACGATCCTCACCTCGGGATGGAACTCGCGCAGCCAGATCGCGGTCCCGGCGAGCAGCCCGCCGCCGCCGACGGGCACGACCACCGTCGCCGGCTTCTCGCTGGCCTGTTCGAAGAGCTCTTGACCACCGTGCCCTGCCCGGCGATCGTGCGCGGATCGTCGAAGGATGGACGTAGGTCGCGCCGTGGGCGCTCGCATACTCCATCGCCGCCGAGGGAGGCTTCGTCGAAGGCGGCCCCTCCGACGATCTGCTCGATCCAGCGGCCGCCGATGTCGGCGATGCGGGCGCGCTTCTGACGCGGCGTGGTCGAGGCAGGAATACCTTGCCGTGGATCTTCAACTGGCGGCAGGCCAAGGCGACGCCTTGGGCGTGGTTGCCCGCCGATGCGCACACGATCCCGGCCTCCCGCTCGTTCGCGGGCAGGCCGGAGATGAAATTGTAGGCTCCGCGTACCTTGTAGGAGCGGCCCACCTGGATGTCCTCGCGCTTGAGCAGCACGCTTTGGCGGCGGATCCCCGACAGGCGCAGCGACAGGTCGAGCGGCGTGCGCCGGACGGTCTGGCCGAGCGTCTGCGCGGCGACGACGACGTCCACGCCCGTGGGCAGTGCGGTGTTCATGGTTCAAGTCTGCCATTCCGGCGGCGCGTCGCCCTCACCGGTGCGTCGGGGGCTCTGGGCGGGTCCGACGAAGGCCTCACCTGCTTCATCGTCGCCCCGGTGCGTCGGGGGCCCGCCGGGCGGCCGCCGCCCCGTCATCCTGGGGGCATGGATGATGACGCCGACGGCACCGCGCTCGACGGTGCCGACGGCCTCGAATTAGTTCGAGCGCAAGTTCTACGCGCGACCTAAGCCGCCCGAGGTGCTCGCGCACGGATCAGCAGGTGATCGTCCAGGCCTACGTGCTTCGCCGTGGACGGCTACGCCGTGCGCGTGCGGGTCACCTTCCCGGCAGAGACGTCGGCCTCGCCCCTTCGACGAGGCCACCCGACCATCTGGGCGCCTACGAGCGGAGGATCCTCGCCGCCCTCCCTGTCCGAGTCCGAGGCCGACGCCACCGCGTCGATCGCGGTCAAGTCCCCGCCGTCGCCGCGGAGCGGTACGAGATGGAGACCGAGGTCGACGTATCGGTGGCCACCCAGATCCTGCGCCGCTCGCCGAACGTCATCCTCAAGAACCGCTATTCGATGTGGTACGACGAGGACGGCTGGGAGTTCGACATATTCGGCGGCCAGAACGAGGGCCTGGTCATCGCCGAGTGCGAACGCCTGGCGCCGGTGGTCGGCTTGAGGATTCTCGGTCTCTGCACCACCGAGGTCTCCGACGACTTCCGCTTTACCGCAATGACTACCTCTCCAGCAGCCGTGGCGTCAGTGGAAGGACATGTACGCCGTGGAGCTGGAGGCCCGCGCCTGCATTTCCTCGACATGCGTCAGGGCCGGGTGGGATATACGGTGGGGACCATCCCGGTGGGGCGAACGCGCGCCACGGAAAGCGGAGGAGGCAATGAGCGAATCCGACATACCGAGTGCTCCGCCGGCACCGCGCAGCAGAGGGCCGGTGAACGTCGTCGTCACGCGGAGTGGCGGTTCCGGAAAAGACGACGGTGGGCATGATGCTGGCGGCCAAACTCGACTACGTCTACGCTGAGGGAGACGAGTTTCACACCCAGGCCAATCGCGACAAACAGGAGGCGGGAATCCCGTTGGACGATCACGATCGCCAGCCCTGGCTGGAATCGATCCGGGACTGGATGCGCGCCGAGAACGCCGCGGGGCATTCGACGGTCGTGTCCTGTTCGGCCCTGAAGAGGAAGTACCGCGACACGCTGCGCAACTGCCCCACCCGGACAGTCTTCGTCCACGTCGCCCCTCCTCGCTCCCTCAATGAGCAGCGCATCAAGGCCCGCAAGGGCCATTTCATGAACCCCGACCTGCTCGTCAACCAGTACGAGACGCTGGAAGACCTGGAGTACGACGAACTCGGATTCGTCGTCGACGAGGCCGGGGCGCCCGAGGAGGTCTTCGCCGCCGCTTATACTAAACTGGCGACGCTTTGACAAGTTGGGTATCGCAACCCCTGTTTTCAGGGTTTGTCCAGGAGGGCCTGAGATCATAAACTTATGAATCCAGGGAGGGACTCCTCCGAAAGGAGGAATAATCCCGGGCCTACGGCGTTACAGCCGATAAGTAGATAGAGACGTGCGCCCCCTTCGAGGTGTGCGCAAGGGCAAGATGCTTCCATCCCAAATGAGGTGAGCGTGTGGGATTCCGGAATCCTTGCTTAATAGCTGGGTAGTGCAGTACGCTGCTGTCGACCTCGCACCACCCAGCCTTTTGTTTGAGACGAGCCGTTGAGCAGGAGGCCAGCGATGACTCAGAGCCTTTCCTCATCCACCCCGAGCGCCGGAATTCCTTTCCGCGGCGGCCCTCTCTCGCGCCGATCGACGTCGAAGCCGCCGTGGCGAGAATCCGCGAACTGGAACGAAGACATCGACCTCGTATGGGAAGAGATACTCATCGAAGGGAAATGGCGCCGGAGGCGGAGACATCCTGCGCCTGTCCTCGAAGGCGTTCTCGTGCTCGTCACACCGGTTTCCGCCGCCCTGCAGCCTGAGCGCGAGATCTGCCCTGACCACGCATTCCACGTGGCGATCACCTGTTACGCCCCGCTGATCGCAGCGTCTTGCCGAGAGCGAACGGCGATGCGGCGCACTCGGCCGGCGATCGAAGGAGGCGTCGCGGGCGGCCCGGAGCATCGGAGCCGTTCTCCCGGACGTCGGCGGATCGGGAGGGAGCCCAGAGGATGGCGGAGCCGCGACGCCGATCCGGCGGGGATCTCGACGACCTGGCGAGGGATCTCGATCCGGCCGAGGGCTCCGACGCACCCGGAAGCCGTGCGCCGCAGGAAGAGGGCGCTCGCCTCGCACATCGTCTTCACCGAGCTGGCTGACGCGCTCATGCCGCGAGAGCGCCGCGATCGGGATCCTGCGGCGAGCTGGGAGTCGTCCAGCTCCCGAGATGGTGATCGAACTGGCCGACCCGTTTCCAAGGGCCAGGCGCCGCTGCCCCTGTGGGTCAATATCCGCACCTACCGGCCGGATCTGACGTACGGGCGCACGCTCGGCCTCCCTTGTTCGGCCACTCGACCTGGAAGTGGTCGAATCGACGCAGTCCGAAGAGGACGTCTACGCGATGCTCGCCAATGTCGCCGACTATCTGATCGGCTCTGACGCCCACCTCATGCCCGGTCACAGCGTCGGATACCGCGACGGTGAGGAACTGCCCGTCACCCAGCGGTGAGCCCCGCCGACGATACGCCGGTGCTGCGGATCGGGTTCTGACGCGGCCCGGGGCGGGATCGCTGAAGGGCGGGTGTGTTCTGATGCGGCCCGCTGAAGGCGGGTGGGGCGGCCCGAGACGCTTGGCTCGGGACAGCCGGGTTCGGAATCGTCGGCTCGGGACGGCCGGCGGGACTGGGCTAGACTCTTCGAGGGCCGTCGAGCGATCGGCTGCCCCTGGCATCGCAGTGCCGGTCTCCCGTGGTGGCAGCGCGGGCGAAGACCAGACGCGCCCTCCGGCGCGTATGCCAGCTCTCGAACGCAGAGGAGCCCCGTGAGCCGCCACGACACGAACACACCGAGCGTCCCAGAGGCAGGATGGGCTGGGGGGACTGGAACGGCCACCGAGCAGTCCGGAAGCCCCGGGACGGGGACTGGGCGGACCGAAAGGGACGGGCGCGACCATTTCGACGTCGTCGCCGCCTGTTTCGTCGCCTTCCTCCTCCCTGTCCAACATCGGCGCCACCAAGCTCATCGGCTTCAACGTGACGAGTGGCTGGCACTCGTCTTCGACGGCGGAGCCGTGCTTTTCCCGTTCACCTACATCCTCGGCGACGTCCTCTCCGAGGTGTACGGCTTCGCCAACGCCCGGCGCGTGATCCTCACCGGCTTCGTCGTCCAGATCATCGCCTCGCTGACGTTTTGGCTGATTCAAATCGCCCCCGGCGACCACACGTGTCGCAACCAGGCCGCCTACGAGGCGGTGCTCGCCAGGTGCCTCGCATGGTCGCGGCTTCCCTGCTCGGCTTCCTCGCGGGCCCAGCTGCTGAACTCCCTCGTCCTCGTGCGCATCAAACGGCGCAGCGGCGAGAGGCGGTTGTGGATCCGCCTGCTCGGTTCCACCGTGGTCGGCGAGGCCGCGGATTCGGCCGTGTTCTGCACCGTGGCCTGGGCGGGGAGATCCCCGCGGCGTGCTCGTCGGCTATATGATCACGGGCTTCGCCTACAAAGGTGGCCGTCGAAGCGCTCTTCCTGCCGGTGACCTACGTGGTAGTCGGATGGGTCAAAACGGCGTGAGCCCGGCTATGTCGGCGCGGAAGGCGTGAAGGGCACCGGCACAGGGCCGCTTGCCGGGGGCGTGGGGCAGACCGGCACGGAGGCGACCGGGGCCTGGGACGGGTTGAAAGCGTGGAGGGACGATGACGTTCACCCTCGGAGTCCGACTCGAAGAGCCGGTGGCGCCGGCGGCGTAGGCGGGAGAACCGGCCGGCCCTCGGACGGGCCGGCACCATCCACACCCCCACGGAGACATCACACGCCCGCCTTCGTGCCTCGTCGCCACGAAGGCCACCGTAAAGCCGTAGTGCCGGAGGCCGTGGCCGAACTGGGAGCCCAGGCCGTGCTGGCCAACGCCTACCACCTCTACCTCCAGCCGGGATCGGACGTCGTCGACGAGGCGGGCGGGCGCGGCATTCATGAACTGGCGCGGCCCCACGTACACCGATTCGGGCGGGTTCCAGATCCTCTCCTCGGCTCAGGTTTCAAAAAGGTCCTCTCCGCCGAGTTCTCCGGTTCCGGGCGCGCCGGAAAGCGCATCGAGAGCGCCTCGTCGACGTCGACGACGACGGCGTGTGGTTCCGTTCCCACTTGGACGGGGCGAGGCACCGCTTCACTCCCGAGATCTCGATGGGCATCCAGCACGAACTGGGCGCTGACGTCATCTTCGCCTTCGACGAGCTGACCACCCTGCTCGACTCTCGCGCCTACCAGGAGCAGGCCCTCGAACGCACGCGGCGTTGGGCGGCCCGCTGCCTGGCCGAGCACGGACGCCTGACCGAGGCCCGCCCGGACAGGCGCATCAGCAGCTCTTCGGCGTCGTCCAAGGCGCACAGTACGAGGACCTGCGGCGCAAGGCAGCCCGCGACCTCGGCGCCATGGAGGCCGGCGGCCGGCGCTTCGACGGATTCGGGATCGGCGGAGCCCTGGAGAAGGAGAACCTCGGGAGGATCGTCGGATGGGTGAGCGAGGAACTTCCCGAGGACCGGGCGCCACCTCCTGGGGATCTCCGAGCCCGACGACGTCTTCACCGCCGTCGAAGCGGGCGCCGACACGTTCGACTGCGTCAACCCCTCGCGGGTCGCGCGCAACGCGGCGATCTACTCGCCCGACGGACGGTTCAACGTCACGCGCTCGCAGTTCCGGCGCGACTTCTCCCCTCGTTCCCGGCTGTGCGTGCTACACGTGCTCGAACCACAACGGGCCTACCTCCACCACCTCTTCAAGGCCAGGGAGATGCTCCTCCACTCTCGCGACGATCCACAACAGAGCACTACACCGTCCAGCTCGTGGAGGGCATCAGGCGTTCGATCCTCTCCGGCGAGTACGCGGCCCTACAAGGGCGAGGACCCTCGGACGCCTTTCTACGCCGGCGATTGGGGGCGCGCGTAGGCCGTCGGGGTGCTGGCGGCGGTGGCGTGGAAGCGTGAGTGACGGTGGGGGCGCAGGGTCTGCGGCCTGGCCCAGGTCAGGCAGGTCGCGATCCGGCCAAGGTCGGGGTCCGCGGTCCGGCCCAGGTCAGTAATCCGGCTCGGCCCAGGTCGGTAATCCGCCTCGGCCCAGGTCGCAATCCGGTCAGAACTCGCGGTCGGAGGCCTCGCGCAGAGCGTTGAGCTGGGCGTCGTCGGGGAAACCCCGGACGGACCAGCGTGGCGGCCCGCACGTTGGTCATCGGCGAGATGCCTTCGTGCCAGACGTCGCGCGCGACCTGGGCGCGCAGAACGACCATCCCGCGCCAATCCTCCTCCCACGGCTCGCCGGCCGACGTCTGGCGGAGGAAGGCGACGAAGTCCGTATCGGGGAGGGAACCGTAGCCGGCGTCCGAGGGTCCAGATCGCCGAGAGGACATCGGAGGCGAGGGCGATCAGAGAGCCCTGGCGAAGGACCCGGAACTCGACGAGTCTGCCGAAGTCCCCGGGCCACGTGCGCATCGCCTCCGCCTGGGCGCGGTAGATCCTCTCGCGGACCGACGTGCGAATCTTCGCGAGCGCCTTCGCCGCGGGGTGGTCGGGCATGGAATCCACCTCGCTCCATCCGTCCTGGGTGACGACGTGCGGCAGGGGGTAGATCGTGTCGGGGCGATTGAGGTCTTTGGCGAGCCGCGTGAAGAGCTCGGGCAAGTGCGGGTCGTCGGCCATGACGACGAACAGGGAGGCCCTGCTGGCGGGGACGAAGAGCGGCAGCGAATCGCGGTTGGCCTTGCTCAGGGGATTCGCTGACCGTCAGTGCCATCTCCACGTCCATGAACCACGAGCTCTGGTAGTTGGCCGGCCCGGTGAAATCGAAGACGTTCGCCCCGCCTATCTGCTGGGGGTAGACCCTGGACGCTCGGCTGGCCGTCGACGGTGTCGAAGGTGCGCAGGCGGGTCAGCGCGTGTTGGAACAGCGGGACGATGTCGCTGGGAAGCCCTGTGTTCTCCAGGTCCGAGAAGAACAGGGGGGTGATCGCGTGCGCTGTCGACGGCGATGCCCGTTCCGATGAAGGGGGTCATGCGGGGACGTAGACCATCGAGTCGTCGCGCGCGGTGGTCGTGGGATCGCACAGTAGTCGGCGCTCCTGACGATCGGCATGAGGTGTTCCGCCCGATGCCGCTTCGGCTTCGTCGGAGGAGTCGAGCTCCTCGAAAGGGGAGGTCGAGGCCGTCGACGAGGACCGACGTCGTCGAAGGGTCTGTCGGGGAGGATGTGCCTGATGCGGAGGGGCCGCGATGGGAGGTGTCGGCGCGGTTGGCGGCGGAGGGATCGTCCGAGGATGCGCCCGGTGCTGAGGGCCGGCCTCGCCGGCGGCTGCGCGGTCCTCTCCGCCGCCCGACGGCGGGCCTGAGGGGCCGTCCGTGAGAGCGGTCGCCGTGGGAGGCGCTCGTCCAGGCCCCGGGGCCTCGCCCGTGCCCTGCGTCGGCTCCAGATCGCCCGATCCGCGGGCGGCGGCGTTCGCCCGAAGGGGCGTCCGGTTCGAGCCGTCGGCGTCCGGGCGCCTGCGAACCGGTCGGCGCCGGGCCTGTCGGGATCGGCAGGGGATCTCGGCGTCGGATCCGTCCATCAGGGATCGGGCCCCTTCAGTGCCGGGCGAGGACTCCCTCGCCCGGGTCCAAAGCCCGTTCGCTCCGGACTCAGGGCCCGTCGGGGCCGGGCGCCGCCCGCACGGGAGACGCCGATGGAGATGAGCTGGGTGAGCAGTTCTCGGCGGACGGCTTCCGGCTTGAGGCGTCCATAAGCTGCGCGGGGCGGAAGCGGGAAACGTCCGGCCGTCGGCCAGGAGGATGTCCAGCCATTCGCCGTCGGCGTTGATGAAAGCGCCCTTGAGTTCGGGGTGCGCTGCTGCGACCTCGACCGCCCAGTCCATGAAAGCCATGTGTTCATTGTCTCCCCGAAAAGCCTGCGTTCCGGACGTCCGTTCATCGACGGCGTGACGGATGTCGTGCCCGATCGTCCCCGTTCGCATTGGCACTGCCGGTGCCGGCGCAATATATTGGGCGGGAGAGATGCTCACGCGTTCTCTTGCAACGCAGGGTCCATGACCCGGCGACGGGCACGAGTTCACGCACACGCCACCGCATTCCGAAGGAGGTCCCTGATGTCTTTGCCGCGCTTGCAGCAGCAGGGAACGTAAAGACCCATCGCGTTTGAGGAAGGGCGTGTCCAAGCGCACCCAACGGTTCGTGTCCATCGGCGCGACGGCGGCCATCCTGGCCGGATACGCGATTGCCGTCACGTCTGCTGAGGGCATCGATCGCGCCGAGCTGTCGCTCAACGACGGCGGCGTGTGGGTGACCAATCAGGCCTCGCGCATGGTCGGGCATCTGAACCACCTCTCAAGACGATCGACGCGGGGTGCGCGCCGACTCGAACGAGTTCGACATCTACCAGGGAGGGCGACACCGTCCTCGTGCGCGACCGGCAGGCGGGAACCCTCACCCAGGTCGACCCGGCGAAGGTCTCGATGGGCACGCCCAAGTCCCTGGGCGACGCCGACCCTCGTCGCCTTCGGCGGCGGCACTGTCGCGATGCTCGACATCCAGAGCGGCAAGCTGTGGACGACCCCGCCAAGGGCCTCCTCCTTCGACACGTCGGCTAGCCGGACATGTCGGGATTTGCCGGGGTCGTGACGGTCGGCAAGGACGGGTCCGTGCACGCCGCCTCCGCCCAGGCCAAGGCATGGAAGTCGATGGTCGTCGAAGGATCGACCTTCCGCGAGGAGGGCACTCCTCGCCCAAGGAGTTCGCTGGGTCCAAGAACCTCCAGATCGCCGCGGTCGGCTCCCGCCCGTGGTGCTCGACGCCGAGTCGGGAAAGCTCGCCCTGCCCGGTGGGAAGGTCGTCGAACTGGGGAGACGAAGAACCTCCAGCTCCAGCAGTCGGGCCCGCGGCCGACGACGTGCTGGTCGCCTCGGCCACGACCCTGTACAAGGTCTCCCCTGGCCGACGGCGCCATCACGGCCAAGCCCGCCAACCCGCAGGCGCGCAACGCCCAGGGCAACCCCTGCCCTGCCCCGTCTTCCACGAGGCTGCGCCTACGCGGCGTGGACGGGAACGGGCCGCTCTCGCGGGACCGCCTGGGGAGCAAGGGACGACGAATCCCCTGGCCAGCGAGAAAGCTCGCCGAGAGCAAGTCGGCGGAGTTCCGGACCAACCGCAAGGTCATCGTGCTCAACGACGCCGCCACCGGCAACGTCTGGCTGCCCGACAAGGACATGGTCCTGGTCAACGATTGGAACGAGGTCAACAGCAGCAACCAGGTCGAGAGCGACGAGCACGACGACAGCACCGACCTGACCACGCAGCGCAAGGACCCGACCGCCAGCAGGAGAACCATCCGCCCACCGTGGAGAACGACAGGTTCGGGGTGCGGCCCGGGCGCACGACGAGTCTGCCGGTCACCAACAACGACTCCGACCAGGACGGCGACGTCCTGACCGTCAAGCCGACATCCACGCCCGCCTTCGGGGACCGTGCGCCCCAGCCGCAAGGGGCCAGGCGCTGCAGATCGAGGTCCCCGAGACGGCGTCGGGCATGACCACGTTCACCTACGAGGCCGACGACGGCCGGGGCGGGAAGGCCACCGGCAGCGTCACCGTGGACGTGCACCCTTCAACGTCAACGAGGCGCCGGTCCAGCAGATCAAGACGAGCGCGAAGCTCGCCTCCGCCGGCGAGACGACGCCCAGCTCCTGGGGGACTGGATCGACCCAGACGGCGACCCCATCTACCCTCAGAGGGCGACGCCCAGCAAGGGCTGACCGCGTCCTTCCAGGAGACCGGCAGCGTCAAGGTCAAGGACCTCAACCAGGGGCCCGCCACGCGCGAGGTCGCCCTGACCGTCTCGGACGGCAGCAAGTCGGCCGAGGGGAAGATGACCGTCGACGTCGCCGAGGGGGTCAACCTGCCGCCCCGCGCGAACGCCGACTACGTCAGGGTGCCCGTCGGCGAGGCGGCGACCGTCTCCCCGATGGCCAACGATCTCGACCCCAACGGCAGGCAGATGCGCTTGGTGGGCACTGGCTCGCCCCGACGGCCTGGCTGTCAAGACCTCGCCGAACTCGGGGAGCGTGACGGTCTCGGCCGACCGGCCCGGAACCCGGTACCTCAGCTACTTCGTCTCCGACGGGCCGACGACCTCCACGGGGGTCATACCGCGTCGACGCGGTCGAGTCCAACAAGCAGGACCCGCCCGTCGTCGAGAACGACATCGCCCTGCTGCCCGCGGGCGGCCAAACCCTCGTCGACGTCCTGGGCAACGACTCCGACCCGGCCGGCGGCGTCCTGACCCTGCAATCGGTCGAATCCCCGCCGGGCGGCCAGATCACCGCCGCGCCCGTCAACCACGAGCACGTCCGCCTCACCGCGCCCGCGGGCTTGAGCGGGCCCACGACGCTCAACTACACCGTGTCCAACGGCACGGCCTCGGCGACGGGGCGGATACTCGTCATCCCCGTCGACACCCCCGACTCCAACGCGCCGCCGCAAGTCGCCGAGGACCAGTTGACGGTCCGGGCCGGAGACGTCGGGTCGGTCAACGTGCTGGCCAACGACCGCTCGCCGGGCAAGCTGAGCATGACCGTCCTGCCAGAGCTCCAGCACAGCGTCGACCCCGAGATGGGCCAGCCCTTCGTCTCCGACAACCTCGTGCGCTTCCGGGCGGGCAAGAAGGCGGGCACCACCCGGGTGAGCTACACCGTGCGCGACTCGCTCGGGAACGTGGCCTCGGGGACGGTCAATATCACCGTCACCCCGGTCAACGAGGACGCCAACACCGCGCCCAACCCGGTGAACATCACCGCCCGGGCGATCGTCGGCCAGCCCGTGAAGATCCCCGTGCAGCTCGACGGGGTGGACACCGAGGGCGACTCGGTCGAACTGGCCGGCCTGGGCGATTCCCCCAAGCTCGGAGTGGCGGAGGCCGGCAGCTCGACGATCTCCTACACCGGGAGCAAGCCGGGCACCGACAGCTTCACCTACACGGTCAGGGACGCCTACGGCAAGACGGCCACGGCGCGCGTGCGCATCGGCGTGGCGCCCAAGGCGACGTGAGAACCAGGCGCCGGTGGCCAACCGGGACCAGATGCTCGTCAAACCGGGGGCGCAAGGTCGTCGCGCAGGTCACCGAGAACGACATCGACCCCGACGGCGACCTGATCTCCCTCGTCAAGGGCTCGGCACCAGCGCCTCCCCGGGCTGAAGGTCGAGGAGCGCGACAAAGGCAAGCAGGGGCAGGGGATCGTCGTCTCCACCCCGCCAGGAGGGCTCCTACCCGGTGACCTACAGGGATCCAGGACGGACGCGGCGGCACCGCCGAGGGCTCCTGATGGTCAACGTGCAGAAGGACGCGCCCAGCCTCGCGCCGGTCGCGCGGGACGACGTGGTCGACCGGGAGCGGACGCTGGGCAAAGAAGACCGTCAAGGTGAACGTCCTGGGCAACGACGTCGACAAGGACGGCGACATCCTGAGGACACGGTCACCTCCGACGATCCGGGCGTCAAGGTCAACTCGGATAAGAACCCTGACCGTCACGACGTCCCAGAAGCCGCGGATCATCTCTGTACACGGTCAAGGGACCCTGACGGCATGAAGGCCTCGGCGATCGTGCGCGTGCCCGGCAACACCCAGACCGAGCCGACCGTCGATCTCGAAGAAGGTGCCGATCGTCGTCGACGCCGGCAAGCCGTTCAAGATCCCGATCAACGACTACATCCTCACGCGGCCGGGCAGGTCCGTGTCCATCACCGACCCGAAGCACGTCAAGGCCTCCGTCGGATGGGGACAACAGCCCGCTGGTCGTCGACGAGAAGACGCTGAGCTTCACGGCCAAGCGGGAGTTCTCCGGATCGACCTCCGTCACGTTGGAAGTCACGGACGGCAAGGACCGCAACGACTCCTCCGGCGTCGTCAGGGACCCTGACGCTGCCCATCGAAGTGCGGGCGTCCGGCAACCGCCCGCCCGTCTTCACCCCCACACCGGTCTCCTGGAGGCGGGCGGCGACAAGGCCCGGGTCAACCTCGCCACCATGACGACCGACCCCGACGCCAAGGACGACCGAACGACTTCACCTACAAGATCACCAGCAAGGTCAACGGCGTGGACGCGAAGATCTCCGGCTCGGTGATGACCTTTGACGGCCGACCCGGGCGCGCTCCCGGCCCCTCAGGGTCGATCGGCGTGACCGTCAGCGACGGGCAGGCTGAGACGAGCGGGAGCCTTCCCGTGCAGATCGTCAAGACGAAGAAGCCGCTCGTCCAGGTCGGCGAGATCACGCAGACCGTCAACGCGGGCAGCACGACGAAGATCGACGTCGCCGCCCACGCGACCAACCCGTTCCCGAACAAGCCGCTGTCCATCCACGGCGCGCCCACGGTGGTCTCGGCAACGCGACCGCCACCGCCGCCGGCAGCGCTGTCACGGTGACGACCTCGCCCGACGCGCACGGCGAAGTCGTCGTGCGCTTCCAGGTCATCGACGGCTCGGGGATCCCAGCCGCGCCGTGACCGGCACGATGAGGCTGGCCGTGCGGTCCCACCCGGACAAGGTCTCCAACGTGACCGCCGAGGTCCTCAACGGGAACAGCGCGGTCGTCAAATGGACGAACGGCTCGCCCAACGGCTCGCCCTTCACCAAGTTCACGGTCCGCGACCTGACCCAGGGCGACTCGACCGACTGCCCGGTGGGCTCCCAGTGCGTCATCTCCGGGCGCAGGCTCGGCGTCGAGCACACCTTCGAGGTGATCGCCCACAACGAGGCGGGGGCCTCCGATCCGGCGTCGTCCGGTCCCGTCATGATGGACATCGTGCCTAACCAGCCGGGAGCGCCTTCCGCGACGGCCGGCGACAGGACGATCGGCTTCGTGGTCCCCGGCGACCTCCGACGGCTCAGGGCATCACCCACTACATGGTCAACGTGGCGGCCTCGGCTCCTTCAAAGGTGGCGGGCACGAGCCTGACGCTCAACGAGGGGCAACGAGAGTCCGCAACGGGTCGCGTACTCGGCGACCGTCACGGCCGTCAACCGGCGGGGTCCGTCCCCGCCTCGCCGTCCTCGAACCAGGTGATCCCTCACGGCAGGCCCGGATCCTTCACGGTCAAGGCCGAGAACGACGATAGGGACAGGCCGGGCCGTCGGGATCGGTGAGGTGAGCTGGTCCAAGCCCGACGGCAACGGCAGGCCCATCCAGTTCTACACCGTTGCGTCGAGCACCGGCGTCGCCGCGAGGGTCTCCGGAAACGAGACGAGCCACGTCTTCGCGAACCTGCCGTTCTCCCAGGTGTCCTTCACCGTGACCGCCGTCAACGACTCGGCCACCGGCTCCTCGTCCGCCAGCTCGGCGTCCGTCCAGGTCCGCGGCCTGCCCGCGGCGCCGTCGGGCGGCTCGGCCAAGGCCACCGGCCGGTCGGGGGAGCTCGCCGTCGGCCCGCCGAGCGGAGGGGCCGCCAACGGCTGGAGCCAGGGCGAGATCTCCTACGAGATGTCCACGAACGGCGGCGGGTCCTGGCAGAGCGTCGGCAACCTGAGCGGCCTGCCCGACGGCCAGGAGGTCACGATCGTCTTCCGGGCGGTCGGCAGCGCCAACGGAGCCCGCTACCCCGGCCCTGCGTCGGCGCCGGTCAAGGCGACCCCCGCCGGGCCCAGGAAGTACTTCTTCACCCTCACGGGCACCTCCCTACCCGTGCACGGTCGGGACCGCAAGCCCATAGGCTCCGGGCAACGGCATCAACGTCAGGTTCGAGGGCTACACCCCGAACCAGGGAGGTGACGTGCCGCCCCAAAGGATCCACCCAGTACAAGGGCACGTACAAGATGGACTCCAGGCAACCGCCCCGACGAACTCCTCAAAGTGGGCTACCCCAACGGCAACCTGGCGGTCGCGCAGCCGGGGACGCCGGCCAGCGAGCTCTACAAGGTCTGGGAGTGCGACGGCAATCCCGGAGGATAGCCGGCCCGGCCGGGCGCCCGACGCCCGGCCGGGCGAAACCCTGCCGGCGAGAGGCGCTCGGCGCATCGGTGGGACCGGAGAGGGCGAAGCGGCCAGGGCCGACCGGGCCCGCCAACTGAGATAAATCACGCTTATCTTTAAGGAAGAGGAAATGTCACGATCAGAACAGGTGACTGAGGAGAACGCGCGGTGGTTCGAGGGGTCCTTCACCCGGATCGCCGCCAACGTCGGCAAGGCCGTCCTCGGCAAGGAGGGACGTCGTGCGGCTCTGCGCTCACGTGCATGTTCGCCGGGGGCCACCTGCTCTGGAGGACGCGCCCGGCACGGGCAAGACGGCGCTCGCCAGGGCCATCGCGGCCACGGTCCAGGGCACCCATTCGCGCATCCAGTTCACGCCCGACCTGCTTCCCTCCGACATCACCGGCGTGACGATCTACGACCAGAAGACCGGCGAGTGGAACTTCCACAAGGGCCCGATCTTCGCCTCCATCGTCCTGGGCCGACGAGATCAACCGGGCCCTCGCCCAAGACCCAGTCCGCCCTCCTGGAGGTCATGGAGGAGTCGCGGGTCACCGTGGACGGCGTCACCCACGAGGCCGGCCGGCCCTTCATGGTCATCGCCACCCAGAACCCGATCGAGCAGGCGGGGACCTACGCCCTGCCGGAGGCCCAACTCGACCGCTTCCTCATCAAGTCCTCGATCGGCTACCCCGAGAGCGCCGCCGGCATCGAGATCCTCAAGGGCTCAGCCACCCCGACCGGTCCAAGACCCTGCCCGCCGTCATCTCGACATCCGCCGTCGAGGAGATGACCGAGATGGCCTCCTTCACCTACGCCGACGAGTCGGTGCTCGGCTACGTCCAGGACCTCGTCGAGTCCACGCGTCCTCGAAGGACGTGCGGATCGGCGTCTCGACCCGCGGCGCCATCGCGATGGTCCGCGCCGCCCGCGTGGGGCGCTGTCCAGAGGCCGCCACTACATGCTGCCCGACGACGTCAAGACCCTCGCCCCTGCCCGTGTGGGCGCACCGCATCGTCCTGGACCCCGACGCCGAATTCGGCGGGGCCACCCGCGAAGCGGTCGTCATACGGGCCCTGGAAGAGGTCTCGGCGCCCATTTTCCGCAAGTGACACGGCCCGGCGAGTGACGATGCCCTCCCCGTACCCGAAGAGACCCGCTGCGAGAAAGCCCCTGACCGCCCGAGAGCGGGATGGCGGCCTCCGCCTGGAAGAAGGCCGCCGCCTGGACGAGGCGGACCCGCGTCAGGACGGCCGACCGGCTCGAAGGCCTGCCCGTGGTGGGCCCGGCGGTGAAGCGCCTGCGCATCATCACCGTCTTCGGGTGGATGGTCCTCCCTGGCGGTCGGGTCTTGGACGTCGGGCTCCGGTGGCAGTGGTTGGAGGTCACCGGGCTGGCCATCCTCTTGACGTTCGTGTGGATCGTCGCGATCATCTGGACGATCGGGATGGTGCGCTACGTGGTCAAGCTGAAGCTGGCCGGCCAGCGCGTGGTCGTTGAGGAGTCCGCGGTCGGCGAGCTGTCCGTGGTCAACACGTCGAACCGGCCCTGCGCGTCCTCGGTCATCGAGGTGCCGGTCGGGGCCGCCCTCGCCCAGTTCGCTGTGCCCATCCTGACGGGCCGGTCCGAATTCACCGAGATCTTCACCGTGCCGACCCGGCGCCGCGGCATCATCACCATCGGGCCCGTCCGGTCCGTGCGCGGCGACGGCCTCGGCCTGCTGCGCAGGGAGCAGAACTGGGTCGAGGCCCAGGAGCTGTACGTCCACCCCAGGACCGTCAACGTCGCCTCGAACGCGATCGGGTTCATCCGCGACATCGAGGGGGCCACCACCCACGACCTGTCCTCCAGCGACGTCGCCTTCCACGCGCTGCGCGAGTACCTGCCCGGCGACGACCGCCGCAACGTCCACTGGAGGACCACGGCCCGCACCGGCCGGCTCATGGTCCGCCAGTTCGAGGAGTCGCGGCGGGCGCATCTGCTCATCGTCTTCGACGACGACGCCCGCTCCTGGCACAACTACCGCGAATACGAGCTCGGGGGTGAGCGTGGCGGCCTCGATAGGGCGGCCGTCATCCGCGAGCGCCGCGACCTGAGCTTCACCAGCCAGCTCGGCCCCGTCCCGACGTCCTCGCCCAACGCCTTCCTCGACGGGCTGACGAAGATCGAGCCGAAGGCCGGCGTGGAACGGCTGGGCGACCTGGCCAGGATCGCCACGGACCGCGAGCCCCAGGCGTCGGTGGTCGCGGTGGTGACGGGCTCGCGTCCCGAAGCCTCCGAGCTCCCACCGGGCCCACGCCGCCCTGCCGGTCAACGCCCGGTCGTTCGCTCTGCGCATCCACGAGGCGGAGAGGGTGTCGCGGGCGCTCGTGGGCGGCTTCCCGATCGTGACGATCCTGTCCCTGGATTCGCTTCCCCTCGCGCTGCGGAAGGCGGTGAGCTGAATGTCCCTCTGCTGCGTTCGGTCACGAGGTCGCGGCGCACAGTGCCGCCGCTGAAGAGGGCAGACGCTCTCCTCGCAGGTCGAGGCGCAGGCTCCCGGCGGCCTCGCCGGATCCGCGCAGGTCGGCGTTCGCCGACGCCCGGATGGCTGACTGGCCGTCGTCGCGGCCCTCTTGCTGGCCGCCTCGGCGACGTGGGGTCCCGTGTTCGGGGACATGCAGGGCTACGTCGCGGGCGCCGGAGGGGTGCTCCTAGGCTTGGGCATCGCCGCGCTGGGGGTGTGGCTGCGCCTGACGCCGTGGCTGACGGCCGTCCTGGGGATGCTCGGCTACCTCGCCTTCGGCGGCCTCATAGCGCTCAGGGAGACGGCGACGGGCGGCGTCCTGCCGACCGCCCGGACGTTTCAGATGCTCATGCGGTCCAGTCCTTCAAGGGCTGGAAGGACCTGCTGACCCTCACGCCGCCCGCGAGCGCTTTCCTGGGGCCGACCGTCCTGCCGTATCTCGTGTGCACGGTCGCCGGACTGGTGGCCGGGTCCGTCGTCCTGCGGACGCGACGGGGGGAGTGGGCGATGCTGCCGGTGGCCGGCGTCCTCGTCTCGGGGATCCTTTTCGGCTCCCAGCACGCGCCCCTGGCCCGGTGGATCGGCGTCTTCATCGGCATGACGGGCCTGGCGTGGTGGTCGCGCACGGTCGAGCGGCGGCGCGTCGTCCGGACGGGCCGCGCCCAGACGTTGGGCGCGATGGCCGCGCGGCGGCGCCGCAATGGAGCCGTCGCGCTGGTCGCGGCGGGGGCCGTCGTCGCCTTCGTGACCGCCCCGCTCCTGACCGATTCGCGGGCGCGGTATGCGATCCGGCAGGACGTCGTCCCGCCGCTGGACCTTCGCGAGTATCCTCGCCGCTGACCCAGTTCCGCTCCTTCATCGACCAGCGCGAGGACGAGACGCTCAGTGACGGTCAAGGGCCTGCCGGACAAAGGGCGGGTCCGCCTGGCCACTCTCGACGTGTACGACGGCATCGTCTACAACGTGACGAACCCGGCGACCCAGGGCTTCAGGAGGGTCGGGCCGAAGGTGACCGACAGGCAGCCGGCCAAGGGGACGGGCACTCAGACCCTCGAGGTGAAGATCGGCGATTACAGCGGCGTGTGGCTTCCCGGGTCGGGGAGCTGCGCCGCGTCGACTTCACCGGCAAGCGCGCCGGCGATCTGCGCGAGTCCCTCTACTACTCGCCCACCCAGGAGACGGCCCTGACCGTCACCCCCGTCGGCAGCGGCGACGAGTACACCACGACGACCGTCACCTACCGGCGGTACTCCGACAAGCAGCTGGAGGGGCGCCCCTTCGGCGTGGTCGACATGCAGGACAACACGAACGTCCCCGTCGCCGTCCAGGCCAAGGCCCAGGAGATCATCACCGGCGAGACGAGCCCGATCAAGCAGGCTCGGGCCTTGGAGAACCATCTGAAGACGAAGGGCTACTACGCCGACGGCAAGGAGGGCTCGCCGTCGCGTCCCGGGCATCGCAACCAGCGCATCCAGAGCCTCCTGGAATCGGAGTACATGCAGGGAGACGACGAGCAGTACGCCGTGGCCATGGCCCTCATGGCCCGCTCGCAGGGGGATGCCGGCCCGCGTCGTCATGGGCTTCTACCGAGTCCTACTCCAAGAAGGGCACCCAGACCATCAAGGGGCGCGACGCCCACGTGGGTGGAGATCAACTCGACGGCGCGGGATGGGTCGCCTTCGACCCGACTCCGCCCAGGGACCAGCGGCTGACCACCCAGATCCCCAAGCCGAAGCCCAATCCGCGCCCCCAGGTCGTCCAGCCGCCGGAGCCTCCGGACAAGCCGATCGAGCTGCCGCTGTCCGCCGACGATCCGAAGAAGGCCCCGACGCGCGGTCGGGCACGGCCGCGTGGGTCAGGTACGCGCTGTACGGCGTCTCGGGGTTCTCCTGTTCATTCTGCCCTTCGCGACGATCCTCGGCCTGAAGGCGCTGCGCTCGCGCCGACGGCGGCTTCGCGGCCGCCCGGACGTCCGCGCGGCGGGCGCGTGGGAGGACGTTCGACGTGGCGCGCGACGGCAGGATCGCCGTCGACCCCCGCAGGACCAGGAGCGAGCAGGCGAAGGCTCTGGCGGGTGCGGTGGCCTTGCGCCAGGAAGCCGCCGACGTCGCTCCGATCTCGCGGACGGCGTCCATCGCCGACTTCACCGTCTTCTCCGGGAGGACATCGACCAGGTGCGGCTGGACGAGGCGTGGGCGAGCGCGGACGAGGCGAAGACCGCCATCCGCCAGGTCAGCCCCCGCCGTTCGCGGTTTTTCGCGCTGCGTTCGTTCGCCAGACGGAACGCCTGGCGTGCGTGGCGCGGAAGGAGGGCCGGCGAGTGATGCCCAGGCGCACAGCGGGACACCTGACGGTGGGTAAGGCATATCCTCCCAAAGGGAAGAACGACATTGTCGAGGTAGGGTCATGACTCAGCCAACCTGTGTACTTTTCATCAAGCCAGCGCAGGCCGGCGCAATCTCGCGCGCATACGGCATGCTGGTGGTCGTCGCCGAGATCGCAGCCTCCTCCTGCCCATCGCCGATGCCGGCTTTCGCCTCTCCCGGCCAGGCGCTCGCCCTCTACGTCGTCGCGGTCGCGATCCTCCTGCTGTTCTGTGCGTTCAACTGCCTCGCCGCCTACCGGACCGGGACCCTGCCGGGCTGGAAGTCCTTCGGGGTCAAGGCCGTCCTCGTCGAGGACGGCGGCCCGGCCAGTGGGCCGCCGTCAAGAAGTACGCCGTGGAGGGCTTCGTCGGCCTGTTCACCCTGGTCGGCGGCCTGCCCTCATCCTCAGGGCACACCACCGACGAGCTGGGTCGGACCTGGTTCGACCGGCTGACTGGGGATCATCTACGTCGACGCGCACCGTCCCATCGAGGAGGAGTCCGAGGAATGGGACGGCGAGGACGACCTGGAGGACCTGGAGGAGGCCGGGCCGGCGCCTGAGGACGCCGAGCCCGCAGTCGCCGACTCGGCGTTCGCACCGCGCCCTCCGAGGTCGCCGACGCGGCCGACGAGGATGCCGTGCAGAGCGAGGCGGACCGGATCGGAGCGAGCATGACCGGCGGATTCGAGCCCGCCGGCCGCGTCGCCCGCGGCGAAGGCGCGGCGATCGGCGAAGGCGGATCCGGCGAAGCCGAGGCTTCTCGCGAGGCCGAGAGGCCTGGCCGGGGCCCGGGCGCTCCGCGCGCGGACGGCCGCGGCGAACGCCGGTCCACCGGGGCGTGGGGCCGCAATCTCAGCCTCTCAGGCGGCGCGGAGGACTCCCAGCAGCCCACCGCGGCCTTCCTGACGCCCGGTCGCTCACCGGACCCGTCCCGATCCTTCGCCCCGCCCCAGCCTTCCGCGCCGGCTCCCGAGCCCGCCTCGCCCCGGAGCCCGGCGGCTCCTCCGAGCGCGGCGACCGCCTCCCGTCCGGCCGACGGCCCCTCCCAGCCCGGCAGCCCCTTCCCTCTCCTCGCCAGTGGCGTCGGGAACAGTCGATCCGGGGATCCCGCAGCGCCCGAGAGCTCCCGCGCCGACCGCGCCGACCGGGAGGCGGGCGCCCCTCGGGAGCCCCTGCGGCTTCGCCCCGCCCTACGGCTCTCCGGCCCCCGCGGCGTCCAGCGCCCCGGCCGCCCGTCGGCTCCGGGCTCGCCCGGAATGGACGGAGCCCGGCCCGGCCCGGCCCGCGGCTCCCATTCGGCCCCTTCCGCGCCCCGGTCTCCCGCCGTCGGCGCGCCGGCCCTCAGGGCGCGCACGCGCGCATGCCCGTCGTCCGCCTCGTCTTCGACGACGGCGTCTCCCGCGACCTGTCGGGAACCCTCGTCGTGGGCAGGAACCCCTCCGTCGACCCCGCTCACCGCGGCGCTGAGCTCATGCCCATCGCCGACCGGCAGAAGTCCGTCTCCAAGACGCACGCGGCCCTCACCGCCACCCCTCAGGGTCTGCTGGTCGAAGACCTTCGATCGACTAACGGCACCGTCGTCATTTCGGCCGATGGCAGCCGGTGCCGGTCGCGCCGGGCTTCCCCATTTGGGCGACCGACGGCGCGAGCGTTCTGTTCGGAGGCCGAAGGGTGAGTGGTGATTCGATGACGCTGCGAGTCGTGGCCCGCACGGGGTTTTGCGACCGACATCGGCATGCGTGCGCTCAACGAGGACAGCGCCCTGGCGGGCAGGTCCGTTTTCGTCGTGGCCGACGGCATGGGCGGGCATCTGGCGGGCGAGATCGCCTCGCGGACGGTGGTCGACGTGTTCTCGAGGCTGGACGGCAAGGAGTTCGTCAGCGCCTACGAGCTGGAGGGGCGATCGCGCAGGCCGCCAGGCGCGTGGCCGGCCTGGCCAGCCAGAAGAGCCTGCCGGGCACGACCGTCACGGGGCTGGTCTTCGCCGACGAGGGAGGCTACCCCTGCGCGCGGGTCTTCAACATCGGCGATTCGCGCACGTACCACGTCTCGGGCAGGGCCTTCACCCAGGTGACGAGGGACCACTCCGAGTGCAGGAGCTTCTCGACGCGGGGATCATCACCGAAGAGCAGTCTCTGACGTGGGAACGACGCAACGTCATCACCCGGGCGCTGGGAGGCTATTCGGGACCGGTCGTCGGGGCGGACGTCCATCTGGTCCCCTTAATGCGGGAGACCGCTTCCTCCTGTGCTCCGACGGGCTGAGCGGCGTCGTGTCGGACACCGAGATTGGCGAGGTCGCCCGATACATGGAAGACTCGAACGAGACCGCTCAGACCCTCGTTCAGAAGGCGCTCGGAGCCGGGGGCTCCGACAACGTCACGGTGCTCGTGGTCGACATCGTCGATTGCAGCCCCGATGGCCCGCGCTGGAGGTCGAGGGGAGACGGCAACTGCGATCGTCGGAACGTCGGCGACGACACGGTACCCAGGAAGGGCGATTAGGCGCATGTACATCGTTTCTGCTCGTGCAAGACCGGGTCGGCTTCGGCCGCCGTCACGCCTCGGGGGGCGTTGACCGTGGCGGGCATGAACGCCGAGCGAGTGGAGTGGCTGTGGGGCGCCCTGCGCTCCGGCGCGTCCTCTCGACCAGATGGTCGAAGGCCTGGGCTACGAGGGCCCCGCCGCCTCAGGGCATGCCCGAGTTCGCGCTGCTCCTGTGCGAGGACGACTGCGTCCGGGCGGCCTTGCGCGGGCGGTTCCGCCTCCGCGACGTGGCGGGGAACATGATCGCCGCCGGCGCGAACGCGCCGACGTGGGAACGAGATGCGCCTGACGAGCGTGCACGAGATCGTCGTCGACGCGGGGCCCGGCCCCGGCGACCAGTACGCCGAGGGCCTGCCCTCGGCGACGGGATGCTCGGCCTGTCCTCCATACGCATCTCCTGCCTTCCGGGCCGCCCGGAGCCCCTTCCTCGCGCTGCGCAGGACGCGGGCGCCCTCGCCTCGCAGGCGGAGAGCGCCCGGTCGGGTCCGCGCCCGCAGCGGGCTCCTGGCCCGGCGTCGCCGTCGGAGACGCCTCGATCGCCGATCCGATCCGGCGCGCCGCGGCGCATTCCGATTCCCCCGGGCCGCAGACGCATCGGGTCGCCCGGGGGTCCGGCGAAGGCCGGGCCGCTGCGGCCGATGCGCCCGTCGAGGACGCAGCCTACGCGCACGCTCCGGCCGCCCAGGAGCGCCGATCCCACAGGGAGCTCCCCTGCCCGCCGGAATCCTCCCGCCGGCCGGCGCCCTTCCGCACTCCGACGCCGCGCGGTCGGGTCGGGGAGCCCGCCGGGCCGACCGGGAATCGCGAAGGCGCCTCGCGCCCGAAGGTCCCCAGCCCGAGGCGCATGAGCCCGAGGCCCGCCCCGAGGCCCGCGAGCCCGCCGAGACCGGCCCCGCCCCTGCAAGCGCAGGAGTCCGCGTCCGATGCCGTCGACCGGCAGGAGCCCAGCCAGCCGGACGGCGACGGCCGGGCCGCGGAAGACGACGATCCCGCCGACGACCTCGAGCTCACCCGTCAGCCCTACGACGACTCCTTCCTCGACGCGGTGAACGTCCCCCGCCTCGAGAAGGTCGACACGGGGTTCGACGGCCGCGGACCTCGATTTCTTCATCGACTCCGTCCCCAGCAGCCTGCGCGTGTCCCACGCCGCCGACCTGCCGGCCGAGCAGGAGGCATCCCGGGACGGCTCATCCCACAGCGAACCCCGGGAAGACGGCGATCCGCAGGACCGGGAAGACGGCGCACAGGGGCCGAGAAGGCGATCCGCGCGGCGATGAAGAGGCCTCGCGTGAGCGCAGGGAAGCGAGAGGACGGCTCATCCCCGGAGGCTTCGGGCTCTGCTCCGGCTCCGTCGGCGTCCGGGAAGGGCCCCGAAGCCTCCCAGCATCCGTCGCCGGAGCCCGTTCAGGCCTCCTCCCCGCGCTCCGAGCCACCCGCGCCCGCGGAGCCGGGCCGAGCAAGCCCCGAAGAGCCCGAGGAACGGGAGGACGCCGCCGACGAACGGGAAGCCTCTCGCCGCCGACGGCCCCGCCTCTCCGCCGGCGAACGATCCCGCGGTCGCTGAAAGCCCCGCGACCGCCGAGAGCCCCGCATCCGGCGGCCCGGCGTCCGCCGAGAGCCTGGCACCGGCGCCGCGTCCGGCGAAGGCCGGCCGTTCACCGTGCAGGGGGTGTCCAGCAAGTGGCCGGTGGTCGAGGACGAGCCCGAGCTCGTGGCCGGATACGTCTCCGCAGACGGCGACGCGCCGGGCGCCCTACCCGACTCGTCTGGCTCGGGCGGTGCGGACGGCTCCGGCCCCTCCGATCGAGACGGCGATTCCGGCGCCGACAGCCCGGCCGAGGCCGCCGGAGGGCGCAGGTCGCGCTCCGGCCCCCGTTTCCCCATGAGCAACGACGACGGTTCGGAGATCGTCTGGCCGTCCGGCGATTCCACCGATTCGAAGCCTCTCAGCAGGGGCGAGGCACCCGAGTCGGAGGATTCATCCGAGCCGGAGACCGGCTCGCGGGCAGGACAGGACGGAGAGGGAGCTCGCCGACGCCGCCGACGCCGACGCGGAGGAACCTGCCCGCCCGGCCGCGGATCGGCGCTCTGTAGACGAGCCCGCCTCCAGGACGCCGGCGGAATCCGGCGGACCCGCCGAGACCTCGCCCCAAGCCCGCCGAGCCCGCCCCGAAGCAGGGCAGCCGGCCTCCGTAGGCTCCTCGCCGGCCGAGGCGGGCGCTCGCGATTCCGCCCCTCGCCGGGCGACGCCCCTCGAGCGGCGCCTCCGCGGCGCCCGCCGGCGGCTTCTCGGCCGGTGTGCCGTTGTGGGGCGGCGGCACCGGGTCCTGACCGCGCAGGAGCCCGGCCAGGGGGAGCCCACGACATCCCCACGGCGGTGGACCTGCCGGCCATCACCGGGCCGATCGGCCTCGACGAGCCGGCCTCCGGAGAGCCGGAAGAGTCGGATCCGTCGGCCTCTTCGGACCCGCTGCGCGGCCCGGCGCCGGGGGCCCGAGTGGGAGTTCGAGCTCGGCGGCTTCCAGCTCGCCCTCTCCGGTCGAGCCCGCCGAGGCGATGACGGCCGCCTTCGAACCCGACGATCTGCTTCCCGCCGAGCCCAGCCCCGAGAGTCCGTCCGAGGCGTCCCCTGCTCCCCTCCGGCGAGCCCTGGGCGGAGGGAGCGCTCGAATCCGGCTTCGACGAGGGTGCAGAAGAGGACGCTCTGGCCGACGAAGGCGACCATGACGGCGAGACGGTCATCTCCAGCAGGGCCCAGGAGCTGCGCGAGCAGATCTCCGGCGAGTCGGAGGAGGAATCCCCGCCATGGTCCTGGCTCTGCTGTGCCACTACGGGCACATCAACCCACCGCACGGCTCCTCGTGCCGCCTGTGCAGGGGCGCCCATAGGCGGGGAGCCGAACTGGTATCCGCGCCCGGCCCTGGGCGAGATCTACGTCTCGACCGGTTTGCGCGTTCCCATCGACGCCGACATCATCATCGGGCGCAAGCCCACCTCGACTCCCGAGTCGGGGCGTCCGCACGCCCATCTCGTGCCGGTTCCCAGCCCCGACCAGCAGATCTCCCGCACCCACTGCGAAGTCCGCGTGGACGGGTGGGACGTGCGCCTGGTCGACCGCAACTCGAACAACGGCACCCTACGTGCTGCGGCCCGAGAGCGGCCCATCCGCATCCGGCCGACGGAGCCGTTCTTCGTCAGGGTCGGCGACGTCATCGACATCGGCGAGGGATGACGATCCAGATGCTCGGCCCGCAGGCAGGGAGTGTGACGTGGCTCGTCGCCGTCCCGCTACACCTCCGAAGATCCCCAATGCGACGTACCTCTCATTCCTCGGATCCGGTGGTTTCGCGGACGTGTACCTCTACGAGCAGCAGATCCCCCGCCGCGAAGTGGCGATCAAGGTCCTGCGCCGCGGCGTGGCCGACGCCCAGAGGCAGTCCTTCCGCGCCGAGGCCAACCTGATGGCCCGCATGAGCTCGCACCCCTCGATCGTCTCCGTGTACGGTGCGGGTGAGGCCGAGGGACGAGCGCATGTACCTCATCATGGAGTACTGCCCGCCCCCGCACCTGGGCGCCAGGCTGCGCCAGCAGCCGTTCACGGTCACGCACGCCCTGGAGATCGGCATTCAGATCGGCGGCGCGATCGAGACCCTGCACCGCGCGGGCATCGTCCACCGGGACATCAAGCCGTCCAACATCCTCATGACCCCGTTCCAGCGCCCCGTCCTCACCGATTTCGGGATCGCCACCCGCATCGGCAACGTCAGCCCGGCCGAGGGCTTCTCAGTTCCTGGGCGCCGCCCGAGCAGGCGACGGGGAGGGAGCGGCCGCCGTCACCGTGGACGTGTACTCCCTGGCGGCCACGGTGTACACGCTCCTGGCCGGGCGCCCGCCCTTCGAGGTCAAGGACGGAGACAACTCCGAGATCGCCGTCATCAACCGGGTGCTGCGGACCCCGGTCCCGCCGATGGGGCGCCACGACGTGCCCGAGGAGTTCGAGCGCGTCTTGACGATCGCCATGTCCAAGGACCCCCGCCAGCGATACGCCTCGGTGATCGACTTCGCCAGGGCTCTCCAGGCGATTCAGGCGGCGTTGCACCAGCGCCCGACCGATCTGGACGTCCTCGACGATCCCGCCTACGACAACCCGTCCAAATCCGGCGACGACGCCGACGCGACCCGCCAGGCGATCCGCACGATCGACCCGCTGCGGGACGACTCGACTCGCCTCTCCCCCCTGAGGGTGCTCGGACCGGTGCCCTCTCCCAACATCCGCGCCTTCCCCCCGGCTTCCGAGGCCCGCTCTTACGACGCGGCGGGCCAGCGGGCGCCGTTCGACTCGGCACTGCCGGGCGACGCGGGGGTTCCCTCGGCGGGCCCGCCGAGGCGGAGACGGGACGGCGGGCACCGCGAAGCGGCGAGGCTCCGGGCTGGGGTCCAGCGTCTTCGGAGGGCGCCGTCCCGGACGCCCCGGACGCGCGCGCCGGCGGATTCCAGGAGAGCCCTCTGGGCGTCGTGGTCGTCCGGTTCCTCATCGCCGCCGCCGTTGTGCTCGCCATCGTCGTCGGCATCCTCTTCGCCCTGCGGCACGGCAAGGGCGGGACGGTCGGGCCGGCGACCTCGACGGGGAGACGACGCCCAACGACGCAGGCGTCAACCACGTCAGCCAGGTCGTCGGGCTGCGCGGCGAGCTCATGGGGGACAAGGTCAAGTTCACGTGGAGCAACCCCGACCCCAAGCCCGGGGACAAATTCCTCTACGCGATGGACCAGATCTCCGGTGAGGGCCAGCTCAACGAGACGAAGGCGTCGAGCGTTACCGTCCCCAAGCAGTCTCTCCAGACGTGCTTGTCCGTGCGGGTGCACAGGAAGGGCGGGTCGGAGTCGCCTGCCACCAGGCAGTGCGTGAGCACTCCGTGACGCCTGGCCCTCCCGCCCGTTCCGCGTCGCGGCCCGGGCTGAAGCCCCTAGCCGTCTCGCCTGCCTCGTCCGCGGTGGGCGAGGCTGCAGGCTACCCCGTGACGCGCAACCGGCTCGCTTCCTTCCCGGAAAGGGTAGGGATTGCCGCGTGTACGCGGATGGATTCACGGCGGTGGGTCTTCTCCACGGCGGCGATCCGTCCGCAGCCAGGAGTTGTGCCGTCGGTCTGGCGTGTGGAAGGCTCAGCCGAGGGCGCCGCTCTCATCGAAAGGGAACGAAGCCACAGTCGGGTCGCAATACGTTAAGGAGTCGTGATGACTACAACCGCCGAAAACCCCACCGAAGAGGTCGATCAGCGAGGTCTCCCCGAGCCGGCCGGACTGGAGATTGAGTTTTGCGGCGAGATTTACAAGGTCGACCCCGGCAAGACCTTCACCATCGGACGCGTCGGATCTCTTGCCATCGACGACAATCCTTTCCTTCACAGGAACTTTCTCGTCATCGAATCCCATAATGGGCTGTGGTGGGTGACTAACGTGGGCTCGCGCATCGCCGTCACGGTGGCCGAAACCACGGGTATGCTCCAGTCGTGGATCGGGCCGGGCTCCCAGATCCCGCTCGTCGTCCACGATATGAGTCTCGTCTTCACCGCCGGGCCGACGACTTATGAGATCGATCTCACCGTTCCGGACACCATGTACGAGGTCTCCTCCACGGGCCGCGAGGAGGCGGGGAGACGACGATCGGACAGGTCACGCTCACACCAGCCAGCGTCTGCTCATCCTCGCCTTGGCCGAGAATGGCTCAAGCGCGTAGGCACCAGGGCCGTCGGACATCCCCAGGTCGAGGAGGCCGCGTCGCGTCTGGGATGGACGCAGACCCGCTTCAACCGCAAGCTCGACAACGTGTGCGACAAGCTCGACCGCCTCGGCGTCAAAGGCCTGCGCGGCGGACAGGGGCGTCCACGCGACGTACCGCCGCGCCCGCCTGGTCGAGTACGCGGTCGCCAGCCAGCTGGTCACCGTCGAGATCTCCCCTGCTCGACGAGGAATTCGAGGCCAATCGCCGGGCTAAAGCGGCTGAAGCCTCCTCCCGCGGCAAGAAGCGCTGATCAGGCCTTTCGCCGATCCCGCAGGGGCCCGCCTGTTCGGCGGGCCCGCCGCGCAGATGGGAGGGTGCACTGCTCGCCATCCGGCCGGGCAGGGGCGAGGACAAGTAGATGGGGCCCACCATCCCGGTGGGCCCCATCTCATCTCCGGGTCCATTGGAGGCGCAGACCCTAGAGGTAGAGGCGTCGGCTGGGCAACCGGCAACCTCGCGCCCGCGTCATGATTGGAGGCTAACGTCGGGCGTTATCACACACGCGCAATCAACCGTGGCTGACTACGTTCCTAATACTACTCGATTTTTCCCGATGGTCAACATGGGGAGCGTTACCCGCAAGTCGCATGAGCAACTGAAAGCCGTCAATTCAACGGTTTCCCGCCCGTCGGCCCGCCGCACGCCAGTGGTTTGCCTTACTTTGTCCGAGGAGGATTGTGCCCGATCCCCGATATGCCATGGTTGGCTAACGGATTCGCAAAGGGGTGGTAAAGCGGTTCGCCTCGGATACGCTCTTCCCCACACTTTCCCGAAGAGCCTCCCGGCGCCGCCCGCGATCCCCCCGCCGAGAGGGCGTCCGGACGTCTCCGGGGCGGCCGGGCCGGGTCCCAGTTCCGCCCCCGCAGCGACGGAACCACAGGCCTCTCCCCCGCGCCGCTCGTCCGCGCGAGGGGAGGGCGAGACTAGGAGGTTGACATGGACCGGCTGGCCACGATCTTCAAGGACGTGAACGATTGGACGACCCTTCACGTCCTCATCTGGATGCTCATAGGCGCGGGTCTATACTTCACGATCCGCACGCGCTTCGTCCAAATCCGCCTGTTCGGGCGGATGATCCGCCAGATCTTCGATTCTCGGACCAGCGACGGCGAGGGGATCTCCTCGTTTCAGGCCTTCGCCATCGGCATCGCCTCGCGCGTGGGCACCGGGAACATAGCGGGCGTTGCCATCGCCATCAAACTGGGGAGCCGGCGCCGTCTTCTGGATGTGGCTGGTCGCGTTCCTGGGAATGGCCAGCGCCTTCGTCGAGGCCGTGCTCGCCCAGCTGTTCAAGATCCGCTGGCCCGACGGCACGTTCCGCGGCGGCCCGGCCTTCTACATCCAGCGAGGCCTGGGGTCGCGCGCATGGGGCGTGGCCTTCGCCGTCTTCCTCATCTTCTCCTTCGGGCATCTCCTACGAGATGGTTCAGGCCAACACGATCGCCGACACCCTCGACGAGCAGTACGGCATCGCCCCCTGGGCGACGGCGCTCGCCCTCCTGGCCCTCTGCGCGCCCATCCTCTACGGGGGGCTCAAGCGCGTGGCCAAGATCTCCGAATGGGTGGCCCCGCTGATGGCCATCGTCTACATCGGACTGGCGGTCGTCGTGGTGGCGATGAACCTCGACCGCGTCTACCCGACGTTCAAGGCGATCCTCGGCAGCGCCTTCGGCACCCATGAGGTGATCGGCGGCCTGGCCGGGAGCATGACGGCGGCCATGCTCAACGGCGTGCGCCGCGGCCTCTTCTCGAACGAGGCGGGCGAGGGTTCGGCCCCCAACGCCGCCTCGACCGCGCAGGTGACCCACCCGGCGAAGCAGGGGCTCATCCAGTCGATGGGCGTTTTCGTCGACACGATCCTCGTCTGCTCGGCCACAGCCTTCGCGATCTTCAACGCGACCCCGGGGCCCTGGACGGCTACTGGCGCCAGGAGGACCCCAGGGGCCAACATCACCATCACGGCGATCGAATCGCAGCTCGGCTCCTGGGTGGTCCCGGTCATGGTCGCGCTCATCTGCGTCTTCGCCGGATCCTCGCTCATCGGCAACTACGCCTACGCCGAGGTGAACGTCGACTTCCTCACCCGGGGCAAGCGCTGGGGGCCCCGGCTCCTCCAGACCGTGGCGGTCGCATCCATAGTGACCGGCTCTCTGTCGAGCCTCAGCTCGTGTGGAACTTCGCCGACATCACGATGACCGGCATGGCCCTCATCAACATCGTCGCCATCCTGCTGCTCGGCAAATGGGCCTTCGGGTGCCTGCGCGACTATGTCCAGGATCCCGAACGCCCCTTCGTGGCCACCGACAATGCGAATATGCCCGGTGCGCTGCCCACGGACATCTGGGTTCCCCGAGCCACGGCGCTCACCTAACGGATCGCACCGCAGGCCAGAGTGGGAGCCGCATCCCAAGAGACCTCCACCTGCATCTTCCCGCAGTATCAACGCATATGGGCATCCCTACCCGCTGACGCAAGAGGTTGCCGTGGCATACCCACCACTAGGATCGGCAGGGAAAGACAGAGGAGGCCGTATTGAGAAGCGGACATGCCAGTCGAGTCTGATGGCCGTGGTGCTTACAGCAGGGGCTGGCCGCGTGTTCCCTGAATGCGTCGGCCCGGTCTCTGCGCGCCGCCTCATCGGAACCGACGGCCGGCCCCTCGGCGTCGCGTTCGGGAACCCCGTCAAGGCCCACCGCGGGGACGCCGAACTGAAGAACAGCTATTTCAAGCTCTACACCGGCAAACACTGGATCGGCTTCCAAGCCCCCGACAGGTTCAAGCTCAACAAGGCCTCGAAAGACGGGGTCGACTACCAGACGCTCACATCGCCCTCCGATTCGAAGACCAATATAGTCTTCGCGCGCTCAAGGTCGGCAGTCTACCGACGTCCGAAGAGCTGGTCGCCTCCCTGCCGAAGGCGAACGGCGCCGCCACCGCCCGCCCGGAGATCGCCGACATCGCGGGATTCAAGGCCGTCGCCGCGGCCGGGGCGCCCGATTCCGGCGGCTACACGGGGATGGTGATGTTCGTCGACTTCGACGGGGACATCTGGGGGATCACGGTCAACGCGCCGGACGACGCGACTCGGCAGAAGCTGACCGACGCGGTCAGGCAGATCAAGGCGGACCAGGCCGGCGCACCCTCGACGAGCGCGACGCCGAAGCCCTCCGTCAAACCCGAGTCCATCAAGGCCGCCGTCAACGGCGGCGCGTATTCGGTGACGGTCGAAGGCGACCCTCTCGATCGCCATCCCCAGCGGCTTCACGGAGCAGAGGTTCGACACGGCCGGCCTGGTGGGCGTCGGCGACTCCGCCGACAACGGGCGCAACATCAACTTCTGGATAGACCAGAGCGGGCTGACCGCCAAGGAGTCCGAGCTCCTCAAGCTGACGCGTGAGCAGACCTCGGCGAACGAAGTCGAGGAAGTGCGCAGCGTCCCGAGCGTCCCGTCCGTGGCGGGGCACAAGACGGCGGCCTGCGACATCCGGCGGAAGGACGGCAGGTCTCGCGCCTGTACGTGGTGGACGTGAACGGCGTCGTGGTCCAGATCGCCGTCAACGAACCCAACGGGGCGGGAGGCCGTTTCGCGGAGATGGTGAAGACGGTTGAGAGCGCGACCTGATCGGCCCTCCGCATCGCGATCGCAGGCGGGGACGAGACGCGGGCGGCCGGCCGCCCCGCGGGAGGAAGCGCCTGCGCAGCGTGCTGACGGCCGTCGCCGCGTCCCCTGGCGATGCTCGTCGTGGCGGCCTGCGGTTCTGGGACGGCCGAGAAGTCGCCGTCCTCCACGGGCGCGGCCAGCCCGACGCGGGCCTGGCGGGTGACCTCCGGCACCGAAATGGGCGCGATCCAACTGAAAGGCGGCGTCCTGAAGATCGGCACCGGGGCCGGGACGCTGAACATGCGGGTCGGCCAGAACATGGTGCCCTTCGACCGCGCCTTCGTCGAGACCGGCACCGTCGGGGTCAAGGGACAACGCCGAGCCCAAGTCGCGCATCTCCTTCTCACCCCTGTCCTCGCTGAAACCGGGGATGAACGCCGCGGATTTCGCGGCCCTCCTGGCCAGCCAGAGCAAACGGCATGCGACCGCCGTCGACGGCCTGGCCAATCTCGGAAGGATCCAGGCGGTGGCCGCCGACACGACGACCGCCGAGGGCTGCCCTCCGCGTCCACCTCTGACGGTCGGCGACAGGGTGTGGAACCTGACCCTCAGCGCGCCGACCCGAGACCGGCTCGACAGCCTCGTCGCCATCGCCGGAACGCTCAGCCTGGAGTCCAAGGTCTCCTCCTTGGGCCGGGAAGTCTCCGTCAGCCTCGGAAACGACGGAGCCTCCACCGCTCCGCGGCCCGGAAGCGAAGGGACGCAGTCGGTCGTCAGCGCGAACGGGGCGCTTCGCGGGATCCTGAACGGTCAGAGCTTCTCTTTGACCATGCCCGGCGGCACCTCTCCTTGTCCAGCCCCGGGGGCTGAGCCTGGCCACCGATTCGACCGATGCCAACTTCATCGGCCTCGGCCGAGTCGGCGTAGCGGGGTGCTCCGTTCTCTTCGGCCAGGCGAGTTCCGGCGATTTCACGTCCTCCGAAAGGCTCGCGGAGGACGTCGCCGCGGAGTACCGACAAGCCGAGGCCCCGAGGCCTCTGCCGGAGGTCACCTCCGTGGCCGGGCATTCCGCGGTCGCCGCCGAGGCGAAGACGCAGGACGGCGGGGCGGTGCGCTACTACGTCGTCGACGTGGGCGGCGGGAACTATCTGGCCATCGTCGTGCGGAGCCCCAACGTCGAGACCTACCCGATCGAGTCGCTGGCCTCGATGCTCGACGGCGCGCAGATCGCCAACGGCTGAGGCGCGGGCCGCCCGGTCCGCCGGGCGCGCCGTTGTGCAGGGACGGGGCGTAGTCAGGCGGGGCGCAGTCGAGATGGAACGCCCTCCGCCAGGAACGTGGCCGGGGAGCGAAGCGCTCCTCGGCCAGAAGGAGGCCCGCGGGTGTGTGCGACGTGCGGCTTACTTCCGAGATACCGTGAATGCCACGTTTCTCGCCCGGACACGAGCCGGCGCCTACCGACGTTGCCGTAGGTATTTCGGATATAGTTTTGAATGTCTACAGGAAGCAGCCTTCCGTGCTCGCACCGTGAGACTGAGGCGACGGCGCCTCCCCTGATCGTGGAGACCGAGGGAATCCGTCAGGTGTCCGTGTCGAGGACGTCTCCCTTCTCGCTCGGAGTGCGTGAAACCTGGCGTTGCGCTCACGCTCGCGGTCGCACGGGAGCCCAGGGGATGCGTGACCCCGGGCCCTGAAAGCTCTCGAGTCCGGGCCCGACGGCGGCCGCCGGGAAAACACGACGTGCCGGGGCGCCGCACGGCCGCCGACCCGGCAGGCGCGGTGGCCATTCGGGACATGCTGCGGGACCCGGACGGCCTCCACCGGATTCTCCCCCTTTGCGCGGGCGCGTGCCCTCCGTGGTATACAGGACGGTACGTGACGGAGACAACCGGAACGGACGTCGATCCGCCGGAGGGAGGGCCCGTGCCGAAGATCGATGCGCCCACGGTGCGCGAACACCACGAGGCCGTCAAAGCCCGCCTGATCGCAGCGGCGGACCGGATCCTCAGGGAATCCGGCTCCGGGGTCCTGAGCGCCGGAGCCGTCGCCCGCGAGGCCGGGATCGCCCGCAGCTCGATATACCGATACGTGGACTCGGTCGACGACCTCAGGCTCCTCACGCTCGCGGCGTACATGCCGCGCTGGCGGACGCCGTCTTCGACCGGGTGGACGACGGCGCCGAACCCGCCGACCGACTCAGGCAGTTCGCCGTCGCCTGCGTGCTCCAGACGTGCGACCCTCCCACGCCTGGTTCATGAGCCTGACCCGCCGATCCTCCTCGCGCAGGCACGACGGGGCCGCCCCGCCGGGGCCCTCGTGACCCTGCGAGCGGGGGTGCCGCATCCCGCAGCCCGCCGACGCGGCGCCCGCGGGCGCCCGGAGGATCCCGCCCGACTCCCGGAAGGCTCCGCCCGATCGGCACGCGGGGGAACGGGCCGCGATCAGGGACGAGATCGTGGGCATCCACACGACGGTCGACGAATTCATAGCCGAATGCTGGAAGGAGATGGGCGTGCCGGATCCGGACGCCTGGATGAGATTCTCCCAGGCCCCTGTCTTCGAGGGCCTTCGGCCAGATCGAAGCCGGAACCGACGCTCGCGAGGTCGCCGACCGGCTGGACAGCGCCATCGCGGGGATGTCGAAGGCGGCGCAGGGGAACGCTCCTCGTCCCAGGTCGGCGCCGCTCGCGACCGGGCGTCAGACGCCGAAGAGGGCCGGGAGGCGGCCCGTCGCAAGACCGCCTGAATCCGCCCTGTCGATGGGGAGTGAATGGGGCGCCCGCCGGTGCGCACATGCGAAGCGCTCGACTAGGATGAGCCCATGCGCGGCCTTCTCTTCGATCTGTACGGAGTCTTCCTCACGATCCAGAACAGCACCTACCTGCGCCTGACATCCGAGATCGGAGTCGATCCGGAGGCGCTGCGGCCGCTATACGAAGGGCCCACCCGGCGCGACTACGACGCGGACATCCTCGACACCCCGGCCTACTGGGCGAAGGTCGGCCGCGCCCTGGGCGTGCCCATCGACTGGAGGCACGCCCTCCAGGCCGACCTCCGGTCCTGCAGCCTGGAAGACGAAACCATGGTCGCCTACGCCCGCGAACTGCGCGCCGCCGGGGTCCCGATGGCCATGCTGTCCAACATCCCCGCGGACTTCGCGCGGAATGTCAGGGAGAACCGCCCCTGGATCGCAGAGTGCTTCGACCCCGTCGTCTTCTCCTGCGACGTCCGCATGGTCAAACCCGACCCGCGCATCTTCGACGCCGCGATCGACCGGCTGGCCGAATGGGGCGGACGCGCCGGGAAGAGGGTCGACCCGGGCGAGGTCCCTCACATCGACGACACCCTCGACAACGTCGAGGTCGGAGCCGAACGCGGCCTGGCCGTCCACCACTTCCGGGGAATCGAGGGCCTGCGTCGGGCCGTCTCGGACCATCTCGGCCGGTGACGACCCCTGAGGCGCGGACGCGGCATGCTCGGCGCCGGCTGGCGGCGCGGTAGAAGGGGCGCATCCGATGCCGTGGTCCCGGGCGCTCGCGGCGGCAGGCGGCCTTCCCGTCGCCGCGCACATCGGCCGAATGCGCCAGGCGCTCGACGCCTCCGCGGCGCGGTCCGGCGGCGCCCCCGCCCTCGTCGTGCAAGCCCCGCCGGGCACGGGTAAGACGACTCTCGTCCCGATGGCGCTCGCCGCGCGGTGCCGCGGCAGGGTGGTCGTCACCCAGCCCGGCGGGTCGCCGCCCGCGCGGCCGCCCGCCGGATCGCCGCGCTGATGGGAGAGGGCCTGGGGCGCACCGTCGGCTACACGGTGCGCGGCGAGGGCGCGACCAGCCGCGCTACCCGCGTGGAGATGGTCACGCCCGGCGTGCTCGTGCGGCGCTTGCAGCGGGACCCCGAGCTGCCCGGCGTCGACGCCGTCGTCGTCGACGAAGCGCACGAGCGGAGCCTGGAATCCGATCTGGCCCTCGCCTTCGCCGCCGACGTTCGCGCGAATCTGCGCGAGGACCTGGCGCTCGTGGCGATGTCGGCCACGGCCGAGGCCGAGCGGATGGCCGGATTCCTCGGCGCCGACGTGCTCGACATCCCGGCGGCGGGCCATCCCGTCGACGTCCGCTGGGCGCCTCCCGCCGATGGCGCCGGGGCCGGGCGGGCGCTGGGCCCCGAGGGCGTGCGCCGGGGAGTTCCTCTCCCACGTCGCGTCGACCGTCCGTCGGGCGATGGATCGCACGCCAGCGGGCGACGTCCTCGTCTTCCTCCCCGGCGTCCGCGAGATCGGGGCGGTCGCGGCCGCCCTGGAGGGCCTGGACGGCGCCGTCGTCGAACGGCTCCACGGGCGGATGCCGCCCGAAGCGCAGGATCGCGTCCTCGCCCCGACCCCCCGTCGCCGCGCCGGCTCCGGCGGGTCGTCGGCCGCACCCGGTCGCTCCGCCAGGCGCGTCATCCTCAGCACGGCCGTGGCCGAGAGCTCGCTGACGGTTCCGGGTGTGCGCGTCGTCGTCGACGCGGGGCTCTCCCGCGAGGCGCGCACCGACTACGGACGCGGGGTCGGCGGTCTCGTGACGGTGCGCGAGTCCCAGGCGTCGGGCGTTCAGCGGGCGGGCCGCGCGGGCCGCGAAGGCCCCGGCGTCGCCTTCAGGTGCATGGACCAGGCGACGTGGTCGAGGCTGGCCAAGCACGCCGAACCGGAGGTCCGCACGGCCGACCTGACGGGCTTCGCCCTGGAACTGGCCTGCTGGGGCGCGACCCGCCTGCTGGAAGAGCCGCCCGAGGCGGCCCTCGACGCCGCGCGGACCGTCCTGCGCGGCATCGGCTGCATCGACGCCGACGGCGCCGTGACACCCTCGGCCGGCGGATCGTCCGCCTGCCGCTGGAGCCTCGCCTGGGCAGGGGCGCTGGTGGAGGCCGCGCCGATCGTCGGCGCGCGGACGGCCGCCGAGGTCTGCGCCCTCGTCGAAGAGGGCGTGCGCGTCGAAGGGGCGGACCTGGCGCATGCGTGGCGGCAGGGCGACGCCCGGTTGCGGCGATCGGCGGAACGCTTGGAGAGGCTCGCCGGCGGCGACGCAGACGACGCGTGCGATGCGGCCGGGTGGGGCGGCCCGCCGCCGCGGACCTCCCCGACACCGCCCGGACCCCGGATCGCGCGACGAGGCCTTGGCGCTCGTCGTCGGCCTGGCCTACCGGAGAGGATCGGGCGGCTGCGGGCCGGAAGCGACAGAGGTATCTGCTGGCGGGCGGCCTGGGCGCCGAGCTGCCGCCCCACTCCCCGCTCGCCGGCCAGGAATGGCTGGCCGTCGCGGGGTCTGGAGGCCACCGGCCGCGCGGACGCCCTCATCCGAACGGCCGTCCCGATCGCGGACCTCGGCGTCGCCTGCACCCTGCGCACCGTCCGGCACGACGTCGAATTCACCGAGGGGAGGCTGCGCGGCAGGCGCGTGGAAGCCCCTGGGGAGCCGTCGAAGTCTCCTCGGCGCCCGAGCCGCCCGATCCGGCCGCCGCCCGCGAATGGATGCGCCGCGCCCAGTACACCCGCTTGCTCGAATGGAGCCGGGAGGCCTCGCTCCTGCGCGAGCGGCTGGCCTTCCTCCACGCCGCCGTCGGCGAGCCGTGGCCCGACGTCGGCGACGCCGCGCTCGCCGAGCGGCAGGCCGAATGGGCCGGCCCGGAGATCGACGCCTTCCTCGCCGGCCGGCCCCTGCGCCCGGTGAGCGCCGAGCAGCTGTCGAGGCTCCTGCCCCTGGCCCGAGGCCCGCGACCTCGAACGGCTGGCCCCGCGCCGGATCGGCCTGCCCTGGGCTCCGCCCCCGTCGCCCTACTCGGACGGGCGCCCCGCGTGAGCGTCCGCATCCAGGAGGTCTTCGGCCTGCAGTCCACGCCGGATATCGCCGGGATCCCCGTGACGTTCGAGCTGCTTTTCGCCCGCGCGGCGCCCGCTGGCCGTCACCGACGACCTCTCCGGGTTCTGGGACGGCGCCTACGCCCAGGTCCGCGCCGAGATGCGCGGCCGCTACCCCAGGCACCCCTGGCCCGCCGACCCCGCGAACGCCGAGCCGACGCGCCGGACCAAGCGCCCCGCTGGGCCCGGTTATCCGATGCTAGGTCCATCCGATCCGCCGCCCCGCCGGCCCCGGCGCGCACCCTCGAGCCGCCCTGTCGGAAGGGAGTCGCATGGCGCACGGAGAGCGTGAACCGCGCGGGCGCAGCGACTCCGGAAATATGTCGTCCACTCGGCCGAACGGTAAGCTTGCCCGGGGACGTCACCCGTTGACGGAGGCGAAGGAGGTCCCGTGGACGACGCCGGTCTCTCCGGGCCGAGGCGATCGGGGCGTTGAAGCCGCCGTCGCCCGCGATCGACGGGCGCACCGGTAGGCGTGAGTCGCCCGGGCCGGAACGCCGCAGAACGCATCGCAGAGCATGCAGAGAGGCATCGAGAAGAGGGCGAATGAACGAATCCGTTGTCGACGTCGAGGGGCTGACGAAGGCCTTCGGCGCAGGTCCGCGTGCCACGCACGCCTTGACGGGGCTCGACCTGACCGTCGAGCCCGGACAGGTCGTGGGATTCCTCGGCCCGAACGGCGCCGGGAAGACGACGACGCTGCGCATCCTCCTGGGCCTCATCCGGGCAGACGGCGGCCGCGCGCGCCTGTTCGGCCGCGACCCGTGGAACGACGCCGTCCCCCTGCACCGCAGGCTCGCATACGTACCCGGCGATGTCGCCCTCTGGCCGGGCATGACGGGGAGCAGACCCTCCGGGCCCTGGCCTCCCTGAACGCCGGCGGCCGTGGCGGCCGCCGGCGCATCATGGCTGGCTGCCCTCCCGCCGCGCCGCGGCCGGCCGAAGAGCGGCCGGCGGGAGCCGGGAATCAGGAGGGTTGCGAGAGCCCGTCGAAGAGCGGGAAGCCGCCCGGCCGCACCGGAGTCGAGGCCAGGCGCGCCGAGCTCGATCGAGTTGTTCGACCTCGACCCGAGCAAGAAAAATGCGCGAGTACTCCAAGGGAAGCCGGCAGAAGGTCGCGCTCGTGGCCGCGTTCAGCGCGTCGGCGGACCTGCTCCTGCTGGACGAGCCGACCAGCGGGCTCGACCCCTCATGGAGGGCGCATTCCGGCAGTGCGTCAGACGGGCCCGCGACGAAGGCGCGGCGATCCTCCTGTCCTCGCACATCCTCTCCGAGGTCGAGAAGGTCTGCGACGCTGTGACGATCGTTCGCGCCGGGCGGACGGTGGAACGAGGCTCGCTGGAGCGCGTCCGCTCGATCGTGCGCACGCGCGTGCGCCGCCGTCGTCGCCGCGGATCCGAGCTCGCTGCGGCGCCGGCCGGAGCTGGGCGACGTGGCCGTCTCCCGCGATCCGCTCGGCTGGGCCGTCGACTTCACCGTGGACCCGGCCGGCATGCAAGACGCGGTCTCCGCGGTAGCCTGCCTGGGCGTGCGATCCTGACCGCCGCCCCGCCGAGCCTCGAAGAGCTCTTCCTCCGCCACTACGGCGCGGCCGAGGTGGGCGGGGATGCATCCGAGCGGCCGAAGGCGCGAGGGACGCGGCCGGGCAGGGCGTCGCGGACAAGCCTCTCGCATCCGGAGTGGGCGGGACGCGGCCGGGGCGGGCAGGCCGTGATCTCGGCGCCCCTCCTGCGGATCGTCCTCGGACGGGAGTGGAAGGCCTACGCGGCGTGGAGCCTGGGCTCGGCCTGCGTGCTCCGCTTCTGCGCAGGCTCCTTCCCGAGTCTGTATCCGACGGCGGAGGCCCGCCGCAACGTCGCCGCCACCTTCCGGATCCCCGTGGCGAAGGTCTTCGGCGGGGCCGGCTACGGGCTGGACGGCCCGAATCCGCGCATCGGCGCGATCACGGCCACCCGGCCGCTGCTGTTCTGCCTGCTCCTGGCGGCCTTCATGGCAACGGTCACGGTTCTCCGGCGGACGCGGGGAGACGAGGAGAGGAGGTCGAGCGAGCTCGTCCGATCGACGGCGGTCGGCCGGCTCGAGCCCGCCGTGTGCTCCCTGGCGTCCGCGGCGATCGGCAGCGCGTGCGCCGGCGCGGCCTGCGCGGCGGCCGCGATCGCCGGCGGGCTGGAGGCCGCCGACTCCCTGGCCATGGGCGCGGGCATAGCCATGGTCGGCCTCTGTTCGGCCTCCTCGGCCCTCGTCGTGACCGCGGTCGCGCCGTCGGCCCGAGGGCCCACAGCCGGCGGCATGACGCTCCTCCTCGTCTGGTTCTCCATCCGGGGCCTGGCGCTCATGCGCGAATCGGCGGGTTTCCTCTCCTGGGCGACTCCGTTCGGCCTGGCTCAGGAGATGCGCCCCTGGGCGGGCGTGAGATGGGGGCCCTTCGCCGTCGGCGTCGCCGCGGCCGCAGCCGTCGGAGCCTTAGGGTCTGCTGCTGCACTCCGGCAGGCAGTGGGGTGCGGGGCGGTTCGGCGCCTTCCTGTCCGCGGGAGGGGCGTGCGCGCTCCGGCCCGAACGGGCTCGTCGCGACGGCGATGGGCGCCACCCGCGGGATGCGCCGCTGGTGGCTCGCGTGCGGCCTGGCCTTCGGCCTCCTCTACGGCGCCCTCACCGTGGGCATCCGGGACTCGCTGGACGCCGTCCCGTCGCTGTTCGAAGGCCGCCTCCTCATGGCGAAACTGGCCGAATCGGGCCTGACCGTCGAGAACTTCCTGAAAGCGATCCTCGTCTACGGCGGCTACATGGTCGGCGCATGCGCGGTGTCCATCGCCCTGGCCGGCCTGCGGGACGAGGAGTCGGGCCGGCTCGGGCGGCTTCTCGCCGCCCCGGTCGGCTGCGGCCGGTGGATGGCCGCCCAGGCGGTGGCGGTGCTGGCCGGCAGCGGGGCCCTTGTGGTCGCCGCTGTCGCCGGCCTGGTCGCGACCGCGATCCCGGTCGTCCTCGTCGACGAACTCCCCGAAGCCAGCGACCCGTGGGGCCTGGCCTGGCGCGTCGCGCTCGCGGCGGCTGCGCTCTGGCCAGCCGCCCTGCTGCACGGCGGCGTCGTCTTCGCCGCGCACGGATGGATGCCGCGTGCGGCCAGGGCGGTCTCCTGGGGCGTCCTCGTGGCCGCGCTGCTCCTGGCCGTGTCCAGCATGCTCGTCGACGTTCCCAGGTGGCTCGCCGGCCTTTCGCCGTACGCGCACCAGCCCGACGTGCTGGGGGCCGAGACGGCCGGAGGGACGTGGACCGGCCCGGCCGTGTGCCTGGCGCTGGCCGCGATCCTCACGTTCGTCGGCGCGCGGGGCCTCTCCGCCGCGACTTGATGGCCTAAAGGCTGCCCTGATGGCGTGAGCGGATCGGCGTCCCGATAAGTCCGGGACGCTTTCCGCTCGAAATCTCCCGGCGTGTATGTCTGGCGGAATCTCAACGGTGAGGAACCGCCTTTTCGCACCACCCGGCAGGTTGCCGCCGGAGGTGTGGCTCGAGCGTGTGCGGACAGGGTTGACTCGATCAATCGGGATTTGATCCGTTCCCTCGAATCGCACATCCGCGGAGTGACGAACAGAGGTGTCGTCGTCCTTCGCCGAGATCGCCGCCATCATGGGAGGTTCGTCAGGACATGGCAAACCGCGCATTCGTCTTCCACCTGGAGGACGCCCAGGCCGTCGAGTCCGCGCTGAGGAAGGCGGCCGATGACCTTCGCAGAGAGGTAGAGGACGCTCGCAAGGACATTTCCGGCTTGGTCTCGGGCTGGAGCCTCGGTTGGGCGTCCCGGCAGGCGCAGATCGAATCCGACGGGATGATCGACGATCAGGCCGGGGAGTTGGCCTCTGCCCTCCGGAAAGCCGAGGCTGCGATGAAGAGGATCGCCAGGCTCGCCCACGAGGCCGAAGTCAAGAACGTCGCCATCCTCGACTGAGAGACCGCACACCCACCGCTATCGAACCCCGGAAAGAGCCCCGCCATGCCTCCTACGATTTCGAAGTCGACATCAGATCCCTGATCCTGGCCGCCCAGACGGCGGCCAAACTAGTGAAACTGGCGGAGGACAAGGACGTCCTCGTCGAGGACGAACCCGGCACGCAACATCCCGGCAGGCAGTGTGAGCTCATCGACGTCGCCAGCCGCCACGACCGCGCCCAGCACGCGCATTACGCTCACCCCTCCCACGCTCACGCCGGGAACGCCCATGCGGAGCACGCTCGGTTCTTCGCATGGGCATTCCGATCAGGCGCATGGTTCCTTGCACGCTCCACGCGATGGGCAGGCAAGAGGATCGGACGGCTTCGCACCTCCGGCCACACCGCCGGCGACGGCGGACGCGGTTCCGGCCACGCGGGGAACGATAGCCCTCTGCATCGCATCGGCCTGCCGGTCACGACGGTGCCGGCCGCAGCTCTTCCGATCATCAGGCCGGCGAGTCCAGCCACGCAACCGGAGGGAAGGGCGACGGCGGCCATGGAACAGTCCAGCACAGCAGCGGGGAGGCATCTACTCATAACGGCGGCCGCAGCGGGCACACTGACCACACGAAGCATACGAGTGGTTCGGGTGATGGCCGGTACCCGAACGGCGACGGCTCCTCCACCTGCGACGACCACGGTCAAGGCGGCCACCAGGGTGACCACGGAGGCAGTAGCGAGCATGCAAGCCGCGGCCATGATGGACATGCACACCGTCGCGATGAGGGTCACATCCAAAAGATGCTTCAGCAGCTGCCCAGCCGCAAGATGGGGACGCGTGCGGGTAGGAGCCCCGAGGACTTTGACAAAGACGGCGACAGCCGTCATACTGAGAACAAAACAAGAAGATCATCATGATCATAATGAACGTCACGATCATGACGAAGACGCCTTTTTCGGAAAGAACCTAAAAGAAAGGTATGGGCATACAAAGAAAAAAATTGATTATTTAAATAGTCTTGATGCATATCGGCGAACTCCTTACTCGGAAGCTTTTGCGTTACCAGCGTAAAGTTTTTGGGGACACCTGATGAAGCGGAAATTGTGGGCAGTAGAACGAAAGTATCGGCAAATCATGCATCTATTGAAAGCGAAATAGTTGTTGCATGGGAAGCAAAAAACATTCTGGAGGAGAAAATAAAAGCAATGCACGAAGGAAATGCCCCTAGAGTTTATAATAAGCAAAACTCGCAATGAATTCGGAAGATATAAGTAGATCATAGAATCAGACGATAATACTGTAGAAAAAATTAACTATTATTACAAACACGAAAAACAAAAAGAATTTTTGCTAGAATTCGTTACAAATATATTCGAAGCAAATAAAAATTTCCAAAATCATTCTAATAAAATGAAAAAGAAAATTAATGAGTGAGACAATATTTAATCTGCAAATAACGGTATACTTATTACTTCAGAAATGTTTCTTCATGAAGTCGAAAAAAATATTGGAACGAAATAGATATAAAAACCTATTCTACAATCGATAGAAATTATGTGGATATTTCTGTAGATCTATACAATAAAGGGGGCAATTTAATTCTTTGTTTAAATCATTTTCGAAATAATAAGATGATTTTCATGTGAAAGCGATATGCGAGAAGTCCTTAATACTGCTTTTTGTGGATCCGTCCTATTCTTCCGGAAAAAATGTCCCGATTCGGATGGCTGACGGAGATTTTAATGCACCTGTTATAATTAATTATGGTGTGTAATATGTAGATGTTATGAATAGTTGGGCTGATCATTCTAAACATGATCCATTCGAAGAATATCCCGAATACTTCGGATCCGATTAGCGTGCCCTTCCCGCGTCGAAACCGTTGGGATCCTGATTGCGCGGGGAGAACCGGACCGTGCGCCAGCCGACTTGTGCCTGGAACGCAGCGGGAAAGGGCGAACGCACGGGACGGATCGGGCGCCTTCGGGGCAGGGGAGCGCGTGCCGGACGCCTCACGGAGCCACGCATTGCGCGGATGTGCAAGGCAATATCGCTCTGAAATCGAGTGTATTACGTCACATTGACGTGTGGGCCTTGCTTAAATATGCGTGGCGTGTATTAAAGTGTGCGGAACAAGTGGAGTCACCCATCCATTTGGAGCCACGATTAAGTCAGAAGTAATTATTATTACTATAAAAATAGTTCTAAAAGAACAGACTTCTGACATTCGATTCGCAAACATTCAGCGGATAGTCATACATAAATCACACGTAAATATGGGCAAAATGTAAAACTAATTTGCCATTGATTTTCACAACCGAATCTCGTTCCGGCTGGATGACGCGTTCGTCGGCTCAGAACGGGGAGGGAAGGAGTGTACGATGGATTTGAGGCTTTTCGCCATCGATGTGGTGGCGATCGGAATTTTAGCGTTCGCCTTGTATGTGCCGCGTCATCGCCGCAGGACCTGGCGGTGGCGCGTGGTGGGAGTGAACGTCGGCGTGCTGGCGGTGACGACGGCCCTGTCCACCGCGACGGTGGGCGCGGGCCTGGGCCTGGGCCTGTTCGGCGTTCTGTCGATCATCCGGCTCCGGTCCACGGAACTGTCGCAGGTCGAGGTCGCCTATTATTTCGCGGCCCTGGCCATCGGGCTGATCGAGGCCTGTCCGGAATCAGGATAGCGGCGGGGGCCGGGCTGATAGGCTCGATCGTGCTCGTGCTCGCGGTCGCGGATTCGGCCAGGATCGCGAGCCGATCGCGGCACATGACCATGGTGGTGGACCGGGCCCTGCCGGACACGGAGGATCTGGCCGCCTACATCCGCCGGAGCACCAGCCTGGAGGTCGGCGAAGTCAGCATCATCAAACTCGACTACGTCAACGATTCCACCTATGTCGACCTCCGCTATTCGGAGACCCGGCAAGATCAGACGAGGCTCGCTGGGGATCAGACCACGAAGGCGTGGAGGCTGAAGAGGAAAGCGAGTCCGCACGGCCCAGGGCCACCGCATGATGCAGGACGGTCAGACGACGCAGGATCGCCGCGCGGGCCCGGGGCGAACGCACGGCTCAGACGCGAGGGCGGCCGCACGGTGGGGCAGGCCGGCTACCCGGCGCAGGCCCAGCCCGGCCGCGGCGCCGGCGAAGGCACGGGATGAGGGAAAAGAGGTGAGCCAGCCAGCGCGAAAGCGGAAGGGGGACGGACCGATGAGCGCGATGATCGACCTCGGGTCTCGAATCGAGGAGGCAAGCTGCTCTCGGATCGACGTGGCAGGCGATTCTCGAATCGGCCCCGCAGAGCTACCCCAGAGTCGTGGACTTCGGTCCCTCCTGGAACGGCTTCCGGCCATAGGCCTGGAGGATCTGGCCTCTCAGGCGGCCCTCCTGAAACGGACCGACAGAAAAGTACCTTCTCGACCGCGCGCTGACGGCCGAGCTCGTCGAATACCTGTGCTCGATCCAAGCCGAGGTCCTCTCGATCGGAGGGGCCAGGGAGTTCGGCTACCTGTCGGATTATTTCGACACCCCGATTTCGCGCTGTACCGTGCGGCGGCCACGCAAGCGGCGTCGGCGGTTCAAAGTCCGATCCGCGTCTACCTCGACGCGGGCCTGCGATTCGTCGAACTGAAAACGCGCAGCAGACGCAGGGCAGAACGTCAAAGACCGCCTGCGCCTGGACGACGTGCCGATGGACGTGTGCGAACGCCTCAAGAGGGGGCTGCCGGTCGAAGCCCTCGACCTGACGCCGGACGTCACCGGCTGCCCGCGGATCCGCGAATGGCTCGCCGCACGGCTCACCGAACGCGGCGTCGTGCAGACCCGCAGAGCCGGGGCGCGGGCCGTCGGCGAGCTGGCGTGGGTGATCCGCTCGGTCTACACGCGAACCACCTTCCGGCTGCCGGGCGATTCGCGGCTGACGATGGACCGCTCACGCTCTCGACCCCTTCCGGCTGGTCCCTCTCCGGGTGCCGGAGGGTCGTGGTGGAAACGAAGTCGAGCAAGCACCCGTGCGAGGCGGACGGGTGGCTGTGGCGCCGAGGAGTGCGCCCGGTGCGGCTGTCCAAGTACGCCGTCGGCATGGCGGCGATCAACCCAGGCTCCCCGCCAATCGCTGGAGCAAAACGATAGCAACGCTAGGAGGCATAGCATGAGAAGGACGAAGACGTGGGCGGCCGCCGCCCTGGCCGCGGGGCTGACGCTCGGCGCCTGCGGAAGCGGGAAGACCTCGCAGGGGAAGACGAGCAGCGGATCCCCCGCCGGCAGCTCGACCACGCACGGCGAAACCCCCGCCAAGGACGGCCTGGCCCAGCTGGACTCCCTGCGCCGGATAGCGGGGAAGTCGATTCCCCGCGGAGACGTCTACGCGAACACCGTGAGGCGGACGGCGCCACGGCCGAGAGGATGATGGCGGAGAATCAGAGACCGCACGCCGATTCCAACGACGTGCAGTACGACGAGTCGTCGGCCACGAAGATCCGGCTCAACGGGACCTCCGCCGCCGTCGAGGGGCCCGGCGCATCCTCGGGCGGCGGCTCCGCCGTGACCACCAGCGCCGGGAAGGTGACGATCTCAAGGCGGGAACCTACGTCCTGTCCGGCGACTTCACCGGCCAGGTGTTCGTCAAACTCCCCAAGACCGCCAAAGTCAAACTCGTCCTCAAGGGAGCCAACATCACCTCTCCGGACAACGCGGCGATCCGCATCGTGGAGGCCGACGAGGCCGTCATCGCCCTGGCCGAGGAACCGCCAACACCCTGTCCGACGCCTCCAGCTACGCCTCCACGGTCAGGGAACGGGCCCCATCGCCGCCCTCGCCTCGAAGGCCGACCTGACGATCGGAGGCGGCGGGACGCCTGGACGTGAGAGGCAACAGCAACGACGGCATCTCCAGCCCGACGGGCTCGTCGTCACCGGAGGGACCGTCAAGGTCACGGCTCGCGACGACGCGATCCGCGGCCAGGACTACGTGGTGCTCGCCGCCGGGACCTTCGACCTCAAAGCCGGCAACGACGGCGTCAAGTCCGACAACAAGAAGAACGCCGGGCGCGGATACGTGCTCGTCACCGGCGGCACGGCGAACGTCGTCGCCAAATCCGATGCCTTGAGGCGACCTCGGACCTCATCGTCACCGGCGGATCGGTGAACGCAGCCGGCTCGGAGGAGGGCTTCGAAGCCTCAAGATGCTTCTGGCCGGCGGAAGCGCCACCGTGACCACCTCCGACGACGGGCTCAACGCCGTCAACACCGCGACCAAACCGTGGATGGCCATCACCGGCGGCGACTGGACCCTCAACACGGAGGGCGACGGCTTCGACTCGGACGGCGACGGCGTCATCAGCGGCGGCAAGGTCACGGTCTACGGCCCGTCCGCCGCGGGCAACGGAGCCGTCGACGTCGAGAACGACTGACGCTGTCCGGCGGCACCCTCCTTGCCGTCGGCTCGGTCGGCATGGACGAGGCGCCCAAGACGACCGCCGGCCAGTCGGCCATCAAGGCCCAGGCCGACATCCCCGCCGGAGGCAGGCTCGCCGTCGCCGATTCGACCGGCGGGGAGATCGCCACTACACGAGCCCTACCGGCCAAATCCGTTGTCTTCTCCTCTCCGAGGATCAAGAAGGGCGACGCCTACGCCGTCACGGTCAACGGCCAGAGCCGCCGCCGCGACCGGCGGCGACTCATAGTAGGGAGCGCTTCCCCGGCGATCGGCTGCGCATGTCGCGGTAGGGGCGAGACGAGTCTACAGGGAGCGCCTCCCCGAGTGAGCTGCGTGCGGCCGCGGTTTCCGGGACCGCGCGAGCGCGCCTTCCCGAGCGTGGTCTGGCGGGCCGCGAATTCGCCGACCGAGGCGGCCTCGCGACACGCCGGCGGCCGACACGCCCATCCTTCGAAGTGGCGCGACGCGGTTCCGCCGCGGCGATTCACACGTGTGGACAGCGCGATTCCAGCGTCCACACATGTGAACTCGGTTTGTCCACAGGCGTGGATAAACTTGGGGATTCCCTCCGAGTAGGAGCGCCCGAAGCCGGTGGGCCCGTCGAGCGCGGAGCAGGGCCGGAAAGTGTCGGAGGCGTCTGCGATGCTGAGATCGGCCGCCTGGCCGGCGGTACGAACCGATCCCGTCTGGGCCGGTGCCGTCCGCGGCGCGCGGTCGGGGGCCGGCTCCGGCGTGTGGACGCTCGAGGATATCTCTGCCGGCGCCGGGGCTCAGGGCTTCACAGGTTGTCCACCCCGGTGGTCGGGCAGTCCACAGGAGAGGAATTGCACGGTGCCACTCGTCACGGAGACACAAGCCCTTGTGGTCTACCGTCGCGGTGACCACAAGGTGTAGTGTTTTCGCTCGAGTCGCCAAGTCGGCGGCTCGGTCGCGGGAAAGCCACCGATTACGGCCGCGGTTTCACGGAGGCCTTTGGAGGGGCTCTCCGCGGGATGGGCGGAAATGAAGGCTCCGCCTCTCGCCGGGCGTCAAAGCCGGCGAGGCTCTCCCGCAGGCCGGGGTGGAAGAAAGGGAATACGAATTGAGCATCACTGTTTACACCAAGCCCTCATGCGTTCAGTGCAATGCGACGAAGCGGGCCTTGGACAAGGCAGGGCTCGCTTACAACGAAGTCGACCTGACTCAGGACGCTGAGGCTCTGGAGGCCGTCAAGTCTCTGGGCTACCAGTCCGCACCCGTGGTCTTCGCCGACGGCGACCACTGGGCGGGGTTCCGTCCGGACCGGATCAAGGCGGCGGCCGCCGCCGTCGCCGCCTCCGCCGTCACGGCGTGAATCGGAGGGTGGGGGCGCCGCTCGGCGCCCCCACCCGGCCCGGACGCATCAGGAGGGTCCCGTGCAGATCGTCTACTTTTTCCTCGGCGACGAACAACACGAAGCGGTTCGTCGAGAGCTCGGCATGCCCGCCCGGCGCATCCCCTGCGTCCGACGGAGGAGCCTCTGCACGTCGAGGAGGAGTACGTCCTGATCGTCCCGACCTACGGCGGAGGCAACGTCAAGGGAGCCGTTCCCAAGCAGGTCGTCAAGTTCCTCAACGACGAACGCAACCGTTCGCTCATCCGAGGCGTGATCTCGGGAGGAACACCAATTTCGGCGCGGCGTACTGCCTGGCGGGCGAGATCGTCTCCGCCAAGTGCAAGGTGCCCCACATGTACAAGTTCGAACTGCTCGGCACGCCCCAGGACGTGGCCCGAGTGCGCGAAGGTCTGGAGAAGTTTTGGCAGCAACCACACTGACGGACACCGGCGAGGAGAACTGCGGCGATCCGGGCCTCGACTACCACGCGCTGAACGCCAAGCTCAACCTCTACGACGCCGACGGCCTCATCCAGTTCGACGCCGACCGCGCGGCCGCCCGCCAGTACTTCCTCCAGCACGTCAACAAGAACACGGTCTACTTCCACGACCTCGAGGAGAAGATGGACTACCTCCTCAAGGAGGGTACTACGAGAGAGGCGTCCTGGACGCCTACGACTTCTCCTTCGTCAAGAGGCTGTACAAGGCCGCCTACGCGAAGAAGTTCCGCTTCCCGACCTTCCTCGGGGCCTTCAAGTACTACACCTCCTACACGCTCAAGACCTTCGACGGCACCCGCTACCTCGAGCGCTACGAGGACCGCGTGTGCATGGTCGCGCTGGCCCTCGCCCGCGGCGACGAGGCGTTGGCGATGTCGCTCATGGAGGAGATCATCGAGGGGCGCTTCCAGCCGGCCACCCCCACCTTCCTCAACGCGGGCAAGGCCGCCCGCGGCGAACTCGTCTCCTGCTTCCTCCTGCGCATCGAGGGACAACATGGAGTCCATCGCCCGCGGCATCAACTCCGCGCTCCAGCTGTCTAAACGCGGCGGGGGAGTGGCCCTGAACCTGTCGAACCTGCGCGAACTGGGCTCGCCGATCAAGAAGATCCAGAACCAGTCCTCGGGCGTCAACCCGGTGATGAAGCTCCTGGAGGACTCCTTCTCCTACGCCAACCAGCTCGGGGCCCGCCAGGGCGCCGGCGCCGTCTACCTCACGCCCACCACCCGGACATCATGCGCTTCCTCGACACCAAGCGCGAGAACGCGGACGAGAAGATCCGCATCAAGACGCTTTCCCTGGGCGTGGTCATCCCGGACGTCACCTTCGAGCTGGCCAAGAGGAACGAGGACATGTACCTCTTCAGCCCTCACGACGTCGAACGCGTCTACGGAGTTCCCTTCACCGAGATCTCCGTGAGCGAGAGTACCGCGAGATGGTCGACGACGAGGCGCATCCGCAAAGTCGAAGATCAACGCCCGGACCTTCTTCCAGACCGTCGCCGAGATCCAGTTCGAATCCGGATACTACATCCTCTTCGAGGACACCGCCAACAGGGCCAATCCGATCGAAGGCAAGATCACGATGTCGAACCTTTGCTCGGAGATCCTCCAGGTCTCCGAGGCCTCCGAGCTGAACGACGACCTCTCCTACGCCCACGTGGGCAAGGACATCTCCTGCAACCTCGGGTCGCTGAACATCGCCAAGGCCATGGACTCGCCCGACCTCGGCAAGACGGTCGAGACCGCCGTGCGCTCTGACCGCCGTCTCCGACATGACGGACATCCGCTCCGTCCCCTCCGTCGAGCGCGGCAACTCGGCGAGCCACGCCATCGGCCTGGGGCAGATGAACCTCCACGGCTACCTAGGGCGCGAGCGCGTCTTCTACGGGTCCCGGGAGGCCCTCGACTTCACGAACGTGTACTTCACACCGTCGCCTACCACGCGGTGCGCGCCTCGATGCAGATCGCGCGGGAGCGCAGGGGAGCGCTTCGAGGGCTTCGAGAACTCCGCCTACGCCTCCGGCTCGTACTTCGACCAATACGTCGAGGGGACGTGGGAGCCCGAGACGGAGAAGGTGCGGGAGCTCTTCGCGGGGATCCGCATCCCCACCCGGCAGGACTGGGCCGCCCTCCGCGACGACGTGCAGCGGTACGGCATGTACAGCAGGAACCTCAGGCCGTTCCCCGACGGGCTCGATCTCTACATCAACAACTCGACGTCGTCGATCCACCCGATCGTGGCCAAGGTCGAGATCCGCAAGGAGGGCAAGATCGGCCGGGTCTACTACTCCGGCGCCGTACATGACGAACGACAACCTGGGTACTACCAGGACGCCTATGAGATCGGGCCGGAGAAGATCATCGACACCTACGCCGTGGCGACCCGGCACGTCGACCAGGGCCTGTCCCTCACCCTGTTCTACCCGGACACCGTCACCACCCGCGACGTCAACCGCAGCTATGTCTACGCGTGGCGCAAGGGATCAAGACGCTCTACTACATGCGCGTCCGCCAGCAGGCCCTGGAGGGACCGAGGTGGAAGGCTGCGTCTCCTGCATGCTGTGAATGCGCGGCGCTGGGCGGGAAGGGGCTCCGGGCGCGTGAGACGCGGGCGCAGCGCCTTGACGGGAATCCCGGCCTTCGTCGTGACCGGGCCCTCGCTGCCGACGCGGGTGCGACGGCGCCCGCTCCACCCCCGCGCCACAGACGGAACGCCGCAGCCGGACCATGCTCCTCGCGCACTTCCGGCGCTGCGTCCTCGGCCTTCCACGGTGGAACGCGAATCTCGCTTATGACCGGCGGAGACCCTCCGCCGGTGCGCTTCCCCTTTCACGGCGGCGTCTCGGGAATGTCGCCTGCCTCATAGAACTCCTCAATCTCGCACTGGACCTCCGAACGGTGCGCGCATAGAATTAGAGCGTGAATTCTAATTACTGTCGATGCGCTTCGGACCCCTCGGAGCGCAGAAGGAGAGTTCCATGAAAGCCGTCCGATTCGACGAATACGGAGACTCCTCAGTGCTCCACATCCGCGATGTGAACGTCATCCCGCCCACAAGCGGGCAGGTTCTGGTGAAAGTCCAGTACGCCGGGATCAACCCGGGGAGATCGTCATTCGCGAGGGAGCCATGCGCGACTTCTTCCCGCGCGCTCCCCGGCGAGGGCCAAGGGAGCGATTTCGCGGGATCCATCGTGGAGCTCGGCACGGGCGTCGACCACCTCCGCGTGGGGGAAGCCGTCATTGGCATGAGCGACAAGCGCAGCGCCCACGCCGAGTACGTCACCATCGCCGCCAACCGCGTCGTCCCCATGCCCAAGGGCCTCGACCCTCGGGTGGCCGCTAGCCTCTACGTCGCGGCCACGACCGCCCAGGCGACCGTCGACACCGTGGCGCCCCAGCCGGGTGAGACCGTCGCGGTGTCCGCCGCGGCAGGCGGCGTGGGCATCCTCGCATCCCAGCTCGCCCGGCGCACCGGCGCCGACGTCATCGGAATCGCCGGGCCCCCCAGCGCCCAGGCTCTGCGCGACCTGGGAATCCAGCCCGTCGAATACGGCGAGGGACTGGTCGAACGGCTGCGGGAGGCCGCCCCGCGCATCGACGCGTTCATCGACTGCTTCGGCCACGGATACGTGGGAGACGGCGCTCGATCTGGGCGTGGCTCCCGAGCGCGTCGCCACCATCGTCGACTTCGGGACGGCCCAGCGCTTCAGAGTCCCCGTGGTGGTGGGGACGTCGGCCGCCATGGACCCACGGCCGTCGTCTCGCGGATAGCCAGGCTGATCGCCGCCGGAGAGCTCAGCCTCCCCATTCGCGCGGTCTATCCCTTCGACGAGGTCCGCGCCGCCTACGACGATCTGGCGACCAGGCACGGCGTGGGGAAGATCGTCCTGAGCGTCGGCTGACGCCCGGCGTCCGCCGACCAGGCGGACCCCGCCATGCCCACATTGGACGTTTCCTGGATTGTTCCGGGGAATGTCGGGCCCAGAACGTCCGCCTGCCCTCGCTTCATCATCGATAGGGTGAACACGTGATCGAATTCGAATCGGTAGCCAAGACCTACCGGGGCGGAGCAGTCGCCGTGGCCGACTTCTCCTTGACGATCCTCCCACCGCACTGTCGTGCTCGTCTGGGTCCTCAGGCTCCGGGGCAAGACCACGCTCCTGCGCATGGTCAACCGCATGGTCGACCCGACCAGCGGCCACGTCCTCATCGACGACGAGGACGTCCGGGACGCGAACCCCGTCCGCCTGCGCCGATCCATCGGGTACGTGCTGCAGACCGGCGGGCTTCTGCCACCGCACGGTGGCCGACAACGTCGCCACGGTTCGCGTGCTCAACGGCGAATCCCGCAGGAAGGCCCGAGCCGGCGCGGCGGAGCTCCTCGAACGAGTCGGCCTGGATCCCTCGCTCGGCTCTCGATATCCCGCGCAGCTGTCCGGCGGGCAGCAGCAGAGGGTCGGCGTGGCGCGCCCCGGCCACCGACCCCAACATCCTGCTGATGGACGAGCCCTTCGGCGCCGTCGACCCGATCGTGCGTCGTGAGCTCCAAGATGAACTCCTGCGCCTGCAGGCCAGAACTCGGCAAGACCATCCTCTTCGTCACCCACGACATCGAGGAGGCCTTCCGGCTCGGCGACGAGGTCGTGGTCCTCAAGGAGGGCGGGCGGATCGCCCAGCGCGGCACGCCCGAGCGGATCCTCGCCGAGCCCGCGGACGAATTCGTCAGGGACTTCATCGGCTCCGACCGCGCCGACGTGCAGCTGGAAGTGCGCAGCGTAGGCGGAAGGAACGTCGGTCGATCCCGATGGGCGCCCCGTGGGCGTTCTGGGGAACCGAGCGGCGGGAGGGCTCGTGAACTGGCTCTCCCTACAATTGGCAGTGGGCGGGGACCTGGCCGCCACGCACCTGTACCTGTCCGCGTCGGCCGTCGTCATCGCGGTGCTCGTCGCCGTCCCGCTCGGACGGCTCGCCTTCCGCTTCCCCAAATTGGGAGGGGCCCTGCTGAGCGCGGCGACGCTGATATACGCCGTCCCTCGCTGCCGCTCCTGTTCGTCGTCCCGATCCTCATCGGGACGCCGCTGAATCCTCGACTACGATCATCGCGGCCCTCGCCCTGTACGGCGCCGCGCTGCTCGTCCGCACCGCCGCCGACGCCTTCAACGCCGTCGACCCGATCGTGCGCGACAGCGCGGTGGCCCTCGGCTATTCGCGCACGAGGATCCTCTGGGGGTGGACCTGCCCCTGGCCACCCCCGTCCTCGTGTCAGGGGATCCGGGTGGTGACGGTCTCGACCGTCGGGCTCGTGACGATCGGCGCCCTCATCGGCATCGAGTCTCGCACGCTCCTGACCGACGGGTTCAAACGGGACATCATGGCCGAGGTCGGCACCGGCATCGCGGCGACGGTCCTGCTGGCCCTCGTCCTGGACGCCGTCGTGCTGCTGGCCGGGCGCCCTGACTCCGTGGATGAGAGCCGTGGGGAGGGTTGCGGCATGAACTACCTCCGCCAAGCCTTCTCCTGGCTGACCGACTCGTCCAACTGGTCCGGCGCCTCGGGCATTCCCGCGCGAATCGGCGAGCATCTGCTCATCACGGCCATCGTCGTCGGGCTCGCGGCCGCGATAGCGGTGCCTGTGGGCGTGCTCGTCGGCCACACTCGGCGCGGGGCGGCCGCCGTGGGCGCGGTCACCGGCGCCGCCCGATCCATCCCGACCCTCGGCCTGCTCACGGTCTTCGGGCTCGCCTTCGGCATCGGCCTCAAGGCCCCGTGCTCGCGCTCGTCATCCTGGCGATCCCCTCGCTGCTGGCGGGAACCTACGCGGGGATACAGGCCATCGACCCGGCCATCCCCTCGGCCGCGAAAGCCGTGGGGATGAGCCCGGCCCAGGTCATCGGGAAAGTCGAAATCCCGCTCGCCCTGCCCGTGATCGTCGGCGGGATCCGAGCCGCGGTGCTCCAGGTGATAGCCACCGCGACGCTCGCCGCCATACATCTCGGACACCGGGCTCGGCCGGTATCTGTTCTCCGGTCTCAAATCGCGGGACTACACCCAGATGCTCGGAGGCGCGTTCGTGGTCATCCTCCTCGCGCTGCTCATGGAGGTCATCCTGGCGAGCCTCCAACGAGCTGCCACCCGCATCGCCGATCCAACCGGTAAGTGATCCGGTCGGCGCACGAGACCAGCTCCCAGGAGAATTCACGTGAACACTAAAACCATCGCCTTCGCGGCGGCATTCCTCCTCGGCCTGGCGTGCACGCTCACGGGGTGCTCGAACCGAGACCCGTTGCGGGGAGGCGGCGGGTCCGGCGACGGCACGATCGTGGTCGGCTCGCAGGACTATTACTCCAACGAGATCATCGCCGAGATCTACGCCCAGGCCCTCGAAGAGAAGGGATACTCCGTCGACCGTCAGTTCCTCATCGGGCAGCGCGAGGGTGTACATGCCCGAAGTGGAGTCGGGCGCATCGGCGTCATTCCCGAATCACGGGAAGCCTCCTCCAGTACTACAGGAAGAACGCCGCCTCGGCCGACGCCGGCCAGATCCACGAGCAGCTCGCCAAGGCGCTGCCCAAGGGCCTGACCCTGCTCGACCAGTCGGAGGCGACCGACCAGGATTCCACGTCGTGACCAGGAATCGCCAAGAAGCACTCTTTTGAGAGCATCGGGGACCTGGCGCGGGTCCGCGGCTGAAAACTCGGCAGGAACTCCGAACTGGAGACGAGGCCCTTCGGTCCGAAAGGCCTGAAAAGCGTCTACGGCGTGGACGCGACGTTCACTCCCATCGAGGATTCGGGCGGGCCGCTCACCCTCAAGGCTCTGCGGAGCGGACAGGGTCCAAGTCGTCAACATCTTCTCGGCCAACCCCGCGCTCGACGCCGGAGACCTCGTGGTCCTGAAGGACCCGAAGAAGATGTTCATGCCCTCGCATGTCGTGCCTTTGACATCGGGGAAGCTGCCCGCCGGCGCAGCCGCGGTGCTCAACCGGATCTCAGCCGAATTGACCGCCGAGGACCTCGTTTCCATGAATGCGGAATCCGTGGACAAAGGCAAGCCGGCTGCCACTATCGCCTCCGACTGGCTGGAGAAGCACGATGTCGCGTAACCCGTGACGTCGCCGTGGTCCGTGCCACGTGCGGTGGCTCAGGCGAATCCGGTCGCCTCCGGGCCGGCCGTGTGTTCGGGCCGTGGAGCCGCGTGCTCGGGCCCGTGGAACCGCCTTCTCCGGCTGCGGAGTCTCCGCCTGGGAGGCCGCATTCTCCGGCTGGGAGAGTCCCGGCACGAGGCTGTCCTCTCCAGCCGAGGGACGGAGTGTCTGCGCTGCCCCTTGGCCGTGGCCGCGAGCGCCGACGCCTCGGCTTCCAGGATCCTGCGCCTCGCGTTCGCCAGGCGGCAGGCGGCGTGCAGGAAGCGGACGAGGGCGACGGAGACGACGACCGTGACCACCGTCAGCACGATGATGAATACGGGAAACGCCAGCAGTTCCATGTATCCGATGAGATTATTCCAGGACAAGGCGACTCCTTCAGTGGTGCGCATTCGTTCCGGCGAACGATTCCGTCAATCGAGTCTACGGGAAATCGGCGTCTGCCCCTGTCGGCCCGTGCCGGAACCCTCGCGCCGATCGCATGCACGCCCGTCGCCGATTGCACGCCCTCAGCCGACTGCCCTGCCGGCGCGTCGGGGTGCGCATGCTAGCCTGGCCCGCGGAGCAGTGGAGCGCGCGTCGATCGGAAAGGGCTGACATCGTAAATATGAGGCGACAATGGCGTTATGGTGCGTTCGCACTCGTGGCCGGGATGACACTGTCCCTTCTGGCGACGGCACCGCCTCCGCCCGCCCCGATTCCCCGCCCGCTGGCCGAAGGCGGCCGGCAGAGCCTCGATCGGCGCGCCCGCGACCATGTCGGCGGGAACGGTTACTGGACGAAGGACCGCCTTCGGCGCGCCTTCCGCGGCGGCGAGCGCGCGAAGGACGGCTCCGGCCCCGTCGTCGACATCGACGACCCGAAGCTCTCGGCTACAAGCTCGGCGAGGGAAGATGGGGGAGGGCTACAATTTCGCGGGCATCCCGCAGATCGGAACGTTCTTCTTCAGGACCGGCCCGGTCTCGACCGCCCAGGTCCACACGTGTTCGGGAGCCGTCGTCAACTCCCCGTCCGGGACGATCGTCATTTCGGCGGCGCACTGCTGGTACGGGGTCAACGCCCAGTCGATCGTCTTCATTCCCCAGTTCACCTTGGTCCACGGCCGGCCTCAGGGCCACCTACGGGGTTTGGGAGATGTCCGGGACGAAGATCTACATCGATCCGCGCTACGGCAAGGGGCTCGGGCAACGGCGTCGCCTACGACGTCGCGATCCTGACCGCCGCCCCGAACGTCGGCCAACCAGACGATTCAGGACGTCGCGGGCGGGCTCGATATGGCCATCGACTCGGCCACTCAGCTGTCCGAAGTCGAGATCGTCGGATACCCTGAAAGCGACTCGAGCGACCACACGTACACGACCGCCTCACCTCGGCACTGCCGGAACGCGACGACGACTTACACGGAGGCGGGCGCGAGATTCTTCGACATCGCCTGCACGGGGATGGCGGCGGGGATATCGGGCGGCCCTTGGCTCGTACGCGACCAGTCGAACTCGTGGAAGATCGTGGCCATCACCGGCGGAGGACAGGACGGCGGCGGATACACGGACGACGAATCCGTCGGCGTGCCGATGACGGCCAACGTCTCCGCGCTCATACGGAAGGCCGAGCGCTTCGAGCCCGGCGAGGGCCGCGACTGGTCGCAGGCCCGGCTGATGGCCGCGGGCGACTTCGGCGCGAGTCGAGAGCAGCGACGACCTCGTCGTCACATGGCTGGACGGGAAATCCGATCTCTACCTCGGTTCCGGGCAACGTCAAGTCCCCCTTCATGGGGGTCAAGCGCGTGTGGAGGACGCCGCGTCCTCTCTGCGCATGATAACCACGGCGGACCTGGACGGGTCGGGCCGCGACGATCTCGTGACCCTCTCCTGGGACGGAAGCGTCCACCTCATCCAGGACCCGGGAAGCGGTTCGCGGCGCAGACTGCACCTCAACAGGAACGATCCCTCACCTGGGTCAACGCACGCCAGATCGTCGGCGGCGATTTCAGCCCCGACGGCGATCGGAAGAAGGACGATCTCCCTCGTCGTCTGGGCCGACGGCACGACCTCCGTCTACCTCCACGTCTCCAAGCACGGGCTGTCCAAGGACCACCGCTGGCCGATCGGCGGGCTCGCGGGCCTGAAAGGGAGCGCCGGAGGGAAGGACGGGCCGCTGGCGGGCGGAGTCAAGGGGCCCATCACCGCGGGGAACTTCGGCGGAGGCAGCCTCACCGACGTGATGGTCGTCGGGCGCGGCAAGGACGGCAAGACACGCGCATGGCTCATCACCGACGATCCTCCCAAGGGCGGCCTGCCGGTTTACCGCATCACCGAGTACGACCTCGAGGCGGCCGGGATCGACCCGGCAGACGTCGTGGCGACGGCTGCGGGGAATTTCGACGACAAAGCCACCACGTCGGACGTCATGATCGGCACGCGCAACGCCGGCCTGTACGCGCTCAGCGGCGTCAGCGTCGGCAAGACGCCGACTCGAGGCGATCTGACGACCGTCGTCGCCCCGCAGTGAGAGCGGCCGGAGCATCCCGGAGGCGCTGAAAGAGGCGGCCCGGGTGAGTCCGCTGAGCGCTCCGGCGGCATCCCGGCGCGGCGGAGAAGGCTATGCCTCGGCCGGGGGCGGTCCGGTGAACTTGTGCCATTTGGGGTGTTCCGAACCGGAGGAGACGTCGGGAGAGGCCGCGCTCGGGGAGTTCTGCCGCGTTTGGGACCCGGCGAGTGCGCTTCGCGCCTGCAAAAGCCACTAGGCTGGGTTGGGAGAGTGAGGTGGGATGAACAGGACACGAGTCTTCAGCGTTGCGGCGTCGGTGTCGTTGGCGCTCGCCGCGTGCACGTCGACGCCGTCCGATTCGCCCACCTCCCCCTCGCGGGCGTCGGCGGCGTCGCGGGGGCCGTCGGCTTCCTCGGCCAAGGGACTGGCCCCCGGCGTGGAAGGCATGGACCTCGCCTTGGAGTTCAAGGAAAAGGGGGTGGGCGAACTGGCCGACGCGGTGACGGACGGGAAGGTCGTCGCCACGATACGCAACGATCTGTCGCGGTCCACCCACACCGTCACCGGCTACTCGGTGAAGACCGGCAAGAAGATGTGGACGGTCAAGGACGAGGGATGGCTGGAGTGCACTCGGACCTCGCCGATCGTCTGCCAGACCACAGTGTACGAGGAGGGCGACCGGACGGTCACCGACGCCAGCATCCTCACGCTGTCCTCGGGCAAGACCGTCGCCCTCAAGGTCGGCCCGAACGGGAAGTTCGTGTTCGCCGGCACACACGAGGACATCGCCTATTTCCTGACGTGGGAGGGCACCGAGGACATCCACATGACCGGCTTCGACAAGACGGGCGCCCCCTGTCGCCGACAAGAACCTCAAGATCTCCGCCCCGAAGAGCACTGTGAAACACGGCGTCAAGGCGGATATGTCCGGCCCCTACGCCTCGGTGCGCACCGAGGACGAGTCCGGTGTGTGACGTGGCGGGGCGCAACGGCTACGGGCCGCTTCCCGTCACGGGGCCGTGCATCGCCGTGCGCGACGGCGCGGTCTGCCAGGTCGAGGGCGGCATCGTCGGGGTTCACCCCAATTCCAAGGAAGCGTGGCGGATCGACACATCCGTGACCGTCGTTCCGTCCTCCGTGATCTCGGAGCTCACGCTCGCCAAGGCCGAGAAGCTGCTCCAGGGGCGCTGTCCAACTCGGTGGGCACCGCCTCGAGGGCCCACTCGACGACCACAAGCCCGAGGCCTCGCAGACGCCTTCGCCGAGCCCTTCCCCATCGCCGTCGACGAGGCCTTCGCCGTCCGCGAGTGGGACGTCCCCGTCGGGGAAGGCGTCGCGGCCGAGCCCGTCCGGATCGCGCGCGTCCCATTCGTCCAGCCCGTCCTCCCGCCGTCCCGCATGCCGACTCCCGACGAGACGGCCACCTCGCAGGCCCGGCCCGGAGAGGAGAATTACCTCGTCTCCCTGGCGTCGGGTCCGGGGCTGGTGAAGGGACGGACGGCGGGAACCTCGTCTTCCCGGGCGGCGGAGTGGTCAGCCTGGGCACGTCGAGTCTTGTGGACTTCGACGTCCGCCACAGCATCGCCGTGGTCAACGCGAAACAGCGCGCCGCTTCCCACGGCGAGGCCTCCGGCCCGGCCGTGCTCAGCTCGACGCTCGCCGACAGGCGCTGGCAAAAGTCCTGGCGAACCTGGGCGCCGACAAGGCGAACCGCATCTCGCGAACGCCTCCGGCGGCGACATCCTCAAGCCTTTCACCTTCGCCTGGCAGGGGCGACACCCTCGTCTTCGTCGATGCGGTCAACGGCGTCGTGGGCGTCTACACGGAGAAGTAGACGGTGGAAGCGGAAGCGATCGTGAAGAGGCGGCGGACATGCCCTGATAGCGTCCGGGTGGACGTCTGGCTGTGGAGTGTCAGGCAGTGCAAGACTAGGACGTTGGCGACCACGGCCTGCAAAGCCGGCCACGTGCGCGTCAACGGCGAGACGGCCAAACCCGCCGCGTCCGTGAAGGTCGGCGACGAGGTCCGCTACAGAGTGCAGGGGTTCGACAGGATCCTCAAGGTCACCGCCCTTATCGTCAAGCGCACGAGCGCCCCGCTGGCCCGTGAATGCTACGAGGACCTCACCCCCGAGCGTCCGCGCGTCTATTTGCCCGTCATGGCCAGGGAGCGGGGAACGGGCCGCCCGACGAAGAAGGAACGCCGCGAACTCGACCGATTGACCGGCCGTGACGCCAATTTCGGGCATCGAGGCTGAATCTCCCCGTCGGTGCCCTGGCCGTGAACGGCAGAGCGCTCTGTCGGTTCGAGCCTCGCGTGGATCTGAAAAGAAAATGCAATGTCAAAACGTTTTATTTCTCTATTAAAACCACGACAGCAATCGTTTCGCTTTTGATTGTATCTTGGTTTTATTTTAGTAAGCCTACTTTTCGACTCAGCGGCATAAAATATTATGAATGTAATTCACTTGCTTGAAGGCATTTTGATGAAAGTTTTTCATTAGTCAGCGGATTCGATATTTATAATTCAAATTATGTGAATAACTATATGAAAAATATTCAAGTTGGAATCTATCGGATCAAGAAGTGCGCAAGTATATATTGCAAGGTTGTAATCTTGCACGGGATGATCGCCGGACTCTTATAACGATCTTCTCAGTGCTCTCGGCTACGATCTTCCTGTCGATTCCCAAGCCTAAAGGCTTCATCGAGCCGAAGCGAGTGGGTTCGGCACCGGTGGGCACGGGTCCGGATCGGTCACCGAGTGAGCCGGACCCGTCGCGAGGGGAGCGATCCAGGCGCAGTGCGAGGAAGACGCTTCCCAAGGGGAAGGCGTGCAGCGGGCTGATGCCGCTACCGCCGAGTCGCGGGAAGACGGCGCGAATCAGACTGACGGCGAGCGCCGTGGAAGCGGTCGAGTCTCGCCGTGATCGCGAGCCTCGCCATGAGCGAGTGAGTCGCGATAGACCGCGATGCGGGCGCGTGACATGATGGGCGGGGGCCGCGGATCGTCCGCGCAGGCTTGCCCGGTAGCTCGGCACGGGCCTGGCAGGCCGGAAGGGGCGAGACGGCGGCAGGCTTCCGCCCGGCAGTGAGGAGAAACATGACGCCGCAGAAGATCAAACTCATCGATCGCGTCCAGGCCATTAACTGGAACCGTCTTGACGACGACAAGGATTTGGAGGTCTGGGACCGCCTGACCGGCAACTTCTGGCTGCCGGAGAAGGTTCCGCTGTCCAACGACATCCCCTCGTGGGCGACTCTGACCCAGCCCGAGAAGGACATGACCACCCGGGTCTTCACCGGCCTGACCTTGCTCGACACGATCCAGGGCACCGTCGGAGCCGTCTCGCTCATTCCCGACGCTCGCACACCCCACGAGGAGGCGGTGCTGACGAACATCGCCTTCATGGAGTCCGTCCACGCCCGCTCCTACTCCTCGATCTTCTCGACTTTGCTCTCCACCCCGGAGATCGACGAGGGCCTTCCGCTGGAGCGAGGAGAATCAGAACCTTCAGCGCAAACGCGCATCATCCTCGACTACTATCGCGGCGAGGACCCGGAGAAGCGCAAGGTGGCCTCGACGATGCTCGAATCCTTCCTCTTCTACTCCGGCTTCTACGCCCCCATGTACTGGTCGGCCCACGCCAGCTGACCAACACCGCCGACCTCATTCGCCTCATCATCCGCGACGAGGGCCGTCCACGGCTATTACATCGGCTACAAGTACCAGCTGGCCGTGCGCGTATCCTCGCCCGAGCGTCAGGCCGAGCTGAAGGACTACACCTTCGATCTGCTCTACGAGCTCTACGACAACGAGGAGCAGTACACCGAGGACCTCTACGACGAGCTCGGCCTGACCGAGGACGTCAAGAAGTTCCTGCGCTACAACGCCAACAAGGCCCTGATGAACCTGGGCTACGAGGCGCTGTTCCCCGCCGACGCCACGGACGTCAACCCGGCCATCCTCTCGGCTCTCTCGCCGAACGCGGACGAGAACCACGACTTCTTCTCCGGTTCCGGCTCCTCGTACGTCATCAGGGACGGCCGAGGCGACCACCGACGACGACTGGGACTTCTGAGGATGCAAAATAGACGATTTCAGTGAATAATATGCCTTGATTATCAAAAAGACGAACTATTTTGATGGCCGGCGGTCCGTATGCTCCAAGCCGCGGAGCATTCCTGCGCGCATCCATTTCTGTTTCCTTGAAGCTGAGTCTGTCGATGTCCGGGAGGAGATTGTTGCTGTAGCAGAAACAGGTCGTGGCGCCGTTGGGTCTGCGAGGTTTAACCAAGGTGCAGCAGAGGCGGGAGTTGCGGGTGAGATCTGGGGGCGTATGAGAGCGATGGCACGAGGGCGCCTGCCTGAGGAGAATCCTCCCGCGTTGTCTCCGGTCGTCTCACAACCCGACCTCTTCGAGCTCCGCTGGAGTTCGCCAATGCGAAGAACGCATTGGTGCGCGCCTATCACGGGGAGCCCGGAGATCCCGATGTCGTTGTTGTGCTCGTACACCGCAAGGAGACGGATGCGCCGGGGAGCCAAGCAACAGGGAGCTGCAAAAACGCGGCGATGGCGGAGGGGCAGCGGCGTTTCACTGTCGGCGAGCGATGTAACTGGGGCCATACCCGACGAGACTGTTCCCGCTGCCTGGATCTGTGATAGATTTTTGGTCTATGAACTCGATCAAGATAGTACTCAGGAGCAGGGACTTCGATGAGCTGGTCGAGCATTCGGCGCGACTGGCTCAGACCGATGATGAGATGCGTTGGGCTCTCATCCAGGCGCGCAAGGAGGCCGGCCTCTCGCAGCGAGACGTCGCCGACATGATGGGTGTGAGGCAGCCGACGATCGCCGCGTTCGAGAGCCAGGGACAACGACCCTCGCCTGTCTACTCTGCGTCGCTACGCGCTCGCCGTCGGGGCGAGTGTGGAACACCGCGTGACGACGTCGTGCCATACGTCTTTCGAGTCGGAGACCTGGACGCCTATCCAGGCGCCCGGGGTGGGGTGGCCTATGGCGGCAGAGGAGAGCGCCGGCGATCCGCTTCCGATCCGGCCCGAGCGCACGGTTTCGCTCGTCAGCGACTTTGCCGCAGCCGCATGAGTGCCGACCGAGGTTACCAGAGCGCTCGAGACCTGCTCCCAGTCCTCGATTTGAGCCGGGTAACTGCTTACGAGGTTGCGGGTAGACGCGTCCCTCCCTGAAACCACTGAGATCACGAGCTCGATGGGAGTCGATGATCGGCGGTGAGGAAGGGTGGCCTTCGCCTTTCGGGTACGGCAACGGGTCAAGACGACGAGGCCGAAATTACCGCCGACTTCGAAGCGGAGTACCGGTTCAGTGAGTCAGGGGGCGGATCTCGAAGAGGCCCAGGTCGAGTTCGCAGAGAAGGTGGCGTTCATGGCACTCGTTCCCTATCTCAGAGAGTCGGTTCACACAACCGCCATGCGTCTAGGCGTGAAGCCGCCCTTGCTGGGAATGGTGCGTCAGGGCGAGTTCCGGCTGCATCCTACCGACGATGCGGCGTCTGATGGCCAGCCGCAGGCCTGACTGGCGTGAAGACGGCCGTCGCGTTCGCACTACAACGGCAGCTTCGAGCTGCTCTACGAATCTATGAAGAGCAGCGCATCGGGGGCGTTTGCGACGAGCTCGATCTGGCCGAGGGGCTGGAATCAGGGGCGTTGCGGAAGCCCCCGATTACAGCATCGACACCCTGACGAGCCTGGGCGGCCAGGTGCTGTCCCCGCCGAAACCGCTACCTGGAGGCTGGGACTTCTGAGGATTCAGGTCCCATACTCCATCGGAGCGGCGAAGGCAACTGCCGACGAAGAATGAGATTCCCGCTTCGGTCACAATGCGCGCTTTCGCGAGAGGATGGGACTTAGGGAGTAATCCGCGGGATGACGCGGCGCGAACGGCGTCCTCGTATCGGCGAGTGCCGGCTTTCCGCGAGAAGAGGGTGATTACGGCGATGGGACTACTGCTGGCGCAGTGCTCCGGGATGGCTGGCTACGCCTGCAGGTTGACCTCGTGTCCCCTGTGGTTAGAGTTAAGCCACCCCATGGGAAACATTACCCATGGGGCGGGGGTCGATAGCGCAATCGCCCTCCCATAGTCTTAAGACTGTTTGGCGTGGCGACCCGTTTGCCATGCCTTGTGTCCAAATTTCAGCCGCTAGGGCTGCTCACGCAAGGAAATATGGTGATTACACATACCTCACATAAGCGTTCCCGGAAGCGCATGCCGGGGAATCGTCGCGATGCTCAGCACGATGCTGCTGGGCCTCGGAGCACTCGTGTCATTGCCGTCCTCTGCGCATGCCGCGGAGGTCAACGTGGTCAAGTCCATCGAGATGAAGAATCTCTACAACAAGGATGGCGCGACCAAGACGAAACTCTGGGATACCTTCCGAGTCAACTTCACGGTTGACACGACCGGAACCGGTGCGAGGCGGGTGACACCTTCACGGTCAAACTCCCGGATTCGCTCCGTACCAACGTCACTTCCTTCCCCATGTACGCGAAGGATGGCAAGACCGAGGTCGCCAAGTGTGAGGTTCCCGAGGTGACGGGCAGACCCTCACGTGCACGTTCGGCGATTACATCACCAGCCATCCCGACATGACCGGTGGCGGCTGGGTCCAGGCCGCGGTCAGCAAGCACAAGGACGTCAGAAGTTCACCTTCATGGTCCCCGGAGGGACAGATCAGCAAGGACGTCCCCGGCGGCTACGTCGATCCGGGCAGGCCGCGCGACCTTCCCAAGAAGGCGGCCAGGGACGGATGGCCCGAGGCCTCGGTCAGCCCGAGCCTCCTGTACTGGTCCATCAAGATCAACGCCTCGGGAATCTCCGGGCAGCAGAACGTGGACATCGTCGACAAGTTCGACACCTCCAACGGCGGCTACAAGCTCGATGACAACCCGGGCGTGCGCCCCGATTGCTGAAGTGGAACTCCGCCTCCGACACACCTCGGGCAAGGACCCCGCGCTCAGCGTCGCCGCCGGCCAGGCCGTCAACAACAGGGACCTTCACCTTCACTCCGAGCGAGACCGGATACAAGGCTTCGTGGCCCAACAGCGATCCGAACGCCGTGTACGAACTGCGCTACTTCACCCAGCTCAAAGATCCCTCCCAGGCCAAGCCCGGGGTCAAGTTCAAGAACGAAGCCCAGGTGAATGGGGAGACCTACGCTCATACCAGCCAGTTGATCACCTTCGGAGAAGGTCAGCTCGACGGCGTGGGCCGCGGTCGGTCTCCGTCAAGAAGGCCTCCCTGGAGGGCGACGGGGCGAACTACGTCGACAAAGCCAAGCAGTACGAGGTGACCGCCACGTATTCAGTAGGCGGGGTCGACCGCAGCGAGAAACTCGTGTTGACCGCCGGCGGTGAGGCAAGACGCTTCGCTCCCTGCCCGTTGGAACCAAGGTGACGCTCTCCGAGATCACCCCCGTGGACCCGGAGTTCAAGTGGGGCAAAGCCCGTCTTCAGCTCGTCCGACCCGAACGTCAAGGTCTCCCAGGACGGTTCCTCCGCCGTTGTGACCGTTGGCGAGAAGGCCACGGCGAAGGTGATGGTGACCAACAGGGTCACCGCGCCCTCTCCGAAGGTCGACATCGTCAAGAAGGACTCCAAGGGGAATGACGCGAACACTTCGAATGAAGCCGTGGACCTGAGGGGCAGCAACGGATCCACGCAGCTTACCTTCAAGGTGACCAACAACGGGACCGAGACCCTGACCGACGTGAAGGTCACGGACTCCGTGACCGCGGGCAAGGCCAAGGTCGACAACCTCTCCTGCACCTTCCCGGACGGCACGAAGGGCACGACGTGGGCTGGCCCTTCGCACCGGGCGTCTCCTTCCCGTGCACCGCGGACCTCTCCGGCGTGACGGCAGGGCGACCCGCATGCCGACCGCGCCAACGTCGAAGGCAGGGGCAAGTTCACCGGCAAGCCCGTTTCCGATCACGATACGTACAACGCGAAGGTGAACACCCCCAGAAGCCTGCCCCGGTGCTCCCGGAGCTCCGACCGTATCCCCTCGACGTTGGTGAAGCCCACGCCTCCTGTGGCTCCGACCACTATGAGCCCGACTCCGACCGCGTCGATCTCTCCGTCGCCTTCACCGACGACCGCGAGCCCTTCGCCGACCGCAAAGCCTGTCGCCGACCGCGAGCCCCTCGCCCACGGCGAGCTCTTCGCCGACGGCTAGCTGCCGCCGACCGCGAGCCCTCGCCCACGGCGACCCAGTCGGCGACCGCCAGCCCGACGGCCCAGCGCCCGACAGCCACCTCGGGGCCGGCGAAGCCGAGCCCGTCGACGACCGCGAAGCCTTCAAGCCTTCACCGCCCAGAACCGGTGCGAAGGTTCTCGGCCTGGGGATCGTCGCTCTCGTGGCGATCGCCGGAGGTGCAGCCCTGATCCTGGCTCGCCGCAAGAAGAACTGACGGTTTCACTAGTCAGCTGAACGGCTGACGAGCCTCCGAGGGTCCGCGCGAGAATCGCGCGACCCCTCTCCTCGTGCGGGACGGCCTTGCCTTATGGAGGACCAACTTTCCTCATGCGGGATGACGGCCTCGCTGATCGCCAGTCGGCTCGGTTGGAAGGAAGAAAAGACATGAGGTCTCGGGCCGTCCCGGGCCTCTTCGACAGGGACGATGCCGCGAGCCGGGCGCCGAACTCCTCCGCGGTGGGCGGCGTCCCGATGGAGGGCCGATAGGGATGGCGCCATGGAGTCGATACGCGAAGACCTGACCGCCAACCCCCGGATACTCGTCGTGTGCACGGGGAACATCTGCCGGTCGCCGATGGGGAGGCCGTTCTCCGCCAGCGGCTCAAGGCGCCGGGCTCGCCTACGAGGTAGCGAGCTGCGGGGTTTCCCCGAAGAGCACGGCAACCCGGTCTATCCGCCTGCCGCCCGGGCCTTGGAGGAGGCCGGCTATCCCGTTCCTCGCATTCGGCCCATCGCGCCACCCGCGCGGAGCTCAGGGAATCCGGCCTCATCCTCGCGATGACCACGGGCCACGCGCGGGCGCTGCGCCGCATGTGCGAGCAGGCTGGAGCGCCCGCCTCGCGCATCCACCTGTGGCGCGAGTTCGACGGGTCGGGCTTGGATGTCGCCCCCGAAGGGTGCTTCGGTCCGGCGGCGCCCTCCACGACGACATCGAGGCCGGATACAGGTCGGAGTTCTACTACTCCTACGGCAGGTACGACGTCGTCGACCCCTGGGGCGGAGGCCCGGATGAATACCGCGAGACGCTCGACGCCGTCGAGCGCGGAGCCGACGGGATCCTCGCGCTGCTGAGCAGCGTCGCTAAACGCGTATGATCCACCTCACCGGTCCGTTCCGAGGTCCTCACTGCCCTGCGCCGAGATCCGTGCCATCGAGGTATGGGCCGAGACTCGAGGCGCGGGAGTCGAGCGCCCGGCGTGCCCACCGACTGGCGGGCGAGCGCCTGCCGGTAGGCGCACCGTAGGGCGTCGGCCCAGTATGGACCGACTTGCGACGACGGCTTGGCGGGCGTCCTGGTCGAGCGCGCGGACGATGCGATCCGCCGGCTACTTCATGCCCGCGTTGCCGGCGTTCTGCGCCTGTTTGAGCCCCTCGGGCACAGGGCCGGGCGCCGGAGAAGACGTCGAGCAGGATCGGCGTGTAGGCGTTGGTCCCGCATTGACTTTCGGCCCGACCGGCGGACGGACGGTCCGCCCCTGGCCGCCTCGACGAACGCCGAGACGTCCACGCCCTTCGCCTTCCAGTAGTCGACGAAGGCGCCTTGTGCGCTCACCACCCGGGGAAGGAGACCCCCTGTTCGGCCAGGGGCAGTTGCCCCTGCCTGGTGCCGAGCCATGCGAGGACTTTGGCCGTCGCCTCCTTGTGCTTCGTCTTCGCATTGCCCACGGCGGCGACGCCGTGCACCGTGGACAGGCGGGTCCCTTCGGGCCCCGCCACGAGTGGGGCGAGACCCCAATCGACTCCCTTGGCGGACTCGGCTATCGTCTTGAGATTGTGAAAGGGCCTGACTGGTAGAGGGCGAGCTTCCCTTGGACGAAGAGGTCACGGGTGGCGTCTGCGCTGGTGTTGGTGTCCGCGGCCGGAGGGGCGACGCGGTGTTTGGAGATCATGTCCACCAGGTAGCCGATGGCGTCCTCTCCTGCGGAGCTGGCGAAGGCGAACTGGCCGGAGGGACTCTGGTAGTCGGCGCCGGCCTCGGCCAGGAAGGGGAGGTAGACCGCCTGCATGTCGGCCTGGGCGTTGAAACCGTAGACCTTGGTGTGCGAAGCGTCGAACCCGGCCTCGCCGGGATGCCTGCCCGCTGCGTCGACGGTGAGCTTCCTGGTGGCGGACAGCAGGGGTGTCGCCCTGCCCTCCGTGAGGCGCCCAGGCCAAGCTGCGGACGTCGACTCCGGCCGCGCCCACGAGGCTCTTGTTGTAGTAGAGGCCGATCGAATCCCACAGCTGGGGAACCCCCACAGCTTGCCTTTGCGAGTGTAGAGGTCGACGACTGGCTTCGCCACTCGTCGTGGTCGGCGCCCACGGCCTGGCCGGCGTCCATGATGTCGCCGCTGTCCGCGTACTGGGCGAAATTGGAGGAGTTCGTCCAGTAGACGTCGGCCATGTCCCCGGAGGAGACGTCCAATGGCAGGCGTTTCCAGTACTGCTCCCACGGCACGACCTCGACCCCTGACGTCGATGCCCGGGTTCTTCTCCGTGAACTTCTTGAACGACGCCTTGTAGGCCGAGGCGGCCTTCTCGTCCCAGAGGCGGAAGGTGACGGTGGTCTTCCCGCCGCTCCCGTCCTGCTCGGCCGCCGGCGAGCATGCGGACAGGACGAGGGCGGCGACGGCCAGAGCCGCAGCGATTGCGGCCGTTCGCCGTGAACGGTTCATTCGGTCTCTCCTTCGAGTTCTGGTTCCGCGGATTGAGATTCGCGCCCGCCTGCGGGCAGGGGCGTCGAGCGTCTCGCGGTATTCGTCCGGGCCTCCGAAGGGTCGACGACCGGGTCGTACCCTGCCGTAGGGAGTAGTAGAACTCCGGCCCGTATCCGGCCTCGGCGGCCGCCGAACAAGGCGCCGTAGGAAGAACACCCGTAGAATACGGGTTATTCCGCCATTTCGCGTCACTGCGCCGCTCACCGGCCCGTGCCGGCGAAGGCTATCGCACATCGCCGATGCCCAAGGCTGCGACGATCTGCCTGTTGAATGCCAGGAAGAGGACGACGAGCGGCGCGAGGGCGACGGTGGTCGCCGCCATGACGAGCGTCCAGTTCCCGGAGCGCTCTTCCTGCAGCGCCTGGGTGGCGACCGTCAGAACGCTCCACGTCCGGCCCGGCGCGATGACCGACGGCCAGAGGAAGGCGTTCCACTGGGAGACGACGGTGATGAGCGTCAGGGCGGCCAGGATCGGACGGTTCATCGGGAGCACGATCGAACGCAGCGTGCGCCAGTGGCCCGCCCCGTCCAACGTCGCGGCGTCGAGGACCTCCTGGGGGATCGCCTGGAAATTCTGGCGCAGGAGGAAGATGGCGTACGGAGAGCCGAGGAGGAAGGGAGCGACGAGCCCGGCGAAGGTGTTGCGCAGACCGAGCTGGGAGAGCATGGAGAACAGGGGGATGACGGTGACGATGGGAGGCACCATGAGCGTGGCGACGTACGCCCAGAACAGCGCGCGCCTGCCGGGGAAGCGCAGGCGCGCGAAGGCGTAGGCGGCCAGGACCGAGCAGGCGACCTGGCCGACGGTCAGCACGGCCACCACCTGGACCGTCACGGCGAGGGGGACGGTGAAGTCCCGGTCGCCGGAGAACAGCGCCGAATAGTTCTCGCCCGTCACCGGCGCGGGGAACGCCAGGGGATCGGTCGAGGCGAACTGCTCGGGCGATTTCAGGCTCGTCAGGACCGAATAAGCGAAGGGCACGACCATGATGGCGGCCCCCGCCAGGAGCATCGCATAGGTGGCCGCCAGGGAGAGCCGGCGCAGTCGAATGGCCCTGCGGGAGGCCGTCTCAGGCGATCTCATACACCGTCCGTTTGGCGAAGTACCGCTGCTGGGCGGCGGTCACGGCGGCTACGAAGACGAGCAGGACGACGGCCATCGCGCTGGCGCGGCCGACGTCGTTGCCCGAGCCGAAAGCCGTCGAATAGATCTGGGCCGCCACGACGTTCGTCGTGCCGCCCGGGTAGCCGGGATTGCCGCCCGTCAGGCCGTAGACCAGATCGAAGGCCTGGAAGGAGGAGATGAGCGAGGTGACGAGCACGAAGAACGTCGTCGGGCGCAGGAGCGGCAGATACATCCGCCAGGCGAGCCGGACGGGCCCCGCGCCGTCGAGTCTGGCCGCCTCGATCACCGAGGCGGGAATGCCCTGAAGGCCGGCGAGGAAGAAAAGCGAGACGTACCCGACGTTCTGCCACACGTAGACGAAGGCCACGGTCGGCAGTGCCAGCGCCGGATCGCTCATCCATTCCACGCGCTGCCCCAGGACGCCGTCGATCAGACCTCTGGACGGGTCGAGCAGCCACTTCCACACGATTCCCAACGTGAGGGGCGCGCACCCAGGGGAGCACGTAGAGCAGCCTCATGAGCGAGGACCCGGGCAGGTTCCGGTTGAGCCCGAGGGCGATGAGGAAGCCGACGGCCACCGTCGCCGGGATGGCCATGAGCGAGAAGAGAGCGGTGACGACGAGCGAGGAGAGGAAGCCCGAGTCCGCCAGGAGGGAGGCGTAGTTCTCCAGGCCCGTGAAGCTCGGCCGGGTGATGAGGTTCCAGTCGGTCAACGAGACGGCGACCACCACGGCGATGGGCGCGACGAGGAAGAGGCCGACGCCCACCGCCGAGGGGCCAGCATCGCAGCCGCGGTGAGCCTCTCGGTGCGCGACTGGCCCGTTCGGCTTCTAGGCGCGGATGCGGCGTTCCGTCGCCGCGTCCGCGCACTCGCGGCGGAGGCGGTCAGCATGCTCCTCCGGCCTTCATACCGCCGAGCTTTCCACAGACTGCCGGCCCTCGGCTCGCGGCGCGCCGGGCCCAGCGGACTCTACACTCGTAGCATGGACATGCCCGCAGTGGCCGCGCTGGCCCGCGAACTCATGGACGCGCACGGGTTGAACGAGTGGGGCCTGCGTTTCGACCGGGCGCGCAGGAGGGCCGGGATGACGAGCTTTTCGGATTCGACCATCAGCCTGTCGCGGGTGCTCATGCCGCTATTCGACGAGGACGACGTGCGGGGCACCATCCTGCACGAGATCGCGCACGCGATCGTCGGCCCGGATCACGGGCACGACTCGGTGTGGAAGGCTACGGCCCGGTCGATCGGGGCTCCTGACAGGGCCAGGCTCACCGGAGTGCCGTCGCCTCCGGCCCCGTGGGTGGGGCGATGCCCGAACGGCCACGAAATAGAGCGGTTCCGCAGGCCGACGGGCGTCAGATCCTGCGCCAAATGCTGCAGAGTGTTCAATGCTGAATATATCATACGTTGGTATCGGAGACCGTAGGGGAGACGCGGACGCGTGCTGTTCGAGGCGTGGGGAAAATTTCCCCGGCGAGTGAACGGAGTGGGAGGATTAAGGTATATATGGATGGTAAGGCCGATGTGAAGGGGGAGAAGAATGGCTGTCGACGATCGAAGTGACGATGCCGGCGAGGTCCCCGCCCTACCATCCGGGCGGGAAGGTGCCTCAGGAGGACAGGCGTTTCACTCCGGGCTATGCGCAGCAGGGTCGCCGCCGAGCAGGCGGCGAAGAGACGGGAGTTCGAGAAGAAGATCGAAGCGATGCGGAACCGGGCGGCGGACGCGCAGGGCGAATCCTCACCCGAGGCCCGTCGACCGGACGCTCCGGCCTCCGGAGGAGCCGCCTCCGCCGAACCCGACGGCCAGGTCCTCCGCTCCGCGCCGCGGAATGCCCCGCTACCGCGGGATTCCGCCCCGTCGCCGGCGAATCCCCTGCCCCGGGGAGGAGACTCCCGCGCCCTCCGTCCGCCGGCCGGAGCGGGGCGAGTCCCCGGGCTCAGGCGGGAGCGGTGCAAGCGGCTCGCTGGAGCCGGGAGACAATCGCAGCCGCTTTGGTGTGGTTGCTGGCCCTCGCCGTCGTCATCGCGATCGTGGTTCTCGAAACCATCCCGTCCGGTTCCGCCCACAACGCAGAGGGAGGGTCGACGAGGCTCGACGGGGGCGACGAGCCCGTCATCGCCCACAATGACCTACAGCCCTGTAAACTGGCCAACTAAGGTTCCCTCCCTTCTCCGGCTCCGGGAGCGGATGGCGTTACTAAGGTGAACGATTTAGATGTTACTTACCTCGGAGTCAACCTGGATGCCACTTCCCAAAGTGGCTCCCTATGGCAACGTTCCCGACTACGGAAAGAAAGTCGTAGGCATCAAATTACGAGTAAAAACAGCAAAGATTCATCGATTACCATGATTGGTTATCGGGACGGATTTCATGTCGTCTTACATCTCAATGTAGGGTCTGAAAGAAGTCGTTCTCGGGACAAAGGTCCGGATGCTCTATGGGACGGAAGTTCACTGCCTTCCGGCCAGACTAAAGAGGGATGGGTCTAGTGGAGGTTCCTCAAGAGTATAAAGGCGGATATCTGTCTTATGAAACGATGGATGATATTGATACGAGTATATTGGTTCAGTGATATTGAGTTCAGATTACCGAGGTATTTATGAATGAGAAGCGAATTAAGCAATCCCCATAGGGCGATTGTGTCCGGCATTGCCGTTCTATTGGTTGCAATCATCATTCTCGTATTGGTTATCAAAAGATCGCGGAAGAAGTGCCGCCGCAGAAGGCTCCGGTTCGTCTTCCACTGCTGTGAGCAGCGGTGCGTCCACTCGGTCCACTCATGGCTGGACGGGAACCTACAAGCCGGCGCCGGCCCCCTCCGTTCTCCCACACTGGTTAAGAGCGTTCCGCAGCACGCCCTCCCGGGATGTGAGAATCAGCCGACTTACACTCCGTATTCGCCTGTCGATTGGCCGACGGTCCTCCCTCCGTCCCCGGCTCCCGGCAATGACGGCGTCACGAAAGCCGGGAAGCTCGCCATCACTTATCTGGAGTTCAATTCCGATGCGACGGCTATCGTTCAGAAGACGGGGATCAACCCTCATCCGGGTGAGAAATTCGTGGGTGTGAAGCTACGCGTAGCCAACACCAGTTGTCAAGAGTCTTTGCATATTCCATTTGACGTCCGGTTATCCATCGGACAGGTTAAAAGCGCTTCGAGCAGTATATAACCCTAAGAATATTCCTGGTTCCTTCGATGATGGAACACGAATGCGATCGGGCGAAACGCGTGAGGGATGGTTTTATCTACGCGTTCCGAATAGTTTCAAAGGCGGTTGGCTTGAATATTCGGCGCTGGACGGACCGCAGTTCGAAGTGAAAACCGGAATATTGGTGAAGTAGCGCAGAGTTAACCGTCTGCTGACGTGAGAAGGCCGTCTGCCGACATGGAAAAGGAATGGGAAAAGGAACATGCGAGCATGAGCGCGAATGGAAACGGTTACCCGCCCGCCTGGCAAGGGGGCTTCGACGGAGAACCCGGGCAATGGAGTGCGGATCGGAACCCTCAGCAACCGGAAGAGTTGCCTCAGCAGGGCGGGAAGCCCTTCGATGGAGCGCCGGGCGTACCCGGCCCGTGGGGCGGACAACAGCCCTACGAGGGCATGCGGGGAATGCCGGGACATCCGGCGGAAACCCCGTACGGCTATGCTCCGAATCCGTTCCAACCCGAACGGTCGCGAAGGAGAGGCCGCGCGTGGGCGTGGGCGGTCGCCGCCCTCGTGGCGGTCGGCGCCGTCGTCGGGATCCTCTTCGCCACGGGAGTCTTCGGCAAGAAGGGAGATGAGGCGAATGAGCCGACGGCCGAGCCGAGCACCTCGGTGACCTCGCCGAAGAGGGAGACGCCGACTGAGCCGACGTCCAGGCCCAGCACGCCCTCGACGACTGAGTCCACCCCTCTCCGGACCGGCTGTCGCTGCCGACCGAGCTGACGACGGTGACCGCCGGTCAGCCGGTTCAGGTCGGAGATTTCAGATGACCTTCCTCGAATTCAACCCGAATGCCACCTCTGCTCTGGCCGCGCGGCCTCACCCCGCAGTCGGGAAGCAAATTCGTGGGCGTGAAGCTGAAGGCCACCAATACGTCCGCCAAGGAGGAAAGGCCTGGGAAGGTGGGGTTGATGATCGAAGGCGTCTACATGGAGACGTTGGGCTACCACGAATCGATGGCATGCGCAGCGTGAGCAGCCTGCAGCCTGGTCAGAGCGTGGACGCATGGCAATATATCCAAATACCGGAAAAGCATGCAGCCGACGAGTTATACATACAATTACTACTCGAAGGATTATAATATTTATAAATCAGCTAAAAACATTACCGTCAGAAATTTCCTGATATGCGGATCGCTGAAGAAAACACTGTCATTTAAGCGCGATCAAATGGCGCTGTCACAGTGACCGAATGGCGTTTCGTCGATGGTTAGAGAGGATCGTTCGATGAGCGGAAGACGAATTCTCCCGGTGGCAAACCGAGTCGGGCAGGGGAAGTCGGCCAGGCGGGCAAAAGCGTCCGCGGCAGGCAGGCCTGGGGCGGGATGCGGGCCCGAACATGGCGGGCTGGAAGCGTCGCGGCAGGCGGATTGAGCGACGCCGCGCGGGAGGGGGACTCTCCGGCGCGGGCCAGGACGAACCCCGGCATCCAGAACGAAGGCCGAGACTCCCCGGCGCGCAGGGGCCGCGGCGTGGCGGGGAAGGCGCTGCGGCGGGCGAGGCGAGCGGCATCCGCTCCGGTTGCCTGGGCGAAGGCCGCCGAGCCTTCGTGCTAGCCTTGGGCCTGCTGGCAGCCGCGAGGATCCTGCCTCCCGACGATCACGCCGAACTCCACGAGAGGATCCCTCGTCGTCAAGCCCTGTCGGGGCCGGCACCCCTGTTCGCGTCGGCGGCTTCAAAGTGACCTACATGAAGTTCAGTCCGGACGCCACAGTGGATCTCGACGGGCAAACGGCGGCGCCCTGAACCCGGATACAGGGATTTTCGCCGTCAAGCTCAAGTTGACCAACGTTTCGAAGAAGTCTTTGTCAACAGCCGATCTGACGATCGACGTCGGACCGACGAAAACGTGGCGCGGCAGCGCGCACGTCAAGGGATTCGCTCTATAGAGCGCTCCGCCCCGTGGAGACCGCCGAGTGTGGAAGACCGTAACCCTTCCCAAGGACGTGGTTCCGCTGGAATTCACCTATCGGTACGAGGACAGGGGCGACCCGGACAAGTCCCGAGTGGTCGTGATCGACCAGAAGGCCGATCGTTTCCACCCGAAGGCGCCGGTGAACTTCTCCACGCCCCGAGTGGTCGCAGCGGGAACTCCGGCCGACTTGGAGAAATTCACCATCACGTGTTCCGAACGCCCGATAGAAACCGGCTCTATAAAAACAATTCACAATTCCACCAGAGTACTATAAAGAGGTATTCCTCTTACTCACGGTGGAAAACACGGCGGAATACCCTCATGATATGTGGAAATACCTCACTGTGGAAACTCTCGATCATAAAAAAATGATGGCTGGGTAATCGACGAAGGTCTAAAATCCAACCCACTCGAACCGGGACAAAGAAAAATGATCAAGGTACGATTGTGGATACCCAGAAATGCGAAAACTGCAGGAGTTCACATATAAATTCCATGGAGGTAAAACGGGGAGTAAATGGGAGCATGGACTGAATACGAATGTGATCGTCAAAGCCCCATAATCATTACTTCATGATCGTTCCTCCACTGGGACCGCCACCGCTGCGAGCCCGCCGCATCCGGTGGAGCCCGGCCTGAGCCGGCCGGCTGCAGGCTCCGCCGACGATCGGACGTGGCTCGTCTGCGGTAGGACTTGGCCCCGTCGGCGACCGGAGCGGGTGGGGCCTCACCGGGCCGCGACCGGTTAGGAGACGCCGGGCAGCGGCAGGTCAGACGAGGTCGGGCTGGCAGGCTAGGCGAGGTTGAGCCCCTGGAGGACTCATGGCTGGTCGGGAACTCCGTGGCCGGTCAGGGGATCGTCGACAGGAGCTTGTCGATCCGCTTGACCGACACCTTCCCTGTCGGTTCCGAGCTGCTGGGCGAAAAGCGACACCCGGAGCTCTTCGACCATCCACCGGGCCTCCTCGAGCGTCGCAGCGGTGCGTGAGTCCCATGGGCGGGTGGAAGCCTCCCGGGCGGACTCCAGCCGTTCTGCCACTCGGCCACCTGCCAGGCGCGGGAGTCGTCCGCCGCAGGATTCGCCGGAGCCTTCTCGATCCGCAGGAGGGCCGCGCGCAGATAGCGGACGAGATGCGGGAGCCGGGCGGCGGGCGTCGCGCTGACGAATCCCGGCGGGACGAGGGCGGCGAGCTGATCGCGGACGTCCGTGACGGTCCCGATCAGGGCCGCGGACGCGCTCGAGAGCGCCTCGACGACGTCGGCGCGACGCGAGCAGATCTCCGCGACGGTCATGGAGAGCCTGTACACCTCGTCCTCTTGCCGGGGCTTGGCCCAGGAACGCAAGTCCTCCCACTCGCGGCGGCTGCGGATCTCGCCGAGCGTCGTGTCGTGGGCGGCGGCCCAGCGGTCGGCGAGGGCCCGCGCCGACGCCAACTGGAGATCGGCGACCAGCGCGGATGTGTCCGAAATAGGGCCGCCCGCCAAGGCGAGCGCCTGGTCCCCGGCCCAACGGGTCGTGATCCGAGCCTCCGGCAAGGCGATGGACCGGGCGAGGAGGGCGGCGATGCTCGCGCGTTCTCGTGCGCCTGCTGGCCGGGATCCGCCAGGACGTCGAGTCTGACCCGTCCGCCGTCGGCCACGATCGCGGGGTAGGCCCGTACCGTCATCCCGTGCGGGCCGGGCGTCTCGATCGACCCGGGGACGGCCCCGCCGGGGAAGTCCGGCCAGTCGGTGAGATCGCTGCCGAAGAGCGCCGGCGGGGGAGGATGGCGAAGAGGAGGCGGGGGAAGACTGGGCGGAGGAGACGCGCGGAGCCTGCGGGGACGCCTGAGGAGCCTGCGGGGAGGATCGCGGGCCCGGCGGATTCGAGGACTGCGGCGCCGAGGAGCCGGGCGCGGGAAGCTGGGAAGCCGGCGGAGCGGGGATCGGCGGCTGCGCCGGGCCAGCGCCGCCCGGGCTGCGGCACGGTCGAAAGCCTGCGCGACGGCCCCTTGACCACCTCGCCGACGGCCGAGCGGGACTGCGGCGCCAGGCTGATCTGGAGGCGCCCAGGCTCGTCGACTCGTCGAGGACGGCCCCGCGCTCGGAACGGACCCGGAAGAGGACCTGCAGGTGGGGCGGGAGCTCGGTCTGGGCCCAGGCGTCGTCGTCGATCCGGAACCCGCGAAGGCGCAGGACGCCGTCGGTGAAGGCATCGCGGAAACCGCGTGCCCCCGCTCGGCGCGGGAATCCCTCGCCCTGGCCGCCGGGCGCGGGCGCTTCGGCGTCCAGGATCGGCAGCAGCTCGCGGGCGACGTCGGGGCGGGCACCAGCTGGCGGCGGATGCGCTTGGGCAGGGCTCGGATCGTGCCGGTGACGAGTTCCTCGCGCATCCCCGGGACCAGCCAGTCGAAGCCCTCCGGCTCACTCGCGGCAGCACGGTGACCGGGATCGTCACGGTGATGCCGTCGGCGTGGGAGCCGGGTGCGAAGGAGTATTCGACGGGGAAGCGGAGGTCGCCTTGGACCCACTCGGAGGGATAGTCCCCTTCGGTCGCCTCCGCTTTGCCCAGGAGGAGCTCCCGCGTGAAGTCGAGGAGGCGGGGGGACTCCCGCCTCGCCTTCTTCCACCACGAGTCGAAATGGCGGCCGGAGACGACGTCGGCCGGGATCCGCCTCGTAGAAGGCCTCCAGAGCCTCTGGTCCGGCCACGAGCCCCGCCGGCGCAGCTTCTCTCGAGCTTCTCGGCGTCCCGGAGCGCCTCCGCATTGTCGCGCAGGAAGGCGTGATGGGCGCGCCACTGACCTTCGACGAGGCCGTGGCGGATGAACATCTCCCGCGCGAGCTCGCGGGCCGAGTCCGTGCCGAGGGAGGACAGCGGCTTCGGGCGGTCGGCGACGAGCGTGACCCCGTACAGCGTCACTTTCTCCTGCACATCGCCGCGTGCTGCGCGAACTCCAGTAGGGCTCGGAATATGTGCGCTTGACCAGGTGCCCGGCCAGAGGCTCGATCCATCCCGGTTCGATCGCCGCGACCGTCCGCGCGAAGAGACGCGAGGTCTCCACCAGTTCGGCCGCCATCACCCAGGCGGGATTGCGCCGGTGGAGGCCCGAGCCCGGCCAGATGACGAAATGCGAACCGCGGGCCCCGCCGTAGTCGCGCGTGCGCTCATTCCAGGCGCCGACGTTGGACAGCAGGCCGACGAGCATCGAGCGGTGGACCGCCCTGGCCTCCGGCGTGTCGGCGCTGCGGCTGAGCTCGCGGCATGCGGCGGCCACGGCGCCGGAACCGGAGCAGCCCTGAGCGCCGCGGCATCGGACTGGGCCCGGATCTGACTGCGGGACGGCAGGGCGATGGGGCGCAGGTCGAGCCCCAGGGCTTGGCCAGCTGGCGGAGCTGGGCGGCGACGTCGGTCCACTCCCGGTAGCGCAGATAGTTGAGGAACTCGCTGCGGCACATGCGGCGGAACGCTGAGCCCGACAGCCCCTGCTGCTGGGTGTGGAGATAGCGCCACAAGGTGAGGTAGGCCAGGAAGTCGGAGCTCGCGAGCCGTGAAACGCGCATGAGCTGGTCCGTCTGGGGGCGCTCTCGGCCGGGCGCTCGCGGACGTCCTGGACGGAGAGCGCGGCGACCAGGACGAGCACTCGGAGGCGCAGCCGTTGCCTTGCGCTTCCAGGAGCATGCGGCCCAGGCGCGGGTCGATGGGCAGGCGAGCCAGTTGGCGGCCGGCGCGCGTCAGACGCGTCTCCTCGCCCCGCGGGCCGGCCGCGTTTCGATGGCCCCTGATCTCGGCCAGGAGCCAGTGCCGCGCGCACCGCCCGGGTGTCGGGCGGGTCGATGAAGGGAAGGCCTCGACGTCGCCGAGGCCCAGGGAGAGCATGCGGAGTATCACCGAGGCCAGCGAGGTCCGCTGGATCTCCGGCTGGGTGAATTCGTCGCGTGCGGCGAAGTCGGCCTGCGAGTACAGGCGGATGCAGACGCCGTCGGCGACGCGCCCGCACCGGCCCGCGCGTTGGTCGGCGCTGGCCCTGGGAGATCGGCTCGATGGGCAGGCGCTGAACCTTCGTCTTGTTGGAGTAGCGCGATATGCGGGCGGTCCCCGGGTCGACGACGTAGCGGATGCCGGGGACCGTGAGGGAGGTCTCGGCGATGTTCGTCGCCAGGACGATGCGCCTGTGGGGCGTGCGGCGCGAAGATCCGGTGCTGCTCGGCCGCCGAGAGCCGCGCGTAGAGCGGCAGCACTCGACCGCTCCCGGCACCGAGGAGCGCCCGCCGCCTCGACGCGCTTGGCCCGAGCTCGTCGTCGAAGGCCGCTTCGGTGTCGCGGATCTCACCCTCTCCGGAGAGGAAGACGAGGATGTCGCCGGGGCCTTCCTCCATGAGCTCCCGGCACGCTTCGACGACGCCCGTCACTTGAGTCGACGGCCCGCCCGCCGGTCGCTGCGACGCGTGAGGCGGACGGGCCGGAGGCCGCGGCGGGAGCGGCTGTCGCAGCGGAAGCGCGACCTGGGGCTCGGCGGCGTCCGCCCCTGTCGGCACTGCTTCGGCCACCAGCGGCCGATACCTGATCTCGACCGGATACGTGCGCCCGAGACTTCGACGACGGGCGCATCGAAGTGCTCGGCGAACCGCTGGGTGTCGATGGTCGCCGAGGTGATGACGAGCTTGAGGTCGGGCCGCCGCGGCAGCAGCCGAGCCAGGTACCCGAGCAGGAAGTCGATGTTGAGGAGCGTTCGTGCGCCTCGTCGATGATGATCGTGTCGTAGCGCGTGAGGTCCGGGTCGGATTGATCTCGGCCAGGAGGATGCCGTCGGTCATGAGCTTGACGAGGGTGCCGGGCGAGGCCTCCTCGGTGAAGCGCACCTGGTATCCGACGATCCCGCCCAGCTCGACGCCGAGCTCGTGGCACAGGCGCTCGGCGACCGCGCGGGCGGCCAGGCGGCGCGGCTGGGTGTGCCCGATCATGCCGGCCACCCGCGGCCCAGTTCCAGGCAGATCTTCGGCAGCTGCGTGGTCTTGCCCGAACCCGTCTCCCCGCGACGACGACGACCTGGTTGTCGCGTATGGTCGCTGCGATGTCCTCCCGTCGCGCCGAGACGGGAAGGTCGGGGTAGTCGATGGCGGGCACGGATGCGCGCCGTGCCGCTTGGTCGCCGAGCGAAGCGGCGGATCCGTGCCCGTGGGCGGATCCCGCGGAGGCGGCCGACGACCTGGCCCTGGCGGGCCGGCGGCCGCCTCCGCGACCGCGTCGACCGCGCCGGCTGCGGCCGTGGGGGCTGGATTCTCGGACATCGACTCCCATTGTCCCACGCCGGCGGTTTCACTCTGCAGGCCCCGGCCGGCCGGATCGCAGGGCGGGCGGGGGGCGAGGCCGCGTACTCGCGGCGTCGCCCCGTCTGGGCCGCAGAGAGATGAGTGTCGCGCCGTCGACGATCGCCTGCATTGGCGCCCGCGCGGCCTTCCATCCTCCGGGTCAGCTGACGGCCGCCACCGCCTTCCGCGCGTTCCAGGGCATGACGGACAGGAGGAAGCCGATTCCCAGGATCGCCACCTTCCACCACAGTCCGTTGGACTCCAGAACCTCATTGGCCTGCGAGTGTTCGCCCGCGCGTGCATTCAGGGCGGCCGCCGCCGCGGGGATGACGAGGGCCAGCCCCGCCACCAGCGTGAGCGCTCCGAATGCGCCGACCCCCACCAGGACGCCCGTGGAATGGTGCTCGCGGTAGTGGCGCAGGAGCGGGATGGAGCGATGCCCCTGAAGAGGAATCCTCCCAGCCCGAAGAGGAGGATCCACAGCAGGTTGAGGGCGGGGCGACGACGGTCAGTGGAGGAGCAGCGGCAGGCACACGATCATGCCGCCGACCACGACGCCCGCCAGGAGCCACTGCCTGGAGTCGGCGACGTAGGCGGTGACGGCTCCCGTTCCGGGGCCGAGCCGCGGGATCCCCTCGACCTTCTGCTGGAAGAACTCGTAGGGCATCGTCCCCAGCTCCACGTATCCGATGCCGGTCCCGCTGGGCGAATTCCTTCGCCTTCGCTGTCGTAGAGGGGAGTCCCCGTAGGATGCCGAGGCGCTTCCAGCCAGGCGACGGGGTTCTCGTCGTCCCCAGCAGGAGCCAGCCCGTCTTCTGACTGTGCGGTTGGACACCCGCGCCCCCGGCCCGGCACGCGGATGACGACCGTGTAGCGCGCCAGGGCGGCGACCCGCGACGTGGAGCGCTGCCGCATCCCCGGGTCATCTTCCACGCCGAACCGGTCGTGGCCGGCGTGACGGAGAAGGCGGATGTGTGAGGCTGGCCTTCATGCGGCGGCTGGCCGGCGGCCAGCGGGAAGACCGTCGGATTCTTCTTGTGATGCACGACGATGGTCTGGCCCTCGAGCGTCAGTTTCGACGCTCCGCTCAGGTCGCGAGGCTCAGCTGTATCTCTTCCATGGGCGGTGATTCAGTCCTTTCGACCCTTTCGACGCCGGGAGTGCCCGACCATGTTAAGCCCCGAGAACGCTTTCGGCGAAGGTGACCGATCCCTCGACCCCGCGCCGTTCCCCGCCGCAAGGCCCTCCTTCGCCCTCCTTCCGCGCGGCCCGCCCGCCATGCCGCAGCAGCCGAGGCGGCCGGTCCCGCCGCGCCGGATGGGAGATGCGCCGCAAGACGTCGCGTCGTCCGGGAGACGCGCAGGTTTTCGACGCTATGCTCGCCGTTGACTCGAGAGGAACACGCATGAGAATCAGCCCGATGAAGCTGACGTGGGCGATCCTGGCGTCCGTCGCGGCGACGGCGGCTGCGGCGACCGTCCGGCCGGACGTCCTTCCGGGAGGCCTCCGCCGACTCGCGCTCACCGCCCCTACGCGGAGCTCGTGCGCTGCGCGGATGGGAGGCGATGCTGCTCGGGGCGGCCGCGCTGTTCTTCCTGATCATCGATCGTGCGCCGCGTCCTTCTGCAGCGCGGGCGGATCGCCTTCGCGCTCGCGGCCGTCCTGGCCGTGTGCCCGTCTTCCACGCCGGGATCCTGATCACGAGGGGCTTCACCAACCACGGGGCCCTCCCTCCCGACAGGGGAGTGACCGCCCGGACGAAGGGCGACGGATCGGTGACCGTCATGCAGCACAACACCGAAGGCGGACGGGTCCCCGTCAGGCCCTCGCCGACCTCGTCGAGAGGAACGGCGTGGACGTCGTCACCCCTCGTGGAGACGTCCACGGGGAGCAGCAGGAAGCTCGCCGCCGAACTCGAGAGCAGAGGCCTGGCGTTCGCCCGATTCGACAACGGGCACCCAGGTACGCGGGCCGATTGGGGGTCGACCGTCGTCCTCGTGTCCAAGGGCCTGGGCGAGTACGCCGAGCGGACGCTCCCCCGGGCGATCGCCGACGCCGACCTCCCCGCCGTCGCGGTCGGCCCAGTGAGCGGGAAGGGCCCTCGATCGTCGCGGTCCACACCGTCGCCCCGACGGGCGCCTCGCTCGACGGGCGGCGCATGAGCGAATGGAAGGAACACATCGCGGCGGCCTCACGGGTGTGCAGGAACTGCCGGAGCCATCCTGGCGGGGGACTTCAACCCACCGCCGACCACGAACTCGTCCTCGGCGGCACCGCGTGCCGGGACGCGGCCGCCGAAGCGGGGAGCGGAGCGGTGGGGACGTGGCCGAGCAACGTCAGCCCCCTGCTGGGCGCGCCCATCGACCGGATCATGAGCCCGGCGGGGTACAGGGGGACCGGGCCGCGATAGTCGACGCCGGAGGCCCGACCACCGCGGGCTGATCGTCCGACTCCACAAGAGGTAGCCTCCACAAGGTAGCCCTCCACAGGGGTAGCTGGCCCTCGAAGGCGGTCGAGACGCCGGCGGTTTCCGGCGCCGGGCGGAGACGCCGGGTCAGGAGACGAGCGAGGCGAGCGCGGTCAGGGCGGCGCGCCAGAAGGCCTTCGTCTCCTCCAGGTCGTCGGCGCGCAGCAGCCCCGAGTGACGACTTCCACGCGCGTGCGCGGCGTGCCGTCGGCCGCGTCCGGCAGGGCGCGCAGCGAGACCGCCACTCGAGACCGTCGGCGGCCTCCAGGCGCAGCGACGTGCCCGGCGTGTGGCTGCGGACCTCGAACTCGCAGTCCAGCCAGTCGCGGCGGTCGTCATCGTCGTCGATCCACGGCCAGACGTCCTGTGGACGGCATCGGACCGTCTCGTGACGGACGCTCGGTGCGCGCCGTCCCGGCCCCGCCCGCCGTCGCGCGCAGCCCACGGTCGCGCTCGTAGTCGATCGCGAGCGCCTGCGCCCACCAGGCGTCCACTTCGCGTTTGACGCCCAGCCAGCGCGCGATCCTCTTACGGTCCCATTCCTGGGCGCGACTTCGTCGAGCTCCCGGTACCAGTGCCTGCGCGAGCGCCCCGTGGCGTTTTCGAGGCGTTCGTCGCTGATCATCGGGTGCGAGACGGAGGCGGCGGGGTGTGCCGAACCGCTCGCGATTCCTCCTGAAGCCAGTGTATGGGTAAGATGTGGGTGCCACCCTGCCGACGGCGCGGTGGCCGTGTCGGCGAGACAAGCGCACGCGGGGCAGTCGTGTGCAGGCGAAGAGCAAGGAGTGGTTCATGGGTGTCAGTCCTCGCGGTGGGGTTCGCGGCCGGATACGTTCTCGGGCGAAGGCGGGCGCAAGCGGTACGACCAGATCGCTCAGCGTCGGCTCAGTGTGGAATTCGAAGCCCGTTCAGGCGGGTGTCGACAAGGCGCAGGACGCCGCCGGGCAGGCGTTCGGGGCCGCGAAGTCGAAGGTGGCCGACGCCATGCCGTTCGGCCGCGGCAAGGCGGCCGGCGAGGACGAGGCGATCGTGGCCTAGCCGTCGAATAGCCGGCGGGTCGGCGGGCGCTCGCGAACCCTGCCTCGAGGCCGGGGCCGCTCGGAGCCGGTCTCGGCGTAGTCTTTCCCGAGAGACCTCCCGCGCCTCTGTCGAAGAAGCGGGCCGTCCTCCCGGCGGATGAGGCCTCCGAGGAGTCCGTGCCCGCAGGCTCTACACTTTCAGGGTGGATCTCCGAGGTATTCCAGTGGGTCTTCCTGAGCGTCGACGTGGGCGGAGTCGTCGTTGCGGGCGTTCTGGGCGGGATGGTCGCCCGTGAGCGTCGCTCGACCTCGTCGGGTTTGTGGCCTTGGCGTTGATGGCTGCCCTCGGCGGGGGCATGCTCCGCGACGTCCTCCTGCAGAGGGGTCCGCCCGTCGCGCTGACGAACCCTATTATCTGGGCGGCGCGGTCCTGGGGCCGTCGTCGCCTTCCTCCTGCGCTGCGCGGAAAGTGGTGGCACCGGTTCTTCATTCTGGCCGATGCGTTCGTCCTGGGCGCCTGGTCGGCCACCGGAACCATCAAGACCGTCGAGCTCGGCTTCGGGATCGGGCCTGCCATGCTCCCTGGGCGTCATCACCGGGTGGGCGGGGCATGATCCGCGACATCGCCGTCGGCCGGACCCCGGCGATCTTCGGAGGCAACACCCTCACGCCACGGGCGCCCTCGCGGCGACGATCCCGGCCATGGCCCTGTGGCATGCGGGGCATCCCAGCCTCGCGCTCATCGCCGCCACGCTCGTGGGAGGGATCGTGTGCACCGCCGCTCGCTGGTACAAGCGGCGCTTGCCCCTGAACGACGACTACTCGCTGGGGCGAACCTACCGGCAGGTGCGCGCCTCCTTCGAGGAATACATGAGGATGCGCGAAGCGGGCCTGCTGCGGAGACGTCGCACGGAAGCGGTCGAGATCCGGGCTCGGCACAGCAGGCGCCGGCGCGGACGCGGGCTTGGGCGCGGACGCAGCCGATGACGGCGCCGCCCGGCCGGGTCGGTCCCGCCCGCCGGGACGGGAGCCGCCCGGGAGGCGCCGCTCCGGGAAGGTCCGTGGCGGGAGGCCTCTAGCCGTGTGCGGACGCCTTGACGACGACGGCCTGGGCGAGGTCCGCCAGCTGCCCGCCCGTCATGCCGGGCCAGCCGTGGACCGCCCGCCCCCACTCGGCGGGGATCGCCTCTCGCCGTGGGCCGCTCCGAGCAGGCCGCCGGCGATGGCGGCGACGGTGTCCGTGTCGCCTCCCAGGGACACGGCGTTGACCAGGCCCGTGCGCACCGCCCGCTCGCCCGCGAGGTCGCGGACCGAGAACACGGCGTGCCAGGCGCATTGGAGGGCGACGACGGTGAAGCCGTTCTGGTGGGCTGAGAAGGCGCCCGCCTCGGCGTCGTCGACGGCTTTCGCCCAGTAGTCGCGGGCCTGCGCGTCCAGCAGGTCGAGCCCCGCCCGCACGTCGGCCCGCCCGGTTGTCAGGGCGTGGCGGATTGCCCCGTCCACAGGATGCAGGACTGGTCGACCAGAGGGTCGTAGTGCGTGAGGCGGGCCACGGCCTTGGCTGCCTGGCCGTGCGCATCCGCGAACCGGGGAACGCCAGCCCGACCGGCGTGGTCCGCATGAGCGCGCCGTTTCCGCGGCTCTGTCGGTCCGGGCCGAGAATTCGTCGGCCGCCTCGTGCAGGCGGTCCGAGACGTCGCCGCGGCCGGCTTCCGCGGCGTGGGCGAGCACCGCCCGCGTCTGCGTTCCCACGTCCGACGCGCCGCCCGCCAGCCAGTCGAGGAAGCGCTCGCCGACTAGGTCGAGGGCGGGCTCGCTGGTCAGCGATACGCCTTTGGCCGCCACTTTGGCGATGCATATCGCCATTTGGGTGTCGTCGGACCATTCGCCGGGTTCGTAGGGGCCGAGTCCGCCGCCGATCATCTCCGGCGAGTCCGTGGGCGCGGCGAATTCGTAGGGAACCCTGAGGGCGTCTCCGCAGGCCGAGGCGAGCATGGCGCCCCGTGCTCGGGAGACGATTTCGGGAGTCGCTTCGAAGCGGGAGTCATCCGCTAGTCGGGCAAGGTCTTCGGGTTTCATCGCTCTCGCTTTCTGGTGTGGCTTTCCGCTGACCCGGCCGGGGCGCGGGGACGCCGCGTGGCCGTGGCCCCGGTTCCGCTCGGCGCTTCGAACCCGCCGGATGCGTGAGCCCGTGGAGCATCGCCCAGCCCCGTTGCATGGTCGTGGTCGCCCTCCATTGTACGTGCGCCCTTGGCCGGAGGCACCTGATCGGTTAGCTGAGCGCACCCCCGATCGACCGGCTCGCCCCGGCGGAGTGGGCCGAGGATCGCCCGGGAGGGTGGCCCCGCCGGACGGTTGGAGGACTCCTGACTGTCCGGGAGGACTTCCCCGGTCGAGGCCCGCAACGGATGGCCCGACGGCCGATCGGCTCGCGTGCGGGCTCCCCGAGGTTTCGCATGCGCGGTTCCGCTCCCATTTCCGGCAGCGTCGTTGTTCCGGTGGCGTTCGCGCTCGCCGCCGGGGCCTGCTGCGCCCCAGCGAGTTCCGCGCGCCGTCCGGGGCCGGCGCGGATACGATGGCGGACGTGAAGATCGTCTGCGCCCCCTGACAGCTTCAAGGAGTCGATGAGCGCCGCTCAAGCGGCCCGCGCCCTCGCGCGGGAATCCGGCGAGTCCTCCCCGACGCCGAATGCCTCGAAATCCCCATGGCCGACGGCGGCGAGGGCTTCGCCGAACTCTGGCCGACGCGCTCGGCCTGGCCCCGGTCGAGGTCCCGGTGCTCGACGCCTACGGCGGCCGGGCGACGGCGCGCTTCGCCATGGCCGGCGGCACGGCGGTCATGGAGTGCGCCCAGGCGGTCGGATTGGGGATGATCCCGCCGGAGCGCCGCCGCATCCGCGAGGCGACGAGCTTCGGCGTCGGGCAGATGATCCTCGCGGCCTTGGACGGCGGGCGCGACCTCCTCGTCGGCGTGGGCGGCAGCGCCACGAACGACGGCGGCGCTGATGCTCTCGCGCTCGGGCGCGCCTCCTGGACGCCGACGGGCGCGAACTCGACGGGAGCCCCTCCTCGCTCGCCCGCCTGGCGGCGGTGGACACCGCCGCCTTGGACCCGCGGCTGAGCGGCGTCGCAGTCAGGGTCGCGTGCGACGTCGACAACCCGCTCCTGGGCGCCCGCGGCGCCTCGGCCGTCTACGGGCCGCAGAAGGGGCCGCCCCGAGGACGTCGGATTCCTCGACGCGGCGCTGGCCCGCCTGGCCGCCGTGTGCGGGCACGACGCCGGGCTCGCCCTGGCCGCGGGCGCGGGCGCGGGAGGCGGCCTCGGCTACGCGTTCTGCGCCTTCCTCGGCGGGGAGTTGCGATCCGGCGCGGACCTCGTCGCCGAGGCGGTGGGGCTCGCGGACGCTGTGAGGGACGCCGACTTCGTATTCACGGGCGAGGGCGCGGTGGACCGCCAGACCCTCATGGGCAGGCCCTCTCGGGCGTGGCCCGCGCGGCCCGCTCCGCCGGGGTGCCGATCGTGGCCTTCGCCGGCAGGCTCGGCGAAGGGCCGAGGCGCTCTACGACCACGGCTTCGCCGGGCTCGTGCCGATCGTCGCCGGGGTGACGACCCTGGAGGAGGCCCTGGCCTCGGGCCCGACCGCCCTCGCCGACGCCTGCGAGCGGGCGACGAGGCTGCTGGTGGCGGGCCGCGCCCGCCGCGGGAGGGACGTTGAGAGCGGGATGCTCGCCGTCCCGAAGGGTGAGCCTGCCGGCCCGCGGGCCCCGCTGCCGTCTAGGCTGGCTCTGGTGAGGGTCAGTGCGGCTGGACGCGGACTGTTCGAGTTCGAGCGCCTATGGAAGCGCTCGGACGGCGAATGCCGCGCCGCCGGCCTGACGGAATCGAAGAAACCCGGAGGCGACCGTGGCGTACTCGCGACGCGACTACGGACTGTGGCTGGGAGCCTCGACCGCGGACATGCTCGCACGACCGTGCCAGGGAGGTGGCGCTCCCGTTCGTCGTCTCTCCCTGACGGCTTCCACGTTCTCCCTGACGGCTCCACGTTCTCCCTGACGGCTTCCACGTTCTCCCTGACGGCTTCCACGGCCAGCACCGGCGTCGTCCAGACGGCTGGGATGATCGCGTTCCTGCGCTTCGCGCTCTTCGGAGGGGCACTCGTCGACAGGGTCGACCGACGCGCGGCCATGATCGCCAGGGGCTCTCCGGCGCCGTCCTGTAGGGCCTCTTCGGGCTGCTGCTGGCCGTCGTGCTGCTCGCAGGCTCGGCGTTGTCGAAGCGGTACGCGCCCAAGGTGGGTTCCGGCACGCTGCTCGTCTCCGCGATGTCCGTCGACGTGGAACCGCGACTGAGCGCAGCCCGGCCCAGTTGCCGGGCCGGGGATCGCCCCAGCGTTGACACCGCGAGGCCGCCACCCTACCCTTTCTGGATAGGGAACGGCTAACCTGACTGGGCGATCCGTTTCCGCGGACCGTCACGCGGCCAATGCTTCTGCTTCATCGACGAGGTCGGAGCACGCGCACGTGAACGCAGTTCAGTGCGCTCGGCACGCCGAGCGGACTGACCTCGGCGCGCGGGTGCGGCCGGTCGGACCGGCCGCACGGCACGCACCGCGGGCCGGCGGCACATCTGCGATGGAAAGGGACATATCGTGAAGAGAAGAAGGCGGGCCCGCCTGGCGGCCCTGGCCGCGGGCGTCGCCCTCGTCGTCTCGGGATGCTCGGGGAGGATTCGGGCGGCGGCTCGTCCAGGGCTCCTCGCAGCAGCTGCGCATCGGCACGGCGCTCACCCCGACCGACTCCTGGACCCTAACACGGCGACGTCGCCGGGCATCATGATGACCATCTCCCTACATCTACGGCTCGCTCGCCGCGACGACGGACAAGGGGACGAAGATGCGGCTGGCCGATCCATCACGCCCAACGCCACGGCCGACGAATGGACGGTCAAGCTGCGCAAGGGCCTGACGTATTCCGACGGGACCCCGGTGACGGGCCAGGACGTCCTCGCCTCGTTCCAGCACCCAGCCCAGGCGCCCGAGTACAAAAACGCTGTACGGGGGATCGACTTCGCCGCGTCGAAGGCGGGAGCTCCACGGCGGTGCTCAAGCTCACCGCCCCGTCCTCTGATTTCCTCGAATCGACCTTGGCCATGATGTCCCCGATCGCGCCCAAGGGACAGTTCACCGGCGTGGGGCCGGCCCCTACGCCCTGCAGAAGGGGGACTCTCGACCGGCTACCAGCTGAAGAGCAACCCCAAGTACTGGGCCGGCGAGCCGAAGATCAAGCGCGTCGAGGTCAAGATGATCGCGAGCGCCTCCGCGCGGGCGAAGGCCCTCAGGCCGGCGAGATCGACTACGCCTACGGCCTGGACTCAGCCTCCCTCGCCACGCTCAAGAGCGCCTCCGACCTGGTCACCCCAAGCCGACCCCGCAGTCGGCCTCGGCGATGGACCTCGTGCTCAACACGCGCGTCGCCCCGTTCAACGACCCCGAAGTCCGGCGGGCGGCGAAGCTCACGCTCGACCGGGCGAAGATGGTCAAGACCGTCCTGGGAGAGTCCGGCGAGCTCGGCAACGACATGCTCGGCAAGGGCTACCCCTCCTATCCCAAGGACATCGAGCAGGTCAAGGCCGATAAGGAAGAAGGCCCGTAAGATCTTCGCGTCCAGGGCGTGACGTCCTTCACCATCATGGCGGCGGACATCACCCCGGCCTGGTCGCCTCCGCCGAGCTCATGGCGCAGGAGTTCAAGAAGGTCGCGGGTGGACGTCAAGATCGAGAAGGCCGACGCGCAGTCCTACTTCTCGCAGATGGACAGCTCTACGCCTCCCCGGCCTTCACGATGTGCTGGATCAACCGCCCCGCCATGGGCGAGTTCAGGATGCAGGCCGACGCCCGGTCTCCCTACAACGTCAGCGGGTACTCTCGCAGGCGATGACCGAGAGTTCACCAAGGCCACCCAGACCCTCGACGAGAAGTCCGCGACAAGCTCGTCGCCGAGATCTCCCAGGAGATCCACGGTCGGGCGGCGACCTCGTCTGGGGCTTCCAGAAGCAGCTGTCGGCCTACCGCAAGGGGCTCAAGGGCCTCGTCGTCGACCAGTCGATGCCTTGGATCGCCGAAGCGACGTTCTCGGCCTCGTGAGCCTGACTGGGTCCCGGGTGAGCCCGGCCGAGCCCCGGACGGGGCTGGCCGGGACCGGCGCCGGGCTGCCCGCCTGGCTGATGTGGCGGGCGGCCCGCGGCCTCCTCCCTGCCTCTTGGGGAGCGCGGTGCTCTTCCTCCTCGTCCAGGCGCTGCCCGGCGACGCCGCCTCCCTGGCGGCCGGGAGCGGCGGTCCGAGGCCGTGGCGCGGATGCGCGAGAGGATGGGGCTGGACGTCCCCCTTCCGCGCCGGTACCTCTCCTGGCTGGGCGGGGTGCTGACCGGCGACTTCGGCACGACGCTCAATGCGGGCGTGCCCGTCTGGCGGGCCGTCGCCACGCCCCTGATGGCGACCTTCACCGTCATGGCGATCGTCCTCCTCGCCCTGGCGCTGGTCACGCTGCCCGCGGCCGTGGCGGCTGGGGCCCGCCCCGTGCCCGCGCATCCCGAGGCGCGGCCGCCGCTGCGCTCGGCGTCGTCGCTGTGCCCGAGTTCGTCACGGCGATCGTCGCCAGCGCGATCCTCTGCCACTGGCTGGGTGGCTCCCGGTGCTGTCCACCCCGGGAGGCGGCCAGACGGTGTGGGAGCGTCCGATCGTCCTGGCGATGCCGAGTCTGTGCCTGTGGATCGTGTGCTCGGCCTTCCTCTTCCGCCGCGCCAGGGCGCTCATCGCCGCCCACTCGCGGGCCGCCCTACGTGGTGGAGGCGGAGCTGGCGAGGGATGCCCCGGCGGCGCGTGCTCCTCGCGCATCTCCTGCCCTCGGCCGCGTACGGGATCGGGCAGCTGTTCGTCCAGACCGTCCCCTACCCTGCTCGGGGGACGGTGGTGATCAGTGGTCGTCTCCTATCCGGGGCTCGGCTACACCCTCGTCACGGCGGTGACGGACCGGGAGGCGCCGACGGTCGCAGCCGCCAGGGGCGGTGCTCGTGCTCGCCGCGGCCGTCGCCTTCACGCTCGCCGACCTCGCCGGGCGGAGGAACCAATGCGTGGTGGCGGTGGTGTGATGCGCCGGTCGTTGAGAATCCGATCCGCCGTGGTGACCCTGGTCGTCGCCGCGACGCTCTCGGCCCCTTCGCCGCCGACTCGGTGGGAGACGGCTCGTCCAGTTCGGCGTTCGCCTACGCCACGGGCGGCCCGATGGGCCTGGGCATGACTACCTCGGCCGTCCCGTGGCTCCCCCAGCTCCTGGCCGGCGGCCAGGCCCTCGTCCTCACGGCGGCGCTCGCCGTCGTTCTCTCGCAGGCGCTCGCCCTGGCCGTGGGCATGTGGATGGCGGTCGGCGGCAGGGCCGTCGCCCTGGTCAGGTTCGGCCTCGACGTCCTGCTCATCGTGCCGATGGTCGTCGTCGCGCTCATCGCCTTCAGGACGACGGGCTCCTCGCTCGTGGCCGCCATCCCGGTGGTCGTCGTCCTGAACCCGCCCTTCGCCACCCGCTACTACCAGGCGGCGGCCGAACCCCTGCTGTCCACCGGGTTCGCCGAGCAGGCCCGGGTGGCCGGCGACCGGCTCCCCACGGTGTGCGCGAGGGAGATCGTCCCCGTCCTGCCCGCCCGATCCTCACTGAATGCGGCCTCGGCTTCATCTCCGCCGTCTACCTCATGGCCACGGTGTCCTTCCTGGGAGCCGGCGAGGCGGACTCCGGATTCGTGTGGTCGACCATGGTCTCCGAGAATCTGCCCGGGCTGCCGCTCAACCCGTGGGCGTGCCTGGCGCCGGTGGCGGCCATCGTCGCGTTGACGGTTCCGCTCAGCCTCCTCGTGGACGAAACCGGCGCGACGGCGGAGACGCATGGCACGGATGGGACGGAGAGGAAACGATGAAGCGGAACGACGCGCGGTCGCGCACGCCGGAGGGCTCGGACGCTGCGGAGGCGGCCCGGCAGGAGCCGGTCGAGGCGGCGGAAGGCCGAGGCGGCGCCGAAGAGGCGAGTCGCGAGGCCGGGGAGGCTAGTCGGGGCAGCGCCGCGAGGCGAGACGACGCGATGGCGCGGATCGGGACGATGCGACCCGGGGCGGCGGGGAGGGCTCGCCGGCCGTCCGGATCCGGGGGCTGAGCGTGTCCGCGGGCGAGCGGCCCATCCTCGACGACGTCGGCCTGGAGCTCGGCCGCGGCGAGCGCGTCGCGCTGGTCGGCGAATCCGGCAGCGGCAAGACGACCCTGTCGCTCGCGCTGCTCGGCCATATCGCGCCGGGCCTGTCCCTGGGAGGCGGCGAGGTCGCCGTCGCCGGCCGGCCCGTCATCCGCGGCGGACGGCCGGTGGGGCGAAAGGCCCTCGTGGCGGTCCGCCGATCCATCGGCCGCCCTGTGCCAGGGACCCGGCCAGCGCGCTGACCCCCACCCACAGGATCGGGCGGCTCGTGGGCGAACTCGCCGAGAACTCCGGAGTCGAGGCCGACGCCGGCGCCCGCGCCCACGCCCTGGAACTGTTCGGCCTGCCCGCCGACCGGCGATTCCTCAGGCGGTTCCCCGCCAGTCTCCGGCGGTCAGCGCCGCCGCATCGCGCTCGCGCGGGTCCTGCTGGCACGGCCCGGCATCCTCGTCCTCGACGAGCCCACCGCCGGCCTGGACGAGGCCGCCAGAGACGCCGTCGTCGAACACGTCGCCGTCCTCGCGGCCGAGCTTCGGGCGAGTCTCATCGTCATCACCCACGACCCGGCGTCGCGGCCCGCCTGGCCGACCGCACACTCGTCATGCGCGACGGCGCCCCCGGCCGGCCTCCGCGTCCGCCTCTGCCGGCCTCTCCGGGGGCCGTTTCCTTCGTCTCCGCTCCCGCACCCGTTCCCCACGGCGGAGGGCGAAGCGCCTGCGAGGGCGCGCAGAGCGATTCACGCCTCCGCCCCGGGGCTTGCCCTCGCCGCCGTGCCCGACGAACCTCAGGGCGATCGAGTCCCCTCCCCGACGCGAAAGAGCCGGGCAGCCCGAGTGCCGCGAGGACCTCGGCGACCGCCCCTCACCGACGCAGAGAAGCTGGAAGCGGAGGAACGGGTCCCCTTCTGGAGGTGAAGGACCTGACGGCCGCCGCTCCCGGTCTGGCCGCGCCGCCCGTAAGCGGCTTCGGCTTCCGCCTCCGTGAAGGCGAAGCCCTCGCCCTGACGGGGCCCTCGGGCAGCGGCAAGTCGACCGTCGCCCGCACCCTCGTCGGCCTGTGGGGAGCGACGCGCCGGTCAGGTCCTTCTGGACGGCGCGCCCATGCCCGCCCGCCTGGCGGATGTGCCGAAGGACAGGCGCGGAGCGTTCGCCTGGGTTCCGCAAGATCCGGCGACGTCGGTGAACCCGGCCATGACCTGGGCCGGTCCTCCGGCGCGCGGCCGCACGCCGGATCCCTCGCGGCGCGAACGCGAAGCGGCCCGCGCCCGACAGGGGGAGTAGCTGAGGGAGCGGCGCCCGTTGAGCGGCCGAGACCCTGTTGAACGGACGGGATCCGGTGAGCGGCCGGCCCCCGTCGGGAGGCGATCCGTCGAGGGGCGGGCGGTGGGGCGGCCGCCGGGCTCGGCGCCGAAGGGAAGACTGCCGGGCTCGGCGTCGAGGAGTGCGCACGCCTCGTCGGCCTTCCCGACGGCTGGGAGAGCCGGTATCCTCCCAACTCTCGGGGAGGCCAGCTCCAGCGTTTCGCCCTGGCGCGGGCGCTCGCGGGCGGGGCGAAGGTGATGATCCTGGACGAAGTCACCGCCAACCTCGACTCCGTCGCGCGGGACGAGATATGCGAGCTCCTCCGGACGCCTAGCCGCGGGTGGCGATGCTCGTCATCACCACGACCGGGCCGTCGTCGAGTCCCTGTGCGACCGCGAGATCCCACTGGGGTGAGCGGGCCCCGGCTGTTCTCGACCGCCGCCGGCATTCCCTCGTCGCCGGGCTGTCACCCTGCGTCATCTCGCACACCTCTTGCCACGCGTCGGATTTTTCGTCACCGGGCTGTCGCCGTCGTCCGGAGTCGACCCTACTGCGGGATGCCGTCTACGGTGGGGGCAGGGCGAAAGGAGATCATGCGACTGCCGAGTTTTCGGCCGGGACACCGCCGTCGTCTCCGGCTACCTGGCCGCGGGGTACGAGGCGTACCTCGGCTCTTCATGCCCTTGGACTCAGCCGAGGGCCCCATGCGATGGTCGGCGCTTCGCTGGCGGCGAGGCCGCGCTGAGAGGGACTTGCGTCTTCGACGACATCGACCCCGCCGTCCGCGAGCGCCGCGGACTCGAGCTCACGTGCGGGAAGAGCGACGCCGGATGGCGCGCCCGGCTGGCCGGGCGTCCTGTCCGAGCACACCTCCACCCCGGACGACATGCGCTACGCCCTCTGGCCCGGCTACGCGGGAGAGCTCGACGCGATGGCGGGACGGCTGACGCCGCTGCCGAGCGCCCCGGGCGAGGCCCGCTCGAGCGAAGTCCTTCCGGGTAACTCGGGCGCTTTCCCGCGGGGTACGTTCCCAGCCGAGTTGGGGTGCCTCCTGTACCGGGGTCCTCTGGAGGTCGTCGGCGTCGACGTAGACCATGTGGGCTACCCGTGCGCACTCTGGCCGCGCGACGGCTCCTTCGTGCTCGCCCAGTGGATCTACGACGATTCGGTCTACGTCTCGGGCCTGCGAAGCTCGCTGCTGCGCTGGCCGACGGAGGCTTCGACGTCGCCCCGGTCGACGACCCCGACTCGCCCTCAACTCCATGGGCGACGTTCTCTGAACAGTCCGGACGGGTGACGTCTTCTAAACAGTCCGGACGGTACGACGGTACAGTCCGGGCGGTCACGCGAGTTTCCGGCGCCCGCGCGCTTATCCGCCTTCGCCTGCCTCGGCTTCGCGCGCAGGGGAACGCGCATGGGAAAGTGGACATGGAAAAACCGTCCCGTGACGGCCCGGAAGCCGACGGATCGGGGGCCGACAGAGGGGAACGGTGTCTGGACGCCTAGTCTACCGGGCGGCGTCTAGCAGTCTACCGGGCGAGCGGAGCCGCAGTGCCGCTTTCCTGCATCTTCGCCCCGCCACCTGGCGAGCAGCTCGTACCCTGTCGTGGCCGCGCACCGTCGGCACGTCGGCCCAGGCCCGCCCGGCGCTCGGCGCCCGCGCTGGATCGGGACGCCGTGGAGAGGACTTGCTCGACCGCGTCCAGCTCGCGAATGGCGATTCCCGCCACTCGCGAAGGGTGCTCGCGGGCGAGGTCGGCGTAGACGTACGGGTCGTGTTGGCCGTCGTCGCCGACGAGGATCCACCGGATGTCGGGGAAGGCGATGAGGAGGTTGCGCAGCTGGGTCTTCTTGTGCTCCTGGCCTGAGCGGAAGAGGCCGGTCGGCGTCGGCCCCCAGTCGGTCAGGAGGAGCGGGCCGGCGGGGAACCCGTTGGCGCGTATGAAGTCCTCGAGCGTCGGCGCCGTGTTCCAGGCCCCCGTCGACAGGTAGAACACGGGGTCTGCGGGATCGTCGAGCAGCGCGGCGTAGAACTCGGCCATCCCGGGGACGGCTTGCCGGGCGTTGGTGCGGCGGACGAAGGAGTTCCACGCCGCCAGGAACGGACGCGGAAGCCAGGTGACCACGATCGTGTCGTCGACGTCGGAGACGATCCCCGTGCGAACGCCCGGATCGACGATGACGACGGGCGCCCGCGCCCCCGCACCCGCGACGGGCGTGATGAGGGCTTCGTGCACGCCCGGCTCGAGCCCGTGGTCCTCGACGAGGAGGTCGATGTAGCCGGAGGCGTCGGTGTGGGTCTCGATCGTCGTGCCGCCGATGGACACTGTCACGGGCAGATAGCCGACCTGAGTCGTGAAGAACTGGTGCCAGCCGCGCTGTGCCCGCTCGGGGATCAGGCTTCGCGCGGAGTCTGCCTCGTCGGGAGCCGCCATGACGGCTCGCGCGAGGACACGCAGGGAGTCCGAGCCGTATCCCGTGTAGGGCAGTATCTTCGGCTTCCAGCCTCGCTTGCGCAGGCGGACGATGCCTCGGCGGTTGTATTCCTGCTCGAATCGGCGGACGAGATCTGCTAATCCCATCCGGCGAGCCTAACTTACGAGTCGGCTAGCCCTAGCGCATGGGTTGGCGGGCTTTGGGCGTGAGGCGGGGCGCGCGAGTTGGCGATCCTCAGGCGCAAGTTGGCGATCCCTAGGTGCGGGTTTAGCGAGCCTGGCTCGTGAGCGTTTCGCCCGTCGGCCTGATGGGTTTACTCGTCGGCTTGACAGTTGCCCGGTGAAACTCACGGTCGGGCTGCCCGTCATCCGGTGGAACTCATCCTTTGTTGATTTCACCGGTCGCTTTTACCGGTGAAATCTGCCTGCAACCGGGGTTTCACCGGGCGACGAAGACAGCGACCGAGGTTTCACCGAGCGATAAGGCCGGTTGTAGAAGCGGCTCAGACGAATGCGATCCCTCGAGTCGCCGAGCAGGCGGGCCTGCAGATCCTTCGGGCCCATAGATCCTCGGCAACTCGGCCCCTCGGACGGGCCTACAGTTCCCTTGACCCGTCGGGCGGGCAGGGCTACAATCGTCCGCACAACAGAAAACTTCTGAGCTGTGCCAAATGTGCTCGTTTTTCCCGCACTCCGTGGGGTAGAAAACGAGCATTTTTTGTGCTCGAAACCGATTGGAGAGTTGCAATGGGGCGATTCTTACTGGGAATCGACAATGGCGGTTCAGTGTCGAAGGCCGCCATCTACGACGTCGACGGGACGATGGTCTCCGTGGCGTCCACGCCGGTGCCCTCCGAAGCCGTGAAGGCCGGATGGAGCGAACGGAACATGGATCTGCTGTGAAGTCCAATCTGGACGCCATGCGGCAGATCGTCCAGGTCAGCGGCGTGGACCCCGCCGATATTCTGGGGATCACCTGCACAGGACACGGCAACGGCGTCTATCTCGTCGACGGACAGGGCGACCCGGTGCGCAACGGGATCGTCTCGAACGACAGCAGGGCCGCGAAGCTCGTCGAGCGATGGAGCGAGGGCGACCGATACAACGCGCTGTACCTCGATTCGACGATGCAGCAGATCTTCACCGGGGCTCCCATCGCCCTCCTGGCCCATCTCGCCGAGAACGAGCTGGAGTCGATGCGCCGGACGCATTCGATCCTGATGATCGAGGACTACATCCGGTTCAAACTCACCGGCAGGCTCGGCCTGGAGATCACGGACGCCTCGTGCACCAACTTGCTGGACATGCGCACTCGCCGGCTCACCACCGAGAACTTCAGGAGCTCGGCGTGGGGGACTGGGAGGAAGCTGCCCGACCTCGTCGGATCCAACGAGGTGGTGGGCGGCGTCCTCAGGAGGTCGCCGACTACACCGGGCTGAAGGAGGAACCCCCGTCTTCGGCGGGATATCGGACATCTCGGCGTCGGCGATCGGATGCGGGGCCGTGGAGGACTACCAGCCCGCCATCATCACCGGCACGTGGTCCATCAACGAGTTCTTCGCGCCCGAACCCGTTGTGGACCCCGACCTGTTCATGACCTCGCTCGCGCCGTTCGACGACCGCTATCTGATCATGGAGGCCTCGCCCACGTCCGCCGCGAGCCTGGACTGGCTGGTCAACCGCGTCCTGAAGCGAACCCCCGGCTTCGCGCAGGCCGAGTCGCAGGACGTGTACGAATGGTGCAATGACATCGTCTTCTCGGGCGACGTCGAGCCGCGTGACGTCGGCTTCATGCCCTACCTCTACGGCTCCAACCTGCACCCGAACGCGCTCGGAGGCTGGTTCTCGCCGTCGAACGCCGACGGCCTGGAGCAGCTGCTGTACTCGCTGTACGAGGGCGTGGCCTTCTCCCCACCGCGAGCACGTCCAGCGGCTGCGCGGCTACGCGGACCTGCTCTCTCCCGCGCGCATCACGGGCGGCGTCACCAAACTCGGCGCCGTGGACGCAGATGTTCGCCGACGTTCTCGCGCTGCCCTCGAAACGGTGAACGCCCCGCAGTCCGGGGATCCCCGGCGCGGTCATCGTGGCGGCTGTCGGCGCTGGCGTCTACCCGTCGGTCCGCGAGGCCGCTTCGACGATGGTGACGGGCGGCGAGGAGATCCGCCCGGACGGGCAGAGGGAAGGGCTGTTCCAGAAGCGCTACGCCGCGTGGAAGGAGACGGTCGATCGGTTCTGACGGCGGGGCCCGGTGACCGAGGTCGGCTGTTGCCGCGGCCCGGCCGCGGCCGACGTTCGCCTCGAGTCCGTACGGCGGCCGGACGAGCGGACCGGCCGGGCGAAAGCCCCGGCGAACCGGACTCAGATAGAGCGGGAGGCAGGAAGGCCTGTGGAACCGGCTCGGGAACGGACCCGGCGAACGAAAAGGAAACGAGAGAGGAAGGGAGAGGAAGAATGCCCGACAAGCCAATCATCCCCACGGGCTCGGCGACGGTGATCCCTTCGGTCCACCGCCTCGCCGCCCTCGACAGGGACGCTCGAGGCCGACGCGCCCGCCGTCCCTGCTGACCGACGCCCACATCGGCAACGTCCACGCGCTCGCCGACCGCTGCCACGAGGCGGGCAAGGCGATCCTCGTCCGCCCGGACCTCATGGAAGGCCTGCGCGCCGACAAACTGGGGCTGACCATCCTGGCGAAGGACATAGGGGTCGACGGCATCTTCACCGGCTCGGCTGCCACCGCCCGACTGGCCCAGCAGGCGGGCATGTCCGTGTACTGGAGGTTCTTCCTGCTCGACTCGCGCGCCTTGGAGACCGCGGTCGTCCAGGCCGCCCATTCCCTGTGCGACGGCTTCGAGCTCGTCCCCGGCCCGGCCGCCCTGGCGCAGGGCGCCCCTGATCGACGAGGCGGGCGACAGGGCCCCGTCATCGCCGGCGGATTCGTCAGCAGCCGGGAAGTCGCGAGCTCCCTGTTCGCCGCCGGCTTCTCCGGGGTCACCACCAGCGAACAGAGCCTGTGGCCGCCGGGCCCGGCGGCTTGACGGAAGTCATTGTCAATACTCGGAGTCCCTCGGATTCTCTTATGAAAGGCAGGAAGGCCACTATGACAACGAGAATTCTGTGTGTGGCGGACGGCGGGATCACCCCGCGATGATGTCCGCGCTGAAAGAGCCTGGAGAGCTACGACGCGAGGTGACGATCGTCGAGGACTCCCAGATGACGTCCATGGCGGAGATAACCGACCGCATGGGCGTGATCGAGCGGGCGGGGATCGACGCGGCCCCGACGTGTCCGGAGCTCCTGGCGAACTGCGCCGAGGCGGACGTGATGAGTGGTCCACGTCGCCTCCGTGAACCGAGAGGTCATCGACGCGGCCCCGAACCTGAAAACTCGTGTGCGTGCTGAGAGGAGGATACGAGAACGCCGACGTGGGAGTACCTGAAGTCCAGGGGATCCGGTTGACGAACGCGCCTGGCGGTCGGCCAACGCGGTGGCCGACTTCACCGTCGGGATGATGATCGCCGAGAACAAGAACATCGCGCGCAGCCACCACTTCCTGAAGGAGGGCAAGTGGGTGAAGAGGTATTCCAACCAGCCGTTCATGCGCGACATGAGGAAATGCACCGTCGGCCTCGTCGGGTTCGGCTTCATCGGCTCCCTGCGTCGCCAAGCGGCTCAGCGGCTTCGAGTGCCGCGTCGTCGTCTTCTGACCCCACGTCGACGCGAAGGAGATCGAGGCGCACGGCGTGGACGTGGCCGACTCCTGGAGAGCCTGCTCGAAGCCTCCGACTTCGTCTCCCTGCACATGCGGATCTCCAGCGACACCCACCACATGATCGACGCCGAGGCGCTCCGGCGCATGAAGCCGACCGCGTACTCGTCAACACCGCCCGCGCGGACCTCGTCGACGAGGAGCGCTGGCGGACGCCCTGCGCGACCACCGGATCGGGGAGCGGCCATAGACGTGTACGCCGAGGAGCCCATCGGGACGGACCACCCTACCTGAGCCTCGACAACGTCACCCCGTCTCGCATCTGGCGGGGGACCTCCGCCGACACGATGCAGACGTCGGTGGAGATCGGCTTCGAAGACCTGGAGGCCTACTTGAAAGGCGAGGAGCTGATCAATCGCCGTGCATGAAGGCTGCCGGCGGGCGTGCGCGAGTGCAGGCGTGACCATCGATCGGGCATGCGTGCGCGGGCAGGCCGCCGACGGGCATGGCCCGGGCCGCCGCTGAGGAGCGTGCGCGTCGACGTAGGTGCGCGGGTGAGGCCGTCGTTAGGGAGAACGCGGGCGTGCCCGTCAAGAAAATGGGCGTGCCCGTCAAACCGTCCACTGTAAGAATTCATTGAAAAAGAACGAACAAGGAGAAATGAATGTCAGGCGTATCGATGCGAATGGGCCAGCTCTTCGACAGGGAATCGGGGCGGGCGTTCGTCGTGGCCTTCGACCACGGGCAGGCGCTCTCCCGATCCCGGAGGGGCTGGGGAATCCAGTCGACCTGCTTGAGAGGATCATCGCCGGAGGGCCTGAGGGGATCCTGCTGACCGCGGGGATGCTGTCCCAGTCCCAGCACCTCTTCTCCCACCGGCAGGCTCCCCGCGGCGATCGTCCGAGCGGACTGGACCACCCTCGACAAGAGGATGCAGTCGGAGCTGGGAGAGCAGTACCGCTCCCTCGTCACACCCGGCGAGGCGCTCGCCCTGGGGGCGTCCGCCCTGTGCACGTACATCATCGGGTGGCCCTGCGGAAGGCAGGATGTTCGCCGAGAACATCGAGAACGTGGCCCGCACCGTCCACCAGGCCCACGCCGTCGGCCTGCCCGTGATCGTCGAGGCGACCCTCTGGGGGTCGCGGATGAGCGACAAGAAGGACCATCAGCTGCTGCGCCAGATGTGCCGGATCGCCGCAGAGCTCGGCGCCGACGCCCTCAAGACGGAGTTCGTCGGCGACGAGGAGGCCGAGCGCGTGATGATCGAGGAAGCGGGGAACATCCCCGTCCTCACCCTGGCGGCGCGGCGGCTTCGCCGGAGGAGGTCGCCGCGGCTGCTCGCGGCGCCATCGCCAGCGGCGCCAGGGGGCCTGATCTTCGGGCGGAACGCCTGGCAGGGTTCCGGACATGGAGGGGCGATGAAGGAGCTGTCCCGCATCGTCCACGGGTAGCGGGTCGCGCCGACGAGGGTCATGGCTTCCGCGGCGAGTTGTCCCGCATCGCCCGCGGGCGGGGCGGCTTTTTCGTCCACGAGTGGCGGCTGCCGTCTCGGCTCGCCGCCGTGGTGAGCGGCTCGCCCTGTTCCGCCGCTGCCGCAGTCGGTTCGCTGTCGCCGCACAAAAACGGCCGAATGCTAGCGCGACGGCTCGGGCTCAGCGTTCGGCATCCACTCTGTCGCGAACGGGATCGGATGCCGAACGGCCCGGCCATCGGCCAGTTGGTGCCGTCAGCCAGTCGATCATCGGGGTTGTTCGCCCAGCCAATTGGCCTATCGACCCGGCAGCCGCGTTGTTCGTCGGGCCATCCGCTGCGTTGCCCGGTGAAACTTACTTCACTTTGGCGGGCGACCGGTGAAACTCACGGTCGGGCTGCTCGTCATCCGGTGAAATCCGCCTACAACCGAGGTTTCACTGGGCGACGAAGGCAGGGAGCCGGCTCGCCCGCTATCTGTCCGCCCCGACTGCTCGGGTCAGGAAGCTGGGGCAAAGGGCCGGCCGCGGCGACCGGACGCAGGGGCCGTCTGCCTGAGACAGCCGATGGGCTGATCGCGTGGTCCAGCGAATCCCCTGCTACGCTCCCTCTATGACGCCCCAGCCGGATCCTGTGAAACCGTCCCCAGACCCTCTGATATCATCCCGGGATCCTAAGACGCCGCACCCGGATGATCGCACCGCCAGCGTCGCCGATCACACCGCCCATTTCGCGGAGAACCGCGCCAACTGGGATGACCGCGCCGCCTTCACGAGGCCAGCGGCTACGGCATCGCCGAACTCCCTCGCCTCACCCGACGCCGTCACCCGGGAGGTCTCCCAGGACGCCGAGCGCCTCGGGGACCTGGCAGAGCCTCGACGTCATCCACCTCCAGTGCCACTTTGGGCCTGGACACCGTCTCCTGTCGCGGCTGGGAGCGGCGCGCGTCGTCGGCCTCGACATCTCGCCGGAGTCGCTCCGCCGGGCCTGCAGCCTGGCTGCGCGAGCCAGGGGCCGACGTCGAGCTGGTCGAGGCCAACGTCTACGACGCCCTGCGCTGCCGTCGAAGGCTCCTTCGACCTCGTCTACACCACCCTCGGCGTTCTGTGCTGGCTGCCGGACATCGAAGCATGGGCTCGCGTCGTCGCCTCCTCCTGCGCCCCGGAGGCCGCCTGCTGCTGCGCGACGATCACCCCGCCTTCATGGCCGTGGGGACGACGTCGCCCACGGGCTCACCCTGCACGAGCCCCTATTTCCAGCAGCCGGAGCCCATGACTTGGGAGGACGACGGATCCTACGTCGCCGTGCCCGACGGGACTCCGCCGATCGCCCGCACCCGCAACCACCAGTGGAACCACGCGGTGGGGAGATCCTCACGGCCGTCCTCCGCGCCGGGCTCGTCCTCGACGAGGTCGCCGAAAACACGCGTCTCCGCCTCGGTGCCGCTGGCCGGACCTCATGGAACCCTGCGAGGGGCGGCTACCGCTTCGCCGATCCGGCGATGCGTGAGGTGCTCCTGCTCCAGCTGCTCGTCGCCGCGCACCGGCCGGCTGCCGGTTCATCCGCTGGCGACTCGCCCTCTGCCGACTCTGCTCGCTGGCGGCTCCACTGCCAGTCCATCCACCGCCGGCTCGCCCTCTGCCGGCTCGGCGGGGCGGGTGCGGGAAGTCGCTAGCCTGGTGGCATGCTCCTCGCGTTCTCCATCTCCCCCGCAGACATCCGACCAGCCTGACGGCTCCGTCTCGCAGGCTGTGGCCGCCGCCGTCAAGGTCGTGCGCGAATCCGGCCTCCCCAACGAGACGACGTCCATGTTCACGACCGTCGAGGGGGAATGGGAGGAGGTGATGGCTGTCGTCAAGCGCTGCGTCGACGCCGTCGCCGAGCGCACGCCGCGCATCAGCCTGGTCATGAAGGCCGACATCCGCCCCGGGCACACCGGCCAGCTCACCGCCAAGGTCGAGCGGATCGAGAAGATCTCGACTCGTAGCCCCGGTGCGCTGGTGGCCCAGCACCTGGCCAGCCCGCAGCGCTCCGCCCGGCTCCCACTGCACGACGTTCCGGCCATTCCGCCGCGCCCGCCGGCTGCCCATCGTTCGACACGGCCCGACGGAGCGGCAGGGTCGCGCACGGGCGTCTCGACGCCCGTGCGCGCACGCCGCGTCCACGTGGTACCGGAGCGACGGGCTCGGCCGTGTCGGCTTCTCGCCTTCGGCATCAACGGCCCCGCTCGCAGCATTCTGCTCGCAGCGCCCCTACCCGGTCCGCCGTCACCGCAGCGCCTTGGGCAGCGTTGCCTTCGCCGTGCGGGGAGTCTGGCGATTTCCTCGGCCATTCCGGCGACGAACGCGTGCCGCTGGCTTTCGGGCATGCGCTCGATGGGAGTCGAGATGGAGATCGCCACGTGCGAGGTCTTCCCGATCGTCAGGGGGATGGCGACGCAGGCGATGCCGGGCTCGCACTCGCCGATCTCCTGCGTCCAGCCCTCTTCGTCGAGCCGGGCGAAGTTCTCCCGGACGGCCCGCTCCAGCTCCTTCAGACCTGCAGGGATTCGCCGTCCAGGCCGGGGTCGGAGAGGAACCACGGCAGTTCGGCCTCGCGGTCGGGGCGGACGCCGATGAGGGCGCGCCCGAGGCTCGTGCGCACGGCCGACGCCTCCCGCCCGATCTGGGAGACGACGCGGATCGCGCGATCGGGCTCCACCTTGTCGAGGTAGACGATGTGCTGCCCTGTGAGGGCGCCGAGGTGGACGAGTTCGTTGAAACGAGGCTCACCGCCGCCAGTGCGGGGTGCAGGGGCCTCGACGACGCGCTCGGTCGTGGTCTGTAGTTGGCGATGGGGCGGATCCCCGCCCAGGCGGTAGTGCCCGGTGGACTCGTCCTGCTCGACCCAGTGGTATTCGCGGAGGGTGGCGAGGGTGTTGTGGACCGTCGCCTTGTTGATGCCGAGCTCCTTGGAGATCGCGGTCAGGGGACGCCGTCGGCCGGGTTGACGGCGAGGAACTCCAGGATCCGCAGCGCACGGGCCACGCTCGCCAGCGGTTTGTTGGCACCCATGCGGCCATTCTATGGGCTGTGCGGATTCTATGGGCGATTCGGGTTCGTTTCCGATCTTCCCTGGCCTAACCTCCCTGGGGCTTGGCCTCTCGCTTCGGCAGGAGACGATTCCTTCGCCTTGGCGGGGGACGCCGGATTCGAGGGCTGGCTCGGCGCAGCCCCGCACGCCGCCGCTGTGATCTGGATCGCAATACCGGGCGCCCGCTCGCTATTTCCGCCGTCCAGGTGGAAGATATTCTCACACAGATAAACGAATGTTTCACATAGCTGAACATTCCATGATTTAGTTCAACGGTGATCTCATGGAACTGACTATCGGCGGCCTCGCCTCCCGTGAGGAGTTCGAGCGGGCCGGCATCGGCCTCCCCGCCTTCGACGTGGCGCGGATGCAACGCGACGGCAGGCTCGATCCGCGCTGGGTCCACATCGGACCGGGCAACATCTTCCGCATCTTCATCGCCCGCCTCGCCCAGGGAGATGACGGCGGCCGGCCACCGCTGGCCCGTCACGGCCGTCGTCCCCTCGATCCGGTCGAGCTCGACGTGCAGCTGGCCCGCCACGATCTCATGACCCTGGGTGTGACCCTCAACCCCGACGGCACCCGCGGCCTGGAGGTGATCGCGGGCGTGTGCGAGGGCCTGGCCACCCGTCGCGAGGAGGACTCCCTCCGGTTCGCCGAGATCGCGCGCAGCGACCGGGCGGCGCTCGTCAGCCTGACGATCACCGAGAAGGGCTACGCGGTCCGCGACTCGGCGGGCCGCCTGACCGGCGCCGTCGCCGAGGAGATCGCCTCCGACCCGCGCGGCCGGCACTCCCACGCCATGGCGCTCCTCGCCGGGTTCCTGCTCCACCGCTACGAGGCGGGCGGGGCGCCGATCACCCTCCTGTCGTGCGACAACTTCAGCCACAACGGAGACAAGCTGCGCGACTCCGTCCTGACGATCGTGGACGGGTGGACGGCGGCCGGAAAGCGTCCCGAGGGATTCGCCGAATGGGTGAAGGACCGCGAGAAGGTGGCCTTCCCCATCTCCGTCATCGACAAGATCACGCCCCGGCCCAGTGAGTCCGTCGCCGCCGACCTGGCCGGCCTCGGGTTCTCCGACATGGGCGTCGAGACGCCCGTGAGCACGCCGCTCGCGGGCTTCGTCAACAGCGAGCCGGCTGAGTACCTCGTCGTCGAGGACGCCTTCGCCGCCGAACAGCCGCCCTTCGAGGACTTCGGAGTCCACGTCGTCGAGCGGCGGGTGTGCGACGACTTCGAGCACATGAAGGTCACGACCTGCCTCAACCCCTCCACACCGCGCTCGCGGTGGCCGGATGCCTTCTGCGCTTCCGACGATCGACTCGGAGATGCGCGACCCTGCTCTGGCCGCCCTCGTCCACCGTCTCGCCTGGGACGAAGGGGCTGCCGGTGGTCGTGAACCCGGGGATCGTCGCACCGGCGGATTTCCTCACGGAAGTCGAGCGCGTGCGCTTCCCCAACCGATACCTGCCCGACGACCCCGCACGGATCGCTCATGGACACCTCGCAGAAGCTCCCGATCCGCTTCGGCGAGACGCTCAAGAAGTCACATCGACCGCGGACTCGACCTCGACTCGCTGACCGCCATGCCGCTCGTCTTCGCCCTGTGGTGCTGCTACCTCATGGGCGTCGCCGACGACGGCGACCCTTGGCTCCTCTCGCCCGACCCGCTGCTCGACGAACTCCGCGAGCACGTCGAGCCCCTGGAACTCGGGGACGGGGCCCGCACCGGATCCCGAGACGGCGCGCGTGAGGCTGAAATCCACGCCGCCCTCGAACCGATCCTGTCCAACCCGGCGATCTTCGCCGTCGATCTCTACGACACCCCGCTGGCGGCCAAAGTCGAAGCGCTGTTCGCCCGGCTGATCGCCGGCCCGGGTGCCGTGCGCGAAACCCTGAATGAGGAGACCGATCAGAAATGAAAATGACCTTCCGCTGGTTCGGAGAGGATTCGACCCCATCCCCTCGGGCACATCCGTCAGATCCCCGGCATGACGGGCATCATGGGGGTCCTCGACCAGTACGCCGCGGGCGAGGCGTGGAGCGGTCCGCGATCGCCGAGTCGTCGGCCAGGCCGACGCCGCCGGCCTGGAATGCAAGGTCATCGAGTCCGTCAACGTCCACGAGGACATCAAACTCGGCGGTGAGCGCGCGACGAGTACATCGCGAACTACTGCACCACCTGGAGAACCTCGCCGAGTACGGCGTCGAAGTCGTCATCTACAACTTCATGCCCGTCTTCGACTGGCTGCGCACGGAGCTCTACCACGAGACCGAGGACGGCTCCACCTGCCTGTGCTACAACCACGCCGACGTCGAGGGCATGACGCCGCTGGAGATCGTCGAGCGCACGGCCCGCGACTCCGGCGGCTTCACGCTTCCCGGCTGGGAGCCCGACCGGCTCTCGCTCCTGGAGGAGGTCCTCGCCCGGTACGAGGGCATGACCGCCGACCAGCTGCGTGAGAACTACAGGTACTTCCTGGAGGGCGTCATCCCGACCTGCGAGCGCGTGGGCATCCGGATGGCCGTCCACCCTGACGACCCCGCCTGGGAGCTCTTCGGCATTCCCCGCATCTGCAACTCGCGCGACGACCTCGACAGGATCGTCCGGCCTCGTCGACCTCGAGGCGAACTCTCTGTGCGTGTGCTCGGGCTCGCTCGGGTCCGACCCGGCCAACGACGTTCCTGCGATCTTCCGCGAATTCGGCGAGCGCGGCCGCATCGCCGCGGCCCACGTCCGCAACGTCAAGCACCTGGGGGACAGGCACTTCCGAGAGGCCGCCCACCTGTCCAGCGACGGCAGCCTGGACATGGAGGCCATCGTGGAGGCCATCCACGACACCTGCCCCGACGTCTACGTGCGCCCCGACCACGGCCGCATGATCTGGGGCGAGACCGGACGGCCCGGATACCCGCTGTACGACCGCGCCCTGGGCGCCGTCTACCTCAACGGGCTCTACGAAGCCGTCTCCAAGCTCAAGCGCCCGCGCCTGAAAAACGCGCACGCCCGCCGCCGCGGTCGCACGGACGCCGCCGGGATCGGCGCCGATCCATTGCGCCCGGGCGGAGGACGGCATCGACGCGCCCTCCCGGAAGCGCCCCAGGCCCGGACGGCGGGCGCGGACGCACAGACAAAGGAGAAGCAAGAAACATGGCAGATACGCGTGCCGGGCTGCTCGACGCCCTGCTCGACGCCAACCCCGTCGTCCCCGTCGTCGTCGTCGACGACCCGGACGACGCCGTCCCGACCGGCCGGGCCCCTGCTCGCCGGGGGGATCCGGTGCGCGGAGGTCACCTTCCGCACGCCGGCCGCCGACCGTGTGATCGCCGCGATGAGCTCAGTCGAGGCTTTGACGGTCGGCGCGGGAACCGTCCTCGACGCCGATCAGGCCAGGCTCGCGATCGACTGCGGTGCGCGCTTCCTCGTCTCCCCGGGGTTCTCAGATCCGGTGGCCGACGTATCCGAGGCCTCCGGCGTCCCGTTCCTGCCGGGAGGCGCCACGCCGACCGACGTCATCCGGATCCTCGAGCGCGGGTTGAGCACCGTCAAGTTCTTCCCCTGCCGAGGCGATGGGCGGCTTGCCCGTCCCTGACAGCCTTCGCCGGTCCCTTCCCGCAGGTCTCCTTCGTCCCGACAGGCGGTATCGGCCCCGGCAGCGCCGCCGAATGGCTCGCCGCCCCTTCGTCCAGGAGTGTCGGAGGCTCGTGGATGATCTCCCGGGCGGACGGGAGGAACCGCGAATGGGCGAGGATAACGCGCCTGTCGGCAGACGCCGTACGGCTGGCGCGCCAGCCGCCGGGCCGAGGGCGCTGCAGGCGCGCAACCCGCCGGGGAGGAGCGATGAGCGCCGGCGAGGCAAGGCCGGCCGGGGCGGGCCGGACGGACGCTTCGCAGGGCTTGGCAGGCGCGAGCGCCCCCCGCAGGAGCCCGGAAGGCCGGGCGGACGCCGCGGTGAGCCCGCGCCCGGAGGGGGAATGCGCCTATGACATCGTCTCGCTCGGCGAGGTCATGCTCCGCCTCGACCCCGGCGAGGGACGCATCCGCACGGCTCGGAGCTCGCCGTCTGCGAGGGGCGGCAGGTACAACGTCGCCCGCGGCCTGCGCCGGTGCTTCGGCGAGCGCGGGGCGATCGTCACGGCGCTCGTCCGCGACGAAGTCGGGCGCCTGGTCGAGGACCTCATGCTCGCCTCCGGCCTCGACACTCGGTTCGTCCAGTGGTGCCCTCCGACGGCGTCGGCCGGTCCGTGCGCAATGGCCTGAACTTCACCGAGCGGGGCTTCGGCATCCGCGGAGCCGTCGGCTGCTCCGACCGCGGACACACCGCCGTCTCGCAGATGCGGCCCGACGCCGTGGACTGGGACCGTCTCTTCGGCGAGCTCGGCGTGCGCTGGCTCCACACGGGCGGGATCTTCGCCGCCCTCCGACGCCTCGGCGGGCTGGCCAGGGCCGCGATGGAGGCGGCCCGGCGCCACGGCACACTCGTTCCCTACGACCTCAACTACCGCCCGTCGCTGTGGAGATCGAACGGAGGCCGGGCCAGAGCCCGCGAGGTCAACCGCGAGCTGGCGGGTCTCGTCGACGTCATGATCGGCAACGAGGAGGACTTCACGGCGAGCCTCGGATTCGAGGTCGAAGGCACCGATGCGAGCCTGTCCACCCTGCCGGTCGACTCGTTCAAGGCGATGATCGAACGGGTGCAGGCCGAATACCCGGGCTTCCAGGTGATCGCCACGACCCTGCGCCGGGTGCGCACGGCCACCGTCAACGACTGGGGCGCCATCGCGTGGGCTCGCAACGGCGGCTTCGCGCAGGCCGTCCAGCGCGACGGGCTGGAGATCCTCGACCGGGTCGGCGGCGGCGACTCCTTCGCCTCGGGCCTGATCTACGGGCTCCTGGAGTACGGCGACGTCCGCACGGCCGTGGAATACGGAGCGGCACACGGGGCGCTGGCCATGACCACCCCCGAGACACGTCGACGGGCCAGCCTGGAAGAGGTCAGGCGGCTCGTCGAGGGAGGCGGTGCCAGAGTCCAGAGATAGGCGACAGGGCGGGGCCATGGCGACGAGCGTGCGCCATCGCCTCCGCCGCCGGACGCCAGACCGGCGTATCACGCAGCAGACCACACGCTCCCGCCGGGACTCAATGACGAACGCCCCGGCTTCACCCTCAAGGAGACCACATGTCAGAAAAGGTGTCTACGCCGACGAAGCAGACACTTGCCGAGCGCACGACGGCGGACCTCGTCAAAGCGGCCATGTCCGGCTGGCTCGGAACGGCCCTCGAGTTCATGGACTTCCAGCTGTATTCGCTGGCCGCGGCCCTCGTATTCTCGGAGCTCTTCTTCCCAAAAGGCAACCCCGGCATCGCCGTCGTGTCCGCGATGGCCATCTACGGCGTCGGATACGTCGCCCGGCCCATCGGGGCATGGTACTTCGGACGGCTCGGCGACCGCATCGGACGCAAGAAAGTCCTCTACATCACCATCGCCCTGATGGGAGTGGCGACCACCCTCATCGGCTTCCTGCCGACCTATCAGCAGATCGGCCTGTTCGCGCCGATCCTGCTCGTCTCCTCCGCCTCATCCAGGGGTTCGGCGCCGGCGCCGAAAATCGCCGGAGCCTCGGTGATGCTGGCCGAGTACGCCCCGCCCAGGCGGCGCGGGATCATCTCGTCGTTGGTCGCCCTCGGGACGAACTCAGGGAACCCTGTTCGCCTCCCTCGTCTGGTTCCTCCTCGTTCAGTTCACCTCCGAGCAGCAGCTCATCGACTGGGGTGGCGCATCCCTTCGTCGGGTCCGTCCTCGTCATGGCCCTGGCCGTCTACATCCGCCTCCACCTGAAGGAGACCCCGGTCTTCGAGGCGACCCAGGAGGAGCTCCCTGGAGGCCTACGACAGGCCGCTGCCCAAGGCCGGCGACGGCGACGCGCACGCGGTCGCCAAGCCGATCGCCAAGCCGACGGAGAGGATCTCCGTCAAGGCCTTCCTGGCAGCCTCGGCGCTCCGCTTCGGGCAGTCCGGCAACTCCGGGATGGTCCAGACCTACCTGGTCTCCTTCCTCGCCGTGAACCTCCTCTTCTCCAAGGCGGTGGCCACCCAGATCGTCATCTACTCCTCGATCCTCGGATTCCTCACGGTCCCGCTCGTCGGCATGCTCGGCGACCGGTTCGGACGGCGGACGGTCTACCGCGCGATAACCGCGATCGGCATGGTCGTCATCGTCCCGTGCTTCCTCGGCATCGTCCACGGGGTGGGGACGCACACCGTCCTGACGAAGGTGGACGGCAAGATCGTCGAGTACTTCGACCAGCCGGCCCTGTGGTTCTACATCTCCTACATCCTGCTGCACAACCTCACGGTCCTCGCGTTCTTCTCCCTGGAGAACATCACGATGGCGGAGATGTTCGGCGGCCAACGCCGCTACGAGGCCCTGGCCCTGTCCAGGGAGCTGCCGAACCTCCTGACGGCCGGCTTCGGCCCGCTCTGTCGCCGCCTGGCTGGTCACGCTCTTCTCGGGTTCGTGGATTCCCCTGGCCTGCCTTATGTTCTTCTATACGGGGACGACACTCGTCGCCGCACTCGTCATGCCCGAGGTCACAGACCGTGACCCTCACTGAACCGAAGGATGCCATGTGATGAAAGCAGTAACAGTATTCGGAGCCGGCGACCTGCGCGTCGTCGAGGTCGAGGACCCGCAGGCCGGCTCCGGGCAGGTGCGCGTAGCCATGGAATGGGGCGGCATCTGCGGATCCGACCTCGGCTACTGGAAGCACGGGGCCACGGGCACGGCCATCCTGCGCGAGCCCCTCGTTCTGGGGCACGAGGTGGCCGGGCGGATCGACCAGATCGGCGACGGCGTCGAAGGCCTGGAGATCGGGCAGGCCGTCACCTTCAATCCGGCGACCCTGGTCGGCGACCATGTCATGCCCGCCCACCTCGAGGGCCGCGACAACCTGTGGCCGGAGGTTCGCTACTTCGGCTCGGCGGCCTTCCTCCCCCACGAACAGGGCGGTTCTCCACCTACCGGGTGGTGCGGGCCGAGCAGATCCGTCCGCTTCCCGACTCGGTCTCGACTCGCCACGGCGCCGTCGCCGAACCCCTCGGCGTGGCGATCCACGCCGTCGGCCGGGCCGGGAACGTGGCCGGCAAGAGGTCCTGGTCAACGGCGCCGGCCCGATCGGCGCACTCGTCGTCGCCGCGGCCAAGCACGCCGGGGCCGGCGAGGTGTGGGCGGCCGACTTGTCCGCGCCGGCCCTGGCGGTCGCCGCGGGCATGGGCGCCGACCGAGTCGTCGACCGGTCGGCCGGCGAAGAGCTGCCGCAGGACGTCGACGTCGCCTTCGACGCGTCCGGCGCACCGCGCGCCCTGGGCGACGTCTTCCTCGCCGTCGTGCGCGGAGGCCGGTTCGTCCAGGTCGGCAATCTGCCGGCGGGCGAGGCGCCGGTCGCCCTCGGCCAGCTCGTCACCCGCGAGATCGAGTACGTCGGATCCTACCGGTTCGTCGACGAAGTGACCGACGCCGATGCAGGCGATGGCCGACGGACTCGACGTCGAACCCCTGATCACGCACACTTCGCCATCGACGAGGCCCAGCGGGCCTTCGAGACCGCGGGCGACCGGACGACGGGATCCTCGAAGGTCTTGATTGAGCTCGGCTGAGGAAGCGCCGATCCGATCGGAAGCGCTGAGTCGGGGGATCAGGGGAGTCCGATCGTCAGGAGGGGAGCCCGTTCGGCTGGGCGATCACCGGCCGAACGGGCTCCCCTCTCGGACCGCCAGGGGCGGCGAGAGGTGCGATGCCATGGCTGCGACGGGCTCCGCGCCCTGCGAGCCTTCCGCCATGCCCGTATCGGATGCTCGCCGGGAGGCCCCGATGCCTTGACGACACGTCTTGACTTGCCTCTAGTTGACGCGTCGCCCGCCGCGCATCCGTGCGGCGGGGCGACGAGGCGGCGGCGTCTCAGGCCACGATGAACAGCATCGCCGACAGGGGCGAAGACCATGAGCGATTCGATCGCCTGCTGGATCGTCCAGGTCCGCAGCGTCGTGGCGGTGTCCATGCCCAGGAGCCGGCCCACCAGCCAGAAGCCCGAGTCGTTGACGTGCGAGGCGAACACCGATCCGGCGGCCGTGGCCAGGGTGATCGCGATGACCTGGAGCTCGCTGAAGTCGCCCGCCATGACGCCCGAGGCCATGAGGCTGGCCGTGGTCGTCAGCGCGACCGTCGCCGAGCCTTGGGCCAGGCGCAGCGCGACGGCGATGATGTAGGCGGCCAGGATCACCGGGATGCCGATGCCGTCGAGGAAGAACTTCAGGCGTCGCCGATGCCGGCGGACCGCAGCACCCCGCCGAACATGCCTCCCGCCCCGGTGATGAAGACGACCGAGGCGATGGGGCCCAGGGCCGAGTCGAGCAGCTTCTCCAAGGCGGATCCGTGCGCTCCGCGTCGCGATCCGAGGACGGGGATGGCGATGAGGACCGCGATGAGCAGCGCGATGCCCGACTGGCCGAGCAGCGTGAATACCTTGGCCCACGCGGGCAGGGTGGACGCCGGACAGGTCCGGCTTGGAGTTCGCGCCGATCTTGTGGTCGCCGAACATGCCGGCCTTCGTCATGAAGTCGACGCTCGTGTTCAGGAGGATGAGGAGCATCGGCAGGAGGAGCATGAGGACCACGACTCCCACCCGGGGCGGGTTCTTCACGGGCTCGGCCTTTCCGCCGAAGATCGTCCCGGAGATGTCGATGTGGGGGAACTTCCTCGCGCAGTAGCGCCCCCACAGGACGCCCGTGACGTAGAAGGTGGGGATGGCGAAGATCACCCCGACGATCATGAGGTATCAGGTTCGCCCCGTAGAAGGAGGACGCGGCGACCGGCCCGGGGTGCGGCAGGACGAAGACGTGCATGACGGAGAAGGCGACGGCCGTGGGGAAGGCGTAGAGGAGGATCGGGCCGCCCAGGCGCCTGGCTACCGCGAAGACGATCGGCAGCATGACCACCAGTCCGGCGTCGAAGAACATGGGGAAGCCCAGGAGGAGGGAGGCGAAGCCGAGGGCCATCGGGGCGCGTTTCTCCCCGAACTTGTCGATCATGTAGTCGGCGAGGGCCTGCGCCCTCCCGAGTCCTCGACGAGTTTGCCGAGCATCGCCCCAGTCCGACGAGGATGCCGACTGTGCCGAGCGTGGAATTGAAGCCCTCCATGACCGCCTCGTAGAGCTTGTCCGTGGAGATCCCGGCGGCCACCGCGGTCAGCGCCGAGACGACGACGAGCGTGAGGAATGCGTGGGTTTGAAGACGATGACGAGCAGGAGGATCAGTGCGATCGCCGCGGCGGCGATCGCCAGGAGCAGGAAACCGAGCGATGTCTTGCACCACTCTCCGTCTTTGATGAAGACTTTCCCTCCGCCTTTTCCATCGAGTTTGAGCGGGAGAAAGCCAGAGTCCTGTAATGGGTGGGCGATCATGGCGGGTCATCTCCATTGAACGGGGAGCGGCGTGCGGACCCGGCCGGGCTCTCCCGGCCCGGGCCGCGCGTCCAGCTCAGACGTGTACGTGTTCGGATTGCAGATGCGCGGCGGCTTTGCCTCGCAAGACTGTGATCGACATAATAGTACTACTTATTCGGTTTCGCCAAGGCGCCCCCTGCGACCCCCGGCGGACCGCCGACGGCTCGACGATGGATCGCGATGGACATGGATCAGGATGGCAGCGACGACGCTCCGGCACGGGCGCCTGACGACGCTCCGGCCCCGGCACGCGGCGGCAGCCGAGGGGGACCCGCGAAGGCGCTCTGGCGCGGCGCCCGGCCGCGCCGGCGCCGTCGACCGCCAGCACGGCGCCGTCATCGACGAGCTCGGCCGCCAGATCGCCACGGGCCGCCGCCCGGCGGACAGCATCATGACCGTGGCCGGGCTCGAAGCCGATTTCGGCGTGTCGCGCACAGTCGTGCGGGAGGTCGTCAAGGTTCTGGAGAGCCTGGGCATGCTCCGGCTCAAGCGCCGCGTCGGCATCACCGTCCAGCCGCGCTCCGCCTGGCATGCTCGACCCGCGGGTCATGCCGCTGGCGCATGTCGGATCCTCAGGAGCGCCGCGCGCCTCGCGATGAACGAACTGCGCCGCGGCCTGGGCCCGAGGCCGCCCGGCTCGCGGCGCGGCGCGGCAGCCCTCCCAGGCCGCTCGGCTCGCCGACCTGGCCGGACGCATGCGGTCCCTCGGCGGCGCGGGGCGCGGGAGCCACGCGCGAGTTCCTCCAGGCCGACACCGACTTCCACGAGCTCGTCATCGCCATGTGCGGCAAGAGATCATCCTCCAGCTGGGCTCGCTCATCGGCTCCCTCCTCGTCGAACGGACCCACTGGGCGATGCAGCCCGACTACCCGACAGGCGGGCCATGGACGCCCACATCCGCATGGCCTGCGCCATCCGGAACCACGACGAGAGGCCGCCTGGCGGGCCTCCTCCCTACATCGTCAACCAGGCCGACGAGGAAATCCGCCTCGGGCGCCCGTGAACGAGACAGACAAGAAAGACAAGGAGACGTCAACGATGAATCTCAGCCGCGAGAACTTCCCCGGGAGCTCCAGATCGGCGCGAGCGCGCCGAGGCGACCGGGATCGTCACATCGGCACCGCGCAGTTCCACCGGGCCCACGCCGCGGTCGCCACCGCCCAGGCGCTGGCAGCCGAACCCGGCGACTGGGGATCGTGGGCGTGGCGAGCCACAATCCTCGGATCGTCGAGGCCCTGCGTGCGCAGGACGGGCTGTATTCGATCCTCCAGCTCACGCCGGAGGGCGAGTCGGCGGGCATCGTCGACGTCCACCGCCGCTTCGCCGTGGCCGCGCAGGACCCGGACGGAGTCGTCGGCCCTCATCGCCGAACCGAGCGCATAGGATCCTCACGCTGACCGTCTCGGAGGGCGGCTACCACAGGGGACGCGCGCACCGGAGGGCTCGACCGGGCCGACCCGGGATCGCCGCCGACCTGGCCGGCGAGGGGCGGGGCCCGTCACGTCGATCGGCCTCGTCGCCCGGGGGCTCATGCGCCGCTTCGCCGACGGCGGGGCGCCCCTGACCGTCCTGTCGTGCGACAACATGCTCAGCGCGGGCGACAGGACGCGCAGCCTCGTGGCCGAATTCCTCCGCGAGGCCGGCGCCGCCGAGGACCTCTTCGCGTGGATGGACGAGCGTGACCTTCCCCAACGGCATGGTCGACAGGATCGTGCCCGCCCCCACGGACGCCACGCGCGAGGCCGTCGCCCGCCTCATCGGATGCGAGGACGCCGTCCGGTGCTCGCCGAGGGCTTCACGATGTGGGTCCTGGAAGACAGGGTTCGCGGCCGGGCGCCCCGCCTGGGAGCACGCCGAAGGCGTCGTCTTCTCCGACGAGGGTCGGCAAATACGAACTCGTCAAACTCCGCCTTCTCAACGGCTCGCATTCCCTCATCGCCTATCTCGGCGCGCTCGACGGGCGCGAGACCATCCCCGACTCGCGCATGCAGCCCTTCGTCGAGGAGTGCGTGCGCAACGCCATCCGCGACGAATACCTGCCCTCCATCGATCTGCCGGACGGCTTCGGTCCGACGCCTCATCGCCCGGCTCTTCGACGGGTGGACGAACGTCGCCCTGGGGACAGGACCTCCCGTGTCGGCTCGGACGGTTCGTCCAAGCTCCTCGACCGCATGCCCGAACCGGCGATCCGCCTGCTTAAGCGGGGAGTCATGCCGCAGCAGATGGCGCTGACCGCGGCGGCGTGGATCGCCTGTGCGTGCCCGCCCGCCGGGTCGACCCGGGCCCGGTCGCCTCGGCGATGGCCGAGCCCAGCGCGCCGCGCTCGCGGCCGCCGTGGCCGGGGCCGGCGGCGTCCGCGAGCATGTCGAGGCCATCGTGCACGGCGGTTTCCTGCCCGACGCCCTCGCCGCCCACGATGCCTTCGGCCGACGCGTCGCCGAGCTGGTGGAGGCGATTGTGAGCCGACGGCGTGCGGGCCGCCGCCGCCGACGCCTGCCGGGGAGACTGGCGCGGATCCCTGGGCCGCGGGCCCAGGCCGCCTCACTTTCGCCAGTCTTCGCGGACCATCCGTTCGACGAACGCCTCCAGCTCGGCGATGTCTCCGCGCACCCGGGCGATCCGATCCTCGTCCCCACGATGTCGGGATCCGGTTGGAGGTAGGAGAGCACGAGCCCGACGAGGTGGTGGGCGGGGCGGTCCACTCCTCCACCTCGGTGGAGCCCCATGCGGCAGTGGGGAAGGTGCGCGTGGCGAAGCCCAGGGTCGTTGTGAGCGGTGACTGTGAGCCCGTACATCATGGCGCCCGCGGCATCGGACATCAGATCGAAGCCCGTGTCCGGGTCCAGTCAGCCAGCCGGTAGCCCATCCGGTCGGGGAGCAGCCGGTAGATGCGGGAGCGGTAGCCGGCCATGCGGGCCGCGGCGCTCTTCAGGGCGGCCTGGGCTGCGGCGCGCACCTCGGCGTCCTGCATGTTGCGGCAGGGTGGCCGTCAGGCCGTAGTACGTCTGCGTGTCGGTGGGCCCAGCGTTCGCTCGAAGTCGGCGGACCGCTATGTGGAGCAGGGCGACGACGGCGTTCCGTCTCTGCTGGGCGTCCGCCCGGTCGAGCGCGTCGATTCGAGGTATCGCTTCAACGCACGAACGTCGTCGACCCCTTCGGGGTCAGGCGCACGCGCTGCACCGCTGCGGCGATGACGTCGGAGAGGAAGGCCTGCCGGGAGGCCATCGGCGATAGGCGGTGGCCCGCTCACCCGCCGCCTTGATGACCTCCTCGAAGCCGATGTGGTCCACGGTCGCGGCGAGCCCGCGTTCGCGGATCTTGTCGAGCGCGCACTCCAGTAGTCGCGTCGCAACGGCGTCCGGGGGCGTTCGCTCTCGCCCGCCGGCGACGCGGATGCCGACAGTTCGTCCGGCTCCGGACGGCGCCGGGCCTGCTTTCGATTTCGGCATGCTTTCATTTTTCGCAGATTTCGCCGTGTCCCCTTCCGTCCTGTCCGCGTCCCCGCGCGGCCTCCTCCGCTCAGATCAGCGTCGCGGCCCATCTCGGCTGCGCGTTCCATCTCGCCGGGCTTGAGCGCCTGCGCGCCGGAGGCGATGAGACTCTCCGCATTCGGCCGGCACGCCCCGCCTGCCCAGCTTCCGCACAGCGGACTTGGCCGCCAGGCCCGCCATCACGGAATGGCGCTTGATGACCGTGTCGAAAGGCGAGGACGCGGCTCGTGGCCAGAGCCTCGGGGTCGAGCCCGGCGATCCACTCCAGGACGCCGGCGTCGGGGACGGCGGCCTCTGCTTACGCGCGGTCACTCCGGGTGGAAGGCGTGGGAAGCCCTCTGTTGTGGGTGGGCGCTCCGACGAGCACTGAGCCCGTAGCCCCGCGGATCGGAGGGGCGCGCGGTCGGCGGGGCGACGTTCGCCTCCGCCCTTTCTCGGTGAGCGCGGAGGCGATGGCCTCGGCTATCGACGCCGTGTTCCCGAAGGCCGATTCGACGACGATGAGTGCTCTCATGGTGTTCTCCTTGTCTGTCAGGCGGGCGCGTCGGTTGTGCCGTCGCGCCCTCGGATAGTGAAGGCGCTCTTCGCTCGGCGGGGGCGCTTCTCCGTTCGCGCTGTCATCCCCAGGCCGCGCGGAGCCCCTCGGCCATGACGTAGACGAGGGACCCCAGTGTGCGAGGGCCGTCAGGACGAGGCTGCCGCGCATGGTGCGGCTCAGGCGCGAGGGCGGCGGGAGTGACGGCCGCGGGCTCTGGCCGCCCGTCCGCCTCATCGGTCCCGTCGGCATGCGGAGTTCGGGCCTTGCAGCCCCGATGCGCCGGGTCAGACCGCCCAACCCGGGGATGCGGGCGTCGAGGGGACGCCGTCTCCGGGCGCGACGCATCTTGGCCCTCCGCGTCCGCCACACGATGACGCTCTCCACCGCCACGAGGGTGGCGAGTGCCGTCGCGAGAACGACGGAATGCTCGCCGTGCGCGTGGGCTGTGCCGCTCGATCGGCCTCTCCCTCGGCGACCAGCTGGCGGTACAGGGCCGATCCCGCCGACGACGCCCATAGCATGAGGACGAACCCGAACAGCCCGCTGACGAACATGGGCATCCGCAGTGGAACGCGAAGACCGGGCTTCGCCGCGTAGGCCAGGGGCCAGGCATCGGCGATCGGAAGGACCCCCGCCACTACATGGGCTATGGCGACGTGTTCCAGCACGTAACCTCCTTGTGATACACGGTGTCTCGTACCGACGATGATACATCGTGTATCGTTTTTCGCGCAAAGCTCTAGCACCGGCGGGCGGATCGCCGGCGGTCGGGGCCCCGCCGAGGGTGCCGGCGGTCGGGGGCATGACCGCACCGCCGGGATGTCTTCGAGCCGCGTGCTTTCTCGCATGGCGTATTAGCGGGCCCATAGCCCGGAAGAAGGACAGGAGATCGCCGAAAGCGTAGGGTCGTGCCAGGACGGCGCCCGGCTGACATCAGGCCCAAAGCCGCCTGACAAGCCAACCATCGATCCGGCACACCATTCGGACAGACGCGGGGGCTGCCATACCGATGGGCGGACGTCGGTTCACCGGTCAACGGGCTTGTCGCGAACTGGAAACGGAAACCGAACACGGGAGACAGAACGAAATGCATGGAGCAGTCATCTACGGCAAGGGAGACGTCCGCTTCGAGACGCGGAAGGATCCCGAAATCCTCAGAGCCGACCGACGCGATCGTCCGCACGATCGCCACGTGCGTGTGCGGATCCGACCTGTGGCGCTACCGAGGCATCAACGAGGGTCCCCGAGCCGACGCCGATCGGCCACGAGTACGTGGGCGTCGTCGAAGGCATCGAGGGAGGATATGCCGCAACGTCAAAGCCGGGCGACTTCGTCGTCGGCGGATTCACGACGAGCGACAACACCTGTCCCGTATGCAAGAAGGGAGCGACGGCCAACTGCCAGAACGGCGGGTTCTACGACGGCTGCCAGGCGGAGAAGATCCGTGTGGCCCACGCCGACGGGACGCTCGTCTCCATCCGGGAGGGGTCGACCGCGACCTCGTCCCGAACCTGCTGACGCTCTCGGACGTCGCCTGTACCGGCTGGCACGGCGCGGTCTCGGCGTTGGCTGGGCCGGGCAGGAGCAGTCGCCGTCGTCGGCGACGGCGCGGTGGGGCTGTGCGCGATCCTGGCGGCCAAGCGAGCTCGGCGCCGATCCGTCATCGCCATGAGCCGCCACCCCAACCGGCAGGGCCATCGCCCGGGGTTCGGCGCTGACGCCGTCGTCGCCGAGCGCGGCGAGGAGGGCGCGCAGAAGGTGCGCGAGCTGACGGAGGGGATCGGCGCGGACGGCGTCGTCGAGGCCGTCGGCACCGAGGGCGCCCGCCAGCAGGCCGCCGTATGCGTGCGTCCTGGCGGGATGATCGGCGTGGTCGGCGTTCCCCACGGCGCTCCCGGCATCTCCGACTTCCGGAACAACGTCGGCGTATGGGGCGGCATCGCGCCCGTGCGCGCCTACCTCGAGCGCCTCGTCGAACTGGTCCTGGAGCGCAAAGATCAACCCGGGACGCGTCTTCGACCTCGAACTGCCGCTGTCCGAGGTCGCCGAAGCCCTACGCGGCCATGGACGAGCGCCGTGCCATCAAGGCGCTGCTGTGGCCGCTGACGTCGCCACGCGCCGACGCCCGCTCCCGCAGGCCCGGCCAGTCCGGACATGCCGCCGCGGGCCTGCTCCGCGCGGAAGCCGGTCTCCGAGTTCGAGGAAGCCCGCGTCGGGGCGGGAGCGTGGTCTACAGCGCCTACACTGTGGGAATGGAGTTCACATCGATTCCCACGGACAAATGGGAGTAGCATCCTTCCCGCTGCCGTCTCAGATCACGCTCGTCACGAGTCGCGGCGCCGACGGCGCCCTGGATCTCGCGCCCAAGAGCTGCCTGGCGGTGATGGCTCTCGATCCGCTGACCGTGAGCTTCGCGTGCAACCAGCGGGCGCACGACCCTATCAAGGACATCGTCCGGACGGGCGAGTTCGTGAGTCACGTCCTGCCCGAGGGCTCGCTCCGCTCGCATGGGCGATCATCGCGTTCAGGGCCGGAGAGGATCGACGCCTCGGGGCTGACGTTCCTGGAGTCGAAGCGGGTCGCCGTTCCCCGCATAGCGGGTGCACGGCCCACCTCGAATGCGAATTCGACGACGCGGTGGCCTTCGAGAGCGGCGAGGTCTTCGTCTACGGCCGCGTCTTGGCCGCCGACATCCTCCGAGGCCGTCGGAGCCGGGGAGCGCGGCTGCCAGTCTGCTCGATCCGTGCTTCTACCTCGACGGCGGATGGGCTGGGATGGGCGCGGCCAAGCGCCCGGAGGCTCAGCCGCGTTCAGGGCGAATCGACCGAGCAGCCGCGAGCGGGTCTGGACGGCGTGTTCGTCGATCCACCGGGCGACGTCCTCGGGCGTGTCGCTGCGCGCGTCGGGCCAGGAGTCGAAAGAACCTAAGGGATCCCACACGCTCGCCGTGGAGGAGCACGGCGTAGACGGCCTCGTCGTTCACGGCAGCAGCTCTCTGGGTCGCCGCCGTCGAAGACGAAGTCCGCCACCGGAGGTGAGTCCTCGTGACCGTAGGCGGTGCGAGCCGCCAGAAAATCGTTGAGATAACGGCGCAAGAGGGCGGACCTCGCCCGGAGGAAGTCTTCGTGGCGGTTCTCCTGGAGGGCGCCTAGCGTTCGCCTGTCGAGCAAAAAGCGAGGCGAGATCGGTTTTCGCATTCGCGCGCGCAATGAACTCCTGGCGGTCGACGAAGGAAATGAGCCGGTTCGCCGCGGATCCCGCCCCTTCTGTCCTGTCTGGAACGAGCTTGATCGTCACGGCCTGCGGCGTGGAGTCGCTCTCGAGTTGGTCAGCCAGCTCGTCTGACGTCATGGGTAGATTCGTTCGAATGTCCACAGGGTGCTTGTTCCACATAGCGTGAGAATGACTTTTGAATCACTCCGGTTAGTGCGGAATGTTTCGAGGTCTAGAAGAGTTGCGAAGTCCTTTTCTGATTTGACCGTCAGGCGAGCGGCCTTGATCAGCCGTTGAACGGATGCGGACTCCTTGCCCGCGACGACGAGCTTCGCCATACCGCGCAGATCTCTTTCCGAACCCGTGATGCCGAGCATTTCGGCCCCCACGCTCGTTCGCCAGAACCACCTGTTCATCAGGCTCGAGGTTGCGGTCACTGCGGTTTCGGGAACAGTGCGAAGAACCTGGTGAGGACCAAAAGCTGGAAGCGGAAGGGCAGGAAGGTCATGTGCGGCACGCCCGCCGTCTGCTGGAGGAACCGAATCGCGGACACCAGCGCGCGCTCGGTCTGTTTGTAAGCTTCTTCCTTGTCTTCTTCTGGAAAGGCGCTGACGTTTCGGCGTGATGGGGAGAACTCGTTGTGGAGGTCGCGGGTGAGGTCCGGGTGTCTGCGAACGAGCAGCGCCTGCACCACCACCTTGTCGTCTAACCTGCCGAAACAGGTCTTCTCTGCCACATGCTTGGCGATCCCGAGGTCGTCAGCCCGCGATCCAGCCCCATGGATGGCGTCGAAGATCTCCGCGGCGTTGAGCCGTTTGCCACGGGAATTTATCCTGTCGAAGATTTCGCGCAGAGTCTCTTCATTCGCCTGCTCCATGATCGTGGCGGGGACTTTCAGTCCGTTCAGCCTGCGGGCGACGTCCTGGATGAGCTCGGCAGAGTTCAGGGCGTCTGGGTTCCTTCTCAGCCACCAGGGCCCGTGCGAAGTCGAAGACATCGGGAAGTGGAATCACCGACGAGCCTTCGTTTCGATTGATCGTAACGATCTTCCTTGCCCTCGAGGGAGTAGCCGAGGGCGAACCGAGGGTCAGCCATTCCCTGTGGATCGACGACGTTGACGAGACTCGTGATGCGCTGCTGGCCGTCGACGACCCACAGGGCGTCTGGGCGCTCCTCGGCCCGGACTTCGAGCGCGCCGATCCTCAAGTCTTCCTCGCCGGCCTCGCGCTCCCAGAGGAGGAGACTCCCGAAGGATATCCGCGAAGGATGGAATCGAAGAGTTGAGGATGTCCTGCGCATCCCAGCGGAACGAACGCTGGAACTGAGGCAATCAGCAATCGGCCTGTTTTCACAAGGGCAGAGAGGTCGGCGATCGTGTAGTCGTGGTTTGTCGAAGATGCCGGAGATTCGTCCATGCGTTCATCTTCCACCAACGGGCTCCACCGGTCCATCGCGTCGTCCGGATGGAGGACACGGGCGCGGCTTTCCGGCCGACACTCCTCTTCGCGCCCGTTCCTAGGCTTTTTCGTCGGCGGAAGCGTTCCGCCGGGCGCCTCGGCGTCCGAACCGCAACAGCGGGAAAGGAATCTCATGGACAGCGGAAAGGTAAAAGGCAAACGCATGGCGAAGGACGGGACAGCGCGGAGATCCTCCGCGATGCTCGGCGGCCTGATCGTGGCCGTGTCGATGACGACGATCGACCAGACGATCGTCTCCGTCTCCTCCCAGACCGTCCAATCGGGGCTGGGCTTGAATGCGTCGGCGATCGAATGGGTCGTCAACGCCTACCTCCTGGCTGCCGCGGTCGTCTTCCCCCTCGGCGGGAAGCTGGCTGACTCCTGGGGTATCGTCGCGTCATGCTGGCCGGAATCGCCGTGTTCGCGGCCGGGGAGCCTCCTGTGCGGGGCGACGCCCGCGGGGCCGGCAGCGAGTGTGTGGATGATCTCCTCGCGCGTCGTCCAGGGCGCGGGGTCGGCGCTGATGTTCCCGGCCGCCGTCGGCATTTTGGTCAGCGGCTCCGCCAGAGGGCAGGGGCCAAGGCGATGGCGCTGTTCTTCGCGATCACAGGGCGCGATGACCTCCATCAGGCCCGTCGCCGGCGCTGGCTCATCGCGTATTCGTGGCGGTGGGTGTTCTTCATCAACCTCCCTTGGCACTCGTCTCTTTCCTCATGGTCCTGCTGTTGGCGGACCGCGACGGCGCCCGCGGAGACCGGATCGACTGGAGGGAGCGGCGGTGTCGGCGGCCGCCATGGTGCTGTTCATCCTCCCTCTGAAGAGGGGAGGGCAGGACAGGTGGACGGATCCCGCATCCTCGCGAGCTTCGCCGCCTCCCTGCTGCTGTTCGCTTGGTTCTTCGCCATGGAGCGGCGCACCTCCCGCCCGCTCGTCGATACGCGCATGCTCGCGCACCGTCCGTTCGCGCTGTCCGCGTTGGCCACGCTCGTCGCCTCGGCGGTCTTCATACCGATCATGTACTTCCTGAGCGTCTACGGTCAGCTTTCCCTCGGCCTGGCCGTCGGCAGGTCGAGCCTGCTCATACTCGGCTTCTTCGCCGGGTTCATGATCGCCGCCCAGGTGGGGGCGCGTCTCTTCGACCGTCGCGGGATCGCCGCCGTGCTGGCCGTCGGAGGGGCGATGGGAGCCATGAGCTCTACCTCCTGTCACGTCGGGCGGGCGGCCTCGCCTCTGGAGTCCCCGCCATGGCGGACCTCATGCCGTTCCTCGCGCTGGCGGGCGCCGGCATCGGGTTCATGTTCAGCCCCGCAGCCACGGACATGGTCAACCGCGTGGCGGAGGCGGCTTACAGCGAGCCACGTCGATCTCCCAGACGATGAAGAATCTCGGCGGAGCCCTGGGCATAGCCGCCTCTCCTCGCTCAGCCTCGCGCGGTTCGCGCACGGCATCTCCGAAGGTCTGACGGACTACGGCGTTTCGCCCAGCCGGGCACGGCATCTGGCGGCCCACATCACATCAGGGGCAGGCCTCCTCCGGCGAGGTCTCAACGGCCTCGCGCCAGCCGTTCGGCGCACCGTCATGGACACGGTCCGGGAAGCGTACGCTGGAAGCATGCACGGCGTATTCCTGGCGATGGGGGCCGCCTGTCGTCCCTCGTCCTCATCGCGGCTGTACCCTCGAGGTGCGCGGAGGACGCCCGGCTCAGGCCCAGCGCACCATGAGCCTGTGTCCCCGGGCTCGGAGGGGTGACGCGTGGGCGTCCGCTGGCAGCTCACGGCGCGGGCGCTATCCCGCAGGGAAGGCGGCCGACGGCGAGGGGACGGCTGAAGGGGCAGCGCGCCTCCAGGCGCGCACGGGCGACGATTCGAGGCAGCGAGCGGCGGCGCACCGCGCCGAGCGCCGGCGACCCAGGCGGGGAATCCGGGAAGCGGACGGTCGGTCGGCGAGCCCGGCGGGCAGACGGCCTTCACCCGCCGGTGGTGGATCCTCTACCTGTTCGCCGCCACCTTCGCCCTCGTCCTCCACCTCGTCCTCGGCCGGGGCGCGGGGCGGCTGCCAGCAGCCCTCGCCGGAATTCTCGCCGCCGCGCCCACGCTGCTCTTCGCGTGGCTGTTCCGCCGAGGACGGAACGACGAAGCGGCGGGCCCGGCCGGCGAGGCGGTGCTTCGCCGTCGTCGCCGTCGCCTGCTCCATGGGGGCGGCGGCGCTCAATCCGGATGCGGGCATCGCCCAGGCCTATCTCATACCGGAGCTGTTCATCGTGCTGCCCTACAAGCCGGCCATGTACACGGTGGGGGCGGTGAACCTCGGCCTCCTCGCCGTGCGCACTGGCCGCCGACCCCACCCGCAGGCCGTGCTGCGGCGGGCGCTCGCGGCGGCGGTCATCGTCGTGCTGACGGGCCTGTTCGGGAAGCCCATCGACCTGCTGGCGGTGGCCGATGAGCGCAACCAGCGGCTCATCGAACGGCTCGAAGCCCAGAACAGGCGCATCGCGCGGCTCTCCCAGGCGGAGGGATCCGCGCGAGAACGCGAGCGCATCGCACGCGAGATGCACGACACGATAGCCCAGGGACTGGCTTCGATCCTCGCCCTCGCACGCGCGGCGGCCACGACGAGAGAGGCCGGCGATCCGCAGGGCGTCCCGGCATCTGGCGATGATCGTCTCCCTGGCCCAGGAGGGCCTCGACGACACGAGGCGCATGATAGCCGACGCCAGCCCGCGTGCGCTGGACGGGCGGGGCTGGCCGAGGCGATAGGCCGCGTGGCCGACGGCCTCCAGCGGAACTCCGGCATCGCGGTGACCCGCTCGCTGGACGAGGCGCTGCCGGCGCTCCCGCAGTCCGTGAGGGTCGCGACGCTTCGCATAGCCCAGGGAGGCCGTCACGAACGTCGCCCGGCATTCGCGGGCCAGTCGCGCCGAGTGTCCCTCGGGCATTCCGGAGGCGTTCTGCGTCTCGGGATCCGCGACGACGGCGTCGGCTTCGACCGGAGGATCCTCCGGCCCGGCGCGACGGCGCCGGAGGTTTTCGGCATCGGCGACATGGCCGGCCGGGCCTTCGACGTCGAGGGGACGCCTGCTCATCGATAGCGCTCCCGGGCCGGCACACGCCTTTGCGCCCGCATCCCGCTGCCGCGCTCCGACTCAGCCGAGGGCAGCCCGCCGAAAAGCCTCGCCGCATCGAAGAGGCTGCACTACCGAGGAGGACCGCGATGATCTCCATCGTCATGGCCGAGTGACCACCCCATGATCCGCGAGGGGATCAGGAGCATGATCGAAAGGCATGCGAATCTCAAGGTCCTCGGCGAGGCGTCAGGGAGGGGCCCAGGCCCTCGAGGCTCGTCGAACAGCTCCAACCCGACGTCTTGCTCCTGGACTTGCGCATGCCGGACATGGACGGCCCGGAGGTCACGCGCGAGGCGCGGAGGATCTCCCGCGCACGCGTGTGCTCATCCTGACGACCTACGACACGGACCGGGACATCCTCGCCGCGATCGAAGCGGGCGCGGGCGGATACGTCCTCAAGGACATCGAGCCGGCCAGGCTCGCCCGAAGCCATTCGGGCGACGGCAGGCAGCAGGACCGTGCTCGACCAGAGGGCCGCCGAGGCCGTGGCCAACAGGATGCGGGGAGAAAGCCGGGAGGAGGCCCTGTCGGGGCAGGAGGAACGGGTGCTCTCGCTGGCCGCCGGAGCAAGACCAATCGGCAGATCGCCAGGATCCTCAACCTCGGCGAGACGACCGTGAAAAACCTATTTCTCCCGCATCTTCGCCAAGCTCGGCGTCGCGGACCGGACGTCGGCCGTCGTGGAGGCCATGAGGAGGGATCATCCCCAGTCGGGACGGCCAGGCTTGATCGGAGTGCCGGACCGGGGGCGCCGATGAGATCGCCCCGGTCCGGCACTCCCGCATCAGGGAACAGGGCTGAAGCCGATGCGATTCCACGGCGTGGACCTTCGGCTACGGCGCCTTCACCCCCGGTATTTCCAGACGCGTACGTAGTCGACGACGTAGTCGGTGCGGTCGGCGGTGTCCGTGGGGTTGGGGTTCCCCAGTACTTCGAGCCGACCTGCACGTTCAGGCGGATGCTGTACGGGTCTCCCGAGCCGAAGGCCTTCTTCCAACGGGGGTCGTCCGTCTTCTTCACCGTGTGGTACGCCTGGCCGTCGACGAGGAAGGTGATCTTCTCCGGCGTCCACTCCAGCGTCCAGGTGTGGAATTCGCCGTCGTTGAGGTCGATGCGTTTGGGCGTGAACTTCGAGGTCATCGTCCAGTTCTCGCCGTCCTGCGTGTAATGCAGCGTCCCCTGGGAGCGGCCCGCCGGGTCGAAGCCGTTGACCGCGTCCGGGGTGCCGTAAGCCTCGAGGATGTCTATCTCGCCGCCGTTGCTCGGGTTGTCGGCCCGCAGCCAGAAGCGGGCCAGATCTCGCGCGATTTGTTTTAATCGTGGGTAGTTTCGCCCGCATTTCGAAACGTCCGTATGCTTGGGAGAACTTTCCTACGGTATCGATGAATCCCGCGGAATACCAGCGTTTTTTCTCGTTTTTCTCATCGTTGACCGCTTGATCCAGTCGTTTCGTATTAAGAATAATTTTTCCGTTTCTTACGGTAACATTCTCCTTTTCACGGTTGACCAATCGTGATTAGCGTATTCATTATCGTGTATGTTCCATTGAGCCAGTGAAGGATCGTTGAAGTCTTCGTTGAAGACAGGGGTGCCCTAACCTTTGACGTAGTAGGGCGATTTCGCCGGTCGCTGTGGCTGCACGGTTCCCGGTGGCCGACCCCTTGGACGCACCCCGCTCGACGAGGACGCACGCCGTCGCGGAGAGCGACGGCGAACGCCGAGACCATCCGGCCGTCGCCACCGAGGCCATTGCAGTTCGAAGGAAATGATGGATACGAATGGTAGACACATTGCTCCTTTGAGAGCATGCACGGTATTCAGCGCGCTGCTTGGTGTGCTCGAAGCCGATGTAGTTGTGCCACCGTGCTTTCCTCACCGGAAATCCGCGTCCGGCGAGGCGGGTGAGTATGCGAGTGAGATGGCCGTCGATCGGCTCTATGCCAACATATGGGGCGCCTCCGAGACGCATTTTCCAGCACACCTCCTCGCACTGAAACAGTATATATTTACAGCGTGAAAGCGAAAAGGGCAGCCATGAAATATGGGCGTGTCTGGGCGTGTCGCCTCCGCGCCGATGCGACGACGGCTGACCGAAGCCCTGCCTGGTGTGTCGTCTCCGCCCCGATGCGGCGACGTCTCCGCAACGTCGGCGTCCCAGCCGATTCGGGCCGTCTACTCTTCTCCACGGACTTCGGCGAGGGCTTCGTCGAAAATCTTCGACTCGATGTCGTAAAGGCCAGCTTCATCGGCTTCGCGGATCATCGAGATCGAGCGCGTCCGCAGCTATTTCATGCTGTTTCCGCGAGTATTCCTCGAGATCCCGCAGGAGTACGTAACGATGCCGGTTCGGCCTGTCATAGCCGATCTTCCCCTCCTCGAGGAGCTTGACGAGCGTGGGCCGTGAGACGCCTAGGTACGACACCGCCTCGCCGGTGGTCAGGCGAGTCGTCATCGAGTGTGAGGACGATTGCCCTGCCGGCCTGCATCGCCTCGACGACTTCCCGGAGGATGTCGTGGATCTCCCGGAGGAATCGGCGTCGTGTGGCCTTCTGCGTCGACGAGTTTCGCCTGCGGGGACAGAGTTCTGTCAGCGGCGTCGAGGCGTCTGGCCATCCTGTGTGGGCATGATCGTCAGCGACGCCTGGGCGCCCCGCTGACGCGCTCTTTGACTGTCTGCGATTCTACGGCCATGCCCTTATGATATCTCTGAAACAGAAAAGAAGCGAAAGCCGGTTCGTATGAAATCCGCGTGTGGGATCCGTCGGATGCGGTGGACCGGTCAGGCGCCCGTCCGATCCGCGGTCAGCGGGGTCTCTAAAAAGTCCCTTCAGGGGCGGCCGGCCGCCGCGGCCGAGCCGCCAGCAACGTACGTCAGTCCTCTGGACTTCGCTGCGGTCGCCGCTCCACAGATATGGAACGTCCCTCGCGATCGACGCGTCTGTGAGGTGTGAGCGCCGAGTAGTCGCGCTGGCCCTGGATGAGGGTTGGCCGGCAGGCGTTCGGCCCGCTACGCCGTCGTAGTAGGCGAGCGAGGAGGCGAAGGCCGGGATCGGCACGCCCGTCAGCGCGGCGTAGCTGACGACGCGTCGCCACGAGGCCACCGCCTTGCCGATCTCGCCCGTGAAGTACGGGTCGGCCAGCAGCAGCGCGAGCTCGGGGTTGCGCTCGTGAGGCCTCGGTGATCCGGTTGAGGAAGACGGCGCGGATGATGCAGCCGCCCCGCCAGATGCGGGCCATCGCACCCAGATCCACGTTCCAGCCGTATTCGGCGGAGGCCTTGCGGATGAGCTCGAAGCCCTGGGAGTAGGCGACCATCTTCCGAGCGTACAGCGCCTGGCGGATGTCCTCGACGAACGCCTCGGGTCGTCGACCGGCACGCTCTGGACGCCTGCGGGGGCGCACTTCCGCCCGGCCTGCCGCTCAGGGGACCCCGCCGGAGAGCGAACGGGCGAAGGTCGCCTCGGCGATGCCCGTGACCGGCACGCCGAACTCCGCTGCGTTCTGCACCGTCGTGCCCGTGCCCTTCGACCCGCGCGGTCGAGGACGACGTCGATGAACGGCTCGCCGGTGGCGAAGTCGTAGTGCTGAAGCACGTCGGCGGTGATCTCGATGAGGTAGGGTCGAGCTCGGTCGCGTTCCACTTCTCGAGACCTTGCCGATGTCCGGGGCGCTCATCCCCAGCGCCTTGCGCATGAGGTCGTAGGCCTCGGCGATGAGCTGCATATCGGCGTATTCGATGCCGTTGTGCACCATCTTCACGAAGTGGCCCGCCCGTCGGGGCCGACGTGCGTGCAGCAGGGGACGCCGTCCACGTGCGCGGAGATCGTCTCGAACATGGGGCCGAGCCTGTCGTAGGACTCCGCCGTGCCTCCGGGCATGATCGAGGCCCGTTGAGCGCGCCTCCTCCCGCCGGAGACGCCCGAGCCCACGAAGTGCAGCCCGCGGGCGCAGATGTCCGCCTCGCGGCGCCGAGTGTCGTGGTAGTTCGGTGCCGCGGTCCACGATGATGTCCCAGGGGTCCATCAGGGAGGCGAGCTCCTCGATCACCGCGTCCGTCGGAGCGCCCGCCCGACCATGATGATCGCCACGCGCGGGGGTGGACAGGGCGTTGACGAAATCCGCCATCGACTCGGCCGGGTAGAACTCGCCTTCGCCGCCGTGCTCGACGCGACCTTCTCCAGTCTTGCCGACGCTGCGATTGTGAATGGCGCACTGAAGCCATTGCGTGCGGGATTGCGGGCCAGATTCGAGGCCCATCACCGCCATGCCGGTGACGCCGATATCCGCGGCTCCCTTGGGAGGGGTGGGGATCGCCATTGTTTCTCCTTCGTTGGTCGATGCGGGGTTACAGCCGGTGCGGCGCCGAAGCCCGCCGTGAGGTGCGTTCGCCTGTGCGGCGGCGCGGCGAACGCACCCGGCATGATGCTAACTCTACGCTCCGACCGGGGGATGGCGGTGACCGCCGGCCGGAGAGGGAGCGGAAGCCGTCAGGCGCCGATCGTCGCCGAGACGACCTTCTTGGCCTCCTCCTGCACCGATGCGAGGTGCTCGGCGCCCTTGAAGGACTCGGCGTAGATGCTTATGGGACGATCCTCGGTTCCCGAGGGCGCGCCGCGAACCAGGCGTTCTCGGTGACCACCTTGAGCCGCCGATCAGCGCGCCGTTGCCGGGAGCGGCGACGAGCGCAGCCAGATCGGCTCGCCCGCCAACTCGCGGGCCGTCACGTCCTCGGGGGCCAGGGCTCCCAGTTTGGCCTTCTGCTCCTTGCTCGCCGGGGCGTCGATGCGCGCATAGGCGCTGGCTCCGTGGCGGGCCACCTGCTCCTCGTGCAGCTGCGAGGGGGTTTTGCCCGTCACCGCGATGATCTCGGAGGCGAGCAGGTCCATGATCAGGCCGTCCTTGTCGGTGGTCCACCGTCCCGTCCGTGCGCAGGAAGGAGGCGCCGGCGCTCTCCTCGCCGCCGAATCCGATCGTCCCCGACAGCGGGCCCGGAACGAGACCACTTGAGATCCGACGGGGACTCGACGAGCTTCTTGCCCATGCCGTCGACGGCTCGGTCGATGAGGGAGGAGGAGACAGAGCGTCTTGCCGACACCCGCGCTGGGATTCCAGCCGGGCGAGGTGGGAGAAGAGATTCGATCGCCACGGCGGTGAGTGGTTGGGGTTCGCAGGCCCTGCGTCCGGCGTGACGACGCCGTGGCGGTCAGAGTCGGCGTCGTTGCCGGTGGCGACGTCGAAGGGCGTCGCCCGTCTGCGCCGGGCGTCATGCGGGCCCCGCAGAGAGGCCATGGCGTGAGGGGAGAGCAGTCCATGCGGATCTTGCCGTCCCAGTCGAGCGTCATGAAGGGCCACTGCGGGTCGACGACGGGTTGACCACCGTGAGGTCGAGGTTGTAGCGCTCGCCGATGGCGCCCAGTACTCCGCCGAGGCGCCGCCCATGCCGGATCGGCGCCGATGCGGACTCCGGCAGCTCTGATGGCATCGAGAGTCGATCATGGTCAGCGGGGGCCTCGACGTAGAGCGGAGGAAGTCGTATCCGCACGGACTCCTTGGCGCGCTCGTAGGGAACGCGCTCGATCTTCTTCCACCCTCCCGGAGCGAGCTCGTTGGCGCGGGCCGCGATCACCTTCGTCGCGTCCGTGTCGGCGGGGCCGCCCGTCGGCGGGTTGTGCCCGAAGCCGCCGTCACGCGGCGGATTGTGGGACGGGGTGACGACGATGCCGTCGGCCAGCCCCGATCCGGGTTGCACGCCGGTGCCGCTCCCGCCCGTTGGCGACGAGGATCGCCAGGAGACGGAAGGCGTCGGCGTCCACGAGCCCGAGGCGTCGACCCGGACGTCGACGCCGTTGGCGACGAGGACCTCGATCGCGGTCTCCTCGGCGGGCTTGGACAGGGGCGTGCGTATCGCGGCCGATGAAGAGCGGGCCGTCGTATCCTGGGCGCGGCGGTAGTCGACGATCGCCTGGGTCGTCGCCGCGATATGGAGCTTCGTTGAAAGCGCCGTCGAAACTTGAGCCTCGATGGCCTGACGTTCCGAAGACGACGGTTTGAGCTAGATCGGAGGGATCTGGTTCGATATCGTAATAAGCGGAGAGCAGGGCGTCGACGTCGACGAGATCCTGCTCGCGAGCGAGGGTGCCTGCGAGTTCGTTCATGCGACGATTGTGTCACGAATCGCATTCACGCGGGTCGGATTGTGCGCTTTCGGACGCTCACAGGGCCGCGCCGAGGACGCGTCCGAGCTCCAAGGCAGCCAATCCGGTTCCGTACGTGCCGAGGAGATGGGCCGCGGTGTGCGCCGGGCGGCCGCGTTCGAGGTGGCGCACCGCGTCGGCCATCGCAGTGGAGAAGGTCGTGAGATCCGCCGAAGAAACCGGTGGTCAGGATTCGGGCCGCCTGCGGGGGCATCCCCAGGCATGCCACGGCGACCCCCAGCGAAGGCAGCCCACTGCGTTGGCGGCGAACGTCCCCCAGCCTCCGGGGGCGCGGCGCGAAACGAGGGAGTCGAGGCCGAAGCGGCACACCGCTCCCAGGCCTCCGACCAGGCAGACGGCTGCGAACGTCATCGCCGGTGATCCCTTCGCCAGGCTGCGCTCGCCTGCAAAGGCCGCACACCGCCAGGCATCCCCCGCCGATCAGCGAGACCGCCGCGTAGAGGACCGCACCCGGGGCGGGCAGGCGGGTGGTTTCCAGGACGAAGGTGCCGTACGTCGTGAACGAGCCGAGGATCCCCGTTGCCAGGAACAGCCGGAGACGAGGGGAGCGATCGACTCTCCGGAGGAGGCCGAGGAGCAGCCCCAGGCACAGAGCTCCGAGGAGGTTGACCGTGGTCGCCCACGGAAGAGTCCCCTCGGGGATGGTCGCAGCGGCCAGGGAACGCAGTCCGGTTCCGCCATTCCGCCTGCGAGACACGAGCGAAGCCGTCGCCGGCCAGTCGGCGCCGTCGCCCCAGGGCGGTTATGCGGGCAGTCATTCGATCCGCACCGCCACCTGAGTACCCCTCTTTGAGGTAGACGATCCGCCAGCCGGCCGCCGAAGCGCTCTTCGGCCCGCGTCGCCGCCTCCCCCGAGCTGCTCGCGGCGGAGGCCGGGTCCACGGCGACGACGTCGACGTCGGCTCCCTTGGCCGTCCCCTCCCAGAACACCCTGTTGTCGGGGACGAGGTACGCGAGCAGGCGCAGGCTGGCGACGATCCTGTGAGCCGAGCCGGCGATCGCGACCGCCCCTTCGGCCGCTGTGCGCCTGCCTGGCGGTGAGCGCGTGGGGTTGGCGGTCGAAGAACTGGTCGATGGTCGACGTCCACGCCACGGCGAGGTTCGAGCACAGGGACACGGCGACGGCGAGCGCTGCGGCTCCTCGGATTCTGCGTCGTCTGTGCGCCGAGTCGACGAGGGCGACGACTGCCATGGGCACGAGGATCGCCGAGTAATGCCAGTGCCATCCCCAGTAGAAGTCGACGTTTCCGAGGAACCGCCACGCGAGCGTCGGCACCATGATCCACATGTAGGGGCTGACCGCGCCGATCCTCCGGCCGCGAGGGCCAGCAGCCCGAGGTCTGGGGCTTGACGGTCAGGGAAGATGAGCCGAGGTGAACGGCCCGGTGGCCATCATATCGGTCTGCGACAGCCTGTCGGTGTACTCCACGTCCTCCGGGGTGGATGGCGGGCAGGATGACCGTGATGGCCGGGGCGTCCACAGGATGCCCCAGGCGGCGAGCCCTGCTCCGATCCTGGCGGTGCGCGATCGCAGAAGTGGCCATCAGGAGGTGAGGCTGCGCACGTACGGGTCGAGAGTCGCCCTCGCGGGTGGTGCGGCCCCACTCGATCCAGATGACGACCAGGCCGAACGCCGCGACGGTCAGCCCGAGGTCCTCCTTGACGAACACGAGGGCCGCCATCGAGACGATGGCGCTGCGCGAGCGGCCCTCGGATTCGATCCACGAGCACAGACTGTAGGGAGATCGAGGGGACGGCGAAGGCGATTTCGTGGAACTGCGATTCGACTGCGCTCCACAGGCTCCCAGCTCATGAGGTAGGAGACGCCGACCGCTGCGCTGAGGCGGTCTCCCAGGCGCGCGGAGGCGAGCCGCATGATGGGCACGGCGCTCGCGGCGAAGAGCAGATCTTGGACGACCAGGAGTGTCAGTCCCGAGGGGAAGAGCCAGTAGACGGGCCCCAGAAGCACGAGGAGGGTGGAAGTGGTCGCCCAGGAGGTTGAATCGGTCCTTTGATGTCGACGGTCGGGCGTGCAGGCCTCCGTATTGTTTTGCCAGCTCGCTGAAGATGCCGAGGTCCCAGGACGGGACGGCGAAGTCGCGCCATTGGAAGGCGGAGTAGGCGATGTAGGCCCCGGCGGCGACCGCCGCGATGATCCAGTGGGCGAGGCTGCGGGGGTCAGGTCGCAAGCCGCGGAGTCGACGGAGGAGACGACGACTCCGCCAGAGCTTCGGCGTCCTTTCGTCGTGTCCGGCTCCTTCGTCGGCCGAGGGCGTGTCCGTCCGCTCTCTCCCCGCCTCCTCTGCGTTGGCTGAGGAGCGTTTGGCTGCCATACCGGTTGCCGAGGAGCCTTCGCGGAGGGGTGCCGGCGTCAGAGGCGCTCGTGGACGGGGGCTGTCTTCTGGGCTGCTCACAGATGCAGTCTAGTCACAGGCGGCGGCGGTGTGGAGGGCTTCGGGAATGATTCGCCGGGCGCCGGGTGCGGTCCGCCGTTCGCGGAGGCCGTCCCGGCGTTCCGGACTGCTGGAAGCCGACGGCGCCCGTCTGTCAGATGATCGCGCTTGCTCAGGTACCGCAGCGCAGGCCATCCGGCAGCACTCTCCCCAGAGGTGAAGAGCCGGTAGAGGATCGCCGTCGAGAAGGCGATCGAATAGGGCACGCCCGCCACGGACAGGCCTCCGGTCAGGGCCGTTTCGACCGGTCCGATTCCGCCGGGGAAGGGGATGATCGATCCCAGGGAGTTGGACAGCAGGTAGGTCAGCGCGAGGGGTGACGATCGGCGGCGGGTAGCCGAAGGACGCCAGGCACCCGCCGAAGCAGGTCACGAGGCGATGGTCTGCACGATCGATCCGGCGAAGCCGTAGAGGATCCGGCTCGGGTGGGTGGTGAGCCAGACGAGCCGGGGCGACTCTGGTCGATGGTCGGGCGGGTCTTGCAGGGCCACCACTGCCTCAGGGGCGTGATGAGCATGAGGGGCGCCGATGACCAGGATCGCCCGGGGACGACCCAGAGCAGGACCGATCCGGACGGCAGCGTCAGCCGGCCCACCTCTCCCGTCGCCAGGCTCAGGACGATCAGGAAGATGATCGTCGTGGCGAATGGGCGACCTGCCAGGGTCACGGTCGCCGGTGCGATGGGCGTGGGGACTCTGCGCTTGTGCAGGGAATCGGAGGTTCAGCGCGGCGGGGCCGATGCCAGCCGGCGCCACGAGGTGACGACGGAGGCGGCGACCTGCGATGGTCGATTCGCGCAGAGCAGCTTTTTCGGCCGTGTAGGCCTGCAGGGTCATGGCCGCTCCGAGGTAGGTGAAGAGGGCCGATCCGAAGGCGAAGAGCATCCACAGCGGGTTGGCCTGCGCAAGCGTTTCGCGCAGGTCGGTGAAGTTGACCGAGCCGAGGAGCAGATAGACGGCGATGAGTCCGATCGTGACCGTGACTACGGTTCGCGGGGAGAACCGGTAGAGCTGGGTCGGCGTGATCGTGCCGACTTCAGGGAACCTGCTCGGTGAGCCTGTCGCGCAGGGATTCGAGGCTCCTTGCGGTCGTGGAACTGGGCGCGGGTCTGCGCGGGGATGACGGCGCGTTGGAGGATCGGGGCGAGGAGATGACCTGGTCGGCCGACAGACAGCGGTTGGCGGAAGCCACCGCCCTGTCGATGCCCACCATCCCCGCCATCATCGCCATCGTCTGGGCCATGTCGATGCGCCGCTCCATCTCCGAGGCGGCGATGCTTCCGTTCTCCCGAGTGGAGCAGTTCGACGTGCCCGTCCCGCAGAGCCGTCACGCCGGCTTGCACGTCGCCGTGGGACAGTCCGCGCTGGTGGGCGTGACGGAGGATGTCCCAGACCTCGTCGAGCGCGCTGTCGGGTATCCCGTCGGCGTCCAAGCGGTCGAGGGCGGTGCCGCCGCACACCCGCATAGAGGATGACGGCGGAGTTGTCGGTGGCGACCACGTGGAGCCCGCGGTCAGGAACGAGGCCGCGCGGAGACGGCTGCCAGCTCCATCAGCGCGAAGCGGTCTTTGGCTGCTTCTATGGTGGCTTCGGTGTGTCGTGCTGTCGTCGTCCAGGACGATCCTGCTCCACATGGTCGCCAGCAGGCCGACGATCTGGCGGTCGGCGTCGAGCATCGAGGCGTGGTAGGCGACGTCGTCGGCGTCGATGACCACGTGGTTGCGGGCAGCTTCCTCGCCTATGGGGATGGTAGCTCTCCAGGACGGTGTCGCGGACCTCGTTCGCGTCGACGTCGAGGCGCGGATGAGACCCGGCGAGAAGCGGCAGCGTCGTCGTGTGGGGCAGGGTCGTCGTGGGCGGTCTGCCGGTTTCCGGCGTTCTCGGCTGATTCCCCCGCCTGCTGAGGATCGCGCGGATCTGTTCGACGCCGTATCGGTCGACGTGCCCCAGGTCGGTGCGCGCCGATGCGACCCGAGGCTTGGGCGTCGCTTCTTCGGGGAGCTCGTCGATCCGGACGATGAGCTTAGCGTCGATGCCGGCGCGGCGGACGAGGTGGACCAGGTCGACCCCGCGGCGTGATTCGGCGGGTCGCCGAGGATGTCATCGGGCCAGCATGCCGCATGTCGTGCCGAGGAAGGCCGTGATGAGCGCGCCCGGCGGCGTCTGGTTGCCTTGCAGAACCGACAGGACGAGGACGATGGACGGGAGGGGCCAGCCCCAGCGGGTACGGTTTCGTCTTCTTCCCCGACGACGCCACGGTGAGGGATCGCGGATATCACCGCCACGTGGGGAGCAGCCAGATGTGGGATTGCTCGGTCAGCGGGGTCCGACAGCTGGCCGGTCAGGGAGAGGGGAGTAGCCGTGAAGAACCACAGGAGGCCGAAGGCGATGCCGACGGCGCTGACCGTGGCCCCGGCGGCGGTTATCAGCGCGCGCCATCGTCGATGCCAGGCGATGTCGACGATCACGGTCAGCGGCGGGAAGAAAGCTGATCAGCCCTTCCAGAACGTTGACCGGTATGAAGAGGATGGTCTCGAGGATCTCGTTGGTAGCGGTTCGGACGTCCCGGGTGACCGCCAGCGTGGTCGAGGGCGTCGATCGCCAAAAGCATGACGCCGCCGATGGCCAATGCCGTGATGCTCGCCGAGGAAGAGGTCGCGCGGATGGCGGATCCAGCGGGCCTCCTCGTCGATGAGAAGAGCGGATCGGCGGGGTTTCGCCTCGCCGACCGCAGGCCGTCCGGTGGTGTTCACCCAGAAGTCTAACGTCCCAGTGTTGGAGGGGCGTCTACGGGCCGCTGAGCCGCGCCGGACGGTGACGTTCGCGCCTTAGCGCCCAGCCAACCACATCTGCCGGACAGGACTGGTCACTCGACGTCGTCCCACGCTTAAGCCCAGGGCGCACGGTAATTCGTCCTGCAGCCGCGACGTTCGCCCATGGGGAGGCCGCCTGGGCCAGATACCGGCGCAGTACCAGGGCGGCGCCGATCAGTCCCATCCCGAAGGCGCAGATGACTCCACCGCCCATGTCCATACCGGTGTCGATGATCGGAATGCCGGATGAGCGCTGCCTGACGGACGGAAGGGGCTGATCGCGTTGTTTCGGGCGACGGGCGTGCGGTACTTGCTCGTCGTGGAGACGATCTGCCCCGGTCCGTCGACCCTCTTGAGGAACTCGGACTCCGTGTCCAGCCCGAGGATCGACATCAGCTCCAACTCGCTTTCGGCCTTGCTCGGCGCGCTCGACGAGGCCGTCGGCGTAGCCGGGTCGGAAGGGCTCGGTTCGGGCAGAGACGAATTCGATGGCTCTGGTTCGCGCTGCCTGGTCATGGTCGACGGCAGGGGTAGGGCGACGGCTCGGTGCTCGGTGTGGGTTTGCCGGTCGATGTGGGCGCCGGTGGCCGTCGGTTCACCGGTGGGCGACAGCTCGGTGCTCGGTGTGGGTTTGCCGGTCGGCGTGGGTTTGCCGGTGGCCGTCGGCTCGCGCCGGTGGGCGACAGGAGAGGTCGGCTGTGGGACTCGGCGAGGGCTTCGGCGTAGTCGTCATGGTGGGTGCCGGCGTCGAGGGCGTGGGTGCGGGGGTGCCGTCGGCGATGCGCTCGGCGTTGGAGGGGTCGAAGGGCTCGGCTTCGGCGCCTGCGAAGTCGTAGGACCGGACGTAGGGCTGGACGTTAGAGATCGGCGTGGGGCTGGACGTTGGGGTCGGCGTGGTCGTCATGGTGGGTGCCGGCGTCGAGGGCGTGGGTGCGGGGTGCCGTCGGCGATGCGCTCGGCGTTGGAGGGTCGAGGGGCTCGGCTCGGCGCCTGCGAAGTCGTAGGACCGGACGTAGGGTCGGCGAAGCCGACGAGCTCAGCGAGGCCGTGGGGACCACCGTCGACGGCGACGACTCGGGCGCCGAGCGCTTGGCGACGGTGTTCACCACAGTGACCTTCGCCCGCGCCTTCGCGCCGATGGTCAGTGTGGCGATCTCCCTGTCCTCCAGTTTGAAAACGGGCTTCTGCCAGGGAGACGCCCTGGGCGGCTCCGGGAGACGTCGGGAGAGGTCTTCGCGCAGGGTCACACGGGTTCCGGCTGGGAATCTCTCGGCGACGGCGGTGGTCTGCCCGGTCTTGGCCATCAGCGTGACGGAGCCGCCCGTGCCGGACCCGTTGACGGTTCAGGGCTTTCCAACCTTTGTAGGAAGTGACTTTCATTCCTTCCGGTAGAGTGTAATCCGCGGTGACGGGGAAAGTTGCATTGGACGAGAAGTCCGGAGTGTAGGTGCCGCTGACGCTCATATGAATGTCGAAGCTTCCGAAAGCGGCGTTCAGATCCACCTTGCTCGGAAAGGATCGGTGTAGTAGCGAGAAAAAGTCGATGCGAGCGGAGTTCCGTCGAGCTTGACCGTGCTCGAGTAGGTGAATCCGGGGGTGGCTTTTGCCGTTCGCGAGGTCGGTGGCGTATCCGATCGCGTAATTCGTGTCAGGCGCCCATGGGCCGCTGGCTTTGATGACCGCTTGTGCGCCGCGGGTTTTCGACGCTCATGTCGAGTTCCCGTGACTCGTCGAGTAGTCGTATCCGCTCGAGTCTCGTGAGCGGTTCCCGCCGGGCGGCCTTGTCGCCTCGACCGGACGTCCGGAAGAGAACCCATCGGCCTCTGCCGTTGCTGGAAAGGCCTGGCCGAGCCCAGCTGGTCGGTGAAGGAGATCGCCGTGGACTTGCCGTTGAGCAGGAGATCCCGGCCGCTGGCCTTGAGTTCTCGGAGACGTGGTTGGAGCCGAGTTGATCGACCACAGGAGGATTTTGCTCTCGGCTCCCAGAGCTCCCGCCACTTTGCCGAAGCTCACCGGCTGGTATGCGGCAGCCGGGCGAGGCCGATCCCTCCGCCCGGAATCGACACGGGAACGGGCTTCCCGTTGATGAGGAACCGGGCGGACTTGGCGGCGGTCTGCGACGTCGCCTGAGGCAGAACGCTGATCGTTCCCTTCATGTCGACGAAGCCTTGAGCGCGGAGGGCGTTCGGGCCTTTGGCGAAGGTGCAGGCAAGACTGCGCTTGGCGATGGCGCACGTCCCGATGGGGACGGTCGACCCCATCCGCTGGGCGGTGAGGGCAGCGGCTCGTCCGTAGTCGAGGTTGCCGAAGAACTCCGGAAGGCCGACCGTTATCGATTCCCCTTCGGATACGGCGGCGTCTCCGGCGCTCAGGTGAAAGCTGAAGAGGCGATATCGTCGTTTCGCAGAGGAGAGCGATTGGATTCCCGTTTGCATCCGATCTGGTGAGCTTGACATCAGTGACTGAGATAGCAGCATGTGCGTGAGCGCTTGCCGGTGTGAGCGGGGCGGCAAATGCTGCGAAAAGAGCGACAATAGTACTCGCTATTGTAGTTTTTATGCCCATCAGTGTGCGTGATGAATGGGCCATAGGTGACTCCTTCTGTCATGACCGCACACGACCAGCGTTGATAGAGGTGTGCGACAGTGACAAAATACCATGCTCCTTTAAGGTATCAAACATCGTTCCCTGGGCACGTCCACCCGTGGGGGGATGTAGCGGATCGTTTCCCCGATTGGCTAGGTATCTTGGCACAGTTGCCGGCCCGGCACAACTTCTCGGTGACTGGAGACGAGTTCTCCCGGATCCGTCTCAGCGGACGGGGGCGGAGCGCCGGACGACGCGCGGCGATGGCGGGCTTCACGCAACGCCGCCGGAGGCTATGCTCGCAGCTGTGGACAGGACGCATCTCGGCAGCCGTGCGGAGGCCGCGCGCTCGCCGAGGATGGGTACGGGGCGCTTCGCGCCGTCCCCGACGGGCGAGCTCCACCTGGGCAATCTGCGCACCGCGCTCTTGGCCTGGGCTCTGGCACGGCGTGCCGGGTTGCGTTTCGTCATCCGCATGGAGGACCTCGACGATAGATGCCGGCCGGAGTTCGCCGCGAGACAGCTGGCGACCCTTCGCTCTCTCGGCGTCGACTGGGACGGCCCGGTCGTCTACCAGTCCGAGCGCCTGGGGCTCTACGAAGCCGCCTTCCGGGAGCTGAACCGACGAGGCCTGGTCTACGAGTGCTATTGCACGCGTCGCGACCTCGCGGGAGTGGTCTCCGCCCCGCATTCTCCGCCCGGCGCCTACCCCGGCACATGCCGCGAACTCAGCGAGGCGCAGCGCCGAGCCGGGCGAGCCCGCATGGCCGGGCTGCGCCGAGGCCCCGCCTATCGGCTGCGCACTGACAACGGCCGGATCGACGTCGTCGACGAGGTGCAGGGAGCCTACCGCGGCACGGTCGACGATTTCGTGATCCGCCGGGGCGACGGGGCCTTCAGCTACAACTTCGTCGCGGTGTACGACGACGGGCTCCAGGGGGTCTCTGCAGGTCGTTCGCGGAGAGGACCTGCTCGCCTCGACGCCCGGCACGTCTACCTCCAACGCCGAATTCGGGTTCGCCACGCCGGCCTACGCCACGTCCCCATGCTCCTCAACGGTCAGGAATCCGCCTGGCCAAGCGCGACGGGGCGGTGACCATGGCGGACCTCGCCGCGTTCGGCTGGAAGCCGCGGACGTCATCGGGCTCCTGGGCCTCAGCCTGGGAATGGAGGGCGTTCGCAGCGCCGACGAATTCATGGAGCGGCTCACGCTCGGGCGTCTCGCGCCGCGAATCGAGTCCCGTATACCCGGCGATCCTGGAAAAGGCTCTGAATTCGCACGCGAAGGCCTCGGCGCACTGCAAAATCGCTCCATGGGCATTTTTGACGAAGGGCGCCGGTGAGCGTCAGACCGATAGGCGAGGGAGGCCGCCAGGCGTCAGGCGGATACGACTTCTGCGGATACATCCCGGGAGGAATACCTCGACCGCGGCCGGTCCCGCCGACGAATGAGCAGAATGACGGCCATCGCGCTGACTCTGGCGGGAGTCGCCGCCACGGGCATCGCCGCACTGGCGTTTATGTGGTGACTCCCAGCCGGCGGCGGCGAGCTCTGCCGGCCGGGCGGGACTCGAACGGGGCGGAGCTTGCGCGGGCTCGACCCGACAGGCGGGTCGAGGATCAGGGAATTGCTCTCGTTGCCGATCTTGTCGTCGATCGTGTTGCGGACTTTCGCGATGGTGTCCGCTTTATCGGCGCTCAACTTCTCAGTTGCCAGATCTTCGGCCTTGTCGAGGACAGCGTCGGACTTCTCCTCGACTTCTTCGCTGTGGATAAAAGCCTTTGGCCTTGTCGAAAACACCCATGGCTACCTCCCTGTGATGCCGTACGCTATGTGGAAGGCGAGACCGGTTGGTTCGCTGCTCGAAAATATACCGTACGCGCACGCTGTGCGAAACGCCGATCGCGCCGGCCCGCCTGCGGGAGGTACCCGAGCCGGCGGAATGCGCCCGTGGGCGAGCCGGGTGGGCGGTCCACCGGATCGGGCATTCCGCCGCTCCTACGATGCGCCTGCGGGCGAGCCAGGCGTCTCCAGACTTCAACGGATCCCCAACTGGTCGTTCTCCTGTGCACGTGACTGCGGAACAAGGGCGGTGACAGCAGGGCGGACACGCCGTCTCAGGATCGCCGCGCGCCTCAGGCTATACTGTCGAGGTCGGCGGACCGCGGTCGGTTCCGAACGTTCGGGGAACCCGAGGGGTGCCCGCGCCGGTGATCCGACGAGAAGAGCAACCCGATGGGGAGTTGTCACCTGGTGCTCGATCCTGTTTTCGGGCTCGTGACGCGGTTTTTCGGAATGTTTCCTAGTAATGCATGGGGAGCATTACACGGATTGGGGTCTGGTCAGGTGGCTACTGGCCGTTCTACAATGAAGTCTGGATCCGCAAAGGTTTCGAACCTCTCAACCAAACAAATGGAGAAAGAGTATGGCTGACAACACAAAACCAAGTCCGGACCGGAGAAGACACCTTTCCAGCTGGGTGTCCAGTACGTGGACACCGCGCAGAGTCTCTGCTCGGTACGGTCGGCGAAGTCCGATGGAACGACCAGAATCGATTCGGGGATCGTGGCAGGGTCAGGGCCGACGCTTTCAGGACTGCCGCCAACAGATGGGATCAGGAAGCGACTGACGTCTTCAATGCGCTTCAGAGTCTCCGTGATGCGCTCAAGGGCACGCAGGCGACCTTCGATCAGACCGAAGCGGATGTCCAGGCGGAGATTCAAAAACTTTTGGCTGCGCAGCAAGAACTAAGACGCATTACATCTGGAATACTAGAAAAAGGAACTGAAAATGTCACTTCTCGCCAATTTCGGAGGCATCGAGGTATCTCCTCCGAGCTGAACACCAAGCAGCAGAAGATCGAAGAGACTCTTTCCCAGCTCGAGACGCAGCTCAAAGGTCTCTACCAGGGGGTGGGATGGTGCTGCACAGCAGACACGACATCGCAGAGAGAATGGCATCAGAGTGCTGGTACGATGCGTGACAGCTCGACATCATGAGCCGGCTCGCTCAAACGTCCGGACAGACTCATCAGTCCGCCGATCGGTCCGCTGCCAACCGTACGTAATTCCTGAACGGCATAGGTATAGGCGCTGGAAAGCCGCTTTGGCCGTGTGCGGCGGAGTACGACTCCGCCGCACACCCACCTCGAACGGATTACTCACCTGAGATCGGAGGCTCCGCAATGTTGAAGTTAACCAGGGAACAATTTGACGCGACTGTGAACAAGCTTAAGTCGATAACGGACGATTACGATACGGCCTGCACGGATTTCGGGAATGTCCACAGCGGAGACTGGAGCGCGGCTGAACAGGCTCAATCAGTTCGCGGCACCGCTCACTAAAGCCACAGATGAGGTGAATACATCGCCTTCACCATGTCGCAAAACCTTCAAAAGGTTATTAAAAACCTTAAAGATTCCGTGGACAGTATAGAGGGCATGGATGAAGAGCTCAAGGCTCGCGTCAATGCCAAGCTGAACGCCATGGAGAAGAGCAGCGAGTACACGGATCAGGAGAAGAACGGAGAGTGAGCGCCGCCTTCGGTTCAGCCAGGCTTTACAGCACCGGACTCCCGCTTCAGCAGTGAAAAAGGAAGGTTGACTGCCATGGGTGAGGAAAGCATCGAACAACTGAATCAGGTGAAGTTCTTCTCTGCTGGAAGCGCGGAGGACCAGTGCAGCGGACCTGGAGACGATCGCAGGAAACCTGGAGACCATCTCCAACAGGATCAAGAATCTCATCGGCGATCTCGGCCTCGAAGGGAGACGGGCACGGCTGCCGACAAGCCCTCGGCAACGCTTTCGACGGCTGCGGTGCATGGGTCCGAATTCGTCGAAAGTCATCGCCGAGGCCCGGCGGCTTGCGGCCACGGCGGGACGCAATGCCGTTCAGGTCCAGGAGGAGTCGAGAAGGCGTCGGCGATGCCGATTCCACCTTCAGCAATGCCACGCCTGCGACTGAGAGGGAGGCGACACCCTCAGCGCTTCCTCGGTCTCCGCCTACGACAAAGCCGTGAAGGCTCACGACGCCGCGGTGGAGGCGGCCAATACGAAGGCCCAGACAGCGCTGACGACGCTGGACACCGAAACCCAGTCCGCGATCGCGAAGCTCAATACGCAGTGGCCGGACGAATCGGGTTCCGGCGGCTCAGGATCGGGCGGTTTCGAGGCGGCTCGTCCTCTACCGGTGGTTCTGGACGTCTGGAGGCGGCCAGAGTGCGGGCGACGCCAACCGAGGGGTCTCTCCGACGCACTCTGCTGCGCAGTGGCAGTCGACTGCGGCTCTCCGCCCGTCGGTGGGGCTGCCGGGCAATTCCGCTGAGGGAGTTCACCTTGAGTCGGTGAAACACCCCTATGAATCGTCCGCGAACGGCACGTTGGCGAGCGCCCACGCGGTGCGGTCGGGGCTCGCTTCCCCGGCCCTGTCGACCAATGCCACCGTGGCCGGCCTGGCCGGTCTCGGCGGGGCTACCGCTGCGGGGGCTGCAGGCGTCAAGGCCTATCGTGCGGCGAAGGACGCGCACAGCCACTGCGGCTCCCGTCCGCGGCGGCGGTGCGGCCAGCGGCAAAGCCCAGACGAGGGTGGCCACGCCCGCGCGCCTGTCCGGCGGCGCATCCGGTGCGGCCCGCCCGGTTGCCTCTGCGGCTACCGCCGCGCGGAGTGCCGCTGCCGCGCGCACGGTGACGACGAGCGCGAAGCGTGACCATGCCCCTCGTGCCGCCACTCCGGCGACGGCGCGTTCGATTGACTCGCGGCGGAGCCCGACCGCGGCGACAGCCTGACGTCTCGGGCGTCGCTGCCTCGACCGGCAGCCGCGCGCGGGAATGGCGAGCGGATCCGGTACCGCGCGTTCGGCACGGCGGCGCGCACAGCCAGTTCTCCGCGCCGGCGCCCCCGCGGCGAACGGGAGGACGGCGACGTCCGCGAAGGCCGCCGCCTCGTCGAAGTCCGGTGCTGCAAGTCCGCGACTTCGACTCGGACGACGAAGGAACGGCGGGCGCCAGCAGGCCGCCTCCGCGAGGACGGCCTCGGCGAAAGAGCCGCGTGGTGAAGGTCGCCAGCATTCGAGGCGGCGGCGCACACTTCGGCTTCGTCCAAGACGTCGGCTTCATCATCCAAGGCGTCGACGCGTGGGGTCACCAAGGGCAGGCGGGAACAGGGACCGTCCGGGGTGCCAGCCCCGCATCGCGTCCCGCTCGCAGCGGATTCGCCGCCTGGGCGGAAAGTCCAAGAAGAAGGACGAGGCGCGAGGGCTCCCAAACGCGACTACCGCGTCGAGGAGATCAGGCCCGATGACAAAGTGACGTTCATCGAGGCGGGGCATCGCTGAAGCGTCCGTCCCGATATTGCAGCAGCCACCCGCTGGGGAGTGGGGCGGAGATCCCGGGCCCCACTCTTTATGCGCTGTTATCTGCGCTGGGTCGCCTCGCCGAACCGCTTCTGGCGCTTGCCGCTCGGCTGAGTGCCTGGCACGGGAGCCGTCGCCGGATCGACGTGAGACCGCCTCGACGTCTCGGCATCAACTCCGGGCGTCCTCGGCATCGACGCGATCGGCTGGGTATCACAAAGATCAGCCGCCTTGAGGACCCTGCGTCCCTTGAGGACCCTGCGGTAAGGATCCGCGGCCGGCATCACGCGACTCGGATAGGATTCGGGCATCAGCCCGGCCTGATCAGATCGAGGAACCGGGCCGGTCTCGGCGTCGGACTCGTTCTCTTTGTCACTGGCGGCGCGTGTGCGTCAGCCGTGAAGATCAAGAGGACGACGATGACGCCTGCGGCCACCGAGGCCAGATCGCCCCCGATCGGCGTCCGGTCTTCTGGAAATCGTGCGGGGCGGGGAACGTCTGATCCGGCGGTGGGCTTTGCGCAGCCCGCTTGCGAGCGGGGAGTCGGGGCCCGAAGCTGGCCGTCGTCGACGAGCGTCATGGCGCGATAGGGATCGACGATCCCCACCGTACACGTCGTCCCGGGTGGAGGGGCTGGCCCGACGCGCCGACGACAGCAGCCGGAAAAGACGTCATCGCGGCCGACTCGGACCTGCTGTTGTACGAGCGGACGAGGCCGCCGCGCCGGCTACGTAGGCTGTCCGCGTAGCTCGTCGCGGGCGCCTGCGTGGAGGCCAGACACACTCCCGTGGTGCCGTTCGCGACCACGACGTTCATGCCGGGAGCGGCGAGGTCCACAGCCGGCGAGTGGAGGACGGCGCCCTCGGGGACTGCGCCGGTGGGGTCGATCGCGGTCACGCCGATCACCCCGGGGTAGGCAGCCGGATAGCGCAGATTCGCCTTGGGATCCGGGCTCGCAGGGGTAGTCTACGTTCCGCGCTGTTCTCGACGTTGCCCGCGGCGCTTCGACTGCTGTTCTTCGCGACGGCGTTGGCGACGGCCGCTTCGACCCGGGGGTCCGAGGTCGGAATGGACCCCGAAATCGTGATGATGTCGACCGAAGGGTTGTTCGCGGCCCAGTCGATGCCGTTCGCCAGGCTCTGGATCGAGGCGGCCGGATAGGTGTCGGCCTCGGCGTTGGCCTGATCTCTGGGAAGGGCGTCGACGACCTTGACGGGAATGATGTTCGCCCGCGGGCGACGCCTCGGATGGCTCGCAGCGTTCGCCTGCCCGGCGATGATCGAGGCGACCGCCGTTCCGTGCCCTTTCGTTGTCGGCCGCGCGTTTCCGCCGCCCGTCGCGTCATAGCCGGCTTCGATCGTCGCCCGTTGAACGCCGGAGGCTGCGACCCCGATCGACGACCGCGATCGACACCTTGCCACCCTGGGAGAGCTTGGGGCCGGCTCCAGGTCGATGATGCTCGAGGCGAGGACGGACTTCTCCTTGGCGGACGGAGAGTAGATCTGCGTGGATCCCTGCTGGCAGGTCTGCTGGTCGAACCAGGTGCGGAGCCCCGAACCCCCCTGGCCGCCGGACTTCGGCGCGCCGCCGATGCCCGAGGTCACCGAGGAAGCCGGACCGGCACTCTGCGAGGCGGGCGGCATCGTCCGGGCATGCGCCGCCCCGGCTGTGCCGACGGCCAGGAGCGCACAGGCGGCGCACAGCCGTTTCGCGGCGTCGCACGCCGCGCGCACGGCCGGGTGTGCGCGCGGCCGGGCGGCCGTCTTCCCGCGAGCTGGGCGACGGCGCCGCACCCGCCGGCGGCGCGGGGCCGGCGGCTTGACGGTCTGAGGTCTCCAGCGCTGCCGTCAGCTGGATTCCCCGCGACGTCAACTGGATCCCCCGCTCGGTTGCTGGCCTCCGCCCGATTGCTGCTGGTTGCCGCCCGAGGAGCCGCCGTTCTGCTGCTGGTTCTTGCGCGCCTTTTTCGGGAACGGTCTTCCAGGCCGCCTCCGAGAGCGTGGGCGTGGCCGTGTCCTGCTTGTTGGAGAACAGGTTCACCCAGGCGGCGGACGCTTTGAGCGGCGTGACCTGCGTGTGCGAACGCCTTGCCGGCGTCGTCGAGGCTGCCGAGCTGTAGGCCAGGCCGTCCTCGTCGATCAGGTAGTAGAGGGTTGGCGCCCTTGCCCGGCTGGGTGAGCAGCGCGCCTGACTGAGGATGCGACGCTGACGGTGTTGTGGGTCACCGTCGGTATGCCGCTTCCCTTCGCCGAGGGTCGTGCTGCCACCCGTTTCAGCGCGGGGCGCACGGCTTGTCGGGGGCGTCGAGCAGTCCCGCGATGTTCTTCGGCCACGTGGGGCGCAGCTTGTTCTCGGCGAACGTGGCCTGGCCAACCTCGTGGGAGGTCAGCTTCTTAGTCTCCGCCTTCGATCCGGTGGGGCTCATGGCGTACATATGCCGCATCGTCGGCGTCATGCGTTCCAGCCCCTCTTTGCGGACGATGTAGCGATTGTCTTTGTCGACGCCGTTGGAGACCTCGACGACCATGCCGATCTTGAGGCCGTCCGTTCCGGGGATGGCGTCGGAGGACTCCGGCATCGGGGATCTCCAGGGGACGAGGGGTTCGCCTCCTTGAAGAGGTTTGACCCAGCTGCTCGAGGCCTCGACGGAGGGCGGCTCCGAGAAGCCGAATTCGTTCATCACCGCTCTGGCGGCGACCTTCCTGGTCCGTCGAGGAGTTGGCCTGGTTGAAGGAGTAGCGGTACTGGCCGATGACGATGTACGACTTTTCCGCATTGGTCACCAGGGGCGCCGTCCGCCCCGGCCGGCCGGGCCGCGCCGGGTTCACACCCGTCCACAGGAGGCCGTCGTTGGCGACGCGATACCGTCAGCCGGGCGTTCTTGATCTTCTTGGCGTCGAGGATCTTGTCCGGCGCCCCCAGGATCGACCGGGCCCAGGCTCGACTGGCGAGGGCGTCGTCGCTGGCCGAGACCGTCTTGACCCGGGATAGAGCAGGTGGGCTGAGGCGGCGTTGCGGATGGGATACAACGCCGCTGATCGAGATGTAGCGCGAGCCGTTGTCGCGAGCTGATGACGAGCTTTCCGTCGTTCCAGCCGTTGGGGAGAGTAGGCAGGAAGAGCTTGGAGATCGCCGCGCCGACGACGAGGATCACCGTGAGAACCAGACCCGTGATGATCCGCGCCACGGACGGACCGGCGTGAGCTCCCCTGCCGCCGGGCATGCCAGCCATGAAGGCCGTGACGAGGCGTTGGCGATTGAAACGCTGCCCGTCGAGGATGTCCTTCGTCGATGCCATGTCACCACAACCTCAGAGGCTAGAACTGCAGCGGGGACGAGGATGATTCCCGCGATGGTCTCGCCGACGTCGCCGCCTGCCGCATCCACTGCGGCGTCGAGCCGAGACCGAGCCGAAGGCGATGAGGGCGCCGGCCAACAGCGCCAGGGACGATGACGAGGCCGAGCCACCAGGCTCGGCTGGTGACCACTGACGGCCAGGCAGGCCAGCGCGAAGATCAACACGGCGATCCGTACTCGGGAGACCACGTCCATGTGGGCGTAGTGGGCCCGTGAGCCGGTGTGAGATCACGAGGATCCCTCCGAGCACGACGACCCCATTTGCCGGTGGCGACCGTGGACGAGTGAGCACGGCCAGGGCGAACCCGGCTCCACAGCGCACACGGAGAACATGGCGCGCCGCCCGTGAAGGTGAGTTCCTCTTGACGTATTCCGGCGTCGATGGATCTGGTCTTCCCCTGCGATTCGGGGGCCCGGGGAGAGCAGGGGGTCCGCACTCTCCAACCGGCTCATCCGCAGGGACAGCTGGGGAGGAGCAGAGGACGATCCCAGAAGGCTCGCGGTCACGACGGCGACGCGGGTCGGAGGACCCTTCGAGGAACGTGTTGACGGTTCCGACGGTTCCGAGCACGACCCGGCCAGACCGGGCGCCAGCATCATCTCCTTCCGCCCGACAGCAGCGGCGGGGCGATGGCTGCGCCGATGGCCCCTCCGATGCCCGCCAAGGCCGGGGGCGCGAAGCCGCCGTGCGCCGGGCCGTCCAGCCGCAGGCGGCCAGGAGCACGCATGCGACCAGGCCCATGGCCACGGCGTGCGAATGGCGTTCGCCTCGCTCGAGCACCCAGACGATCCCGAAGAGCAGGGCGGCCAGGCATCCCAGTATCACCGGCACGACGACGCCGGCCGTCCGGACGGGCCTGGGAGAGGAGAAGTGTGGCGGCCACGAGCAGGGTCGCGGCCGCGCCGCTGGCGACGCCCGCCGCGTCGCTCTCGGTCCACGGCTTGTTGGACTCGTTGACCACGTCCGCGACGGCCTCGATGACGTCGTCGTATTTCTTCTCGGTCTCGCGCACTCGCGGCCCCAGGATCAGCAGGGTGCCGTTCTTCACGCCCTGGGCGGCGAACGTCAGCCCCGGATCGATCGTCGCCCCGTTGGACATGGTCAGGACGAAGCCTGGATGGCCCTCCTGGGCGTGACGGTCCGGGAAGCGCCGGGCGATGCTCGGCAGGGAGCTCGGCGACGGGGAGGTTGGACGGCAGGAGGGTCACCTATCTTGTCCTCGTGCACCAGCGTCGTGCGGACGAGGCGTCCGGATGGCGTCTCAGGCATGGCTCACTCGATTCGTGATCGTGCGGGATGGCGGCGGCGTGGCGGGCGGGCCGAGGTCCGCGGCCTTCCAGGCGTCATGGGATCCCTCCCGTGCGGACGAGGTGACACGCCCATGCCGCAGAGGGCGAACGGGAGGGACCACGTGCAGCAGAGCTCTGGAGGATGTCGCCCATCCGGGTGAACGCCAGGGACTTGCGAGCCGCGGTTGATGGGAATGCTCGCGACGAGGACGACCAGCGCCAGAACGGTCATCGTGCCGAGCATGCGCCAGGGTGTATGTGCCGGTTGATCGCGTCGTTGCGCGCCATGACGAAGGTCGACGCGATCAGCAGGAGCCCCACCGTGGCGCGGGGCAGGATCCGCACGTACGCCGCGGCCGCCGTCCTCGGGACGAGGAGGAAGGCCAGCCCGGCGCATCCGACGGACACGCCGGCCAGCGCCCCCTGGACGCCGCCGTGGCCCGCCGCCCGCAGCATGGCGGGAAGGGTGGCGACGACGTCGGCGCACAGCAGGAGCGTCCAGAGGCGGTGCCGTGCGTCGCCCACATGACGATGGTCGCCGCTCCTCTCCGGTGACCGGGTCGAGGTGACTCGGCTAGCCCCCACCGAGCTGGCCTCGCGGACGATCGTGGCCTCGTCGATGAGCCGGGACTGCGGCAGGTTCACCGAGAACCCGGGGAGCGCCTGCATGAGGGGCGCGGCGACGCCGAAGAGGGCCGCGTAGACGAAGACGACGTCGAGTTTGGTCAGCATGCACAGGAGGATCGCGGAAGCTCCGAGCAGCCCGACCGCCGCGCAGTCGCCCGAGACCCGCTCCGTGGGAGGGTCCTTCGGCCCGCGCCACGCCCATCGCACGGTCGCCAGAGCCCGGCCGCCGCGAAACCGCAGATGAGGGTCTGGTAGCGGGCGTCGTCGAGATGGACGCCGCGACGAGGATGCGCGCGGGCCCCGAACGCGACGGTGGCCAGGGTTTCGGAGACCGGATGGCCCTGGCACGGACGCAGCGCATAGAGGAGGCCGAGGAGGAGCATCAGTCCGGCGGCGATGAGCGTGTGGGTGCGGGATCGCGACGTCACGCCCAGGACGGCGGAAGCGGAGAGGAGGAGGGCGATGGTGACCGCCGCCCAGGAGACGATCGGGGAGCGCTCGGCCTCCGCGACGTCCTGGAGCGCGGCCGCGCCGTCCGCCGCCGCTTGGGTGCTCACCTCGGCCGGCTGCAGAAGCACCAGCGCGCCGTTGCGGATCTCGCGCCGATCACCATGGCCCCCGGGAGCTTCTCCCCGCCCGGAGTGCACGGCACGAGGTCCTCCGGGACCCGCCGGTTGCGCAGGACGCGCGCGAGGGTTACCCCCGAAGGCACGACGATGTCTTCGCGATGCCCCTCCATGACAAGGGTGAGATACGAGGACGACGCCGATGCTATGGTCATGCTCCCCTTGTTCGCTGCGCGCTCCGTACCTAGAGTATTATCGCTTAGGATCCACAATAGCCGCACAGCGTGAGACGAACCGATGGGAGGATTACCCGTGGCAACGACGAAGCGACAGGGCTCCCGCCGCCGCCCCAGGAGGTGGTGGAACTCGAGCACCGCCGAGATCAAACGCTCGGAGGGACTGACCGGCGCTCTGGCGATGATTCTCCCCATGTTTCGGCTCGATGAGGGAATGATGGTCGTCATGGCGATGTCCGGGCAGCGCTCCCGCGCATGATCCTCATGTCCGCTCTTCGTGGTGGCGATGCTCTCTGTGGCCTTCCTCAGCATCTACCGCAATCGCACGCAGCACCGCGACGCCGTCACCGGATACCGGCGCGAGCACCTGTCCTATCTGTCGAAGACGCGGAAGAACGCGCGCTCGGCGGAGAGCATGCAGCGCGAATCCTCACAGTGGCATATGCCTCACCCGTCCGATCTGCCGGTGCTCCTGGACGAGGGACCCACGTGGGAGACCGGGAGCCGTCCGACAACAGTTCCTGCTCATCCGCGTGGGAACGGCCGACCAGCCCTTCACCCTGACGATCGTCCCCGCGGAGACTTCGGAGCTGGGAGAGTCCGACCCCGTCGCCGAGTCGGCGGCGGCGCAGTTCCACAGCATGTACACGGACGTCAAGGATCTGCCCTCGGCGTCGACCTGGCCACGGTCTCCGGATCCAGATCGCGGGCCGCGGCGACTATGGCCAGGGGCCCTGGCGCGCGCCATGATCGTCCGAGACGGCCACTTTCACCCGACCCCAGGACGTGCATCGCCATCCTCGCCAGCGAGGAAGGACGGCCGGACTGGGAGATGCGTCAGTGGCTGCACATCGCCTCCGACCGCATCTACGACTCGATCGGTCCGGCCCGGATGCTCGATCGATCGACCGACCTCATCGACCTCCCTGCCGGACGGCATCGTGGACCGTCCGCGGTGGGCCTGCCCGACCAGGGGCGGATCGGGCTGCCGCACCTGGTCGTCTTCAACGACAGCGTTGATGTCCCCGAGACCACCCATCATCAGCCCCGACGGCGTCCTCAGGGTCACCGTGGTCGAGCTCCCTCCGGCTGGGCCTCGCTCACCGACGACAACGCGCGCGGCTGCAGCTGCAGGACAAGGGCGACTACATGGAGCTCTCCCTCCTACGGGTCGGCTTCACCCCGGTGGTCGGGCGGGAGACCGGATCGGCGTCGCGGAGCGGAGGTCATCGCGCGCCGCCTGGCGACCAGTCCGGCATCCAGACCGACGGCTCAGGCCAGGCCGTCGACGCCTCGGGCGAGGCCTCCCGCCGAGCTCGTCGACCTCCTGGGGCTGGGCGACGTCCGCGACCTCGACGTCGCCGAGGGGTGGAAGCCGCGGCTGGCCAGGGACCGGCTCCGCGTCCCGATCGGCCTGACGCCCGAGCACAAGACCGTCCACCTCGACATCGAAAGAGTCCGCCCTGGCGGGCCAGGGACCGCACGGCCTGATCATCAGCGCCACCGGTTCGGGCAGAGTCCGGTGCTGCGCACCCTCGTCCTCGCCCTGGCGATGACCCACTCCTCCGAAGAGCTCAACTTCGTGCTCATCGACTTCAAGGGCGGAGCCACCTTCGCCGGCATGTCGAAGATGCCGCACGTCGCGGCCATCATCACCAATCTCGGGGAGGACCTGACCCTCGTCGACCGCATGGAGGACGCCCTGCGAGTGAGATGGCGCGGCGTCAGGAGATCCTCAAGTCCGCCGGCAACTTCAAGAACGTCGCCGACTACGAGAAGGCCCGCAAAGCCGGACGGCGGGATCTCAAACCGATCCCCACGCTCTTCGTGGTCGCCGACGAGTTCTCGAGCTGCTGGCCGGAAGCCGGACTTCATCGACATGTTCGTCGCGATCGGCCGCCTCGGCCGCTCTCTCCAGATCCACCTGCTCCTCGTCTCAGAAGCTGGAGGAGGGGCGTCTGCGAGGCCTGGACCCCACCTGTCGTACCGCATCGGCCTGCGCACCTTCTCGGCCCAGGAATCCCGCACCGTTATAGGCGTGAACGACGCCTACGAGCTTCCCCCATCCCGGGCGTCGGCTTCCTCAAGCCCGACACGTCGAACCTCATCAGGTTCCGCGCATCCCTATGTCTCCGGGCCCCGCCGCGCCGGAAGGACCTCTCGGCGGCCGATATCGTCAACGAATCCGACGAGATCGAGATCTACGATTTCACCGCCGCGCCCTGCGCCTGGAGAGAAGGACATCGGAAGGCGGAGGAGGCCAAGGCGCAGGCCGAGGAGGAGCTCAGCGAGTTCTCGGACTCGGGGATCCCCGGAGTGCCCAACACGACCTTCGACATCGCGGTGGCGAGGATGGAGGGCAAAGGGCCCCTCCGCCCACCAGGTGTGGCTGCCGCCGCTCGACGAGCCGCCACCTTGGACTCCCTCATGCCCGATTTGCGGATCAGCCTCGCTGGGCCTCCACTCGCCGCGCTGGCGGGGCGGGCGCCTTCGTCGTCCCGGTCGGGGACGTCGACCGCCCGCTCGACCAGCGCCGCGACACCCTCGTGCTCGACCTGGACGGTTCGGGCGGGCACCTGGCGATCGTCGGCGCGCCGCAGTCAGGCAAGTCGACCTTCGCTCGGACGGTCGTCGGCGCGCTCGCGCTGACGCACACCCCAGGAGGTCCAGGTCTCACGTCGCGGACTCTCGGCGGCGGAACCTTCTCCGGCATGCGCGACCTCGCCCACATCGCGGGCGTCGCGCTGCTGCACCGACGAAGCGGGTCAATCGCATCTACGCTGAGATCAACCTCGATCGTCGAGGATCGGGGAGAAGTTCTTCGCCGATCGGGGATCGAGTCGATGGTGCCTACCGGCGCCTCGCGCCGAGGGGAAAGATCGACGACGGCTACGGCGACATCTTCCCTCGTCGTCGACGGATCGGCCGACGCTTCGATCCGACTACGAGACGTCGAGATGAAGCTCCAGGGCTCATGCCCCGCGGGCTGAACTTCGAGGCAGCACGTCATCGCCACGGCTCTGCGATGGATGAACTTCCGCACGGCCGTCAAGGACATGTTCGGCTCGAGGATCGAGCTCCGCCTCGGCGACCCCGCGACTCCGAGTTCAACCGGAAGATCGCCGCCAACGTTCCACCGGCACCCCGCGAGGCCCTCGAATCCGGCAAGCATCACATCCTCAGGGCCTTCCCCAGAGTCGATTCAAACCCGACGGCAAAGCGAGCTCGCCGTCGAGGTGACGAGACCTGGTCGAGCAGGTCGGCCACTCCTGGACCGGGGCCCCGGCAAGCTCGCGACTCCCTCCCGGGTGCATCGACGAGGTCCGCGCGAGGGTCTCCCCGAGGACCTGCAGGGTCATCCTGGGGATCGGAGAGTCAGGCTCGAGGCCTTCGGCATCGACTTCAGCGAGAACGACCACTTTAACTTCTTCTTCGGCGACCGCGGAAAGCGCAAAACCCGCACCCTCGGCTCATCGCCGCGGAGATCGCGCGGATCTACAAGCCCGACCAGGCCAAGATCTTCGCCCTCGACTACAGGAGCGCGCTGCTCGGAGAGCTCCCGAGCCATATGGCGCGCACCGCCGGTCCACCGAGACGCCCACACCAAACTGGGCGGGTTGGTCGGGTTCCTCAAGACGCGCGCCCCGGGCCCCGACGTCACTCCCAAGCAGTTGCGCGAGCGCAGCTGGTGGTCCGGCGCCGAAGCCTTCGTTCTGGTCGACGACTACGACCTCGTCCAGTCGACCGGCGGCGCGAAAAGCAACCCGATGGGCGTCCTGCAGCCGTACCTGTCTCAGGCGCGATCTCCGGGGCTGCACGTCATCATCACCCGCCGCTCCGGCGGCGCCAGCAGGACGCTCTACGAGCCGGTCGTCCAGGCGTTGAACGACCTCGCCTCGCCCGCCATGCTGCTTCCCGGCAGCCCGGACGACGGCGCCCTCCTGGGGCGCATGAAGCCTCGGCCGGGCGTTCCGGGGCGCGGGCAGTTCCGGTCCCGCGACATCGCCCGGGAGTCGATCCAGGTCGCCTGGCTTCCCATGTCCCACGGCTGAGCGCTAACGGCCTTCCTCTCGGCCCGCTGGGGCTTGCGGCCTCGGTCCGCAGAGGTCAGGATGTCGGGCGAATCGTCGGGCGCTCAGGGCGGTTCGCAAGCCCGGCTTCAGCCTGCTGCGGATTGGGAGGGGGCAACTGCCGGCTCCGGCGGCGAGGATCCCGCAGTCGGGGACGGCCGATCCGGGGAGCCGGCGCGGCTTTCACCGCTGGCATCCGCACGCAGAAGAGCCGCCGGCCCTCGAGGTCCTTCTCCACGATAGCCGTGCCACAGCGCAGACAGGGCCGGCCCGCCCTGTGTAGAACGACGAAACGCCCGGCCTCTTCGTCACCTTCCGGCACGAGGCTCAGGGGCGCAGATCGGGCGGACCGTCCGGATCACCCGCTGTCGACGTCGTCGACCATGGTGGCCGCGAGGTCGTCCCACAGCGCGCCCAAAGCGCTCCGGGGAGACCTCGCCTCCCGGGCGTCAGGGGCGAGATGCCGGTGCGGAACAGGCAGTCCGCCCGGTAGATGTTGCCCGGTCCAGCTGCGATCGACTGGTCGAGGACCAGCTGGCCGACGGCTGCCCGCCGCGACCGGATGGCGGCGACAAGCGTTCGCGGTCCCCGGGGTCGTTGCCGGACGGATCGGGCCCGAGCCTGGCCAGGACTGCGCGAACTCCTGGCCGTCGAGCACTACGCAGCGCAGGGCCCGTCAAGTCTGCGGCGAGGCCTTCCGCCTCCAGCCGCAGGCGGACCGTGGCGCCCGGCTCGGGTACGGCTGCTGCGTTGCCGCCGCCGCGCAGTCCCGCACCGGCGACGTCCGTGGCGCGAGGGCCCGAGAACGACCAGCGTCCGTACAGGCCGAGGTGGACGTGGAGCCAGGCGGGGCCGTCGTCGCCCGAGTGAGGGCTCGGCGGTGGAGGCCCCGCTCTCGGCGAGAGCATGAAGTGCTTCCCCCACGCTCTGAGCGCGGAAAGCGGTGAGGCCGTCAGGCGCGCCGCCCCCTCGGCGAAACGCCCCTGCGGCGAAGACGCCGCGACTATCCGCCCTGCCAGGAATCCGCTCGCGATCCTGGCCAGGCGGTGGATTGCTTGGCCTTCGGGCATGCGGCTCCCTTCATGCGCTCGTCTTCACGGTTCGCTCGGGGTTTCTCGTCCCCGGTTCAGGACTGAGGGCCGGCGTCGGCGGGGAAAGAGCGGCGGCGAGGCCGGCGCCCTCTGTTCACTCGTTGGTACGAAGCTCGGAAAAATCACTGCCGTGTCATTCCTTCGGAAGGTTTCCTTTCGGAAAGCCCTTCCATCTACGCGGAAGGAATGTAAGATGCTTGTCGAGAGAAGAGCTTTTCGCCTGTCGAGATACAATCTGAGGAGCTCACCGTGTCCGGGTATTCGTCAATCCGGAGGATCTCGACGCCGCTGCGTCTAATGCGGAAAAGCCCATCAAAGCGCCAAGTCGGTGAAGCTATCAACCAGTGTGAACGATGTCTCGGATGCTATGCCGGGTGGGAGTTCGGAAAAGGCCGCTCTGGGGCGGGGAACTATATCGATCAGGCTGCCGGAAGATTGTCTGGGGCTTTGGGCTTTCAGCCAGTCGATAAGCGATTCGAAGAGCACCCACGACAGAACCGATCATTCCGTCAGCGTTGAATTTCGGGTCGACAGCCAGCTGCGAAAGCAGCCACATGGTCGGATCTGCAGAAGTGGGATAGCGATAAATTCGATCATCTGATCGACGTATTGGTTGCGATCCGCCATAAGGCCTCTGATTCCGGGGAGTATGTCCGCGATATCGACGTTTCCAGCGGATGGACTGGCGCCGGTGCGACGGCTCGCGCAGAATAGGCGGAAGGGCTTGGCCAACAGCTCCGCTTTTCTACTGGCCAATCTCGGTGAGATGATCCGCATCACGGGTAAAGCTCAAAGCGATGTTAATACTGTCAAGACGCTTGTCTTCGAAGTGCAATCTTTGGCTGATCATTATGGCTTCAATATCTCCACCATAGGAAAGGTTTCCGACCTAATCCCATTAAAAGAAATACTGGCGATATAATAGCACCGTATGACACAGATCACGAGAATAAAAGAGAAAAAGATCGAAAATGCCAGCAAAGCAATGTCAAGAAAGCTTGAATATATTTATTCAAATGGCAAAACTAGCAGATGAAATATGCACAAGAGATTTAATGATTATCGCGAATGGAACGATCATCGTCAAGGAAAATTTGGATTATCCAACACCGGTCTCGATGATATTCCTTCCAGCAAGAAGGATCTACACAAGTCGCAGCGTGGTGGAATGCTCACACTGATAAAGAGAAAGAATCCCTTATTCGTGATAATCCGGATCTGATAGGCAATTTGAATCGATTGACGGGACATCGAGGACAAAAGCCAACCGATGGCGGATAGCTGAGATAAAGATCCCTTATGCGAATACGCCATCGATCAGTTGAAGACCAACCAGTCCTACCAGGAGTTGAGCGCGATCGAACGTTCCTCGCAAAGAACAACGGCGATACTCAGCTCCTCGTCTTGAGACCGGCGACGGGGGAGAGGGGGCATGAGAAGGCGCGTGCCGCGATTTCCGCCGGGAACGTCGACACCGCGGATCACGTTGCCACTTACGTTCCCGGCATGGGGACCTCTGTCAAGGACAGCATGGAGGGCAATGTCGGTACTCGTGACCAATCTGAAAAATACAGCGGTGAGGCAAGATCCGAGTCAGAAAGTGGCCGTCGTAGCCTGGATCGGGTATGACGCCCCGCCCAATCCTCAGAGTAGCCACGATTATTCGGTTATGGACTTGAATAAGGCCAAATCTGGAGGAGAGTCCCTCGCACGGTTCGAAGAAGGCATCCGGGGCTCTCGAGACGCCCGCGTGGGTGGGAGATCGAACGTCCATATGTCGGTTCTAGCCCATTCCTATGGCTCGACGACCGCCAGCTATGGGATGGCCAGTGTGCGTCGGGGAGTGGTTAATCATTTCGCTGTTTTTGGATCACCTGGGATAAAAGACGGAGCATGGCGAATGGAATGTGCCTAAGGGTCATAGTTATGCACTTGAATTCAAAGATGATGTTATTAGAAAAACTAATGCGTTAAAAAATTCTGGAAGACAGATGATGGCTTGGGGTGGCATGGAAAGGATCCTACAATGGATCCAGGATTCAAGAAGCTCAATCCTTACGGTCCTACAACCAAGGAGACTGGGCATTCCGGTTATCTCGCTGATGGTGGCGAAGCACAAATAAAAATCGCAAAAGTTGTGTTAGGAACAGCAGGATGAGGTATGAATATATATGACTATCCATATGCATATCGATTTTTCTAATATGCATCTCATCATGTTTCAGACAGGAGAGTAAAGTGGAAAAACCTTCAATTTTAGGCGATAATGGACATCATTTTTGGGATGGTGAGTTGCCTTTTTATCAACGTAAAAGATATTAAAACAGCATACATTCAGCTTCAAACAGCATTAAGTAATATAAGGGTAGAATTGATATTGAATTTGGTAAAAAGGAATGAAACTTATTGATCCGGCACATGAATCGTTTTCATACTGTAAAGATCGAAGTAAGGAAAGGTGAAGAAGATACAAGTATGCAAGGCGATATATGAGTTGAAAAGAAAATTATGAACGAATATTGCATATAGTTAAAGAAAGAAATTGCAACCTTATGGATTTACGAAAATAATTGATGTTTCGACGTTGATTTATATGGAACGAATATACATAATGTTAAAAAGATGGCAGTTATGTTGGCATTACATTGAACAAAAAGTAAAAGTTCATTTGCGATGAGCTATACAACAGGTTGTCGACCTAGTTCTGGTTCCAAAGGAGGTGCGAGTCTTCAGGAAGGAGGTCGCTCCTCGAGCTTCGAACAGCGCTTCATGACCGCCGATTACCGGAGCGTTGTAGTTTGGCGAAGATGATATGCGAAAGATTCACACTTTGATACTGTCGGCAGATGAAAAGCTACATACTGCTGAAAGCACTGTGCAACTGCATGAGGAGATGATCGCCGTGAAACGCTATCGGATTCTATCGCTTTTCACAGTGCCCCAGAATGGCAGCGGGCGCTTCTGGCTCTTGCATTCCTCGCCCATCGCCGCATGCTCGTCCAAGGGCTCATTGACGACGACCCTGCACGCCCTCACGTTCCGTCGTCCTTTCAAGCCCTCGACCTCTGCGAGCATTGCCTCCGATACGTCCGACTTGGAATTTCCCGGTGAACCTGGATGGGTGGAGAATGGACATCATCGATCGAGACGGCAAAACCGGGCGATCAACTCGGCTGGATGCTGTTGACACGCAGTCAACGCCCCATCGCCGGGCCCGTCGAGGGGGACGAGGAAGAGTCGAGTACCAGAATGAGGCGCATAGCGACGACCTTGCGGTCCCAACTCACGAATGTGCAGGCCCAGCCGGCCTCCGAAACCAGGGTGTCCGGTTTCAGCGGAAGAAGATCGAAGGCGCGGCCTCAGGGTCTCCTATACGGGCAAAAGACGTGGCAACAAGGGTTGGTAGTTGGTCGCGCGTGTTCCGGCAAGATCAAGACCCCGTGCTCCTTCAGTCAACTTACGCCTGCCCGGTGCAGGCATGCTCTGCAGCGGAGCTGACGTCATCATCAACGGGAAGCTTTCCATATTGTCGACGGCCTCGGAGGACTTCGACGGTTGATCGGAAACCGACAACTCGACGGTTGAGGCGCGCACCCCACTCTGCCCTCCGAGTTCTCGCCTCCAGCTTCTTGTGGTTCCCGGGCGTGCGCCATTGCGCTCGCCAGCCGCCGCTTGCCCTACGGGCTCTCTGTAGTCCTAACGTGCCCCGGTCCGCTGCGTCGACATGAGAGCGTAGCGTCTCGGCGTGGCCCATAGCGTGCGCGGCCCCGGACTGGCGGGACTCCGCATGGCGAGGCTCCCGCGGCCTCGGCGTGCGCTCGCCTGCGCTCCCCGTGGATTCGGAGCGGGACTTCCAAACTTGAGTGGGAATAGGCTCAACATTCAGGGCGTTCCCTTCCATGCAGTCCCGTGAAGGAGAAATCATGGACAAACTGACGACTGAAATCCCAGGAGGCCCTGGCTGAAGCGATCAGCCTGGCCGCCGAGAGAGGAATCCTCAGGTCGAGCCTCTGCACCTGCTGAGCGCTGCTCGGCCAGCAGGGCGCGAGTCGCCGTCGCTCTGCTCGACGCGGTCGGCGTCAATCGGGCGGACGTCATTGCGCGGACGAACGCCGCCATCGCGGCGCTTCCGGGCGCCGAAGGATCCTCGGTGCGGCAGCCAGAGCGCATCGCGCACGCTCTCGCGCGTCATCAGCGACGCGGGCAAAGGAGGCCACTGCCTCGGCGACGCCTACATCTCACCGAGCATCTGCTCATGGCTGTCGCCGCCTCGCAGAGCTCAGGCGGGCGAGATCCTCCGCGCCGCCGGAACGGACCGCGACCAGCTCGCGGCAATCACCGCCGAACGTGCGCGGCAGCGCTAGGTGACAGAGCCCCGACCCGAAAAGGCACCTTCCAGGCGCTCGAAAAGTACAGGGGCGGACCTGACGGCGATGGCCCGCGAGGGCGAGATGGACCCCGGTCATCGGCCGGGACTCGGAGATCCGCCGCGTCGTCCAGGTGCTTTCGCGACGTACGAAGAACAACCCAGTCCTCATCGGCGAGCCCGGCGTCGGCAAGACGGCCGTGGTCGAGGGTTTGGCCCAGCGCATCGTGGACGGCGACGTGCCGGAGTCTCTGCGCGGAAAACGGCTCATCCAGCTCGACGTCGCCTCAATGGTGGCGGGCGCGAAGTACCGTGGCGAGATTCGAAGAGCGCTTCAGGCCGTGCTCCAGGAGATCAAGGAGATCCGACGGGGAGATCGTCACCTTCATCGACGAGCTCCACACGATCGTGGGCGCGGGCGGCGGCTCCGAGGGCGCGATGGACGCCGGCAACATGCTCAAGCCGATGCTCGCGCGCGTCGAGCTGCGGCTCATCGGCGCCACCACCCTCGACGAGTACCGCGAGGGCATCGAGAGGATCCGGCTTTTGGAGCGGCGCTTCCAGCAGGTGTGACGTGGCGAGCCCTCGGTGGAGGACACCGTGGCGATCCTGCGCGGCATCGCGCCCAAGTACAGGCGCACCACAGGTGACGATCTCCGACGGGCCGCTCATGTAGCCGCGGCGACGCTTTCAGCCGGTACATTCCGGCCGCCAGCTGCCGGACAAGGCCATCGACCTCGTCGACGAAGCCGCCTCCCGCCTGCGCATGGGCTGGATTCCTCGCCGGAGGAGATCGACGCCCCTTCAGCGCCGGTGGACCGCCTGAAGATGGAGGCCTCACTCGTCGAAACCGACGGAGACGGTGACGCCGCGGCCGCCGAACGCCTCGACAAACTCCGTGCCGAGCTCGCTGACAAGTCCGAGAGCTCGCCGCTCAACGCGCGGTGGGAGTCCGAGAAGGCAGGGGCGCAACCGCGTCGGCGGAGCTGAGGTCGGGCTCGACAGCCATGCGCACCGACCTCGAGGCGGGGCCGTCCGCGAGACTGCTACGAGGCTGGGCGTCTCCAGAACGGCGAGATCCCGACGATCGAGGCGGAGATCGCCTGCAGCGAGGGCGGCTGAGGCCGCTGAGGCCGGACGCCGACACGGAGCCGATGATCGCCGAGCGCGTGGACGCCGACGAGATCGCCGAAGTCGTCTCCTCGTGGACGGGAGTGCCCGTCGGGCGCCTGCTCCAGGGCGAGACGGAGAAACTCGCGAAGATGGAGGTCATCGGCAAGCGGCTCATCGGCCGGGACAGCCGCCGTGGCCGCCGTAGCCGATGCGGTGCGCCGCTCGCGGGCGAGCATCTCCGATCCCAACCGCCCGCTCGGCTCCTTCCTGTTCCTCGGGCCCACAGGCGTGGGCAGGAACGGAACTGGCAGAAGTCGTTGGCGGAGTTCATGTTCGACGACGACCGTGCGATCGTGCGCATCGACATAGTCCGAGTACAGTGAGCTAGCTCTGTCTCGCGCCTGGTGGGTCCCCTCCCGGATACGTGGGATACGAGGAAGGCGGCCAGCTCACCGAGGCCGTGCGCCGCCGCCCGTACTCGGTGATCCTGCTCGACGAGGTCGAGAAGGCCAACCCGGACGTCTTCGACATCCTGCTCCAGGTGCTCGACGACGGCCGCTCTCGGCTCGACGCCGAGCGCACGGTGGATTTTCAGAACACGATCCTCATCCTCACGTCAGAACCTCGGCTCGCGGGCGCTCATGGACCCCGTGGCCGGGCGAAGCCGAGAGCGGGAGACCGTCATGCAGGCCGTCCGCGGGGCGTTCAAGCCGGAGTTCCTCAACGGAAGCGACGACATCATCGTCTTCGATCCGCTCTCACTGGACGAGATCGGGCAGATCGTCGACCTTCAGGTCGCGCAGGTCGCGCGCGGCTCGCCTCCCGCCGCATCGCGCTCGACGTGACGTCGGGCGCCCGCGACATCTTGGCGGTGGAGGGCTACGACCCGCCTACGGCGCGCGCCCTGCGGCGGCTCATCCAGCGCGAGATCGGCGACCAGCTGGCCCGCATGCTCTATCCGGCGAGGTGCGACGCGACACCGTTACGGCCGACGCCGTCCCTGATGAAACAAGGCGAGCCTTGACCGTCGAGACGGCTGATCGCCGGGCGGCCCTCCTATCAGGCGATTGCCGTCAGTCGAGTGCCGAAAGGATGTGGGCGGCCGGTTATGGCCGCCCACATCGCAGCGAAACGGCTGTTTCGATCCCCGTTTTCAACGGAAAAAGATCTGAATGCCAGCGAATCCGATTAATGCCTTGTATGCACGTCACAACTTGCTATGCTTGCATGCATTAGCTCATATAAAGGATTTCTCACTGTGGGAATTGAACTATGGGCGAATTCACATTGTGGAGGGATTTGGAGTCCTTCGCTAAGGCAGTGGGGGATATTCCGGGGAACGAGTTGAAGTCGGTGGACAGCGAAACATCCTTGCGTGAAGCGACGGTGGGCATGCCTGGATCGGATTCGAAGGCGTATGCGGCCGGCTACAGGGGCGGCTGTCAACGAGGAATGCAAGAAGGCGTCTGCGGGGTTCAAAGAAGTTCAAGGAGAACATGCTGGCAGCTGCGTCGAGTATTCGCAGGCGAAGGATGACACGACGGCGGCGTGGAGGCGCTTCTCCCAAGAGGCTCAGGCTCCCGGGCCGTCGCGATGGGCGTGCCGGGGGTGGATCGGCGCGGTGGGCGTCTCGTTCATGGCGGGTGATCGGTGATGGGGTTGTCGTGGTCGGATGTCAGGGATTGGAATCGGCCACGGAGGTGGCCGTGGTGGAAGGCGTTGTCTGCGGCGGAGAAGCAGGATCTGATCGCCCATCATCCGGAGATGATCGGCAATCTCAACGGTGTGGATATGGCCTCCCGCGACCAGGCCAAACCCGCATCCTGCTGCCGCAGAAAATTTCGCAAGCTGAAGCGAAAGTTCAAGCATTACGCGCAACATTCAAAATGAACCCGAGTGAATACTATCGTCACGATCGCGTGCCTAAATCGAAGTAGCTGTTAACAGCGAACTGGAATGGGAAGAAAAAGACTCGCTGACCTTAAAAGCAGTTCGCAGCACTTTGAAAACGAAAAGACCGGCAAAGTGATCCAAACATTCCAAAGGCGTGGTCTTGTTTGCATGGATGATTCGAAGGATGACCGCGTCAAAGGTCGCCATATCGACTGGTGACGTCGACCATGCAAACATCAGCACCATCCTGCTGGCATGAATAATGTTCCTTCTGAGGACATAAAAGACCATGTGAAGAATGCCGAACTAGTTAATAAGCATGCTGCGGATAATGCCCATATTTCACAGGATCAAGTTGCGACGATTGCGTGGATGTATGATACACCGCAGGGTGGGCAGGTGGTGTCGTCGAAGTATGCGACGAAGGCGTCGCTGTGAGATCAGGTCGGCTCTGGAGGAATGACGCCTTTCGTCATACAAACGGTATTGAACGTGCGCACTTCCCTCTTGGGGCATTCCTATGGGTCGACGACGGCTGACAGGTCCTAAAATGGTCCGCAAGAGGTTCTCGACGTTTGGTGATGTATGGATCGCCGGGCGCAGGCGCTCATGATGCTAGAGAATATAATTTAGATCACGGCAGGCCTTATGTTTCAGGAATTAAGTCTGATGATGCAGTTAAGGGTAAAGGAACTCTTAACAGTAAATTCGGTAATAATCCAATGTTTATGCCGGTGTCAAACATCTTGCGAATAATTCAGAGAGATCGTTCATTTTTATTCCTGAAAGTATTCGACCGGCATTCGGAGTATCTTGAAGAAGGGTACGAGTTCCTTAGAAGATATTTCGAGTTGTCACAAAATGTTCCGGTGAAAAGAGAAAGTGATGAGGTTTATTTATCGCATATGTGCACTGTCTGTATGTATTACTTTTCATTTCATGTTTGTCTGAAAGATGAGAAATATAAAGCATTTTTGGGGATGGTTCGAAGGCTTTTGAGAAGCGGCAGACTATTGAGGGCTTATAAACGCGATACTGCCCCATGATCGAAAAATTTCGGCATATATTTCTCAGGCAGTGCAGGCGAACTATCTTTGATGGTGGACGACAAAGATCGTCGGTGCGGGGAAGTGATGATGGATTATGATCGCTGGGTCAAATATCTGGAAAACCGATTGAAGTGGCTGAAGTGATCAAAGCCGCTGACAAATACACTTATTCCTGCGGGTTTCTCGAGACTCGGCGTAAACATGAGAATGGAGATGTAGATTCTTTTGGATGAACAAAAGGACGGTGGGTATGTCACTGCGATAATATCGCCGAAAAAGCCACATGGGATATGCCTACATCTCAGGATGCCCGTCCAAGCGACGGAAGCGCGACACCGTCATCAAGTCCAACGCCACAGGAAAAGCTACCTGACGCTACTAATTCTAGCTATAAAACATTGAATTCCAATGATGAGTCCAAATTAAGTGACTTAAAGTTTCAGTGAAAGGAAACAATGGAGAAGTTTTGGCAAGACTTATGCATATCAATTTTATGCCTGATTACTGCTTCATGTTTCTCAATGTCTAGAGTGAAAAACATGAGGCAAATCGGAGTGGGACTAAAGGGTGAAAAACGGCAAACAATTGAAGAATATAAGCGAAATGCTCTTTCAAGTATTGAAAGAGTTTCTAATCTATCCTCGCTCGCTGGTGCAGGTAAGTTGGCCTATGAGGAGAGGCTACTACGATGAAACATGTGGATAAAGAAGGGACGTTTAAGCGTAAATATAAAAGGTTATTCGGTTGATGTGACAAGTTATTAAATATGGTAATGATATTTTGATGCCTGCAGGTTTTTCTAAAAGAACTGAGCGGAAATATGATAATGGTGATTATGCTTTATTGGTTCAATGTAAAAGATGGAGGATGCCATGTATTGTACTGTTTCTCCACAAAAGCTTCATTGGATTTTCTATGTTTCTGGATGTCGTCCGACTGATGGGACTACGACGCCTTCCTAGAGTCTCACCCTAAGAAAACATGGTCCGGATACGAGACAACAACTCACTCTGGCACTAATAAAGGATAGAAATGAGAAAGATTTTCACCAGATCTGCGTGGTGTCGGTGTGTTTTGGTTTTGATTTCGTGTGCGTCGATTACCGAGGAAAAGGCGGAACCTTCTGGGGGTGGTTCGAAGGCTTTTTGAGAAGCGGCAGACTATTGGGAGACTTATAAACGCGATACTGTGCCCATGATCGAAAAATTTCTGGCATATATTTCTCAGGCCGGTGCAGGCGAGACTTATCTTTGATGGTGGACGACAAAATCGTCGATGAGGGAGAATGATGATGGTTACGATCATTGGGTCAAATATATAAAGGAACTCTTAATAGTAAATTCGGTAACAATCAATGTTTTATGCCGGGTGTCAAACATCTTTTGCGAATAATTCAGAGAGAGATCGTTCATTTTATTCCTGGAAAATGTCGACCGACATTCAGAGTATCTTGAAAAAATGTGAGTTCCTGGAAAGATATTTCGAGTTGTCACAAATGTTCCGGTGAAGGCGAAAATAATAAAGCTTAAATATTATATAGTATATTAATCGTGTGTTTTGTAGGTGGCTCATGTTTAACTTCCTACACGATACATTATAGAACTTTTGGTGATGGCTCAAAAAGTTTCAAAAGTAGACAATCTATTAGGGTCAGTACAAACGTAATACGTTACCTATAATTGAAAGATTTTCTCACAGATTTCTCAGGCTGGTGCAGGTAGTTTTAGTACCGATGGAGCAATAGAGAACCGTCCTTGCGGTGAAAATCGTGACTGGATGCGATTATTGGAGTGCGAATATATTCGGTAAAGCTATTGATGCTAAATAAAGTGATTGAAAGTAGGTAATAGACTTCTTATTCCGCAGGTTTTTCCAAAAGACTGAACATCGATATGAAAATGGCGATGTCTCACTATTTTGGTTAAATAGTAAAAGATGGAAGCTATGTATCTGCAATGGTTTGCTCCCAAAACCCATGTGCCAGATTTCATATATTTCAGGATGTCGTCCAAGCGACGGAGGCGACGCCTCCCCAGCCCAACGCCTACAGGCAGCTCACTGGCGCGGATTCGCCCTGATGAGCAGCCGATCCAAACAGTACATCAAGCGGGCGTTTCACTGCTGGCATGTTGGCTGAAAGCGATGCGTAAGGTTTACATCGCTCGCCATGGCGTCCGTCGCGCCAGCCCGGGCTTGGGCGTGCTCTGGCGAACGGCTCGGCGCCGAGGCACCGTGCTCGGCGATCCGGATCGACCCACGGGAACGATCCCGCCTGGCCGAAGTGCCCGAGGCGATGCGTGAAAACGAAGCGTCAGTGCGGATGCCTGTGGTCTCGGATCTCCACGCACAGACACGCATTTGTCCCTCTGCCGTCCGTGACCGGGAAGAATCGCGAGTCGAAGGGAACTGCGGTGAGGAGTGGCCTCGGCGTGGAGGTCGGCTGAAATCAAGTCGGGCGAACTCCGCCCAAAACGAGAGGTCACGAACCATTCCCAAATCACCGGAGGATCGCAGCCGCGACATTCTGAGGATCAGCGGTTTCGGGAAGGGTCGATTCGCGACCTCCTCGCCTTGGGCGGGGCTCCTCGCTCGACTCTGATTTCAGCCGACCTCCGCCGAGAATACCTCTGCAGTTCCCCGGGATCGCGGTTCTTCCAGTTACGGACGGCAGAGGACATGCGTGGGGTCTGGGCGTGGAATCGAGACCACAGAATCCGCACTGGACGAGGGGCTTCGTTTTCACCGCACGCCTTCGGGCACTTCGGCCAGGCAGGATCGTTCCTGTAGGTCGTCCGGACAAGGCTTTTGGAAGCCGGCGCCGAGCCGTTCGGGCAAGTACGCCCAAACCTGGCCGGCGCTGACGGACGCCATGCGAGCGATAAACCCATGCATCCTTTCCAAACATGCCAGCAGTGAACTATTCGCTTGATGTACTGTTTGGATCGGCTGTTTATAGGGCGGGGAGCGTCAGTGGAAACTCCTGAAGCGTTGGGCTGGGAGGTGTCGCCTTCCGTCATGGACGACATCCTGAAATATGAAATTCCAATATGGGTTTTCCAGGGGAGCAACTATTGCAGATACATAGCCTCATCTTTACTATTTAACCAAAATGATGAGACATCGCCATTCATATCGATGTTCAGTCTTTTGGAAAACCACCGAATAGAAGTCTATTACTATTTCAGCCTTTTATTTACATCAATAAACGCGAATATATTCGCGCTCCAACCAATCGCATCCTTTGATTTTTCTTACAAGGACGGTTCTCTATTGCTCCATCAATAAACTACCTGCTGTACAATCTGTGATAAAATCTTTCAATTATAGGTAACGTATTACGTTTGTACGACTCAATAGTTGTCTCTTTGAAACTTTTGAGCCATCACCAAAATTCCTATGTTCATCGTGTTGTAGTTAAACATGAAGCCACTAAAACACACGATTATTCCATATTTAAGTTCATTATTTCTCGCCTTTCACTGATTGTGACAACTCCCGAAATCTTCTAAAGGAACTCAATACCCCTAAGATACTCGAATCGGTCAATTTCCGAGGGCAAAAAATGAACGATCTCTCTCAATTGATATTCATAGATGTTTGACACCAGCATAAACATTGGTTATTGCAATTTACTATTAGAGTTCCTTATATATTTGGACTCAATGATCATGTATCATCATTCTTGCATCGACGATTTTTGTCGTCCACCATCAAAATAAGTTCTTTCCGGCCTGAGAAATATATGCGAAATTTTTTCGATCATGGGCACAGTATCGCGTTTATAAGCCTCAATGATCTGCCGCTTCTCAAAAGCGAACCACCCCAGAAGGTTCGCTCCTTTTCGGTAATCGACGCACACGAAATCAAAAACCGACACCGACACCACGGATTCGGTGAAAATCTTTCATTTCATCCTTTATTAGTGCCAGAGTGAGTTGTTGTCTATTATCCGGACCATGTTTTCTTGGAATTGTGAGAGACTCGGCGAAGGCGTCGTAGTCCATCAGTCGGACGACATCCGAGCAGAAAATTCCAATGAAGTTTTGTGCGGAGAAGCAATGTAATACATATCCTCCATCTTTTCGTGCCAGACAATAAGTATAACATCACCATTATCATATTTTCGCTCCAGTTCTTAGAAAAACCTGCAGGCATCAAAATATCATTACTGTTTAATAACTGTTCACATCAATGAATAACCTTTGTTGCAGCAAATGTTTTCGCTAACTTTATTTTCACATGTTTCATCGTAATCGCTCATGGGTAACCTCACCAGCGAAGCGATCTTCAATAACGAAACATTCGCTGCTCTTCGGTGTTGCATTCATTGATCACCTCCGTGCCCTATGTTTTTATCGACGATGACGTAAACGTAATCAGGCTGCTCGTCGTATGCGCTTCGCCGTCGTGTTCCTTTCACTAACTTTCGTCATGATCGACTCGTCGTTGGTCAATGGTTCTCAGCTGGTCGGCAGCGTAAGATAACCAAATGGGCGTTGAACGGCGACGGTGCGCTGCGGACCGGCATCTGGTGTGATGTTGACTTTCGACTTATCGCGGTATACCCGCAAATCGCGTTCGTCGAGATCAACATCGTTAACTGGGTTTTCGAAACCCGCAGATGGTCGTTGATGGCGGCGATCGCTCATTCGCTTCAATCGACCGAACCGGCGGACTCCGGTGATGCATCGTCGCTCACGCCGTGGTCGCATCAGGCCAGGTCCTGCCGACACAGGCCTGGGTCGTGAGCACCGTATCCGCGTTTGCATCGATAGTCTGCCGCTGCAAAGGCGCTCGGCCATCTGAGTAACATGACTCGTGGACGAGCGTGATGTGCGGTTGATGCGCTGCGATAATGCCTCGCTGCGTTGACGCTCAGGTACAGACGACGCCTCTTCGAATACTCGGTATGATCGGGCATTTCCGGGAATGAGTGAACGTCTGGTGTGCGCAGATCGACGACCGCCTCGCTGGTTAATACCGAGACCATAACATCATCGGGCAATTCTGGCATCATGTTTTCTGCGCCCGGCGATATCGCTCAAATAATCAAAGGCTGCTGCAGCCTGGCGACGTTGCCCTCGACCTCAAGGCGGAAGGAAGTGTGCTGCGTTCAGCCGTTTAACCGCTCGACGGCGTGCATTCTGAGCATTCCGTCATGCGACGCCAACAATGCGCTCGCCTCGCGACGCCACCCGCCACCGGTGTCGCTACATCCGTCGTCTTGATCGTGAAATGGGCGTGCAGCATGCTGTGTGGTTCGGCATTCTGCGGTTTGCTGTCCTCGAAGGGGCATTGGTATGCTGACGTATGATCGACGTCGCCGTCGACAACGTTGCTGTTGCCAGTCGTCGCTGTTCAGTCATCCATGTAACAGACACGCCTGCCGGTCTTCGTTTTTCCTGGTCTTGCAGGCCCTGCTGGGTCGGCGGTACGATGGCAACACTTTCATTGGGCGCGCGACCATGTTGTTCGCTGTTCCTCGTTCGACTGTGCGCGCAGCGCGGTTTCGCTTCGGCTGCGAAACGCGGCATGCGGTGGCCTGGTCGCCAGCTCCCGCCATCACCGTTGAGCTCGTCATCATGCCTCCACGCCAGCCTGCCTCGTGTGGGGTGTCCTGACATCGACCACGATCACCCTGTGGCGCCTGCGCTCGATCACCCGGCACGCCCGGGGCCGAGCCTGGGGCCTCCCGCCGCAGGTCGTGGTCATCTCTGCAGTCGACGCGGCCTCGGCGCGTTCTCGCGGACTGTGAACCGCAGACGCCACGTTCGCGACGACGCCGCCGCGTGACGCATGTGCGCCTTCGTCCGATCGGGTGCGTGCCGCCGTGCGCGGGGTGTTTCGCTGATCACCATTACAGACCATCTGATCGCCGCAATCGTTCGCCATGTTCGCGCCCGGTGGTCTTGCTGGGCTGTGCAGCCTGGCGCGCGGGGCCAATGACGTGCTGGGCGTTGTGTGCGGCGTTCTCCTTTCTCCGTTGGCGAGGATCGAACCGCCGTTCTCGCCGTCGTGACGCCCGACCGGCCGCCACCGACGCTCGTGACGCTGACACCGACAGGAAGGAACCGCCCGGCTGACCTCGGCTGATCTCGACGTCGCTCAGCTGTTCTGAACGGCGTCGACCGCAATGTCGCCGCGATACCTCGCAGATCAGGCGTACGACCGGCAATCTCGCACTGGCCACCGCGCGGCAGGTCGCCACCTTGACGTCGTCGGCGACGACGGGGCTGCTGCGGCGTTTCTGCGCCTGGTCGACGATCTGCCGATCTCGTCCGGCGGATCGAGCGGCGACCGTCGCTGTTGGCCGGCGCGCCCGCGGACGGCACCGTCCCGCGCTCGGCTTCGCCGACACGAATCCATGACGCCTGCTGGCCGGGTTCGGATCAATCACCGTGCCAACCGTCGGGCAACCGTCGTCGACGCCTGAACGCTCGGTGGCTCTCGGGCGCATCGTCGGCTGGGGTCTCGGCGGGCGGCGGCACGACCTCGATGACCGCGCTGCGGCCCGCCGGGGCGTTGGTGCTGCTGTGTAATCGTTGCGCAGGCGGGCATCCGCCAGCGTTTCACCGGGCCGTCTTGCCCGCCCGTGAGCGAGGCTGGGTGACGGGCGGTTGAATCGGGGCGCCCGCCCGCGGCACCGCATCGACTACGGCGGCTGCGACGCTACTGTTGCCGGTGACCTCCTCCGTGTGGAGACTGCTCGTCTCGCGCAGGCATGCCGGGTACTCCGTCCACGGGCTCGGCTTTGTCATCGGCTCCGCTCGGCGATATCATCGACCGTGTCATCGGCGACACTCGGCACCTCGACTACGCTCACCTCGATCGTCGAGGATCTCGCCGTTCGCAGGCGCCCAACCTCGACCCTCGCCTGAACGACTCGGCGGCCCCGATTTTCAGCCGCCGTGCGGTTGCCTGGACTCCGCGCGTTAGCTCCTCGAACGTCGGCGAAGCTCGGCAGAGGTGGCTCCGGGCGATGCTCCGTCGACTCGGCAGATAAACCTCCTCCATCTTTCGGGCGGTCCTGGCGCGGTCGGCTCCCGTGGGCGTGACGTCACGGCTGGCGGCAAATGTTTAACGTCGCCTGACGCTCCGTCTGTCGTGCGCCGACGCGGGCGCGATGCACGGGATCACCGCGGTAGTCTCGCGAGGCTCGCCCGTACACCTGCTGGAAACGCCGCTCAGGCGAGATCGCTCTCGCCTGCGGTGCTGCGTCGGTGTGGCGCGTGGCGCGCGGCGTCGCTGCCGGCATCGCGCCACAGGCACCACCCGCCCGATCGTATTAATTTCGTCGATGTTAAATCGTCACTGATCTCTGAACACAGCTGAACGCTGTGCGCCGCTGGGCGTGGCTGGATTAACTGTTCACGCAGGGGCTCGGCACGTCTCCTGACTGCTGAGCAAACCGACCTGACCGTCGCCCGCCGACGCCAGCGCTCGCCGGCCAGACTAATAGGCCAAATAAGCGGCTACGACGACGCGGCGGAATTTGGCCGACGGTCTTGCCCTCGCGAACCATCTCGCCAGCTCGGCGCCTGGCTGTCGAGTCAGGCCTCACCTGGCCGCTGCCGCGCATTCGGCAGATACGCGGCTGTTGGTCACGGCGCCGGCGTTCGAGGCGGCTGGCCATAACCGTGAATGAGCGTCGCCGGGCGTGACCTCTGCCCGTCGCGGCGGCTGCCGCGGCGTCGCGTTCTTCCTGGCTCGCTGCCGGAAGCTGCAGGCGCGTGCATCACTGGCCATCCACCGTTGTTTTCCGACCGCGCTCGGCTGGCGGGGCTGACGGCTCCACTGCTGGCCGGCAAACGCTCGCTTGGTAGAAATATTTCGAACCCCTTCTCGGCGCGGCCAGGCTGATCGAACTCCTGAGATATCTCGATCCATAGTCTCATCACAGGTGCTTCATGGAGTGCTAATCGAGCCCTATGAGACAAC
>BNJU01000776.1_pt1 | contig 197037 bp, 255 predicted proteins | sample 8539281 | NCBI WGS metagenome assembly BNJU01 (sample SAMD00202456, study PRJDB9452) | human saliva metagenome | isolation source: human saliva | place: Japan | reverse complement strand
CTCCATAGCCTGCTTCCACAATGATATCACGAGGGATTTTATCAAAATCACGGAAACCTAAGCCATCCTTAGCTTGGTCAATCAGAGCTTGGTTAGCCTTCAAAACAGTGTTGTAGATTTCTGCTTGTTCATCACTGACATGATCTAGGTAGATAGTACGAGTCATATCACTGACATAGTGGTCGTAAAGGCAACCGAAGTCCATAGTAATAGCTTCACCTAGTTCTACTGGCTTGTGCATTGGGTGGGCGTGAGGTTTAGAAGAGTTAATCCCACTAGCTAGAATCGTGTCAAAAGACAAACCAGCAGCGCCTAATTCACGCATACGGAAGTCCAGGAAGTTGGCAATTTCAATTTCTGTCTTACCTGGCTTGATAAAGTCAAGAGCATCGTGGAAAGCTTGGTCTGAGATGGAACAAGCCTTACGAATAGTCGCAATCTCTGTCTCGTCCTTAATCATGCGAAGGGCTTCAACAAACTGAGTTTGAGGGAGCAATTCCAAACCTTCAAAGGCTGTTTGCATGCGATGGTAATAAGAAACTGAAATCTCATCTTCAAACCCGATACGAGAAAGGCCCATGTCTTTTGCAATCTTTGCGATAGTAGCCAACTCGTCACGTTCTGCAAAAATCTCAAAACCAGTAACTTCTTGCTTGGCAGCGATGATATAGCGGGCATCTGTCACTAAGACCTGACGGTCACGGCTGATAAAGACCGTACCATTTGAACCCCAAAATCCTGTCAAATAGTAGACATTTTTAAGGTTATTGATAATGATTCCATCTAGTTCTTTTTCTTGCATTTTATCTAAAAATGCTTGTACACGTTTATTCATGATGTAACTTTCCTTTCAAATACTGTCCTGTATAGCTAGCTTCATTAGCAGCTACTTCCTCTGGTGTTCCTGTTGCGATAATAGTTCCGCCACCGACACCTCCTTCTGGGCCTAAGTCGATAATATGGTCTGCTGTTTTGATGACATCCAGATTGTGCTCGATTACGAGAACTGTATTGCCATCATCGACAAAGCGAGACAAAACGGTGAGTAGTCGAGCGATGTCCTCAGTATGCAAACCAGTTGTCGGTTCATCTAAAATGTAGAAGGACTTACCTGTCGAGCGCTTGTGGAGTTCACTAGCCAGCTTCATACGTTGAGCTCTCCACCAGAAAGTGTCGTAGCTGGTTGTCCCAAGGTCACATAACCTAGACCTACATCCTTGATGGTCTGGAGTTTGCGTTGAATTTTCGGAATGTGTTGGAAAAAAATTCTACTGCGTCATTGACCGTCATATCCAAAACTTGCGAGATATTCTTTTCCTTGTAGTGAACTTCAGGGTTTCACTGTTGTAGCGAGTCCCATGACAGACTTCGCAAGCTACGTAAACATCTGGCAAGAGTGCATCTCAATCTTGATAATCCCGTCACCCGAGCAAGCTTCACAGCGACCGCCCTTGACGTTGAAACTGAAACGCCCCTTCTTATAGCCACGAATCTTGGCTTCATTTGTCTGAGCAAAGAGGTCCCTGAATGTCATCAAAAACACCTGTATAGGTAGCAGGGTTGGACCTCGGTGTTCGTCCGATTGGACTTTGGTCAATATCTATCAGACGGTCGATATGTTCAATCCCTGTAATGGATTTAAACTTACCAGGCTTGTCTGAATTGCGATTGAGCTTTTGTGCAATAGCCTTTTTGAGGATGCTGTTAATGAGGGTAGACTTCCCTGAACCAGATACCCCTGTCACTGCAATGAATTTTCCGAGTGGGAAGCGAGCGGTGATATTTTGCAAGTTGTTCTCACGCGCACCTGTCACTTCGATAAAACGTCCATTGCCTACACGGCGTTCTGACGGTACAGGAATCGCGCGTTTTCCTGATAGATACTGTCCTGTGATGGATTTGCTGTTGCGAGCTACCTGCTTAGGCGTTCCTGCAGCAACAATTTCTCCACCAAAGACACCTGCACCAGGGCCAACGTCAATCAGATAATCAGCTTCTCGCATGGTGTCTTCATCGTGTTCTACCACGATGAGAGTGTTACCCAAATCGCGCATCTTTTTTTCAGACTGGCAATCAAGCGGTCATTGTCCCTCTGGTGAAGACCGATTGACGGCTCATCAAGGATATAGAGAACTCCTGAGAGGTTGGAACCAATCTGAGTCGCCAAGCGAATACGTTGACTCTCCCCACCTGATAGGGTTCCTGCCGAGCGGGATAACGTTAAATAGTTAAGGCCCACGTTATTGAGGAAAGTCAAGCGGTCCTTGATTTCCTTCAGGATAGGACGAGCGATAATAGCTTCATTTTCAGATAGAGTTAGTTGATCAATGACCTCCAAATGGTCTGCGATGGAGAGGTCTGAAATTTCTCCGATATGGAGCCCTTTTTCTCCCCCTACTCGAACAGATAAGGCTTGGTCATTGAGACGATAACCATGACAAGTGCCACAAGTCAGCTCGTTCATATAGAGACGCATCTGTGTACGAGTGTAGTCGCTATTGGTTTCATGATAGCGACGCTTGATATTTCCAAGCACTCCTTCAAATGGAATGTCGATATCACGAACTCCGCCGAATTCATTCTCATAGTGGAAATGGAATTCTTTCCCATCTGAACCATAGAAAATGAGATGTTTATCCTCCTCAGACAAGTCCTCAAAAGGCGTATCCATATCCACTCCAAAGCTGTCATGGCTTGTTCTAGCATGTTTGGATAATAGTTAGAAGAGATCGGGTTCCAAGGCGCTAAGGCTCCCTCGCGAAGGCTCTTGCTAGCATCTGGTACGACTAAGTCCGTATCAACCTCTAGCTTGATTCCCAAACCATCACACTCGCTACAAGAACCAAATGGTGCATTGAAGGAGAAGAGACGAGGTTCTAGCTCTGGAACTGTAAATCCACATACTGGACAAGCATAGTGTTCTGAAAATAGCAACTCTGAATCATCCATGGTATCAATAACGACATAACCTTCAGCGATACGGAGAGCTGCTTCAATCGAATCAAAGAGACGACTACGGATACCATCTTTGATGATAATACGGTCTACCACCACATCTATGTTGTGTTGCTTATTCTTTTCAAGTTCAGGAACTTCGGTCACATCGTAAACAACTCCATCGACACGGACACGAACGTAACCATCCTTTTGAATTTTTTCAATCAACGTCTTGTGCTGCCCTTTTTTCTTACGAATAACAGGAGCCAAAATCTGCAGACGCTGGCGCTCTGGCAATTCCAAAACCTTATCCACAATCTGCTCTACAGACGAAGCCTTGATAGCCCCATGTCCATTGATACAGTAGGGTGTCCCTACACGTGCATAGAGAAGACGTAGATAATCGTTGATTTCCGTCGTTGTTCCAACTGTCGAACGAGGATTTTTACTGGTCGTTTTCTGGTCAATGGAAATGGCAGGGCTGAGACCATCGATAGAATCCACATCTGGCTTTTCCATATTGCCCAAGAACTGACGAGCATAGGCTGACAGACTTTCAACGTAGCGACGTTGCCCTTCTGCATAAAGGGTATCAAAGGCTAAACTAGACTTTCCTGATCCAGATAGTCCCGTCACCACAACTAGCTTGTCACGTGGAATTTCCACATCTATATTTTTTAAATTATGGGCGCGTGCCCCATGGATGACAATCTTATCTTGCATATTACTTCTTTCTAGTCCATTGTTGCTTTCCATTATACCAAAAAAAGTGAAATTCTATTACCAAAAAAGCCGATTTTGTAGTATAATTAAAAACTTCTTATGTTATGTTTCCTTAGAGTTCCCTAACCCTTATATCACGCGCTTTTTAATAAAAATCACTAACATTACTATTTACTACTTGCTCCCCCAAAGTACGCAAAAAGGGGAGCAAAAAAGCCCCACAAAAGGGCTAGGATTTGATGAGTTCAGCAGGCAAAATTTAGCACCCTTTGAAGGGTGCTTTTTATATAAGATATTTTTATAAAAAAACTATCAACTACGAACATTAATTTTTATTTCACATCAGAAATATACTCTTTAGCAAGACTGATAATATGTTCCCATAAATCAGGATAGCTTCCTTTCAAATTGGAAATTTCTGGAACTCCTAAATCATTTTGATGGATGGTCATAAACTTACCACAACGAATATGGCATTCATCTTTAGTCAACTTCAAAAAGAGGATACATAATTTTTGTAACTTCAACATCAAACTTTGGATCGATATTTTTTATTGCTAATTGATGAAATTGGTAAAACAGTAAAATCACTGAATCCTGATTCATTTTCAGCTTTTAAAATAAGGACTGGTCGAGCTTTATACTTTATCGAACTAGTTCTGACATCATAATATGGCATCCGTGAAGACTTTATAGTACCAACAAGAGAAGAATTATCACGCAAGATAAACCTCCTCATTAAAAGTCATCGAATTCATCTAAATACATATCATATTGATGGTCATAAACTCGGACTTTTTCCGCATCTTTTTTGATATCTTCTTTAGAAATGATTTTATTTCCGATTTCGCTATCGTTTAGACCATTACGGCTGTTTTTCCATGATAATTCTTCATGAGATAAGTTTCTAAGATACCACGCATCATATTGACTGTATTTATTGATAACGCTCTCAATGATGTATTTATCTGTTTCACTCAGTGATGAGCTATCACCATCGTAAGGAACATAGGATTGTTCAAAAAAATAGCGCAACTCTACAAGAACTGGTCCATGTACCCATCCCTCAAAATCGCTAGAAAAAAGGGGATTCACCAGTTAAAGCAAAACTTTCACGTTGTGCGAAATACATCAACTTCTGTAATTTTAATTCTTGCGTTTCGAATCTTGAGTTAGACATTTGTTCATAAGCATAAATCAAATATTTTGCGACATCAATTGTCTTGCTCATAGCTTCTTCCTCCTTAGTCATACAAATAAAAACACAAGTACCACATCTGTCACTTGTGTTTGTTTTTTTGTTAAATTATATAACCATTTTTAATATAACTTTTTTTAAACTTTTTGTCAATGATTTTAATCATTTTTTTGTAAACTAAATATGGTTATTTAGTTTTTATATTATTGACGAAATATGTACATACTTTTCCATACTTTTAGTTTCTGATTGCTGATAGGTATATTATACCATGAAGCGCGTGATATATAAGATTATAGCCTTACAAAAAGCCCCCAGATTCGTTTCTAAGGGCTTTGCTATAACGAAGGATAGGCGGGACCGCCGAATGTCGCCCTGCATTTCTCGACCCACTAGCTAAGTGGCGCGTTGGTGGCGGATACTTTTCAACCTCTATCCTCTATGCTTTTTATTATATCACATTTTCTATTTATTGATGTTCAGGTTATCTCCAAAGAGTAGAGTCTCAATGTTCTTGTATTTAAAAGTTTTTTAGGTTATAATCTAAGCAATGAGAGTTACTACCCCCTACATTAAAGGCTTCGGCTGTGGGGGTGTGTGCTCTCTTTTTTCTTTCAAAAATATCTATGATTTCATCGCCTACTACCAAGAAAATATTATAACCCCGTCTCTGCCAAATGTTCTATAACTTCCGTTTTTACTCGTCCGCTCCAAAACAAAGCGAAATAGGGGTAAAATATGAAGTTTAGGGCTACTCATATACTAACAAAACACCACCACGATAGATTTTAGCAAAGTCTAGCAGTATCTCAACCTTAAGACGTTCATACTCAGCTTTATCAATCTCTAGTGTCTCATATAACTGCCATAGCTTTAATCTCTCCCCTACTCTTCTTGTAAAGAGATTAGCGAATATCTCGCGCCTTAAATCATCCAGATTATCCTTGTAAACATCAATCACACCCACCAACTCTTCAGCTTTGGCTCTAAACGCTCCATCTTGACCATCTAGGCTCAATTTAATCAATGAGTGATAGCTTTTTAGAAATCTGTATACCTGTTTGACTGTCTCTTTTTTATCGATTTGCATTTTTTTACCTTGTCCAAGTTCTCAATGGCTTTTTTTCTTAATTCTGTAAATTTGTACTTTTGCTAAAATTTAAATCATTACAGATTTTTTTATCATAGGGAAATTATTAAAGTATATCATTACCAATACCAACCATTCAACTACATCATCTAACTGATCTATCATGTCCATTACTTCCATACGTTCGCTAGTAATAGTTTGTATTTGCTCCACTATTTTATCTTTAAGTTCCAATGTTTCCAGTATCTTATCCTCGGTGGTATTGGTTTTGCTAGTTTTTACCCTTGTAGTGAATTGATTGGATCCAGATAATAGCCCATTGTCTAAACTCTGGTACTTTAGTTGCAGTCTCTGGATGAGGTCGTTCCCTTTCTTTACTCTTTTTTTAGTTGTTCCTCTATTTCTTTAATGGTCAAGTTGATACTCCTTCATGGTATAATAGTTTTAAGGAATAATTTATAAAGGAGTCAGCCCTGTGCTGTCTTTTTTTACGTTTTCTAGGAGTTTGATTATATCCCCCTTAACATTCTTTGTCTCTAAAAGTATCTATATCTTAGGAAATCTTAGTGTTTTATCTCTAAAATAAGGTCTTGTGCCTTGCTATTTTAAAATGTAAAACCTAATCAAAACCTAGCCAAAACCTAACCATTCTTTGGTTCTAAAATCAATTCTCATTTACCATACCTGCCAAGTGTTCTATAGCTTCTTTTCTAGCCTGATATATCGAAGTTTTAGACTTACCTAATTCTTCAGCGACTTCCAAAACTACAAGATCATTCAAGTAAAAAAGTCTTAGGACAGAACGCTCAAGCGGATTGTCCAGTTTATCGATTAGCCCAGATATTGCCATTCTTTCCTCGGTAAGGCGCTCAATTCTCTGGAGTATATCCTCTTTTAGCTTCAGAACACTTATAAGATTGTCCTCTGTCTTGTTCTCTCTGCTTGTCTGCACCCTGCTATGGCTTAGTGTTGGCTTTTTGATAATACCACCTTCCAGGGCTTCCAATTCCAAATATAAGCCTTTGATCTCCTTGTTTATCCACTTAACGCCCTCTAGTTTTTCTTTTACCTGCTCTGGTGTCATGCCTTGGCCTCCTCTATGATATAATAATAGTGTTGAAATTATAGCTGAGGCGGAGCGCCTTGGCTTTTTGCGTTTTCTCTAGCTTCGCTCGAGGTTCATTTATTCCCTGGGAAGTATTTCCCGTGAGAAAAAATGTATAATGACGGTGTGAAGTTCGCTAGCGCCTAGTGGGAGGGGGATACCCCCCTATGTTATAAAATTGGATAATTGAGTAGTAGCTTTATCGGTCAAAAAATCAAGCTAAACACTTAGTAAAACCACATGCTACCATCTTCAAAAACATTTCAAAAAGGGAATTTTCTGCACAAAAGAGGGCAGCGTTCTTATATCCGAACAATACCTACCCCCGTTTAAAATTAAAGGGGGTATCTCTGCCTCTTATCTCATAATCATAGTTGTTAGGTATCTTGTAATTGAACTGTTGTAACTGTGATCTTTATTTAGATTTGTTTGAAAATGTTCCAAAAAACTACTTCATATTGTCTCACAATCTCAATCCATTCAGCCAAAAACTATCTCCTTTCTTGGTATAGTTCACAAACTTTTGATAATGCTTATAATACTTGTCACGTTTCATATACTTTGGTCTTTCAGGAAAACTGTCAAACATATATCCGCCACGTTTGGGACTCCAACCTGGTTCCACCTTTCTAGCTTCCCTCAGTGCTCTCTCCCAATAGTATTGGCAATCTGTCTTACTTCGGTTCAGTGTTGATTTGTGTATTTTCTGGCATGATCCACAACCATATAGCAAAAGTCTCTTATAGAGTTTTCTGCATCGATTACCACAAATAGGACAAAGAAAGAAGTAGCGATTACCTCCCTTGGTTCCTGGTATACTTGCTAAATCAAAATGATTGTTTCCAAAGGTGATATATAGATTATCTAGGTCTATCTCTAGTTTTCTACCGTCCAACTCAGCTATTCCATAACTAATATTCTTGTCTTTCATTGGCTTTATAAACGTTTCTATGGTTATTGATTCTATAATTTCCATTCATTCAAAATACCTTTATATAGAAAAACCCAAATCAATTGGGTTAGTAGTAATAAAACCACAAAAAGAGGCTGGTGCCTCTCTTGATAGTTCTAGCTTTCTGCCTCTGCCACATAATCAGCAAGGCCTTTATATTCCCCTTCTACGTCCAATTTTTGGAGTAAGCTAATACTTTCATCGCCCAGCATTTCCAAAGTACCAAAAGCGGTCATAGAGTCCATAGGGATAGGCTTATCAGAAAGCAAGCGATCAGCATAGTCTAATAGCTCCAGCTCGTAGGCTGTGACCTTTTCCAGCAAACTCTCAAAGTCCTCTGACTCTTTGAGTTGAAGCACGCGCTCCTGTTTGTAACGTTCTTCAAATGCTTCATCGTCCACTGGTTGGTTGTAATAGTCTTTGAACTGTCACAAATACGCTTGAAGGTCTTGTTTAGTTTGTTATCCTCCACATACTCAGCTACCAGCGTTCCCTTATCCTTATGAGTTATTGAAATAGATGGTACTTCATAAGTTCCAGTCATATATCCCAGTAGCGCGTGACCTGCAACCATAGCAGTATCTAGGTCTTTAAATTCGTAAGTGAAAGTAAATGTTTTTGCTTTATCTGAAAATGTTTTTAATGTCATGTTGTTTCTCCTTTTTCTATTTTTCAATAATCAATACCAACAAATTTTTTACGGTTATCGAGAACAATATACCCCTGTTGTATAGCTAAAATTACAAAAATATTTTTAGTAGTTGATTTTTCACGCTTCAAGGTCTGGATAAGCTCACTGTTTTTTTAAAAAGTTTCCCATTCAGAAATATAAGAAGCAGAACCTCCATCTTGTGGCGGAAGAAGATCCAATTCACTTTCTTCCATCTTCTCGTATATCTTTTTTTGTGATGCACCTTAAACGTGGAGTTTTTAGAAAGCAACTCCCTGGACTCCTTTCCATAATTCTTACCTTGCCACTTACAAGTAGCTTTGTCAAATACTAAATATTTCCTCACTCTATCAAAAATATACCTCATTGGTTCGTTATCACCAGCCCACTCAATAACTTCTCCAATATTTTTCCATGTAAGACATTGACTTGAAAGCTAAAAAAATTTTTGTCTTGGATAACTCGTTTATTTAATTTATTTTTACCACTAGTTCCCTACTCCACTTTTTACAATATATATCCGCGCAACGTGGAAGTGTTAAAGGACAGGGTTACAGGGGCGTAGCTCAATCGCCCCTGTTCCTTACTTCCACATTTCACGAGAAATTGGACAAACTAGAATTGACGCTAGGCTATTCTAGTCATGTCCCTCCTTTTACATCTGTAAAATTTACAAACCTTTACAAGTCTTTACAACTCCTAAAAAAATCCAATAATACCAACGCTTTTTGAGTTATGCTTTATATTTTACAAGTGTAAAAAAATAATTGTTTTACATCTTTTACAATGAGTTGTAAAGAAGTGTAAATTTTTACGTTTGTAAAGGTGTAAAATCATGTAAAAATTTTTTTACACTTTTTTTCAACTTTTTACAACTTTTACATTTGTAAAGTTTACAACTCTTTACATATTTAAAGTTGTTAATAAGCAGGATTTTTCTTGTATCATTCCATCGACGACCACTATGTTATTATCGGATTCATCAATCAATTTGTCTAAGGTAGGTCTGCTGATTTTGGCAAAACGAGAAAGCTCTGACTTATTGGGTAGTCTATTATTCGCCTGTTCAAAGTTTGCTATCATAGATTTTACTTTGTTTGTCGCTTTTTCTTTCGTTTCTTCATTAGCCCATGCTTTTTCTTTCTGTTCTTTTGAAAGTGGTAACCCTGGTTCGTGATAGGCTAATATTTTCTCCTTATCATTTATCAACTGTGGATAGTAGAAAAGAAAATTTTTCTCCCCGTCGTAATCAGCTTCCGAGGTAACTGCTTCAAGTCTCCAATAAGTTCGCGTTTTTAACGGCAAATCTATGTTATCAAAATGTTTTAGAATTTCCTGCGTCTGTTCAGTAGGTAAATGTTCTAGCGCTACCTCAATATGATTTCGTAGATCCTCGCTTGTTGCTCTCTTGTTTTTAAAACTGATATAATCATTTGTTACGTTTAGCTGAAAATATCTTTTATTGTGCGTAGTCATTACATTCTTGGCCAAATCCCAGACAGCTTCTAGCCTCTCTAGGCGTAACAATTCTGGATCTAATTCCATCTTGAAAAATTCCAACAAGCTATCGCAATGAGCTAGAGACTCTGACCACTGCGCAAAGTCTGAACTTTCCGTAGTCCCTTTCGGTCTATCTCTATGACTTTGTGTATAGATCAGGCCACCGCCTACGTGTTGGGTAATCTGTTGCAAATAATCCCCTAAGGAGCCCCCGAACTGCAGTAATTTTAAATTATCAATACTATCAATAATAACCACTTGAAAAGCGTTGTTTGGTACTTTTATCTTTTTACAACTTTGGCTAAATCTTCTAAGGCCGTTGACTTTGGAAGAGTTAAGATAGAAATATTGTCAAGATCTTTTTGCTCAACTTCTAAAAGTTGGGCAATCTGCATGAACTTACTAAAACAGTCGTTTTCTTTATGATTCGTATTGATATACAAGACGTTGAAAGCTCTTTTACTCTTCCACTCTAGCCAATTACTCCCCTGAGCTAAAGATAGAGCTAGGGAAATAACTACGCTAGTCTTTAAGGATCTTCTTGGCGCCGATATACCCAATACTTGCCCGCGTCTCAACAATCCTGTCAAAATGCTAGCAGATGGCCCTATTGTCTCAGCAGGAACTTGTCCTAGTTTTTTAATTTCTGTCATTGGTTATCCTTTCTGGTTTTTCAATCGTTTCTTTTTCATTTTCTTTAATTGTTGTAACTCTTTGCGTTGCTCAAGCGTTAATTGTCTATTTTTCCAAGTGTAGCCGTTGGTAGTCCGGACAGATTTTCTCTGTCCGGGGAATCTTTCAAAGCTAGCCATTTTCTACCCCCAGAAACTTCCAGATGTCAGAAATTCTATAATAGATTTTCCTAGTGTCTTCTAGTGGGGGCTGGTATCGTCTTAGCCCAGCATCTTCCCACTTTTGGAGTGTCTTGTACTTTATATCTAACTCGTCCATGACCTCCTAGGCTGAGATTAACCCTGTCAATCGTGGTTTGACTGTATCACGGCTTTTTAGATAACGCTCAATAGCTTCTAATATTTTTGTTTTGAGTTCCTCAATCATCTTTTTCAAACATACTAGCACCCCCACGGTCTCACCCCTGCAAGCTGGATATATCGGTCATAATCAGGGTTTAAATCCTCGCTAGGTGTTTCTATCGTCTGCTTGCTTTCTCGCTCAAATTGGGCGCTTTTTTTGCGGTCTCGGTGGTTTAGATAAAGCAGTAAGCCAATCAACACCACCATGAAGATAACTGCTTGTGTATTGGTCAAATCTAATTCATTCATGTTATGCCCTCGCTTTGTAATTCTTGATATAGTCCACTTGGTCGCTTCGTTCCATCTTCAGGAAGTCGTCCACCTCTTCAGTGCTTACTTTTCGATCTACAAAATCAGCGATGAACTGGAATAGGTTTGGATTTCTTGCCTTGATCTCAGCCATTTGTTTATCAAATTCTGATTGTGTCATGTTATCTAGGTCTAGAGTCATTTCAATAGCCCTCTTTCTTTCAAATCCTTTATAATCAAGCTACGTAAATACGTCCAGGTTGAAGCTGTTGTGTGATTGATCCCATTACTTAAATTGTTTTCTTTTATTGCTCTATCTAAGAAACTGAATAGCAACCAGTCAGGAGCTTCACCATGCCTTTCTGTGCATTCATCGTCATATTTTTTTAATTCTCCAAGTAGGTTCTCAACATTGCTATTAAAGAAATCCTCATGGCTTCCCTCTTGCTTTTTATATGCCTCAGATAATTTGTAAAACTGAATCCATAACTGACTAATTGCTGATCTACAATCTTCAGCAATTTCTGTTGCTCCATGGTGTTCCTTGGATAAATGCCACTCTGATAAAATATCTAGCTTTTCCTCTACAAGTCCCAGCTCTTTTTCAAAATCTTTAAAGTATGTGTCCATGTTTTTTACCTCTGTTTCTATGTTTGTGTAATCGCCTTGATGGGCTTTTTAATGCCTTTTACTATCCAGGATATCCTCACACTCAAAGATGGCCGTCGGAGAGTGTGGGGATTTTGAATGGTTGTTTCTTATACATGATTTCCTCACACTCAGAGTCGCCAATATTTGAAAGCGTGAGAAAGTACCAGTTTAAAGAGTTGGCGCTCTCCGTATGGTCAAAATGTCCTAAATATGCTATAATCTAGGTATAAATCTTTACTAAAACCTCTTTAATAATAGCTTGCCTGCTTTGTTAAATTCGTTTTAGTGTTAGTGTGAAAGGCTTTGCGGTGTGGTTATTGCTAAGCCTTTTTTGTTGTTCTCACGCGCTTCTTTGGCGTGCTTTTTTATTTCTGAATGCCATAGCTTTGATTTCCTGATAACTCATATTCAAGCCAATCATGGCTATTACCATGTCCTCAAATGCCTGGTACTGTTCCAACTCGTCACTGGTCAAGCTATCAATGCCATTGTAGCCCCCACGTTCTTCCCTTAACTGCTTAGCGTTCCTGTCGGTTACTGCTTTCAGTAGCAAGTTGTTCATGGTGCTATGCGCGTGCTTTGGTGCTTGTTCCCAGTTCTCAATACTGTCATGCAGTGTTTTTCTTTTTGGCTTTTCTAGCGCTCTCTGCATACGAAACTTAGAAAGTTCCTCACGCATTTCAAAGAAGGCTTTGACTAGGTTCATCTTAAAACGCCTTACTGGCTCGGTGTTCTTTAAGAATGTGATCAGCAATGTTGCTTGTTGCTCATTCAAAATATAGTCTTTCGTCTGTTGTCCGCTTTGTAAAGGTCGCATTTTAAATGACACCTTTCCAAATTGCTCCAGACGTCCAATTTGTTTTCTAATGTGTTCCTGTATTGCATGGTGTTTTATTCCAGCACATTCAGCTATGATTGCACTCGTAGTATACGGCTCTTTCTTTCCGTCCATGTAGACTAGTTCCATTGGTTTGTTCCTTTCTATTCTTCTGGTGTCAGTAGTTCATCAAGTGTGACTCCTAAATAGTCAGCAATCTTTAGCAAGGTTTCAATATCTGGGCGCTTAGTACGCTCATAGTACAAAGCTATCAAAGTGCTTTTTGCGATACTTGTCGCCTTGTGTACGTCTGAAACCTTTTTTCGTTGTTTCGCTAAAAGAACACGAAAATTATTTTTCATATCCCTAACCCTCCTTTTTTGTGTTTTTTAGAAAAATTGAAGCGTTAACGCTAAAATTATATCTCTGATTATACACTATATTTTTATTGTGTCAAGTAAAAATAATTAAAAAACTTGAAAAAAATTAGCGCATAGGCTAAAATGTTTTCAAGGAGGAGTTTTCTTATGCTTCGTAATAATTTAGCTAAATTGATGATTGATAGAGGTATCTCGGCAACTCAATTATTTAATGACACTGGTATAGCACGCTCTACCATTTCAAAAAAATTTCAAATAATAATACAGATAAAAATAAAGCTTACAAACCATTGATAAAATTTGTAATTATCTAGAGGTTAGCCCTTCAGAATTTTTTTGATTTTTTTTAGCCTTATGATGTAAAGGTACAGTGTGGTTTTATTAATTTTGATTCTCTAGCGGAAGTAAAAAGAGAAATGGAAGGCAATACCAGACTTTAAAGAACCTGCTTTTTCTATTAATTGAATTCACTAGAGGTAAAAATATAAAAAAATTCTTGAGTATAGATTTAATTACATAGAGGAATATGAACCAGGTATTCCATTTAACAATGGATATTTAGATAGTATTGTTCTGGACAATTCACCGTCAGAAACGAGTATTTTTGATAACATGCCTGTTCAATTTCAAAATGAATTAGTCGAAGAAGTAAAAGAAAAATTATATGAAACTTTTGAAGTTCTGCCATTTTCACCAACGATAGAGAATTTGGATCTATTCACCCTCAGCGGTCTGTTCTAAACCCACGCGCCACAATGTCCAACAATCCTGAAGCGCGTGTTTTCTCTTTGTTCGCTCGGTGTTCGCTTGACACCTATCACTTCAATAACGCCAGTAACTACCTGTATTTTAGAAAGGATACTTTATTCATGGAAATCCAACAATACGATGAACTAACTTTTGAAAACATCAAACATATAGACGAAAATGGAGTAGAATTTTGGTATGCCAGGGAACTACAAACCATTCTAGAATATATGGAGTGGCGTAACTTTAACCAAGTTATAGACAAAGCAAAAATAGCCTGTGAAAACTCCGGAGAGCGCGTGGTTACCAATTTTGTTGACGTCAACAAAACTGTACAACTTAATTTTGGAACGCGAGAAATTGCAGATATTAAACTATCACGCTATGCCTGTTATTTAATTGTACAAAATGGCGATCCTAGAAAAGAAGTCATTGCACTAGGGCAATCATATTTTGCTATTAAAACTCGTCAGCAAGAATTACACGATGATTTTAATCGACTGACCGAAGATCAAAAACGAATAGCTATTCGTGATGAAATTAAACGCCACAACAAATCATTAGCTGAATCCGCTGGCAATGCTGGCGTTAAAAACTTTGGCCGATTTCACAACTCAGGATATCAGGGGTTATATGGTGGGTTGAATATGCAGGATATCCATAACCTCAAAGAACTAAATGAAGGTGAACATATTTTAGACTTTATGGGAAGTGCTGAATTAGCTGCTAACTTATTCCGTGCTACTCAGACCGATGAAGTTCTACGCCGGAAGAATATAAAAGGCGAGGAATTAGCGAATAGTACACATTTTAACGTAGGGCGAACCATTAGAAATACCATGAAAGAACTTGGGACAACCATGCCGGAGAATCTCCCTACTCCTCGTGAAAGTATACAAGAATTGAAAAATAAACAAAAAGAACTTGAAAAACAAGCTGATAATAACCAACTTTCATTATTTGATGATATGTAATAGCGGGCAATATAAGCCCTATATCCGTCTTATTCCCAACTCTGGTAATTTACCGCCTGACTCTTTAAACTCGAATACAGGGCAATCTGTGAAGCCCTAGCATGATATAAACCACAATCTAAAACCTTTTTAATAATAGCTTGCCTGCTGATGTATTTTAGAAAGGTTTATCATCATGAAAAATAACTGAAGTTATAAAAAGACGGTAGTAAAAGTCTATCGTGCTAATGTATATCTAGGAGTTGACCAGGTAACAGGAAAGAAAGTTAAAACTAAGGTAACGGGGAGAACACAAAAGGAAGTTAAGCAGAAAGCTACTCAAGAAAAAATTGCTTTTCAAAAAGCAGGATCTACTAGACAAAAAGCTAGTACCATAAAAGACTATCAAGAATTAGCCACTCTCTGGTGGGAAAGTTATAAAAATACGGTTAAGCCAAACACTCAAGGCAATGTTAGAAAGCTAATCGATAATCACATATTGCCTACTTTCGGGGAGTATAAGCTCGATAAGCTCACTACTCCACTTATTCAGTCAATTATCAATAAACTTGCAGATAAGGCTAATAGAGGGGAAAACGGGGCTTTTCTACACTATGACATGATACACGCTTTAAACAAACGTATCTTACAGTATGGCGTAACCATGCAAGCGATACCGTCCAATCCTGCTCGTGATGTTGTTTTACCTCGTAACACTCAGAAAGCAAAGCGAAAAAAAGTAAAACACTTTGATAATCCAGAATTAAAAAAGTTTCTTGGTTATCTCGATAATTTAGATAGCGATAGATATCGTTACTACTATGAGGCAACGCTCTATAAGTTCCTATTGGCTACTGGTTGTCGCATCAATGAAGCTTTAGCCCTTTCCTGGTCTGATATTGACTTAGACGGTGCCATTGTACACATCACCAAAACACTAAATCGGGATTTAGAAATCAATAGCCCAAAATCTAAGGCTAGTTATCGGGATATAGATATAGATCAAGCGACTGTTAGCATGCTGAAACAGTACAAACTACGCCAAACTAAAGAGGCCTGGAAGATAGGACAACGTGAAAGCGTGGTATTCTCGGATTTCATTCATGAATATCCTTGCAGTTCAAAACTTAAAAGAAGATTGCTAACACATTTTAAGCGTGCTGATGTTCCTAACATTGGCTTTCACGGATTCCGTCATACTCACGCTAGTTTATTGCTTAACTCTGGCATTCCTTACAAAGAACTTCAGCACCGTTTAGGTCATTCTACTTTATCCATGACTATGGACATTTATAGCCACCTCTCAAAAGAGAACGCAAAAAAAGCAGTCTCATTCTACGAAACTGCACTAAAAGCACTATAAGGGGAGCAAAAAGGGGAGCAAATTCCAAAATCAACTTTTCAAGACAAAGTAAAAAGCCAATAACAACGGTACTTTTGTAAGATTTTATTTGAAAAAAGCCGATTTTGTAGTATAATAGTACGGTGTCAAAAATCACTGCAACACGGATTAGATTAGGAAAGGATAAGAGATATGAAGCAGATCTTTCTCTCAACAACAACTGAATTTAAAGAGATCGATACGCTCCAGCCGGGCACTTGGATCAATCTCGTCAATCCTACTCAAAGCGAATCGATGGAAATCGCCTCGGCCTTTGATATTGATATCGCCGATCTCCGTGCACCGCTCGATGCGGAAGAGATGTCACGTATCACCATCGAAGATGAGTACACCTTGATTATCGTAGACGTCCCAATCACAGAGGAAAGAAATAACCAGACCTACTACGTGACTATTCCCTTGGGGATTATCATCACAGAAGAGGCTATCATCACTACCTGCTTGGAGTCTCTACCACTTCTTGATGTCTTTATCAATCGTAGACTTCGCAATTTCTATACCTTCATGCGGTCGCGCTTCATCTTCCAAATCCTCTACCGCAATGCGGAGATTTACCTAACTGCCCTCCGTTCAATCGAACGTAAGAGTGAGCAGATTGAGAGTCAACTTCACAAATCTACTCGAAACGAAGAATTGATTGAACTCATGGAGTTGGAGAAGACCATCGTCTACTTCAAAGCTTCACTTAAGACAAACGAGCGCGTGATTAAAAAATTGACCAGCGCAACTAGCAATATCAAGAAATACCTTGAAGATGAAGACTTACTGGAAGATACTTTGATTGAAACGCAACAGGCCATCGAGATGGCGGACATCTATGGAAACGTCCTTCACTCTATGACAGAGACCTTTGCTTCTATCATTTCAAACAACCAGAACAATATCATGAAAACCTTGGCCCTCGTGACCATCGTTATGTCTATCCCGACTATGATTTTCTCAGCTTACGGAATGAACTTTAAGGACAATGAAATCCTTTAAACGGAGAACCGCATGCTTTCTGGCTCATCGTCTTTATCGCCTTTGCTATGAGTGTCTCTCTCACTCTTTACCTCATCCATAAAAAATGGTTCTAAATAGGAGTTATTATGTCACAGATTGATTTAAAAGAATTAACCAAGAAAAACCAAGAATTTATCCATATTGCAACCCAACAATTTCTCAAGGACGGAAAAACTGACGCTGAAATCAAGGCCATCCTTGAAGAAGTCATTCCTCACATCCTTGAAGAACAACCAAAGGGAGTGACAGCTCGTTCTATCTACGGAGCACCAACTCACTGGGCTCACAGCTTCAGCGAAAAAAAGAGCAATACGAGAAAGAACATCCAAAGGAAAACGACGATCCAAAATTGATGATGTTGGATTCAGCACTTTTCATTACAGGACTGTTTGCAGTAGTTAGTGCCTTGATGAGCTTCTTCTCAAACCAACCCGTTGCCTACGGTTTGGTAACACTCATCAGTGTAGGAGCCTTCGGAGGAGTTGCCTTCTACCTTCTCTATCACTTCATTTACCGTTACTACGGACCAGATACCGACCGCAGCCAACGCCCTCCATTCTGGAAATCACTTTTGGTCATGTTAGCGACTATGTTTGCTTGGGTCTTCATCCTCTTCTTGAGTAACTTCCTTCCACAAACCATCAACATCAGTCTCCCTCCACTTGTTTTGTTGGTGATTGGAGGAGCTCTCCTTGCCCTACGTTTCTACCTCAAAAAACGTTTCAACATCAAGAGCGCAAGTGCAGGACCTGCTAGATATTAAGATAAACAATGAAAGTAGTGTGTTTTGTAGACAGACTACTTTTTTTGTAGTTCCAAATCATTTATTGATTCGTCAAAATCATAAATAGACATTTTGTCTAAATTTACTTCAATGTAAAGTCTTCCCTTGGAATCCCGAGGTTTTATCCTTGAATCCAAGTTGTTTTTTTCTGTTATACTAATAAAAATAATAAGGAGAAATATATATGACTAAACAGAGAATTAATCAAATTGTTGGTTCAATTGGTGCCTTTATTGGGATTATTGTATTTATAGCCTACATCCCCCAAATTTTTGCCAATTTACAAGGGAACAAAGCTCAACCATTTCAACCTTTATCAGCAGCAATCTCTTGCTTAATCTGGGTCATTTATGGATGGACAAAAGAGCCTAAGAAAGATTGGATTCTAATCATTCCAAACTCGGCCGGGGTTGTCCTTGGCGGACTGACCTTCCTTACTGCTCTATAAGAAATTAACTACTATAATAGCAACCACATCGAGCGGTTGCTTTTTTGCTTACTTTCTTAATCTAAAAGCCTTTTTCTGATTCTAATTCTTGTTGTTTCTCCTCATCTTTTTTGATACAATAGCATCAATTCATTTCTAGGAGGATGAGATATGGTTTCTACTATTGGTATTGTTAGTTTGTCTAGTGGCATTATCGGAGAGGACTTTGTCAAACACGAAGTGGACTTGGGTGTTCAACGTCTCAAGAACCTCAGACTCAATCCTATCTTTTTACCTCATTCTCTAAAAGGCTTAAACTTTATCAAGGACCATCCTGAAGCACGTGCAGAGGATTTGATTCATGCCTTCTCTGATGATAGCATCGACATGATCCTATGCGCCATTGGTGGAGACGACACCTATCGCTTGCTACCTTATCTTTTTGAAAATGACCAACTACAAAAGGTTATCAAACAAAAGATTTTTCTTGGCTTCTCGGATACAACCATGAACCATCTCATGTTGCATAAACTAGGAATCAAGACTTTTTATGGTCAATCCTTTTTAGCAGACATTTGTGAATTAGACAAGGAAATGTTATCCTATAGCCTTCACTACTTTAAAGAATTGATTGAGACTGGAAGAATCTCAGAAATCCACCCTAGCAATGTTTGGTATGAGGAACGAACTGATTTTAGTCCCAATGCTCTGGGGACACCTCGTGTCAGTCATGCAAATACCGGTTTTGAGTTGTTGCAAGGAGATGCCCAGTTCGAGGGGAAAATCCTCGGCGGTTGCCTCGAATCCCTCTACGATATCTTTGACAACTCTCGATATGCAGATAGCACGGAGCTCTGCCAAAAATACAAACTTTTCCCTGACTTGTCAGACTGGGAAGGAAAAATCCTCTTGCTAGAAACAAGCGAAGAAAAGCCTGAGCCGGAATACTTCAAAAAGATGTTGCGGACTTTAAAGAACACTGGTATATTCGAGGTCATCAGTGGACTCTTGGTCGGAAAACCTATGGATGAAACTTTCTATGACGACTATAAAGAGGCACTATTGGATATCATTGATAGCAATATCCCGATTGTCTATAATCTAAATGTTGGTCATGCAACTCCAAGAGCTATTGTCCCCTTTGGAGTCCACGCCCATGTAGATGCAACGGAGCAAGTCATTCGCTTTGACTATAACAAATAAAGCTGGGAAGAATTTCTCAGCTTTTTTTCAGTATCGTTACTAGCATTTTCATCACATACTACTGATAGCTACAATGATCAAGGCTAGGCTATCGCCTAACATGTGAACAAGTAGGGGATAGTAGACATTCTCCTTTTCTTTCACATAAATAATAGAAAAGGCAAGGCCACCACCTAGGTATCCGACTGCACCGACCCACTCTGATAAACTTAAATTATGCATATGAGTCAGAGCAAAGATAAATCCTACCAGAAGAATGCTTAGCCAACTTGTCAGACTTTTCTGCAAGTGATGCAATAAGAGCTGACGGAAAAAGAGTTCTTCCACCAAAGGTCCAATGATGCAGGCGAAAACTGCTATCAGTATTGGTTGCTCTTGAAAGGTACTTTGAATATTCGACTGGTTTAGACCTTGTCCGTCTAGTCCCAAAAACTGCCTCAACAACTCTGATACAAATCCAAAGGCAACAGTCATCAGAATGAGAAAGAGCCATCCTGTTAAGACGCCAAAGAAGAATTTTCTTTTAGTTTTTCTAATCTCATTCCATTGTTGAATTAATCTATCCTTGAACAAGAAAGAGCCGTATAGTGCTAATACTACATAGACTAGATAATTTGCAATGGTAGATGGCATCAAGGAAGCCAACCATCTAACGCCATCAAACACAAAGAGAATTGTATATAGGAGCCCAAAAATCAGAACTCCCTTATATTTGGTAGACATCATTTAAGACCCTTCCATTCACAATCATTCTCATGGTCATCAACTAGCCCTGCAGCCTGCAGATAGGACAAGACAGCGACTGGTCCAGTGAACTTAAAACCACGTTTTTTGAGATCTTTGGATATCCCTTCAGACAAGACTGTTTTAGCAGGAGCCTGTCTGTAGTCAAGGACATCATTGACCATGGTCTTTCCATCTACAAAAGACCAGAGATAAGCATCAAACGACCCAAATTCCTCCTGGACTTGTAAAAAGGCTTGAGCATTAGCACGCGTCGCAAAAATCTTTGCACGATGGCGAATGATAGCTGGATTATCCATCAAAGCTTCCAATTCAGAATCGGTCATCTTTGCAACAGCTTGAACTTGATACCCATGAAAAGCTTCACGGAAAGCCTGCCGTTTATTGAGCACCGTTTCCCAAGAAAGACCTGCCTGATAAGTCTCCATACAGAGCAACTCAAAAAGCGCTCGGTCATCATGGAGGGCCTGGTCCCCATTCCTCATCGTGGTAGGCTACATATAGAGGGTTGTTCATTTTAACCCAGCCACAGCGTTTGGACATAGAAATCTCCTATTTCACCAACATCTTAAGGGCAGACTTGATGTAGTTTTTCAGCTGTATCAGAGTTCCTTCAAAGAATTTCTTGATCTTCTTAAGTTCCGTTGCCTTGTAGCCCAAGGTACCAACATGGCTTCCATGGCTTCTTCCAATTCTTGGTTGTCGTTGCTAGATGGAATAGCAGTCTTAGCAGGGAGGTCATCACCTGCCATAACCACCTTACCTTCTAGGTCCAAAACCATCTGTTGGGCTGTTTTTACCGATCTTCGGAAACTTGGTCAAGTAAGTGATGTTCTTGCTTTCGATAGCTTGGACAAGGCCTGCATTGTCATCAGCTGCAATAATGGCAAGAGCTGATACAGGACCAATGCCCGACACCGAAATCAAGCTGAGAAAGAGTTTTTTCTCGTCTTCTGAACAGAAACCGTAAAGTAGATGAGCGTCTTCGCGAACAACTTGATGCACATAGATTTGCGCTTCTTGATTGACTTGTCCTGAGTAAGCATAGGGGTTAGCCACGTGTAAGATATAGCCGACCCCGTTAGCTTCTAGAACAATGTATTTGGCAGTAATTTTGGTAATGATACCTTTTAGATATTCGTACATAATTTTCCCTTCAATTTATACTCAATGAAAATCAAAGAGTAAACTAGTAAGCTAACCGTAGGCATAACTTAAGTTAGACAAGGTAAGGCTGACGCAGTTTAAAGAGATTTTCGAAGAGTATTAGTATTTTCCTAGTTCTCGTAGACTGGTGTGATTTTCCTGAATGCGACGGAACATCTTTTCCATGTCTGACTTGGTAAAATGCACCAAAACAGGACGTCCGTGGGGACAGTTGTATGGGTTGTCGCATTGGGAAAGTTGATAGAGAAGCTGTCTAGCTGAGTGATCATCGATTCGATGATTGGCTTTGATTGAACGTTTGCAGGACATCATAATAGCCAGCTCTGCTCGGTATTTCTTGATAGAAACTTCCTTGGTCAAGAGTAGCATATCACACATCTCATAGATACCAGACTCGATTTCCTCCTCTGCCATCCAAATGGGATGTTCCCGAAGGATGAATTGATTTTCTCCATACTCTGCTAGAAAGACACCAACTTCCTCTAAAAGAGGCATTCTTTCCTTGAGACGAAGGACATCATCCGCCGGAAATTCAAAGATATAGGGCACTAGGAGCTGCTGCTGACTCTGGTCAACATTGCCAATACTTTCACGGTATTCCTCATACTTAACCCGTTCCTGGGCTGCGTGTTGGTCTATGATGTAAAGCCCATCTCGACCTTGGGCAAAGAGATAGGTGCCGTGCATCTGACCGAAAAATTCCAACTCTGGGAAACTAGAAGACTCTTCTCGTTCCAGCTTGTCATAAGCCTTATCCAAACTAGCCATATCTAACTCTGGATGGTCTAGTTGGTCGTAACTAACCGGTTTTCTCTCTGCAAAATGCAGTTTAGCTGGTTTGGTTATCTGGTCTAAGGCTTCCTTAGCAAACAGATTCAAATCCTGTTTCTCTTCAGTCAAGTCTACCTGATGGTCTGCTACCTCAGCTTGAGTCGGTCTTGTCAGCTCCGTTTTTTCATAGTAGAGCGTATTTTCTCTCAGTGGTAAAGTGGTTTGCTCTACTTTTTCACGATTACGAACAGTAGATTTGGCAAGATTTTCCAAGGCATCTGGAATCAAGGTCTGTTCCTTGAGACTCTTTGCGATAGCTTCTGAAACCAGCGCCATCAGTTCTCTTTCTTTAGAAATTCGTACCTCTTGCTTGGTTGGATGCACATTGACATCTGCTAGATAAGGATCGATATGGATGTGAATGACAGCTAGTGGAAAACGCCCCACCATGAGCTTGCTACCGTAGCCATCTAAAATGGCACGATTGAGCAAGAAGTTTTTGATATAACGGCCATTGATAAAAAGACTGATGTAGTTACGATTAGCACGTGTCAATTCAGGCAATGAGACAAAACCTGAAATTTCAAAATCTAGGTCAGAATTCTCAATTTCAACCATCTTTTTAGCACTAGCTAAACCGTAGATTCCAGCAATGGCTTGGCGCAGTTGACCCGTACCAGCTGTTCGTGTCATCTCCTTGCCATCACTAATCAAACTAAAGGAAATCTCAGGATGGGCCAAGCCTAGACGATTGACAATATCAATGATGTGGGACAACTCTGCCTGCTGACTCTTCATATACTTGAGACGAGCTGGTGTGTTGAAAAAGAGGTCCTCCACACAAACCTTTGTCCCAACAGGACTGGTCGCTGGGCTAATCTCTTCAACTTCTCCTCCACGAGCAACTAACTTGGTCCCGTGACTTGCTCCATCCACTGCTGTCAAAAGAGTCAGTACACTAACAGATGCGATAGAAGGCAGAGCTTCACCACGAAAACCGAGGGTCCGAATCCGAAAAAGATCCGCTTGATTCTTAATCTTACTGGTCGCATGACGGCGGAGAGCCAACTCGACTTCGTCGTGAGCAATCCCGTGACCATTATCGGTAATTTGGATTTTCTTAAGACCAGCTTCTTCAATCTCAACGATAATCTGGCTAGAGCCAGCATCGATGGCATTTTCAACTAATTCTTTGACAACGCTAGCAGGACGCTCGATCACTTCTCCTGCTGCAATCTGGTTGGCCAAGACTTCTGGCAATTCAATAATATGAGACATCTTTCAGCCCCTTTCTTAACTATTTTTATCTATTTCTCTGAAAATAATACTCTTCAAAAATCTCTTCAAACCACGTCAGTCTCGCCTTGCCGTATATGTGTTACTGACTTCGTCAGTTCTATCCACAACCTCAAAACGGTGTTTTGAGCAACCTTCGGCTAGCTTCCTAGTTTGCTCTTTGATTTTCATTGAGTATAAGCTAGTGCTATTATACCATATTTCACTCGTTTCCAAAAAAGTCCGAGCAGCAACTTTCTTCCCGATTTTACTAGGTTATTTACCAAGTTTGTGGTACAATAGGTAGAAACAATATTTTAAAAAGGAGAAAAGACACATGCACATTTTTGATGAGCTAAAAGAGCGTGGTTTGATTTTTCAAACGACTGATGAAGAAGCTTTGCGTAAAGCCCTAGAAGAAGGTCAAGTTTCTTATTATACTGGCTACGATCCAACTGCTGACAGCCTTCACCTAGGCCACCTTGTCGCAATCTTGACAAGTCGTCGCTTGCAGTTAGCAGGTCACAAACCTTATGCGCTCGTTGGCGGTGCTACAGGTCTCATCGGAGATCCGTCCTTCAAAGATGCTGAGCGTAGTCTCCAAACAAAAGACACAGTAGATGGCTGGGTCAAGTCTATCCAAGGACAACTTTCTCGCTTTCTTGATTTTGAAAATGGTGAAAATAAAGCTGTCATGGTCAACAACTACGACTGGTTTGGCAGCATCAGCTTCATTGACTTCCTCCGTGATATCGGAAAATACTTCACTGTCAACTACATGATGAGCAAGGAGTCTGTGAAAAAACGAATTGAAACAGGAATTTCATACACTGAGTTTGCCTACCAAATCATGCAAGGTTACGACTTCTTTGTCCTTAACCAAGAACACAATGTAACCCTTCAAATCGGTGGATCTGACCAATGGGGAAATATGACTGCTGGTACTGAGTTGATGCGTCGTAAGGCTGACAAGACTGGCCACGTTATCACTGTTCCATTGATTACAGATGCGACTGGTAAGAAATTTGGTAAATCTGAAGGGAACGCTGTTTGGCTCAACCCTGAAAAGACTTCTCCATACGAAATGTACCAATTCTGGATGAATGTCATGGACGCTGACGCTGTTCGCTTCTTGAAAATCTTTACTTTCTTGTCATTAGACGAGATTGAAGACATCCGCAAACAGTTTGAAGCAGCCCCACACGAACGCTTGGCTCAAAAAGTCTTGGCTCGTGAAGTCGTGACTCTTGTTCACGGAGAAGAAGCCTACAAAGAAGCTCTTAACATCACTGAGCAACTCTTTGCTGGAAATATCAAAAACCTTTCTGTCAAAGAACTCAAACAAGGACTTCGTGGCGTGCCAAACTACCAAGTACAAGCAGATGAAAATCACAACATCGTTGAACTTCTCGTATCTTCTGGCGTGGTTAACTCAAAACGTCAAGCCCGTGAAGATGTTCAAAACGGTGCCATCTACGTCAACGGCGACCGTATCCAAGACCTTGACTATGTCTTAGGGGATAACGATAAATTAGAGAACGAACTCACTGTTATCCGCCGTGGTAAGAAGAAATACTTTGTTTTGACTTATTAGAAAGTAAAACCACGAAGTTTCATATGAACTTCGTGGTTTTCTTCTATACTTTTCCCTAGAATTATGTAAGATCACTCCCCAGCTAAAAAGTTATTACAGCCATTCTTTTCCCCATTGATTTAAGTCCTTTAAAATCGGCATCAGTGATTTACCTTTTTCTGTTAGCTGATATTCTGTATGGAGTGGCATCGTCTCAAAATCAAATTTCTCAACCAATTGGTTCTCTATTAAAACATCTAGTCCACGTGTTAGACTGATAGTTGTAATCCCTTCAACTTCTCTTCTCAATTGATTGAAGCAGACTTTCTTATGCTTGTTTATAACCCATAATATATTCATCCTCCATTTTCCACCAACAACATCTAGAACCCGAGACATACTACAGTTCCAATTTTTTTATTTGTTAACATTTTTTTTCTCCTTACAAAAAAATGTGCCTACTATTCAGGTAGTTTGTAAAGTATTATAATCTATTTTTATCATTTATTTTAAAGGAGTCACTTATGTTTATTGTAAACCTTACCTATATCAAGCCCCTTGATGAAGTTGAAAAAAATACTTAGAAAAAAACACATAGATTTTTTTAAATCAGTATTATACAGAAAGGTCTTTTTATCGCATCTGGAAGAAAAAAATCCAAGAACTGGCGGTATCATTCTCATGAGAGCAAAAAAATAAAGATGCTGTCCAAGAAATCATTAGGCAAGACCCATTCTACAAAAAAATAAGATTGCCCAATATGATATCATTGAATTTGAGGCAAGTAAATATTGTCCTGAATTGAAAACTTTACTAACCAATCAAGTCGATGGAAATAAATAAATTTGATAAACTAGCGCAATTAAAGAAATCCAAAATCGTCAGATTGTTTGCTATATAGATGCTCTTTTGTTACACTACTAGTATGAATACAAATCTCAAACCCAAACTTCAGCGTTTTGCTTCTGCGACTGCCTTTGCCTGTCCTATCTGTCAAGAAAATCTGACTCTGGTAGAGAGCAGTTTTAAGTGTGACAATTGCCATTCTTTTGACCTGGCAAAATTCGGCTATGTCAATCTAGCCCCTCAAATCAAGCAATCTGCTAACTACGATAAGGAAAACTTTCAAAATCGCCAACAAATCCTAGAAGCCGGCTTTTATCAAGCTATTCTAGAGGTCGTCTCTGATTTACTTTCAAACTCAAAAAATGCCAAAACAATTTTAGATATCGGTTGTGGCGAAGGATTCTATTCTCGCAAACTCAAGAAAAGTCATCCTGACAAAACCTTCTATGCCTTTGATATTTCCAAAGATTCCGTCCAAATCGCTGCCAAGAGCGAACCAAACTGGGCAGTCAATTGGTTCGTTGGTGACCTGGCTCGACTTCCTATAAAAGACGCCAGCATGGATATCCTACTTGATATCTTCTCACCTGCCAACTACGGAGAATTCCGACGAGTCTTATCAAAGGATGGCATCTTAATCAAGGTCATTCCAACTGAAAACCACCTCAAGGAAATCCGTCAAATGGTACAGGACCAGCTGACAAAGAAGGACTACTCTAATCAAGATATCAAAGAACATTTCCAGGAACATTTCAGCATCCAATCTATCCAGACTGCTTCCCTGACCAAAGCCATCACAGCAGAGCAAAGACAAGCTTTACTCAGCATGACTCCCCTCCTCTTTCACGTTGACCAAAGCAAGATTGATTGGAGCCAACTGACAGAGATTACCATCGAAGCAGAGATTCTGGTCGGAAAAGCACTGTAAATAAATTTTTGAGATACTACAAAGCCCGCACCTCTTCTTGAGATGCGGGTTTAAAACACGATTTTTCACTGTCTTTCCGAAAAAGTATAAAAAATTTTGACCTCTCCATTTATTTTCGATTTGAAATGACAAATTTATCAATAAATAGCAAGTGATATAAGGCAAGTGATGCCCCATAACAACATCCATGAAAAGAGATTTCTTGATGAGTCAGTGGAAACGAAGTGCTATTGCCCATATAAAGGCATGACCAAATTACAAAAAGAATCCAAAATAAATCAGTCCATTTATATTTTGAAAAATATTTTTTCCACATAAGAACACCTTCTTTCTTTACTATAATACTATTATAATACTGTTTGTAAACGAATACAAGAAATTTGAGGTAACAGCTAAGAAGAACCTGAGGTTTAAAGGTAATACAACCAGCCTTCTTAGTGTTCTCTAGGTCTGATTTTTAAGTCTAGAAATTATTGACAAATTATTTTTTCTTTTGAGACCAGTCAACCTCAAATCCATAACATTCAAAAAAAGCGAATTTCAATTGAAACTCGCTTTTTTGCTAGATATGTAATAACTATAAAATTTCGTATCTTATACTCAATGAAAATCAAAGAGCAAACTAGGAAACTAGCCGCAGGCTGTACTTGAGTACGGCAAGGCGACGTTGACGTGGTTTGAATTTGATTTTCGAAGAGTATTAGTTCAAGTGCCAGATATCTTCATTGTACTGAGCGATTGTACGGTCAGATGAGAAGAATCCTGCTTTAGAAATGTTAACGATGACTTTATCCAACCATGCGTCACGGTCTTCGTAGTCAGCAAGCATTTGCTCTTTCACTTTGATGTAGTCTTCCAAGTCAAGAAGAGTCATGAACCAGTCTTTGTTGATCAATTCGTTATAAAGACGTTCCAAGCGTTCAATCTTACCAACTGCAAGAACAGCGTCGCTCACGATAAAGTCAACCAATGGTTTGATAGCTTCACGAGCGTAGAATTCGCTTGATTTGTAAGCTGATTTTGCGTAAAGGTCGATAACAGTTTCTGAATCTTCACCGAAAGATGTAGATGTTTTCGTCTCCAACCAACTCAGCGATTTCCACGTTAGCTCCGTCCATAGTACCAAGAGTCAAAGCTCCGTTCAACATGAATTTCATGTTACCAGTACCTGAAGCTTCTTTAGAAGCAAGTGAGATTTGTTCTGAGATGTCACATGCTGGGATAAGGAAGCTTGCTGCAGTAACGTTGTAGTTTTCAACCATAACCACTTGCAAGTGTGGAGCTACTGCTGGGATCGTTTAGCAATCACTTCTGACAAGCAAAGGATCAAGTGGATGATGTCTTGAGCGATTGTGTAGGCAGGGAGCTGCTTTTACCACCAAAGAATACTGTGATTGGACGAGCAGGGATGTTACCAGCCTTGATGTCCAAGTATTTGTGGATCACATACAAAGCGTTCATTTGTTGACGTTTGTACTCGTGAAGACGTTTGATTTGGATGTCAAAGATAGAGTTTGGATTGATTTCCACACCTTGGTGCTCTTTCAAGTGACGAGCCAATTTACGTTTGTTGTGAGCTTTGATGCTTTCCAATTTTTTTCTTTGACAGCTAGCCTTGTCTTCGTATGAAAGAAGGTCTTTCCAATTTAGAAGCTTCATGGTGCCATTCGCGTCCAAGAATCTCATCTAAGTAGTGAGACAATCTTGGGTTAGCATGCATGAGCCAACGACGGAAAGTAATACCGTTTGTTTTGTTGTTGAATTTTTCTGGGTAGATGTCGTAGAAAGCTTTCAACTCTGAGTTCTTCAAGATTTCAGTGTGAAGAGCTGCAACCCCGTTTACGCTGTATCCGTAGTGGATATCCATGTGAGCCATGTGAACACGTCCGCTCTCATCGATGATTTGAACAGCTGGGTCTTTGTATTCTGCTTTTAACACGACGGTCCAATTCCTTTGATGATTGGTACCAAGTGAGGAACCACTTCTTCCAAGAATTCAAGAGGCCATTTTTCAAGGGCTTCAGCAAGGATTGTGTGGTTTGTGTAAGCAGTCATGCTACGAACGATTGAGATTGCTTCATCAAGTTCGATACCACGTTCAGTCAAAAGACGGATCAATTCAGGAATAACCATTGATGGGTGAGTATCGTTGATTTGTACAACTGCGTAGTCAGCAAGGTCGTGCAAGTTGCTGCCTTTTTCGATCGCTTCATCGATGATCAATTGCGCACCGTTTGAAACCATGAAGTATTGTTGGAAGATACGGAGCAATTCACCTTGTTTATCGCTATCGTCTGGGTAAAGGAAAAGAGTCAAGTTGTGAGCGATATCTGTCTTATCAAAGTTGATACCATCTTGAATGATTGAAGAATCAACTGAATCCAAGTCGAACAAACGCAAACGGTTTTTAGTTGCTGTTTCATAACCAGTAACATCAATATCGTAAAGAGTTGATGTCAAAGTAAAGTGTGCAAATGGTACTTGGTAGCTACGACTTGAGCGAACCAACCAGTTTTGGTCAGTCAACCAAGCATTAGGAATCGTTTCTTGTTGGTTGTTTTTAAGCACTTGTTGGAAAAGACCGAAGTGGTAGTTCAAACCAACACCGTCACCATTCAAACCAAGTGTAGCGATTGAGTCGATAAAGCAGGCTGCCAAACGTCCCAAACCACCATTACCAAGTGATGGTTCCAATTCTACTTCTTCGATTTCGATCAACTCTTTACCTGCAGCTGCAAGTTCTTTTTTAACTTCGTCATAAAGACCAAGGTTAATCAAGTTGTTTGACAAGAGTTTACCAATCAAGAACTCAGCTGAGATGTAGTAAACTTTTTTCTTACCAGTGTTGACTGGTTTTTGGCTACTAGCAAGTTTGCTGTAGTTAAGAAGAGCAAGATAAAGCTCTTCGTTGCTGCATTCTGCGATAGATTTATTGTAACGATTTTGTACAAATTCTTTTAATGGTAACATTTTTGTGTCTCCTGATAATGTCTTATTTCTTTAATTCTACCAAATTTTCATTGATACGGCGATAAATTGTAGTCAAGTCAAGCAAAGTTTCTTCGACAGCAGGAGTCAATTGTTCCTCTGTCATACGCCATGACCAGTTTCCACCAAGAGTAGATGGGAAGTTCATACGAGCTGAACCATCCAACTCTAGCAAATCTTGCATAGTGGCAATCGTCATGAAACTTACTGATGCGAAGCTGTACGAAGCATAGCATGCACCACTGTTTCGTACTCTTTACGGTTTGTGTAGCGAGCCATATACTCACGAGTTGGATCATCAATCTCATCACGGTACCAACCAAGAACAGTGTTGTTATCGTGTGTTCCTGTATACATAACTGAGTTTGCTGGTGCCAAGTGTGGGCTGTCGATACTTTCGTGTTCTGGATTGAAAGCAAATTGAAGGACTTTCATTCCTGGGAATCCAGTGCGCTCACGAAGCTCGATGACTTCATCAGTCATGAATCCAAGGTCTTCTGCGATGATGTTCAAGTCACCAAGTTCTTCTTTAACAGCTGCAAAGAGTTTGTAATCAGGTCCTTTCACCCATTTACCAGGTGCCGCTGTTTCAGAACCCGCAGGAATTTCCCAGTAAGACTCAAATCCACGGAAGTGGTCGATACGCACGATGTCGTAAATCTTAAAGCTTTCACGCAAGCGTTCAATCCACCATTTGTAACCATCGCGATCCATTGCTTCCCAGTCATAGATTGGATTCCCCCAAAGCTGACCTGTCTCAGAAAACTCATCTGGTGGGCATCCTGCGATGCAAGTTGCTTTTCCGTTTTCATCAGTTTTAAAGAGATGTGGATTTGCCCACATATCGCTTGAATCTTCAGCAACATAGATTGGCATATCTCCCACAATCTCGATGTGGTTTTCGTTAGCATATGCTTTCAATTTCAACCATTGTTGGAAGAAGAGATATTGGGTTACGCGGTGGTAGACCAATTTGTCAGCCAACTCATTACGATAGTGTGCAAGAGCTTCAGCTTGACGAGTGCGAACTGCTGCATCAGGCCATTCTGTCCAAGCGAGATTATCAAAATGCTCTTTGATAGCCATATACTCTGCAAAAAGTTCAAGCCATGATTGGTTCTCTTGAGCAAATTTTTCAAAATCTTTGACATCTCCAACTTCAAGGAAACGTTTAACTGCTTTTTCTAGAAGCGGACGGCGTGCATAGTAAATCTTAGCGTAATCAACTTCAGTTGGGTTACTACCGAAGTCTACTCCCTCAAGATCGCTTGCTTCCAACAAACCTTGCTCTACCAAAATAGCAAGATCGATAAAATGAGTATTTCCAGCAAAGGCTGAGAAAGATTGATAAGGAGAATCTCCGTAGCTGGTTGTGCCTAAAGGAAGGATTTGCCAGTAACGTTGCTTTGTACGAACCAAGAAGTCAACGAAATCATAGGCGCTTTGACCAAATGATCCGATTCCGTAAACTCCTGGAAGCGATGAGATGTGCATCAACACACCACTTTGACGTTTTTTCATAATAGCACCTCAAGTGTTTGTAGTTAAATATTTCATTTTTACTTGGCGCAAACGTTTGCGCCAAGTAAAAGTATAACCCATTTCAAAAAGAAATGCAAGCGTTTTCAACAAAAAAACTTTTTCAATTTATTTACTTTTTGATAGCTTTTTAAAAAAACTATATTCTTATTTTTTTCACCTCTACAAAAACATCTACAAACTATGCAAACGTTTCCCTTCAAATTATTTCTTTGAATTGAAATTTATATGATTTCATCCTTTCCTTCCTATTATATAACCAATTTTAGAGATTAACCAGTTACAAGCTTTTTAAATTTTTTTCAAAAAAACGCTTGCAACCGTTTTCTGTTTGTGCTATACTAAGTTCATAAGAGAAAACGTTTGCGTTTCCTTGAAATCAAAATTTGTTATTCTTTAGGAGGAATACACTATGTCAACTAAATTCATGAAGAGCGCAGCTGTACTTGGTACTGCTACTCTTGCTAGCTTACTTTTAGTAGCTTGTGGAAGCAAAACTGCTGATAAAACTGCTGACTCTGGTTCATCAGAAGCGAAAGAAATCACTTTCTACGTTGAAGATCAATATAAAGCTTTTGCAGAATCAGCTGCCAAAGCTTACGAAAAAGAAGCTGGTGTAAAAGTTACTATTAAAACAGGGGACCAATTAGGTGGACTTGACAATCTTTCACTTGATAACCAATCAGGTAAAGCTGCTGACGTCATGATGGCACCATACGACCGTGTAGGTAGCCTTGGTACTGACGGACAACTTTCAGAAGTTACTTTGAGTGACGGTGCTAAAACAGACGATACTACTAAATCTCTTGTAACTGTTGGTGGTAAAGTTTATGGGGCTCCAGCCGTTATCGAGTCTCTTGTTATGTACTATAACAAAGACTTAGTGAAAGAAGCTCCTAAGACATTTGCTGACTTGGAAGAACTTGCTAAAGATAGCAAATATGCCTTCGCTGGTGAAGACGGAAAAACTACTGCTTTCCTAGCTGACTGGACTAACTTCTACTACGCATATGGACTTCTTGCTGGTAATGGTGCCTACGTGTTTGGACAAAACGGTAAAGACCCTAAAGATATTGGTCTTGCTAACGATGGTGCTATTGCAGGTATCAACTACGCTAAAACTTGGTATGACAAATGGCCTAAAGGTATGCAAGATACTGAAGGTGCTGGAAACTTGATCCAAACTCAATTCCAAGAAGGTAAAACAGCTGCTATCATTGATGGACCTTGGAAAGCTCAAGCATTCAAAGATGCTAAAGTAAACTACGGTGTTGCAACTATCCCAACTCTTCCAAACGGTAAAAACTACGCAGCCTTTGGTGGTGGTAAAGCTTGGATCATCCCATCAAGCACTAAAAATCTTGAAGGAGCTCAAAAATTCGTAGACTTCCTTGTTTCAACTGACCAACAAAAAGCATTCTACGATGCAACAAACGAAATCCCAGCTAACACTGAAGCTCGTACTTACGCTGAAGGTAAAAACGATGAGTTGACTACTGCTGTTATCAAACAGTTCAAGAACGCTCAACCAATGCCAAACATCTCTCAAATGTCAACAGTTTGGGACCCAGCTAAAACAATGCTCTTTGACGCTGTAAGCGGTAAGAAAGATGCTAAAACAGCTGCAAATGATGCTGTAACATTGATCAAAGAAACAATCCAACAAAAATTTGGTAACTAATTGATTGATTCAAGGGGGATTTAAAACTTATCCCCCTTGATTTTTAGATATTAACAGAACTCAGCTTGACGTTCACATCTTATGAAAGGAGTACTCATGGAACAACAACCAAGAAAAGCAGCCTTGCTTTCATTGATTCCTGGGTTGGGGCAAATCTATAACAAACAAAAAGCCAAAGGTTTTATCTTCCTTGCTGTAACATTAGCTTTTGTCCTCTATTTTATAGTACTTGCAGCACCTGAATTGAGCAACTTGATCACACTCGGTGAAAAACCTGGCCGTGACAACTCTCTCTTTATGTTGATTCGTGGTGCATTTCACTCTATCTTTGTAATTGTTTATCTAGCATTTTATATTCTCAATATTAAAGATGCTCATACCATTGCAAAACGTATCAATAATGGCATTCCTGTCCCATTGACACTTAAGGATATGATTAAAGGTATCTATGAAATGGATTCCCATACTTGCTCATTATCCCATCTTACGTTGCCATGACATTTGCCATCATCTTCCCAGTTATTGTAACCTTGATGATCGCCTTTACTAACTATGATTTCCAACATTTACCACCAAATAAATTGTTGGACTGGGTTGGATTGACTAACTTCACAAATATCTGGAGCTTGAGTACCTTCCGTTCAGCCTTCGGTTCTGTTCTTTCTTGGACTATTATCTGGGCTTTATCTGCATCGACTTTGCAAATCGTACTCGGTATCTTTACAGCTATTATTGCTAACCAACCATTCATCAAGGGGAAACGTATCTTTGGTGTTATCTTCCTTCTACCTTGGGCGGTTCCAGCCTTCATCACTATCTTGACATTCTCAAACATGTTCAACGATAGTGTCGGTGCTATCAATACCCAAGTTATCCCTCTTTTTGCTAAGGTTCTTCCATTCCTAGATGGGGCACTCATTCCTTGGAAAACAGACCCTACTTGGACTAAGGTTGCCTTGATTATGATGCAAGGTTGGCTTGGATTCCCTTATATCTATGTCCTAACTCTCGGTATCCTACAGTCTATTCCAAATGACTTGTATGAAGCAGCTTATATCGACGGTGCAAACGCTTGGCAAAAATTCCGTAGCATCACTTTCCCAATGATTTTGGCTGTTGCGGCGCCTACTTTGATTAGCCAATACACCTTCAACTTCAACAACTTCTCTATCATGTACCTCTTTAATGGTGGTGGTCCTGGTAGTGTCGGTGGTGGAGCTGGTTCAACCGATATCTTGATCTCATGGATTTACCGTTTGACAACAGGTACAGCTCCTCAATACTCTATGGCAGCTGCCGTTACCTTGATTATTTCAATCATTGTCATCTCTATTTCTATGATTGCCTTCAAGAAACTACACGCATTTGATATGGAGGACGTCTAAGATGAATAACTCAATCAAACTAAAACGTAGACTGACTCAAACCCTCACTTACCTCTACTTGATCGGACTTTCAATCGTCATTATCTATCCTCTTTTAATCACGATTATGTCTGCCTTCAAGGCTGGTAACGTTGTGGCCTTTAAACTCGACAGCAATGTCAACTTTAGTCTTGATAACTTTAAAGGGCTCTTTACAGAAACCTTATACGGTACATGGTACCTTAATACTTTGATTATCGCCTTGATCACTATGGTTGTTCAGACAAGTATTATCGTCCTTGCTGGTTATGCCTACAGCCGTTACAACTTCTTGGCTCGTAAACAAAGTTTGGTCTTCTTCTTGATTATCCAAATGGTGCCAACAATGGCCGCTTTGACTGCCTTCTTCGTTATGGCTCTCATGTTGAATGCCCTTAACCATAGCTGGTTCCTCATCTTCCTCTACGTCGGTGGTGGTATCCCTATGAATGCTTGGTTGATGAAAGGTTACTTTGACACCGTGCCAATGTCTCTTGATGAGTCTGCAAAACTAGATGGTGCAGGACACTTCCGCCGCTTCTGGCAAATCGTTCTCCCTCTTGTTCGCCCAATGGTTGCGGTTCAAGCACTCTGGGCCTTCATGGGACCTTTCGGAGACTATATCCTCTCTAGTTTCTTGCTTCGTGAAAAAGAATACTTTACAGTTGCCGTTGGTCTACAAACCTTCGTCAGCAATGCGAAGAACTTGAAGATTGCCTACTTCTCAGCAGGTGCTATCCTCATCGCCCTTCCAATCTGTACACTTTTCTTCTTCTTGCAAAAGAACTTCGTTTCAGGACTTACAAGCGGTGGCGACAAGGGGTAATATACCCCCGCCACCCTTTTTCTTTTTTGAACTTGTGCTGATATACTCTGATGAAAAACAAGAACTTATTGAAAATCCCCTCATGGTTAGTTGATAATTTTTATTAAAAGTCTACTTTTAACAAGGATTTGTCTCCCCTGCTTGAAATAAAATACATTTCTCTATATAATACTCATATAGAAAAAAATGCCTATAGAAAGAGATTTATGTTACCATATCCATTTTCTTATTTTAATAGTGTATGGGGATTTCGTAAGCCCCTCTCTCATCGTTTTGGTCTAAACTGGTTTCAACTGATTTTTACCAGTATTTTCTTGATTAGTTTGTCTATGGTGCCTATTGCCATCCAGAACAGCTCTCAGGACACCTATCCTTTAGAAACCTTCATCGATGATGTCTACGCTCCTCTGACGGACGATGTCGTACAAGATTTAGCTGCAAATACTCAGATTAATGATGGGAAGCTGAGCTATACTGGTTCAACTCCTCATCAAGCTTCTGTTCAAATCGGAGACGCTTCTAGTTCAAACTTTCCTGAGGAATTACTTCTGAACTTTGAACCTGAGAAACTCATCATCAGCAAGCAAGGAAAAGAATTGACCAGCATTCGCTATCACGCGATAACGACTGAGAGCTTCCAAAGCAAGGAAAGCTTAACACAAGCCATTTCTAAAGACTGGTATCAACAGAATCGCGTCTATATTAGTCTCTTTCTTGTGCTAGGTTCTAGCTTCCTCTTTGGACTTAATTTTTTTCATTGTTGCTTTAGGTGCTAGCCTCTTGCTCTACTTTCACGAAAAAATCACGTCTCTTTTCATTTAAAAGCTACAAAGAGTGCTATCATTTCATTTTGAACTGTTTAGGATTACCAACCTTACTTGCCATGATTCTAGGTCTCCTAGGCCAAAATATGGCAACTTTAATTACTGTTCAAAACTATTTTATTTGTTCTATACCTGGTCACTATCTTTTACAAAACGCATTTCCGTGATCCAGACTACCATAAGTAGGAGATTATTATGCCTGTTACGATTAAAGACGTGGCCAAGGCTGCAGGGGTCTCACCCTCAACCGTAACCCGTGTTATTCAAAACAAATCAACCATTAGCGATGAAACCAAAAAACGAGTTCGAAAGGCTATGAAGGAACTCAACTACCATCCTAACCTCAATGCCCGAAGCTTGGTAAGTAGTTATACCCAGGTTATTGGCTTGGTCCTTCCAGACGACTCAGATGCCTTCTATCAAAACCCTTTCTTTCCTTCTGTCCTTAGAGGGATTGCACAAGTTGCTTCAGAAAATCACTATGCTATCCAGATTGCAACTGGAAAAGACGAAAAAGAGCGCTTAAATGCAATTTCACAGATGGTCTATGGAAAGCGTGTAGACGGTCTTATCTTCTTGTATGCCCAAGAAAATGACCCCTTGGTTAAACTCGTTACAGAAGAACAATTTCCTTTCCTCATCCTTGGAAATCACTATCACCCTTCATTTCGCTTGTTGACAATGATAATATTCAAGCTGGTTTTGATGCGACAGAATACTTCATCAAAAAAGGATGCAGCCGAATTGCTTTCATCGGTGGTACCAAGAAACTCTACGTTACGCAGGATCGTCTAACAGGTTACGAACAAGCCCTTCAAGAACACAAACTTCCTCTTGATAGTCATCGTACCTTTCTTTGCAGATGAATTTCTTGAAGAAAAGGGATATAAATTTAGTAAACAACTTTCTTTGAATACGATCCAAAAACTGATGCTATTATCACAACAGATAGTCTCTTAGCTGAAGGTGTTTGTAACTATCTCAACGAACATCAGCTGAATGTCCCTGTTCTCAGCTTTGACTCTGTTAAATCCAAGATTAAACCTAGCAGCCTATGTCGATATTAATAGTCTGGCTCTCGGTCGCACTTCGTTTGAAACTATTCTTCAAATCATCAATGATGTCAAAGAAAAATCGTCAAATCTGCTATCGTCAAGTGATTGCCCACGAAAATCATTGAAAAATAAGAAAAACCAACTCTGACAATGTTTTCAGTTGCTTTTCGTCTATTCGTTGTTATAAATAATATCAGTAAACTAGAGCAAGTATACTAATGGAATTTGAAGATGTCCTGAAATCTTTAGTTTTCGACTTCGACAAATCGGCCTAGGATATGAACATTTTCTGAAACAGAAACAAAGGCTGTTGGATCAACTTGCTTTCATGATCAGTTTAAAATCATTGAACTCTGCACGAGTGATAACCGTAATCAAAACAGCCTTTACGCTGGTGATTATAAGTTCCTTCAGCATCATGGATCATGGTTGCTCCACGGTGCAATTTATTATGGATCTTCTCAATGACGGCATCTGGATTGCTAGTAACAATCATGGCCTGCATGCGTTTTTGCTTGGTGAAAACTGCATCTGTCACACGACTTGAGACAAAGATGGTAATCATGGAATAAAGGGCATATTTCCAACCAAAGGTCACTCCTGCAATCAACATGATGGTACCATTTCACCAAGAAAGAGATACTTCCGACGTTACGACCAGTCTTCTTACGAATGGTTAGGCTGACAATGTCTGTTCCACCACTGGAGATGTTATGACGTAAAGCAAAGCCGATCCCCAGTCCCATGACAACACCCCCAAAAAGGGCATTGATGATGGGATCCTCTGTTAAGACCACCACAGGCACAAACTGGATAAAGAGCGAGCTCATGGATACCGTGATAAAGGTAAAAAAATCGTGAACTTATGTCCCAATTTGATACCAGGCCAAAAATCATGAGAGGAATATTGATGGCATAAAAGGCTACTGAAATTGGGAAATGAAACCCAAACCAGTGGTTACTAAGGGCAGATATAATCTGGGCCAAACCTGTCGCACCACTTGAATAAACGTGCCCTGGTTGGAAAAAGAAATTGACGGCTACTGCTGATAGAAAACCATATACCAGAGAAGCTGAGATTTTTTCATCGTATTTTTCTCGAGAAATACTTTGTAAAACACGCAAAATCTTTTACTCGATAAGCAAAGCGGCGAAGATAATGGTACCACTTTTTAGTTAGTTTCGTTTGTTTCATCTTGTTCTACTTGTAGATTAAGTTCCTCTAGTTGTTTAAGAGCTACTGTTGATGGTGCTTGTGTCATTGGGTCAGTTGCCTTGTTGTTCTTAGGAAAGGCAATGACTTCACGGATATTTTCTTCTCCAGCGAGCAACATGACAAAACGGTCAAGACCGATAGCCAAACCACCGTGTGGTGGGAAGCCATAGTCCATAGCTTCCAAAAGGAAACCAAACTGGTCATTTGCTTCTTCAGCTGAGAAACCAAGAGCTTTGAACATACGTTCTTGAAGTTCTTTTTGGTTGATACGAAGACTACCACCACCAAGTTCATAACCATTCAAGACGATATCATAGGCAATGGCACGAACCTTAGCCAAATCACCTTCAAGCTCATGAGCAGTTTCTGCTTGAGGAAGGGTAAATGGATGGTGGGCACTCATATAACGGCCTTCTTCTTCAGACCATTCAAACATTGGCCAGTCAACAACCCAAAGGAAGTTGAACTTGTCAGTATCAATCAAGGCAAGTTCTTTGGCAATACGTCCACGAAGGGCACCAAGTGTTGCATTAGCTACTTCAAGTGTATCAGCTACAAAGAGAACCAAGTCCTTATCTTCAAGAGCAAGCGCGGCGGTCAAGTCTGCTTGAATACCAGTCAAGAATTTAGCAACTGGTCCATTTAATTCTCCATCAACTACCTTGACCCAAGCAAGACCTTTAGCACCATACTGTTTAGCTACTTCAGTCATCTTGTCAATATCTTTACGTGAATAGTTGTCCGCAGCTCCTTTGACCACAATGGCTTTTAACGGCAGGAGCTTCTGAGAAGACTTTGAAGTCTACACCCTTTGACAAGATCTGTCAAGTCTTGAAGCAACATTTCAAAAACGAGTATCAGGCTTTGTCAGAACCATAAAGAGCCATAGCATCATCGTATTTCATTCGAGGGAATGGCAGTGTTACTTCGATGCCTTTTGTTTCCTTCATCACGCGCGCAATCAAGCCTTCTGTGATGTCTTGGATTTCTTGCTCAGTCAAGAATGAAGTTTCCAAGTCGACCTGTGTAAACTCAGGTTGGCGGTCACCACGCAAGTCTTCGTCACGGAAAACATTTGACGATTTGGTAGTAACGGTCAAAATCCCAGCATTCATCAACAACTGTTTTGTAATCTGCGGACTTTGAGGAAGAGCGTAAAAATGCCCTTTATTGACACGAGATGGTACCAAATAGTCACGCGCCCCTTCTGGTGTTGACTTTAGAAAGGAATGGTGTTTCCACATCGATAAATTCCAACTCATCCAAGTAGTTACGGATAGAATGAGTTACCTTGGCACGAAGTTTAAGATTTTCCAACATTTCTGGACGACGAAGGTCAAGGTAACGGTAACGTAGACGCGTATCATCGTTTGCTTCAATGCCATCCTTGATTTCGAATGGTGTTGTTTTGGCTGTGTTAAGCACAGTAAGAGCTGTTACATTCAGTTCAACTGCTCCAGTCGCCAACTTATCATTGGCTTGCTCACGTGCAGCAACTTGACCAGTCACCTCGATGACAAATTCACTACGAAGGCTTTCAGCTGTTGCCATCACCTCTGCAGATACTTTTTCTGGGTTGATAACCAACTGCATGATTCCTTCACGGTCACGAAGGTCGATAAAGATCAAACCACCAAGGTCACGACGACGGGCAACCCATCCTTTCAAGGTAATTTCTTGTCCGATGTGCTCCTCACGAACACGACCAGCATACATACTACGTTTCATGTTTTCTCCTCTTTTATTCTGTTACTATTTTACCATAAAAGCGCAGGCTCTTCATGAAAATCATCAGAAAAGTTGAGAAGAATCCTGCTATAAATGAAAAAATCCAGCAAAGTCATTCGCTGGATCTTATTTTACTTGGTATTTCTTTATTTTTTACGCTTTTCAGCAATCTCTGCAGCCTTTTTAGGGAGAACAATCTCCGTTGCATAGGCTGTCGCAAATCGCATAATACCTGCGATTGGTGCAAAGATAACTGCTAGATGGTTATAAAAGAAATCCCCTTTAAAAGCATAGGCAAGCGCTCCAATAATGAAGAAGAGAACAACTGCCTGAATCACTGCTAATAATATCACTCGTTTCATGACTTCCTCCTGAGTCTATTATAGCATGAGAATCATTAAAAATCCGATTAAATTATTTAAAGCATGTAAAGCAATGCTGTAAGCCAGACCACCCTTTGCTGATATAAGCCAAGCCCAAGCTCAAACCGAGGGAACCATACACTAGGAATTGTTGAGGAGTGCCAGGGAAATGAACAAGGGCAAAAATGATAGTACTTACAAGAAGAAAGAGAGCTGTCTGCTTGACGTTATCCTGTTGAGGGAAGACATAACGAGCTAACATACCTCTAAAGGTCAACTCTTCTGTCAGGGGTGCAAAGACAACAATCATGAAGAAAGAGAAGAGAGGTTGATTATGAGTCAATTGTTCTGCCGTCTGTTGACTGACAGATGGATCATTTGGTAAGAAATTTTGTACAACAATGATAAGGACCCATACCAAGGCAGGCAACCAGATGTATTTGTTAAGGGCCGTTTTTTCAATCGTAACAGTTCCTGTCTTATACCACTTGTATGTTAAGAAGGTAAAAGCTCCTGCTAATAGAATATAAAGCGGAAGAACACCGACTATAGGTGCACCTGAACCAAGAGCAATCAGAGGTAAAGTCTGAATAAAACCGTAGATAAACAAAAATGATAAGAAAGCAAGAACAAACCAGCCAATGTTTTTAAGTGTTTTCATAAAAGACTCCTATTTAAAATAACGTTTTGTTTTTCTTAATTGTGCGATAGTTATATAAAGATGGATGATAATCAAAAGAACTAAGGCAACTATTTGTATTTCTCGTAAAATAACTGATAATACTATCAATAAAATATAGAGTGCGGGCAGTATAATTTGATCCAGCCTAAACAGAGTTAAAAAGGCACTCTCCATCTCTGCCTGCTTTTCTCCCTCATCATAACTGTTAAGATAGGTTAAAATATCTTTTGGAGTGTAATAAACAGACAGTTTATAGTGTCGAACGATAAAAATAGTTCGCAACAAGTAATTGGCAACAATAATGTATAAGCATAATAGAATAAGAGTAGGAAGAATTAGCAAGGTATTCTTAAATATCGGAGAAATCAGTATGATCCCACTGGTCATCATTGCTATCATCAAAACATTTGAAGAAACCGAACCATAATCTAAGTAACGATAAGCTCTTACATAGGTCTGATCACTATCTTCTTCCTCTGTCGCCCTTTGATAAAGAGTATAAACTTCTCGACTTTTACCAAGATAATACATGGCTAAAACGAAGGAAATTCCTCCAATAACGAGAGCGAGTCCATAAACAGTGTGTAAGACTTGTGACATTTGAATCTGTTCAGCTATACCTCTAAGAGTGTAAGCAAAGGCTCCTACAAAAGCACTTAACATACACACTACTACTCTCAACCATCTACGATTATTATTCATTTTCTGACCTCTATCTAAACTAGCCAATAACCTTAAGTAGTTTCAGTGATCTTTCCTATTTGAAATAGCGTTTCACCATAGGTAACTGCATCACATTGATATAAACATGGATAGCTCCGACAAGCAAGAAGGCTAGTAACTGAATCTCTCCTGTCAGTAAGGAAAAGAGAGCAATCAGAAAGTACAAAGCTGGCAAGACATACTGATGTAATTGGAATAAAATCCGAAAACTCTGTTCCAAATTAGCCTGGCGCTCCCCTTCATCGTAAGAATTGACATAACCTAAGATATCCTTTGGCATAGAGAAAAATACCATATCAAACTGGCGAACAATCGCAATGGTTTTATAAAAATATTTTTGAACATTAAAAATCAATACTAATCCCAAAAAAGAAAGAGATAAGGTTAGATTGCTTCTATTTAGTATAACCACTTCACTTGCTGAAATGAAGAGAGCCAATAAAATCGCTACGCTTGTAATATTAAAAGCAATGGTTCCAAACTCGAGATTCCGATACATTTGCACATAATAGGTTTCATTCAGATCATCATCCATTTCCTCTTGATACAAGGAATGAAATTTTCTGCTTTTCTTTAAGAAATTGAAAGTTAAAAGAATGCTAATGAAACCTAACAGTAAACAAATAGTTGATATCCAGGGTATCAAGACTTTTACATCTAAAATAACTTCGTAGGATTCGGCACCGGCCTTATACATCCCTACAAAACCGCCCAAGAAACCTCCAAAGACAACAGCTGCTAAAAATAATAGTAATCCACGTTTCTTTTCCATCTTTTAACCTCTTTCTAAAACAATCCAACCAACCATTGACCAAAGGCTTTCCCTGATTCAAAAATAGCTGTCAAACCTTCTGCTTCAAGCGACACCAAAAGCAAACAAACAGCAAACAATAGAATAGCTTGGTTTCTTGCTTTTTTCGCTCCATCTCCTAATGGCTCTTTACCTAGCCAACCTGCTAGATAAGCATAGAGAACAACTGTTATAATCCCAATTTCCGTCGAAGAGAGGAATAAGAAGAGCGTCACCAAACGAACGATATTGGTCTGGATGTTAAAATAATTTCCTATACCTGCACAGACACCTGCAAGTTCTTTGTTCTCAGTATCTACTTGAAAACCTGCTAAAAACTCTTTCATATTCATTCTCCTTTTTCACTTGCTAGATTTTTGGATTTCTTTTCAATCCAGTCAATTACTGGGATGAGAGCAAAGTAGGCCCAAATAAATTGGTCGCTTTGATACGGATTAAACCATCCTAAGTCCATCCCAATCAGTAGAAATACGCTGACTAATAAAGCTATGGCAACTACATAATAAATCACTTTATACTTGTTCATCATTTTTCTCCTTTTTCTTCAACCGATTGAAAATGGACAAGAGGGCTAAATTAAGCCAAAACAAATACTTACTTTCATCAAAATAAAACCACCCCAGTAATGTTCCAATCATAGCAAAAGCATTCACATAAAGGGCAAGAACACTCATGTAATAAATCACTTTAAACTTATTCATCACTCATCCTCCTCTAAGCGAAATACCGATTCGACTGTTTCGTTGAAAATTTGAGATATTTTCAGGGCAATGATAATGGATGGGGTGTACTCATCCCGTTCTAATAGGCTAATAGTCTGTCTGGAAACCCCTGCCAGTTTGGCTAGGTCGGTTTGATTGAGACCATCACGAGCCCGAAGCTCTTTTAGACGGTTTTTTAGTTGCATGTTACACACCTACTCTCCGTCAAATTCAACAGCTTGGATATCCTCAATACGTTGCAACTTGAATTTTTCTTTTCCTTTTTTATTTACACGGCGTAGCTTGACCCACTCCTCATCAACATCTACAACTTCCCAGTTGTCTGTTCCAAAAACTTGTCCAAAGATTGTTGGTGTTTTTCCCAATCAATTCTTTTTAATAATCTTGACATTTCTTTATTTCCTTTCAGTTTTTGCTCAATTCTTTTGATTTTTATTCTCTAGTTTCTTGACCCTTTTGGGTATGATAGAGATAAAACATAAACACAAGAGGTACAAATCCTAATGCCCACATAATTGTTCCTTTCTCCTTTTTCTCTTAACTTGATTATATTGTAACACATCTTTTTCTTTTTTTGACAAACATATTTGTCAAAAAAAGTTTATGATTTTTGTCATTTTGCAAAAGAAAACGGTCAGGAGTAAAATCCTGACCAGTTTATGTGTTATTAAAATCCTAGTTTTTCAAAGGTTTCTGAGAAATTTTGACTGATAGCACCAAGCGAAACTTGAACTTCTTCTCGAGTTTGGTTATTCTTAACTGCCACTTGTCCGCTTTCGACTTCACTCTCTCCTAGGGTGATGAGGGTCTTAGCCGCAAAGACATCAGCTGACTTGAACTGAGCTTTGAGCTTACGGTTGAGGTAATCACGCTCTGCTTTGAATCCTTGTTGGCGAAGAGCCTGTACTAATTCCAAAGCCTTGACATTTGCCCCTTCGCCCAAAACTGCGATATAAACATCTAGGGCGTTTTCGATAGGGAAGTCCTACACCTTGCTTTTTCAAGGATGAGAAAGCAGACGCTCTACACCAAGTCCAAAACCAAATCCAGCAGTCTCAGGACCGCCGAAGTAAGCAACCAAGCCATCATAGCGACCACCTGCACAGACTGTCAATTCATTGCCCTCGATTTCTGTGATAAACTCAAAAATCGTGTGGTTATAGTAGTCCAAACCACGCACCATGTTGGTATCGATGATATAGTCTACTCCGAGATTTTCCAACATCTGACGAACAGCATCAAAGTGAGCTTGACTTTCTTCATCAAGGTAATCCAAGATAGATGGTGCATTCTCCACTGCCACCTTGTCTTCTTTCTCCTTAGAGTCCAAGACACGAAGAGGATTTTCCTCCAAGCGACGTTGGCTATCCTTAGACAAGGTCTCCTTGAGCGGTGTCAAGTAGTCAATCAAGGCTTGACGGTAAGCCGCACGGCTCTCAGGATTTCCAAGAGTGTTGAGGTGCAATTTAACACCTTGTATGCCAATTTCTTTCAAGAAGTGGGCTGCCATAGCGATAGTTTCTACATCGGTAGCTGGATTGCTAGAGCCAAAGCACTCCACACCAATCTGGTGGAATTGGCGTAAACGACCTGCTTGTGGGCGCTCATAGCGGAACATTGGCCCCATGTAGTAGAACTTACTTGGTTTTTGAACTTCTGGTGCGAAGAGTTTGTTTTCCACATAAGAACGAACAACTGGCGCAGTTCCTTCTGGACGGAGGGTAATATGACGGTCACCCTTGTCATAGAAATCATACATTTCCTTGGTTACGATATCAGTTGTGTCTCCAACAGAACGACTGATGACTTCGTAGTGCTCAAAAATTGGGGTACGCACTTCTGCGTAGTTGTAGCGTTTGAAGATTTCACGCGCAAAGCCTTCAACGTACTGCCATTTGGCAGACTCAGCAGGTAAAATATCCTGCGTTCCTTTTGGTTTTTGTAATTTCATAGGGAATCCTCTTTATAACTTAATAGTCCTATTTTACCATAAATGAAGGGATTGGGACAGTGTGAAAAGAAGACTAACACCTAAATTTCATTTTTGAGATTAAGACTAGCTAGGAGAATCGCAATCAAGGAAAGCCCAACAAACAGAGCCCATGTTAACTGTATATCCCATACTGCCACCAGTGAAAAACAGGCCGTCCCCACTGGTATAGATAGAGTAAACAACAAACCTAAAAAATTACTGGTACGAGAGAGAACCTCTGGAGCAAGATTTTTCATGAGCAGAGCACTAATCTTTTGGGAGAAATTTTCCCAGAAACATACATGGTAAAAAAAGACGAAAAGCATCCCGAGCAAGACTTGGTTTAACAAATTAGATAGACCAACTAGACTGGCTCCTAATGTAACCCACATCATCAATCTAGGCAGAGATTGCTTCCCAAAATAATCATTGCCCGTAAGGCTACTGATGATAACTGCTAATAAGGTAATCAATTGTAAGATAAACAAGGCATCCTTGTAGGAAAAAAATTCAGTAAGGAATGATTTAAAAGGAAGATGTTATAGATACCACCTAAGGCACCACCCAAAAGCATTGATAATCAAGATAGCAAAAGAGCATAAAACCAAAAGTTTTTCTGTCCACTTTTAAGAAAAAAACGAGACGTAAATTTCGGTAAATCGTTAAAAATTGATCTTTGATAGAGAGCTTTCTCATTTTTCAGTGATTTACTATCAACAAGTGGAGTTGATAAGCTTTAATTCAGCCCTTCCTAAAAAGAGAACGAGAGCTGACACTAGGAAAAAAATATGGCATTGATTCCCGCTACGAGCGAAAAAGTTCTGTGTTGACACCCCTAATAGCCAAACTCCAAAAAGCTTGGCCCGCCAATCGCAGAGATGTAGGTAATAAACTGCGAAAAGGAATAGGCCTCCATCAGATCTGGCTCTGCTACCTTTTCTTTAACGAGAGGCATTCGCAAGCCACCAGCAAAATCACTGGCTACATCACTAAGGACATTGATGAGGCAAAGGGTCGAAAAGGCAAAGAAACTAGCTTGCTGAACAACTAGGGCTGCTAGAAAAAATAAAACCGCCTGAAATAAACCGACATAGGTCATCCATTTGACCTTGTCCCTCGTGTAATCTGCCCGAATTCCCACAAAAACTGTAAAAAGAGTTGGAAGCATCATCACAACATTCGCCATGGCAACGGCAACAGAAGCCTCTGGCAAAGTTGAGGCATAGACCACAAACACTAAATTAAAAATGGAAGCTCCAAAAGCATTGAAAAATCGTGATAAACTCAAAACTCTGTAAGCTTGATTTCTTAGTAATAGTTTCATATAGATTCCTCTCTTTCTCACATACTACTTTTATGGTAGCTCTAGTATAGCATCAAGAATCTTACAAGAAGACGTTTTTGAATATATGCAACAGACTAAACTGATAACGAAAAACGATAGAATTTGTCTAATGCTAATAAGTATCTTCATAGTCCTATCGTTTCAAGTTATTTTATCTAGTTGCAGATACTCAACACTCTATGGCGTTTCTATAATAATCTGCAGATTTGCTACAACCAATGATCTCGAAAATACGGACAGCGTCCTCCATCTTTCTCTGCCCTTCCTCTGCTCTTCCTTGCTTACTATCAAGCAAACCTTCTGCCCATAGGTAGACTATTCGAAAAATAGGTTTCATTTTTCTTCAAAGAAGTTCTTTTTCAATTTGTTTTTTTAAAAATAGAGGGCATTGGTAAAATCATCAATTTTCAATACAGGCCATAAAAGCATTGAGGAGCAAGGTGTGCATCATATTTCGATTTTTCCCAACTCCTTGCAAGAAATCTGACTTCCGCAACATTTCTCGAGTGTACTTTGTAAAAAGCTGGACTGATAAAAGCGGAGAGCAGGAAGAAAAGAACAACAATTCATAGTATCCCCAAATTTCGACAGAAAAATAGATAATCATGTAGGACTCTTTTCTTCCTCAGCGGTCAATGTAACCGTCTCATCAATAGCTTTCATATAGGATTTTATTAAAATCGCATTGAGAATGTGTTGCTGTCTATCTTTTGAAAAAGGAAGTTGTTGATATTCTCTCTGGTAAAGAGTGCGCAAGGAGGTCAAATCTTGAGGGTCAATAGCCTCAACTATTCTGTTTCTAAATTCAGAATAGGCATCCTGATGAAAACCTCTCGCCAAAAATAACAATTCTTCCATACTCGCATGAATATTCTCCAAAGCTGTGATTAACTTTGGAGCAGATATTTCACTCTGACCATTTTCAAAACGCGACAATAAGGATGCTGAAAAGTCTCCACCTGTTGCTTTTCTCAAGGAAATTTTTCTTGATTCTCGTAGCTCTTTAAAAACTTTTCCTAAATTCTTCATACTCTTACCACTCGTCTTTTATTTTTTCCTATTTTACCACATTTCCTAATAAATACTAGTTCCAAACCAGCATTTACAATCTGAGCCAGGCATGATACAATGAATAACATCAGATATACGAAGGAGAACTTATGAAAAAGAATATCTTGACAACCCTTGTAGCTGCTCTTGTCTACTTTCTCTGTATCGGAGTGGGTGTTCTACTAGGAAACCTTGTCGACCACACTGGAAATATGTTTTACGCCCCTGCCTTTTCTGCTCTTGTGGGCGGTAGCGTCTATATGATCCTTTTAGCAAAAGTGCCTCGTTTTGGAGCGATTACTACGATTGGACTTGTAATTTCTCTATTTTTCCTCGGGAGCAAGCATGGTGCTGGAGCCTTTCTTCCAGGAATCATCTGCGGTATTGCAGCAGATGGCATCGCTCATCTCGGCCACTACAAAGATAAGATCAAGAACCTTCTTTCCTTCCTAGTTTTTGCTTTTGGTACCACTGGTCCCATCCTACTCATGTGGTTGACACCTCAAGCTTACATAGCAACCCTCGTAGCTCGTGGAAAATCTCAGGACTATATTGATCGTATCATGGTCGCGCCTAACCCTGGTACCATCCTTCTCTTTGTAGCAAGTGTCCTCATTGGTGCTCTACTTGGTGCCCTTATTGGACAAGCGCTCAGTAAGAAATTAACACATAAACAGTAACAAACAAAGCCCCTTGTCTCTAATATTTATTTGAGACAAGGGGCTTTGTTTAAGGAAAATATTTAAAAATTCACTATAGATGAAATCTTGAATGTTCGAAAAATCGGTCACAAAAACAGTAGATTACGATGCTTAAAATAACCGTGTAGAAAAACAAGGTCCACAATAGTAAACGTTGTGTGTCAGTTAGTTTCATTTGCAAATTTGTAAAGTTCTTTTTCAACTTCCATCCATCCTTTCACCCCAACGTGCATCACGTCAAATAAAAAGTAATCTTCATACTCTTTATTTCCATAGTTTAACACAGTAGCACCATGGCTTTTGGCAACATTTTCTATTTTTTTATAAGTTTTCTCACGCATTTCTCGTGAGACACCTGTGTAATCATTCCACTTACCATTTACTGGGAGTATAATAACTTCAACTTCAATTCCCAATTCCTTAGCAACTGTTAAGAAGAGTTCCATATCTGAATACTCTGGTGACTCCAGGTAGCTCAAATCTTTATTAGAATCTTTTAATGAAGCATAGCGATCTCTCAAATAAGTATTGTAGTAGTTGTTATCCACAGCGTAATCATTATTGTCTGTTTTCTTTTTAACTTCTGCTACAAATTGATCTGTCAGCTGCTCCCAATTATAGTCAGGTGTTTTATCCCCTAATGAAGGATAATCTGATTTGGCATGATTTTCATAGAATTTTCGTTTAAGCTTGAAGGAATAAACCGCATTGTCAAGTTCCAATAATTTTTTATCAATGATTGTCCCTTTTCCTTCTATAAAATAGCTTTTATACTTTTTATAGATATCGTTCTGTTGTTTATTCCCTTTGGTAATCTCAATAATGCGATTAATCAGTTTTTCTTTGGTTTCCTTACTGATTTTCTCATTATCTAGCATGTGAAAAATGTGTTCCTGAGAAGCCTTGTTTAAGAAGGCATCTTGATGGGTTCCATCCTTTTCAAACCATTGAACAGACTCTACAATGGCTACTTTTCGCTTACTCATAGCTCCTTCAATCGAGCCCAGGGTTGTAGCTTGAATGATATTTTGAGAATAACTGGTTCCTATCTGCATGATATTAAAATCATTGTAGTTAAAAATTTTATTGGGATGGTAATCCTCATTTATCGTCGCAACTAACTCTGAGGAACCCAGTAGAACTAGTGTGTTGGGAGTGATATTATTTGTTAGAATATCTCTACTTTTATACTTTTCATAAGAAGTGCTGTAGCGAATACTATTGTCCTTGACTTTATAATAATCATCAACCTTCTTGACATATGTAACATTTAAAAGGGCAAGTGTCGCAATTACGAGCACAAGCGATAGTAAAAAAATGCTTTTTAACTTAATCATCTTGTTTTGTCCAATCTCCTTGATTTAGCAGATTTCTTTTAAATTTCTTTTATCTACTTAAAAATTGTCCTGACTATCTTATAAGGTTCTCCTGAAAAGATAAAGAAACCAACCATAACTAAATTCATGGTCACAAACCAACTCATTAGTTTGTACCAAGTTTTATTCTTATGTTTCTTATAAAAAGTGCTTTTCTTTTGATAAATTTCAAATCCAGACATCAGAACTCCATGGTAAAAATCCATAAGCGATATAGCTGATACTAATTCCATGCCAAAATCCCATGACCAGCATATTGACCATATAGGCATAGGCTGCATTGTGCAATCTATTCTTAAACCATTTTTTTCTGATAACCTGCATCAAAACTCTTGAAAATACAAAATCTCTCAACCAAGTTGACAAGGTGATGTGCCATCTAGTCCAGAAATCCTTGATATCAACACTCAAGAAAGGTTTATTGAAATTCATCGGTGTCTGAATGCCCAAAATATTACTGCTTCCAACAGCCATCAAACTATAACCCGCAAAGTCAAAAAACAGATAGAGTGTATACAAGTACATATATTTGAGTGAATAGACAACTGTACCAGTATTGCTTAGAGTAAGTAGCATCTGGTAAACATAGGTTGATAGAACCACCTTGTAGAGAAGGCCTAGAACAATGCGATAAATACCATCACCTGCTAACTCTAGGTAGTCTTTTCTAGGCATGACTTCATTGATCTCTTTTAGAAATCTTCTGCTACGATCGATTGGTCCCGAACTAACTGTAGGGAAAAAGAGTAGAAACTGAAGATAATCTTTTACACTGATTTTTTCTTTGATTAAACCATCCGATATTTCCAGCATGATTTGGATAGTTTTAAAGGACATATAAGAAATCCCAATAAAAGCCAACAAATGTAGCTGGGTTAAGGCAAAGACTTTATTGACCACTAAAGGTAAAATGGATAAGATAACCAGTGGCTTCAACCGTTTTGAATCCATTTTTTGCGCTATGAAAACCAGAAAAATACTGGTAAATGATGAAAGCCAATAGATAAACAACCATGGCTTTGCTCTTACCATAGATGGCTCCTGCAAATAAAATTGACAGACTTAAAATATAATAATCCTTACGCTTGCCAAAGTAGTTTAAAACAAAGCCAATCAGTAAAACTACAAACAATAGAAGGAAAAACTCATTCCCCTCAAAATAATTCATACTAGCCGAACTCCTTTATCATTTCATAATTCTCTACAGATAGATTACTACCTTAGTCATATCGAAAATATAGCTTTCTCATTATACCATACTTCCAAAAGTTTATTCCACTTGAATAACAAATATCATTTATAAAATAGATCCAGCCATCTCTCATAACGCAGACAAACTCTATCAGTAATTAAAAATTGCCCCTATAAAGGGTTGGCTACCATATAATGAAAAACTCTTAGAAATGCTGATACATGCTATTTTTTTAAGAGTTTTTTTATTTTCTCTAATAAAAGAAAAAAAGATTGAAGAAAAATTGTCCAAAATTGACTTTTTCTTCAATCTGAGAGCCACTAACTCTTTTTTTATTTATGACTTAATTTCTTGGTCAAGAAGTCTCCCGAGAACTGGATTGTAAAGATAATTAGGATAATGATGAGTGTCGCAAGGACTGTTACATCATGATTGAAACGGTTAAATCCATAGGCGATAGCTACGTTACCGATACCACCTGCTCCGACCGCTCCCGCCATAGCTGTTTCACCGACTAGTGAGATCAAGGTCACAGTTGTCACACGGATCAAGTCTGGTAGACCTTCCGATAGGTAAACACCTACGATGTCCCAGAAAGTAGCTCCGCTAGCTTGAGCTGCCTCGATGACACCACCATCTAGCTCAGCCAAGACTACTTGCACCTGACGAGCAAAGAAGGCAAAGACTGCAAAAGATAGGGGTACAATAGCCGCATTTGGTCCGATACTTGTCCCTACTATTAGATGAGAGAAGGGTGACAAGACAGCCAAGAGAATGATGAATGGCACCGCACGGAAGATAGAGGTAATCTTGTCTAAAATCCAGAAAACAACTTTATTTTCCAAGACACCACCTGGAGCTGTCAAGACAAGGAAAAGCCCTGCAACCAGCCCTAGGAAACCTCCGATGATGAAGGAAAGAACCGTCATATAAAGGGTCAAGTAGATTGCTGTGCCCCAGCCAGCTTGACCAGACCAACCCATCTTATAGACGTTTGGTAAGTATGCTTTAATCAATTCTGCCATCTTACTGTCCTCCCTTCAATACTTTTTAGTTGCACACCAGCCTGACAGATGGCGTCTTGAGCGCTTGCCAAGGCTTCTTTTTCTCCTGACAAGACAACCACAAGTTCACCCACAGGAGTACCATCCAAAATTTCAATGTTCCCATAAAGAATATTGGCTGTTACTTGGTAGTGCTTGTACAATTCATTCAAAAGTGGCTCATCTGTAGAAGCTCCTGCATACTTGAGTTGTACCAAAATGCTATTTTCAGATAAGTGCTCTACGATTTCTTGTTTCTCAATCTTGACCATTGCTTCATCAATACCTGTCGCAGTTGAGATAAAGTCCTGAGTCAATGGTTGCTTAGGATCTGAGAAGATTTCAAGAACGCTACCTTCTTCAATCAATCGACCATCCTGCATCACTGCCACACGGTTAGCAATGTCTTTGACAATCTGCATCTCGTGTGTAATCAGGACAATGGTCAAACCTAGTTTACGGTTCAATTCTTGCAAGAGTGACAAGATTTGTTTCGTTGTCTTTGGATCAAGAGCTGAAGTTGACTCGTCTGAAATCAAGATTTTTTTGGATCATTGGTAAAGGCACGCGCAATAGCCACACGTTGTTTTTTTGACCTCCAGATAGTTGTGAAGGATAGTTTTCGGCACGGTCAGCCAAGCCCACCAAGTCCAACAACTTAGCTACTTTTAGCTCTTCTTTTTCTTCCTTGCTGAGTCCAGAGTGTTTTGAGGGCAAAGCTACATTCTCCTCTGCCGTCTTTTCTGACTCATCAGGTTAAAGTGCTGGAAAAATCATTCCGATATCTTGACGTTTACGACGCAACTGCTCGGCCGTCAAGGTCACCTTTGCCATCAAAAAAATCACATCGTCATCGATGGTAATTTTGCCTGCAGATGGCTTTTTGCAAGAGGTTAATCACCCGTACAAGGGTTGATTTCCCTGCTCCAGAATATCCAACGATTCCGTAGATATCCCTTCTTGGATGTGAATAGTCACATCCTTGACCGCTGTTATAGTTCTTTTCTTTTGGTGAAAAGTCACATCGATCTGATCTAACTTGATAATATCTCTACTCATAGCTTCTAATCAGCTCCTCTACTAATTCAATATGGGTGTAATAATCGGCGATTCGTACATTCTCGTCTCCACCATGGTCTCGGCTATTAGCATTTCCTAGACCAAAGGCAACCATAGGTACTTCTAAGGCATCAAAGACCGTATGCATAGGCCCTGTCCCCGCTGTTGTCGGCAAGACTGAAACGCCCTGTGGATAGAATTTCTTGGCCAACTCAATCACATTGAGAATGGCTGGCGCGCTCATGTCGCTTCGATAGCTCATCTCTCCCAAGGTATAGTATAATTCTACCTTATCAAAGCCATTTTTGTCTAGCTGTTTCCGAATTTTTTCCAGAACATCATACGGTTCTAGGCCAGGAACCAAACGAACTTCTAACTTAGCACTGGCTTCTGCTGGCAAAATCGTTTTAACCCCTTGCCCTTGATAGCCTGACTGAATCCCTTCGATATTAAGAGCTGGCTCGAAAAAGAAACGTTTTAGGAAGGCTGCACGATCCTCTTGTAAGAGAGGCAATTCCAAACCATAAATCTGGCTGATTTCCCCTGGATTTCGTTGGGCGTAGGTATCAACCAAGGCCAATTCACGTTCATTTGGCACTTGTACTTCTTCGTACAAGCCTTCAACCAAGATACGTCCATCTGCAGCGCGAAGAGACTGTAAAGCTTGAAGGAGATACCAAGGAGCTGATTCCACAACCCCACCATAACTCGAATGGATATCCACATCCGCACTTTTTACCTTGGCATCAAAGGTTACAATCCCCTTATTTCCACCAGAAATTTCTAGCTGTTCCAAGGCATTTTTGGTCCCTTGTTCCCAGACCAATAAATCCGCACCACGGAGTTTATCCGCATGTTTTTCCAGATACTTGTCTAGGTCTGTCGAAGCCGATTCCTCCGCTCCCTCCATGATAAAACTGATATTGACAGGCAGATCATCATGGTGCTGCATATACTTTCTCAAAGCACTCAAACGAGCTGTGATATGTCCCTTATCATCATCAACCCCACGCCCATACATGAAGCCATTGCGGACCGAAAGCGTAAAGGGATCCTCTGTCCACACTTGATCTCCGTCCGCTGGCACAGTGTCATAGTGGTTATAGAAAATCAAGGTTTTGGCATCTGGACGCGAACTCTTGAAATGCGCCATGACAAAAGGAGCCGTATAAGTCTCATCAATCTCCACTTCAGCCCCAACACGTTTGAAAATCTCACCCAGATAATTTGCAACTTCCTTAAGTCCAACCTGCTGGGCAAAGACCGATTTCTTAGAAATCAAGTACGCAAAACCTCAAAATAATGCTGGGCCACATGATCCTTTTCAAATTTTTCAATCTGTTCTTGTTCGCTAGGAAAAACCATATTCTCTCTACCTTTCTATGAACTACTCTTCCTGACAATCCATGCTCTATACAAAAGCAAGAGGTGGAATTTTCTCTCCCACCTCCCTGTTTCTTATTACCAAACTGGTTGATCCAAACCGTCTGATGTTTCTTCGATAACTTTTTTCACTTCATCAGTATGGTAAGCTGCGATAATTTTCTTGATTGCATCAGCTTTAGGGTGATGATTCCCAATCTTTTTTTCGCAACGATGATGTTGTACCATTGTTTTGAGTTTTCGTCAGCTTGCTCTTTAAAGAGTGCTTTCTTGTAGTCCAATTTTGCTTCTGTAACAAAAGTGTTGTTTACAACTGCTGCATCAACTGAAGTCAATGAACGAGCTGTTTGGCTAGCGTCCAACTCAGTGATTTTCAAGTTCTTTGGATTTTCTTTGATGTTTGCGATTGTAGCAAGTTCAGTTCCTGAAACATCCAATTTAATCAAACCAGCTGATTGAAGAAGGTAAAGGGCACGGCTTTCGTTAGTAGCATCGTTTCGGATTGCGATTTCACCGTTATTTGGGATTTCTTCCACTTTAGTGTACTTGTTTTTCTTCACCGTTTTTACCTGAGTAAAGGCGAATTGGTGAGATATACGTATCTGCAATCGCTACAAGGTCTTTACCGTTTTCTTTGTTCCAGTTGTTCAAGAAGTTGTAGTGTTGGAAAGCGTTCAAATCTACTTCACCATCAGCAGTTGCTTTATTTGGTTGTGAGTAGTCTGTAAACTCTGTGAATTCCAATTTAATTCCGTCTTTTTCAACCAATTCTTGGACTTTGTCCCAGCGTGCTTCTTCTGAACCGCTACGGTTAACAGTTGCGATTTTAACTGTAGTTGTATTGTCTGCTTTCTTGTCTGAATTTCCGCAAGCTGCAAGTGCAAGGCCTGCTACTGTAGCGATAGCTGCTACGCCTAACCATTTTTTAATTTTCATGATTCATTCTCCTTTAAAAATAATACTGTAATAGTATCTCACACTTTATTTGATTTCGCAAATTGTTATTAGATAGGCAGACATATAGTTTTAAACTATACGTCTAAAAGTTACAAAATCATCCACCTACGAGAGAATGGATGATTTACAAACTTATTTGATGTCAGCTTCTGCGGGGAGGTAAGAACCACCAAAGAACTGTTGAGATAATTTTTCAAGCGTTCCGTCTTTGTAGAGTTCTTGGATGCGTTTGTCAACAAATGATTTCAATTCATCTTGACCTTTTGCAAGAAGTGGGTATACGTAAGGTTGTTGGTCGCTTGGAAGTTCGATGACTTTCAAGTTATCCAAACCTTGGTTTTTGATAACTGTTTCTACACCGATTTTATCAAAAATCTTGTAGTCAAATTGTCCATCGCTCAAACGTCCCATGATTTGTTGGAAGTCAGCTTTTGTATAGTTAAGGACAGTTGGGTTATCTGCGTGTTGTTTGTTGTATTCTTCCAATTGTTTAGCTGATGTTGTTCCTTGAACGACTTCAGTAGATTTTCCACCGATATCATCAAGTGATTTGATGCTGTTGTCATCTTTTTAACTACGAGAACGTTAGGGTTTTTAGCAGTTGGTGCTGCGTAAAGATATTTTTCTGCACGTTCTTTTGTATAGCTAATGTTGTTAACTGCCATTTGGTAACGATCTGCGTCAAGGCCTGCAAAGATTCCTGACCATTCTGTCTTTTCAAACTTGACATCATACTTGTCAGAGTCTTTAAAGATAGCGCGAACGACCTCAATCTCAAAACCAGTCAACTCACCGTTTTTCTTCATAGTTAAATGGTTTTGGTGACGCGTTAGTTGCTACGACGATTTCTTTTTACCAGATGTTGCTTCACCAGATGCAGCATCTTTCTTTTCACCACCTGAGCAAGCTGCCAATACACCTGCGGCTACAAGCCCGAGGGCAGCAAGTGATGAATACTTAACGATTTTTTTCATGATATTTCCTCCAAAATAGAATACAATCTTATCTTAACAGAAAAAAAGGAATTACGCTATTATATGATTTCTATATTTGTGATAGGTTTTCTTTATGGCTGATTTAAAAGACCAAACGTAAGACTGCTATCAAGACCACCCCAAAGAGAACAGTCCCCACCAGATTGCGGTAACGAAAGGCTACAAAAGCCGTTGGAAAGACTGCTAAAAAGTCTAACCACTTTATCTGCGGGAAACTTCCAACTTTTCCTGCCACCACACTTGAAAGAATCAAGGCAAAGATAATAGAAACTGGTAGAAATTTCAAAAAGCGCTCTACGATAGGCGGCAAACCCTTGTACTTGGCTAGGATAAAAGGAATCATTCTTGGAATCCAAGTCACCAAGCCAGAAAAGACAATTGCTAATAAAATATACTTACTGACCATCCAAGACCACCCCCATGGTACAACCTAGCAAGGTCGCAAACAGAACAGCTAATGACTGAGACACCACCGTCAAGAGCAAAAAGAAAGATACAGCTACAACTGCTAAAATTATGAAGAGATTGCGCAAAGGAATCCGTTTTTGCATAATCTGAAACTGGGAAGTAAAAATCCCAATAAACATCCCCACTAGGGCAAAATCTAAGCCAAAAATTTCTGGATTTGGTAGAAGTCCACCTAGAGCAGTTCCGACAACAGTTCCGACAAACCAAGCTACATAGCTGTTAAGGTTGTTCCCGTGCATCCACATAGGATTGACCTTATCCGTATGCACCAACTCGCCCATCAAAACGCCATAGGTCTCATCGGTCAAAAGACTGGACATGCCGATATTGTGCCAGAGACTTGTATGACGGAAATAAGTCGACGCATGTAAGCTCAACAAAAAGAGACGCAAATTGATTAGAAAAACCGTCATAGCAATAGCTGCCACAGGAGCTTGAACTGCAATCAAGGCTATCATGGCAAACTGGGCACTCCCAGCATAGACAAAGAGACTCATCAAACCCATTTCTACTGGTGTCACATAGGGAGAACCGATAATGCCACAAGCAAGACCGATGCTAACATAGCCCAGAGCTGTCGGCACCGCAGCCTGCACACCCTCCCAAAATCCTTTTTCTTTCATAGACTTCCTCACTAATCATTCCTTCAGCAACTGCTTTCCAAACAGTCACAACAAAAATTATTATAACATATTCGTAAAATAGAAAAAAGTCTGCTGACTGACAAGAACAGAAAAAGACTGGGAGGCCAGTCTCATGATGCAACTTATAAACTATTTTAGATTTAATACCCAAACACCAATAAACTAAGAACGATTAAAAATGTATTCCACAAGATATGAAGAGCCATTGGCCAATAAACTGAACGAGTATAACGAAATAGCATACAGAACAAGAGACCTGCTCCCGCATAAACGATGAAATCTGTTAACACCCAGCCATACTGTAAAACATGGATAAGACTAAAGAGTGTGGAGGAAACGACGACATCAACATAATACTTTTTAAATTTGGACCATGCCGTCATCAGAAGTCCACGAAAAACCAACTCTTCAACGATAGGAGCAATGAGACTGCCATAGAGAATGCGCATTATAAAGTAACTAATTCCTGTCAAATTAGCTGCTTCTTTCATCATTTCGTTCCCATTTTGCGTGCTAGGAAAAATCAGAGTCGTTATATTTACCCACACAAACATCAGTATAAAGAAAAGAAAGAAGGCACCTAGATAAGACCAACGGAACTGGAAGAGACCGCATTCTTTCCAACCTTGACTCTTTACTAGAACCACTGTAGCAGCAATCCCCTCAAGAACTATCAATAAAATTTGAAATCCATAAAATCCAAAATCTGATAATTGGTTAACAAATTCTAACCTTGCTACAAAATTAAAAATTAAGTAATAGGTGACTATTATCAAAACAGTTGACAAGTATAATTTCTTATCTTTCCTTTTCATCGTTGATCCTTTTAAGTTTTATTTACGTCGTCTTTCAGCCAAACCTGTCCAGATTCCTTTCATCCAATCAGAAGCACCACGATGAGGACTCATCCCTTTATTTACAATTCTCAAAATCCACTAAAATAACAAAGGTAGAATTTGAGCAATGGCATTATTAACTATATGCAGTCCAATAGGCCAATAAATAGACTTTGTCACTCTAAAAAAGACTGCCATTATTAGACCACCACCCATATATACGAAAAAGTCTGTCAAGACCCAACCATGACTACTGATATGCAGAATTCCAAATAAAGCAGCAGAACCAAGCACATCCAATCCCCATTTCTTCCCTTTTTCCAAAGCGGTCATCACCAATCCACGATAGATCATCTCTTCAAAAATGGGACCTGCAATCACTGGATAGAAAAAATACATCAAAAATGCAGTAGGACCTGTAAAAGTAGGAAGATCCAGTTGATAAGAAATTTCATTTTGGGTGGACGGGAAAATAAAAAATGTAACGAAATTCCAAACAAAAAAAGCAAGAAGAGCTAAAAAGGAATAGAAAAGATAGGACACTTTAAATTTTCTGCTATTGATTTGTTGCCATTTTCCTGACCAAATCATGGCAACAAGAGCAAGCAAAACCACAAGAAAATTCAACATCATATCCGAAAAATAATAGCCAAAATCAGATAGACCAGCAGCCAAGTCGCTGTGTAAAACCAGACGAATGAAGAACTGGTCCGCCATGATAAGTAGAATGGCTACAAACAAGTAGTAGCGTGAGATTATCTTTTTCATATATCACCTTTCTAAAATCCAAACACCAATAAACTAACAATAAGCAAGAAGGTATTCCATGAAGCATGTAAAGCTATGGTCCAATAAATAGAGTGTGTACAGCGAAACATCATGCAAAATATCAAGCCCATTACAAAGTATAGTATGAAATCTGTCGTTATCCAACCATGCTGTAAAACATGCATAGCGCCAAATATGGCAGCAGAAACAAGAACATCAATATAGTAGTTTTTAAATTTAGACAAGCTTGTCATCAAAAAACCACGACACACGATTTCTTCTGCTACAGGTGCGATAAGGCTACCGTAAGTACACGCGTAATAAAATAGCTAATTCCTGTCAAACTGGTGGCTACTTCCACTACAGTACTTCCATTTTGCGTACGAGGAAAGATACGAGTTGCTAGATTTGCCCACACAAATAATAAGAAAAAAGAAAGAATGAAAACACCCAGGTAAGACCAACGAAACTGGAAGCGACCGCACTCTTTCCAATGTTCACTTTTGACAAAAATAATTGTAGATACAGTTCCCAGAATAAGTACCAATAAAACCTGGAACACATAGTAGATCTCATCAGACAAAGCTACAGTAAAATCTAAGTCTGGTATGACATTAAAAATGAGGTAATAGGTCAAAAGCAACAAGCCAGTTGCTAGGTGAAATTTCATTTCTTTCATTTTCTTCATTTAATCAACTCCTATAGTATCTATCCTCTACTACGCTTAAACAACTCACCTGTTGGATCTACAACCCAAGCAAAAGCACCACGATTAGGACTCATCCCTTGATTTATGATTATCAAAATCCTCTAAAACAGCAAAGGAAGTATATGCCCGATACCGTTATAGACTATATGCAGTCCAATAGGCCAATAAATAGACTTTGTTACTCTAAACAAGACCGCAAATATGATACCGCCACCCATATATACGAAAAAATCTGTCAAGACCCAACCATAATCACTAATATGCAGAATTCCAAATAAAGCAGCAGAACCAAGCACGTCCAGTCCCCATTTTTTCCCTTTTTCCAAAGCGGTCATCACCAATCCACGATAAATCATCTCTTCAAAAATGGGACCTGCAATCACTGGATAGAAAAAATACATCAAAAATGCCGTAGCTCCTGTAAAAGTTGGAGCAGCGAGTTGGTAAGCAAGTCCATTTTGGGTAGGTGGGAATAGGAAAAATTTGATGACATTCCAAATAAATAAAGCGAGAAAAGCTAAAAAGGAATAAAAAAGATAGGACCCTTTAAATTTTCTACTATTGATTTGTTGCCATTTTCCTGCCCCTACCATGAAAATAAAAACAAGCAGAACCACAAGAAAGTTCAACATCATATCCGAAAAATAATAGCCAAATTTAGATAGACCAGCAGCCAAGTCGCTGTGTAAAACCAGACCACTAAAGTACTGGTAAACAATAACAAGTAGAATGGCTATAAAAAAGTAGTAGCGTGAGATTATCTTTTTCATATATCACCCTTCTAAAATCCAAATACTAATAAACTAACAATGAATAAGAAGGTGTTCCATGAAGCATGTAAAGCTATAGTCCAATAAATAGAACGTGTATAGCGAAACATCATACAAAATATCAAGCCCATTCCAAAGTAGAGCATGAAATCTGTTGTTATCCAACCATTTTGTAAGACATGCATAGCTCCAAATATGGCAGCAGAAACAAGAACATCAATATAGTAGTTTTTGAATTTAGACAAGCTTGTCATCAAAAAGCCACGACACACGATTTCTTCTGTTATAGGTGCAATAAGGCTACCGTAAAGTACACGTGTGATAATATAACTAACTCCTGTCATACTGGTAGCTACTTCCACTACTGCACTGCCATTTTGCGTACGAGGAAAGATACGAGTTGCTAGATTTGCCCACACAAATAATAAGAAAAAATGAAAGAATGAAAACACCTAGGTAAGACCAACGAAACTGGAAACGACCGCACTCTTTCCAATGTTCACTTTTGAAAAGAATAATGGTGGCAACAATTCCCAGAACAAGCATCAACAAGACCTGTAAAACATAGTACATCTCATCCGACAAAGTATTCGTAAAAGTCTGGATGCATTACCACATTGAATATAAGGTAACTGGCTAAGATTAATAGTCCAGTTGCTAGATGAAATTTCATTTCTTTTCATTTTCTTCATTTTAATTACTTCCTATATTATTTTATCAACGACGTCTTAACCACTCACCTGTTGGCTCTACAGCCCAATCAAAAGCACCACGATGAGGACTCATCCCTTGATTTCCCCAACCAGGGTAAATTCCTGCAACACCCCAACCTGTACCGCCTCTAACACCTGGGACAATATTGACAATATCTCCTCCGCTAACTGCTTGCAATTCTGCCTCTGTCAATTCCATTGTTTCTGCAAATTGTAAATTCAACATCATTTACACTCCTTCAATTATTTTACTTGTAAACCACTTCTGCGACCTAGGATTTGCTTCAGGTGCTTTACAAGAACAGTATAGCACGGAAAGTAGGCAATTTTATAAAATCGCATATTTGATATTTTTTCTGATGGAAATTTCACATTTGCGATTTTTATGGATTTGACTTTTTCACTGATATAATGTAGTTACCATTACGTAGGAGGGCATGAAATGAAGAAACAAATCATAACATTATTGACAATCGTTGCTGAGATTATTATCTTTTTGCATCTTTAACTAATCGATAAGTGCTTTGTATTGCTGTAAGCGTAGTTCAAAAAGGGCTGTTAATTGTGGGTTTTCTAATATTTGCAGAGATTGGATAAAGTGTTCAATCTCTTTTTGATTGCTTCCCTTGGTCTGAAGGAAAACACTCAATTTCTTTAAAAATTGCCATGATACTTTCTCAAAAACATCATAGGGGCGAAGCATACTCTCCAACTCAGCTTCAAAGATTGGGATGTAAGAGAAAAGTTTGCGCTCCATGAGCTCTGAGATGATATTGAGATAGCCACTTTTCATATACAGTCGATTGTGCACTAACTCTTTAAATTCCTTGGATTTTTCAAGCAAAGAGGTAGATAAAAAGATCAGATCTTGATTGCTCAAAAAAGGCATAGTATTGCAAAAGATATAGAGTTCAAACCAGGTCCAAGACTCGATAGCATAAAGGTAGGTGGTCAAAAACTCACGATCCTCCTCTGCTAGTCGGTAGCTTTTATCCAGTGAATGGATAGCATCTTTAATCACGATGGCATTCAAACGACGATAAGTCTGCGCCATCTGTTCTTGCTCGACTTCCTTCAACAATTGCTCTAAGCCAGCTATATCTTGATGAGCAAAACGATCCACAATCCTTCTGCCAATTCGCATATGTGGAGATTCTTGGTAGTTGTTGAGCTTGTGCCCAAACTCATCAAAGGTCACATTTATCCCTTGGATAGCTAGGATCAGCTTATCTGCAGACAGCATGGACTGCCCTAGTTCGAACTTGGATAGCTGAGAGGCTGTTAGTCCAGCACAAGCCACATCTGACTGCTTGAGCTTTCTAGCCAGGCGCAATTCCTTGTAAAATTCTCCTATTTCCTGTTTTTTTCAATCATAGGCAAAGCTCCCTTTTTAAAAATTCCCTTTACTATTCTATTCGTAAAAACTTTTACTTTTTTTAACATATTATAAAATATTTTAGCAAAAAAAGCCAGCTTCAAGCTGACTTTTTATTCCATAGTATCAAAAGCGAGACTTGGTTTGGCATTTAGCTCCAAGCCTGCAAAGTTTTCTTTGTTCCACTCGCTAACGCTGGCGTAGGCAATCATGCCTGCATTGTCTCCGCAAAGACGCAGAGGTGGAATGATGACCTTGACGTCAGTGATTTCAGCTGCCAAGCGTTCTCTTAATCCTTTGTTAGCTGCTACACCACCAGCCACAACTAGGGTTTTAACAGGGTATTTTTCTAAGGCTTTCTTGGTTTTAGCCATGAGAATATCCATGACTGCAGCTTGGAAAGAAGCAGATAGGTCTTCCTTGGACAAGCTTTCTCCCTTTTGCTCGGCATTGTGGTGAAGATTGATAAAGGCAGACTTCAAACCTGAGAATGAAAACTCCAGATTGTCTTCCTTAATCATGGCACGAGGGAAATCATAAACATCCTGACCTTGATGAGCCAATTCATCAATCTCACGACCTGCTGGATAGGTCAAGCCCATGACACGACCGACCTTGTCATAGGCTTCACCAACCGCATCATCACGAGTTTCACCAACAATCTTATAATCACCAGCCTCAGAAACATAGACCAACTCTGTGTGTCCACCACTGACTAATAGAGCTAGTAAGGGGAATTCCAAAGGCTCCACACTTTGAGCTGCCATGAGGTGGCCAGCCATGTGGTTAACGGGAATCAGCGGAAGTCCATGTGCCCAAGCAAAGGCCTTGGCAGCTGACAAACCAACAAGCAAGGCTCCGACCAAGCCTGGTCCATAAGTAACCGCAACAGCTGTTACATCTTCTTCTGTAATCCCTGCTTCTGCCAGCGCCTCCTCGATACAGGCTGTAATGACCTCGACGTGGTGACGACTGGCTACTTCTGGAACTACGCCACCAAAACGTTTGTGACTCTCAATTTGACTAGCAATGACATTGGATAAGAGCTCGTCGTCGTTTTTTAAGACGGCGACACTAGTCTCATCACAGGATGTTTCAAATGCTAAAATATATCTATCCTTCATCTATTTCTCTCTTCATGATAATGGCATCCTCAACTGGATCATGGTAGTAGGCCTTGCGTTCAGCGATGACTGCCATTCTTTCTTTCTTATAAAATGCCTGTGCTCGTTGATTTGACTTTCTGACTTCGAGGAAAATCTCCTTATCTGTCGGTAATTGAGCAAATAAGGCTGACGCAATTCCTTGACCCTGATAGGTTCCTTTGACAGCAATTTGCAGGACTTCTGCTTCAAATAGATTCTCCTGCACAGCTAGAAAGCCAATCACTTCTTCCCCATCATAAGCTAGAGCATACCAGGTCTGGTCTTGGGACAGGTCTGCTTGGATTTGTTCCAGAGTCCAAGGACTGACTGGGTATACATCTACCATGACAGCATAGATGGCTTGAGCCAAGTCAGGTTGCTGTTGGATTCGTTTGATTTCTATCATAGGCGTTTAATGTAGGACCCACCAGACTCAGTGTGATTCTTGAGCCAGTTTTCCTCAGCCTCGACACGTTTGAGGTAATTCGGCACGAAGTCGTGCAAGGAGTCTGCTTCCTTGTCCCAGGCCCAGAGGGCTAGGTTAGCCGCATTTGGCAAGGTTTCTTGGTAGTTGGCTTGTGGCAATTGCTCTTTGATTTGTTCCACAAAGGCTCCCACTTCACCGACAAAAGTGACTTGTTCAGCATCCTTGACTTGCTCTAAAACTTCCGCAAAAGACAAGTGGGCTTCGGGAAGGACAGGTTGGGCATTTTCATAAAATCCTGCATAAACATTGTTGCGACGCGCATCCATCAAAGGAACAACCAAACCTTCCTGCCGGCTCGGTACCAGAGCTAAAAGGCTAGACATCCCCACTAACTCAATGTTCAGGGTATGAGCCAAGGTTTTGGCAGTTGCTACCGCGATTCGCAGACCTGTATAGCTACCAGGTCCTTCTGCCACAACGATTCGATCCAAATCCTTGGGTGTCCAATCTAGGCTGACCATCAAAAAATCAATGGCTGGCATAAGGGTAATACTGTGATTTTTTTTGATATTGATTGTCGTCTCTGCAAGAAGCTGCTTGTCCTCTAAAATAGCAAGAGAAAGAGCCTTGCTGGACGTATCAAAAGCTAATACTTTCATAACACATTCCTATCTTTTTGTCTGTTTACTATTATACTACAAAGCCGACACATGGGAATTTTCTTTGTTTTGAAACAAAATTGTCCTGCCAAACAGACAGGACAAGTACTTAAGCATTCAAACCAAAGTAAAATACAAGCCAGACCACATAGGTTACAAGAAGGAGGAAAATAGAATACAGTGTTACAAAGAGAATTTTCCAGTGTATAGCTGTTTTTCTATGTTCCAACCGAACAAATAGTAGATTGCCACCGTAAACACAAGCAACAAAAACAGCAAATATCAAGAGACGAATCGCGATAGCTAGTTGAAACATAGAGAGCCTCCTTTCTCCAATTCTAAAGGCAAATATTTCAAAATCATCATCTAACGAAAAGGAGCCCAAGCAGTTGTAGCAGTATGTAGAATTTCCATCCAAATAGGTGAAACACAAAATTAAGCATAGCTAGTCCTCCTTAATCAAGAAAAACCTCTTTTCTAACTTTATTATAGCACTTGCATCTGATGTCTTCAAATACTTTTACAAGGTATAATGAAACCCATTTCAAGCTCCTTACTTTCATATTTCCTGCTTTTACTAATTCCCCTTTTTATGTTATAATTGAGATAATTGTAACGAATCAAGGTCAATAAAGACAAAAAATGAACTGGAATCAAACTAGCTTCAAACTGAGCATTTTTGAATATAGCTGACCTGAAAGCAGAAAGGAAACATATGATTTACAAAGTTTTTTATCAAGAAACAAAAGAACGCAGCCCACGTCGTGAAACAACACGCTCACTATACTTAGACATCGATGCTAGTTCAGAACTTGAAGGACGTATCGCTGCTCGCCAACTTGTCGAAGAAAATCGTCCAGAATATAATATCGAGTATATCGAACTCTTGTCTGACAAATTGCTAGACTACGAAAAAGAAACTGGCGCATTCGAAATTACGGAGTTCTAATATGGCTCTACACTCTTAAACCAGAAGAAGTCGGCGTTTTTGCCATTGGTGGTCTAGGAGAAATCGGAAAAAACACATATGGTATCGAATACCAAGACGAAATTATCATCGTTGATGCAGGGATTAAATTCCCTGAGGATGACCTACTTGGTATCGACTACGTTATCCCTGATTACTCTTATATTGTAGAAAATATCGACCGCGTCAAGGCTCTCTTGATTACACACGGACACGAGGACCATATCGGAGGGATTCCTTTCTTGCTCAAGCAAGCAAACATCCCTATCTATGCTGGTCCACTGGCCCTTGCCTTAATCCGTGGAAAACTCGAAGAGCATGGACTTTTGCGCAATGCTACACTTCACGAAATCAACCACAACACGGAGTTGACCTTTAAAAACCTTAAAGCAACTTTCTTTAGAACTACTCACTCTATCCCAGAACCATTGGGAATCGTCATCCATACCCCTCAAGGGAAAATCGTTTGTACGGGAGACTTCAAGTTTGACTTTACACCAGTTGGTGAACCTGCAGACTTGCACCGTATGGCAGCCCTAGGTGAAGATGGAGTGCTTTGCTTACTCTCTGACTCGACCAATGCTGAAGTGCCAACCTTTACAAACTCTGAAAAGGTTGTCGGCCAGTCAATCATGAAGATTATCCAAGGCATCGAAGGACGTATCATCTTTGCATCCTTTGCCTCAAATATCTTCCGTCTCCAGCAAGCAACGGAAGCCGCTGTCAAGACTGGGCGTAAGATCGCTGTCTTTGGTCGCTCTATGGAAAAGGCCATTGTCAACGGAATCGAGCTTGGCTACATCAAAGCTCCTAAGGGAACCTTTATCGAACCAAATGAAATCAAAGACTATCCTGCGGGTGAGGTTCTGATTCTCTGTACAGGTAGTCAGGGCGAGCCCATGGCAGCCCTCTCTCGTATCGCTAACGGAACTCACCGTCAAGTGCAACTCCAACCTGGCGATACTGTTATCTTCTCATCTAGTCCAATTCCAGGAAACACCACTAGCGTTAACAAATTGATTAACATCATTTCTGAAGCTGGTGTTGAAGTAATCCATGGTAAGATTAACAACATCCATACATCTGGACACGGTGGTCAGCAAGAGCAAAAACTTATGCTCCGCTTGATTAAGCCAAAATACTTCATGCCTGTTCACGGTGAATACCGCATGCAGAAAGTTCACGCTGGGCTAGCGGTGGATACTGGCGTAGAGAAGGACAATATCTTTATCATGAGCAATGGTGATGTGCTTGCCCTCACTGCAAATTCTGCCCGCATCGCTGGTCATTTCAACGCTCAGGATATCTATGTCGATGGAAATCGTATCGGTGAAATCGGCGCTGCTGTCCTCAAAGATCGTCGTGATTTATCTGAAGACGGTGTCGTTCTAGCTGTCGCAACCGTTGACTTCAAGTCTCAGATGATTCTATCTGGACCAGATATTCTCAGCCGTGGATTTGTCTACATGAGAGAGTCTGGCGACTTGATTCGCCAAAGCCAACGTATCCTTTTCAATGCTATTCGTATCGCATTGAAAAACAAAGATGCCAGCATCCAATCTGTCAATGGCGCCATCGTAAACGCTATTCGACCATTCCTTTATGAAAATACCGAACGTGAACCAATTATCATTCCGATGATTCTCACACCAGATGAAGAATCATAACCACCCGTCTAACGGGTGGTTTGCACCAGGGCTATAAGCCCAAATTACCAGCCAGCGCCTAAAGACGCTGGCTTTCACGTTGTTCAAGCCTTATTGCATTTGACTCGTCACAAGCCTCTCAAAGAGGCAGATGTACTACTTGCCACTATCCCTAAAGGGATCTTCATATTCTTTTACACTCAACTTATCTAAAGCAATATCTTTTCGCTCTTGTTCCTGAATGTATTTCTTTATTGTGGCTTATTGAGGTCAACTGTACTCACATAATATCCCTCTACCCAAAAATGTCGATTTCCAAACTTATATTTCAGATTTGCGTGTTTATCGAACATCATTAGAGCGCTTTTACCTTTTAAATATCCCATGAAACTTGAAATACTAATTCTAGGTGGAATACTTACAAACATATGAACATGATCTGGCATTAAATGGCCCTCGATAATCTCAACACCTTTATAACTACATAATCTATGGAATATTTCTCCCAAACTACTTCGATATTGATTATAGATCTCTTTTCGTCTATACTTAGGGGTGAACACAATGTGATATTTACACATCCATTTTATGTGTGATAAACTATGTGCTTTTTGAGCCATATTTTTCTCCTTTCGCTTTACAATTGGCTTGAACACCTTTATTGTATCGCGTTTGGAGTTTTTTGGTATAACCTTCGATGCGCACCCGCATAGCGGGTGGTTTTTTTGTCTCGCACCTAACGGAGCGAGACGGACTGAAAGTCACATAATAAAAAAAAAATTCTCTGAAGTCCTATGTCTTCAGAGAATTTTTGTTATTTCACAACAAGTTGTGCCAAGTATTTTTCTTTAATCAACTAGTCTATAAATCCTATCGCTCTCACCGACGCTTGGTCTCAATAGCTTTTTTCACCAAAATCTGTTGATAAGCTTCCATATCTCCGCGTTCCAATGATTCTTCTTCATGAATGGATAATCGCCATTTATAAGCCTGAATTTCCTTATCCAACAACTCTTGAGGTGCCCCAATCAGATTCAAAATAGTCAGAAGCTCTTCAATACTCTTTAAAGGATAAACATCTGCAAGATTAACTGTTCTAGTTACACTTGTGGAGCGTTTTCTATGAATATAAATGGCTTTATTCATATAGGCAATCTTATCTGCTTGAAGATAAACCTTATAGGTCGTATAATCGTCTTCTACCTTCTGATACGTTGGATAGACAATATCCTTGAAAAGCTCCGCTTTATAGAGTTTTGCCCACGGAACAGTAAAACATTGACTAAGATTATATTTTCCGTCATATTGATGATGGAACCAATCAAAAGGGCTATACACTTGTTCAAAATAGTTGTCTGCACCTACATGGATTAAAAAACTCCCCTGATCTTCAATAAACTGAGTGAAATTACCAATTGCAATATCTGCATCCGTTTTTTCCAATAAATCATAAAGGCTTTGGATATGGTCTAACTCTAGCCAATCATCATTATCAACAAAGACAATGTAATCACCTGTCACAGCTTCCAAGGCACGATTACGACTGGAAGCAACTCCTCCATCTGGCTTATGGAAAACTTTAACACGCGCATCTTGATTCTTATATCGTTGACAAATAGCTGCTGAACCATCCGTTGAGCCATCATTGATTAAAAATAACTTCAAGATTTTGATAAGTTTGTTGAAGAATGCTATCTAAACATTTTTCAAGATAGGTCTCTGACATATAAACAGGAACGATAACACTTATTTTTTCAATTTTTAGTCTAAGTGCTTCAAATATCGCTGGATTGATACAATCATATTCTCTTAGCCACAAACTCTTGATTATATTTCTTCCATACTAAGTTGATGATTGAAACACAAATTGTCAGCAAGTGAAATACTAAGCTAAACGCTATATAGTTATTGTTATCTTTATCTAGGAAGATCTATTCTAAAGCTTTCACGACACTTCCCTTATTTATCCGTTATTTAAAAAAGTAACTTCAACTCTTCCCTGGTCACTAAGTACGGATTCATCTTTTGTTTATCATAAGCAGATTGATATTTTTCTGGATTTACAAGTTGAGATAATTCGTCAATCATCTCTGCTACACCATCCCTTGGAAACACATGGTCAGTAACATAAAACTCTGGTTGGTGACACGTGTCCTTAAAAGCATAAAGGACCATGCCATTTTCAAGAGCTGTACGGCTACCATCAAGTATTTCCTGCGCATGAGAAATATCCAGATAAATGCTACACGTTTGTAAAAGTTTCTCATATATCTCTCTAGACAGGCCTGGGTAGAGATGAACATTTGCATGACAATCCAAATCTAATAAACGCCCTCCCATTACTGTTAGCGCAGCAATATGAAATTCAAAATTCGGTAGGGCAGATACAAGGACTTCAATTTGCTCTAGTTCTTGCGTATCTGTCAAAATTAAAATATGCGGGCGAAACTCCCTAAAGGCCCCAAGAAACGTTGGTAGATAAATCAGGGGAAGATTCATATTGTCTGTCTTTAATTTCAAATCTCGAGTCAGTAGTTTCCCACAACGATCTTTTAAATACGAAATATCTTCGACAGATAACTCTTCTCTTATATAAAACATTATCTGATTAGATGAGAGGTTAGGCATATCCCTAAGCAATCTTATATCCGATAACACTATACAATCACCTGTAGACAATTGTTTATCTAAAATCAGTTTTCTTGCTTCATCAATTGAAGAAAAGCCCTGTTCACGACCGTTTGCTTCTCGATAAAGTGCACGATTATGAGATGAAAAAAGATAGAGTTGCTCTTGATTTTCCTGACCATAAATGTCTATCTCTTTTTTTCCACCACTCCAAATTTCTCTATGAAAACAAGTTCCCGATAAATCATAATGATCTCTTGCACAACAAACACCTTTGTTATCATACCATTCGACTACCTCCACCATTTGTGGCCACTGAGGATAACAGAAAATCTTCCCTTTTTGATTTCTTCCCGCTACGATATCACCTGTAGAAAGAACCTCCCAAAATCGAGGTAAGGGAAGTTGAGTCATGTGTAAGGGATTTGAACTTTCATGATTAGAAAAAAAACTAGTAAAAATATTGTTAATCGTTAATGATTTCAGATTCTTCCCCATAAGTTCTAAATCTTTTTTTAGGCGATCGTCATCTGAAGACCATTCCCTTGTCAGATAATAATACATCATTTCTTTTTTATTTCCATTCTCTAGTCAAAAATTCATACCATTGTTTTATTATGCGGTCTGATAAATATTCTTCAGCCAAGCGGTAAGATCCTTCCCTCAGCTGTTTGATTTGTTTGAAGGCTTTCTCTAAAGCTTTTGTTAAATCAACCACAATTTCCTCATCCGAACGAGCAGCAAAAGGAACTAAATAACCATTTTTACCCTCTTGAATAAAGGTCTGATTTCCATATGGTACATCTAAACCAACAAGAGCTTGTCCAGAACCAATTGCTTCTAATAAAGTTATACCAAAAGTTTCCCATTCCGAGGTAGCCAGATAAAGTTCATACTCTTTGAAACGGTTTGTAATTGTCTGATGTCCCTTAAGATGGATATAATTTTGTGCTCCTAGATTGGCAATCTCTGCTTCAATATCCTGCCATAGCATCCCTTGACCATAGATATCTAAATTGACGTCCGGACAAATTTCATGAAAAGCAACGATGGCTTTGATTGCTAAGTCTAACCGTTTTCGGCGTTCAAACCGCGCGGCAATCATCACAGAATAAGGTTTTCGTTCATCAGCTAATTGCAACTGTTCTAGAGCAGCTACTGGAAGAACGCGAACTTGACCAGTTTTTCCTAGTAATGCTAAATGTTTTTCCAATTCATCCTTCTGTGCTTGCGTTGATACTAAAATATCATCAAATTCCTCGGCATATTGAAAAAGGTGATAGTATTCAGAATTGATCTGATCTCCCCAATAATGAATAGAGTGCACAACACAGGATAATCTTGCTTCTCCTTTTAAACGTAAAAGAGGTGATGTGAAGGGAAGATTCTCTAGACGATCAATAAATACATGATCCTCTTTACTAAACTGCAACTCTGATAAGGCTCGCTCTAAAAATTCAGACTCACTATAGAACCACTCCAATCCACACCGATAAACTGCTTCAGTATCCTCACCTGGTTCTTTCTTAATCTCTTCAAAGGCTATGGAACCATCTCTATTATGAAACAGTCGGCGAACAACTCTAGCTACTATACCAAATCCAGCATCCACTGCTGTAAAAAATTCTGTGAACAGCTTTTTCTTACCATAATGTTCTCTACGAAGTAAACGACCAAATACATAATAATCTACATAATCCACATAATCCGGTTTTAGACTGTTTTTATGTAGAATGGTAGTCACACCATCTTGTTCTTGAAATCAATTCACAATTATTTTCCTTATATTCAGCAGTCAAATGTAAGAGCTGCTTCATATCATCTATACGGATTCCCAAGCTCATATCACGCTGATCTGTCAACAACATATGTGCTAACAGGATTTCTTCCTCAAGATGACCCAAAGATAGGTAGTAGTCCCATTTATATCGAGGAGGGACCTGTGTAAAAACAAAACTGGCAGGGAGGTCCAAGTCGCGAAAAACCTTCCCACGATATGCTTGAGCAACATCTACACCATTGGGTTCTAAACCCACCATAAGATTAAAAGTGTAAAGCATTCTTTAACTCCAAACTAAACTCTAATCACAAGCATCAAAGCATGGACTCCATAAAAGAAGTGAACTAGCGAATGATTAGATTATCTACTAAAACTTTCTCATTTATCTAACGAATTGAGGTAAGCTTTAATCGCCACTACCATCGCTTCAGGAGTTTGTGAAGAAAAAATCTGACTTCCTCCTGTTTGGTCCTTACTAGTATTATCAAAAACTCCAAGTGTTCCATCTCGCAAGCAAGAGAGTTTTTTTCCCAAAAATCTTTATAAAAAAATCTAGTATTTTTTTCAGTCAAAAAGTCTAGATTTATTCCATTTTAATTATACATTATTTTTTTAGTAAAAGAGCTATCATATAAATATATCTATTAGATATTATTGACACATTCAACTATCAATATAAGTCAATCATCTTTATTCAGTAAGAATATTTGATATATAGAATTATCTTCTAAACTTGAGATTATTTCCTTTATTTTTTTCAAGAATCAAAAAAACCTAGATTCTAACAGCTAGTAAATAACTAACGGTTAAAGTCTAGGTTTACTCAGAAAACAATCATTATTTCACAACAAGCTCGTAACGTGTTTTGCTGGTGAAAGTTTCACCTGCTTTAAGAATGACTTGATCTTTAAGGTCGCTATGAATAGCATCTGGTAAAGCTTGCGCCTCAAGAGCAATTCCATTGTGCTGAATCATTGGCTGACCAGAGATGATGACACTCTCATCCACAAAGTTTGCTGTGTAGACCACAAAGCAAGGAGCCTCTGTCTTGAAGAGCAAGAAACGACCTGAGTTTTGATCATAAAGGAAACCAGCATTGTCATGTCCTGCAGGTAGCGCAAATGGATGGTCCAAACCAGATACGAGTTGGATTTGCTCATCTTCTTCTGCAAATATATCCTTCAACAAAGCACCATTGTAGATATGTTTGACCACATCACGATTAGCATCTGGGGTTTTAGCTGGAACACCATCAGGAGCAATTGGATAAATCCCCTCTGTGTTTAATTGGAAGACATGACGGTCAACTGTCTGCGTGAAATCACCAGATAAGTTAAAGTAGCTATGGTTGGTTGGATTGACCAAGGTATCCTGGTCTGTCGTTACCTTGTAACTAACTTCGTAGGCACCACTTTCTTCCAAATTGTAGCTAATCCAGATCTTAAGATTTCCAGGGAAACCTCCTGTCCCGTCTGCTCTTTCTGTGTAAAGAGTCAAACCATTATCATTCACTTCAACTAGCTCAAACAAGCTAGAATCCCAACCAGTTGAGCCACTGTGGTTACAGTTGCTAGCATTGTTGACTTCAAGATCATAGGTCTTACCATTAAGTTCGAAAGTCGCACCTGCGATACGACCTGCAACAGGACCTACACTCGCTCCATGTTTAGGGCTATTCCCAACATAGCTTTCGAATCGTCAAAACCTAGGATCACATTGGCAAAGTTCCCATCCTTATCTGGAGTTACATAACGTAAAATTGTCGCACCATAGGTCATGATTTCCAGTTGATAGCCTGCCTCCGTTTCAAAACGGTAGCTAGGACATCCTTGTCATCAAGTTTCCCAAATACACGTTCTGTGTATGCTTTCATCCTTCTCTCCTTTTTCTAATTCAATTAAGTAAACAAACCATAGAAAGCGCCTCCACTTTCTATGGTTTTATTGTATGATTTACAGACACCTTTGTCAAGAAACCATAAATATTCTCTTAACAAAAGTGGTTCCTACTATTCCTGTTCTATGCTTCTACACGTTCAGTCCATGAAGTCGCTGTTGTTTGAAGAACCTTGTTAAGCTCATCGATGTTTTCAAATCCAGTTGTACGAAGCCATTCGCGAGCTGCTGTTTCACCATCTTTGATGTATGCTTCGACTGATCCAGCCCATGTTGCGCGTCCACAAAGAACACCATTGAAGTTTGCGCCTGATTCGTGGGCAAAGACAAGAGTTTCTTGGAAAAGCTTAGCTGATACACCTGCACTCAAGTAGATGTATGGCAAGTTCGTAGCTTCGTCTTGAGCTTTGAAGAAGGCTGCTGCTTCTTCGCGAGTATGAACGATTTCTCCATCGCCAAATCCTTCAACGTATTTCACGTTAACTGGAACTTCCACTTTCAAGACATCGATGTTAAAGCGTGGGTCAGAGAATACTTTCATAGCACCGATAACCTTGTGTGGTTTTACTTTCGCGTATTCTGCAGAACCTGCGTCAGCAATTTTTTCATCGTAAGCCAAGATTTCAAGGAAGAATGGAATATCCTCTGCCACACACTCAGAACCAATACGTTCAATGTAGGCTTGTTTTTGTTGATTAAGTTCGTCAGAGCTATCTACGTCATAGTAAAGCAAGAACTTAACAGCATCTGCACCTTGTTCCTTGATACGTTTTGCAGACCAAACATCCAAGCAGTCAGGCAAACGTTTAGTGCTTGTAGTATCGTATCCAGTTTTTTCATAAGCAAGGAGAAGACCAGCATTTGGATCAAGAGCTTTTGTAGCTGGAAGTCCATACTCAGGGTCAAGAAGCATAGATGAGCATATTTAGTCAATTCATCTGCAACCAAAACTTTAAGTTCTTCCATTTGAGCTACTGTTGGCTCTTCTGTTTGGTATTGAGCCATGAGGCGTTTCAAAGCACCACGTTGGTCAAAAGCAAGAGCTGAGATAATACCATTCTCATCAGAGAGTTTTTGCATGCAAGCAAGTTTATTTGGGCTTAATGTTAATTTACTCATAAATAACTCCTTATTTTTCAAACTCGTGAATAATGACACCTTGAACTACACGGTTTACTGTACCTGTTGGTGATGGTGTATCAGGTTTGTTTCCAATCTTAAGCGAAGTCAAGAGAGCAAATAATTGACCGTAAACAATATAAGGGAAGACACGGTAAACATCATTTAAAACGCCACCGCATCCAAGTGCTACTTCTTTGACATTTTCAAGTCCAAAGGCTTGATCACTCAAGAGAACAACACGACGAGCAATTTGATCGCCTGCAACTTCACGAACCAAGTCTAGGTCGTACTTACGAGTATAGTCTGTTGTAGAACCAAAGACCAAAACTACAGTATCTTCATTGATCAAAGATTTTGGACCGTGACGGAAGCCAACTGGGCTTTCATACATAGTCGCTACTTGACCAGCTGTCAGTTCCAAAATCTTGAGCTGAGCTTCATGAGCAAGTCCAAAGTAAGGACCAGCGCCAAGATAGATAACTCGGTTAAAGTCGAGGTCAACCAACTCTTTGACATCTGCTACATTGTCAAGGACTTTGCGTGCAAGGGTTGACAATACTTCAAAACGCTCAGATTTAACTGCAAAGTCTGTCGGATCAAATACCAAGAGCGCTGTCAACATCATCGACGTAAAGCTTGATGTCATAGCAAAGCCAGCATCGTTAGAAGCAGCTGGTTGCAAGAGCAAGAGGTTGCGGTCATCACCATGTGCTTGGAGAGCTAATTTTCCTTCAGCAGCACAGGTGATTGTCACTTGATAAAGTTCATCAACCAAGGTCTTAGCCAAGTCAACTGTTGCTACACTCTCAGGTGAGTTACCGCTTCGTGCAAATGATACCAAAACAGTTGCTACATCTTTTTTCAAATAAGTTTGTGGATTAGCTACAATATCAGTTGTCGCAATAGCATTAAGTTCCATTTACGCTCATCGTAAACTTCTTTAAAGTAAGGAACCAGAGTATCCCCTACATAAGCAGAAGTTCCAGCGCCAGTCAAGATAACCTTGATATAGTCATGCTTATCTGCAATTCCTTGCAAGAAAGCTGCAATTTCATCACGTCGTTCTTGATAAGTTTCAAAAGCTTCTTTCCAAACATCTGGTTGTTGGTAGATCTCACGTGTTGTGATTTCTGCCCCCAACTCAAGCAATTCTTCTTTTGTATAATCTAGCATTGAGTTCCTCTAATCTATTATTATATTATTTTTTATTTAAAATATGGGAATGGGAGTAAGCCCCATTCCCATTTATATTCTATGAAATGTGTTCTAACAGTATTTCTGTTATTACACCTTATTCGTCTTCATCGTCATCGAAGCCAGCCAATAGATCATTAACTTTGACAATGCTCTCTGAAGCACGATTTTTATAATCTGCATCAGCGCCAGTTAGGCTTGCATTGATAAATTCAATCACCATTGGAAGATTCATTCCTGCATAAAGTTCGATGTCACGACCTTCCATAATCAAGCGGCTCACCACGTTACATGGTGTTCCACCAAGGAGGTCAGCAAAGACTAGGAAATCATCCAAACCTTCGACAGCAGCTTCAAATTTCGCAGTGAAATCTTCTGGTCCATCTTCTGGAAGAAGAGCTACCGCATGAATGTTATCCTGTGGACCCATAATCATTTCTGTGCTACCTTTTAGTTCTTCACAAAAACGTCCATGGCTCACTAAAATCAATGATTTACTCATAAATTATGCGCCCATTCCAAGTACAAATTTACCGATGAATGAAAGTCCAACTGCAAGAGCAATGATGATACCGATTGCTTTAGTTGAGTTCATACCTTTCTTACCAAGCAACCAGAAGATGAATGCTGTGAAGATTGCTGGAAGCAAGCGTGGGAAGATTGAGTTCAAGATATCTTGGAAGTCAATCATTTTTCTCACCGATTGGCAATTTGTATGAAATTTCAAAGTTGATCATTGTTGCTACAAGAGCACCCATCATGAACACACCAAGTACAGATGCAGCTTCAATCAAAGCTGTCAAAGTGCTTTGCATGTTGTTGATAAGGTTAACCCCTTCTTTGTATGCAAATTCCAATTGTTTCCAACGGAAGATGTCATACGCTACTGCAACTGCGATCCAAAGGAAGATACCCCAAGGTTGACCAGCGATAGCCATTGTTGCAGCGATAGATCCCATGATAGCAGGTACAAGTGAACCAAAGATTGTATCTCCAAGAGGAGCGAATGGTCCCATCAAACCTGTCTTGATACCGTTAACCGCATCTTTTGAGCCAACGCCATCTTTTTCTTCCATAGCAAGGTCAAAACCAGCGATGATTGTGTGGAAGAATGGTGAAGTGTTGAAGAATTGAGTATGAACTTTCATCATTTCTTTCAACTCAGGAGTTCCATCTCCATACATTTTACGCAATTGTGGCAAGATCATGTAAAGGTAACCTGATGCTTGCATACGCTCGTAGTTCCATCCCAATTGGAAAGTGAACAAGCTACGTTTGTTAATTTGATTAAAATCTTCTTTTGTTAATTTGTAATTAGAATTCGTCATCTTCAATTTCCCCACTTTCTGATGGTGTAGAAGGTGCTGCTACAGCAACTTTTTGGCTGTTCTTGAAGTGAACAACTGCAAGGAAGATACCCACGATAGAGATACCGATCATAGACAATCCTTTGAAGTTGTTTGCAAAGCCAATTTTTTCAGCAACGTCAGCAGGAAGAGTGCCAATGATACCAGCAACTGCTCCACCAAGACCTGTTACGTATGAGTAAAGTACAGTCAACATAGCTGTCAAACCGAATCCCATAGCAAGGTAGTGAAGGTTACGTTTAACTGGAAGGTAACGAAGCAAGATAGCGAATCCAAGACCTGGAAGCATACGACCTGCAAGAGTCAAACCGTCTGCAACCCATTGGTATTCTTTAACAAGGTTTACAACACCTTGTACGAATTCTCCACCGAAAGCAAGCGCGAAGAATACTGGAAGGGCACGAGAAGCAGCCCATGGAAGCGCACCAAGAAGGTAGTTACGTTCGATAGCTTTATAGTCAAAGCGTTCGATCGCAGCATCAATACGGTGTGCGAAGAATGTAGTAGTCATACGACCAAGTACGTCGAAGTAAGTCAAAAGTGCCGCTACTGGTACAGCGATTGTAGTGATCGCAAGGTCAGTTTCGATACCTTGTGAAACTGAGAAAGCAGTCGCAAGAACCGCACCAGAAGTTGCGTCGATACGAGAAGCACCACCAAAGGTACCTACCCCAAGTACGAACAACTGCAAGCTACCACCGATAAACAAACCAGTTGTCAAATCTCCCATGATCAAACCAGTAATGAAACCAGCGAATACAGGGGAACCTGCAGAAGAAACGATCGTCAACTCATCACAGATTTGATAAGCTGAGTACAAAGTGAGAAGTAAAATTTGCCACCATTGTATCATAACAATGACCTCCTAAAAATTTTTTCCTATTTTAATAAGCTCAAAAAGTCTGAAACTGGATCATTTTGGAACCATTTGAGCAGTAAGTTTTAACACCTTTTTTTCCGCCAATTTGTGGAAATCTTCTACGTCTTTATCTACAACGTTGATTGAACGTGTGATAGAACGTGTTTCTGGTGTTTGAGACATATTACCAACATTGACTGCTTCAAGCGGTACCCCTGCTTCCACTAATCCAAGGAAGCGGTCTGGTTTACGAGCAACGATAAACAAACGTTGGCTATCATATTTTTCCAGCAAGGATATTAGCTGCAGCTTTTTTTCAACTGGCAAAATACTAAGTTTTTACACCTGGTGGTGTTGCAAGTTTCAATCCGCTCTTTTCAACGTCGTTATTAACAACTTCATTGTCAACGACCATGATACGTGAAACATTCAGTTTAGCAGACCAAAGGTTTGCTACTTGTCCGTGGATCAAACGTCCATCGATACGGCATCCTACAATTGTCATAAATTTTCCCCCTTTATATGTTTTTAGTGTAGGGTTTACGAGTTAAGTGTATGTGATCTTTATATTCCCCTTCAGTTTCAAAGATAATGATGCGGTTAGCACCTTCTTTGAGATAGCTGTGCGGAATATAAAGCGATAAGGTTGGACCAACATTCCAGAAACGACCTAGATGATGGCCATTGACATAGGCAATCCCTTTACCAAACTCAGATAGTTCTAAGTAGGGTGTCCTTCGGAGCCTCAACTTCAAAGTCAAAGGCGTAAAAAGGCAGGTTGTCCTTCTGTCCATCCTTTTGAGAAATCAATCTTTTCAGGATTATCTAGTGGAAGCGGATAGTGTTCCCAGTTCAGCATGAAGTGTAGATCTTTGCAGACACCTGTACGAATCCCTTTTCGTTGTGTATCTGCTAGGAACTTATGCCCGTAATTGACACGCCCCATATTTTCTACCAGAACATCAAAACGAGAGAGCGCTTTCTTTTCTCCTTGATAGAAGATGTCCTCACCAATTTCTGTCTGGTACTGAGTTGCGACCCATTTACCATCTACAAATAGCTGAGCTCTGTCTCGACCGTCAATGATACGGATACGTTCTTCTTCTGCATCCCAACTAGCTTCTGTACGATAGAGTAGGTAGCCGTAGCTTTGTCCCAACTCTTCCATTTTCTTAGGATAGAGACTCTCAATTGGACTTGTTAAGCTATCCAAGGTTTCAAAGAGAGAAACTTTCTCGACCAGTGGAATGTTTTCAACTTCCATGCTCTCTTTGTAAAGCGGTTCTAATTGTGGATACTCAGGATAGTAAGTCGCCATCATTTCCTTAACTGCCATGTATTTAGCAGTTGGATTGCCAGCTTCATTAAGGAGAGCGTCATAATCATAAGATGTTACTTGTGGTAAATCGATGGTTCCTCGAGCTGAACAACCATTCATAAAACCAAAGTTAGTTCCACCGTGGAACATATAAAGGTTGATAGAGCCTTGCTCTAGCACCTCATGTACGGCTTCTGCTAACTCCTCTGGCTCACGTGTGATGACTGGTTCTTTCCATCGGTTAAACCATCCATCCCAGAATTCCATACACATGAGTGGCCATTTCTTGTCATACTCATCAAAGAACTCTTGCATTTGCGAGAAGTTAAAGTTAGCTTTTGAACCAAAGTTCCCTGTCACAAAGAGATCATCTTCAATCAAGGTACCAGCTTTCAGAGTTGCTCGCCATGGACCATCAGATGTAAAGAGCGGACAAGTCACTGAACGTTCTTCCATCAATCGGCGAATCTCACGCAAGTAGGTCTTGTCCTCACCGTATGAACCGTACTCATTTTCAACCTGCATCATGAGGATGTTACCACCATTGTCCAACAATCTTGAAACAAGACGCGGAAGTAAATGATCGTAGTAACGTCCTACCATTTCAACAAAGGCTGGATCAGAAGAACGGATTCGCATGTCTTTAGTTAAAAGCCATGCTGGTAAACCACCAAATTCCCACTCTGAACAGATAAAGGGAGATGGTCGAACAATAGCATACAAGCCTAAGTCCTGAGCTGTCTGAAGAAATTTTTCAATATTAAGATTGCCTTCAAAATTGAAGTTTCCTTCAGTTGGCTCATGCAAATTCCAAGCGACGTAAGTTTCAACAGTGTTGAAGCCTAAAGCCTTGAGATTATACAATGAATGATACCAGTCTTCTTCAGGAATTCTAAAATAATGAATGGCACCAGATAAAATTTTGAATGGTTCCCCATCTAGGTAAAAATCATCCTCAATTTTAAACCTTGTCATTTTACCACCCCATACTTTTCGTTTGCGCTTTCATTTGTTGTTATATTAAATGATAAACTAATGAATCCATCTTGTCAATAGATTTTTCGAAAAATTATTTAAAATTTTTTTCTTTTTTTACTGAATTGTTTTCTAAAAATTCTTGTAAAAAAATTTTTTTTCTTAAATATTTTCGTTCTAGATTGCATAAATGTATGAGTTTATAACCGTAAATAATATGTAAGTCAATCACTTAGCCTATTATTTTATTTTTACATTATTTACTATCATTTCCAAACCATTTATGATAAAAATCGAAGATGGAGAAGGAAAAAATGAGGTGAAAATATGGCAATTCCAAAGTATCAATATATCAAAGATGAATTGAAAAACAAAATCATTTCAGGTCAATTTGCAAGTGGCGACAAGTTCTACACTGAAGCAGAATTGATTGCAATGTATGACGTAAGTTCAATCACTGTTGTTCGCGCCTTAAACGACCTTGCTAAAGACGGTTATATTGTCCGCCAACAAGGAAAAGGAACCTTTGTGGCTCGCGCTCACAAGCACAAACTCGTAGAATTTTTCTGATGTAGAAATTTTTTGAAACCAAGGACGATAAAGTCACTGTTCTTTCTATTGAACGCGGTAACGATCTTAACTACTTAGAAAAATTGGGATTGCGTGGCGATCAATTTTATTACAAAATCGAACGTATCCGTGAATCTAACGGTGTTACTTATATCTACCACACATCTTATATCCCTGAACAATACATCAATGCAAACTATCCAAATCTTGAATACTATAGTTCTATCTATAATCGTTTCAAATTGGACTACCACATTCACATGAATGACGAGCATTTTGAAGAAATCAATGAAATTGTATTTCCAACTCCAGAACATGCTGCTTCTATCCTAGGAATCGACTCTCAGTTCCCAACTGTTCTCCAAACCAAGACAACTAAACTTGAGTCAACTGGCCAAGTGTTGGAATACATTGAAACTTACAAACGTTCTGATTTCTATAAGATTAAATTTATCTCATGTGATCGCGATCACTAAACATTAAAAAGTCTGAGACAATCGTTTCAGGCTTTTCTGTTTTTCATTATAGCACGCTAGCTTTTAGTAGGAAATATCAAATGACTTTAAACTATAATTTGGAGAAATTTTACTAAAAACAGAGTAAAAATTGAAAAGCAGTTCAAATTAAATAACTTCTTATATTTTTTTATAGGTATTTTATTAAAATACTTGACTTTACTAGATTCAGATAATACAATGAAATCAGTTTGTGAAAACGCTACCAAAAACAATAAATTAGGAGGTTATTTAATGAAACCAGAAAATAAACAGCGTTTCTCTATTCGTAAATACGCAATCGGAGCAGCTTCTGTCTTGATCGGCTTTGCCTTTCATGCGCAAGCTGTTGCCGCTGATGGAGTCGTACCTACTACAACAGAGAATCAACCTACTATCCAAGCTACAGGTGAATCGTCTCCACAGGCTAGCGAAGAAAAACTTGAAACTAGTCCTACACCAGAAGCCGTAGCTCCTGCAGCTCCAGCAACACCTGTAGCAAACACTGAAGCACCAAAAGTTGAAGCTACTCCTGCACCTGTCGTAGAAAAAACTGTTGCAACCGAAGAAACTCCAGCAAAACCAGAAGTAACTGAAGAAGCTAAGCAGCCAGAACCAGAAAAGGTAGAAAACAAAGAAATTGCTAAAGTTGAAGCTCCTGCAGTCACCACAGAGAGAGCAACTCAAGTCAATGAAAAACTGGCTAAAAAGAAAATCGTTTCAATCGATGCAGGGCGTAAATACTTTTCTCCTGAACAACTGAAAGAAATCATCGACAAAGCCAAACACTATGGCTATACTGATCTTCATCTCCTAGTCGGAAATGATGGCTTGCGTTTTATGCTTGATGACATGTCTCTAACTGTAGGGGACAAAACTTATGCAAGCGATGATGTCAAACGCGCTGTTGAAAATGGAACCAATGCTTACTACAACGATCCAAACGGCAATCATCTAACTGAAAGCCAAATGACCGACTTGATTAACTATGCTAAGGATAAAGGTATTGGACTTATCCCATCTGTTAACAGTCCTGGCCACATGGACGCTATCCTTAATGCTATGAAAGAATTGGGTATTGAAAAGCCTAACTTTAACTATTTTGGTAAAGAATCAGCGCGTACTGTTGACCTTGACAATGAAAAAGCTGTTGCCTTCACAAAAGCTTTGATTGATAAGTATGCCGGCTACTTTGCTGGTAAGTCTGAAATCTTCAACATCGGTTTGGATGAGTACGCTAACGATGCTACGGATGCTAAAGGATGGAGCGTTCTTCAAGCCTATAAATGGTATCCAGAAGATGGATTCCCAGACAAGGGCTATGACAAATTCATCGCCTATGCTAATGACCTAGCTCGTATCGTCAAATCTCACGGTCTAAAACCAATGGCCTTCAACGACGGTATCTACTATAATAGCGATACAAGTTTTGGTACCTTTGACAAGGACATCATCGTCTCTATGTGGACTGGTGGCTGGGGCGGTTACGATGTCGCTTCTTCTAAATTACTAGCTGAAAAAGGACACGAAATCCTCAATACTAACGATGCTTGGTACTATGTTCTCGGCCGTAATGCTGACGGACAAGGTTGGTACAACCTTGATCAAGGATTGAACGGCATTAAGAGCACACCGATCACTTCTGTACCAAAAACAGAAGGAGCTGACGTTCCTATTATCGGTGGTATGGTAGCAGCTTGGGCTGATACTCCATCTGCTCGCTACTCTCCATCTCGTCTCTTCAAACTCATGCGTCAATTCGCAAACTCAAATGCTGAATATTTCGCTGCTGATTACGAGTCTGCTGAACAAGCTCTGAAAGAAGTTCCAACAGACCTTACTCGCTACACAGAAGAAAGTATTGCAGCCGTTAAAGAAGCTGAAAGCCATTCGTTCTCTTGATGGCAACCTCAGCCGTGCTGAACAAGATACTATTGACCAAGCTATCGCAAAACTCCAAGAAGCTGTTGCTAACTTGACCTTCACTCCAGAAGCTCAAAAAGAAGAAGATGCTAAACGCGAAGTTGAAAAACTAGCTAAAAATAAGGTTATCTCTATTGATGCTGGTCGTAAATACTTCACGCTAGACCAACTTAAACGAATCGTTGACAAAGCCAGCGAACTTGGATACTCTGACCTTCATCTCCTCCTTGGAAATGATGGACTTCGCTTCTTACTTGATGATATGAGTATCTCAGCAAACGGCAAGACTTATGCAAGCGACGATGTGAAAAATGCCATCATCGAAGGAACAAAATCTTACTACGATGATCCTAATGGAACTACTTTGAACCAAGCTGAAATCACTGAGCTTATCCAGTATGCTAAAAACAAAGGTATTGGACTAATCCCAGCTATCAATAGCCCAGGTCACATGGATGCTATGCTTGTCGCTATGGAAAAATTGGGCATCGCAAACCCTCAAGCTAACTTTGACAAGGTTTCAAAAACAACTATGGACCTTGAAAACGAAGAAGCAATGAACTTTACAAAAGCCCTTATTGGCAAGTACATGGACTTCTTTGCAGGCAAGACTAAGATCTTTAACTATGGTACAGATGAGTATGCCAATGACGCTACCAACGCTCAAGGTTGGTACTACCTCAAGTGGTATGGACTCTACGGTAAATTTGCTGAATACGCTAATAGTCTAGCTGCCATGGCTAAAGAAAAAGGTCTTCAACCAATGGCCTTTAACGACGGCTTCTACTATGAAGACAAGGATGATGTTGAATTTGATAAAGACGTTATCATCTCTTACTGGTCTAAAGGATGGTGGGGTTACAACCTTGCATCTCCTCAATATCTAGCAAGTAAGGGGTACAAATTCCTTAACACGAATGGAGATTGGTACTACATTCTCGGTCAAAAACCAGAAGATGGTGGTGGCTTCCTCAAGAAAGCTATTGAAAATACTGAAAAAACTCCATTTAACCAGCTGGCTTCAACTAAATATCCTGAAGTTGACCTACCTACTGTTGGTAGTATGTTAGCTATCTGGGCTGATAGACCAAGCGCAGAATACAAGGAAGAAGAAATCTTTGAACTCATGACTGCCTTTGCAGATCACAACAAAGACTACTTCCGTGCTGACTACAAAGCACTACGCGAAGAACTTGCTCAAATCCCTGAAAACTTAGAAGGATACAGTACAGAAAGTCTCAACGCTCTCAAGGCTGCTAAAGACGCTCTTAACTACAACCTCAATCGTAACAAACAAGCTGAATTGGACACACTTGTAGCTAATCTCAAAGCTGCTAGACTGGGTCTCAAACCAGCTGCAACTCACTCAGGAAGCCTTGATGAGAGTGAAACTGCTGCTACAGTTGAAAACCGACCAGAGCTTCTAGTTAAGACAGAAGAAATTCCGTTTGAGATTGTTAAGAAAGAAAATCCTAACCTACCAGCAGGAAAAGAGAGAAAGTCATCACTAAAGGTGTCAAAGGTGAACGGACTATCTATCTTTCAGTTGTGACTGAGAATGGCAAGCAAACAGAAACAGTTCTTGAAAGACAAGTAACGAAAGAAGCTGTTAATCAAGTTGTCGAAGTTGGAACATTAACAACTCATGTAGGAGACGAAAAAGGTCAAGCTCCTGTTGTAAATAAACCTCGTGTAGTCATCGAAGATGAAGAAATTCCATTTACAACCATCACTCGCGAGACTCCTTCACTACCTAAGGGACAAACTCGTCTAGTAACTGCAGGTATCAACGGTCGTCGTAGCCATTTCTACTCTGTGACTACTGCTGCTGATGGATCTGAAGTTAAAACATTGGTTACTAGTGTTGTCGCTCAAGAACCAGTCGCTCAAGTGATCGAAGTTGGTAACCCTATCACTCATCTTGGTGATGAACATGGTCAAGCAGCTATCGCTGAAGAAAAACCAAAACTAGAAATTCCAAGTGAACCAGCTCCAGCATCTGTTCCTGCTGAGGAAAACAAAACTCTTCCTCAAGGCCCAGCTCCTGTAGCAAAAGAAAATAAACTTCCTGAAACAGGAAGCCAAGGTTCAGAATGGTTGATTGCTACTGGTCTTATGACTGCTCTCACAGCTTACGGACTTAGCAAGAAAAAAGATTAAGCACAAATAAAAAGCGGGACAAAAGTCTCGCTTTTTATTGTGATTATTAGTCACCCAAACCGATGCGTTCGAAGATCTCATCCACACGTTTGGTATAGTAAGTTGGGTTAAAGATTTCGTCGATTTCTTCTTGAGTGAGGCGTGAAGTCACTTCTGGATCTGCTTCAAGAAGTGGTTTGAAGTCTACTTGGTTATCCCAAGATTGAGCTGTCTTAGGTTGAACAAGGTCGTAAGCTTGCTCACGCGTCATCCCTTTTTCAATCAAAGCAAGCATGGCACGTTGGCTGAAGATCAAACCAAATGTAGAGTTCATGTTGCGGATCATATTTTCTGGGAAGACTGTCAAGTTCTTAACGATGTTTCCGAAACGGTTAAGCATGTAGTCAATCAAAATGGTTGTATCTGGTGCGATGATGCGCTCTGCTGATGAGTGAGAGATATCACGTTCGTGCCAGAGAGCGACGTTCTCATAGGCTGTAATCATGTGACCACGGATCACACGCGCAAGACCTGTCATGTTTTCAGAACCGATAGGGTTACGTTTGTGAGGCATTGCTGAAGACCCTTTTTGCCCTTTGGCAAAGAACTCTTCCACTTCACGTTGTTCTGATTTTTGAAGACCACGAATCTCAGTCGCCATACGTTCGATAGAAGTTGCGATGCTGGCAAGAACTGCAAAGTACTCAGCGTGAAGGTCACGAGGAAGGACTTGTGTAGAGATTTCTTGAGCACGGATACCCAATTTGTCGCAGACGTATTTTTCAACGAATGGTGGTATGTTGGCAAAGTTACCAACCGCACCAGAGATCTTACCAGCCTCCACGCCAGCAGCTGCATGCTCGAAACGCTCGATGTTACGTTTCATTTCGCTGTACCAAGTTGCCAATTTAAGACCAAAAGTTGTCGGCTCAGCGTGCACACCATGGGTACGCCCCATCATGATAGTGAACTTGTGTTCTTTCGCTTTGTCAGCGATGATATTGAGGAAGTTTTCAAGGTCACGACGAATGATGTCGTTGGCCTGCTTGTAAGGTAACCGTAGGCAGTATCGACTACGTCAGTAGAAGTCAAACCATAGTGGACCCACTTACGCTCTTCACCAAGCGTCTCAGAAACCGCACGCGTGAAAGCCACCACATCGTGACGAGTCTCCTGCTCAATTTCCAAAATACGGTCGATGTCAAAGTCCGCTTTTTCACGGATCAAAGCCACATCTTCCTTAGGGATTTCCCCCAACTCAGCCCATGCTTCATCAGCCAAGATTTCCACCTCAAGCCAAGCACGGTATTTATTTTCTTCAGTCCAAATGTTCGCCATCTCAGGGCGAGAGTAACGTTCGATCATTGTTAGTTAGTTCTCCTTAATTAATTCTTTTACAATATATCCTTCTTCTAAAGCTTTTTCTGTAGCAGTCCTATATTTTTCTATATCATTATCTTTATTTATATTCTTTTTCAAAATATTTTTTTCCAATTCTTTATAGGAATCTGTTCCTTCTTTAAATTCACTATTAAAAGCATTGAGGCTCACCATCTTCCCTTTTCGCAATTGAGATTGTCTCCGTTTCAAATTCTCCAAAGAATGATTTATATGTAATTTTGAGTTTCAAATTTTTTAGTTCTCCATGACTCACCCCTTGAACTTTAATATAAAACACACTATTTTCACCTTTATTGATGATCTTTTCTCTAAATGTTTTGTCCTTGTCTAGTATTTTTCCATCAATTTCTGCTTTTACATCCGTAATGAAAGCAAGTCCCAAACCTACATTCTCTACATCTAGAGGAAAAATCACACAATGCTTATCAGAACTATCAAAGTTACAGATTTCATAGTCCAAAACTGCCGTCCTTTGCCTCTGATCAATAATTCGATATGGGTAAACACCTAGCGAAATACGATACCTTAAGTAAGGTCTATGACTATTTAGTAAATCAACTTTTGACTGTTTTTTCTGAACAGCTAATGTCCAATAGATACCTAAAATAGTCACAACTGCACCAATTAATGCACTTATAAGATTTGACCAGAACTCACTATTTAATACACTTATCAGATTCGACAAAAATTTCACCATTTAATATATATGTTTTTAAACTATAAATTTTTGATATCGATACAAAAACAAGCGATACAATATAAAAAGTACGATTAATCTATTAAACCAAGTATCTTTTTTACTCATTTCCTCCTCTAACCTCTTCAATCAATCCCTTTCCCAAACTCCTCAACCTTATACGGTTCATCACTAAACAAAATCACATGTCCCATTTTGCGATTGTGCTTTTTCTCGTTAATAATACATATGCAAATAGTCATTTGAAATTCCTGAAAAAATCTCCCTACCAAGTATCATTACAATTTCTACAATAAAAGGCCTTTCTATCCCTCATTTTATGACAACATGGACATTCCACTAAGTCATCCTCACCTGTTGCATAAAGTGTTCGGTGCGCACACTTTGAGCAGTAGAATGTATCACCTTCATCCCACAATCGATTACTATCAGTATTACCACAGTTTGCACATTTCATAGTACTATACCTCAATTCATTAATACTCCTAAAAATTCTACTTTTCGACACAAACTGAAAAATGTATGACTTCCTACACAGAGTGGGTGAGATTCATAAATTAAAAATCAATCCCTTTCCCAAACTCCTCAACCTTATTCGGTTCATCACTAAACAAAGTTACATGTCCCATCTTGCGGTTGTGCTTCGCTTCTATTTTACCATATAAATGGAGGTGGGCGCTTGGATTTTCTGTCACATATTTTTCAGCAGCCTCGACGTGTTGGCCGAGAACATTGAGCATAACAGCAGGAGCATGAAGGTGAATTGCTGGGAGTGGTGCTCCGAGAACGCCCAAGATATGGGTATCAAACTGGGAGAAGTCACAAGCTTCAATCGAGTAATGGCCTGAATTGTGTGGACGTGGCGCGATTTCGTTGACAATGATGTCATCAGCTGTCGCAAACATTTCCACGCAAAGGGTTCCAGAAAGGTTTAGTTGTTCAGCAATTCGCACAGCCATAGCTTTGGCTTTTTCAGCTAGACTTTCAGAAATGCGAGCAGGTACAATGGTTTTTGAGAGGATGTTGTTGCGGTGGATATTTTCCTGAACTGGGAAAACCGTCACGTCCTTGCCATTTCCTGATACAATGACAGAAATTTCAAGGTCAAAATTGACGAATTCTTCCAAGACGCAGCCTGCTGAATCTGCTAGTGAATAAGCTTCTTCCAAGTCTGCTTCTGAACGAATAACCTTTTGTCCATGCCCATCATAGCCACCGGTCGCCGTCTTGAGGACATAGTTTTTCGATAGGTCAATATCTGCCAAGTCTTGACTTGAGGTCACAACCTTGTAAGGTGCAACGGTGACTTGAGCCTTGTTTGCGAGAAAGTCCTTTTCAAAAATGCGATTTTGAGAAATGCGGAGCAAGTCCGTTCCTTGAGGGAGTTGCCCATCCTTGATAACAGCATCCAAACCGTCGGCATCCACATTTTCAAACTCATAAGTGAGGACATCGCAACGCTCCGCCAACTGGCGAAGAGCGTCCACATCATTATAAGGAGCCACGATAATCTCCGCCACGCGAGAGGCCGGACAATCCACTGCAGGATCCAGCGCGATAACCTTGTGACCCATGTAGATAGCAGAAATGGCCATCATCTGACCGAGCTGGTCACCACCGATAATTCCAATGGTTTTAGTTGAGCTCATTTGTAGACTCCTCTGCGATTTTTCCTTGCTCTTCTGCGAAATCTGCCAAAGCTGTCGCAATGGCCTGGTCCTCTACTGACAGGAGACGGAGGGCAAAAAGGGCAGCATTAGTAGCACCCGCTTCACCAATAGCCATAGTTGCGACAGGCACACCACCTGGCATCTGTACGATAGAATAGAGCGAGTCCACGCCACTAAGGGCACGTGATTTGACAGGCACCCCGATGACTGGAAGGGTTGTTTTTGCAGCAACCATCCCTGGCAAGTGGGCAGCGCCACCCGCACCAGCGATGATGACTTTAATGCCACGACTACGTGCTTCTTCCGCATGTTTGAACATGAGGTCTGGTGTACGGTGTGCGGAAACAACTTTCTTTTCGTAGGCTACACCGAAGCGGTCTAGGACTTCTGCTGTTTTTTGCATGGTTGTCCAGTCGGACTTTGAGCCCATGATGATGGAAATTACTGGTTTCATAGTTAATAATATCCTTTTCTTTTTTGATAATGGTCTTAGGTGGTGGGGACGGAAGCAAACCTTCGGTTTCATTCCTAAACTTTGAGCCCAAGTCTCAAAGTTTCCCCCGACCAGAACAGATGCTGTTCTGGTCTTTTCACCACGGCGACCAATATCGTGTTTGGCTCGCTTTCGCTCGCCATTGTCAAATATAGTATCTGTTAATCTTTTAACGCTTTGCTTCAATGTCATTTTCGATAGAAGAGTACTTCTGTTTTTTTGTTGGGAGAGTTCTTGGTAGATGATATTTTGGCCGTCTTTGACGGTGTCTGCTGTTGTGACGAGCATATAGACGCGTCCGCCGTTTGAGAGGAGGTCTTGACCATTTTCAGCGAATTTAGCACCAGCATAGTAAGTGATGATGTCGCCCTCTGTCTTGGCTGGAAGTTTGACACCCTTCTCATAAGCAAGTGGATAGCCATTTGAAGCTACAACCACGCCTAGTGTCACCCCCTTGTCCGTCCAAGTGATGGCTGGCTTTTTGCCATCCAAAATGTCAGTGATGTTTTCTGCAAAGTCAGATGTCAAACGAGGTAAGATTATTTGCGTTTCAGGATCGCCAAAACGAGAGTTGAACTCGATGACTTTCGGTCCATCAGCTGTCAAGATTAGCCCCGCATAAAGGACACCAAGGTAAGGACGTCCTTCTTTAATCATACCTTCAAGAACTGGCTTGACAATAGTGTCAACCGCTGTGTCAACCACGCTCTGTGGCAAGTGAGGAACTGGCGCATAGGCACCCATCCCACCAGTGTTAGGACCTTTATCACCATCATAAGCACGTTTGTGGTCCTGAGCCGTTGGCATAATGTAGAACTTGTCACCATTGACAAAGGCAAAGAGAGAGAACTCTTCCCCGTCAAGGAATTCCTCGATGACCACACGCGCACCAGAGTCCCCAAATTTATTGTCCAAAAGCATCTCGTGAGCAGCTTCGACCGCTTGCTCAACCGTTTCAGCAACAACGACACCTTTCCCAAGCGCCAATCCGTCTGCCTTGACGACGATTGGAGCGCCTTTCTCCTCGATATAAACTTTGGCTTCCTCGAAATCTGAAAATGTGGCATAGGCTGCTGTCGGAACGTCGTATTTGACCATGATTTCCTTGGCAAAATCCTTGGACCACTCCAGCTCAGCCGCAGCCTTTGTCGGACCAAAGGCTTTGAGACCAGCTGCATTGAAATCATCCACGATACCAGCTGCAAGGGCATCATCTGGACCGATAAAGGTCCAAGCAATATCGTTGACTTTTGCGAAGTCAATCAGCTTAGAATGTTCGGAAATAGAGATATTTACCAAATCAAGTCCATCTAAGGTCATCCCGTCATTCCCAGGAGCCACAAAAACTTGCTCAACGTCTTTAGACTTCAACAACTTTTTGGCAATCGCGTGCTCACGACCACCTGAGCCAACAACTAACAGTTTCATCTCTCAACCTCTTTTGCGAATTATTTACTAACATTATATCATAAACGTTCGTTTTAATCTTGTTTCGTTAAGCTTTTTTAAGCAAAAAAAGGAAAGAAACTGTTTTCTTCCCTTTTCGTTTTTCTTAATGTCTAAAAATGTCTTACTCCTGTGAAGACCATAGTCAAGCCGTATTTATCAGCAGCTTCGATAGACTCTTGGTCACGGACTGATCCACCCGGTTGGATGATCGCTTTAATACCTGCTTTGGCGATTTCTTCCACATTATCTGCAAATGGGAAGAAGGCATCTGAAGCAAGAACAGCGCCGTCAAGGCGGTCTTTAGCTTGGTCAATAGCGATGCGGACGGAAGCCACACGGTTGGTTTGACCTGGGCCAACACCAAGTGTCATGTGGTCATTAGTCACGATGATCCCGTTTGATTTGACGTACTTGATAGCTTTCCAAGCAAACTCAAGAGCTGTCGCTTCTGTCTCAGTTGGTTGACGTTTGGTCACCACTTGCCAGTCAGCTGGACTTTCTTTGACCACGTCTTGGTTTTGAACGAGGAGACCACCAACAACACCTGTGTATTCTGCTTCTGCTTCGCTAGCGTCTTGAGCATCAAATGGCAAGGCTAGGATGCGCAAGTTTTTCTTCTTAGTTGTCAAGATTTCAAGCGCTTCATCTGTATAGCTTGGCGCAATGATGATTTCAAGGAAAACACCGTGCATTTTTTGTGCTGTCGCAGCATCCACTTCACGGTTGAGAACGACAATACCACCGAAGATAGAAACTGGGTCAGACTCATAAGCGTAGTCCCAAGCAGTTTCGATATCATCAGCTTGACCGATCCCACATGGGTTCATGTGTTTGAGAGCCACAACTGTTGGACGATCTTTGAAATCACGAATGATACGGATAGCGGCATCAGCATCACGGATATTGTTGAATGACAATTCTTTACCGTTAAGCTGTTTAGCTGAAGCAATTGAGTAAGCTGTTGGCAAACCTTTTTGATAGAAGTCTGCGTCTTGTTGAGGGTTTTCACCGTAACGCATTGGTTGCTTAAGGTCATAGGTCAAAGTGAGTTTTTCAGGTTTGCTTTCACCCACTTGAGCTGTGAAGTATTCTGCAATCAAGGCATCGTAAGCCGCTGTGTGACGGAATACTTTTGCTGCCAAACGTTGGCGAGTTTCGTAAGAGGTTTCACCGTTTGCTGCCAATTCGTCCAAAACTACAGCGTAGTCAGCAGGATCTACCACAACTGTGACGCTAGCGTGGTTCTTCGCTGCAGAACGAAGCATAGATGGACCACCGATATCGATGTTTTCAACTGCATCAGCGTAAGTCACGTCTGGTTTAAGAATCGTTTCCTTGAATGGGTAAAGGTTGACCACAACAAGGTCGATCAATTCAATCTTGTTGTCCTTAGCAGCCTCTAGGTGACTATCGAGATCACGACGAGCAAGAAGACCACCGTGGATATTTGGGTGAAGGGTCTTCACACGACCATCCATCATCTCTGGGAAACCAGTCACATCGTCGATAGCAATGGTATCAACACCAGCATTATCAAGGGCAACCTTGGTCCCACCTGTCGAGATGAGATCCCAACCAAGTTTTTTAAGTTCTTGGGCAAATTCAACGATGCCCGCTTTGTCTGAGACGCTGATTAAGGCCTTTTTCGTCATTCTATTCCTCTTTCTTTAGATCCAAGCGCATAGCGACTTCGTTATTTTCTTCTATAAATTCTGTTTCCTGAAAACCCAAACTAGTCAGTAGGTGCTTCATTTTTTCATTTCCAACCACATAATCTGCGATAATATGATTGCAAGTGCTATCCATCTGAGCCTTTTTGATCAAAACTTCCAAGGCTTTTCGTCCATAACCTCTTCCTTGGTACTGCTGGCCAATCATTATCCTCCAGATGAAGTATTCCGCTTCATCCTTATCTATTTCCAACAGGAGAAAACCAACTACAAGCTTATTCCAATAGATTGCCATTGGAAACACATCCCCATTCTCTCGGTAGAGCCATGCGTCAGCTAAAGAGCGTACATTTGGAGCCACGAAACGTGCTCGTTCATCAGCTTCAGATATTTTCAAATCCAGCACTGCCTGAAAACTGTTCTCATCTACTAATTTTATCTCAATCATTTTTTCTCCTAGCAATATTGCAAAATCAAAACTTGATTTACTTCTTATCTACTCCCCACTCCCAAACTATCCAAGACTTCTGGATAAAGTTTGTACTCTGTTTCGTGGATTCGAGTCTCGAAAGTATCAAGGGTATCCCCTTCAAGGCGTGGCACACGGACTTGTTTGATGACCTTACCGGTGTCCACACCCGAATCAACCCAGTGAATAGTCACACCAGACTGCTCAACCCCAGCCTTCCAAGCGTCCTCAATACCATGAGCACCTGGAAATTCAGGAAGATAAGCCGGGTGAATATTAATGATACGGCCTTCATAAGTTGCTAGCAAGGTTGGACCGACGATTTTCATGTAGCCTGCAAGACAAACCAAGTCAATCTGGTGTTCATCCAAGAGTTCGACGATAGCTCCTTCATAGTCTGCCTTGTTCTCAAACTCTTTGAGTTCAAAAGCGTAGGATAATACCCCTAGCTTTTCGGCACGTTCTAAGACATAGGCATCCCGGTGATCTGAAAAGACAAATTCTACTGGAAATTGTTCCGCAATCACCTGAAAGTTTGAGCCGTTACCAGAGGCAAAAACAGCAATTTTTTTAGCCATTATTTAATCACCACACTTGCATCTGTCTTCTTCACAATACGACCGATTTCATAAACTGGTTCGTCAAGAAGTTCTTTGACACATTCCACATTTTCTGGTTTTACCGCTAGCATGAGACCAATCCCCATGTTGAAGATTTCAAACATTTCTTCGTGTTTGATTTGGCCATATTTTTCAAGAGCTTTGAAAATTGGAAGGACTGGCACTTTGCTTTCGTCAATTTCAGCAGCCAAATCATCTGAGAACATCCGTGGTACATTTTCGATGAAACCACCACCTGTGATGTGGGCAATACCATTCACCAATTCTTCTTTGATGAGTGGCAAAACAGCCTTGACGTAGATACGTGTTGGTTCCAAAAGAACGTCTTTAAGTTTCTTCCCTTCCAATTCTGGGAGGACTTCTTCACCTGTGTAATCAGCAAAGACACGACGAACAAGTGAGTAACCATTTGAGTGGATACCGCTTGAAGCAAGCCCAAGAATCACATCCCCTTCAGCTACTTTTGAACCGTCGATGATTTGAGATTTTTCTGCCACACCTACTGCGAAACCAGCCAAGTCATAGTCGTCTTCACCATACATACCAGGCATTTCAGCAGTTTCCCCACCGATGAGGGCCGCACCTGCTTGTACACAACCTTCAGCCACACCCGCAACAACTTGTTCTAGTTTAGCTGGTTCATTTTTACCTGTTGCAATATAGTCAAGGAAGTAAAGAGGCTCAGCACCTGCAGCGATGATATCGTTGACACACATAGCCACACAATCTTGTCCGATGGTATCGTGTTTGTCATACTTGATAGCCAGCATTAACTTAGTACCAACACCATCTGTACCCGAGATCAAAACTGGCTCTTTGACACCTGTTTTTGAAAGGTCGAACATGCCACCAAAACCACCAAGAGCTCCCATGACACCTGCACGCTCCGTACGTGCCACGTGTTTTTTGATCCGTTCAACAACTTCATAACCCGCTTCAACGTCCACACCTGATTGGGCATAAGCATTTTTATTTGTCATTTGTTTATTCCTTTTCCTTTCCTTCAATGGGGAATTTTATTTGTAAAAACTCGTTTTTTCTTCCAAACTTCTACGATATTCTTCTTCATAATCATAGAGAGGAGTTGGATAGTCCCATCAAAGTAAGCCACACAGAGACCGCCATTTGGCGCATCTGTTTCAATCCCAATAGAGTCAATCAATCCATCAATAGAAAGATAAGTCAGACTATCCGCACCAATGATTTGGCAAGTTTCCTCAACGGTATGATTAGCCGCAATCAACTCCTGACGTGTCTGGATATCAATTCCGTAGAAACATGGATAGGCAAGAGCAGGACTCCCAATGGCAACGTGAACTTCTGATGCCCCCGCTTCTTTCAAGAGTTGGACAATACGACGTGATGTTGTTCCACGTACAATGGAGTCATCAATCATGACCACACGTTTGCCTTTCACAACACCAGATACAGCAGAGAGCTTCATTCGCACTCCTTGTTCCCGTAATTCTTGAGTCGGCTGGATAAAGGTCCGTTGCGTATATTGGTTCTTGATGAGCCCCATTTCATTTGGCAGACCTGATTCTTCGGCAAAGCCCATTGCTGCACTGAGTGAGGAATTTGGTACCCCAACTACAATATCAGCTTCGTGCTTGAACTCACGTGCTAATTGAGCTCCCATTCTCTTACGAGCTGTATGGACATTGACACCGTGGATGTTAGAGTCGGGACGGGCAAAGTAGATGTACTCCATGGAACAGATTGCCAGCTGAGTATCGTTTGTATAGCTGTCATACTGGATGCCATTGTCATCAATAATGACAATCTCACCTGGTTTCACATCGCGAATCCACTCAGCACCGATGACTTCAAAGGCACAGGTTTCAGAGGAAACCACAACTGCTCCATTGGCCATTTTCCCGATTGACAGAGGACGGAAGCCGTTTGGATCAAGCGCTGCAATTAGCTTATCTTCAAACATCAAGAGATAAGCAAAACCACCTTTAACAAGACTGAGTGCTTCCTTGATCTTGCCCATCAGGTTTGGATTGTGGCTACGACGAATCAAGTGAGCCAAGATTTCTGAATCAGAGGTTGAACTGAAGATTGCCCCTCTTTGTTCCAATTCTTGCTTGAGTGATTCTGCATTAGTCAAATTCCCATTATGAGCCAAACCAAACTGCATATCGTGAAAGCGGAAGAGGAAAGGTTGGATATTGTCTACAGAAGCTTCTCCCGCAGTCGCATAACGCACGTGTCCAATCGCTCCAGTTCCTGTCAATTTATCCAAATTAGCAGGATTTTTGAAGACTTCTGATAAAAGTCCCATATCACGATGACGCTTCAATTTCCCTTGGTCATTGGAGAGGATTCCTGCCCCCTCCTGACCACGGTGCTGAAGACTATGGAGTCCAAAATAGGTCAATTTGGCAGCGTCTGGGTGACCCCAGATACCAAAAACACCACATTCTTCATTAAGAGATTTTTACTTCGTATGTCATTTTATATACCTAATTTTTATTTGTGTATCATTCCTTCAGTAGTACTACAGCGGAATGATACGGTAGAAGCTCGTTTCACTCACAACAACAAATCATTTACAATTATCGCAAGTTACATCTACTTGATTTTACATTTACTGATGGTTATCTATTAGAAAATCTGCAAAGCCTATTTCCCAGTAAAGTATTTAACCGCTGATGCAAAGAGATGTTGGTCTTTATTTCCTGGAATATTTTGGAAGAGACCGTCTTCGAAACGTTCTGAGTGACCCATCTTACCAATGATTTGACCGTTCTTACTTGTGATACCTTCGATCGCATTTACAGATCCGTTAGGATTGTATTTAGAATCCATGCTTGGTTTGCCATCAAAGTCAACATATTGGGTAAAGATTTGACCATTGTCACGAAGCTCTGCAAATTCCTCAGCTGTCACAACAAACTTACCTTCACCGTGTGATACTGGGATGGCATGGATGTCACCAACTTCTACTCCGGCAAGCCATGGTGAGTTCGTGTTGGCAATCCGTGTTTCAACCATCTTAGCCACGTGTTGGTTAGCATCATTGTAGAAGAGGGTTGGACTCGTGCTACTTGCATCTTCAAAGTTACCGTATGGAAGAAGACCTGATTTGACAAGGGCTTGGAATCCGTTACAGATACCGATGATCAAACCACCACGTTCGATGAAGTGATCAATGGCTGCACGTACTTTTTTTCATTGAGCAAGATGTTGACGATGAATTTAGCTGATCCATCTGGTTCATCCGCTGCTGAGAAACCACCTGCAAAGAAGATAATGTTAGCTTTTTCGATATTGTCAACCATAGTGTCAACAGACTTGACAATAGCTTCTTCATTCAGTGTTACAAATGGTACCAAGTTGACTTTTGCACCTTCTTTTTCAAAGGCCTTAGCTGAATCGTACTCAGAGTTAGTACCTGGGAATACTGGGATGTAAACCACTGGTGTCTCAACTGTTTCTTTAGCTTTGATCACAGCATCTGATGCCACAGCAGGTACTTCTTCCAACTCAGTTGCTTGTGCAAATTCCGTTGGGTAAACCTCTTCCAATTTACCTTGGAAGGCACTGTCAAGTTTGTGTCCATCAAGCGTTACACCATTGACAGAAAGTGTAAAGTCAGCTACTGTTTGTCCAATCTTGGCAACACCTGCAATCTCTTCAGAGATGTGAAGACGAATCCACCCAATTGAGCTGTCAAGCTAGTGTCAAGGTCAGCTAATTCGACGTTGGCACCGATATGGTTACCAAATGTTGCAAGGGCAAGAGCTTCAACCACACCACCATATTTGACAGCTGATGCAGATGTGATTTTATGGTCAGCTTGGATAGCTTCAAATTGAGCAAAGTTAGACTTGATGAGATCGAAGTCAATTTCTTGTGACAAAGCTTGACCTGGGATGTAGTAAATATTTTCACCAGCAGCTTTAAATTCTGGAGAAAGAACCTTACGGCTATCTGCAGTTGTTACACCAAAAGCAACCAAGGTTGGTGGTACTGTCAATTCTTCAAAGGTACCAGACATAGAGTCTTTCCCACCGATAGATGGCAAACCAAGTTGAATCTGAGCTTCGATGGATCCAAGGAGAGCTGCTACTGGTTGACCAAAACGCTCTGCTTGTTTATCCATACGCTCGAAGTATTCTTGATAAGAGAAACGAGCCTTAGACCAGTTTGCACCAGCAGCAACCAAACGAGCAGTTGCTTCGATGACCGCATAAGCAGCGCCATGATATGGAGACCATTCTGCTACATAAGGGTTGAATCCTTGCGCCATAACAGAAGCAGTTGTTGTCACGCCATGTTGGACTGGCAATTTCTGTACAGAAGCTTCCGTTGGTGTGATTTGGTAGCGACCACCGAGTGGGTGATTAACTGTTGAACGACCAACTGAGCTATCAAAAGATGGTTTGTAAACCTTTTTGACTGGCATGGTTCAGGTCAGCCAAGACTTCAAGAGTATCAGCTTCAAGGGTTTCAGCAGATGTTTGACGTTCTTCTGGAAGCTTGACATCCTTGTCAACCACCTTAGCATCTACAACCACACGTACACCGTTTGTATCAAGGAAACGACGTTCCAAATCAACGATTGTTTCACCATTCCAGTGCATGACAAGATTTGGTTTTTCAGTCACTGTCGCAACGACAACAGCATCAATATTTTCTTTGTTACATTCAGCAACGAAAGGCATCTACATCTTCTGGACGAACCACTACGGCCATACGTTCCTGAGATTCAGAGATAGCAATTTCTGTACCGTTCAAACCTTGGTATTTCAATGGCACTTTGTCTAGATCAATTTCAAGACCATCTGCCAATTCACCGATAGCCACACAGACACCACCAGCACCAAAGTCATTTGATTTCTTGATCAGACGTGTCACATCCCCATTACGGAAAAGACGTTGAATCTTACGTTCTTCGATGGCATTCCCTTTTTGAACCTCAGCACCAGCTGTTTCAACAGATTCAACTGTTTGAACTTTAGAAGAGCCTGTCGCACCACCGACACCGTCACGTCCAGTCTTACCACCGAGCAAGATAATCACATCACCAGCTTCAGGTTTTTCACGGACAACATTTTCCTTAGGAGCCGCACCGACAACTGCACCTAGCTCCATACGCTTAGCAACGAAACCTGGGTGGAAGTATTCACGAACATAAGTTGTTGCAAGACCAATTTGGTTACCGTATGAAGAATAACCGTGAGCTGCTGTTTTAGAAATCACTTGTTGTGGCAATTTACCAGCACGAGTTTCTGAAATTGGAGCTGTAATATCACCAGCACCTGAGATACGCATAGCTTGGTAAACGTATGAACGACCTGACAATGGGTCACGAATGGCACCACCGATACAAGTAGCTGCTCCACCAAATGGTTCGATCTCCGTTGGGTGGTTGTGAGTTTCGTTCTTGAACATGAGAAGCCATGGTTCTTTGACACCATTGACATCCACTTCAATTTCAACAGAGCAGGCATTGATTTCATCAGACACTTCCATGTCATCCAAACGACCATTAGCACGCTCATAACGACCAAAAATAGTCGCCATATCCATCAAGGTTTGAGGTTTTTCTGTACGTCCCAACTCATCACGCATGGCAATATACTTGTCATAAGTCGCTTGCAATTGTTTTTCAAATTTAGAAGCTGAGAAGTCGATGTTTTTCAACTCAGTCTCGAAAGTTGTATGACGGCAGTGGTCAGACCAGTAAGTATCCAAAACCTTCAACTCAGTCTCAGTTGGTACACGTCCAATGGATTTGAAGTAATCTTGAATGAAGAGAAGGTCATCCACTTCCATTGCCAATCCTTGCTCAGCCTTATACTGTGCAAAATCTTCTGCCGTATAAGTTTCAAAGAAATCCAAGCTTGGAATGGTCTTGTCAGACTCAGAGAAATCCTGTTTCGCAATGCCAACAGTGATATCTTTGAAACGAGAATCCACTGGGTTCAAAGAGGTAGTTTTTTTGACAGCTTCCAACTCATTCGCATCGATATCCTTGTTAACCAAGTACAAGTTGCGCTGTATTCACTGTTACATCATTTGAACTACCAAGCAAACAGCAAAGCTTCTTGTGAAGATGCCGCACGTTGGTCAAATTGACCAGGCAAACTTTCGATAGCAAAGAAAGCATACTTCTCAAGATCAGCCTGAACCGCAGCCTCGTCCAAAACAGTATCAGTCACTTGCTCAGAGAAGATATGTTTTTCCGCACGCGCAAACAAGTCCTCTGCCAAACCAAAAACATCGTAAACCTGAACAATACGAAGATCATTCAAAGGTTTTCAACTGAAGATTATGCTGTAATTCTTTTACTAAAGAGTCCGATTTCACACGAAAATCAGCTTTTTTCTCAACGAAAATACGTTTATCCATTTTATTTCCTTTATTTCTATTCAAATAGGTTATCGAAGACGAAGGTTTTCCGTTTCAAACAAGTTACTTCAAGCCCTGCAATTTCTCCAATACAACCTGATAAACATCTGTCAAACTGCCCAAATCTCTACGGAAAACATCCTTGTCCATATGGTGCCCTTCAGCATCCCAAAGGCGGCAGTTATCTGGTGAGAATTCATCTGCCAAGATAATCTTGCCATCCTTATCAAAAACCAAATTCCAATTTGAAGTCAATCAAAGCGAAGACCAATTTGTTCAAACCAATCTTTCAGCAATTCATTGATACGACGCGTTTCTTCCTTGATATAAGCAATTTGCTCATCATTGGCAATATCCAAGAACTTCACATGCTCATCATTGATGAATGGATCATCCAAATCATCGTTCTTGTAGTAAAATTCAACGATTGGAGTTTCTAAGTCCAAACCTTCTTCCACGCCAAAACGTTTTGAAAAAGAACCCGCAGTCACGTTACGAAGAACAACCTCCAAAGGAATGATTTTCACTTTCTTGTTGAGTTGTTCTGTGTCAGAAATACGTTCGATAAAGTGAGTCGCCACACCAGCAGCATTCAATTTTTTTCAAAAAAATAAGAGACGAAATCTGATTATTCAGCACACCTTTTACCCTCAATGGTCTCTTTACGAGCTCCATTCAGCATGGTTGCCTGGTCCTTGTAGACCGACTTAATCACATTTTCGTCTTCTGTAGTATAGATATCTTTAGCTTTTCCCGTATAAATAAGTTTACTGGACATTTTCTTGTTCGCCTTTCGCATTACTTTACATCATTCTAACACAACAGACACTAAAAAAATCAAATATTTCACGAACTATATTTGATGTCACATCTGAAAAAGTACAGAAAAATCGCAAACGAATTTTCATTTGCGATTTTCTAAGATTGATTTGAGTTAGAATGCGAACCTTATTCTCGTTTCAAAAAGCGGTCAAGATAGTAGCGTAAAAAACTCTTCCTACCTCTAATCATAGTCAAACGACCTTCAAGTCCATAACGAAGTTTTTTTCTGCTTGTTCAGCATTCAAATCCGTCTCTGCCTCTAATTTTAAAAGAAATTGCCCTTTTTCTGTCTGAGTCGCACTGGTATCGATATTCGTAATCTTGGATGTCAACACTAGCTGCTTATTGGCATCCGTTACCGTTGTAAATCGTATCTCATTTCCATGCTTGAGACCAGCCACTTCCTTAGAACTGATATAAGCTGTCAGTTTTGCCTTCCTCTCCCTAGCCAACTGTGGAAAAAGGTAAGCAAGGATAGTTCCTTCTGGAATAATGGTAGATCGACTATGCTCAGAATTCAAATGTAGAACACCATCTTCTGTTGCTGTAATTTTCCCCTTCTCTAAAAGATTTCCTTGAATCTTTTTACCTGACTCCACCTCAAGAATTTTCTGATCCAAGAGCGTTAATTCCTGGCCTACCTTGGCTAGTTGCTGAGATTTTAATGACTCCAACTGACTTCCTAATCCAGATGCATAAGCTTGCTGGGCTCCTGAACCTGCATACTGTACTCGATAACCTGCAAGAGTTGACTCCAACTGAGTGATGTGAGCATCTAGCTGAGATAAGGCCTGCTGTTTGGCTTCCGATCCCTGCTCTTTTGTTGACTGATAAGACTGATAAATGGCATAAGCTGGATGATCACTCTCTAAGACTCCATCAGCTTGAATAGCAGTCTTGGCTTGCTGATATTCTTTAATTTTGGACTGGGTTTCACCGATGAGATTGCCTAACTCTGCCTGACTACCACTGGCTGCTGCATTTTGAGATGATATACTAGCATTTTGTTGCTCAACCTGACTCCGCAGACTAGCAGCTTGATTTAGATAATCTAAAAAACTATGCTGATAGCCAAATTTATCTGCTTCTGGAAATTGATCACTTCCTGCTTGAAGGCTTGTTTTTAAATACTCCAGTTGGACCTTCTGATCCTTGAGCATTTCCAACTGACTAGCATAATTCTCAGCCTGCACGGCTTCTGCTCCCTCTTGGTATTGAACGAGAAGATCCCCTTGCTTGACAAACTTATTTTCAGCCAAATGATTCGCCACAATCTTACTATTACTACTAGACTGAATGGTAGCAATGATACGAGCAGGTTCTACCGTAGCTCCAGCTGTCAAGCTTATCTCCTTTTGGGCAAAGATTGAAAAAACGATCAGGAACAAAAACAAGATAAAACTTGGAAAAATCACATAACTAGAAAAATTATGGTAACGACGATTGTAAAACTCAGCACTTTCTAAAAATTCTGATTGCATCTTTTCTCCTCTCTAACTATTCACCAAGTGGGCATAAAAACCACCCTGAGCCAACAAATCTGCATGTGTTCCTTCTTCAACAATCTTGCCCTGATCCAAAACGACAACCTTCTCTGTCCGCTCAGCAATGGTCAAGCGGTGAGCAATGAAGATCAAGGTCTTATCCAAAGCCATCAGATTATCGACAATTCGCTTCTCGGTCAAAATATCCAGACTGCTGGTCGCCTCATCCAAGATCAAGATAGGCGCATCAGTCAAGAGAGCACGCGCCAGAGCGATCCTCTGACGTTGCCCACCTGAAATCCCTGCCCCATCCGAAGTCAATTCTGTCTGGTAATTCAGTGGCATCCGCTCAATATCCTCCCGAATCTCTGCCAACTCCACTGCTCTCAAGATATCCTCCTGGGTCGTCCCCTCCTTAGCTCCGAGGAGAAGATTCTCCAAGATCGTTCCATTAAAAACGTAGGGTTGCTGAGGAAGATAGTTGATATACTGGCGCAGAGCCTTTTTATCAATCTGATTGAAATTGACGCCACCCAGGCTAATCTCCCCCTGACTTGGATCGTAAAAATTAACCATCATCTTAGCCAAGGTCGTCTTACCCGATCCTGAAATTCCCACAAAAGCCACTTTAGAGCCTTGTGGAATAGTCAGATTGATGTCCGACAAGACATCTCGACCATAACCATATTTGTAGTGAACCTGCTTGAAAGTCATATCTCCTTCTAGCAAGCTCAAATCTGAGACTGTTTTCTTTTCCTCAAACTCAGATGCAACCAGATAAACTTCATTCAGACGGTTATTGGCTACCTGCGCTGTCTGAAGTTTGGTTTGCAGATTGATGATATTCTCCAAAGGATTTGTAAAGTAAACAAGCAAGGTATTATAGGTAATCAACTGGCCCAAACTCATCTTATTATCCATAACTAGGAGAGCCCCCATCCAGAGAATGCCAACATTGAGTAAGAGTTGGGCAACTTTTTTCAGAGCCTTTTGTTGGCTTTCTGCCCGACTATAGGTAAAAGATTTTTTCAGATAATCCACAAATTCCTTGTCAATCTTTTGGTAACGTTGACTTTCACTGGTCAAAGACTTAATGGTCTCAATACCGTTAATATCCTCGATAATAGAAGATGACAGGACTGCATTAGCTTCCATGGTATCCCTATTCATCTTTTCAAAGGGCTTCATAAAAGCAAAGATAATCACTGTGTATATAGGAAGAGCTAGTAAACTCATGAAAAAAAGATTGCTATTCTGCGAAAATAGAACTACTGAAATAATCAAGACAGTAGATACATCCAAAAAAATTGACAGAATAGTCGAAGCCAGGGCATCGATGATACTATTTGCATCCGTGAAACGAGACACGATTTCCCCTGTACGACGTGTCGCAAAAAAGGACATAGGCAGGTGAAAAACATGCTTGATATAAGACAAAATCACATCAATGGACAAGCGTTGTCCCAAAACAAGTAAAAGATACTCCTGGGCATAAGATAAGATTTGCTGAAGGACATAAACGATGACTAGCCCTATTGAGATAATGCCCAAGGTTGAACGCATCTGATCTGGTACATAAGTATCAATGATAGACTGCAGATAATAAGAACCCACAATGTTAATCAAGGTCACCAAGAGGGTCGCCAAAACGATATTAACAATCAAACCTCGCTGTTTCACTAATATAGGGATAAAGGAGAGCAGACCATTTTTTTGTTCCTTATGAGGCTTATAAGTCGGAGATGGGGCCATAAAAATAGTGATTCCTGTCCACTCCTTAGCAAAGCGCTCACGAGAAATCTTGGTCAGCTTAACACTAGGATCTGGATCAGCAATATGAATGTTGTTCTTGTCCTGCCCAGTCACCACATAGTAGTGGAGCAATTTTCCTTCCTTAAGAACATGGGCAACAAAAGGAAAAGTCAAATCTGGCAAGTCAAAGAGCGTCATATCCGCCTTAATGGCCCGCGTCTCAAAGCCAATCTCCTCAGCAACCTTGACTAAGCCTAAAGCAGTAGTCCCATCCATGGTCGTCTTGGCCAATTCACGCAAGTGAGCCAAAGAATAGTAACTACCATAGTAGCCAAAAACCATGGCTAATGAAGCTACACCGCAGTCCATCTGATCCACCTGCGGACGATAGTGACGTTTCCCAAATTTCATATCCATCTCCTTTTTCCTAATACTCAATGAAAATCAAAGAGCAAACTAGGAAACTAGCCGCAGGCTGCTCAAAACACTGTTTTGAGGTTGTAGATAAGACTGACGAAGTCAGTCACATATATACGACAAGGCGACGTTGACGTGGTTTTGAATTTGATTTTCGAAGAGTATAAACTCATCTGATAACAACTATCTTACCTCAATCCCCAAACAAAAACTGGACTTCCTCCCCAAATGCGCCTATCTCCCTCCCAACTGCACTTCTTTTGCAAAAAAATAGGCAGAACAAACGTCCTACCTAGAAAATATAATGATTAATATTTCTTACCTTTTTCCAATTTTTACGATTTACCACAAATTTTTAAATTAACGTCTACTTCCTAGATAACGTCCAAACATATAAGAAGTTCCTCCTAAAACACCCCAAGCTACTGCTGTAGAAGTAGTAACAATGAAACCTCCCTTAGTTACAGCCAAGTCTTCCTCTGTCATAATAGCAAATTTTTTATTCAGTTTCTTCATTTTTCATCTACTCCTTTTTAAACAATACTAGCTAATCCAATAGCTACTCCAACCAAAAGTCCTACTATTCCTGAGGCTGATATAATGATAGCTGCACATTCTTCTGAGATATTCATTTATTTCTCCATTCTTTTTTTAGTTCTTATTCAATTGATAACAACTAAAAGATGATTATTCAATAGCATTTGCCACATACTAATAATAATTCTCTTTAAACCTTGTCTTTACCTGAATCTAAATAGCTCATCATCAAAATAAGCATCGGAACAAATAACTCTGTTTGGAAATATTTTTTTCAACATTAAAAGGTGATTACATTTAAATCTCCTAATATGCAAAAGCACTCAAAAAAATAATTAAAAAGGCTCCCATTACATTTTTTTAGTTTTTTTCATACAAGTTCACTTTTATTCCTTTTTAGTTCAACTTAATGATTAGTTACTAATAGATCTTCTTTTATTTTCTGAACTACACCTATATCCTACATAAAACAGACCAAGTAGAATTGGATAGATTTCTGGATAAAACAAGGTATTGATCGGTTTTTTCAAAATCAAATACGTTACAATATAGATAATGACTGACACGATAAAATATCCCTCAGCAAATCCCAATAAAAATTTTTTCATAGCAGACTCCTATTTATCTGACAAGAATGGCAGAGTTTTTTCGCCATTCACACGCACAAAATCCTTTTCATTCAGATTCATCATTTATAGTTTGGATTATCTTTTGACAAATCCTTGCAAAAAATCCAAAATAGCCTGAGGCAATCAATCCAACTAAATACCATTTCCAATCAAAGGATAACAACGAACCTGTACGAATTACATGAAGCACAAGATTGAGACCTATTGCCACCAAAGGAACTATGGTAACAATGTATTGAGATCAGTGTTGCGATCGTTCATTATCTAACGCCCACGACGAGCAAAATCTGAACCAAATTTGTAACCAGCATTAAAAATTTGTACAGCAGCATTCAGTACTCCTGCAATCCCAACTGCTTCCGCAAGACCAAAACCACCTTTTGTTCCCACTAATTCATCGTCAGATAATTGATAAAATTGTTCTAAGTTCATGTTCATCATTACTCCTTTGTATTATATTTTATTGCTATGTAAATGATTAAAATGAGTATTGGATATGTAAATACTTCTGAAATATCCATAAAATTTACACTATACTGTCCAGATAATATTTTTATAGTCAATTAAAATTTGAACGATAGTAAAAAAATAATACGTAGCGATAACAATACCCCTAATAATATCACTTCTTTTTTTAAAAAAACATAGAAATGCCTCTCTGACTACAATCAGATTATGGTCTATTTGCATAATACCCCAAAGCTGCTCCTCCAGCAAAAAGCGCTGTTGCTCCACCTGCTACTGCCGCACCTACCTTCAAATAGATACTCCAGCGAGTACAAGAGGCAGTGCTCCCCCATCCACTTCCATCAGCTCTTCTTCCGTAAGAGCTTCAAAGTTCTGTTCCATTTTGTCAAAGTTTGTCATTTGTTTTCTCCTTTATTTTTTTATAGTTTTTTTGTTTGTGATTGTTAACCTTTAAAACCATTTTTAAAAAGCCAAATTGGATAAATAACTGAAATAATCATTTCTAATCTCCTTCCTCTTCTTCTCACTTGTCTATTCAAGAAATCATTTTAAAAATAAACAGCTAAATCAAATTTATTTTAAGAACCACTTAATGAACCATGGATACATGATTGGCATAAACATGAAGCAATCTCCTTCCTCTTCTTCTCACTTATCTATTCAGAAATCATTTAAAAATGAATGAATAAATTTAATTTATTTAAAATACAATTTGATAAACCATGGAAGTAAAATTGGTAAATACATTAATCAAACTCCTTTCCTTTTCTTCTTACTTATCTATTCGTAAATAATTTTAAAATAAACAACTAAGTCAAATTTATTTTTAAAAACCACTTGATCAACCACGGATAAAGACCTGTCACATACATCAGTAATCCTCCTTTTTGTTCTCATCTCTTTATTCGTAAACTCATACTCTTCGAAAATCTCTTCAAACCACGTCAGCTTCACCTTGCCGTACTCAAGTACAGCCTGCGGCTAGCTTCCTAGTTTGCTCTTTGATTTTTCATTGAGTATCAACTATAAAACTTCAACATCTTATCTTTTTCGAGAAATAAAAACAACATGACTTGCATGCAATGTCATTAAGTTAGTAATCTAACTATTTGAATAGGAGATAGGATTGAGATCATCAAAGTGATTCTCTATCCTATCTTCTATTTTTTTGCATAACAAATAAAGGTTTTTTTCACCCTATTTTTTTGAGATTTATGTTACTCTATAGATGAAATCAACTACCGATTGTACTTTTATTTTTTTCTTGGATATTTTCGATTCGGTCGAATAATAGATAACTGTTTCTTGAGGTAGTTTTTTTCAACTGGAGAGAAGAAAGGGAACCGTTAAAAAAACAAACGGCAGGCATAAGCCGCATCTGAGAAACACACTTTATATCTTTTGTTTTTATGACTACTGTCGATGGCAACTTGCGAGGTTAACCAACGACAAAAAGTTAAAATTTGTAAATCGGGCAAAGATTTCTTGGAGAATCCCTTCCTTCTTTTTGGCATGAAAATTGACCAAGCCAATACTGTATTTCAGATCACGAAAAACTAGTCTCTATGCCCCATCTGCTGGCGTAGAGATTTTTTTTAATTGTTGGACTGAATAGTCTGTATTTGTCACTAAAGTTTCGTATTTTTCCTTCTTCCACTTCTAAACGCACCATACGAAAAAGGAAGTTGGTATAGTTCAACAGGGTCATGTTTTCGACTTATTTCTGGAAGAAAAATCAAAAAGTAGAATTGTGTGGAATAAAATGATAGTCATTGGGGAAATCACGATAAAGTTTTTTTGAGCTGATTGGTTTTGCTTTCGTGATAATTTTAGAGAAAAAGTTTTGATCAAAACACTCTGTATTTGGCAAGTTGAAGGAGGAACGCATGGATTGTTTTTCCATCTCGAATTCGGATGATATAAAAGCCATCCTTTTTTTCTTGAAAAATGAGCCATGAGATTGTAACTTTCATAGCCTCTATCCATGATAACAAGAGCTTTCTCGAAAGGGAGAAGCCTCCATCATCTGAATCAGAGCTAAGCGCTCATGTTGCGTATGTTTGTCTTGAATAGAAACATCTCTATACACTCCAGTCTTCAAGTCGTATAGGGGCATTTATGTATGAGATTATAGGATTTAACATCCGTTTGGGTTTGGATAGAGGTTTCTGTATCCATGGGATTTTCGAGGAATACAGATATCACTCCCATCTGCAGCTAATATCGGAAGATTGGTGTTAAGTGGAATAGGTGCTGTAAATTCTTTAAATAAGGTATAGAAAGCCTCAGGTTTTATCTGATAGCGTCTTTGAACAAAGGCTGAATTTGAAACTGTCAGTCTAGCATCTAGTAATTCTTTTGACAGTGATTTTCCTCCCATTCCCAGAATGGTACGAATCATGGTTTCTAGTGATAACCTTCTTTTTACGAGTAAAAGTACTGTTCATCTTGTTTGACGAGCTCAACTTTTTGACTAAGGATACTCTGAATACTCTTATTCAAGTGGGCTTTTATCTGTTTTATCATGGGAAGTACCTCCTTAACTATCAGTTTAGCACATAAAAAAAGAAACCCAAATACAGAATTGTATTTGAATTTCTTAACTTAATGACATTGGACTTGCATGTTGCTTTATGTTAGATTTTATCTTTAATGGCTTTCAATACATCTGCCACACTTTGGAGGTGGTCGATTTCTTCATCACTAATTTCGATTCCAAATTCATCCTCAATGGTTAGTACGAATTCCATCAAATCTACCGAATCAGCATCCAAATCATCCTTCAAGCTCAAGGCCTCTGTGACTACAAAGTCTTCCCCTTGACGTTCTTGGATAATGGTCACGACACGGTCAAAAATTTCTTTATCTGTCATATATATTATTCTCCTGAAAATTCACGCGCAGTTTGAGCAACTACGTCTGTTTCTAGCATGGTACGAATCTGACGAATCGTACTGTACACAGCCTTGGCATCACTTGATCCATGAGTCTTGACAACAGGCGCCTTAACACCAAACAAGACTGCACCTCCAACGTCTGAATAGTTGAGTTGCTTTTTCAAACCTCTAAGACTATCCTTAAGAAGAAGAGCACCAAGTTTTGCTCGAAGTCCACCACCTGTAATAGCATTTTTAAGCAAGCCCATGATGCCCATGGCTGTTCCTTCGATGGATTTTAACACAGCGTTTCCCGTGAAACCGTCTGCCACGACAACATCTGCAACGCCATCCATCAAGTCACGCGCTTCCACATTACCAATAAAATTCAAACTCTCATCAGCTGCTAGCAAGTCATAAGTTTCCTTGCGGAGTGGATCCCCTTTACTACTCTCTGTCCCGTTATTAAGCAAACCAACTCGTGGTTTTGCAATTCCACGAACATTTTTAGCGTAGAAAGAACCTAGGATGGCATATTGATGAAGGTGGTGGGCTGTGTTTTCTGCATTGGCACCGAGATCTAGCATATCAAAACCTTTCCCATCAACTGTTGGTAAGGTTGACATAAGCCCAGGTCGATCGATATTTTTGATACGACCAACGATGAAAAATCCTGCTGCTAACAAGGCACCTGTATTTCCTGCAGAAAGAACAGCATCTGCCTCTCCATCTTTGACAGCCTTGGCCGCCAAGACCATACTGGCATTTTTCTTCTTGCGGATAGCTTTTGTAGGCTCATCATCAGAATTTATTTTTTCATCTGTATGGATAATACTAACGCGCTCTGTAGCTGTTAGATATTGCTTGATCTTGCTCTCATCTCCGTAAAGTTGAATCTCAATATCTGAAAAGTCAGCAAGGGCTTGATTGACACCCTCCACGATGGCTTGAGGTGCGTAATCGCCACCCATAGCATCTACTGCGATTTTTTTCATTTGTCTTCCTCTTTTAGTAATTGTCCCCAATCGGCTAGGGAATCAATAAATTTCTTTGATTTTAGGTGAATCCCGACGTACTCTTCATAAATTTGGTCCATAAACTTGCGCAATTCTTGCTTGATGTCAGGCTTGAGAGAAATAGTCTCTAAAGTCTCAAAGTTAATAGCTTGAAATTGATTGAGCAGATAGGGAATGTTTGGATTCAGATGACATCGTTTCTCATCCTCATGATAATGCTCAGGACATAAGCAAGCGCCATATTTGAAAGAAAAATCAAAGGCCTGACCCACCCGATGGCAAAAAACACACTCATTAAAATTAAGACTAATTCCAAACCGTGTCAAAATCTGAATTTCAAAAATATTAGTCAGAACTTGATAATCCAAACCTGCTTCCATCAACTCTAATGTCTTCTGCAAAAAAGCAAATAAGGGAGCATCCTGCTGATTGTCCTGCAAACTAGCATCTGCCAAAGCTGCCACATAGGTCGCATAGGTCATGACAAAGAGATCACTATTGATTTTTGGAAAGGTCATCACCTCATGATAGTCTTCAATATAACTAAGTCCATCATCATTGATTCGCAAAAGAAAACGAGCCAGCACCAAAGGTTGAATAACTGGAGCCAGTTTGGACTGACCGGCATGTTTGACAAAAAACATCCGCTTGCCGACCTGCTCTGTAAAAATCTTGACTAGCTTGTCATCCTCACGAAAATTACGATTGTAGAGCACCAACCCCTGACTCGTAATAGACTGAATCATGCTTCTCTCATATACTCCTCAAGACGTTTCATAGCTTCTCTGATGGTTTCCATGCTAGCTGCATAAGACAAGCGCACATAACCTTCTCCATATTGACCAAAAGCTGCACCAGGGATAAAGGCAACAGCCTTCTTGTGAGCAAAATCCTTCAGAAAAGCAAAGGAATCTTGATTGTAGCCTGTTGGAATCTTAGCAAAGATATAAAAGGCACCGTCAGGTTTGATAATCTCAAAACCAAGGGCAGTCATCTTGTCGATAATGTAGTCCCGACGTTGGATATACTCCTTTTTCATCGGCTCTGCATCATCTTTACCAGCTGTTAAGGCTTCTACTGCAGCATGTTGAGCCATAGTATTCGCAGCAGTTACCAAGTACTGGTGACTCTTGATGAGTTGGGCTGTGAAGTTTGCTGGGGCAAAGATAAAGCCTAAACGCCAACCTGTCATGGCATGGGATTTAGATAGACCGTTGATGATAATGGCCTGATCTCTCAGCATAGTCCCCAAAGATACATGATTTTCCCCTGTATAAGTTAATTCTGAGTAGACTTCATCACAGACAACGAAAATCTCATACTTACGTAAAACGTCAGCCAAGGCTTCCAACTGTTCGCGACTATAAGTAATTCCTGTAGGATTAGCTGGATAGTTGAGAATGACTGCCTTGAGCTTGTCACCCTGCTCCAGAATTGCCTTCTCCAGCATTTCAGGAGTCAAGACAAAACCATTTTCAGTCGTATCAATCTCAACAATCTCTGCACCAACTAGATTAACAATCGGCTCATAACCTGGATAGGCAGGAGCTGGCAAGAGAACCTTGTCTCCCTCTTCTAAAATAGCTGTCAAAGTAGCTGATAGGGCCTCTGTCGCACCAATTGTAACCAAGATTTCATTCTCTGGATTATAGTCCAGCTGGTATTTTTCTCTTACAAAATCACTAGCTGCCTGGCGTAAAGTCATCAAACCACTCATCCCTGTATAGTAGGATTGATTTTGGTCAATGGCGCGCTTAGCCGCCTCCTTAACATGGTCTGGAGTTGTAAAGTCAGGCTCTCCCAATGTCAGACGTAGAACCCCAGGAATCTCAGAAATAGCCTGGTCAAACTGACGAATCAAGGAAACTTGAATCTTATCTAATTGTTTATTAAAGCGCTTGGTTAAGTCCATAGATACCCTCCTTGCTTAAAGGACATATGTCTATTATACTACAAAAGCTCTCTGACCGCAAAATCACACTAGTATAAGCAACTGATGTATGTTCATTTAAATTCATTACAACACTATGTTTTTAGAATACTCAATGAAAATCTCATGAAACTAGGAATCAAGGTGAAAGCATAACTAAAGTTAGGTAAGCCGAAGATGACAACGTATTAGGAGATTTTCGACGAGTATTGAGAAGTTACGTAAGGAAATAAATCGGCTAGGGGTCAATATACATCAGGTCACAAAAAAAAGTAAACGAAGATAATCAAACAAAGGTACAAGACTGATGGTTGTAATAAGAATTATTGTTGATATTCTCTCTTATCTATCCTAAACTTATAACTAAGGATAAGATGATGTCGAGTGACTGGTAACAGTTTGCTCAAATGTTGCTGATGATTCAGGTTCAGGTTCGGCACTATCTTCAGCTTTAGGCTGTAAAGAACCCGCTCCACCACTGGTCCTATTCGTTTCACTCTTGGAGTATATTCAAGAGTTTTTTTCTTGCAAAAAAAGTTCAAAAAATATATACTGGATATATACGATATAGAACGGAGATATACCATGACTAAATCACTTGTTAAGCAATACAATTTTAAAATCAATGAGTTAGCAATGGAACAAGCTAGAGCCATTATCAAGGAAAAAGGAATGACCATGACGGATGCTATCACTCTTTTTATAGAGCAGATTGTCCTCGAACAGGACTTGCCAATCAAGACTGCAGAAGATTTACATCGTGAACAGTTGATTGAGGAATTACAAGCTCAATCCGAACGAGCCTTAAGAGAATATGAAGCAGGAAAAGGGACTTCCCTAGACAGTATGAGGGCACGCTATGGCTTATAAAGTAATTATTTCTGATGAAGTGAGCCAAGCTATTGACAGTATTCATGATTACATCACTACTGTTCTTTTATCACCTCAGTCTGCTAAAAATACTGTGGGTAAAATTTTAGATGGCTTAAAAAGTTTAGAAGTCTTTCCTGAGGCTGGTTTTGACGCCGATGAAAAAATTGGTGTAAAGATTAATAGTAAGTACCCTACACGAGGAAAAAAATTATCGGTACCAGTATGTCTTACTCTACTTCATCGACCAAAAACGAAACACTGTTTTTTTATCTCACCTATTCCACATAAAAAGCGACTATGTCACTTTGCTACAAAATGGTAATAAAAAAAGCTCAACTGATTGAGACATCTTTCTTTATTTTATAAGCTCCGAAACCTTAATTTTTGGTACCGTCTTGGTTTAACAATACGCTGTATATATAATATTTTACAGCTACTTTTTCTTTAGAAACGTTGATTTAATAAGGATTTTTAATATTACAGAGTATACCTTTGTAAAATACGGTTTTGCTAATCTTCGTTACAACTATTCTAGCACCATTATTGATTTCTAGATCGGTAATGTCATTTCTGAGTTGGTAGTCAGAAAGTGGCTAGATAAGCGCGACAAAAAAATATAACCTGAGTTTAGTTTTAATATGACTAGACAAACAGAAATACCAGAGGTGAAGCTCTGGTATTTCTGTCAGATAGAAGACAAAGTCCTTTATGGTTTCTATACAATAGACGAATTGGTCCCACAAGATCACTTTCTTCGACAAGTTGATTCAAAGGTTGATTTTGACTTTATCTATGACTTGGTAGAAGATACCTATAGTCCAGATAATGGTCGTCCTAGTCTTGATCCTGTCATGTTAGTCAAAATTCCTTTGATTAAATGTTTTTATGGTATCCGTTCCATGCGCCAAACCATGGAAGAGATTGAAGTAAACGTGGCCTATCGTTGGTTTCTCGGACTAACTTTAGATGATAAGGTTCCTCATTTTACTACCTATGGGAAGAATTACAGCCGTCGTTTTCAAGATAAAGAACTCATTTCTGAGATTTTTTCCCAAGTTCTCAACCAAGCTTTGTATGCTGGCTTAATTGATCCTTCTGAAATATTTGTGGATGGTACCCATATCAAAGCGGCGGCTAATAGTCACAAGTACCGTAAGGAAATGGTAGACCAACAAGCTAAATTTATGAGTGAACAATTGGCAGTTGAGATTGATTTAGATCGGAAAAAACACGCAAAAAAGTCCTTAAAACCCGCAAAAGAAAGTGAGGCAAAAGAAAAGAAAATCTCAACAACAGATCCCGAGTGTGGTTGGTTTCACAAGGGCGAACACAAGGAAGTATTTGCCTATTCTGCTCAAGTTGCTTGCGATAAGCATGGTTGGGCCTTAGCTTATACGGTTGAAGCAGGAAATGTTCATGACAGTCAGGCTTTCCCTCAATGTCATTAAGTTAGTAATCTAACTATTTGAATAGGAGATAGGATTGAGATCATCAAAGTGATTCTCTATCCTATCTTCTATTTTTTGCATAACAAATAAAGGTTTTTTTCACCCTATTTTTTTGAGATTTATGTTACTCTATAGATGAAATCAACTACCGATTGGTACTTTTTATTTTTTTCTTGGATATTTTCGATTCGGTCGAATAATAGATAACTGTTTCTTGAGGTAGTTTTTTTCAACTGGAGAGAAGAAAGGGAACCGTTAAAAAAACAAACGGCAGGCATAAGCCGCATCTGAGAAACACACTTTATATCTTTTGTTTTTTTGTGACTACTGTCGATGGCAACTTGCGAGGTTAACCAACGACAAAAGTTAAAATTTGTAAATCGGGCAAAGATTTCTTGGAGAATCCCTTCCTTCTTTTTGGCATGAAAATTGACCAAGCCAATACTGTATTTCAGATCACGAAAACTAGTCTCTATGCCCCATCTGCTGGCGTAGAGATTTTTTTAATTGTTGGACTGAATAGTCTGTATTTGTCACTAAAGTTTCGTATTTTCCTTCTTCCACTTCTAAACGCACCATACGAAAAAGGAAGTTGGTATAGTTCAACAGGGTCATGTTTTCGACTTATTTCTGGAAGAAAAATCAAAAAGTAGAATTGTGTGGAATAAAAATGATAGTCATTGGGGAAATCACGATAAAGTTTTTTGAGCTGATTGGTTTGCTTTCGTGATAATTTTAGAGAAAAGTTTTGATCAAAACACTCTGTATTTGGCAAGTTGAAGGAGGAACGCATGGATTGTTTTCCATCTCGAATTCGGATGATATAAAAGCCATCCTTTTTTTCTTGAAAAATGAGCCATGAGATTGTAACTTTCATAGCCTCTATCCATGATAACAAGAGCTTTCTCGAAAGGGAGAAGCCTCCATCATCTGAATCAGAGCTAAGCGCTCATGTTGCGTATGTTTGTCTTGAATAGAAACATCTCTATACACTCCAGTCTTCAAGTCGTATAGGGCATTTATGTGTATGAGATTATAGGATTTAACATCCGTTTGGGTTTGGATAGAGGTTTCTGTATCCATGGGATTTCGAGGAATACAGATATCACTCCCATCTGCAGCTAATATCGGAAGATTGGTGTTAAGTGGAATAGGTGCTGTAAATTCTTTAAATAAGGTATAGAAAAGTCTCAGGTTTTTATCTGATAGCGTCTTTGAACAAAAGGCTGAATTTGAAACTGTCAGTCTAGCATCTAGTAATTCTTTTTGACAGTGATTTTTCCTCCCATTCCCAGAATGGTACGAATCATGGTTTCTAGTGATAACCTTCTTTTACGAGTAAAGGCCTGTTCATCTTGTTTGACGAGCTCAACTTTTTGACTAAGGATACTCTGAATACTCTTATTCAAGTGGGCTTTTATCTGTTTTATCATGGGAAGTACCTCCTTAACTATCAGTTTAGCACATAAAAAAAGAAACCCAAATACAGAATTGTATTTGAATTTCTTAACTTAATGACATTGGGCTTTCCCTGCTCTTTTTTCAAAGTTAGAGCCATCCTCCCCACACTATATTATTGCGGATTCAGGTTACAAGACCCCAGCTATTGCCCATTATTTGTTAGAACGTAATATCATTCCTGTCTTCTCTTATACTCGTCCAAAGGGAGTAAAGGGGAACTTAAGGCCTAGTAATTTTGTTTATGATGCAAGTCATGACTCTTATATTTGTCCAGAGAATCAAGTATTAAGCTATCGCACTACCACTCGAGAAGGCTACCGTGAGTATAAGAGTAATCCCAAAGTATGTGTTGCCTGTCCCCTATTATCCGTTTGTACCCAAAGCAAGAATTTTCAAAAAGTAGTAACGAGACATGTCTGGAAAGATGCCCTTGAATTTTGTGAAGAGATCCGTCACCAAATAGAAATGAAAGAGCTCTATAAGAATCGCAAAGAAACAATTGAACGGCTCTTTGGGACGGCTAAAGAGTACCATAATTTGAGATACACTAGAGAAAAAGGAAAGTCCAAAATGGAGGATCAGGTTGGGCTTACTTTGGCGTGTTTAAATATCAAAAAACTGGTGAAATGGATAGGAAATATCCCTTTTTATTTTTCTCAAATACAGATTTTCGGATGGAATATCAGATGATGAGACAACATATTTTTGAAAAGTAAAAAAGACAAACGCCAAAAATGACATTTGTCTTCGTTCTGACAGAAATACCAGAGGTGAAGCTCTGGTATTTCTGTTTTTGCCAAGACTTCGTTACAGTTCTTGTACAGCTATTATCACATAAATTTGAGAAACTTGTCAAATAATTATTAAACTCTACTTTCTCTTTACTTTTCTTCTGGACAAGACTATAATAAGAAGTACTTATTTCGGAGGTTTTTTTATGTCATTTCTATCAAAAAAATGGGGCAGGACTTTTAGCCTGTCTTATCATATCTATCATTTCTTGGATTTTAGGAGGCTTCTTGCCTGTTGTCGGGGCACCTGTCTTTGCCATCTTTATTGGCATGATTCTCCACCCATTTCTCACTTCCTATAAACAACTAGATGCTGGTTTGACTTACAGCTCCAAGAAATTACTTCAGTATGCTGTTATCTTGCTTGGGTTTGGACTCAATATCTCTCAAGTTTTCGCAGTCGGAAAATCTTCCCTTCCTGTCATTCTATCTACCATTTCTATAGCCTTGATTGTTGCCTATCTTTTCCAACGTTTCTTTGCCTTGGACACAAAACTAGCAACCTTGATCGGTGTTGGTTCTTCTATCTGTGGAGGTTCTGCCATTGCAGCGACAGCTCCCGTCATCCATGCCAAGGAAAAAGAAGTCGCCCAAGCCATTTCCGTTATCTTTTTCTTCAATGTCTTAGCAGCGCTTATTTTCCCAACCCTAGGAACCTGGCTTCACCTATCAAACGAGGGCTTCTCCCTCTTTGCAGGAACTGCGGTCAATGATACTTCCTCTGTAACAGCCACTGCCAGCGCCTGGGATAGTCTTTACCACACAAACACTCTTGAGTCTGCTACTATCGTCAAATTGACCCGTACCCTAGCTATTATCCCTATCACTCTCTTCCTCTCTTACTGGCAAAGTCGTCAACAAGGCAACAACCAAGGAGTAAAACTTAAAAAAATCTTCCCTGTTTTCATTCTCTACTTCATCCTAGCTTCCCTGCTAACCACCATCCTTACTTCCTTCGGTGTCAGCAGTAGCTTCTTTGCACCTCTCAAACAACTATCTAAATTCCTCATCATCATGGCCATGAGCGCTATCGGTCTCAAAACCAACCTCATTGCTATGATTAAGTCCAGCGGTAAATCCATTCTTCTTGGTGCCCTCTGCTGGATTGCCATCATCCTGACTAGCCTCGGGATGCAAACACTCATCGGTATTTTCTAAGACAAAAGGTAGCCCGCAAGCTACCTTTTTATTGTTCAAGAATTAAGCGTGTATGTTCTCGCTTGATACAACGATTCATCACGATATCATCGCATCCTCCAGCACGCAAGATTTCTTCCGCTTCTAGACTTTCAAGTCCTAGTTGCGCCCAGAAAATCTTAGCATCAGCCTTGAGAAAATCTCGTGCCACATCTGGTAGAAACTCACTACGACGATAGACATTAACGATATCTACAGGGAAAGGAATCTCAGCTAGACTAGCATAAGCCTTTTCTCCCAAGATTTCCCCACCTGCAGCCTTAGGGTTTACTGGTATGATTTTATAGCCACGAGCCTGCATTTCCTTTGTCACTCGATTGCTGGTTGTTTCCTCACGGTCAGACAAGCCCACTACTGCTAGAGTCTTACTGATTTCTAGATACTGACGGATCACGCCATCACTTGGATTGATAAATTCTTGAATCATAAAAATCCTCCTTTTTCATCAGTATAGCATATTTTTGAAAGGGTTTGCAGAAATTTACTATAAAATCAAAAAAATCCTCTAGGAATTAAACTATTTCATTTAATTCCTAGAGGATTCATAAAGATCTTATTTAAAGATTATTCTCTTGTGGGTTTATACTGAAGACTTTCTCCATGTTGTTTGACAAAGTCACTCATCTCTGAATCAGGAATTTGTCGAAGGTAGAGATTGGCACGAATCGTGTCATCTTCTTCACGACAAGTAGAAAGAACAAGATATTTATCCTTAGCTGATACCTTAACATTTGGTTTCTTAACCTCTGCAGTATCATAAATAATACTTAACTGTTTCTCGAAATCCTTGTCATCATCAAAAGAAGTACGGTAAAAAGCTGTTTCTTCTGGAACAATAATCATAGCAACAGCTTCATAATAATACTTTCTCTCTGGAGTTTCAATGACAACATAAGGGTGTGCATCAAAATATTCTTGGCGACTGAAGTAATTTACATCTTTAAACATACGGTGGTCAGCCACTTTGCTACCACGAGCGTGACCAAATAACCAAGTCAATCGATCACTAAAGTCCTTCTTGTTATCAGCGTCCATAAAGACTGCCCCCATTAAAGGCTCATTAACGCCATCAAAGCGCTTATCTAAATAAGTCGCATTATCCGTTGTTTGAACAACTGGTTCATCTAACTGGGTACCAGGAATATATACATAACCAACCGTTTCAGAGTTTGTTGCGAGCAAGCCTTTAAATTTATTTGCGAGGTATTCCTTTTCTTCTGCGCTAGCATTATAGGCTTGTTTTGGAGCTTCCTGAGTAACCTTTGCATCATTTAGCTTATCTCCACTTGGAGCTAGGAAGCTTTTATAGATAAAGAAGCCCTCCCAAAGCAACGATAGCTACTGCAACGATTGAAGCAATTATTTTACCAATAGGTGATTTCTTTCTTGTAGAACGTCTACTCATCTTTTCCTCCCTCATTTTTTACCAAAAAAATCACTGAAACCAAGTTTCAGTGATTGGCTACTTTTTAAATAAAATTATTTAGCAGCGTGTGTTTTTGGAAGGGCTTTTTGACCTGCTTTAGCATTTGCGCCTGCTTTTTTAGCAGCTGCATCTGCTTTTTTAGCTTGGTCTACAGCACCTGGTTTACCATCTTCTGGTTTAGTTGCAGCTTGGTCAGCTGCTGCTTGTGCAGCTGATGCAGCCTGACCTGTTTGGTTAGCTTGGTCTTCAGCAATACGAGTTGAGTTTGGTTTGTTGTCCTCTACACCAGTTGGATCGTTCCAGTAGTTACCTTGAGCTTTAGCTGCTGCACGGTATTGTTCTTGCAATTTTTGAACGTAGCGGTTACGAACAGTATTGTAAATTTCGTTATAAGCTTGCTCACCTTTAGCTTTAGCTGCTGTAACTTCAGCTTCTAGAGCATTTTTCTTATCAGTAAAATCATGGTCTGAGTATCCAGAGTCCAAGAAAGCTTTCAATTTACCTTCAGCTGCTTTAACTGCTGCTGCCGCTGTTTGATCAAATTGACGTTGTGCTTCAGCACGGATTTCAGCGTCATGTGCTGCTACTTGTGTGTTAGCTTCATCTGCAATATCACGTTCAGAAACATATTTCTTTTGAAGTAATTGGTTAGAAGAAGCTGAATTTTCTCCTTGTGCAAAAACTGGAGCTGCTGCTGAGAATACTGCAAGAGCTGCTACTGATGCTAATAAAACTTTTTTTCATGTTTTTATCTCCTCGTTAAATTTCTTTATTTATTTTATAAGGGCACGCCTTATTACTTCAAATTATATCACATATATCTAAGTTGTCAAGTTTTTTTCTTAAAGTATTTTTTTAAAAATTTCTGGTGAAAAAAACGAGTAAAATTTATTATATTCTTAAAAAAACAAGCAATATTATCGAAAGATTAAGGAAAAAAATGGACTAAAAAAACGAACAATTAGTGAAATTTTCACATTTTTCTGATCTAATTAAGAAAACTCCCAACAAGGTCTATCACTTTGTTAGGAGTTTTATCTTATCCAACGAATTCGTTAGATTTTTTTCTCAATACTAAATAATGGAGATAAAGGACGTTTTTCGTGGATACGGATGATAGCATCTGCCAAGAGATGAGCGATAGAGATTTGCTCAATCTTATCAATTAAACGCTCTTCTGGTAGGTAGATAGTATCCAAAACAACTAATTTTTTAATAGCTGATTTTTGGATATTATCCATAGCAGGCCCTGAAAGAACTGGGTGCGTACAGCTTGCGTAAACTTCGACAGCACCAGCTTCTGCAAGAGCATCCGCCGCATGACAAATCGTTCCAGCTGTATCGATCATATCGTCAATCAAGATACAAGTCTTGCCTTCTACCTTACCAATGATGTTCATCACTTCACTGGTATTCATCTTGTCCACGCTACGACGTTTATCAATAATGGCAATCGGAGTTTTCAAAAACTCTGCCAATTTACGAGCACGAGTCACCCCACCATGGTCCGGACTGACAACCACATAGTCAGAACCAACCATGCCACGACGCTCAAAGTAGTCTGCAATTAAAGGAGCACCCATCAAGTGATCGACAGGAATATCAAAGAATCCCTGAATCTGTGCAGCATGCAAGTCGATCGTCAACAAACGATCCACTCCAGCTACTTCTAACATATTTGCTACAAGTTTTGAAGTGATTGGCTCACGCGCTCTCGCTTTTCTATCCTGACGTGCATAGCCATAGTAAGGCATAACAACGTTGACAGATTCTGCACTGGCACGTTTTAAAGCATCTACCATAATCAAAATTTCTAGCAGATTGTCATTTACAGGTGAGCTAGTTGATTGTAAGATAAAGACGTGTTTCCCACGGATTGATTCTTCGATATTAACTTGAATTTCTCCATCTGAAAATTGACGTACAGTCGATTTTCCCAACTCTATCCCAATCTCTTGCGCCACACGCTCTGCCAATTCTCTATTTGAAGAAAGGGCAAACAGCTTTAAATCAGAAAAAGACATGATTTCCTCCAGTATTTATGTATCGCTTGTGTTTTTTCACAACATTTTTCCAACTACCATTGTAGCGCTTTTTTCTTGATTTTTCAATAAAAAATAAGACAAGAGTAGACATTTATACCCTTGCCTTGTGCTCATTTATATTCCTTATATTCAAGCAAAAATGTGACAACTTATACATTCTATCTCATGGGAAGATAGGAACTCACAAAGGAAAAGTTAGTATACCTCTCTCATACTGCCTGTATCCACATCATAAACAGCCCCTGAAATAACAACATCATCTGGAATCAATGGGCATTCTCGAAGTAACTGCATATCCTCACGAACACTCTCCTCAACATCTTGAAAAGGGAGAAAATCTTGACCCGAGACATCAACCCCTAATTCTGTTTTTAAATGTTCTTGAAACTCTTCGTTTTGAAATGTTTGAGCACCACAGTCTGTATGATGAAGAACCACAATTTCTCTTGTCCCCATCTGCTGCTGGGAAATGACCAGTGAGCGAATCATATCATCTGTCACTCGACCGCCCGCATTCCGTAAAATGTGAGCATCTCCAAGTGCTAGCCCCAGAGCTTGTGCAACGTGCAGACGTGAGTCCATACAAGTCACAATGGCTACTCTTGTTTCGGCTTGATTGGCAGATTTAACTGCCCATGCAAGGCAACATAAGCCTGATTGGCTTGCATAAACTGTTCAAAATACGACATGACAACACACTTTCTTATTTTTAAGATAATTTGAAAACCAAATTATTTATCTTCTATCTTACCATCTTTTCTTTGTCTTGTCAGTTTTCAACTTCCATATAAAAAACTAGAACAGAGACTTCTAGCATCTAGCTTGGGTCCCTATCCTAGTTTTTACTGTTATGATTCTTTTTGGATATACTTGTTGAGAGAGCCTGCAAAGCTTTGAAGATTGAGACTTTGTACATAAACCTCACCAGTACCTCGGAAGGTATTCACCACTCCTTCGCCTGTACCAATAGATTGCCAGAAACCATTTTCTAAGTGGATATGATAGTCCAAAGATTGACTCCAAGCCACCACATGGGCATTGTCAATAGTTATTTCTTGGTTTTGAAGCTCAATTTTCTTAATAGATCCAAAAGCATTAGCCAAAAGAGTTCCCTGACCTTGGGTTGTCATCACAAAGAGACCGCCTTGCCCTCCGAACAGAGCCTTCCCAATAGACTGACGCTCCATTGTATAGAAAGCTGTACCATCAAGAGCTAGAAAGGCTCCATCATTCAATCGATATTGCTTTTCTCCTAGCTCGAGAGCAATCACTTGACCAGGAGTATCTGGTGCTAAAGCAAGGTTGCCGTTGTCAGACTCTGCAACTGCTTGAGTAATGAAGGTGCTTTCGCCAGAAACCATTGAACGTCCTACAGCTTTGACAAAACGTCCCAAACCAGAACCGCTGGCATTGAGCTGTGTATTGAGGCTTACGTTAGGCGTGTGGTAAACCATACTACCTCGCTGGATATAGACGGTTTCTCCTTGATTGAGTGACAACTCTACCAAAGGAAATTGCATATGACTGTCCATAGAAAATTTCATCAGAAATTCCTCCTTGTTTAATAAATGTTAGCAATAAAATAATTAGTAATCTATACCTGTATACAACTATTAGGAGAAAACCTTCTTCAAGACTTCTCCTATAGTGGTCACTCCGATCACCTGAATTTCCTTAGGCGGTTTAATACCTGTCAAAGAATTTTTCGGTACATAGATTTTTGTAAATCCAAGTTTTGCTGCTTCATTGATCCGTTGCTCGATACGATTCACACGTCTGATCTCTCCCGTCAAGCCCAACTCTCCCACAAAACATTCCTGCGGGTTGGTTGGTTTATCCTTGTAACTCGAAGCAATAGCAACTGCAACTGCCAAGTCAATAGCAGGCTCATCCAATTTGACACCACCAGCAGATTTGAGATAAGCATCCTGATTTTGTAAAAGAAGCCCTGCTCGTTTCTCCAAAACAGCCATAATCAGACTTGCACGATTGAAATCAAGGCCTGTTGTAGTCCGCTTGGCATTCCCAAACATAGTCGGTGTTACCAAGGCCTGAACCTCCGCAAGAATAGGACGGGTTCCTTCCATAGTCACCACGATGGACGAACCAGTTGCTCCATCTAAACGTTCTTCTAGGAAAACTTGACTCGGATTGAGAACCTCAACCAAGCCACCTGATTGCATCTCAAAAATCCCAATTTCATTGGTCGAGCCAAAACGGTTTTTGACCGCTCTCAAGATACGGAAGGTATGGTGGCGTTCCCCTTCAAAGTAAAGTACCGTATCCACCATATGCTCCAACATCCGAGGCCCAGCCAAGGTTCCTTCCTTGGTCACATGCCCTACAATAAAGATGGCAATGTTATTGGTCTTGGCCAGCTGCATGAGTTCTGCAGTCACCTCACGCACCTGAGACACAGATCCTTGAACTCCTGAAATCTCCGGAGACATAATGGTCTGGATGGAGTCAATAATGAGGAAGTCTGGCTGGATGCGCTCCACCTCTGCCCGCACGCTCTGCATATTGGTCTCAGCATAGAGATAAAACTCACTATCAATATCACCTAAACGCTCTGCACGGAGTTTGATTTGCTGAGCAGACTCCTCGCCACTGACATAGAGAACAGTTCCTACTTGAGACAGCTGGGTTGAGACTTGTAAGAGCAGAGTTGATTTCCCAATCCCAGGATCCCCACCGATAAGGACAAGACTTCCTGGTACCACACCTCCACCAAGAACTCGGTTAAACTCCTCCATCTCAGTCTTGGTTCGATTGACATTGATGGAGGTCACTTCAGCCAGTTTCATGGGCTTGGTTTTCTCACCTGTCAAGGACACACGCGCATTCTTGACTTCTGCAACCTCGATTTCTTCTACAAAAGAAGACCAAGACCCACAGTTTGGACACCGTCCTAGATATTTAGGGGAAATATACCCACAATTTTGACATATAAATGTCGCTTTTTTCTTTGCGATAATAAACCTCTTTCTATATCTCTATCTCACACTCAATCACTTGGCAAAAATCAATCTTCTCATTTGGCACAAACTGGCGCATGAGCATCCGATGAGTGACAACAACGACTGTCTGATAGTCTCGATACTTGCGCATAGATTCTAGAAACCGAGACCTCATTTCCTCAGCTGTCTCATATTGAATAGGACTATTAGAAGGTAAGGATCCATTATTTCCTAGAAACAGAGTACGAGCTTTTTCAAAATTCTCTACGCCACTTTCATAGACTTGCCATTCATGCAATAATGGCTCCACTCTCAAAGGAAGTCCAGTAGCACAAGCCACATAGCTAGCAGTCTCTAAAGCTCTTGTGACTGCAGAAGAAACTAGTAGATCAGCTGAGTGTAGCAAAGAATTTTTGCTCAGTTCCTGAGCTTGCTGCCATCCCTTCTCAGACAAAGGCGCCAAATCCATCCCGAATCCAGTATAGGAACGCTCCTCTAACTCACGGTAATTTGGCTCTCCGTGACGGATAAAAATAATTTTCATATTAAGATCCCCATAAAACTATCCAATCTTGATTCCGCAATCTTGCCACTGCTTCAGAAACCTGATAATTCTCCTTGGTAGCTGCCAAAACGGAAGCCTTAACACAGCCATTGCCATCTACCCCTATAAACTCTATGCTTTTAGCACCGTTTTCCTCTAAAAAATCTTTTAAATCTAGATTAGTAAAGCAAGAAGCCCGACGCTTCTCAAAGATACGAGAAGATACAAGCAGCAAGCCGGTCGCAAATTTCTTCTTTCTGTCTTTTCTCCCCCGTCAAGGACACACGCGCATTCTTGACCTCTGCAACCTCAACCTCCTCAACAAAAGAAGACCAAGACCCACAGTTTGGACAACGTCCTAGATATTTAGGGGAATTATACCCACAATTTTGACATATAAATGTCGCTTTTTTCTTTGCGATGATAAACCTCTTTCTAAATCTCTATCTCACACTCAATCACTTGACAAAAATCAATCTTCTCATTTGGTACAAATTGCCGCATGAGCATTCCGTGAGTTACAATGATAATAGTTTTATAATTTTTTTATATTTTTTTCCAAAGTTCTTAAAAAACGATGACGCATCTCTAGATCAGTTTCATAGCGATAAGGAGAATCTTCAGATAAACCTCCTTGATGTTTTAGATAATATTCATGAGCTACCAATACACTAGTTAAATCAGAGTTAGTGCCATCTAAGTCTGGACGCCACTCATGAAAAAACGGCTCCACAAATAAGTCCAATCCTGTTTCAACTGCTATATAATGGGCTGTTTCTAAAGCCCTCGTCACAGACGATGAAATAATAATCTCTGCCTTTCCAAAATATGCAGTTTTAGCAACTTCTTTTGCCAGACTGCGACCTTTTCCTGTCAATGGTGCTAAATCACGACCAAAACCACTATAGAGTTGCGGATTTTCAAGTTTATCAAGCATACTATAATCTGGCTCCCCATGACGTACAAAGATAATCTTCATCTTAGTGCCCTGTCGATCCAAATCCACCAGTCCGCACGCCGTCTGCCTCATCTCCATCTGCGATTAAAAATGGTGCAAAAACAGCCTGAACTACACGTTCCCCAACTTCAAGAACAACCTCTTGGTCTGTGATATTCTTCATCTGCGCAAAAATATGCCCTTCATTTCCTGGGTTACCATAATAGTCTCCATCAATGACACCCACAGAGTTAATCAAAACCAAGCCCTTCTTACGAGGGTTTGAAGAACGATCATAGAGGTAGAGAACCTCAGTCGGTTGCATATAGGCCTAACCCCTGTTGGAACAAGGATAATCTCACCTGGAGCAATGACCGTACGCACCGCAACCTTTAAGTCGTAACCAGCTGCATGTGCTGTCTCACGCTTGGGTAGCAAACTCTCATCTGTAAAACTAGAAACTAATTCAAAACCACGAATTTTCATATTTCCCTCTTTTTAATCTTTTATTCTAGGCTATTTTATCTTATTTATTCGAAAAAAGCACGAAAAATCTTCTATATAGAGTAAAGAAAAAGTGTCCTATCAAAAAAAGCAAATAATAAAAATCATACCACAAAAAAATTTAAAGATATTTCAAATGTCACTTATTTGCCCCTTTTATTAACAAACTCATTCTTTTTCTAGCCACACTTAAACTGTTTTCTTTAAAGCACAAAAAAAGAGCACACAATTCACATCGCTTAGGGCTGCTGGATTCCTCCCCTGACCCGCTTCACGCAGAACTGTTGCTCCATTAGTTATTATACCACATTCCTCAAGATTTTAAAAGAGAAATTATTTTTTTTCCGTCGATTTCTGAAAAAAATTCCTGCATAATGCCTGCACATTCACTCTCTAAAAATCCCTGTTTCAACCTCTACACGATGATTTAGGCGCTCATCTGTTAAGATATCGTAGAGACTGCCAGCGGCGCCAAATTTCTGGTTTTTAGCTCCATAGACCACCTTTGGGATGCGAGCTAACCCAATCGCCCCACTACACATAACGCAGGGCTCTATAGTCACAAAAAGTGTGCAATCCAACAAACGCCAGCTCTCTTCCCTCACATTAGCATTCTCTATACTATAATCTCCGCATGCATAACCGCACGTTGCAACTCCTCACGCGCATTGTGCCCCCTGACCAATGATTTCTCCATCCTTTACAATTACACAACCAATTGGAATTTCATCATGCTCTAAAAGCAATCTTCGCCTCATTTAAGTACTCTCTCATAAATGCTTCTTTTTCTTCAACTGTATAATCCATAACTTCTCTTTTTCCTGCTTATTATCTTTTTAAAATCTCTTCCAAATATATCAGAATTCCCTTAGCATTAATGTAATACTAACATCTGCAGCTTCAAAATAATATTTTTATCGATTCATAACTAATTTACTCTTTAATTTTCACTGACTATCATCAATTTTATCATTATACCATGTTTCACTACATAAAAAAAGCCACCGAATGCGGTGACTTTATAGGGAGATTATTATGAAAAAGAAAAGTTTAGGATATTTGTTACAACAAGTTAGGAGGTCTTCTTGTAACTGTCTATAGTATAGCTGAACTATCTTAAACAAATCTTAAAAAATCTCTTATGACCAAACACTTTCTAAAATATTTGTTTGTTCACGACCAGGACCTACTGAGAAAGTAGAGATACGAACGCCAACCAATTCGCTAACACGACGAACATAGTTACGTGCATTTTCAGGAAGATCTTCCAAAGTACGTACTCCAGTGATATCTTCTGACCAACCTGGTAATTCTTCATAAATAGGTTTACAACGTTTCAATTGTTCAAGACTAGCTGGATAGTAGTCAATGCGTTGACCGTCAAGATCATAAGCAACACAGATTTTAACTGTATCCAAACCACTCAAAACATCGATAGAGTTCAAAGATAAATTTGTAATGCCAGAAACACGGCGACTATGACGCATCACAACTGAGTCAAACCAACCTACACGACGTGGACGACCTGTTGTAGTACCGTACTCATGACCTACTTCACGAATGCGTTCTCCCACTTCATCAAACAATTCAGTTGGGAATGGACCATCACCAACACGACTTGTATAAGCTTTACATACACCTACAACCTTGTCAATCTTGCTTGGACCAACACCAGAACCAATTGTCACACCACCAGCAACAGGGTTTGAAGAAGTAACAAACGGATAAGTTCCTTGGTCAATATCTAACATGACCCCTTGTGCACCTTCAAAAAGAACGCGTTTGCCATTATCAAGTGCATCATTCAAGATAACAGAAGTATCTGTTACATATTGCTTGATTTGTTGGCCATACTCATAATATTCTTCAAAAATATCATCAAATGAAATAGGTTCGCTATCATACAATTTTACAAATTGACGATTTTTCTCAGCAAGATTGCGTTCTAAACGTTCACGGAAAATCTCTTTATCCAAAAGATCTGCAATACGGATTCCAACACGAGCAGCCTTATCCATATAAGCTGGACCAATACCCTTGATAGTAGTACCAATTTTATTTTCACCCTTAGCTTCTTCTTGCAAACGGTCTAACTCGATGTGGTACGGCAAAATAACATGCGCACGATCAGAAATACGTAGATTATCTGTTGTAACACCTTCATCATGAAGATAGCTCAACTCTTTCACAAGTGACTTAGGATTTACAACCATCCCATTCCCAATGACAGAAATTTTTTCAGGGAAGAAATTCCAGAAGGAATCAAGTGTAACTTAAATTTTTTTCCATCAATCACAATTGTGTGACCAGCATTATCACCACCTTGGTAACGTGCAATCACTTCTGCATTAGCTGAGAGGAAGTCTGTAATCTTCCCTTTACCTTCATCACCCCACTGGGTACCTACAACAACAACTGAAGTCATAATCTTGTCTGAGCCCTTAGGCTCTTCCTTTCTCACATACATGGCAGGAATCTCACCTGCAATTATATCTTACAATTTATTATAATAAAGATTCTCAATTTTTTTCAAGACCAAAGACCAGAAACATTAGGGAATTTAGAGAAAATTGAAAAAAATCATATTGAAAAAAATATTGCAAATTTTTATTATGATAAGATAAAACAATAAAAATTGTTCGGAAATATGAAAATTATAAATTATCCCCCAACCCAGTCATTTGAAATCAATAGCTGTTCAATGTACAAACGGTAGCAGGCTCTATAGTGGTAAGAAAAATAAAGGATGCATAATATCAAACTTGTACCGAGCTAAATAATAGAGTAAAAAAATCGAAGATGAAAAACTTCCCATTCTAAATCATTATCTATTAAGTTACTATATTCCTTTTCAATAACATCATAAAAAAATCAAGATATTGTTCATAAATCTGTTCAATCATTTTATTTAACTCCATTTCTATTGATAAAATGAGTATAACAAAAAAATAGAAGAACCAGGGAAGATACTTCTATCATGTACTATAATGAATATTCAAATAAATAACAGATAAAGACAACTAACAGATCAGGTGCACAATACTACATTTCAAAAAAAGATCTAAAAATTTTTCCTAATGAAAGAGAAACAAATACTGTCTAAACTATGATGGCAAGACCACACAATCCACTAAAGAATTACTTATAAGACCTATTAAAAAAACTTAAAAATAAAAACACTCAAATCTAACAAACTTATAAAAAAATATTAAATATTAATAAAGTGGCAAATATAAAAAGACAAAAATGACCTCTGAAAGATAAATCATGACAACGCGTCTAACAGGTGGTTTGAACCAGGACTATAAGCCCAAATTACCAGCCAGCGCCTAAAGACGCTGGCTTTCACCTTGTTCAAGCTGGCTCGTCACTTGCCTCTTAAAGAGACCTTTGGTATTACTTTACCACTATCCCTAAAGGGATCCTCATATTCTTTTTACACTCAATTTATCTAGTGCTATATCATGCTTTACTCGTTCTCAAATTTTCATACTCGTGAAGAAATCATCCACTGGATAATTTCTTTAATCTTGAATATATTTCTTAATTGTGGCTTCATTGAGTCCAACCGTACTCACATAATAACCTTCCGCCCAGAAATGCCGATTCCCAAACTTGTACTTGAGATTAGCGTGTTTGTCAAACATCTATCGAACATCATGAGTGCACTTTTACCTTTTAAATACCCCATGAAACTTGAAACACTTATACTCGGTGGAATACTGACTAACATATGTACATGGTCTGGCATTAAGTGACCCTCGATAATCTCAACTCCTTTATAACTACACAAGCGATGAAATATTTCGCCTAAACTACTTCGATATTGATTATAGATTACTTTTCGTCTATACTTAGGGGTGAACACAATATGATACTTACAGTGCCACTTTGTGTGCGATAAACTATGTGCCTTTTGTGCCATATTTTTCTCCTTTCGCTTTACAATTGGCTTGAACACCTTAATTGTATCGCGTTTGGAGTTTTTGGGGTATAACCTTCGACGCGCACCCACATAGCGGGTGTTTTTTTGTCTCGCTCCGTGAGGTGCGAGACAAACTGAAAGTCACATAAAAAAAAGACGTCCCAAGGAACGTCTACATACTCCGCCAGTAGGACTCGAACCTACGACATCATGATTAACAGTCATGCGCTACTACCAACTGAGCTATGGCGGATTAAAGCTAAGCGACTTCCTTATCTCACAGGGGGCAACCCCCAACTACTTCCGGCGTTCTAGGGCTTAACTTCTGTGTTCGGCATGGGTACAGGTGTATCTCCTAGGCTATCGTCACTTAACTTTGAGTAATACCTACTCAAAATTGAATATCTATCAAATTCCAAGAAAATCCTTCACACTTCGTATTCTCAGTTACTTTGGATAAGTCCTCGAGCTATTAGTATTAGTCCGCTACATGTGTCGCCACACTTCCACTTCTAACCTATCTACCTGATCATCTCTCAGGGCTCTTACTGATATAAAATCATGGGAAATCTCATCTTGAGGTGGGTTTCACACTTAGATGCTTTTCAGCGTTTATCCCTTCCCCTACATAGCTACCCAGCGATGCCTTTGGCAAGACAACTGGTACACCAGCGGTAAGTCCACTCTGGTCCTCTCGTACTAGGAGCAGATCCTCTCAAATTTCCTACGCCCGCGACGGATAGGGACCGAACTGTCTCACGACGTTCTGAACCCAGCTCGCGTGCCGCTTTAATGGGCGAACAGCCCAACCCTTGGGACCGACTACAGCCCCAGGATGCGACGAGCCGACATCGAGGTGCCAAACCTCCCCGTCGATGTGAACTCTTGGGGAGATAAGCCTGTTATCCCCAGGGTAGCTTTTTATCCGTTGAGCGATGACCTTCCATACGGAACCACCGGATCACTAAGCTCGACTTTTTCGTCCCTGCTCGAGTTGTAGCTCTCGCAGTCAAGCTCCCTTATACCTTTACACTCTGCGAATGATTTCCAACCATTCTGAGGGAACCTTTGAGCGCCTCCGTTACCTTTTTAGGAGGCATGACCGCCCCAGTCAAACTGCCCGTCAGACACTGTCTCCGATAGGGATCACCTATCTGGGTTAGAGTACTATAACACAAGGGTAGTATCCCAACAGCGTCTCCTTCGAAACTGGCGTCCCTGATCTCTTAGACTCCTACCTATCCTGTACATGTGGTACAGACACTCAATATCAAACTGCAGTAAAGCTCCATGGGGTCTTTCCGTCCTGTCGCGGGTAACCTGCATCTTCACAGGTACTAAAATTTCACCGAGTCTCTCGTTGAGACAGTGCCCAAATCATTACGCCTTTTCGTGCGGGTCGGAACTTACCCGACAAGGAATTTCGCTACCTTAGGACCGTTATAGTTACGTACCGCCGTTTACTGGGGCTTCAATTCATACCTTCGCTTACGCTAAGCACTCCTCTTAACCTTCCAGCACCGGGCAGGCGTCACCCCTATACATCATCTTACGATTTAGCAGAGAGCTGTGTTTTTGATAAACAGTTGCTTGTACTTATTCACTGCGGCTGACTTAAAGTCAGCACCCCTTCTCCCGAAGTTACGGGGTCATTTTGCCGAGTTCCTTAACGAGAGTTCTCTCGCTCACCTGAGGCTACTCGCCCTCGACTACCTGTGTCGGTTTGCGGTACGGGTAGAGTATGTTTAAACGCTAGAAGCTTTTTCTTGGCAGTGTGACGTCACTAACTTCGCTACTAAACTTCGCTCCCCATCACAGCTCAATGTTATAGAACTAAGCATTTAACTCAATTCACACCTCACTGCTTAGACAGACTCTTCCAATCGTCTGCTTTAGTTAGCCTACTGCGTCCCTCCATCACTACATACTCTAGTACAGGAATATCAACCTGTTGTCCATCGGATACACCTTTCGGTCTTTCCTTAGGTCCCGACTAACCCAGGGCGGACGAGCCTTCCCCTGGAAACCTTAGTCTTACGGTGGACAGGATTCTCACCTGTCTTTCGCTACTCATACCGGCATTCTCACTTCTATGCGTTCCAGCACTCCTCACGGTACACCTTCTTCACACATAGAACGCTCTCCTACCATACCTATAAAAAGGTATCCACAGCTTCGGTAAATTGTTTTAGCCCCTGGTACATTTTTCGGCGCAGGGTCACTCGACTAGTGAGCTATTACGCACTCTTTGAATGAATAGCTGCTTCTAAGCTAACATCCTAGTTGTCTGTGCAACCCCACATCCTTTTCCACTTAACAATTATTTTGGGACCTTAGCTGGTGGTCTGGGCTGTTTCCCTTTCGACTACGGATCTTAGCACTCGCAGTCTGACTGCCGACCATAATTCATTGGCATTCGAGTTTATCTGAGATTGGTAATCCGGGATGGACCCCTCACCCAAACAGTGCTCTACCTCCAAGAATCTCTAATGTCGACGCTAGCCCTAAAGCTATTTCGGAGAGAACCAGCTATCTCCAAGTTCGTTTGGAATTTCTCCGCTACCCACAAGTCATCCAAGCACTTTTCAACGTGCCCTGGTTCGGTCCTCCAGTGCGTCTTACCGCACCTTCAACCTGCTCATGGGTAGGTCACATGGTTTCGGGTCTACGACATGATACTAAGACGCCCTATTCAGACTCGGTTTCCCTACGGCTCCGTCTCTTCAACTTAACCTCGCATCATATCGTAACTCGCCGGTTCATTCTACAAAAGGCACGCTCTCACCCATTAACGGGCTCGAACTTGTTGTAGGCACACGGTTTCAGGTTCTATTTCACTCCCTCCCGGGGTGCTTTTTCACCTTTCCCTCACGGTACTGGTTCACTATCGGTCACTAGGGAGTATTTAGGGTTGGGAGATGGTCCTCCCAGATTCCGACGGGATTTCACGTGTCCCGCCGTACTCAGGATACTGCTAGGTACAAAGACTATTTTTGAATACGAGGGCTATCACTCTCTTTGGCTGATTTTTCCCAAACCATTCTTCTATAATCTTTGAGTCCACATTGCAGTCCTACAACCCCGAAGAGTAAACTCTTCGGTTTGCCCTTCTGCTGCTTTCGCTCGCCGCTACTAAGGCAATCGCTTTTGCTTTCTCTTCCTGCAGCTACTTAGATGTTTCAGTTCACTGCGTCTTCCTCCTCACATCCTTAACAGATGTGGGTAACAGGTAGTACCTGTTGGGTTCCCCCATTCGAAATCCCTGGATCATCGCTTACTTACAGCTACCCAAGGCATATCGTCGTTTGTCACGTCCTTCTTCGGCTCCTAGTGCCAAGGCATCCACCGTGCGCCCTTATTAACTTAACCTTATTTTTTTCTGACCTTTCAGTCATAAACTCTTATTAATACTACAGCGTTTTTCGGTTTATTTTCTTGTTACTATTTGATATAGATATTCAATTTTCAATGTGCATTACTTGGTGATCTCTCACCAATGGAGCCTAAGGGATCGAACCGCTGACCTCCTGCGTGCAAAGCAGGCGCTCTCCCAGCTGAGCTAAAGCTCCCACAAGACCTCTCAAGACTAAACAAGACCAATGTGCATTCCTTATCCTTAGAAAGGAGGGTGATCCAGCCGCACCTTCCGATACGGCTACCTTGTTACGACTTCACCCCAATCATCTATCCCACCTTAGGCGGCTGGCTCCTAAAAGGTTACCTCACCGACTTCGGGTGTTACAAACCTCGTGGTGTGACGGGCGGTGTGTACAAGCCCTGGGAACGTATTCACCGCGGCGTGCTGATCCGCGATTACTAGCGATTCCGACTTCATGTAGGCGAGTTGCAGCCTACAATCCGAACTGAGACTGGCTTTTAAGAGATTAGCTTGCCGTCACCGACTTGCGACTCGTTGTACCAGCCATTGTAGCACGTGTGTAGCCCAGGTCATAAGGGGCATGATGATTTGACGTCATCCCCACCTTCCTCCGGTTTATTACCGGCAGTCTCGCTAGAGTGCCCAACTGAATGATGGCAACTAACAATAGGGGTTGCGCTCGTTGCGGGACTTAACCCAACATCTCACGACACGAGCTGACGACAACCATGCACCACCTGTCACCTCTGTCCCGAAGGAAAGCTCTATCTCTAGAGCGGTCAGAGGGATGTCAAGACCTGGTAAGGTTCTTCGCGTTGCTTCGAATTAAACCACATGCTCCACCGCTTGTGCGTACCCTCGTCAATTCCTTTTGAGTTTCAACCTTGCGGTCGTACTCCCCAGGCGGAGTGCTTAATGCGTTAGCTGCGGCACTAAACCCCGGAAAGGGTCTAACACCCTAGCACTCATCGTTTACGGCGTGGACTACCAGGGTATCTAATCCTGTTTGCTCCCCACGCTTTCGAGCCCTCAGCGTCAGTTACAAGCCAGAGAGCCGCTTTCGCCACCGGTGTTCCTCCATATATCTACGCATTTCACCGCTACACATGGAATTCCACTCTCCCTCTTGCACTCAAGTTAAACAGTTTCCAAAGCGTACTATGGTTAAGCCACAGCCTTTAACTTCAGACTTATCTAACCGCCTGCGCTCGCTTTACGCCCAATAAATCCGGACAACGCTCGGGACCTACGTATTACCGCGGCTGCTGGCACGTAGTTAGCCGTCCCTTTCTGGTAAGATACCGTCACAGTGTGAACTTTCCACTCTCACACTCGTTCTTCTCTTACAACAGAGCTTTACGATCCGAAAAACCTTCTTCACTCACGCGGCGTTGCTCGGTCAGACTTCCGTCCATTGCCGAAGATTCCCTACTGCTGCCCTCCCGTAGGAGTCTGGGTACTGTGTCTCAGTCCCAGTGTGGCCGATCACCCTCTCAGGTCGGCTATGTATCGTCGCCTTGGTGAGCCGTTACCCCACCAACTAGCTAATACAACGCAGGTCCATCTGGTAGTGATGCAATTGCACCTTTCAAGCAGATATCATGCAATATCTACTGTTATGCGGTATTAGCTATCGTTTCCAATAGTTATCCCCCGCTACCAGGCAGGTTACCTACGCGTTACTCACCCGTTCGCAACTCATCCAGAAGAGCAAGCTCCTCCTTCAGCGTTCTACTTGCATGTATTAGGCACGCCGCCAGCGTTCGTCCTGAGCCAGGATCAAACTCTCATTAAAAGTTTGAGTTCTCACTCATTTCTGTCACTGACAGATTTATTGTTTTTTCATTGTTCAGTACTACAACTTCAGTTGTAGTGCCCTGCACATTGGTTCGTCTTGTTCAGTTTTCAAAGGTCTTTGTCGCTCACTTCTCTCAAGTGACAACTATATTAGTATATCACAGCCGCTTTCGCTTGTCAACACTTTTTTTGAAACTTTTTAATTTTTTTTTCATCTAGTGTTTTATCTGCTTCATACTATAGTCCGTACGGGATTCGAACCCGTGTTACCGCCGTGAAAAGGCGGTGTCTTAACCCCTTGACCAACGGACCGGAGTTGTTATTTTCAACTCTTACTATTATACCGACTTTTTTTGCTTTGTCAACACCTTTTTTTAAATTTTTTTAGAAGTCTTGTAATGTTGCCTTCAGCTCTCTGAGAAGGGCTTTGAGTACTTTTAAATCGTTCGTCTGCCAAAAGTTTCGGATAATATTTTTTTCTTACAATAATTGTTTTTTTATGAAACACATATCATTTTTTTGAAAACATTTCTTCATATTATTCCAGTAACTGTTGCATTCTTGTTTTCAGAAAATTTGAATCATTTCCTCTAAGAGAGCATTGACATAGGTAAACTTGTATTTTATTTTTCTATATATCGAAATCTTTTGATTTAAATTTGAGTTCCCTCAACTTTTTATAAAAAAACAGAGAAAAACTTGTGCTTCCTCTGCTTATAGTATTTTAGATAATTAATTTTTCTTCGCTCATTTTTTTGATTTTACTTCATCATAAGATAGTGCATGTGATTCCTCTTCTACTGTTTCAGGCATCTTTCCTGTTTCGTATAGAGATTTAATTTGTGTACTATCCAATGTTTCGTATTTCAATAATGCTTCTGCAATCAGCTTGTGAGTTTCACGATTTGACTGGATAATTTCAGCAGCTTTGTTTCGTGCTTCATTCAACAATGAACGAACTTCTTCGTCAATTTCATAAGCTGTTTGTTCTGAAATTGATTTTTGAGGGCTTTGTACACCAAACATGGCATGATTTCCTTCATATTGTACTGGACCAAGTTTTTCACTCATACCATACTCTGTAACCATTGCACGCGCCATCTGAGTAGCTTGTTCGAAGTCATTAGATGCTCCAGTTGTTTGGACGTTAAAGATAATCTCTTCAGCTACACGTCCACCCATTAAGCCAGCTAATTGTTCTTTCATATCTTCTTTAGATAGAAGCATTTGGTCTTCCTTAGGAAGTGCAATCATATATCCGCCTGCACGTCCACGTGGTACTATGGTAACTTTATGAACAACACGGGCATTTGACAATACTAGACCGACAATGGTGTGTCCTGCCTCATGGTAGGCAACCAATTCACGTTCTTTTTGTGAAACTGTCTTGTCTTTCTTAGATGGTCCAGCGATAACACGATCTTCAGCTTCATCAATATCAGAAGCATCAATCACTGATTTATTACGACGAGCTGCAACTAAGGCTGCTTCATTCAATACATTTTCCAAATCGGCACCAACAAAACCTGGAGTTTGTTGTGCTACCAATTTCAAATCTACATCTTCAGCTAAAGGTTTATTTCTAGCATGGACTTTCAAAATTGCTTCGCGTCCCTTAACATCTGGACGACCAACCAATACTTTTCTATCAAAACGACCTGGACGAAGAAGAGCTGGATCTAGAACATCTGAACGGTTGGTTGCCGCAATAACAATGATTCCTTCATTTCCTTCAAAACCATCCATTTCAATCAAGAGTTGGTTTAGGGTTTGTTCACGTTCGTCATTACCTCCACCTAAACCGACACCACGTTGGCGACCAACGGCATCAATTTCATCAATGAAAATAATAGCTGGTGCTGCTTTTTTTGCGTCCTCAAAGAGAGAACGTACACGGCTCGCACCGACACCGACGAACATTTCTACAAAGTCAGAACCTGAAATACTAAAGAATGGTACACCAGCTTCTCCTGCGACTGCTTTGGCAAGTAATGTTTTACCAGTTCCCGGAGGTCCTTCTAAGAGAACACCAGCTGGAATCCGGGCACCCAATTTTGTAAATCGTTTTGGATCTTTTAAGAATTCAACAACTTCAACAAGTTCTTGTTTTTCTTCTTCTGCGCCTGCGACATCTGAAAAGCGAACTTTAATATCCTCTTTGTTAGCAGCCTTAGCTTTACTACGTCCAAGCTCATTGGATTACGTCCGCTATTTCCGCCCATATTTCCCATCATAGAGAAGAGGAAGAAGAATAAGATAGCAAATGGTACTACTGAAACCAGGATGTTAATCCACATACCACTTGAGCTTTCGTGTTTCACTTCAATTTGTGTTTGATGTTCACTTGCTAGCTTTTGCAAATCCGCTACAGTTGTATCTGATGGGAGGACAATACTTGTAAATTTCTCTACTTTTGTAGCAGAGGGTGTAAAAAATTGAATTCCCGTTTCCTGTTTCTCTGTCTTAGCAGTTTTGTAGACACCATACACTTCAATAACACTACCACTTGGTTGGTAGGTCATTTCTTTTACATTGTCGTTAGTGATTTCCTGAACCAATTCTGAGTACTTAATTTGTTGACTATGACCAGCGGATCTGCCAGCAAAAAAGTACTGGAATCCTGTCACTAGCAAGAAAATCATCAACAAATAAAGAAATGGATTTTTTATGAAACCATTATTTTGTTTTTGCATTCAAACACTTACCCTTCTATTTTGAGTAAACTTCCTCTTTCAATACACCTACATAAGGAAGGTTACGATAGTTTTCATTATAGTCTAAACCGTAGCCTACAACAAATTCATTTGGAATTGTAAAACATGTATAATCTGCTTCGATTTCTACTGTACGACCTTCTGGTTTATCAAGCATGGTGACAATCTTAACAGAAGCTGCTTCTCTTGCAGTAAACATTTCTCTCAAACTCTTCAAGGTTTGACCAGTATCAATGATATCTTCTACAAAGACAACATGTCGACCTTTAATATCTTGAGTCACGTCTTGTTTAATATTAATGACACCACTACTTACAGTCCCACCATGATAGCTAGAGACCATCATAAAGTCCATTTCAAGATGTGTATCAATATATTTCACCAATTCTGCCATAAAAGGAATAGAACCTTTTAGAATTCCAACTAAAATCGGATTTTTTCCCTCATAATCTTTTGTCAACTGAGCACCCAATTTTTTAGCTGCTTCTGTAATTTCATCTTGTGAAATCAAAATTTTCTTGATATCTTTTTCTAACATGATTTTACCTATCTATTTTTTCTATATAAAGTACAGTGTTCATTATATCATTTTTCATTTTTTTACTCAAATCACTGATTTCAATTCCTAAAACTGAACAAATTTTTCCAAATTGCTCAATGATAATAGCTTTTTTTCTCGTTTTTTTCTTTAGGAATTTTTAAATCAATAAAAAGTCGTCTTAGTTTTTACGATGACCATTTTTTTATCAAATAATCACCAGGCTGTCGATGCCGTAAAATCAACGATGTTTCACGAGAAACATTCATCTTTTGAACATTTTCCCTTTTAGAGGGATTCCAAATGAAAATAAATAACCTTCATAATGGACTTGATTTTGATAGTTTAACACACACTCACTACTTTTTTTCATCAGACTTTGGTCTGATTTTACAAATTCGAAAAGTGCTGGTATTCTTTTTACAAGTTCATAACCATTTTTTTATACAATGGCGATATTGACTCTTAGTTTTTAAAATATGATGAATTTCTTGAAATTGTTCTCTTGTTACATTTAAATCAGCAAAACAACTAAGGTATTGTTGTAGTAAAACTCGCTGTGTTGCTTCACTAAAAGATAAAAACTGAGTTAAATCTTCCACATTGACTGTTTGAGATAATTCAGTCAGAGCAATTTGATAGTCAGATACTTCTTTTCCAAACTCTAAAAACGCTCTCTTTAGCTGAATATTTTCTTTTTCCAGTTGTGGTAAGTAAATATTACGAACTCGATTGCGAAAATAATGATTTTCTTTATTCGTCCTATCTTCAAAATGCTCAACTTCAGGAAAATCCCTCTTATAAAAAGACAGCAAAGGACGAATTAATTCTCCCTTATCAAACTCTTGTCTTTCTCTAATAGCTGATAAGTGTTGTAGTCTAACACCTCTAATCAATCGCATAAAAATCGTTTCAGCCTGATCATCTGCATGATGAGCTGTTACAAGGGCTGTAGAGGAAGTTCTCCCCATCACTTCTCTAAAAAAATCATAGCGAAATTGACGAGCGTTTGCTTCTGAAAAATCTCCAGTAAAATGAGCTACGTAAATTGGAACTCCAACTTGTTCAGCTAGTTTTCTTAATTCATATTCTTCATTATCCGATTCTAATCGTTGTTTATGGTTTACATGAGCTAAAAATAATTCAATCCCGAGTTCTTCTTGATAGGTTACTAGGAGGTGAAAGAGAAACATCGAATCCAATCCACCAGACAAGGCTAGTACAACTCGTGAATGATCTTTAAAAATAACCTTTTTCTAGAAAATGATTTAAAAAATCTTGGTCTCTCATTTTAGGACCTCATAGACATCCTTAGCAATTTTAGAAATGGTATCATAATCAGAATTTTTGGTAAAGATTGAAATGATGAAAGGAGAATCTGTATAGACTATTCCTACATCGTGTTTAAATTCATCTGCATCCCCAATTTTATGGGCTACCTTAGCAGAAATATTCTTAGCAATCCTCTGATTATCAAAAAGCTGTTTTGCGATAGAGATTCTAAAACAAAACCATTCTGATTATAAATAGATTCCATAACTTGACCAGCCATTCTAGCTGAAGCCAACTTATCTGTCACATCCCACTCTTCACCTGCGATAGTAGCCATTTCTTTTTTAAAAGCTTCATCTGATTTATTCGTAATATAATAAGCAAGAATATTATGAGCTACATTGTCAGATTCTTTCGCTGTCTTTGTAATTAAATCTTTGAGAGTGTACTCTTTATCGTCCGCTGTTTTAGGGAGGCTTCCACTTCCTTCGGGTTTATAAGAACCAGGGGAAATCATTTACTTCAGAAACGTACTTCAATTTCGTGTCAAGTTGGTAATCACCTTGATTGATTTTTTCTTGAACATAATAAAGATAAGGCAATTTCATAACACTAGCAGAGTACATTTTTTGATCTTCGTTAATCCCAGCTTCCTTACCCGTGCTCAATTGTTTAACATAAATAGAAAACTGTTCATTTTGATAATTCGCAGATAACAACTCTTGTACTTTCTGGATACGATTGTCATCGTTGGAAATGTAATCCGTCGAAATCCAACCAATTTGTTTGATATGTAAGAATTCACGACCTTCAGCAAAAATAGACATATCTGCTTCAACCTCTTGATAAGCTGCTAAAGTAGACTTTAATTCTTGTTGATCATAAGGACTATTATAAACGACAAATCCTGGTTCTAACCATACTCGTTTAGAAAAATCGTTGACAATTGAACTATCGTATAAAAGTCGTTTATCAGCCATCACAAATTGATTATTTGACAATTTAAACACAGGCTGTCCTTGTTTATTTAATCTCCATTCTAAAACAGATAATGTTGTATCTGCATTGACTTTTCCTGATTCTTTAATCAAATCTTCTGTAGAATAAACAGACGTTTCACCATAAAATTTGGAGATTCTATAACATCTTGATAGTAAAAATGATACGAAGCGTGGGTTAAGGAATAAACTTCTTGGTTTGGAATGATAACTGGATTCTCAGTGCTTACTACTTGGACACTTTTTAAAAAAATAGGAAGTAGTAATATCACTAAAAATTTACGCATTCTTTTTTCCTCTTCTTCCTGTAGCCGTAACAGATGATTTTTTTGAGCTAACTCTTCTAATTTTTTTCATCTGATTGACTTAAAAACTTTTCTACAATATCTAATAAATTTTTCCATTTTACATTACCTAGGAAGCAAGTCCGGGATGGTGTATACTTCCTCCCATGATTTTGAATAATAATATTTAGCACGCAAATATTTAGCTGCGTAAGTTTCGTCCTTTAGTTTTTGTTGCAAGATTTGATTCTTTATCTTTTTCATCGCTCAATTCTTGATACTGCTTTTTCAAATCAGCTAACTGTTGGCGACGTTCGAGTAGTTGCTGATAACTTTGAGTCAAATTATAGGTTGGTAAGATGAACAACAACATAATCAAAATCAACACCCAACCCATAAAACGATTTCGTCTTTGTCGTTCTTCCATCAAGTATTTACGACGCTGATGTTCATTTTGAATAAAGGAATTATTCATTTGGACTATTTTTTTATACATCGTTTTCTACCCTTGTTTCGCTGATAATTTCATACATACCTGCAGCATCTTCTTTTTTAGTGCTATCTTTCATTTCTAACACTTTTACGAGCAACAATTTATTTCCAAAACGAATTTCAACTTGGTCATTGATTTTTAAATCTGTAGAGCTCTTAGCAAGAATACCATTTACCTTGATACGTCCCTTATCTGCAACTTCCTTAGCCACTGTACGGCGCTTAATAATTCTTGATACTTTTTAAATATTTATCTAATCTCATCTTTATTACCTCAAATTATTATTGTACCATTTTTATCCATTTTATAGAAGAAAAAAATGTCATACCCTAATTCGACTCTTTTTGAATCTTTTTATGTTTGCTAATGATTCTCCAAAAGTTAAAAGACCTTCTAAAATCTCATAATCCTTTTTATTACGAATATCAAAAACAACTTCGATTAAACCTTGATTTTCTGAAATATTAGCCTTCAAACTTGTCTGAGAAAGAGCCTGGAAATAATCTTGTGTTAAAAAAATAATTGTTGCGAAATTTTTTTCAAATTGAACGATAAGTTTATTATTTTTTCTTTCAACTCGATTAACAAATACTTTATCAAGATATGCTTTAGCTAATCCAATTTCTAAAAGATAAGCAACCACATCTGGATATTCTCCAAAACGATCGATCAACTCATCTTGTAATTCTTCATAGTTGACACGATTGTCAATCTGACGAATTCTCTTGTAAATCTCAATTTTATGTCTTTCATCCGATATATAATCATCTGGGAGATAGGCATCGATTTGTAGGAGTAACTCAGCATTTCCTTTTTCACGTTTTTTGTCAGTTCCATTTTTCTTAGCTATTGCTTCTTCTAACAACTGAGAGTACAACTCAAAACCAACAGAATCAATAAAACCAGACTGAGAGCTTCCTAAAAGATTTCCAGCTCCACGAATGGATAAATCACGCATAGCAATTTTAAAACCAGAACCCAGTTCAGTAAAACCTTTGATAGCTTCTAATCTCTTCTCAGAAACTTCTGTCAAAGTTTTATCTGGACGATACATGAGATAAGCATAAGCAATTCGATTACTACGACCAACACGACCTCTTAATTGATACAAGGTTGACAAGCCCATATGATCTGCATTTTCTATAAACAAGGTATTAGCATTTGGAATGTCTACACCTGTTTCAATGATTGTTGTAGTCACTAAAATATCATATTGTCCTTCAATGAAATCAAGAAGTGTATTTTCTAAGCGAATTTCACTCATTTGACCATGGACAAATCCAATAGAAGCTTCTGGAATCAGTTCTTGTAACTCTGAAACCTTCTTTTCAATAGTGTCAACTTTGTTGTAAAGATAGTAAACTTGACCACCACGATCCATTTCTCTCAATACAGCATCACGAATGACACGATCATTCTGTTCAAGGACATAGGTTTGTACAGGATATCGATTGGTTGGAGGAGTTTCGATGACTGATAAATCTCGGATACCTAGCATAGACATATGAAGAGTTCGAGGAATTGGTGTAGCTGTCAAGGTTAAGACATCAACCTTCTTTTTTAATTCCTTCAAAGCTTCCTTATGCTTAACACCAAAACGTTGCTCTTCATCAATAATCATCAACCCCAAATCAGCAAACTCAACATCTTTAGACAAGACTCTATGGGTCCCTATCAAGATGTCTACTTGACCTTTTTTTAATTTCTCAAGTGTTTCAGTCTGTTCTTTTTTACTTCTGAAACGACTCAAAACATCTACGTTGACAGCAAATTGTTCAAATCTTTCCTTAAAATTACTGTAATGTTGCTGAGCAAGAACGGTTGTTGGCACTAAAACGACAACCTGTTTATGATCATTGACAGCCTTAAATGCAGCTCGCATGGCAACTTCTGTCTTACCAAAACCAACATCTCCAACTAATAGTCGGTCCATCGGTTGAGGAGCCTGCATATCTTTTTTTATTTCTTCGATACTTCGAAGTTGGTCCTCAGTCTCTACATATGGGAAAGCTTCGTCAAAAGCGTTTTGGTCTTCATCATCTTTTGAAAATGCAAAACCTTTAAGTTGACTTCTCTCTGCATATAACTTAATTAAATCATCTGCAATATCTTCAACTTGACTCTTTACTTTTTGCTTCGCTTTTTTAAAACGTCCATCATTTAGTTTATTTAACTTTGGAGCTTTTCCATCACTTGAAACATATTTAGATAAGGTTTGAATTTGTTCTACAGGAATAGAAATACGATCACCATTTTGATATAGGACACTTACGTAGTCTCGATGAATTCCTTTGATTTCAATCGTTTCAATCCCTAAATATTGACCAATACCATGGATTTGATGAACAACATAGTCTCCTTTTTGGAGTTCATTATAATCCTTTAATCGTTCAGCGTTACTGATATTTTGTCTTCGATACTTGCGTTTAATCTTCTTTTTAAAAATTTCATATTCAGTAATAAATACAAGATTCTCATCTACAAAATGAAACCCATGTCGCAGATTTCCTTCAATAAGATTGACAGTTCCTTTACAGATTTCACTTTCATTACTATTATCAACTTTAATATCGTATTCATCAAGAATCGTTGACAGTTTCTTTAGTTCAGTTTTGCTACTTGATTGAAGAACAATCGTATACTTTAATTTTTTGTAACGTTCAATTTCTTCTTTCAGAAAAGAAAACTGATTAAAGAACTCTTGCATAGGATATTGATTGAACTGGTACAGATTATTAAATTTCAAATTTCCAAGCCCTTTTTGAAAATTTGAAAAGAAAGTCGCTGGTACATATTTTTTAAACTGACTTTCTACATCAGCAAAATATTGTAAATTTGACACTGATTTACTATTATGTAAATCATCTGTAAAAGTAGCTAGCTGTTTCCTTTATCAAAAAGCATCGTACTGGTTCATGATTTTTTGAAAATCATCAAATATAACAGGAACTTGATTCAAATAGTCCATCAAGGTCCACTGTTTTTTATAAAATACAGACAAAAACTTGCGAATATCCGCATGAAGAACTTGCTCTTTCGTACAACTAAAAACTTCTTCTAGGTAAGACTTTAAAGTTGGAGAAAGTGCCTTATCAATCTCATGTTCTAAAAATTTCTGACCACGATGATAATCTTCATTCGTTAACAAAATATCACTAGCTGGATAGATTAGTACTTGAGTTTGACTATCTTTTGATAATTGAGTTTCAGTATCAAATTCTCTAATACCATCAATCTCATCACCGAAAAATTCAATCCTATAAGGACATATTTGTGAAGTTTCAAATATATCTAGAATATCTCCACGAAGGCTAAATTCTCCTGACTTTGAACTTGTGTAACTTTCTTATAACCAAGAGAAATCAAGTGATTTTTTTAATTCTCTTTGTTCGCATTCTTGCCCCACTTGAAGTTCTAAGATACTATCATCAAAAAAACTTGAGGATTCGGCAAGAATACTCGACTAGCTGCGACGTTACAAACTAAAAATCCCTCTTTGAGACTCATTTCTTAGAAAACGCAAAGCTTCAACCCGAGAAAAAAATCTTTTTCCTGAGATGATACCAAAAAAATTCAACCATTGGTGAATCATCTACTAGAAATGGATAAACCAGATCCGAACCTAATATGGAGATTAGATCATTAATCAGACGCTCAGCCTCTCCATATGTGGAAGTCATCACGAAAAACCTTATCCTGACTCTTCAGACTACTAGCAATCGCTAACGATTTTTGCTGAGCCAGAAAGACCTAGTAATAATTGTCTTTGTTTCTGTGGTAAGTTCTCATGACAAGATAGAATTTGTTTATTCTCTAAAAAGAAATCGATTAATGCCATTTCCTTACCCATTATATTTCTGCATCGTTTTTTCAAAGTTTTTCTCTTGTAAATAATAATTTACAGCATCGTCAACCTTGTCAATAGACTGTAAAATACCAATATAATCTTCTTGATCAAACTTACTCAAAACATGGTTAACAACAGACATTCCTTTTTTAGGTCTTCCAATGCCAATCTTTACACGATTGAAAACCTGTGTACCGATATGTTGAATAATCGACTTAATTCCATTATGACCACCAGCTGATCCTTTAGCACGAAGACGAATTTTTTTCTGACTTCCATGTCAAGATCATCGTAAATAATCAGTAAATCTTCAATATCTAAACCATAGTAGGTTAACAATGCATGAACAGCTTTTCCACTTTCATTCATAAAAGTCGTCGGTTTCACCAGATAAATTTTTTCACCGTTAAGAAAAAATGAAGCTAGTTCAGCTTGGAATATCTTATCGTGTAAAGGTAACATTTTGTTTTTTTGGCTAGTTGGTCAATCAGCATAAAAGCCAACATTATGTTTAGTTTCAAAATATTTATCTCCTGGATTTCCCAATCCTACAAGTAATTTTGTCATTTATATTTCCTTTCAAAAGTCAAAAGGGTTGGAATTTTTTTCCAACCTAATTGACATTATTTTAAATATTGATTAAACGTTAAAGCGGAATTCCATAATATCGCCATCTTGCACGACATATTCTTTTCCTTCTTCACGCAAACGTCCAGCTTCTTTTACAGCCTTTTCAGAGCCGTATTTTACCAAATCGTCATAAGACATGGTCACTGCACGAATAAAGCCTTTTTCAAAGTCTGAGTGGATAATACCAGCTGCTTGAGGAGCCTTCATACCACGTTTAAAGGTCCAAGCGCGAACCTCTTTTTCACCAGCTGTGAAGTAAGTTCCAAGCCCAAGCAAGTGATAAGCTGCACGAGTCAACTTGTCAACGCCTGATTCTGTCAAACCAATGGCTTCAAGAAACTCTTTTTTATCTTCATCGTCTAACTCAGAAATTTCTTCTTCAGCACGCGCAGAAATGACTACTACCTCTGCATTTTCTGTTGCTGCAAATTCACGAATTTGTTTCACATAATCGATAGATTCTGGGTCTCCAACCACATCCTCATCAACATTAGCTACATAAAGAACAGGTTTCGTTGTCAAGAGAAAGAGTCCTTTGACAACTTTTTGCTCTTCATCTGTAAATTCAATGGTACGAGCTGATTTTCCATCTTCAAGAACAGGTTTAATCTTTTGGAGAACGTTAAATTCTGCAACTGATTCCTTATCTTTTTGCGTACGCGCCATTTTTTCCACACGCGCATAGCGTTTATTGACTGATTCTAAATCAGCAAGAATCAACTCTAGGTTAATGGTATCAATATCTGCTAGCGGATCCACAAAGGCATCTTCACGACCTTGCTCACGCATGACATTTTCATCATCAAAGGCACGAACCACATGAACAATCGCATCAACTTCACGGATGTTGGCCAAGAATTTATTCCCAAGACCTTCTCCTCTTGATGCTCCTTTTACAATCCCTGCAATATCTGTAAATTCAAAGGTTGTTGGAACTGTCTTTTTAGGAGTAATCATTTCCGTCAATTTTTGGAGGCGTTCATCTGGAACTTCTACCATTCCAACGTTTGGATCAATGGTCGCAAAAGGATAGTTTGCAGCCTCTGCTCCTGCTTTTGTAATTGCATTAAATAGGGTTGATTTACCAACGTTTGGTAAACCTACGATACCTGCTGTTAAAGCCATAGTTTCTCATTCTCCGTTCACATTTCAATCTTCAATATTATAACACAAAAAGGGAAAACTTGCTAACCCTCCAAGTGAGTGTTACTAATCAATGATTTTGTTCATTTTTCTTTCAAAATCATAGCGACTCATCATAACCACATGATCACAATTGCTACATTTGATTTTGATATCTGCCCCTACACGGGTAATTTCCCAACGATTAGCTTTTTTTTACCAGTTGATTTGATTGTACAAGCGTGTGGTTTTTCATTTCAACAAAATTTCCAACTTGATACATAGTTAATCTCCTTTTTCTTTTTCGATTATATCATAAAAAGAGGCGAGCTAGGCTCAACCTCTTTCCATTAATTTGTGCGAACTGGCGTGATGAGCTGCATGAAATCTTCATCTGTATCAGCTGGAACTAGAGTAAATGGACGAACTGCTGAAATAAAGCTGATTGTAACTTTTTCGCTATTCAAAGCTTTTAGTGCTTCAATCAAATAAGTTGGGTTGAAAACTAATCGTCAAATCAGCACCACTTACATTTTCAGTATCAATTTCTTCGTTTACTTTCCCTACTTCTGGAGAATGGACATGGGAACTTACAACTCCTTCTTTGATTTCTAGTTTAACAGTACCATTTTGTGTCGCACTTGATAAGAGGCGAGCACGTTCCATAGACTGGCGTAGTTTAGCAACATCAAAAGTCACTGTTGTATTGAAATCTGTTGGAATCAATCGATCGGTATCTGGGTAATTTCCTTCTAAGAGACGTGTGTAGAAGCTAATATTTTCACTTCTAAAGAGAATTTGATTATTGGCGAAGAAAATCTCTACTGTTTCGATATCATCCGTAAAAACAGCTGAAAATTCGCGTAGCGAACGACTTGGGATGACAACATCAAAATCATCGCTATTTTTTTCAAGAGTCAATTTCTTCTGACTGAGACGGTGAGAGTCTGTCGCAACTGTTTTTTTAATTCTTTGTGGTTGCTTAAAACAAAGTGGACACCTGTCAAAATAGGACGGCTTTCTTGGGTACTAGCTGCAAAAGCTGTTTCATTGATAATCTTTTTAAGAAGTTTTGTTTCAAGAACTAAAGGATTGCTTGCAGAAATTTCCTGAATACGTGGATATTGCTCGCTATCTTTTCCTTTAAGAGTAATCTCTGATTTTCCACTAGTTAAGACAATTTGCTTTTGTTCAATCTCTTTAAAATCAAGTGTTACATCTGGAAGACTTGAAATAACATTGATAAAGAAAGAAGCTTCCAGTAGAACTGAACCTAAAGAGTTAATCAAGAGACCTGCATTTTCATTTTTTGCGAGATAAAATTTTCGATTGAGATTTGACCATTTGATCCAATCAAGGTAATTCCTTCATTGGTAACATCAATTTTTACAGTCGATAAAATAGGAATTGCATTCTTTGAGCTAATAGCTCTTTTTGTTGTATTTAAGGCTTGTAAAAATAAGTTTTTATTAATTGAAAAAAATGAATCATGGATTCTCCTTTATTCTTTTTTTATTATTAGAAGGATAATAGTAATAATAGAGCGTGTGAAATCTGTGGAAAAACACTTGTAATCAAGAAAACTCAAGGACAGAGCCTTGTTTAAAAGATGTGGATAAATAAGAGATTTTTTAAAAAGTTATCCACAAGTTATTTAATTTTCTTTTTGATGTTTTCAATTTCTATACGTAAATTATCATCTGTTTCAAGCATGGATTTGATTTTTCCATGAGCGTGAATGACCGTTGTGTGGTCTTTACCACCAAACTCTTTTCCAATCTTAGGAAGGCTATTATCAGTCATTTCTCTGGCTAGATACATGGCAACTTGACGGGCTAAAACGATATTTTGAACACGTCTAGTTCCTTTTATTTCCTTGACACTAACACCATAGAAGTTTCCAACTTCTGTCTGGATTTTATCAATTGGAATTACAATCATTTTGCTAACGTCTTGTTTACGAGCACGAATAGCTTCAGCTGCAATGTCAACTGTGATATCGTTAATCTTTTTGACTTTTAGCCATCAGGCTGATGTCGTTGAGTGCTCCCTCGAGTTCTCGCACGTTAGAGTCAAATTGTCCAGCCAAATATTCGAGTGTATCATTCTGAAAATGATAGTTGAGATGTTCAGTCTTACTCTGTAAAATAGCAATACGTGTTTCAAAATCAGGTGGTGTGATATCTGTCGTTAATCCCCACGAGAAGCGCGTGACCAGACGTTCAGGTAGACTCTCTAAATGTTCAGGCCTACGGTCGCTCGTCAAAACAATCTGTTTATTATTATTGTGAAGGGCGTTAAATGTATTGAAAAACTCTTCCTGAGTTTGTACTTTCTTTCCACTAAGTGATTGAATATCATCAATGAGTAGGAGGTCTAAACTACGGTAAGTTTTCTTGAATTTTTCCATATCATTGAGTCTCAAATGCTCTAGGAATTCATTAATGAAACTTTCAGCAGGTATGTATTTTACACGCGCATTTGGGCTCTTTTTCAGAATTTCATTCCCAAGGGCATTTAATAGGTGAGTTTTTCCAAGTCCAGGACCTCCGTAGATAAATAGAGGATTGTAAGTTAATCCTGGATCTTCAGAAACAGCCAAAGCAGCAGACTTAGCCCAAACATTACCATCCCCTTGAACAAAATTATCGAAAGTATACTTTTCCTTGAGTCCAGTTTCAGAATATGGAATAGTGGATGGAATTGGTTGATAATCGTTGCCAGGTTCAGACTCGAAAGCTACTTGTGAGCTAGCTTCTTCAACTTTCGTGAAGATATAATGAGCTTTTTATTTCAGTATCATAGATTTCAAAACCTGCTGCTAAAAAGCATTCCATTGATATTTCTTTCCCAGAATATCTGCATTTCATCGCGGGGTAAGAAAAATCGTTGCAGTATTCTCTTCAACTTTAACCAGTTTTTGCGTCTAAAAATATAGAAATCATAAACTGACTGAGTTAATTTATCATGTGCAAGTTCTAAAAAGACGATTCCAAAATTGTTTTTTTCCTTCAATGATTTCCTCCTCCTTTACTATAGAATTTAAAAAGGTTTATTGATAGAATCATTTTACCATAGATAAGATTATTTTTTTCCACAAGTTGTGGAAAACAATTAACAATGTTTTTAACTGTTATCCACAAAATGTGGATAACTAAGAAAAATTTCTGAAATACTGGGCTTTTTAAAAACTAAAAATGCAGTGGATAACTATGTTCGTTAAGAATACTAAAAATAACAGCCTTATTTCAGGCTGTTAATAAATTGTTGGTATTCTTCTTGGTTATGAAAGGAAATTGAGATTTTACCGCTATCTTTTTTTTGAAGGCTAATCTGAACATCTAATCCGAGTATTTTTTTCAATTTTTGCTCTTCCTCTTTGACAAAGTGATCTTTTTCTTTTTTTGCTGTTCTTCTTCGTTTTTTTGTAGTATTTGTTCAACTTGTCGAACAGAGAGTTTTTCAGTTTGAATACGATTCAAGAGTTTATCTTGTTTATCACTTGATAATTGAATGAGGAGTCTAGCATGAGCTTGGGAAAGTTTTCCACTTTCAACTTCTATCAGGATATGTTTAGGTAGTCCTAATAATCGAACTAGGTTTGTAATATAAGGTCGAGATTTTCCCATTTTTTCAGCTATTTCTGTGTGGGTAAAACCTTTATCAATTAAGGACTGATATGCTTTAGCTTCCTCGATAGGATTTAAATTTTCTCGTTGGAGATTCTCAATGATAGAATGAAGCATCATATCTTGATCAGAAAGTTGCTTAACAATGACTGGAACTTCTGAAAGTCCAGCAGCTATTGAGGCACGATACCGCCTTTCTCCAGCTAAAATTTCGTATCCAAGTACTGGAGATTTTCTAACGATAATAGGCTGAATCAAGCCGTTTTCCTTAATAGATTGTGCCAGTTCTTGAATTTTTTCTTCTGAAAATTCCTTACGAGGTTGATAGGGATTTTTTTGAATATCTTTTATTTGAACAATTTTAAATTCTTCCATAATTCTACATTAACACAACTTAGATATTCTGTAAAGCAACTTTACATATCTGTAAACTATTGTTCCAAATCACTAGTACTCTTATCTAATTTAATGGTAGTTGTTTCTTCCTTGCCATTACGGTAGTATGTAATGGTCATGCTATCTCCGATAGAATGGCTATATAGAGCACTTTGTAATTCAGTAGTTGAAGAAATAGCTTTATCATCCACTTTTGTAATGACGTCATATTGTTGTAGATGTCCATTGGCAGGCATACTAGTTATAACAGAACGAACAACTACTCCTGCAGTGACACTTGATGGTACATTCAATCTTTGTAAATCAGTGCTACTAAGATTTGAAAGGTTGACCATTTGAATGCCCAAGGCTGGTCGAGTGACTTTTCCATTCTTTTCCAATTGATTGATAATATTGATGGCATCGTTTGAAGGAATCGCAAATCCAAGTCCTTCCACAGACGTTCCACCGTTTGTGGCGATTTTACTAGATGTAATTCCGATTACTTGTCCCTGAATATTGATTAAGGGACCGCCAGAGTTTCCAGGGTTGATGGCTGTATCTGTTTGGATAGCCTTTGTAGAGATAGCTTGTCCATCTTCAGATTTTAAAGAAACATTTCTATTCAAACTTGACACGATGCCTTGTGTCACGGTATTGGCGTATTCAGAACCTAGAGGGCTTCCGATTGCAATGGCAGTCTCTCCTACTGTTAGTTGATCAGAATCTCCAAATTCAGCTACTGTTGTGACTTTATCTGCAGCAATTTTTACAACTGCAATGTCAGAATAAGTATCAGAACCAACAATTTCACCTGGAACTTTAGTCCCATCTGCTAAACGAATATCAACTTTTTTAGCGCCATTAATAACGTGAGTATTGGTTACGAGGTAAGCAAAGTTACCTTCTTTTTTATAAATAACTCCAGAACCTTCACTAGATACTTGCTCAGTATTTGTATCTGTATCAGTATCTGTAGATCCAAATAAACTATTTTGGGAGTTTGCGGAGTAAGTAATGACAGATACTACAGCATCTTTAACTTTATCGACTGCCTGTGTGGTTGAGTTTTCATTTTTTACAGCTGTTTGCTAACAGTCGTTGTAGTTGTCGTACCACTATTTTGTTTTTGACTGAGCTGCAATGTGGTAAAAGTACCTAAAATACCACTAAAAAAGCTAATGAGAATGACTACTAAAAGTTGTCCCCATTTTTTGGAACTAGTTTTTAAGTTTTTCATAGAAGCCTCCATGTTTTTTAATCAATGAAAGTATAAAATAGCTAGCTTAATCCAAGCTTAAAAACAAAAAGTTTTTCACAACTTGTGGATAACTTTCGAAAACCTGTGAATTTATTGAAGTTTTTCAAAATCTTATCTGTGAATAAGATGTGAAATTGAGTGTGAATATGTTAGAATAGAAGAATGAAAATTAAAGTGGTAACAGTTGGAAAACTGAAAGAAAAATATCTCAAAGATGGCATAGCAGAATACTCCAAGAGAATTTCACGATTTGCTAATCTAGAAATGATTGAGTTGGCTGATGAAAAAACACCAGATCGGACCAGCGAATCTGAAAATCAAAAGATTTTGGAGTTGGAAGGTAACCGCATTCTTTCGAAAGTAGGAGATCGTAATTTTGTAGTTGTTTTAGCTATTGAAGGAACAATTTTTTCTTCTGAAGAATTTAGCAAGCAGCTTGAAAGAGCCTCCATTAATGGATTTTCGACAATCACTTTTATCATTGGGGGGAGTTTAGGACTATCTCCAAAGGTGAAAAAAAGAGCCAATCTCTCTGTTAGTTTTGGGAGATTGACGCTTCCTCATCAACTGATGAGATTAGTCTTAGTAGAACAAATCTATAGAGCATTTTCGATTCAACAAGGTTCACCCTATCACAAATAGATGATTGACTAAGCCAATGTCATTAAGTTAAGAAATTCAAATACAATTCTGTATTTGGGTTTCTTTTTTTATGTGCTAAACTGATAGTTAAGGAGGTACTTCCCATGATAAAACAGATAAAAGCCCACTTGAATAAGAGTATTCAGAGTATCCTTAGTCAAAAAGTTGAGCTCGTCAAACAAGATGAACAGGCCTTTACTCGTAAAAGAAGGTTATCACTAGAAACCATGATTCGTACCATTCTGGGAATGGGAGGAAAAATCACTGTCAAAAAGAATTACTAGATGCTAGACTGACAGTTTCAAATTCAGCCTTTGTTCAAAGACGCTATCAGATAAAAACCTGAGGGCTTTCTATACCTTATTTAAAGAATTTACAGCACCTATTCCACTTAACACCAATCTTCCGATATTAGCTGCAGATGGGAGTGATATCTGTATTCCTCGAAATCCCATGGATACAGAAACCTCTATCCAAACCCAAACGGATGTTAAATCCTATAATCTCATACACATAAATGCCCTATACGACTTGAAGACTGGAGTGTATAGAGATGTTTCTATTCAAGACAAACATACGCAACATGAGCGCTTAGCTCTGATTCAGATGATGGAGGCTTCTCCCTTTCGAGAAAGCTCTTGTTATCATGGATAGAGGCTATGAAAGTTACAATCTCATGGCTCATTTTCAAGAAAAAGGATGGCTTTATATCATCCGAATTCGAGATGGAAAACAATCCATGCGTTCCTCCTTCAACTTGCCAAATACAGAGTGTTTTGATCAAAACTTTTCTCTAAAATTATCACGAAAGCAAACCAATCAGCTCAAAAAACTTTATCGTGATTTCCCCAATGACTATCATTTTATTCCACACAATTCTACTTTTGATTTTCTTCCAGAAATAAGTCGAAAACATGACCCTGTTGAACTATACCAACTTCCTTTTCGTATGGTGCGTTTAGAAGTGGAAGAAGGAAAATACGAAACTTTAGTGACAAATACAGACTATTCAGTCCAACAATTAAAAAATCTCTACGCCAGCAGATGGGGCATAGAGACTAGTTTTCGTGATCTGAAATACAGTATTGGCTTGGTCAATTTTCATGCCAAAAAGAAGGAAGGGATTCTCCAAGAAATCTTTGCCCGATTTACAAATTTTTAACTTTTGTCGTTGGTTAACCTGCATAGTTGCCATCGACAGTAGTCACAAAAAAACAAAGATATAAAGTGTGTTTCTCAGATGCGGCTTATGCCTGCCGTTTGTTTTTTTAACGGTTCCCTTTTCTTCTCCAGTTGAAAAAAACTACCTCAAGAAACAGTTATCTATTATTCGACCGAATCGAAAATATCCAAGAAAAATAAAAGTACCAATCGGTAGTTGATTTCATCTATAGAGTAACATAAATCTCAAAAAAATAGGGTGAAAAAAACCTTTATTTGTTATGCAAAAATAGAAGATAGGATAGAGAATCACTTTGATGATCTCAATCCTATCTCCTATTCAAATAGTTAGATTACTAACTTAATGACATTGTTGACTAAGCTAGCTTTTTTTGATAAGATAGACTAGTAAGGTCTCATAGCTCAGCTGGATAGAGCATTCGCCTTCTAAGCGAACGGTCGCAGGTTCGAATCCTGCTGGGATCAGTGTTAGAATCGTAAGCTGGGAAAAAAATCCCAGCTTTTTGTAAAAATTTTGACATTTCAGAATAAAATTTGAGCATTTGAGAAATAATTCTCTATAGGTATCGTATATTTTTATATAATATTTTTTTGTAAGTTAATTTACAAGAAAAAAACATTATAGGAGTTTATATTATGAAAAAGAATACAGATTTTGCTCAAATGAAAGATTTCCAAGAATTGAATGAAAAAGAACTGCAGAAAATCAGAGGTGGGGAATGGAGACCTATGTATACAATAAACAATTTTTCTTTTTCAAAAAAAGTAAGTAAGTAAAAAAATAAAGGTGGGAAATAATGGATTTATTCGGATTAGTAATTGCTATTGTTTATGTTTTTATTATTAGTAAAATTCATGAATGGGTTTGTAAAGCAACTAGAAAAAGACCAATATTTTTTTAGTCTTTATATCTTTCTACTACCATTAGTATTAGAAGTAACTCTCCATTTCTTGAACTTAGATAGTTTTGGTTTGTCTAAATTTTTTTATTTCCTTTCCTCCTATTTGGTTACTTTGTTGGATTTAGAAGTATGAGAAATCTAAGGGAATTTTTATCAGTCTATTATTTTTCTCTTTTTATAATAGTACTAATAACTTTTTATCAGTAACCTTATCATCTATTACAGGAGATGAGTTTGCATTGAAGTATAACAATTATTTTTCTCTATTTATCCTGATCTTAACTTATTTGGTTATTAAAGTTGTTGTTTCTTATTTCCATCTCGAATTTAAATATTTTTGATAAAGACTATCTATATCCTTTTCTGAAAAAAAGTGCTCTTTACATTTATTTTTTTCTACACGTTGTCTCTTTCACTTCAGATATTGTGAGTACGATTCGTCACTTAAATGGTTTTGGAAGTATTTTATCATCCATTATTTTTGTTGGCCTACTTTTGACTTTCTTTTCTATGAATTCTCACAAGGTTCAGATAGAAAAAGAGATTGAATTGGAACAAAAGAAGTTTGAGCAAAAACATTTACAAACTTACACGGATGAGATTGTTACTTTATATAATGAAATTCGTGGTTTTCGTCATGATTATACAGGCATGCTTATCAGCTTAAGAATGGCGATTGAAAGTAAAGATTTACAAGAGATTGACAGAGTTTACAGTGAAGTTCTTGTCAAAGCAAATCAAAAATTACGTTCAGATAAGTATACCTATTTCGATTTGAACAATATTGAGGACTCAGCGCTTCGAAGTTTGATTGCCCAATCTATTGTCAATGCGAAAACTAATGATGTAGAGTACACATTAGAGGTAAAAGATATCATTACTCCTTTGTCCATGGAACTGTTAGATTTGGTGCGCGTGATGAGCGTTCTGCTCAATAATGCTGTTGAAGGGGCAGTTGAAAGCTATCAAAAACAACTAGAGGTAGCTATTATCAAGTTGGATCTTGAAACCCTGGTTGTCATCCAAAACTCTTGTAAAAAAAGAAAGGTAAAATCCGAAGATTTATTTGAATTAGGATTTTCAACTAAAGGAAGACATAGAGGACTTGGACTTAATAATGTTAAAGAAATTTTAGGAAAATATGACAATGTTATTTTAGAAACAGAAATTGATAATGATGTATTTAAACAAGTGATTAGATTTAAGAGGGAACTGATATGAAAGTATTGATTTTAGAAGATATTATAGAACACCAAGTAAGGTTGGAAACAACTCTAAATAAAAATTTCTAAGAAACAAATATTCCTATCTCCTATAAAAACAACAGGAAAAGTAAGAGAGTTTATGGAATATGTAGAGCATGATGAAGTCAATCAGCTTTATTTTCTAGATATTGATATCAATGGGATTGAGAGAAAAGGATTTGAGGTTGCTCAATTTATTCGTCATCGCAATCCTTATGCGATTATTGTTTTTATTACAAGTCGATCTGAATTTGCTACTTTGACTTATAAATACAAAGTTTCAGCATTGGATTTCATTGATAAAGAAACCAGTGATCAAGTTTTTAAAAATAGAGTTGCCGACTGTGTGCTTTACACTAAGACTACTTTACTTGAAAACCAATCAGTCGTTGATTATTTTGATTATAGTTATAAAGGAAATGATCTTTGTATTCCTTATCATGATATTCTCTACATTGAGACAACTGGAACTTCTCATAAATTACGAATTGTAGGTAAGAATTTTGCAAAAGAATTCTATGGAACAATGACAGATATTCAAGAAAAGGATAAGGAAACCCAACGTTTTTTTATCTAGCTCACAAGTCATTTTTAGTCAATATTGGTAATGTGAGAGAAATTGATCGTAAAAAAATGGAAGTTGTATTTTATGAAGATCATCGTTGTCCTATCTCTCGCCTAAAAACTAAAAAATTGAGAGAACTAATGGCTAAAAACCAAAAAAAGTAATTGACAATTTTTGATAAATTGATATAATGGTTATATCTGCTACAGGTAGAGAGTCCGTTGGTTAAGAAATCGTCTTTTCATAGCGGTAACACGGGTTCGAATTCCGTACGGACTATTTAATCCGCCATAGCTCAGTTGGTAGTAGCGCATGACTGTTAATCATGATGTCGTAGGTTCGAGTCCTACTGGCGGAGTCAGACGAAAGGAACACTATTTGGTGTTCCTTTTTTTGATTCTTTGTCCGATGTAATGAGGGGAGGCATACCTAACATACGGAGAGATAATGATTTGTGTCCGAAAATAAAACTAAGGAAATTGTATTGCCTTAGCCTAATAAGAATAATAAAATAGGCTCCATAATATTCATAGGGGTGATTTCTATAAATATTATGGAGCTTTTTATTAATTTGTATCCCCTAACATTTTTCATCAAAAAAGTCCGTGATTTCTTGTGGACTTTCTTTTTTTCCGTGGGCAATCCAGGTTTGACAGACTCCAAAGAGAGCATTTGTCAGATAGACACTACTGTATTCTAATTCGACTTCATTTAGTTTGAGTTGCATAAAACGTTTTTTTGAAGGTCTGTGCTTAGTAGGATGTGAAGCTTTATTTCTCAGGAAATTTTGAATTTCCTTGGTTCCATTTTTCAGATAAAAAGAGCTGCTAGGAGTGGTTCTGATTCTAAGTATTCAAATACTTCTAGAATAGCATCTCGTTTGTGATTAGCATGTTTTTTTGAAAGATATATTCGAAGGTATGAAATAGTTTACTTTTGGTAATGTTCAATCATGTCGTATTTATCTTTGTAATGAGTATAGAAACTGGAGCAGCTAATTCCAGCTTTTTTTGCGCTAATTTAACAGTTGTAATCTGATCGAATGGTTGTTCCATCAATAATTCTACCATAGCATTTTTCGATAATGCGCTTGGTTTTTAATCGTTTATTACTTTCTTGCATGTTCCTCCAGATGAACAATTTTAGACAATGTGTTTAAAAATAGATTTTTTTATCTTGTCTTTTTAATTTTTTTATGTATAATCTATTATATCAAAAATTTAGACAAGTAGTTTAAAAAAGGAGACAATATGTTTAAAGAATGGAAAGCAATCTTTAAAAAACCGACATTTATTATTGTCATGATAGGAATTTCCTTAATTCCAGCTCTTTACAATATCATTTTCTTATCATCAATGTGGGATCCATATGGTAAACTTTCGGAGTTACCTGTAGCAATTGTTAATAAGGATCAATCTGCTACTTATAATGATGAAAAACTCACTATTGGTGAAGACATGGTGTCTAATTTAAAAGATAGTGATAGTCTGGATTTTCATTTTGTAGATGAAGGTGAGGGAGAAAGAGGACTGCGGGATGGAGATTATTACATGGTTGTAACGTTGCCAAGTAATCTTTCTGAGAAAGCTTCTTCTATCCTTACAAATCATCCTGAACAGATGACGATTGACTATCAGACATCAAGTGGTCATAGTTTTATTGCAAGCAAGATGAGTGATTCTGCCATGACACAAATCAAACAGACTGTGGCTACTAAAGTTACTCAATCTTATACCAAAGCTTTATTTGATAAGATGGGGGATTTAAAACTTGGTTTATCTCAAGCGGCAAATGCAAGTTTACAGTTGGCTGATGGTTCGAATCAGCTTTCTGATGGGAGTCAAACCTTATCAACCAATCTTCAAACCTTAGCTCAATCGAGTCTCACATTTTCTAATGGTGCTGATCAATTATCTACAGGATTAGGAACCTATACAGCTGGTGTAAATCAGTTAAATCTTGGTCTTGGTAATTTTAATACTGGTTTAAATCAATATACCAGCGCTATTTCACAAATCGATAATGGATTAAACCAACTGAATTCACAGACACCGGCACTGGTATCAGGATTGACCCAACTTGATGCAGGCACACAAGCCTATACAGGTGGTGTTTCTCAACTCAATTCAGGATTAAATCAATTTTCACTTGGTATTGATACTTATACAAATGGAGTTCAAAGTCTATCATCAGGTGCAAATCAGATTTCTACAAAATCAGAGACTCTACGTACAGGATTAAACCAACTGAATTCACAGACACCGGCACTGGTATCAGGATTGACCCAACTTGATGCAGGCACAAGCCTATACAGGTGGTGTTTCTCAACTCAATTCAGGATTAAATCAATTTTCACTTGGTATTGATACTTATACAAATGGAGTTCAAAGTCTATCATCAGGTGCAAATCAGATTTCTACAAAATCAGAGACTCTACGTACAGGATTAACACAACTTAATCAAGGTATTCAAGAACTTTCTACTCAATTAGATGGTGCAAACCAACAAAAAGATCAGATTAAACAATTAGCAACTAGTTTAGAGCAATTTAATCAAGCTATTCAAAATATTCAAACAGCAGATAGTGGAGAGATAACACAAGTAACAAACCAGCTTTCTAGTAGTCTATCAACGATTGCAAATTCAGCACAAAGCATCATTACTTCAAATCAATCTGAAAAAGAAACTACTTTATCAGCTATTCAATCTACGAGTGCTTATCAAAGCTTAACTCCTGACCAACAGGCAGAGATAACTTCTGTGGTTTCTAATCAATCATCTTCTACTAGTGAATCAGCACGAACAATTTTAACTACAGTTCAAACGTTACAATCTTCTTTAGAAAATGTAACCACTCAAACAAATAGTTTAACTCAATTAAAGAATCACTCAAGTCAATTATTACCAACTGCTTCTTCAACATTGACAAGTTTGTCAAGTGGATTAACACAGGTTCAAACAGCAATTGACGGTCAGTTATTGCCAGCTAGTCAAACTCTTGCATCTGGTATTGCCAGCTATACAAAAATCTAGTAGACCAAGTAGCTTTTAGGAGCAAGTCAGTTGAGTTCGAAAAAAATTCGAACTTGACAGGAAGTTTCAATAAGTTGCTACAAGGCTCTAATCAGTTAACAGAAAAATCTTCTACATTGATAGGTGCTACTGCTAAATTAGCAGCGAATGGGCCAGAATTAGCAACAGGAATTGATAAACTTGCATCTGGTATTGACAGCTATACAAAATCTGTAGACCAAGTAGCTTTAGGAGCAAGTCAGTTGAGTTCGAAAAATTCGAACTTGACAGGAAGTTTCAATAAGTTGCTACAAGGCTCTAATCAGTTAACAGAAAAATCTTCTACATTGATAGGTGCTACTGCTAAATTAGCAGCGAATGGGCCAGAATTAGCAACAGGAATTGATAAACTTGCATCAGGTGTCAACCAAGTAAACAATAAAACATCAGATTTAACTGCTGGAATTAATCAATTACAAGCGGGTTCTCAACAATTAGCTGATAAATCAGACCAGCTAGTTTCAGGAGCAAATCAACTGGCTAATGGTTCTGAAAAAATAGCTAGTGGAGCAGATCAACTTGTTCAAGGATCTGAAATTTTACAATCAGGACTTGGAAAATTAAGTGATGGTTCAAGTCAATTAAATCAAGGTTTGACAGAGGCTGATAAACAATTGAATAAGGCTTCAACTGAACCAACAAATGCAGACTTACTTGCTGATCCTCTAAGTCTTTCAAAAACTGATACGGATCAAGTAGCAGTTAATGGAATTGCCATGGCTCCGTATATGATATCAGTTGCTCTTTTTGTTGCTGCTATTTCAACTAATATGATTTTTGCTAAATTACCTTCTGGGCGTCATCCAGAAAGTCGCTGGGCTTGGTTTAAGTCTCGCTTTGAAATTAACGGTATCATTGCTGGTTTGGCAGGAGTATTAGTTTATGGTGGAGTACATTTAATTGGACTTACTGCAGTACATGAATTCAAAACCTTAGCTTTGATCATTTTAACTAGCCTTGCTTTCATGGCGATGGTAACAGCATTGACAACCTGGAATTCTCGCCTAGGCGCCTTCTTCTCTTTAATTTTATTACTCCTTCAATTAGCATCAAGTGCAGGAACTTATCCTTTAGCTTTGACGAATCAATTCTTTAAAACTATTAATCCATGGTTACCAATGAGTTATTCAGTTTCAGGTTTACGACAAACCATTTCTATGACAGGTAATATTCATAGTCAGATTATTTTCCTTATCTTTACAGTGATGATTTTTGTTATTTTAGGAATGCTTGCCTACCAACCTAAAAAAAGCTGAAGAAGACTAAAAACAATCGACCAATTCGGTCGATTGTTTTTTTATCTAGAATATTTTTTTCTTTGAATATCATAAAAAAATAAAGACAATAATGGCTATAAGAGAACAACTTGCACCAGCAACAAATCCTTTTTGGAATAAAGGAAAGGGTAATAGTTCCTTCACCTTCAGGAACATCAATTTTCATAAATCCAGTTTGTGCCTGTTGAATTTGTAATTTTTTACCATTTTGGTAAGCAGACCATCCTTGGTCATAAGGAATTGTGAAAAAAATTGATGTCTCATTCTTTACCTTATAATTAACAATGACTTTATTTTTATAAGAGCTCACTTCTACTGGATTTTCTTTTATTTTAGCAATTGCCTCCGTATACTTTTTAGTATCTAATCGATAGAAAGTTGGAGATTCAAATGATACTTGAGCATTTCCTGGAAACTTAACTTGGATATCAAAAGTTTGTTTATGTTCTGCATATCCAAGATTAAAAAATGTAAAAGCATTATCTGTGGTAAAGGATTTTTTTTCACCATTGACAATGATGTCAACTTGCTTTTTCTTATCATTTGAAAAATTTAGCTTGGTCATGGAAAGGTAAACCTGACTATTATCAGGTACTTCAATACTGTAGCTGATAGTTGCATCTTCAGTATCAGTTCCGTTTAGATTGACCACGTTGTCACCAGAGTCTGTATGATGATTTATCGGATAAAAGTACTCTTCATTTAAGCCAGCAATTTGATTTAAAAATTGAGTTTGGTTATCAAGAGTATGGTCATTAAAAGTGACATCTTTGTAAAGAGACTGTGTAGCAAAAGCAATTGGGAGAGCGAATTGATTTTTATAAAGGGTTAGATTATCTTTTTGATAGCTTGGATGAAAACCATATTTATCTGGATAGGTTTCAGAAATATTGTAGCTGATTCCAAATAAACTATCTGCAATGATAGTATTATTTGCATAACGAAGATTAAGGTTGGTACCTGAAGATTTAAAACCCAACTTATCTAACGTTGTACTTGCAGAACGATTACGAACAGATGAAAATTGTGAGATGCCATTGTAGTTAAATTTCATGCTATCGTTTCCAGTTTGAGTTTGTAACTTTTCAGTTCGTGTAAATGTATCTGGTTGCTGTTTGGTATACTCCAAAATAGCTTCCATACTTGGAATATCTTTATCATAGGCACTACGAGAAGCAAATCCCCATTCTTTCGTAATTCCATTTAGTTGAGATGAAGCATTAAAACTAACTTCACTTACTGTAAAGATCAAAATAAGAATTGAAAAGATTTTTAGAGAAATCATTTTTCGGATAAGTGCTAATAACAATAGCAAGTATACCACTAAGAACTCAATCGTTAAGAGTATATTTAATTTAGTTAGAAATGAATAATGATTTTTAAAAATAAATGGTTGCCAGATAGCCAAATAAAAGGAAGGTTATTGAGAATAAAATATTCCATAATTTTATATCTTTAAATCTATTTAAAAACTTCTGCTGATATATAAATCAAGAGAGTAGAGAAAATCCACGCATAGCGATGAAGAAACATATTTGGCGCGTGCATTCCTTGCCAAAATAAATCTAAGGCTTCTAGATAAAAACTAGCAATGATGATAATGAGTAGAGTTGCATAGCATAGTTTCACGTGAAACTTAATTGATTTTAATGTAAAGAATACAATTGTTAAGATAAAAGGAAGGAGGCCAACAAAAATCATTGGGATAGAACCATATTTAGTTGTATCGAAAGCACCAATAAATTGTTTAGCGAATAGATCTAGATACCAACTGGCATCTGTTTTTATTTTTGTAATAGCGGTTAGTTTTTCACCATGAGTTCTTAAATCAAACAAGGTTGGGAGTGTCATGATGAAACTTGTTAAACCAGCGAGTAAGGATGTTAGGAAAAAATCAAGGAAAGAATACTTACGACTTTTAAAATCCCAGGAAAGTTGGCAAAAATACCAAATAACTAAAAACAGGGCAGTCATATAACCGAAATAGTAGTTTTGGATAAATAAGATTGACAAACTTGTAAAGTATAGAATACGTTTTTTTTCCGTTATGAGTAGATGTAAACCAGTTAAAATTAAGGGAATTAAAATAAAAACATCTAACCAGGTTTTAATCTCAAGTTGACTAACTGTAAAAGCTCATTAAAGCATAAGAGGTAGATAAAGATAATCTGAGTGGTGTTGGTAAATTTTTGAATATTATACTCAAGCTAAAAAGGTTGACAGACCTATCAAGCCAAATTTCAACAAGGTTGATAGATAAACTGCGTCTGGCATGCTTGATAAATCAAAAAATAAACAAGAGGTGATAGAAAACTACCAAGATAATAACTGGACAAGGCATAAAAATTGAGACCCTAGACCACTGGTAAAAGTATAAAATAGACTATCACTCCCATGTAAAATATTACGAAGATTAAGATCAAAAATAACATATTGATGAAATCCATCCCCTAATAAAGGTGAAGTATCACTGTTCCAGTAGATACCTTGAGAAAGATAGACTCCGAACATAATTACTAGGGGAATGATGAAAGAAATAAAATAGGTCCAATAGTTTCTGAAAAATGTTTTCATGTTACCTCATAGAATGTTAGAAAACTCAGTTGGTTAATCCAACTGAGTTTTAAAGTATTATTTAGTCTTTCCAAAGTTCTTTGACTTTTGCTTGTACTTCAGCATTTTCTAAGAATTCATCATAGGTTTCATCGATACGGTCGATTACACCGTTTTTAGATAGGACAATAATGTGGTTAGCCAATGTTTGAATGAATTCATGGTCATGACTGGCGAAGATGATTGATTCTTTGAAGTTTTTCAATCCATCGTTCAAACTTGAAATAGATTCCAAATCTAAGTGATTAGTAGGATCGTCAAGTACTAGAACATTTGATTTCAAAAGCATGAGTTTCGATAGCATCACGCGCACTTTTTCTCCCCCTGACAAGACATTTACAGGTTTGTTAACCTCATCTCCAGAGAAGAGCATACGACCAAGGAAACCACGCAAGAAGGTATTGTCATCTTCTTCTTTACTTGCAAATTGACGGAGCCAGTCAAGGATAGATTCACTCCCAGCAAAATCAGCTGAATTGTCTTTTGGTAAGTAAGAGCGACTAGTTGTAACCCCCCACTTGACAGTTCCCTCATAGTCGATATCACCCGTGATCGCACGAATCAATGCAGTTGTTTGGATATCGTTTTGTCCGATAAGAGCTGTCTTGTCACCTGGACGCAAGATAAAGCTGATGTTGTCAAGAATAGTTTCACCATCAATCTTGACAGATAGATTTTCTACTGTCAAGAGATCGTTTCCTATTTCACGTTCAGCTTTAAAGTTGATAAATGGATATTTACGACTAGATGGCACAATTTCTTCAAGTTCAATCTTATCAAGCATTTTCTTACGTGATGTTGCTTGTCTTGATTTAGAAGCATTAGCAGAGAAACGAGCAACGAATTCTTGTAATTGCTTAATTTTTTCTTCTGCTTTAGCATTACGGTCTGCTAGCAATTTAGCAGCAAGCTCAGAAGATTCTTTCCAGAAGTCGTAGTTTCCGACATAGAGTTTGATTTTTCCAAAGTCAAGGTCGGCCATGTGAGTACATACTTTATTTAAGAAGTGACGGTCATGGGATACGACAATAACAGTGTTATCAAAGTCAATCAAGAAATCTTCTAACCAAGTAATAGATTGGATATCCAAACCGTTGGTCGGCTCATCCAAAAGAAGGACATCTGGTTTACCAAATAGAGCTTTAGCAAGGAGTACTTTCACTTTGTCTCCGTTTGCGAGTTCACTCATATTTTGGTAATGAAGATCTTCAGGGATATTCAAGTTTTGCAAGAGTTGTGAAGCTTCACTCTCAGCTTCCCAACCCCCTAGTTCAGCAAATTCACCTTCAAGCTCAGCTGCACGAACTCCATCTTCATCAGTAAAGTCTGCTTTCATATAGATAGCATCTTTTTCTTTCATGATGTTGTATAGTTTTTCATTACCCATAATAACAACATCAATAACACGTTCATCCTCATAGTCAAAGTGATTTTGACGAAGCACAGAAAGACGTTCATCAGGTCCAAGAGAAACATGACCAGTTGTAGGTTCAATATCCCCAGCTAAGATTTTTAAAAATGTTGATTTACCTGCACCGTTAGCACCAATTAAACCATATGTGTTTCCTTCTGTAAATTTGATGTTGACCTCATCAAAAAGTTTGCGATCACTAAAACGTAGTGAAACATCAGATACTGTTAGCAATTTTTTTCTCCTATTATATGTAATACTCTAATTCTACTAGAAAATCAGCAAATATTCAAATTTTTATCTGTCAATTATTTGTAAAGGATGTTTACAGATGGTTTACAGTTAAGGAGTTGAAATCGTAATTATTTGATAAAAAAATTTATCTGTCTTTTTATCAAAAAAATGCTATAATTGAAAGGACCATATCAAAGGAGAATAAGATGAATAAACCCATTATTTTAACAGGAGATCGTCCAACGGGGAAATTACATATTGGGCACTACGTTGGTAGCTTAAAAAATCGTGTCTTATTACAGCAAGAAGATAAATATGACATGTTTGTTTTTATGGCTGACCAGCAAGCTTTAACTGACCATGCAAAAGATCCACAAACTATTGTAGAGTCTATTGGGAATGTTGCTTTGGACTATCTTGCAGTGGGATTAGATCCTAATAAATCAACGATTTTCATTCAAAGTCAAATTCCAGAATTGGCAGAGTTGTCTATGTATTACATGAATCTAGTGTCTTTGGCTCGTCTGGAGCGTAATCCTACTGTAAAGACAGAAATTGCTCAGAAAGGATTTGGAGAAAGTATTCCAACTGGATTTTTAGTTTATCCAATTGCTCAAGCAGCAGATATCACAGCTTTTAAGGCTAACTATGTTCCTGTAGGTACAGACCAAAAACCGATGATTGAACAAACGCGTGAGATTGTACGTTCATTCAACCATGCCTATAATTGTGATGTTTTAGTAGAACCGGAAGGAATTTATCCTGAAAATGAAGGAGCAGGTCGCTTACCTGGTCTTGATGGAAATGCCAAAATGTCTAAATCGCTTAATAATGGTATCTACTTGTCAGATGATGCAGATACTTTGCGTAAGAAAGTAATGAGTATGTATACAGATCCAGATCACATTCGTGTCGAGGATCCAGGTAAGATTGAAGGAAATATGGTTTTCCATTACTTAGACGTATTCGGACGTCCTGAAGATGCTCAAGAAATTGCTGACATGAAAGAGCATTATCAACGTGGAGGTCTAGGTGATGTTAAGACAAAACGGTATCTACTTGAAATCCTAGAACGTGAACTTGGTCCAATCCGTGAACGTCGCCTAGAATATGCTAAAGATATGGGTGAAGTGTATAATATGCTTCAAAAAGGTAGTGAAAAAGCTCGAGAAGTTGCTGGTCAAACGCTTTCAGAAGTAAAAGCTGCAATGGGTCTAAATTACTTTCATTAATCGATAAAATACGAACTCTAAAACTATCTCTTCTTTAAAATTAAAGGGATAGTTTTTTACATTATCTATTATCAATATAATTGACAAATTTTCATAGAATGGTATGATAGATACAATACAAAAAGCGTCAAGCTCAAAAAGAAAGAAAAGAGGAAACTTCAATGTCTAATTGGGACACTAAATTTTTGAAAAAAGGTTTTACCTTTGATGATGTATTGCTTATTCCAGCAGAGAGCCATGTGTTGCCTAATGATGCGGATTTAACAACGAAATTGGCTGATAATCTGACTTTAAATATCCCAATTATTACAGCTGCGATGGATACTGTAACAGAAAGCCAAATGGCCATTGCTATCGCGCGTGCAGGTGGTCTTGGAGTTATCCATAAAAACATGTCTATTGAGCAACAAGCTGACGAAGTTCGCAAGGTAAAACGTTCTGAGAATGGTGTTATTATCGATCCATTTTTCTTGACGCCGGAACATACAATCGCTGAAGCAGATGAACTAATGGGTCGCTACCGTATCAGTGGTGTACCTGTAGTTGAAACTCTTGAAAACCGTAAATTGATTGGTATCCTAACAAATCGAGATCTTCGTTTTATTTCTGACTATAACCAACCGATTTCAAAACACATGACTAGCGAAAACTTGGTTACTGCACCGGTTGGTACAGATTTAAAAACAGCGGAGAGTATTCTACAAGAGCATCGTATTGAAAAACTACCTTTGGTTGATGAAGAAGGTCGTCTTTCTGGCTTAATCACAATCAAAGATATTGAAAAAGTAATTGAGTTTCCAAATGCTGCAAAAGATGAGTTTGGTCGCCTTCTAGTTGCAGGTGCAGTGGGTGTTACTTCTGACACATTTGAACGTGCAGAAGCTCTCTTTGAAGCAGGTGCGGATGCGATTGTCATCGATACAGCCCACGGACACTCTGCAGGAGTTCTTCGTAAAATCGCTGAAATCCGTGCGCATTTCCCAGACCGTACACTGATTGCCGGAAATATCGCTACTGCTGAAGGAGCACGTGCCCTTTATGACGCAGGAGTTGACGTTGTTAAAGTTGGTATTGGACCAGGTTCAATCTGTACAACTCGTGTGATTGCAGGTGTAGGTGTACCACAAGTTACAGCTATCTATGATGCGGCAGCAGTTGCGCGTGAATATGGCAAAACAATCATCGCTGATGGTGGAATCAAGTATTCTGGAGATATTGTAAAAGCTCTTGCTGCTGGTGGAAATGCAGTAATGCTTGGATCAATGTTTGCGGGAACAGATGAAGCTCCAGGTAAAACTGAAATCTTCCAAGGACGTAAGTTCAAGACCTACCGTGGTATGGGGTCAATCGCTGCAATGAAGAAAGGTTCAAGTGACCGTTACTTCCAAGGTTCAGTTAATGAAGCAAACAAACTTGTTCCAGAAGGAATTGAAGGTCGTGTTGCTTATAAAGGAGCTGCGGCTGATATCGTCTTCCAAATGATTGGTGGTATTCGTTCTGGTATGGGTTACTGTGGTGCCGCTAACCTTAAAGAATTGCATGATAACGCTCAGTTTATCGAAATGTCAGGTGCTGGTCTAAAAGAAAGCCATCCACACGATGTGCAAATCACAAATGAAGCACCAAACTACTCAATGTAACAAAAAATCTCCTGTTCAACAGGAGATTTTTTGTTGTTTACAAAGTTGTAAAGTTTAATTTACAGATAATTGACCATCATTTACTGTAAATACACTGAGATTATCAGGTAAGTTTTGAAGATGCTCTAAACTAGTTGTCGTAATAAAGGTTTGAATATTTTGAGATATAGTTTCTAATAATTTAAGTTGACGAGTATTGTCAAGTTCACTCATAACATCGTCAAGTAAAAGTATAGGCGATTCTTTTGTAATGCTCTCCATTAATTCGATTTCAGCTAGTTTAATAGAAAGAACAAGGCTACGATGTTGTCCTTGACTTCCAAAGCTTGCGTCCATTCCATTGATTAAGAAAAATCATATCATCCCGATGAGGACCAACTCCAGTATTCTTCTTAAATAAATCTCTTGATCTACTTTTTTGAAGTGCTGTATAGAAAGATTCTGCTAGATGTTCTTTGTCAGTGAAGTTTACAGATGGTTGATAACGAATTGACAATTCTTCTAATTGGTCCGAAATATCAAAGTGTTTTTCACGACCAAAAGATTCCATTTTTTTTATAAATTCTTCTCTGTGGACCATCACCCGACAACCGTAGTCTACTAGCTGGTCATCCAGAACAGATAAAAATGTTTCGTCAATCTGATTTGCTGACTTTAAGTAGGTATTTCTTTGTTTAAGCACATGATTGTAGCTTGACAAATCTGACAAGTATATGGGTTTGATTTGTCCTAGTTCCATATCTATAAACTTACGTCGGATAGCAGGTGCTCCTTTGACAAGTTGTAAATCTTCGGGCGCAAATAGAACAACATTCATGTGTCCAATATAGTCAGATAGCCGAGCTTGCTTTAAGTGATTGACTTTAGTAATCCGACCTTTTGGGGTTAAGTCAATCTCAAGTGGTACAGTAGCCGTTCGTTTTTGAAGAATTCCAGAAACTTGAAGCTGCTCTTCTTCAAATCGGATTAAATTCTTGTCTGTCTTTGTCCGATGACTTCTAGTTAAAGCTAAAAAGTAAATACTTTCCAGAAGATTGGTTTTTCCTTGAGCATTTCGACCCACAAATACATTTAATTTAGGATTAAATTCAATTTCGGTATCCTGATAGTTTCTAAATTGCTTGATGGATAAGTTTTTTAGCCACATACTTATCTACCTGGGAAACGTGGTGCAGTTTTTGTTTTAGCTTTCGGGGTCTTTTTTGTTGGCTTTTTTTTGACCGTCTTATTCATTTCTTTGACAAGTTTAGCCACACGTTCTTTCTCAAGTTTTTCTTGGAGATATTCTTCCTGTTCTTCTAAGCTCGGTTGCGTCAGAATGATTTGGATTTTCATGTCAGGAATGTCGATAGAGTCTCCGATTCTTACTTTTTTCCCACGACGATTTTCTAATTCCCCATTAAAGTAGACATGATGCTCAGCTAAAAAGGATTTAATAGCTCCGCCACTGTGTATAATACCAAGTTCTTTCAAGAGAGCTTGGAGAGTGATAAATTCTTCAAATAATTTGTATTCCATAGTTCACCTCAATCTTTGGTATTATACCATATTTTATCTTGAAATGGCAGAGGTAAATTCGTTAGAAATGAAAGCGATTTTAATTCTAAAAGGGGTAAAGAGAACAAGAAAAATTTTCTCTTTTCATGGTATAATAGAACTCTATGTAGAAGGAGGTAAGAGATGGAGTTAGTACCTGGAATTGCAGTGCATTTTATACAATCAAAAAATTTAAAACCAATAAAAATTACTGTGCGTTTCACAGCTCCATTGTCTTTGGATTCAATTTCAAGTCGCATGTTAAGTGCCAGTATGCTTTGAAACTGCCAACCAAAGTTATCCAACTGCTCAACTGTTTAGAAAAACGTTTAGCAACCTTGTATGGAACTGATTTGTCAGCGCACGCCTATCGAAGAGGACAAAAGTCATCTTGTGGATTTGAATATTACCTATGTGCGTGATGAATTTTTAAGTAAGAAAAACGTATTAACTTCTCAAATTTTAGAATTACTGCACCAGGTTCTGTTTACACCATTGTCGGATGAGGATGGATTTGAGAAAAATGCTTTTGACATCGAGAAAAAACAGATCTTATCAAGGCTGGAATCAGAATTAGAAGACCCATTCTTCTTTGCTCATAAAGAGTTAGATCAATTGTTTTTCCAAGAAGAATCAATGCAGCTAGTTCCTAAAGATTTGATTTCTAGAATTTCAGAAGAGACTCCAGAGACATGTTTTTCAAGCTATCATAAAATGCTAAAAGAAGACCAAATAGATATTTTCTTCTTAGGCGATTTTAATGAAATTGAAGTTTTAGAGTTTTTACATAAATTTCCTTTAACAGGTCGTAAATCAGCTGTAAACATTCAATATCAGCAACCCTATTCTAATATTCTTAGAGAAGGTATTGTTAGAAAGAGATTAGGACAGTCTGTTTTAGAGATGGGCTACCATAGTTCAGTGGCATATGGTGATGAAGAACAGATGGCAGTGCTTCTTGTCAATGGTCTTTTAGGAGCCTTTCCTCATTCGAAACTATTTACCCAAGTGCGAGAAAAAGAAGGACTGGCCTATACGGTATCAAGTCATTTGGATCTCTTTAGTGGATTTTTACGATTGTTTGCTGGAATTGATCGGCAAAATCGAAATAAAGTAAGAAAATTGATGAATCATCAGTTGCTTGACATAAAAAATGGCAAGTTTACAGATAAGGAGATTGATCAGACCAAACAAATGATTCGTCGATCAATACTACTTGCTCAGGATAATCAAGATTCTATCGTCGATAAATATTATCTGTCAACTTTTTTTGGAAAAGCGAATCTTGACACAAAAACTTTAATCGATAAGCTTGAACAAGTTGATAGAGAAGCAATTTGTGAAGCAGCAAACAGTTTTAAGTTGCAGGCTATTTATTTTATGGAAGGAGCAGAATGACCAGACCTACTTTTCAAAAGAAATATTATCCTTCTGTAAAAGAAACTTTGTATCAAACTAGCTTAGAAAATGGTTTGACAGTTACTTTACTACCTAAAAAGGACTTTAACGAGGTTTATGGCGTTGTAAGTGTCCAAGTCGGTTCTGTTGACACAAGGTTTACAGTGGATGATAAGGACTTACAACAATATCCACAAGGAATCGCTCATTTCTTAGAACATAAGCTTTTTGAAAGAGAAGATTCTGGAGATGTTATGGCAGCTTTTACAGAGTTGGGTGCTGAAAGTAATGCCTTTACGAGCTTTACGAACACTAGCTATCTTTTCTCGACTTCTGAAAATGTTCTAGAGTGTTTAGATTTGCTAGAAGAACTTGTCACTACTTTCAATATGACTGAAGAATCTGTGGAGCGCGAAAAGGATATCATTCAGCAGGAAAGAGAGATGTATCAGGATGATCCGGATTCTTGTCTATTTTTCAAGACTTTGGCAAATCTCTATCCAGAAAGTCCTTTAGCTTCAGATATTGTTGGTAGTGAAAACTCTATTGATGCTATTTGTTTGGAGGATTTAAAAGAGAACTTTAAAGAGTTTTACAGACCTGTCAATAGTAATATCTTTTTAGTGGGGAATTTTGATTTTGAACTGCTTGAAGATTATTTTGCTAAGAAATCTCATCCTCAAGAAAAAAAACATGAGTTTAAGAGAAAAAATACCTTTACATCCTGTAAAGACTACTGAAAGTTTACGGATGGACGTGGCTTCTCCAAAATTAGCGATCGGTATTAGAGGAAATGAAGATATCGGAAATCGAGATCAGTATCGTTATCATCTTTTATTGAAATTGTTGTTTACAATGATGTTTGGTTGGACTTCACAAAGATTTCAAAAATTATATGAGACAGGTAAACTGGATGCTTCCCTGTCTCTAGAAATAGAAGTAGATCCTCGTTTCCATTTTGTGATATTAACAATGGATACAAAGGAACCTGTGGCACTTTCTCATCAATTTCGTAAAGCTATTCGTAATTTTATGAAAGATGAGGATGTAACTGAGGATCACTTGTATATTGTAAAAACTGAGATGTATGGGGAATTTCTTCATAGTATGGATTCCTTAGAATATATTGCTACTCAGTATCATCCAACTGAGACAGGCTCGACCCTGTTTGACCTTCCTAAACTTTTGCAGGAAATTACTTTAGAAGATGTTCTAGAGGCTGGACATGATTTGATAGATAATAGCGATATGGTTGATTGTACAATTTTCCCGATATAATCGCTAGAAAATACACTAGAAAGAAGGAATGTTAAGTATGAGAAAAAAAACAATTGGTGAGGTCTTACGTCTTGCAAGAATTAACCAAGGACTGAGCTTAGAAGAATTGCACAGAAAGACAGATATTCAGCTGGATTTGTTGGAGGCAATGGAGTCAGATGATTTTGACAAACTACCGAGTACTTTTTATGCTCGTTCATTTTTGAGAAAGTATGCTTGGGCTGTTGAATTAGATGAAAATATCGTTCTAGATGCCTATGATTCGGGAAGTATGATTACTTATGAAGAAGTTGATGTAGATGAGATTGAACTTTCAGGACGTAGACGGTCTAATCGAAAGAAAAATTCATTTCTCCCGCTATTTTACTTTGTTCTTTTTTCTTTATCAATTTTAATTTTTGTAACCTACTATGTGTGGAATTATATTCAAACCCAACCAACTGCGTCTTCTGCAGCAACTTATAGTGTTGTGAGTTCAACAAGTAGCTCTAGTAGTGTAGCATCAAGTAGTAGTCAAGCTACTAGTTCATCAAGTTCGAGTGAGGCAACTACTTTGACTGTTTCAGGTCAGGGAGATACTTTGTCAGTGGAATATAAGACATCTAAAGATTCTGCGGATCTTCAATTATCTGTAACAGATACAACAAGCTGGATTAGTGTTTCGGATACTGATTTAGCAGGGGGAGTGACTCTTGAACCTAATAATAAAAACAGCTAAAACAACCATTTCTAAAAGGATCTCCAGTAACCATAACATTGGGTGTTGTTAAAGGAGTGTCGGTGAAAATTGATAATAAGGAAATTGACACTTCAAAATTAACTGGTCAAACTGGTTGGATTACTCTAACATTAAGTTCAAACTAAAGGAAGGATAACATGAAAAAAGAGAATATTCCTAATATGCTTACGCTTGGTAGAATTTTATTTATTCCGATTTTTTTATTCTCCTTCTATCAGTTGGACCATCTCCTGTGTTACATAAAATAGCAGCAGTTATTTTTGCTATTGCCAGTATCACTGATTATCTAGATGGTTATTTAGCTAGAAAATGGCAAGTGGTTAGTAATTTCGGAAAGTTTGCAGATCCAATGGCTGATAAATTATTGGTCATGTCAGCCTTTATCATGTTGGTCGGTCTAAAGATGGCACCATCTTGGGTGGTAGCAGTTATTATCTGCCGTGAACTTGCTGTCACCGGTTTACGCTTGCTCTTAGTTGAAACAGGAGGTACTGTTCTAGCTGCTGCTATGCCTGGAAAAATCAAGACATTTAGTCAGATGTTTGCGATTATATTCTTGCTACTTCACTGGAATGTGCTTGGTCAGATAACTCTTTATATTGCCTTGTTCTTCACAGTTTATTCTGGTTATGATTATTTCAAGGGAAGCTCATATTTGTTTAAAGGAACCTTTCGTTAGATATGGAATCGATTATTGAGATAAAAGACCTGTCTTTTCGATATCAGGCAGATCAAGAACATTATGATGTTCATAACATTTCGTTTCACGTGAAACGTGGAGAATGGTTGTCAATCGTTGGTCATAATGGTAGTGGAAAATCAACGACAGTTCGCTTGATTGATGGTTTGCTCGAGGCTGAATCTGGAGAAATTTGGATAGACGGTGATTGCCTAACTCCAGAAAATGTCTGGGAAAAAAGACGTAAGATTGGTATGGTCTTTCAAAAATCCTGATAACCAATCTCGTAGGAGCAACTGTTGAAGACGACGTTGCTTTTGGACTGGAAAATCAAGGAATCCCACTTGAAGAGATGAAGAAACGCGTTTCTGAGGCTTTATCATTGGTTGGGATGGCTGAATTTGCTAAAAAGGAACCAGCTCGCTTGTCAGGAGGTCAGAAACAGAGGGTAGCTATTGCAGGAGTTGTTGCTCTGCGACCAGATATTTTAATCTTGGATGAGGCTACAAGTATGTTGGACCCTGAGGGACGATTAGAGTTGATTAAGATAGTCCAGAAGATTCGCAAAGACCATCAGATGACAGTCATCTCCATTACGCATGATCTGGATGAGGTGGCCATGAGTGACAGAGTTTTAGTGATGAAAAAAGGAGAAGTCGAGTCAACTAGCACTCCTAGAGAGTTATTTTCTAGATCGGATTTAGATCAAATTGGCTTAGATCAACCCTTTGTCAACCAATTAAAACAATCACTACGTGACCAGTGGCTTGAACTTACCAGAGCACTATCTAACGGAGGAGGAACTTGAGGAGGCTTTATGGGAATTATTCTAGACAATGTTAGTTATACGTATCAGGAAGGAACACCCTTTGCTTCAGCTGCTTTGTCAGATGTCAGTTTGTCAATAGAGGATGGCTCTTATACTGCGATTATTGGGCATACAGGAAGTGGGAAATCTACAATTCTACAACACTTGAATGGTTTGTTGGTTCCTACAGAGGGAAGTGTTCGTGTCTTTGATACATTGATTACATCAACATCCGTCAATAAGCAAATTCGTCAAATTCGCAAACAAGTTGGGTTGGTATTTCAGTTTGCAGAGAATCAAATTTTTGAGGAAACTGTCCTAAAAGATGTGGCTTTTGGCCCTCAAAATTTTGGAGTTTCTGTAGAAGAGGCAGAAGCTATCGCGCGTGAAAAACTAGCTTTAGTAGGAATCGATGAATCACTCTTTGAACGAAGTCCATTTGAACTCTCAGGGGGACAAATGAGACGGGTTGCTATTGCTGGAATTTTGGCGATGGAGCCTAGCATTTTGGTCTTAGACGAGCCAACAGCTGGTTTGGATCCAATTGGTCGGAAAGAGTTGATGGCCTTGTTTAAAAAGCTTCATCAAGATGGCATAACAATTGTTTTAGTAACTCACCTTATGGATGATGTGGCCGAATTTGCTGACCAAGTTTATGTGATGGAAAAAGGGAAACTAGTTAAGGGTGGGAAGCCAAGTCTTGTCTTTCAAAATGTCGAATTTATGGAAAAAATCCAATTGGGTGTTCCTAAAATCACACGATTTGCTCAAAGGCTAGTTGACAGAGGAATTTCTTTCGAACAATTGCCGATAACGATAGAGGAGTTTAAGGAGTTTATCAATGGATAATATGATTTTAGGTCGATACATACCAGGAAATTCGATTATTCATCGTCTAGATCCTCGTAGTAAGTTAGTAGCAATGATTTTATTGATCATCATCGCTTTTTGGGCCAATAATCCAATTACAAATCTCATACTCTTCATTGCAACAGGCATATTTGTCATTTTATCAGAAGTTCCCTTTATCTTTTTTTATAAAAAGGTTTGCGATCTATGTTTTTTTCTGATTGCTTTTTACAACCCTTTTTTTCAACTGTTCTTTATCTCTGGTGGTCAAGTCTTGTTCGAGATGGGGATTTATAAAAAAATCACAAGCTATGGTATTGAGCAGGCAGGAATTATTTTTTGTCGTTTTGTGTTGATTATCTTTTTCTCAACCTTGCTTACTTTGACAACCATGCCATTGAGCTTGGCAACAGCGGTTGAATCCTTGCTTGGACCTTTAAAAAGATTTAAGGTTCCAGTTCATGAGATTGGACTCATGTTGTCAATGAGTTTACGTTTTGTGCCAACCTTGATGGATGATACGATTCGAATTATGAATGCTCAAAAGGCGCGTGGTGTTGATTTTGGAGAAGGTAAATGTAATTCAAAAGGTTAAGGCTATGATTCCTATTTTGATTCCTTTGTTCGCTACCAGTTTGAAAAGAGCGGATTCTCTTGCTACAGCCATGGAAGCTAGAGGCTATCAAGGTGGAAATGGACGCAGTCAGTATCGACAGTTAAATTGGATGAACAGAGACAGTATAGCGCTATTATTTGTTTGTGTATTGGGTGCAATTCTATTTTTGCTAAAATCTTAGAATGTAATATAAGGTAGAGGTATGAACCGTTTTAAAAAATCAAAATATATCATTGTTCTATTTGTCGTTGTATTAGTAGTATCTGTTTTTTTAGTGACAACACAATCAAGTGCAGTTGTGACAAAAAGCTGGAGATGGCATTTCATTAGTCGATAGAATAGTGCAAAAGCCTTTTCAATGGCTTTCTTCCGTAAAATCTGATTTAGGTCGTTTGACCAGAACCTATAACGAGAATGAAACTCTCAAAAAAGAACTCTATCAGATGAAGAAGGAAACGAATGAAGCAGACAGTCTGAAGGAAGAAAATGAGCAACTACGTCAGTTATTGGATATGAAGTCAAAATTGAATGCAACCAAGTTAATTGCTTCTGACGTCATCATGAGAACTCCTGCAACCTGGAAACAAGAGTTGACAATTGATGCAGGTTCTCAACAAGGTGTGACCAGTAATATGCTTGTGATTGCTGGTGGGGGACTGATTGGAAGCGTGGGAAAGGTTGAAGATAACTCTACTGTGGTCAACTTATTGACCAACGCGGAAAATACGGAGAAAATCTCCGTTAAAATCCAACACGGTTCTACTAGTATATATGGCATTATCATTGGGTACGACAAAGAAAAAGACTTGCTTAAAATAAGCCAGTTAAATAGTAGTAGTGATATCAGTCAAGGAGACAAGGTAGTAACAGGAGGTCTGGGCAACTTTTAAAAGCAACAGATATTCCAGTAGGGGAGGTTGTATCAGTTACCCATAGTAGTGACTATCTAACAAGAGAAGTTATGGTCAAACTCCATGCTGATCCAATGAATCTAAAAAGTCGTAGAGTTAGTGGGGAATCCCATCATGAGACTGTTGAAGCAGATAGGGATGTTTTTTTACTCTTGCCTATAGTTGTCTTAATAGACAGTCATTTAGGGCAATTTGTAAATAGTTTTTTTCCACATTTTCAAATTGTGAGCCACTTTATCTTCATCTTCTTGTTGTTTGAAACAATAGAAGTATCTGAGTATCTATTTTTTTAGTTTATTGCTTATTTATTGGTCTTATATACGATATTTATTTTCTTCCATTTAGTAGGGAATTGCTAGTCTTCTTTTTGTGATTATTGGTGCAATCATTTATAAAAATAATGCGATCATTTTATCAAATAGATGGACTAGACTATTAGCTATTTTAATGATGACTTTCTCTTTTGAATTTGGTAGTTTTCTTCTAGCGCAAATGATTGGATTTAACTGCTGAAAGTATAACAGTCTTTTATCGTTTATGGTCTAGTTCCGTCAATGATATTAAACTGTCTATGGATGTTAGTTTTTCCAGTTTATTTTTTTGAAAAAAATATCTATAAGAAAGAAACAAAACTGTAATAAAGGCGTAATATTTATTAGCCTTTTTTTGATATACTAGTATTGTCTTAAAAGAAGGAGTATTTACACTTATGAAGAAAAAAATCCTAGCATCACTTTTGTTAAGTACAGTATTGGTCTCACAAGGAGCTGTTCTTTCAAGTGTTAAAGCAAATACAACAGATGAAAAAGATTGCTGCTCAAGATAGTAAAATTAGTAACTTGACAGCTCAACAGAAAGAAGCTCAAAAAAACAAGTAGACGAAATTCAAACTAAAGTTTCAGCTATTCAATCAGAGCAAGAAAAAAAATTGCAATCTGAAAACGAAAAAAACTTCAAGAAGAATCTAAAAAAACTTGAAGGTGAAATCGCAGAGCTTTCAAAAAACATCGTAGCATCGTAATGCATCGCTTGAAAACCAAGCTCGTAGTGCACAAACGAACGGAACTGCTACAAGTTACATCAATACGATTATTAACTCTGACTCAATCACAGAAGCTATTTCTCGTGTAGCAGCTATGAGTGAAATCGTATCAGCAAACAATAAAATGTTGCAGCAACAAAAAGAAGATAAGAAAGCTATCTCTGAAAAACAAGTTGCAAACAACGAAGCAATCAATACAGTCATTGCTAACCAACAAACACTTGCTGACGATGCTCAAGCTTTGACAACAAAACAAGCAGAATTGAAAGTAGCTGAGTTAAATCTTGCAGCTGAAAAAGCTACAGCAGAAAACGAAAAAGCTAGCTTGCTAGAGAAAAAAGCAGCAGCAGAGGCAGAAGCTAAAGCAGCAGCGGAGGCAGAAGCAGCTTATAAAGCTAAACAAGCAAGTCAACAACAATCACTTGCAGCTTCAGCTAACACAACTTTTGTTGCCCAAGTACAAGCAACTTCAAGTTCATCATCAAGTTCATCAAGTTCATCATCAGATAATGATTCAAACTACACACCTGCAGCGACTACTGTAATTCAACGTCCAACTTATAGTTCAAACGCTTCAAGTTATCCAACAGGTCAATGTACATGGGGGGCTAAGACCTTGGCTCCATGGGCTGGTGATTATTGGGGTAATGGTGGTCAGTGGGCAGCTAGTGCAGCGGCAGCTGGATTCCGTACAGGTTCTACACCACAAGTTGGTGCAATTGCTTCATGGGATGATGGAGGATACGGACATGTAGCGGTTGTTACTGCAGTTGAATCATCAACTCGTATTCAAGTTTCAGAATGTAACTATGATGGTAGCGGAACTCAACCAATCGGAAATTATCGTGGATGGTTTAATCCTACAGCATCACGTGGTACAGTAAGATACATTTATCCAAACTAACATATTAATTATTATTAAATTTAGGGTGAGGTTTTATGAATCTCACCCTTTGTATAGTATTAATAAAAAAATTTTCATCAGAATGTTTTTTTGTCATTATGGAATGAAAGATGGGATGAAAATTATCAGATATGTAGCTAGAATAAAGTATGTTTATTTAACGAAATAATAACAAGATTTTAAGAGAGTTGGTACTGGAATTATGTTTACTTATAAAAATGAATGTTGATGTTCAAGAGTGGGATTTATTTTTAGAAAATCATCCTCAAGGGAAATTTATTGCAGAGTAGTGATTGGGCCAAGATAAAGGATACTTGGGGAATGAGAGAGTTGGATTTTATAAAGAGAATCAACTAGTTGGAGTAGCGAACATCTTAATTCAGCCTCTTCCATTAGGATTTTCCATGTTCTATATTCCAAGAGGCCCAGTTATTAATTATGAAGATAAAGAACTTCTGAAATTTGTGCTTTTAACATTGAAAAAACTTGCTAAAAAAAGCCATGCAATAATGATTAAATTTGATCCAAGTCTGTTTATCAGTCGAAGTCTTATCAATCAAGAAACTATCCAAAATTCTAAAACTTTTGAAATTGTTGAGGAATTGCAAAAAAACAAAGTTCATTGGACAGGTTTGACAAAGGATATGGCAGAAAAACATACAACCTCGTTTTCAAGCTAATATTCATAAAGAAAATCTTCTCGCTGGATCAACTATCCAAGTCTACTAGACAGGCAATCCGAACTGCAAGAAATAAAGGATTGGAAGTAAAATTCGGTGGACTTGACTTATTAGATGAATTTTCATTTTTAATGAAGAAAACAGAGTCTCGTAAGAATATCAGTTTACGAGGCAAAGATTATTATCAGAAGTTACTGACTACTTATCCTGATCACTCTTTTATCACACTGAGCTACTTAGATTTACCTAATAGACTGAAAGAAGTTGAGCAGCAACTCGAAAAGAATCTTAAAATAGCGCAGAAATTTACTGATAAAACGAAAGAAGGCAAAATAAAAGAGAATCAGCAAGAGAGAAAACGATTAGAGGAAGAAATTTCTTTTCTTAAGAGCCATATTGATAGAGGGGACAGTGTCGTTCCATTGTCTGGAACTTTAACCATCGAATTTGGGAAAACTTCTGAAAACTTATATGCTGGAATGAATGAGGAATTTAGACATTATCAACCTGCTATTCCCTACATGGTTTGAGACTGCTCAACATTCATTTGAACGTGGAGCAGAGACTCATAATATGGGTGGAATTGAAAAATAATTTAGAGGGTGGGTTATTTAATTTTAAATCTAAGTTTAATCCCACTATCGAGGAATTTGCTGGTGAGTTTAATTACCCAACTAGCTCATTGTATTTCTTGTTTAATATAGCCTATAAAAATCCGTAAGAAACTTCGAAGTAGCAAGTAGAAAGTCAAAGACTTATTGGCAAGTTTAATCTTTAGTAATTGTTTTTTTTGATAACATAGAGTATGAAGATATGATACTTGCTATCAAAAAAATATAAAGTAGATTCTTTCATATCAAAAACATTTAAGTTATCAACTCGAAATATTTTTGTATTTATCTGAGTCTCAACATAAGCGGTTATTGCACATTTAGCAGTAACAATTTATGTTGGGATGTTTTTATTTAAAGTTAATAAATTTTTTTAAAATTTCAGTTGGGAAGTTAGGTTATGAAGGAAAAAAACTAGCAAAAATTACTTGAAAAAAAGGTTCAACTATGATACAATGTAACTTGTCGTAAACGATAATACTCATTCTTGATGAATTGTGAAAGCTGTTGCCTTCGGGTCGTTTTTGCAAGCTGAAATCAAGAAGAGGAAAAACAAAAAGGAGAAATACTCATGGCAGTAATTTCAATGAAACAACTTCTTGAGGCTGGTGTACACTTTGGTCACCAAACTCGTCGCTGGAACCCTAAGATGGCTAAGTACATCTTCACTGAGCGTAACGGAATCCACGTTATCGACTTGCAACAAACTGTAAAATACGCTGACCAAGCATACGACTTCATGCGTGATGCTGCAGCTAACGATGCAGTTGTATTGTTTGTTGGTACTAAGAAACAAGCAGCTGACGCAGTTGCTGAAGAAGCAGTACGTTCAGGTCAATACTTCATCAACCACCGTTGGTTGGGTGGAACTCTTACAAACTGGGGAACAATCCAAAAACGTATCGCTCGTTTGAAAGAAATCAAACGTATGGAAGAAGATGGAACTTTTGAAGTTCTTCCTAAGAAAGAAGTTGCACTTTTAACAAAACAACGTGCACGTCTTGAAAAATTCTTGGGTGGTATCGAAGATATGCCTCGTATCCCAGATGTAATGTACGTAGTTGACCCACATAAAGAGCAAATCGCTGTTAAAGAAGCTAAAAAATTGGGAATCCCAGTTGTAGCGATGGTTGACACAAACACAGATCCAGACGATATCGATGTAATCATCCCAGCTAACGATGACGCTATCCGCGCAGTTAAGTTGATTACAGCTAAATTGGCAGACGCTATCATCGAAGGTCGCCAAGGTGAAGATGCTGTTGCAGCAGTTGAAGCAGAATTTGCAGCTTCAGAAGCTCAAGCAGACTCAATCGAAGAAATCGTTGAAGTTGTAGAAGGCGACAACGCTTAATTCATATAAATAGTAATTACCTAGGAGGGCGGGGCTTAGCCCGGCTCTCCTATTTTTAAAAAATATAGGAGAATCAAAATGGCAGAAATTACAGCTAAACTTGTTAAAGAGTTGCGTGAAAAAAATCTGGTGCTGGTGTTATGGACGCTAAAAAGCATTGGTTGAAGTTGAAGGCGATATCGAAAAAAAGCGATCGAATTGCTTCGCGAAAAAGGTATGGCAAAAAGCAGCTAAGAAAGCTGACCGTGTTGCTGCAGAAGGTTTGACTGGTGTTTATGTTGACGGTAACGTTGCAGCAGTTGTTGAAGTAAATGCTGAAACTGACTTCGTTGCGAAAAAACGCTCAATTTGTTGAGTTGGTAAACGCAACAGCTAAAGCGATCGCAGAAGGAAAACCAGCTAACAACGAAGAAGCTCTTGCTTTGACAATGCCTTCAGGTGAAACTCTTGAAGCAGCTTATGTGTCTGCAACAGCAACTATCGGAGAAAAAATCTCATTCCGTCGCTTTTGCTTTTGATTGAAAAAACAGATGCACAACACTTCGGAGCATACCAACACAACGGTGGACGTATCGGTGTTATCTCTGTAATCGAAGGTGGAGACGAAGCACTTGCTAAACAAATTTCAATGCACATCGCTGCTATGAAACCAACAGTTCTTTTCATACAAAGAATTGGATGAGCAATTTGTTAAAGATGAGTTGGCACAATTGAACCACGTTATCGACCAAGATAATGAAAGCCGTGCTATGGTTGGTAAACCAGCTCTTCCACACTTGAAATATGGATCAAAAGCTCAATTGACTGATGAAGTGATTGCTCAAGCTGAAGCTGATATTAAAGCTGAGTTGGCTGCAGAAGGCAAACCAGAAAAAAATCTGGGATAAAAATCATCCCAGGTAAAATGGATCGTTTCTGCTTGACAACACTAAAGTTGACCAAGCATACACACTTCTTGCACAAGTTTACATCATGGATGACAGCAAGACAGTTGAAGCTACCTTGAATCAGTTAACGCTTCAGTAGTTGAGTTCGCTCGCTTTGAAGTTGGTGAAGGTATCGAAAAAGCTGCAAACGACTTTGAAGCAGAAGTTGCAGCTACAATGGCAGCAGCCTTGAATAACTAATAAAAAGTAAGGAAGCTAATTTGCTTCCTTTTTTTAGAGGGACTCATGAATCCTTTTTTTATTCAATGAAAATCAAAAGAGCAAACTAGGAAGCTGTACTTGAGTAGGAAGCGCTGACGGGTTTTGAATTTTGATTTTTAAAAAAGATAAACAAAAAGCCCTATACAAGGGCTTAGTGTATTTAGGAGACTACACTTCGAATTCATAGAGTGCTGTAGATAGGTAACGTTCTCCGTTATCTGGTGCAAGCGCAAGGACTTTTTTACCTGCTCCAAGTTTTTTAGCGACTTCAATTGCTGCATAGATAGCTGCTGCAGAAGAAATACCGACTAAGAATCCTTCTTTTCCACCGATTTCACGGCCAAGTGCAAGAGCATTATCTGATGTTACACGAACGATACCATCGTAAGCTTTTGTATCAAGTGTATCTGGAATGAATCCAGCAGAGATACCTTGAATTTTGTGAGGACCTGGCTTTTCACCAGACAAGATAGCTGACTCGTCTGCCTCAACAGCAAAAACTTGAATGTTTGAGTTAGCAGTTTTAAGAGCATGAGAAACACCAGAAATAGTTCCTCCAGTACCAACACCAGCAACAAAGGCGTCTAAACCATCAGCTCCGAAATCAGCTAGAATTTCAGCTCCTGTTGTTCTTTCGTGAACCTCTGGGTTAGCTTGGTTATTAAACTGTAATGGTAGGAAACCATCACGCTCAGCAGCAATTTCCTGCGCTTTTGCAATCGCACCTTTCATTCCTTCGCTACCAGGAGTGAGGACTAGTTCAGCTCCATAAGCTTGGATAATTTTACGACGTTCCACGCTCATTGTTTCAGGCATAACGATGACAACTTTGTAACCTTTAGCAGCACCAACCCATGAAAGTCCGATACCAGTATTTCCCACTTGTTGCTTCCACAATAGTAGAACCTGGTTTGAGTTTACCCTTCTTGTTCTGCTTTTTTTCAATCATGCTTAGGGCGATACGGTCCTTAACTGACGATCCTGGGTTAAAAAGCTTCAAGTTTTACATAAACATCTGCTGCACCTTCTGGTACAATGTTATTCAATTTAACAATCGGTGTTCTACCGATGAGTTCTGTGATATTGTTATAAATTGCCATATTAGCACCTCTTTATATAAGATGCTACTAGTATAACGCTAACTTTAACTTTTTGTAAAATATAGAAATCCTATCGGAGTGATAGGATTTTTTTATATCAGTGATTCAAACCATTCATATTCAAACGATTATGATAAGCTAAGTCAAATAGATAGGTGTAAAGAGGTACAATATCAGTTTTCTTTGGAAATTCAAATTTGTGAGAATTAAAATGCTCATTGTGAGATTTTAAAAAGGCATTTTCTAAATAAGTAATCGTAATCTCGCTATCATCAATCCCAAGTCCAGCAGTTTCCATTTCAACATTGACAATGTTCATGAGGAAAATTGATTTGATAGACATCTTCCGTCCGGTTGCCCCTTGTTTATCTGTAAAGATGATACGGATATTAGTAAAGATAATTGAGTCACGAATGAGTTTATATCCGCTTTGAATTTCCTCCTTGTCCAATAAATACTGTCCAAATTCTTTGGTAAGAGCTCTTTACTTTGCTCACTGAAGTTTCCAGCGAGTCCCTGAATTAATCTTCCAAAAGCCATATGATATTTCCTTTCTTTACGATAGGTTTACAGGTACTTCAACTTCACGTAAACCTTTGTCGGTTAGAGTAACTTTTCCATTGAAAAATTCAATGAGATCAGCCTTGATACCGTCTTTCTTTTCTTTATCAATGAAAATCATAGTGTCAACTTGATCTGTAAAGTTTGTCTCTAATTCTATGAGATTATGCTCTTTAAGAAAATTCCCATATTCTTGATACTGGGCATAGGTCATGTGAATCTGTATCCCTGCTTGCTCTTTGATTTCAATAATGCCAATTTCCTTAACTGCTAGAGCAACACTACCAGCATAAGCGCGAATCAAACCACCAGCCCCTAGTTTGATACCACCAAAATAACGAGTAACTACAACACAGACATTAGTAAGGTTGTGATTCTCCAGAACTCCTAGCATAGGAACGCCAGCAGTCCCACTAGGTTCTCCATCATCACTAGTTCGCTTGATTTCACTACGCTCACCGACAATAAAAGCAGAGCAGTTGTGGGTAGCTTTATAGTGTTCTTTTTTGATAGCTGTGATAAAGTCACGAGCCTCTTCCTCACTATAGACACGTTTGGCATGACAGATAAAGCGTGATTTTTTGATTTCTTCTTGGACTTGTCCGTCCTCTTTTATAGTTCTGTATTCCATATTTTTTTATTGTACTAAAAAAATAGCGTAAAGTTCTACATTTTTACGAATAAAGAAATATGAAAGTAAATCCAAATTATCTCGGTCGCCTTTTTACCGAGCAAGAATTAAGTCATGAGGAGAGACAACAAGCAAAACAAATTCCATCCATGAAAAAAGAAAAGGGTCAACAATATTGTCAGCGTTGTGGTAGTCAGATAGAAGAAGAATGGCATTTGCCTATTGGTGCTTTTTATTGCCGAGAATGCTTGATTATGAAGCGAATAAGAAGTGATCAAAAAAACTCTATTACTTTCCGCAAGAATGTTTTCCCAAGCAAGATGTACTCAAATGGTCAGGTCAACTGACTCCATTTCAAGAGCGGGTATCACAAGGACTCCTTCAGGCGGTAGATAAGAAGGAGGCTACCTTGGTACATGCAGTGACAGGAGCTGGTAAGACTGAGATGATCTACCAAGTTGTTGCTAAGGTGATTGATCAAGGTGGAGCTGTTTGTTTGGCCAGTCCACGAATTGATGTTTGCCTAGAGCTCCATAAACGATTACAAAAATGATTTTTGCATGTGAGATTGCACTACTACATGGGGAGTCGGATCCCTATTTTCGTACACCTTTAGTTGTAGCAACCACTCACCAACTATTAAAATTTTATCAAGCTTTTGATTTATTGATTGTGGATGAAGTGGATGCCTTTCCTTATGTTGATAATCCAGTGCTTTACCATGCTGTCAACAATTGTGTAAAGGAAAATGGATTGAGAATATTTTTAACAGCAACGTCAACAGATGAGTTAGACAGAAAAGTTAAACAAGGGGAGTTAAAGCGTCTCAGTTTACCTCGTCGCTTTCATGGAAATCCTCTCATTGTTCCCAAGCCAATCTGGTTATCGCATTTTAATAGATATTTAGAAAAAAATGGCTTACCTCCAAAATTAAAACTTTACATTGAGAAACAGAGAAAGACGGCCTATCCCTTACTAATCTTTGCCTCTGAGATTAAAAAGGGAGAAAAGCTAAAAGAAATTTTGCAGGAGAAGTTTCCGAATGAGAAAATAGGCTTTGTATCCTCAATCACAGAAGACCGATTAGAGCAGGTACAGGCCTTTCGAGATGGAAAGTTATCGATATTAATAAGCACAACTATATTAGAGCGTGGAGTTACCTTCCCTCGTGTAGATGTTTTTTTGTGGTGGAAGCCAATCATCAACTCTTTACCAAGTCAAGTTTAGTACAAATTGGTGGGCGAGTTGGAAGAAGCATGGATCGTCCTACTGGAGAACTGATATTTTTCCATGACGGACTCAATCTGTCCATTAAGAAAGCCATAAAGGAGATTAAACAAATGAATCAGGAGGCAGGAGTATGAAGTGTTTATTGTGTGGTAAAAGCTTGCAAACAGAGATAACTTTTTACTAACCTGCTCTGTTTTTAAAAAAAGGAGGAGGAAACTAGTCTGTGAATCCTGTATTTCGTCTTTTCGAGAGCATTGGTGGTAATCATTGTCCGAGTTGTTTTAAAAAAGGTATGTCAACCATCTGTCAAGATTGTCAATTTTGGTGTAAAAAAGGTGTAAAGGTTGATCATGTGGCTCTTTATTCCTATAATCAGGCCATGAAAGAATATTTTAGTCGCTATAAATTTGATGGTGATTATCTTCTTAGAAAGGTATTTTCTGAGATATTGCAAAAAGAGTTAAAGAAGTATAAGGACTATCAGATTGTGATTGTTCCTCTGAGTGACCAGCGTTTTAAAAAGCAGAGGCTTTAATCAAGTTGAAGGTTTGATAAAGGATACTGGGATTAGCATATCTGGATATTTTGGTTAAAAAAAGAAGTGGAGGCTAGTTCTTCAAAAAAATCGATCGGATCGCTTTACTTGCAGAATTTCCCTTTTTTGTTGAAAGATGGAGTGAAGCTTCCAGAAAAATATCTTACTATTTGATGATATTTATACGACTGGAACTACCTTGAATCGTCTTAAAAAGTATGCTATTAGAGGCTGGTTGTCAGAATATTAAAAACTTTTTTTCCCTCGCAAGATGAGGAAAAAGTTTGCAAAAAATATGAAAGCGTTATAATATAATTAGAAAAACAAATATGTTTAGAAAGAAGGTACTTATATGATTAAATATAGTATCCGTGGTGAAAACCTAGAAGTAACAGAAGCAATTCGTGATTATGTAGTTTCTAAACTCGAAAAGATCGAAAAATACTTCCAAGCAGACCAAGAATTGGATGCGCGTGTTAACTTGAAAAGTTTACCGTGAAAAGACTGCTAAAGTAGAAGTAACCATTCCGCTTGGATCTATTACTCTTCGTGCAGAAGATATTTCTCAAGATATGTACGGTTCTATTGATTTGGTGACAGATAAGATTGAGCGTCAGATTCGTAAAAACAAAACTAAAATTGAACGTAAGAACAGAAATAAAGTATCTACAAGTCAACTCTTTACAGATGCTTTAGTTGAGGACTTAGATGTAGCACAACCAAAAGTTGTTCGTTCAAAACAAATTGATTTGAAACCAATGGATTTGGAAGAAGCTATCTTACAGATGGATTTATTGGGGACATGACTTCTTTATCTATGTAGATGTTGAAGATGAAACAACAAATGTTATTTATCGTCGTGAAGATGGAGATATTGGTCTTCTAGAAGTTAAATAATCAAAAAAATTAGTCTTTAAAAGTGGTTTACACTAGTGTAAACCACTTTTTAGTTTGGACATTTTTACTCTTGATTTGACTATAGTGCTACCTCTTTAAAAAGTCGCATTTTGGCTACATTTATGGTATAATAATGCGCAAGAGGTTTGTAATGAAAAAAAATGAAATAAATCCCTTTTTTATGTATCTGATTGCTATGGTAACCTTTACGATTATGACCATTTTGATTGTGTTAGTAAAGGATAATCTTATCACTATAGCAAGTCTATTTTTATTTATCGTATTCTATGTTCTGCTATTTAATTTCCAGAAAAAATATTACAAAAAAACAGATATCGAGCAAATCCAGTATGTCAATCATCAGGCTACGGATAGTTTGAGTGCTCTCCTAGAGCAAATGCCTGTCGGGAGTTGTTAAATTAAACATGAACAGCAGTGAGATTGAATGGTTCAATCCCTATGCGGAATTAATTTTAACAACTGAGGATGGAGAAATTGATTTTCCTCAATTTCAAAAGATTTTAAAGAGTTCGATTTCTACTCCAGGGGCTTATGCCATTATTGGGGAGAAACGTTATGCAGTGCATTTAGATAGAAATTCAGGTGTCTTATACTTTTTTGATGTTTCTGGTGAGTATGAGGCGACTGCTGAGCTTGTGACAAGTAGACCGGTAATCGGGATTATCTCAGTTGATAACTATGATGATTTGGAAAATGAAACGTCTGAATCAGACATTAGTCATATCAATAGTTTTGTTGCAAATTTTGTTTCAGAATTTGCTGGGAAACATGCCATGTTTTCTCGTAGAGTGAGTATGGATCGGTTTTATCTATTTACTGACTACACTGTACTTGATCACTTGATGCAGGATAAGTTTTCTGTAATTGATACCTTTCGTGAGGAAGCTAAGCAACGGAATTTACCACTAACGATGAGTATAGGGAGTTTCCTATGGTGATGGGAATCATGACCAGATTGGGAAGGTTGCTCTCCTCAATCTCAACTTAGCTGAAGTTCGTGGTGGTGACCAAGTAGTTGTAAAAGAGAATGATGAAACCAAAAATCCAATCTACTTTGGAGGCGGTTCAGCAGCATCTGTTAAACGAACTCGGACACGAACTCGTGCTATGATGACAGCTATCTCAGATAAACTTAAAAAGTGTCGATCGAGTTTTTTTGTGGTTGGTCACAAGAATCTTGACATGGATGCTCTTGGTTCAGCAGTTGGAATGCAGTTGTTTTCGAGTAATGTACTGGAAGATAGTTATGTGATTTATGATCCTACACAGATGTCTCCAGATATTGCTCGAGCGGTTAACTATTTGGAAGAGGAGGGTGTTTCAAAACTTCTTCCTTTAAATCAAGCGATGACAATGGTTACCAAACGCTCCTTACTGGTGATGGTTGACCATTCTAAGACAGCTTTTAACCTTATCCAAAGAGTTTTATGACTTGTTTACCCAGACGATTGTCATTGACCATCACCGTCGCGACCAAGATTTTTCCAGATAATGCGGTCATTACCTATATAGAGAGTGGAGCTAGCAGTGCTAGTGAACTGGTAACTGAGTTGATTCAATTTCAAAACTCTAAGAAGAAACGTTTGAGTCGTATTCAGGCTAGTGTTCTTATGGGAGGGAATGATGTTGGATACTAAAAATTTCACCTCTCGGGTAACTAGTCGAACTTTTGATGTTGCAAGTTATCTCAGAACGAGAGGGAGTGATAGCATTGTCATTCAGGAAATTTCAGCCACTGATTTTGAAGAATATCGATTGGTAAATGAACTCATTTTGCAAGGGCAAATGGTACAGCCATCAATCCTGGTTGCTCAAGCTTTGGAGGATAAAGAGTACGATACGGTTGTTATTAGTAAGGCTGCTGATGCTATGCTTGCCATGTCTGGTATAGAGGCCAGCTTTGTACTTGCTAAGAATAGTCAAGGAGCAATCTCCATTTCTGCGCGAAGCAGAAGTAAGATCAATGTCCAGCGAATTATGGAAGAGTTAGGTGGCGGTGGTCACTTTAACTTAGCTGCGGCACGTTTGACAGATATGAGCCTGCAAGAAGCAGGAGATAAACTGAAAAACAGTTATTTTTTTAATGAAACAAAAGAAAAGGAGTCAGAAGAATGAAAGTAATCTTTTTAGCAGATGTTAAAGGTAAAGGGAAAAAAGGTGAAATTAAGGAAGTGCCAACTGGATATGCACAAAACTTTTTAATTAAGAAAAACCTTGCTAAGGAAGCTACAGCTCAAGCTATTGGTGAGTTGCGTGGTAAGCAAAAATCAGAAGAAAAAGCACATGCAGAGATGCTTGCAGAAGCTAAGGAAATTAAAGCAAAACTGGAAGCAGAAGAAACAATCGTTGAGTTTGTCGAAAAAGTTGGTCCAGACGGACGAACTTTTGGGTCAATTACTAACAAGAAAGATTGCAGAAGAATTGCAAAAACAATTTGGTATTAAAATTGATAAACGCCACATTCAAGTTCAATCACCAATTCGAGCAGTTGGTTTGATTGATGTTCCGGTTAAGATTTATCAAGATGTAACAAGTGTAATCAATCTTCGTGTCAAGGAAGCTTAATTTACGATTGGTTGACAATATTGTAAAAGGAAGGAAAGTCTGATGGCAGAAGTTGAAGAACTGCGTGTTCAGCCTCAAGATATCCTGGCAGAACAATCTGTTTTAGGAGCCATTTTTATTGATGAGACTAAACTCGTTTTTGTCCGAGAATATATCGATTCACAGGACTTCTTTAAGTATGCTCACCGTTTGATTTTTCAAGCTATGGTTGATTTGTCTGATCGTGGAGATGCTATTGACGCAACCACAGTTCGGACGATACTAGATAGCCAGGGTGATTTACAAACTATCGGAGGCTTGTCTTATCTGGTTGAGATTGTCAATTCGGTGCCAACCTCTGCCAATGCGGAATACTATGCTAAAATTGTAGCAGAAAAGGCTATGCTTAGACGTCTAATTGCTAAGTTGACAGAGTCTGTAAACCTAGCCTATGAAGCTTCTCAACCTGCTGACGAGATTATTGCTCGTGCAGAAAAAGGCTTGATTGACGTTAGTGAGAATGCCAATCGAAATGGCTTTAAAAAAATATTCGCGATGTATCTGAATATCAACTTTGGGAAATTTAGAAGCTCGTTCGCAACAGACTTCAGATATCACGGGTATTGCGACAGGTTATCGAGATTTAGATCACATGACGACAGGTCTGCATGAGGAAGAATTGATTATTTTGGCAGCTCGTCCTGCGGTTGGTAAGACAGCCTTTGCTTTGAATATTGCGCAAAAATATCGGAACCAAACTAGACAAGACAGTTGCTATTTTCTCTGGAAATGGGTGCTGAAAGCTTTGGTCGATCGTATGCTGGCTGCGGAAGGTTTGGTAGAGTCGCATTCTATCCGTACAGGGTCAATTGACTGAGGAAGAATGGCGCAAGTATACGATTGCTCAGGGTAATCTAGCTAATGCAAGTATCTATATTGATGATACACCTGGGATTCGGATCACAGAAATTCGCTCTCGTTCCCGTAAACTGGCTCAAGAAACAGGTAATCTAGGCTTGATTTTTGATTGACTATCTTCAGCTGATCACAGGGACTGGTCGAGAAAATCGTCAACAAGAAGTATCTGAGATTTCCCGTCAGTTGAAAATCCTAGCAAAAGAACTCAAAGTTCCAGTTATAGCTCTCAGTCAGCTTTCTCGTGGTGTAGAGCAACGTCAAGATAAGAGACCAGTTTTGTCTGATATTCGTGAATCTGGATCTATTGAGCAGGATGCTGATATCGTAGCCTTTCTCTATCGTGATGACTATTATGAGCGCGGTGGTGAAGAGGAGGAAGGCATTCCAAATAATAAAGTAGAAGTGATTATCGAGAAAAACCGTAGCGGTGCTCGCGGAACGGTAGAATTGATTTTCCAAAAAGAATATAATAAATTTTCAAGTATTTCGAAGATGGAGGAACCAAGATGACAGACGCATTTACAGATGTGGCTAAAATGAAAAAAATCAAAGAAGAAATTAAGGCGCATGAGGGACAAGTGGTAGAAATGACCTTAGAAAATGGTCGTAAACGCCAAAAAAATCGTTTAGGAAAACTAATTGAGGTTTATCCATCGCTCTTCATCGTTGAGTTTGGAAATGTTGAAGGAGACAAACAGGCTAATGTCTATGTTGAATCTTTCACCTATTCAGATATTTTGAACAGAAAAGAACTTAATTCATTATTTGGATTAAGGATAATCATGAAAGTGAGAAGATTTCTCACTTTTTTTATTTTCTTTCGAATGATATAGATGAGGTCAACCTCAAAAATCTAATTATTTGAAGGAGAATGAATGACATTTACTAAAGCAGGACATAAAAAGGGAACTTTTCTCAGAAAGACAGCTGTAGGATCAGCTTCACTATTACTAGCAGGAGCTTTTTTGTTTGGTGGAGGAACTGTTCATGCCAACCAGGCAAACAATGGATCACAGGCACGTGGAGATGATTATCCCTATTATTATAAAAATGGAAGTCAAAAAATTGATAAGTGGCGCATGTACTCAGGACAGTGTACCTCTTTTGCTGCTTTTCGTTTAAGTAGTGTCAATGGTTTTGAGCTACCAGCTGCTTATGGGAATGCCAATCAATGGGGTTATCGAGCCCAAAAAGAAGGCTATCGTGTGGACCAGCAACCAGCAATTGGTGCGATTGCTTGGAGTACAAGAGGGCAATATGGTCACGTAGCTTGGGTATCTAACGTGATTGGAGACATGATTGAAATCGAGGAGTACAATTACGATTATACAGAAACGTATCATCGTAGAATTGTAAAGGCGAGTTCTATGACTGGTTTTATTCACTTTAAAGATGTTGGGAATGCTAGTGTAGGGCATCATCAGTCTCTACTAGCTTTCAGTGGTATTCATCACTTCACAGAAAAATCAGCTATTATGGATCAGCCGATCACTGACAGCTACTATTATTGAATACTATGAACCTGGAATGAGTGTTCATTATGATCAAACCTTTGAAAAAAAGAAGGATATAAATGGATTAGTTATATTTCACGAAGTGGAAAACAGACGTTATATCCCCTTAACTAAAACAGGTAGCTCTAAAAAAATGGTTGGGCAAAAGAGGGGACAAGTTGGTACTACTATGACAATGGTCAGATAGCAGTCGGTTGGAAGAAGATTAATGGGAACTGGTATCATTTGCAAGCTGATGGTAGAATGACGACAGGCTGGTTAAAAGATGGTTCGAATTGGTATTATCTGAAGTCATCTGGTGAAATGCAGACAGGTTGGCTGAAAGATAAGGGCGTTTGGTATTATCTGGAAAGCTCTGGAGCTATGAAAACCAGTCAGTGGTTCCAGGTTTCAGGAAAACATTACTATGTAAATGCATCTGGAGAATTGGCAGTAAATACGACTATCGATGGATTTCAAGTTGATGGTGATGGAGTTCGAGTAGAAAATCCAGCCTCATAAGTGTTATTCAGCATTTGGGCTCTTCCTAATGGTATTTTTCCCTGCTTTCCTTTATAATGGGTGTATGGACAAGAAAAAATTATTACTAATTGACGGTTCTTCAGTTGCTTTCCGAGCATTTTTTGCACTTTACCAGCAACTGGATCGTTTTAAAAATGACAATGGACTACATACCAATGCAATCTACGGTTTTCACCTAATGCTAAATCACCTACTGGAGCGTGTTCAACCTAGTCATATCCTGGTTGCTTTTGATGCAGGAAAGACAACTTTCCGTACAGAGATGTATGCTGATTATAAGGGTGGTCGTGCTAAGACTCCGGATGAGTTTCGTGAGCAATTTCCTTTTATTCGTGAGTTGCTAGACCATCTTGGGATTCGTCATTATGAGTTAGCCCAGTATGAAGCAGATGATATCATCGGGACTCTTGGGTCGTTTGGCTGAGAAGGATTCTTTTGATGTGACGATCGTCAGTGGAGACAAGGACTTGATCCAGTTGACAGATGAACATACAGTGGTTGAGATTTCTAAGAAAGGTGTAGCTGAGTTTGAGGCATTTACACCGGATTATCTCATGGAAAAGATGGGCATCACACCAGCTCAGTTCATTGATCTTAAGGCCCTCATGGGGGATAAGTCTGATAATATCCCTGGTGTAACTAAGATTGGTGAAAAAGACTGGGATCAAGCTTTTTGCTAGAACATGGCTCGCTTGAAGGTATTTATGAAAATATCGATGGGATGAAGGCTTCAAAGATGAAGGAAAATCTTGTCAATGACAAGGAACAAGCCTTTCTGTCTAAAACACTGGCTACTATCGATACGAAAGCACCGATTGAGATTGGACTAGATGATTTGGTTTATAGCGGTCCAGATGTGGAAAATCTTGGGAAATTCTACGATGAGATGGGCTTTAAACAACTCAAGCAGGCTTTTAAATGTATCATCAGGCTGATGTGGCTGAGACTTTGAATTTCACTATGGTTGACAAAGTGAGTCAAGATATGCTGAGTGCCGACTCTATCTTTCACTTTGAACTTTTTGGTGAAAACTACCATACAGATGACTTGATTGGTTTTGCCTGGTCATGCGGAGACAAACTCTATGCTACAGATAAGCTGGAACTTCTGCAGGATCCGATTCTTAAGGATTTTCTAGAAAAAACACCTCTGAAAGTATATGACTTTAAGAAAGCAAAAGTTCTCTTAAATCGCTTTGGTTTGAATTTGCAGGCTCCTGCTTTTGACAGTCGTTTGGCCAAATACCTTCTCTCACTGTCGAGAATAATGAAATTTCAACCATTGCTAGTCTCTATGGTCAAACTTACCTAGTCGATGATGAAACCTTCTATGGTAAGGGTGTCAAGAAAGGCTATCCCTGAGCGAGAGAAATTCTTGGAGCACTTGGCTCGTAAGGTTGCTGTGTTTAGTTGAGACAGAGCCTGTCTTTACTTGAAAGATTAAGTGAAAATGGGCAATTAGACCTTCTCTATGACATGGAGCAACCTCTGGCCTTTGTGCTTGCTAAGATGGAAATCGCTGGGATTAAGGTTAAAAAAGAAACTCTACTTGAGATGCAAGCTGAAAATGAGCTTGTCATTGAAAAGCTGACTCAAGAGATTTATGAATTGGCTGGTGAGGAGTTTAATATCAACTCGCCTAAACAGTTGAGCGAACTGCTTTTTGAAAAAGCTAGGTCTCCTCTAGAATACACCAAGAAAACCAAGACAGGTTACTCGACAGCAGTGGATGTGTTGGAGCGTCTAGCTCCTATTGCCCCAATCGTCAAGAAAAATTCTCGATTACCGTCAGATTGCTAAGATTCAATCCACTTATGTGATTGGTTTGCAGGACTGGATTTTAGCTGATGGTAAGATTCACACGCGCTATGTGCAAGATTTGACTCAGACAGGGCGTCTGTCTAGTGTCGATCCAAACTTGCAAAATATTCCCTGTTCGTTTGGAACAAGGTCGTCTTATCCGTAAGGCTTTTCGTGCCAGAGTGGGAGGACAGTGTCCTTCTCAGCTCGGACTATTCACAGATTGAGTTGCGCGTTTTGGCGCATATCTCTAAAGATGAGCACTTAATTAAGGCCTTCCAAGAAGGGAGCTGATATCCATACCTCGACAGCCATGCGTGTCTTTGGAATTGAACGTCCTGAGGATGTGACTCAAATGACCGTCGCAATGCCAAGGCTGTCAACTTTGGAGTGGTTTACGGAATTTCAGACTTTTGGTTTATCGAATAATCTAGGGCATCAGCCGTAAAGAGGCTAAAGGCTTACATTGATACCTACTTTGAACGCTTCCCAGGGATCAAAAACTACATGGATGAAGTGGTTCGTGAGGCGCGTGATAAGGGTTATGTAGAGACCTCTTCAAACGTCGCCGTGAGTTGCCAGATATCAATTCGCGTAACTTTAACATTCGTGGTTTTGCGGAACGTACAGCCATCAACTCACCTATCCAAGGATCGGCTGCAGATATTCTCAAAATCGCTATGATTCAGCTGGATAAAGCCTTGGTTGCAGGTGGTTATCAGACTAAGATGCTTTCTACAAGTACACGATGAAATCGTTCTTGAAGTTCCTAAGTCAGAATTAGCTGCCATCAAAAAACTCGTCAAACAAACCATGGAAGAAGCTATTCAACT